>OCVV012835588.1_pt1 | contig 419315 bp, 575 predicted proteins | sample 1539721 | NCBI WGS metagenome assembly OCVV01 (sample SAMN02144230, study PRJEB22623) | gut metagenome | biome: sheep rumen | host: Ovis aries | place: New Zealand | reverse complement strand
TCTTTTTTACGCTCCACCAGTTCTTCAACTTGGGTTATCACCCATGCACTGGAGCAGCGTCGAGGATAATCCGTGCTGCCGAGATGTAAAAATGTTGAAGAAAACACTTGACAAACTGAATTTAATTAACTATATTATATATAGAAACAACAAACAACGAGGTATAACAATGGCAACGAAAACAATCAAAATCAGCGGCAAGTCTCTTGCAAAGTTCAAGGGCAAGGAAATCGTGGACACCGCAACGGAGTTCGTCAAGGATTCTATCCACATGAACAAGGTCAAGGGTGCGATTAAGGAGTGCCTTGAAAAGCACCCTGAACTTCTTAACGGAGACTTCACAGATGTTGTGGTAGCCCGTATTCTCGCACAGACTGTTCTCTACATTATGTTCGGGAATGAACACAAGGTGCTCTGGAAGGACACCGCAACTCGCAAGCAGATGAAGGCTATGCGTAATTGTTCGTGGGATATGTTCTACATCACCAAGGAACACAAAGTTTAAAAGGTAATGCGGTATTAACCAAGACTCAAACACCCCTACACTTTCCGCATTACAGCCCTCGTCGAACGACGAGGGTTTTCTTCTGATGTCCACCCTGATTTCAACTTGGGTTATCACCCATGTCCTGACTGCAGCTGTCCCAACGCGATGTTCTTCTGAATGGCTGCGACAGAATTTTTTATCAAGGGGGCTTGACAAACTAGATTTAATTAGGTATATTTATAATAGTTAAACAATACAACGGAGGATAAAACAATGACCGAAATCTTTTTGCAAGTAAACAACTACATCAAAGAGAGTGCCAACTCTTTTGCCAACTATTTGTGCAACTGCATTATGAACCACCTTGAAGGGAAAGTGTGTGGTCTCATTGGCAATGAGAAATGGCCAGATGGTTCCCACGCACAAATCGTGTTCCAGCTTAACATAAGCCGTGATGAAGCTGATGCCCTTGTGTCCGAGCTTAACGAAGAAGACCCAGACGAAGCTTACGGCTCTTGGTTCCTCGCAGACGAAGCTTAACATACCTACCTCGTTGCTAGCCCCATCCGCATGGATGGGGTTTCTTCTCGTGTTTCAAACAATCTTCAACTTGGGTTATCACCTATCCGCCGCTGGGAAGCTCCGGGAACTGTGAGTGGCTCGTGGTATTCTTCGAGATGTTTCCTGGTGCCACCTCCTCGAACTCCTTCTCTTTACTGGGGTTTCAAACGGTTTAGAACAAATTTCCAACTTGGGTTATCACCCCCCGCCTGGAAGCACCCGGGAGCAACTCGATGTTCACCGTGATTATATTTTTTTCTGGATAGGGCTTGACAAACTAGATTTAATTAGGTATATTTATAATACAACGAAAACAACACAACGGAGAAGTAAATATGTCACATCTACCTTACACCTCGCAAGAGGTAAACAAATCGTGGGGAAAAGGAAGCAACAAGTTCTATCGTGGGCGGTGGGAAGTCCGAGTGAACGGCTTTTGTGCAGGCAAGCAGATTGTTATGCACTCCCTAGCATTGAAGGCTTATTCGGAAGCCTGCAAGTGTCCGCTTTGCGGAAGCACCGAAGCACCGAGCGATACCTACCCGCCTCGCACATTTGACTACACTATCCCGAAGTATGACAAGGCGACGGGTGAACGCATTGGCGGCAAGCAAGTCACCATTAGAGAAGAGGATAGGGAGTGTTCCAATTGTCACAAGTGGTGGCGTGTTTGGTCGGGAGTAGGATTTAATTCTACTGTGGTATATTACGATACTGAACAACAGTGGATATAATTTTTGTGTCATACAACTCCTAAGTCCCCTCGCAAGAGGGGGCTTTCTTTCTGTTTCCACGGGAGTTCCAACTTGGGTTATCACCCCGTGCCAGAATCGCTCGAATCCCCAGACTTCCACACTCTGTTTCTAAAAACTTTACACAAAAATAGTTATGACCTATTGACAAACTAGATTTAATTATGTATATTTAATATAGAAACAAACAACGAGGTAAAACTATGAAGAAAATCTATGTTGCAACTAAACTGCGTGCCGAAGATTGCGACGGCTCTACTGTGTCGGTGATTGCGGCAGGTTCGTATGATGACTGCAAAAAGGCCGTCCGTTCTGCGTGGGAAAGTGTTGCTGAACACGAAGACATTGGCGACTTTGACGAAAACGACCCGAAAGAATGGTCTTGCTATATTGAAGATAGTGTCAGTTATACATTGACCTTTGAAATCCACTGCGTTGAGGTGAATAAGGACTTGGGGGTATAACTATGAGACGGCTAATCAAGAAAATAAGGGAATGGTTTATCGTTCATAAATATAGGGTCGTTAAAAGGACAATCTATATCAATGTTAAATCAAATATAGAGACAACCAAAACGCCTATCAAAGTGAACGGAAAGCAAAAGGAAATTGTCCTGCAAAAAGAACACGCCATTGAAGTCGCAAAAAAGTTCGGTGTGTTCCGTCCGTTGGTATGTAAGAAAGGCCCGTATGACCCGTTTTGGGAATGGTATCGCAAGACTTACGGCTGAACCTCGCCCCTCGAATGAGGGGTTTTCTTTTGGCTCACCCCAGATGTTCAACTTGGGTTATCACCCCTGGCACGGGCGGCGTCGATGCTCTCTGTTTCATTCACCTTGTTTCTAAAACTTTACACAAAAAATGTTATAACCTATTGACAAACTGAATTTAATTATCTATATTATATATACAAACAACGGAGGTTTAACTATGAAGAAAGAAAAGATTACCGAATGGGTCGCCCTTGACACCGAAAGGGATATACCCTATTCCGAATATGTTGAGAACTGCGAGGCCAACGATAGAGAGCCCGAAGAAGAAAACTCTAAGGACTATTGGAACTATGTCAATGACACCCTGCAAATGGAGCATGACGACTTTAAGGACAACATGAAGTCTTGCAAGTTGTTCCCTATGGTTGCGGTTGGGTATTCTGGCTTGTGGTATGGCAATGTTCGTGGCGGCAAGGTGTTGAAGGATGTGGATGACCTGCTCGGCTTGTTCAGTTCCTGCGACAACATCAAGATTTGGCAAGACAAAGACGGATTCCATATCAACGGCTATCACCACGATGGCACTAATTCTGCCGACATAAGGATTCTCAACAAGCGTGGCAAGGCTTGGCTTGAAAAGAACGAAGATGAAGTGAGCCGTAGCGTTCTGTGCGAAACATTGGCGAAACCTTGTTTCTCCCGCTCGTTCCCAATGGGCGGAAAAAATTACCTTTTCTAACCCCTCGTTGTTAACCCCCTGCCCGAAAGGGTGGGGGGTTATTCTCGTGTTGCACCCGATGTTCAACTTGGGTTATCACCCATTGCGAGCAGGAAGTCCCGGGAGCACGAGTGCTGACCCCGATTTCACCGTGAGAAAAAATTTTTAATTAGGTATTGACAAACTAGATTTAATTAACTATATTTATAATAGAAGCAACAACCATAAACAACGAGGTATATTATGTATGCTAGCAACAAGAAAATTGACATCACTCTCCCTAGCGGTCGAGTGTTCACCGTCTGTGCCGAAGATTGGGAAGATGCAGGTGCGGCAATTTGCTGTGACCTACTGACCGACAACGACATTGACGACATTGCCCATAAGTTAGACGCAGCGGCAAAAGCAAACCCCCATTGGTCTCCCTACAAGAAAGGGCACGATGACGACAACGACCACCAAATGGACGAACTGTGGCGTGACTATGAGAACATCACCATTGACCATAAGGTGTTCTACTTCGAGGACATGACCGATGATGAATACAATAGGTATTGCGACCTGTGCGACAAAAAAGATGAAGCAGGGGTGAAAGCCTTGTGCGAACAAGTGTATAACCGCATTAAGAAGAAATAAAATCTTTAATCACCGCCCCCTCACCAGAGGGGGTTTCCATTTGTCCGCACTTGGGTTTCAACTTGGGTTATCACCCCAGATGTCACCGACTCGAATCCCCACGGTTGGGTTCTCGAATTGACATCAGTTTACAAAACTTTACACAAAAATTGCTATGACCTATTGACAAACTAGATTTAATTAGGTATATTATAGGCATAGAAACAACAAACAACGAGGTCTAAAATGAAGAACGGAAACTATTACTACTACAAGATTGATGTGGTCTCTCGCTCGCACGGCTATTCTTTTATGGTGCGTAGCGAAGATGAACTCTCGGAAGATGAAGCCCTTGAACGAGCATTGTCTGCTAATTGCTTTGAAGATGAAGATGACCTTGATTGTGCCGTTGTGGACACTCTCATTGACGAAAGCGACATTAAGGCATTTGCCGATAGCACGACTACGGTGTAAGGGGGTTTACTATGGCTTTGAAAAAGGGAACGGTGCTTGTCGCAAAGAACTATATCAAGTGCTACGGCATTGGCAGGCAATTTGAGGTAGGAACGGAATTTGTATATCTGTTTTCCTACGAGGGTTGCTATATGGTTCAGAGAAGTATGAATGGGAAAGTCTATGATAGCGGTAATGAGTTGCCAAAATATAGTGGCGAGGGAGGTCTTATTCTTGCGGTAAAGCCCGAAGATGTTGAAGTATCAAAAGATTTCCTTATGAAAGAAAAAGCACTTAAACAAAAAGCAAAAAAACTCATAAAGGAACTTGGACTGACACGAGAAGGTATCTTGGGAACAAGTGCCAGACCAGACGAAGATAAACCGTTTGGTGTTGTTCTTTGCTGGCTTCGTGATTATGCAGGTATTCCCAAATCAAAGGGGTGCGAATTGGCGGACAAGATTTTGGAAATCTTTAACATTAACAATGGAGACTAACATAACCGCCCCGAAAGGGGCATTTCTTTTTGGCAGGGCTGGATATCCAACTTGGGTTATCACCCTGCGATGTCCTGGAGTCGAGGAGCTCTGCTTCCGCCCTCGATTGGACATCGGGTTGTTAAACAAAGTTTACACAAAAAGTTGATAACCCCTATTGACAAACTAGATTTAATTAGGTATATTATAGATATAGAAACATTAACAATGGAGACACCTTATGAAATCTATAAAACTATTACGCAAGTTCTTCTATGCCGAAATGGGCATAGGGCTTATCTTGTTCATCTATGGGGCTTACACAACCGCACAAGAGAGCATCCATAAAGCCATTGGCTTATTGCCGTTCTTTATGCTGTGGGCTTTTATGCTCGTTATCAGCATTGTCGATAAAGACTTATCCGACCACAACTAACCAAAAGGAGACCAACTATGGTAAACGCACAAGAACTGAAAGACAAGATTGAAGCAAAGTATGGCGACCTGAACGATGAAAGCGGTTGCTATGTCAATGAAGAATGGCTCTCTGTGAGTGCGATTGTTGACCTCATAGACGAGTGCGACGACGGAGACGACTAGGCTACTGCCAACCGCCTGTTATAACTGCCCCCGAAAGGGGGTTTTAACAGGTTGCCACATGATTTTCAACTTGGGTTATCACCCCCTTAACGGGGCCCAGCAGTCCCAACAGGGATTTGACGACAGGAGTGGCAGTAGATTTTTTAATAAAAATTTTTAAAAAACTATTGACAAACTGAATTTAATTATCTATATTTATAACATAGAAACATCAACAACGGAGAATGACCTATGCCTAATTGGAACAACAACCTTATTACGCTTACCGCAAAGACGGACGAAGCGAAAAAGCAACTCCACACTTTCATCGACAAGCACGTTATTGTGCTTAACGAGAGGAATTGGAGCGAGAGCCTTTTGGAGTTGGATAACGACAGCATTATCCCGAGGCCAGAGGGCATTATCAAACTGATGAGTATGGGGGAAATCCTGCAAGGCGACAACGAGTTCAAGACGAACCCCACCTATGACAAGGAAGCCCAAGAGAAGCAGAGGGAGCAGAACCTCAAAGACTACGGCTATGCCGATTGGTATGATTTTTGCTGTGAGGAATGGGGTTCAAAGTGGGGCTTTTGCCACACTGCGTTCCTTAACGATTATGGAGAAGTCATTGAGACAAAAGATGACTTGCACTCCAATTTTGACAGCACTGGTGAAATCGTTATTAAGACCGATTGTGCTTGGGGCCCGGCCGTTGGCTTGATGAAAAAGATTTGTGAACTTTATCCCGACATTGAGTTCCGCTGCGAATGGGGAGAGGAGCAGGTGACGGAATACTACGGAGTGTTCACTTACGACAAGGCCAACGGTTGGGAAGAAAAAGACAAATATGACATTGATGTCGATGAAGCCTACAATATGCTCGACCGACTTGGCTTGCTCAACGCTGATGTAGACGATGGGTATTTCCCGAACCACGAAACTGGCTTGGTGGACTACGATGAACGCCTGAACGCTGACAGCGACGAATACCTTACCGAAGACCAACGAGTGGGTATTGTCTTCGGAGAAAGCGTATAGCGAATTTTCCCCCTCGCAAGAGGGGATTTTTTATTTTTTATTTTTCGATTTTCAACTTGGGTTATCACCCCTGTTCCTTCGCTTCCAGGCGGAGGCTCTGCCGATAACATTGTGTCGAAAACTTTACAGAAATTTTTTAAAATCCTATTGACAAACTGAATTTAATTAACTATATTTATAACATAGAAACAAACAAGCGAGGTTTACTATGGCAGACAAGTATCAAGAGATTGAACCGAATTGCGGTATCAAGGTAACACAAGTTCTGGTGTTTCCGTTCAAGGAAACTAAAACGCTGATGTATACAAAGGGCTTGGCGACGATTACGCTCAACGATGCTATCGTTGTTCGTGGCTTGCGTATTATGGACGGGCCGAATGGTCTGTTCGTGGCTTACCCGCTTGACCCTTTCTACAAGGGTGAGGATGCACGAAGCGTGGTTGCCCCGTCGAGAGACGACTTGCGTTCCTACATCGAAGCGGTGGTGCTTAACAAGTTCAACGAGGTGAGGTAGTTATGCCTATATTTCGTTGCGGCGTTTGCCACCACCATTTCCCGCTAGATATTTCCTGCCGTTCTTGGACTAGGGGTTGGTGTCCAGAGTGCAAACGAATCCGCAGGATTTATTTCATTAGAAAAGACGATTAAAAAGGAGTTCTATTATGGCAAAGTCTGTAAAACTATTTGACAGCAAGTTGATTGCCGAACTTAGCGAACATAAGGATTACGGCTACGCAGGTGGGTCTGGTCTTATTTGGAATGAAAATCTGATGGACGAACACCATACCCGAATACTGAACATCATCCACAAGAAGTTGGATGGAAAGGTGTTGGTTTTCCGTAACGACATCATTGACTTGAACACAAGGGTAATAACCTACGGCATTATCCGCAAGATAGAATGGAGCAAGAAGTATAAGACGTGCTTCCGTATTGAATACTCACGTATTTGCCTCAACGTGGACGATGAACCGTGCATCCGTCCTATGGAAAAAGACTCTTGCTATGTTGACCCAGAATCTTCATATTCCGTCATTTCCAAAGCGGAGTTGAACAAACTGATTGATACCACTCTTGGAAACATTAAGAAAGCATTGCTTAAATAATGATTTCACCATAGCCCCGACAGGGGCTTTAACTTTGTTTCAACGAGATTTCCAACTTGGGTTATCACCCCTGGCCTGGAAACAGTCGTCCCAAACAGGGGTCTGACGACTGGGTTTAACCCAATGTTTGTATCTAATTCTTTACACAAAAATGGTTAAAACCCTATTGACAAAACCGATTTAATAATCTATATTATTCATATAGAAATCAAACAATGAGGTAAATCTATGGGAAGACCACCGAAAGGCAGAGATAGAGTTGCAAAAACATACTCATTTAGCGTGCCGCCAGAGTTGGTAGCAAAAATGGAGTATATCCAAATGGTGTATGGGTTGTCATCATGGGTTCAAGACATTCTGTCAAGAATGACGGTTGATACAGAGTTGTCAGCCCAGTATGAAACTATAAAGGCTATCATCACGAAGAAAAACCTGTATATTAGCCACATTGGGTATGACGGTTCTCACTACCCAAATGCACCATACACATTTGCAGTTCGTGGGTTAGGCCGCAACAAGGACAAAACAATAAAGTTGGTAGTTTCTACTACTAAAAAGGTTGAGTGTAATATCAGAGAACGATATGACACAATTAACAGAGCCATTGAGGAAATCAAGTCTGCTGGATTAGATGCTCAATGGTTATAAACCAGTCTTTACACAAAAAATGGTTAAACCCTATTGACAAACTGAATTTAATTAACTATATTTAATATAGAAACAACAAACAAGCGAGGTTAAATATGGCTACAAAAAAGAAAGCAGAAAACGGATTTGAATGTCTGTCCGTCACATCTGTTCAGGTTTACCCTTTCCGTGATGGTGCAAGATGTGGCAACATTCTTGGGCTTGCAACGGTGGTTCTGAATGACCAACTTACTATCAGGGGTCTTCGTATTATGGACGGTGAGTATGGTATGTTTGTTGGCTACCCCAATGACCCGTTCTACAAGGGAGAAGACCTCCGTTCCACCGTGTTCCCTATCACGAGGGCATTGCGTGAGCACATAGAGAACTGTGTGCTTGAAAAGTATCAGTATGAAACTGAAAATGCAAGCGTCAAGTTTGAAGTGGAATTGACGCATCGAGACCTCTCTGGTGCTGCCCTGCAAATGGAAATCATTGCCACAAGCGAAAAGGAAGCGGAGACGAAAGCAAAAGCAAGAGCAATCGAAATTATCCCTGCCACGAAAGACAGCAAGGAAGAATGGGTTATCCTCAAAGTGGAAAAACACGAATAGTTTGTGCCAACTCCCTGCCCCCCTCGCAAGAGGGGGTTATTTTTTATTTTTTATTTTTGATTTCAACTTGGGTTATCACCCCTTGCCGCTGGAATCGACCCGGGGTCATCTCGTCGGTCGAGAAAATTTTTTTATAAAAACTATTGACAAATTAGATTTAATTAAGTATATTATAGATATAAACAAACGAGGTAAACCTATGACCTATTATGAAAGAGACTATTTCAACACACACGAAGTCCACGATGTTAGGCTAGCGTTTTATAATGTAAGTGAGACTATTCCCGAACTCGGGCTTGAAATGTGCTGTGATGGGAGCCTTGTCAAGACCAAAATCAACAAGAAGAAAATCGGCACTGTGTTTCAGTTCAAGACTAAGGGCTTCTCGCTTTGCCTTGCTCCGATGTGGGTAAAGCACAAGAAGAAAGAGCCTGCCGTTCAAGTGAGTATCCGCAACCTCTCGCTCAACGCAGATGCGATGAAGTATGTGGTTGCAACAAAGGTTCGCCCCATTCACACGATTTTTTCTATTGCCTTAACCATTGTTCAGGATATGGAAGAATTGGCATCTAATCAGGCAAACTCATAAGGAGACAATCTATGGCACAAGAAAAGAAATACAAAATCGGGTTTCGCCTTTATGCAGAGGTGGAACTGACCGAAAAAGAAATCAAGGCTGTTGCAAGCGGTGATTCCACCTGCATTAAGAACAAGTATAAGGCAGGAGAGGTCAAAGTTGGCGGTGGCAACAATTACATCCCTTTGGGTTGGCTTAACGACAATGTTGAACTCCCTAGTGAGTTGATTGAAGATGTAAACAAACTTTCCAACTATTCCAACATTGATGTGGATATTTAAGCAGGGGGTTATTAACTATGGATGCAAGTGATGAACTCTATGTTGCAAACAATGTTGTAATCAAAGATGGCATTGTTTTGGGCAAGCAGATTGGTGCTGTTATAGATGGGGAGAGGGTTCAGCCCCCAGATGGATACCCATTTGGGTTTATGGTGGTTGACGAGTTCCGTTCTCATAACAGTTCGTGGGACACTCTCAAAGCGGCTAACGAAAGGGCAGAAAGGCTTAACAAAGCAGATAAAAAGCACATCTATACCGTTTGCGTAGTCTAATCATATACAGCCCTGCCCTTTTGGGCGGGGTTTTAACTTTGTTTCAACGAGATTTCCAACTTGGGTTATCACCCTTTCCGCCTTCGCCGCAGGACGACGCTGGTGATGGAAAAAAGTTAAAATAAATTCGGTTTACCTCTTGACAAACCAAATCCAATTAGTTATATTTAATTACGTAATTAACACAAACAACAAAAAACATCCAAACAAGGAGATACATTATGGCAGACATCATTTCTCTTCCCCGCATCGCTTCTTGGGCAAGCATCGGCACCACCCTTGACAGCACAACGGTAGATGATGCCCTCACCAAGGCAAAACTCAACTACGAGGTGCAAAAGGAAACCCTCTACCTTGCAGACGGAACTCGCATCCCCGAAATGGTGGCGACCACCTACACCACCATCAAGGATGATAAGCCCACAAAGCACATCCTGGGAACCGTGGGTGAAAAGTACGAGGTCGTGCAGAACCGGGATGGCTTTGCATTCGTTGACTACATCAGCGACGGCTTGAAATTCGTCAAGGGGGGCATGACCCACACAGGCATGATTTACCTTATTGCCGAACTCCCCGAGGTAGACATCTTGGGTGATGTTTTCAAGCCCTATGTTATTTTCCGTAATTCGTTCAACGGAAAGTATCAGTTGTCCGCTGCGATTACTCCGCTCCGCATCGTGTGCCAAAACCAGTTCAACTTTGCTTTCAAGCACGTTGAGAACACCATCAACATTCGCCATTCGGCAAGGGTTAATGAACGCATGGAAGAAGCAAAGTATGTTTTGCAGGGAGTGGCACAGTACATGGGCAAACTCAACGAGATTGCAAAGCAGTTCGCAGGAATCAAACTCAGCAAGAGCGAAACGGAACTCGCTCTTAACATGCTGTTCCCGACTCCCGCTAATGCGGATGAACGTGCAAAGTTGGTGCTTGCAAGTCAAAAGAGCGCTTTCGCCAAGATGCTCGATGCAAACGACAACCAAAACCACAAGGGCAACGCTTGGGGATTGGTCAACGCTTACACCGACTACATCACCCACACTAGCATCCGTAAGGGTCGCTACGATGACTCGCAGTTCATGAACACTTGCTTCAAGCCCATGAACAACATCCTTGACATCGTAGGACAGTTGAAGTCGGTAAAGGTGGCCTAATCCTGGGTCATACTGCCGATGGCCCCCCAATTGGGGGGTTTTCTTTCTGTGTCAACAGGATTTTCAACTTGGGTTATCACCCTCCGCAGCTGGAAACCCGGTGCAACTGCCGGTTGGTTCTGTGTGTACGGTGTAAACGAAACTTTACACAAAAAGTGTTTATAACCCATTGACAAAACCAATTTAATTAGGTATATTATATACATAGAAACAACAAACCAAAACAAAGGAGTTTACTATGTCAATGGGAAACATCGAATCTTACCACCAAATTGTGGAAGAAAAAATCGTCAAGAAAGTGGTTGGAGCAAAGTTGTTCAACGCTTTCAAGAAAAAGTTTGACACGTTCAAGGAAAAGGGAGACAGCGACGGTGACACCTACGGTGAAGCCGATATGAGCGATGCCCTCAATGATGGCGGCGATGGCTTCAACGATGGCTGCTGTGGCTTCGACCCAGAAGATGAAAATTGGGTCAAGGTTCGTGAAGCCTACGATAAGGTCAAGGAAGCCTTTAAGGAAAAGACAGGAATGACCGTCAATTTAATTTACTTCACTGGCGACGGCGACTGCTATGATGACCTCGACAGTGGCGAATGGTATTGGGAAATCAATTACAGCGATGTTTGGGTTCCGAAGAAACTCACAAAGAAAGCCTTAGAGTTCCAAAAGAAATACGGAAACATTGACAAAGACCAGCGTTTCTCCTGCTACGGGTAAGTTTCCCTTGTCTCCAAGCCTCATCCGAAAGGGTGGGGCTTTCCCTTGTTGCCATCGAGATTTCCAACTTGGGTTATCACCCCGTTCCAGCTTGGCTCGACTCCTTCACAGTTTCCGCCCAGTCTGTATCAAAAAGTTTACAAAAAATTTTTATTAAATCTATTGACAAACAGAATTTAATTAGGTATATTATATACATAGAAACAACAAAACTTAACAACGGAGGAATATATGTCTACAAGAGCACACGTTATCACAAGGTATGAAATCCTGTATGGGAGCGAGGGTCTGGCGTGGGGTCAGGACTTGCTTGAAAGCCTTTCCGATGAATATATCGAAGACTCCTACACTGGTGGGGAATACCATTCCGAGGAAGCCATTTGGGAGTTCAACAAAGACCAGTTCAAAGCCATGACTGAAACCCTTGCCAATATGACGAAGCGGGAGTATAACCACAAGTGCAAGGAATGGGGTGTAAACCCAAAGGACTACCCAAAGGACGAAGTGGTTGAACTGTTCCGCACTTGGCTCAAAGAAACTCCCGAACATTACAACTACGTGAGAATCAGTTGGTTCTAATAAGGGGGTAAAAAATGCTTTTCAGAAAGCCTAACATCCTTGCTATGACTGCGTTAATCAACGAATGGAAAAAGCACGTTGATGAAAAGTGCAGTTTTGAGCAACTTGGCGTTTGCGTTGATGTCGGTTATATGTATCCGGGGTATACTAAATCAAACAAACTTACAAGCGGTGGGTTTACAATTTCAGTTAAACCAAACATTATAACCTCGGAAACAATTACAATTCAAACAAACTTCGCTCAAACAAAAGAAGGTATCGCTTGGGTTATCATACGTGAAGCGGACGGCAAAAGGACTATCCTCAATCACGATACGATATTTGATAAAGCCCTGCTCACAAATGAGTTCTGCCCTAGCCTTGTAAAAGAACGAATGTTCAAGGTTGCCAAAGCCGCTGTCGAATACGCAAAAATCGAGAAAGCGTTGATGAACTTGTAAAAATGGGGGTCTCCCTGCCCCCTGCCGTGTGGAAAATTAGGCCATAACACAGCCTAGCCACAACACTTTTCCACACGGCTTTTATTTTGTCTCAACCGAATCTTCAACTTGGGTTATCACCCGTGTTCAGACTGCAGCTGTCCCGACGGTCTCCTTCCTCGATTGTAATAGAAACTTTACACAAAAAATGTTGGAAACCTATTGACAAAACCAATTTAATTAGGTATATTATACATAGAAACAAAAGGAGTTCATTATGGCAAAGAAGAACGATAACAAGGTTTATGTAGTCAAGGTTGAAGACTACCGAAATGACCCTGCATTTGATGTCAATTATGAAAATGGCACATTCATTAAAGGCACATTCACTAGCCGTGAGTCTGCTGAAAAGGCAGCCATAGCAGAGGCGGAAGAAGTTATCCCCACAATATACTGCGAACACGCATACGGCCTTGAAAGTGGTGAAAGCGCTTGGGGCGATTGGGATGACCTCCCGAAGACAGAAGCCGAGAAGACCGAAGACAATGCCTACTCACAAGAAGGAGTTATGAACCTCGTTCGTAGGGCAGGGGGTGAAATCCGTATTGAAACCCAGTACGATGACATCTATTTTGAAATAACTATCGTAGAACAAAAGTCTAAAAAATAAGGAGACCCTATGGCTATGACCCGAAAGCAAGCGATGGAATACAGGATGAGTCCAAGACATCCTGAAAGCAACGAAAAAAAGTTCAAAGACCCTGTTATTGTGGTCTGCTACAACGAGAGGGAACATTGGGATAGAGAAAAGGCTATTGCCTTTTATGAGGAAGGAATGTTCTGTTGTGAGGGTTCGGAAGCCGACCGCTACAAACAGGTTGTTCGAGAACTCAAACAGGGTAATAAAGTGGCCTGTGATTTGTATTGGTAATTTTGTGTCCATAAACTCCGTAGCCCCCTCGCAAGAGGGGGTTTTAACTTTGGTTTAAACAAGATTTTCAACTTGGGTTATCACCCCCCTGACCTTCTGCCGCTGCCACACCCAGGGGTTTAAACCCTTGTTTGTATCTAATTCTTTACACAAAATCTGTTAAAACCTATTGACAAAACCATTTTAATTAGGTATATTATATACATAGAAACAACGAAAGGAGTTTAACCAATGCGTAAGCAAAAGCCTATATACATTATGGATATTGATAGCGGGCACGGCAAGTGTCCTGTCGGGGTTGTAGAGGAGTCTCTTTCAAAAGATACCTGCAAGTGGAAGACTGGATGGACTGTCTGTTTCACCCTTAATGGATGCGAATGCCTGTGTACCGAGGACACTGCGTCTACCCTAGATGTTCCCGAATATGACTTTATGGACTTAGCAGTTTCCGTTGCTGGGCAAAGTGGGATGTTCCTGCGTTGCTATCCTGCCAAGTATGACGATGACGACATCAAGTGCCTTACCGACTTGTTCTTCAAGAGCAAGCGAAATGCTATCAGGTTCGTAAAGAAGATTGCGGAATACAAAAAAGAAAATCAAGCTTGAATCTAATGATTATGTACCCCCCTCGCAAGAGGGGGTTTATCCTTGTTTAAACAAGATTTTCAACTTGGGTTATCACCCTTTTCCAGCTTCGCCGCAGGCGGAGGCTCTGCCGATAACATTGTAATGAAAACTTTACATAAAAAATGGGTAAAACCTATTGACAAACCTATTTTAATTATCTATATTATATACATAGAAACAACAAACCTTAACAACGGAGATTTATTATGGGTGAAAGAAGCAATATCTTTGTTCGCATTCGTGCTAAAAAGCGGAGTAGCGACAAGAAATACCAAATGGAGACATTCTTTGGTCTCTACTATCAATGGTGCTATGGTGAACGCATGATTAGCCGTCTGCGTTCTGCTATCGACTTTGTGGATAGCGACATTAGCGGTTGGCATGGCGAATATGTTGTGAGCAAAGAAACAACAGGCAAGTTCAAGCGGTATCTTGCTGTCAACTTCGACATGAAAGACATTCTCGACCCTGTAGACCTCATTCCCGATGCTGTCGATGATGTTATGCAGGGCTACAATACGGCAAAAGCGGACATTTTCGACCAGGCCGAAAACCACGGCTTCATCTACCTTGACATTACCCTTGATGACCCCGATAAAAAGTTCGGTGAAAACAAGGCTAAAATCAAGTATGCCTTTGTTGACAACGAATACAAGGGCAAGGACGGCAAGGTTCCCCCTGTCCGTAGCGTGGAACAATTTGCCGACCACGATATGGGCAACGATGAACGCAAGTGGTTTGAACCTGACCCCTATTGGGATGAACGGGGTATGACCGCCCACAAGGAACGGTTCTTGAACGAAATTGTCCCGACCGCCAAAAAGAACATTGAGGAAATCAATAAATCGGCAACCTTGATGACCGAAGATGACCGCAAAGATTTTGTGAAATTTGGTCGCTCCTTTACAAGAAAAATTTTGAAAAATGCTGAAAAGGAAAAAGCGAACATCAAGGAAAAGAGAGAACTCCTGACCGCTGAAATCTATAAGTTGCCCTCTGAACTCCATAACAAGTTGTTGCAACTTGTGGATAAGGTTTACCCGAGACCGCAAAGAGAATAACTCATTCGCCCAACTCCTGACCCCCTCGAAAGAGGGGGATTTTTTATTTTTTATTTTTTGATTTTCAACTTGGGTTATCACCCTTTTAACGGGGCCCGCGTGCGTCGTCATCAGGGGTTCTAACGTCAGTTTAACCCCAGTTTGTATCTAATTCTTTACAAAAAAATTTATTAAAACTTATTGACAAACCCATTTTAATTAAGTATATTATAGATATAGAAACCTTAACAACGGAGAGACATTATGGGACAGAAAGTATGGGTAGCCTACTATCACTTCAATGACAGGCACGGCGGTTGTGATTCGGACATCCTCGGTGTGTTTGCTACCGAAGAAAAGGCGGTTGAATCCTGCGGAGATAACATTGAGATGTATCTGCGTGATTTCAATGCCGTTCTCGACAACGGAACAATCAACCCAAATGCGGTAAAGCAAATTGACAGCGAAGATGTACCCGAAGGGATGACCCTAGAACAAGCACGCAAGGCTACCTCTATCAACATTGACGATAGCGGAACTTGGTGCAACTGGTCTATCGACGAAAAGGAAATTGAATAAAGGAGGATACAAACATGGGATACACGAACTATTTTCACATCAAGCCCTGCAAGAAGGAATTTTCCGCTTGCGTTCTCGGCAAGGTTAAAAAGATTTTGTCAACCTACGAGACACTCTATTCTGAACGCCTTGTTAAAGGCTTCTGCAATCGAGACGAAAAGCCTACCGTCACCAAAGACCTTATTCAGTTCAACACCACTAGCGAAGACACGGGCGAGGATTTTTGGCTCGATTTGCACGGAGAGATGTTTAACTTCTGCAAGACTTGCCGAGAGAACTACGATGCGGCGGTCAAGGCTGTGCTTATGGTTCTGCAATCGGCAGGGTATCTTATCAAATGGAGTTTCGACGGCGGTCTTGACGAAACTGAATATGATGCTGGAATCCAACTGCTTGCAAAGGCAGGCATCAAGTACAATGAACGGATGAAAGCGGAGGGCTAAAATCATGAAAAGGATTTCCAATGAAGACGGATACAAAACTCATGTTGTAATAGGTGCTACCCCTGACAACAAGATGTTCCGCACGGAGTTCCACACTTCGGGAAACTCTGGCATCAAACTCCCTGATTACTACAAGGGTGTAAAATCCACTTTGAGCAAGAACAGGCATCTGCTTGTGGCAAGCATTTCTAATTTTCTTGTCTGGGTTCAGAACCACCTGAAAGTAAGGTATGGTGGAACTTTCAAGAAAGTTTACATCACGGACATGAATAACAGAAAAATCCATGAAATTTTTGTGAATTTTGAATTTTCACGTTCCCAGTATTTTGAATGGGCTAATGAAAAAATCCCACGGAAGTTTAGACCAAACGTGTATAGGTGCCATGTAGAAGGCCGCCCCGAGACCTGGTTCCAGGTCAGCATCGACTAACACCACCCCTCGATTAAGAGGGGTTTTAACTTTGTTTTCACCAGATTTTCAACTTGGGTTATCACCCTTTTCCAGCTTCGCCGCAGGCGGAGGCTCTGGTGATAACAGTGTATAGAAAACTTTACACAAAAAATAGGTAAAACCCATTGACTAAACCAATTTAATTATCTATATTATTGTTATAACAACGGAGTTATTTATGGCTAAAAAATTCAACCCTCACAAATACACTTATCACTTTAACATCGGTCATAACATCAAGTTGGGCGAAGGTGTTGCAAGTTGGTCTACACTCAAAGGTTCTGACCTGCTTTACATCCCCCGTCTTGAAAAGCGTGTTCGTGGCACTTGTAAGGACTGCGACTACTGCACCAAAGACTGCTATGTAAACAAGTCGTACCGCCGTTATCCAAAGACCGCCATGTACGGTCATGCTGTCAACACGATAGGGCTTCGCACCTGTCCGTCCAAGGTGTTCCAAGACCTGCACCGTCAACTGTCCGTAACAAAGCGATTCAATGTAGTCCGTATCAATCAGAGCGGCGACATTGAAAATTTGCAGGAACTTGAAATGTGGGTTTCCCTCGCGTTGTTGCACCCCAGTTTCACTTTCTACCTGTACACAAAGCGTTTCAATCTGGCGGTTGAATTCATCGAGAATAACCCGCTCCCAAAGAATTTCCATATCAATTTTTCAATATGGCATGAACACGGGGTAAATGAGTATTTTACCGTTGCCCATTACCCGAATGTTCACGCTTTCGTCTATGATGACGGCGAAACCTACATCGACGCAACCGACCATTGCAGGGCGTATGTTGGAACCAAACTAAACCATAACATCACCTGTGAAAAATGCAAAAAGTGCTACCGCCCAGGTGTCAAGGTAATCTATTGCAGTTCCCATTAGTGGTCGCCCCCTCATTGGGGGCATTTTTTATTTTTTATTTTTTGATTTTCAACTTGGGTTATCACCCTGGTTCAGACTGCAGTCGTCCCCGACGGTTTCCGCCCATAGATTGTAAATGAAAATTTACACAAAAAAGTTGGAAAAGGTATTGACAACCCAAATTTAATTATGTATATTTAGGATATAAAACAGGAGACAACACCATGAAAAAGGGAAAGTTCATAAACAATAACAACAAGAGCAATGACCCGAAGATTGACCAGTGGATTATCACAAAGCGTGATGCCATACTTGAATGGTACGAGAACGAGTCTATGAAAGCCGATTACAACACGGCTAGTGACGAAGAAATGCTCACTACGATTGCTTCTCATGTTCAGAAGATGTGCTACGCTGACCCGTCTCATTGGTGGGATAATGTGATTTGCGAGATTGCGGAGTGCGTTCTTGACCTTGATGAATGGCAGATGTGCCATTACGACATTGAAGAATGGCTGTTGGATAACATCAAGTGGAGACCCGAAGATTGCAAGAAGTCTGCGGTCGATTGGCTCGGGGATTTGCATTATCAGATTTGCAACGGCGGTATGTCGCAGGCTTGCTCCAATGGCTATGTTGACGATGTGATTGAAGCCTACGGCTCGTTTGACGAATGGGTGGATGCCCTCAAAAAGGAACTTGCCGATAACAAGGATGCCGAAAAGGTGCTTGAAGTCGCAAAGTTCATCGCAAAGGGCGTGAGCGAAATTTCCATGACTAAGGGTTGCTCCGAATGTGGCGGTTCGGGCTACACCACTTACGAAGAAGAAAATGAAGATGGCGAAACCGAAACCCATGAAGAAACCTGTTGCGAATGCGGTGGCTCTGGTGTTCTTGATGTGGATTGCTACCGTGATGTGGACTTTGATGTTGGCGGTTGCTACTACACTTGGGATAACGAATACTACGCCCTTGTGGATAAGGATAAGGTTGGAGACCTTATCGACGATTTAACGCATCAGTCTCACACTCACTCTATTGTTCTTGATGTTATCAAGGCGGCAAAATAAATTTTAATTTTTCAAAAAGGAGACAACTATGGCAAAAGAACATCATGCACTTTCTATCTTCGGTGGCGACACCACGAAAGGAACTGGGGTAAGCACCGAATGGAACATTTCGCTCATTGACAAGAGCGAACACATTTGCGAACCCGAGCGTGACCGTCGCATCATTTATTCTATCTACCGTAATGGTAGCGAAGCCGAAGCCCGCATCAGGGAAGTCCGCAAGGGTTCTCGCTTGGAAGTTCTCATTTTCGTTTGGAGCGCTAACAGCGACCAGGGCATCAATGTAATTAAGGAAGATGTTCCTATTGACACACTTGACACCGTAAAGAAACGCAAGGCTTACCTGAAACGTGTTGCAAAGGTGACTGAAACACTTGCATCAAAGATGGTTAGCCTTGACGTGGCGATTTGTAACGGAACCGAAAAGATTAACACTTTATAACAAGGGGGAAGTATGGCAACAGAACCTAATCCTACTATTGCCCTGCTTGCAAAAGTATTCAAGTGGGCTGAACTCCATGTCATAAAGACACGTGGGCGAAAGGACAGGTATTTCTACGAGATTGTTCGTCCAAATCAGAAAACAATTAAGTGGAACCCTGAAATAGCCGAAAAAATAGGCGCATATCCTGACCTTGAAGACACTTGGCACAGCGGTAAGGTTGACGGACAGATGTTCGACTTGAACCTTATGGATTCTTCCTTGTACGGCACGGCAAAAACTGCTCTGGGTGCGTGCTTCTATGAAGTGCTTGGTAAAGGAACTAAAAATGACCCCTACGAACCCAATTTGAGTGTTTGGGTCGATGTTCCAGTAAAGTGCTTCTTGCAAGACAGGAACGGAAAACGCAAGCCGTTCCCCTGCAACAAAGCATCAAGGAACTTTCTCCACAAGTTTGCAATGGCTGACCCTAACAAGTAAGTTTCCCTTGTCTCCGAACCTCACCCGAAAGGGTGGGGTTTTCCCTTGTTTCCACCAGATTTCCAACTTGGGTTATCACCCCTTGACTGGGGGCCGCCAGTCCCAACGCGGTCTCCGACCAGTTTGTATATGAAAATTTACACAAAAAGTTGGAAACCCTATTGACAAATCCGTTTTAATTAGGTATATTTAGAGTATAGAAACAAAGGAGTTTACCTATGGCACATCGCAAGACTACAATAACCCAGCATGAATGGGATTTGCTCGAAAAACTCACATCAAAGGCTAAAATGGATTGGTTCTTTGATGCGACCACCATACGGAAATCCGTGAAGAACAGCAATTGCGTTGAATGTACGCCGAAGGGCTACCTTACATCTTCGCAGGCCGACTGTTCTGCTTGTGCGTTCATTGTTCCCAACTTCTGGGGCTTCACCGCTGATGAACTGCAAGAGATTAGGGATTGCTTCGTGCGTTGTGGCATCAATGCTAACGACCTCGACTGCGAATTGGAAGAATGGAAGAAAGGCAAAATTTCGTAACGAAAACTTTACACAAAACTGATTGACTTTTTATATTTAATTATCTATATTATTTATAGAAACAAAGGAGGCAACCATGTTCAGTTTCATCGGCAACATCTTTGAAAGCATCACTAACTTCTTCGCACAGTTCCTGTTGCTCATCATCATCTTGCTTGCGGTGGTCTTGCTTTTCCTCGCAACATATAGGAAAAACCACAACCCCTATATCGACCACACGAAAGAACAGATTGAACAGCAGATTGACAGCGAGAGAGAAGCAAAGTTAAACGAGGCACTCAAAAACCTTTACGAATATCAAACACAAGGGAGATAACACCATGTCTGCAAAAATCAACGTAACCAAAGACATTCAACGGCTCTATGATGCAGAACATCATGTGCAAATGGACTTGGGGTTGTATGCTTCTATGGCACTTCTAAAAGTTGTGCCAGATGGTGTCACAGTTCCTGAAAAGACTATGTGCAACACTTCATTTAGCCATGATAAGACCCTGACCGTGCAGTATGAATACAACCTCGAAAATATCCCTGCACACGGCACTTGGAAATTCACCTTTATGTTACGCAGTAGCCGTTCTGGTATAGTCATTATTACCAAGTGCAACGCATCAGGGTTCAACACAAGGTCTTGCAACTTCAACCTCGTAGAAATTGGCGAGAAAGTTAAGGAACTCGCCGAACTCTAAAATAAATTTAATTTTTCAAAAAGGAGACCAACCTATGACTACCAAAACCAAAACACCCAAGGCCAAGAACATCACATTCTTTACCGTCGTCGCCTACGCTCGTATAGGCGGTGAAATCAACAACAACCGCTACACGGATGTGTTCAAGAAAAAACAGAAGGCCGCCAAGTTCATTGCCAGCGAAGTAAACGACTACATCGAACAGGAAAACCTCGAAAATGAAAAGGTGACATCAAAGGACTGCATGGACGGCTACTGTATCTCCGCCTATAACGATGCCGACGATTGTGTAGAGTTCGACATCGTGAAGCATACCGTCCCTGCTGATTTCTTCAAGTAAGTTTCCCTTGTCTCCGAGCCTCACCCGAATGGGTGGGCTTTTTCTTGTTCACCTCTGGATTTCCAACTTGGGTTATCACCCTAGTCTCGACTGCTGCTGTCCCCACGGTCTCCACCAGAAGTTTGTAAATCAAAATTTACACAAAAAAGTTGGAAAAGGTATTGACAACAGCGATTTAATTAGGTATATTTATAACATAGAAACATAGGAGACAACATTATGGTTCAGCACATCGCTTACTACAATGACCCCGAAGACATCAAGGAACTGATGGACAAGGATGCCAAGCAAATCGTAAAGCATTTCAAGAAAGGGTTAGGAGCATCTCTGTCTTCCAATGACCCTGACTATGCTCCCATCAAGGGTTGCCGCCCTGTTATGGTTGGCAAGCAAAAGTGGTATGTAAAGAAGTCCATCGACCGTAAGAACCTCGATGGATGCGACAACTACATCGACCTTTACAAGGCTGTTTAGTAATGGGGGTACATCATGGCTGAAAAGAAAAAGATTTTTGTTGTTTCTGGCTTTCACTTTCACCCTTACGAACACGAACATGATATTATCACAGAAGTGTTCAACACCCGTGAAAAGGCCGCAAAGTGCATCTTCGACATCTTGACTGACACCTTCCCCGATGATGCGGACGAATTTACTATCGACGGCTGTATGTGGGGCAATGAGTTCTGCAACGCCGCCGATGAAGAAGTGAAACTCGACATAGAAGAATTTACCGTTTAGCCAACAGGCGACATCCATATGAATAAAAAGACCTTGCAGAGGAATAACATGAAACATATCATGGATTATCATCGAGAAGTCGAACAGGCTGGTGGAGAACTTAGGCAAGGAAATTATAGTGACTATCACAAACTTGCTCCATACTACTGCATAGTAAATCCGCACTCTGGTGACGAATATGCCTCGTATTTTGTTCGCGGCCTTGGGAAAAATCCTGTGAAAACTCCCTGTGGCTACCAATGTACTCGTGGGGGATGTACATGGAATGTGTCTGACGGCTTCTACAACAAGTATAAAACCTTGTTCGAACTCGTTGACAAACTCGTTGACGAATTTCCCAGGATATTCGCACCAATCCAACCAACACATCGATAATCAACTCCCCCCTCACGGGGGTTTAACTTTGTTTCAACAAGATTTCCAACTTGGGTTATCACCCTAGCCTCGACTGCAGCTGTCCCACTCGGTCTCCGCCAGAAGTTTGTAAATCAAAATTTACACAAAAATGTTGGAAACCCTATTGACAACCCTGTTTTAATTAGGTATATTTATAACATAGAAACAACAACAAAGGAGTTCATTATGGCAAAGAAAAAGACTACATACTATCAGGCCGTTTGCTACACCACAGACCACTGCGATGATGACCTGATTGCACCCTCGTTTTGGAACCCGACCAAAGACCGCAAGGAAGCCGCTAGCGAAATCATGACTGAAATTGAACAGTCGTTCTCGTACACTAAACCGCAGAAAGGTATCGGCCCCGACAGCATCACGATTGAGTTCCGTCACAACACCGACGATAACAACTCGTGGGATAGCAAGGTCATCAAGAGCATGGGGCATAGCAAGAAGTTCCTGACCATGCTCGAACAGGGTCTTGCTGACGGCTCTATCATCACGGTCATGGTGACTGTTCCCGAATATGTTAATCTTTGCAATGTTCTCATAAATGAACGCAAAGATGTTTTCCACATCAACTCGTTCGACATTTAAGGAGGCAAACCATGAACCTTACAGTAGATAACTTCATCGATATGTTCGCCGACCCCGACGACCAACAGGTTGCAATCTACGACCTCAACACAAACACAGAAATCTACCGTGGCACTCGTGATGATATGCACGATGACATTTTAGAACTCGAAATCTGCTCCATTGACACACTCCATGAAGCAACCAAGGTTCTAACCCTCAATGTTGACACCAGTAATAATTAACCCATAGTCCTATCCCCCGAAAGGGGGTTTCCGTTTACATCACCTGAATTTTCAACTTGGGTTATCACCCCGGCGCCTTCATCCCGCCGTCACCACGGTTTCCACCAGAAGTTTGTAAATGAAAATTTACACAAAAATGTTGGAAACCCTATTGACAATCCCATTTTAATTAGGTATATTTATATCATAGAAACAACAACAAAGGAGACAATCATGGGACAGTTTTCATGGAAATGTTCTGACACAGGCAACGCACTACTCGACAGGGGAATCGAACCGCAAAGGAAATGCACCACAAAGGCATATCTTCTTATCCCCAAGGAATTTGGCGGTGGCTACTTCTTTGTGGACAACACCATTAGGGGTCGTGAATACGATGGCTACGGCAACTTCTTTGACGAACAGGGAAAGAAGCACGATGCCTACGAGGAACTCGCCAAGTGGAACGGCTTGCTTCCCGAAGGGTACAAGCCCAAGAACAGCGACATGGTTCAACAGGCTCGTAGCAACGCTATCGAAAAGTATTACACCCCCGAAGACCCGAATGTTTCCCCCTATCAGGATGGAAACTACAACTCCCCCGAAATCTTGAAGTACCCCATGAAAATCACAGAACACCCCATGAAGTATGAACAGGCGGGTATCGCCCTTGATGACAGAAATCAGGGATGGGGCTGCGATGATGGTGAAGACGAGGACTAAAAATTATGAAAATTTCTACTATCAAGTCTATGCTCTCCGTTGCCAAGAAGAACGGTCATGCAGAAATCGTCTATAACGGGATGTCAAGCGGAGGTCTGTATTCCAGCAGTTCGTGCCGCGTTCCCGTGTTCTTCACGAGGTATCCTGTTGAATCCAGTGAATCGGCCTCACATTTTCAAGAATGCCTCAAAAGTGTAGGCAAGAAGGTCGAAGACTTCCTTGATAAAGTCGAAGTTCATGACGGGTTCATTGAGGTTACTATCAACCATCTGGCGTATCTTGACAGGAGCGACGCCAAAAACACCGATGAGGAACTGGAATGCACTTATAAGACAAATGGATACCCACACAGTTGCACATACCGCCGTGGATGTGTTGCATCAAGCCATTACTCGTCTTTCCACACTTGGGTAGACCATGGTGGCGAGCCGTTTCACAGAATCCTCATTCCGTTCGAAAACATCATTTCAATCGTATGCTAATGGGAGAAACTGTAAAAAATAATTTTCATTTTTTCTCTTGACAAAAAGATTTTAATTATCTATATTATCAACAGAAACAACAAAAGGAGTCAATCATGGCAATCACAACAACACTTTTTGATTTTCTGAAAACGAAAGTCAACCCTTTCCTCAAAGCAAACCCCCATGTCTCGAAAGAGACCCTCACTGACTTTATCTCGAAAGTCTCCGACGATATTGTATATGCACATATCGTAACCAAGTACAACACGGAAGTCATAACGAGAAAGGAACTCGTTGCAACCCTCGTTGAAAACGGCATTGACAAAAAGTTCATCAAGAAACATCTTGATACCCTGCTCAAAATCGAAGCACACTTCGTTACCTTCCGTCCTGCAAGGCGTTTCGTCAATGATTGTGCTGACCTTATGTACAAGTGGTACAAGGAATCAAAAGGCGAGGGAAATCCGTTCTACTCCGAAGTCCGCCACGATTACTTCGACACCGACAAGAAGTGCTGGGTCATCGACTGCTGGCGAACCAAAAATGATGACGAAGAAGGGGTCGCCCCTATCGAAGTCTATCTCGACGGCTACCTCAAAATCCGTGACGAAAATGCTTTCGACTTCGCTATCTGCGACTTCAAGGTAATCGAAGCAATCGAAGAAACTCTTAAACAAATCAAATCTGAAAACAAGGGGTAAACCATGATTTCCAAAGAAGCATCCAACAACCAAAAGTCCCGCGTACTCCAATTCATCAAGAAGTACGGCAAAATCACTTCCCTTGATGCGTTCAACAAACTCCACATCACCCGCCTGTCGGCCTGCATCTTCAACCTGCGTGAAGACGGCTACAACATCAAAACACGTGATGTCGAAGTAGACACCATCTACGGCAAAACCACCTTCGCCGAATACTACCTCAGCCGTGGCCGCCGCCCGAACCCCAAGATTTCCACCGTCACCTATCAGCCGACGGAAACCACCAAGGTTCGTGTCACCGTCCGCAGAACTTCCGTTGAAGACCGTGATGCCATCAATGCTTCCCTCAAAGGTGTCACCCGTAAGGAAGTTGTCAACAGGCTCAAAACCCTCGCTGGCAAAACCACGAAGAAAACCAAGAAGAAACCCGTGAAGAAAACCCCGCTCTACAAGAGGAACAACTACGGACAACTCGAACTGTTCCCCGAACTCTACAAGTAATTCCTCCTCCCCCGATGGGCGTTTGTTGCCATGGCGACTCCGTTGTTTCTAGCCCATCGGGGGTTTTCTTTTTTCCCAAAAAGATTTCCAACTTGGGTTATCACCCTAGCCCCCTTCGCCAGCAGGAACCGCTGGAAGGTTGTAAACTATTTTTTACACAAAAAGTTGCCACAACATCTTGACACCCAGGTTTTAATTAGGTATATTTAAAACAGAAGAACAAGCCCAGGAGGCAACCAAATGAAAAGACCTGTTTACATCCATGTTCCTAACAAGCCGCACACGCTTCGCGGGGTTCCCACAGAGGACCTTATCAACGAGCTTGCCAGACGTAGCGACAGCATCCTGATTGAAACCTTCGACAAGAACGACGTTAAGACACAGGTGGAAGCATGGCTGAACGACAAAGGCCGTTGGGAAGGCCGTGGCAATGACGAAGCAGTCTACCGCAAGTGCTGGGAAACCTATGGCCCCCTCATCGTTGATGGCCTCTGGGGCAACGCACTGTGCCTCTACCATCTCGGACAGCCTAGGTTCGACAAGGTTGAGAACAGCCGAATCACAGAGGCCTTCGAAAACACAATCAACTTCTACAAAATCCGTGAATGGAAATAAAATTTTACATTTTTTCTGACCCACTTTTATTTTTAATTTTCTATATTTTTTCTGTAAACAAAAATTTTTCGATTTTTTAGGAGACATAACCATGGCAAAGAAACTCACGCTGAAAGAATGGAATGAAAAGTTCCTGTCCGAATTCTCCACACAGATTGATGATTTCCGTCATGACACCAAGAAACTTCTGTTCCGCAGAATCACTGTCACGGATGAAATCAAGCATCAGTTGAATATCATTCGAAAGGGAATCTATTCTATCAAGATGGAAATCAACGAGCTTGAAGACTACGGTAACCGAACTGAATTCACCTTGACTGACTACAATGGCGTGCAACTCTTCATCACCGAATACTACATTGGCAAACTCTCCATTGGGGTCTGTGACAAGCGAAAGATTGTCCTCGGCCATGTCATAGAGATGTGCGATGATAATATGCCCCAACTCATCGATATGTACTTCGACCTGTTCAAGGCAACTATGTCAGCACGGGATGCTATCAACAACATCACATCTCTCGCAGGAACCAGGAACATCTAATAACTGTGGGAGGGGGTAGCGAAACTTGACACTTACCCCACACACCGCTAGCCCCCTCCCTTTCTCCACCACTTCAACCAAGGATTAAACAATGGCATACCCAATTGAAATCGAACTGAAAGTAGCAAAGGTCTTCAAGGACAATGACCTGCACTACGAATATGGTATCCGCCCGAATGGCGAAGTCACCGTCGATGTACACTGGGGCGACTGGAAGCATGACCACCTCTACCTCAAATACGTGATGGAACACAACGGCTTTACCCAGGTTCGGCAAATGCCGTTCGGCGAACCCACTGGCGACGATACCTACTCCGCTACCCATGTCTACAAGTTAAACGCATAAAAGGAGGTTAACATCATGATTTCAACCAAGGCAACAACAGGGATTGAACCAATCGATTTCAACAAGGTCTGCAACCTCGTTAGAAACGACCTTATGACCAAGTTCGGCGATACCGTCCTTTCCGTCGGAAAGGTCAAGCACAAGGTCAACCACGCCATCCTGACCCTCATCATCAACTTCAAACGGAAAGCGCCCAAGAACAAAACCGTCGATACCGCCACCATCAATAACATGGTGGAATTCCTCACGGCGGACCTCAAATGCGCCAACCTGATTCCATCCACGTTCCATACCACCATCTTCAAACTCGAACAGAAACAGTTCACCACAAACCTCAGCATCAACCTCAAACCGTAACCAAAACTTTACACAAATTCCTATTGACATCCAGCATTTAATTGGGTATATTTATAGGAGAAACAACAAGGAGATAACACAATGGAAAAGCGCATCATCGTCGTAAACGGGATTGTCCTTGCCAACACCAAAGCACAGGCAATCAGTCAGTTCAACACATTCTGTAAGGGAACCCCCGAATCCTGCCACAACAAGGACAACATCTGGTTTGTCAAGTGCTGCAAAGCATCTCCTGTTCCTGGCAACTTCAAGACCCTTACTGCCAAGCCCTTCTCCCAACTCCCTGCCGAAGACATGAATGAAGCTGAATTCGTTATCGCCAACTTCAAGCTCTACGACACCAAGGCCAAGGAAGAAGCCCGTAAGCTCTACCCGACCCTGCTCGCGTGGAAAGTGGCAGCAACAAGAGAAATCTAAACCTAATTCAAATGGAGGTCCACCATGGGATGCCTAGTTAATCTGTTCAAATGCGGCCTTGCCCTCTGCATGATTCTCGTCATGCTCATCGTGGGTGTCAAGCTCATCTTCGACCCATATACTCCCGATGAACACCCGAAAGCCAGGACAGATGCAACTTATCCTGCTGATGATGGGGAATACAATACATACCCGTCAAAAGCAGAATTTAACTACGATGTCCCTGTCCAATCAGGTGAAAACCATGATTACATCATGGAAAACACTTTCCAGAAATCAGGTGTCGTAATGGAGCTTACCCCGCAGCTCGAAAGCGGCCTGGTATATGTAATCAAAGTGTTCAAAAGCCAGCTCGGTGAAGACTTCTCCCCTACCATCACCTCCGCCCATGACTCGTTCGATAGACATGACAAATGGTCCAAACATCGCTATGGACAAGCCGTCGATATCAGAATGAATGACCTCCCCCTCAATGAACGAAGGAGAGTGGTCCGAATCCTCGAACAAACCCTCCCGAAGGATTATAAGGTGATTTGGGAAAGCCAGTATACACCCAACGAACACATCCACTTCCAATCAAACCACTAATCCCCCTAGGTCTGAACATCAGGCCTTTCTCGTTTTTCCCAAAAAAATCTCCAACTTACGTTATCACCCCGTCCCAGCTTCGCCTCCCACGGAGTATCCCCCCCTATATGATTCTCCCCCATCTCCTGTAACCAAAACTTTACTCAACTTTCAACTTGACATTTACCATTTAATTAACTATATTATATCATGGGGGTTGGCAACCCCGCTCGAAACCCAGATTGAAACAAGGAGGATACCAACATGATTGAAACGCCCAACTTCATCGTCGCCCAACTCAACGATGCCGCAAAGAGGATGGAAACCGATGGCTCAACCACCTACTTCGAACAGGTCGCCAACAGGGCCGAAACCATCGTCCGAAAAGAAGGCAGGGGCAGACGCATTGTCATAGCCCCGTTGGAACCAGATGGCGAACCCCTCTGTATCGACACCTCGTTGAGAACCGTAGCCTACATCAACAAGACCAACCACAACTCAATCAGGTTGGCAACCTCTGCTACAATCCCTCTGAAAACTTCCGAGGCGATAAACCATTATTTTATCGACTACCTCGAAAGGGTCGCCCGCAAACTGAAATAATTTTTATTTTTTAATTTTTCAAAAAAAGTGAAAAAATTTTATGATTTTTCTCCGCTTCCGTATTTAATTATGTATATTTAATACTAGAGGAGGCTAACACCATGATGAAAGCAAACCCTATCAACAAACCCGAAACCGCAGTGAAAACTATGCTCCTTGAAGACCGTGCCGATGCAATGGCCTACATCAAAGAGCAACTCACGCTCAATGCTCTCCGCACCGCCACGCAGAACTTGCAGGCCGTATGCAACATTGTGTATCAAATCCTAAACCAGGATAACCCCAATATCCTTGATGCATACAGGGTCGCTAATTTCGTGGCCACCTCTTACCACGATGACATCGACATATTCAAGGAAATCGAACGGGCCTCTATCGAATCCCATAAGGGCAACCTGTTCGTCCCGCCCTATGTGAACCTGAACGATGCCTACATCTCCGATAAGTTCACAGGTGCCAAGTCGGGCTACCTCGTAGAAGGCATTGCCAATATGCTCTCTATCCTGAACCTCACCGCCCATATCCTGTCTAGGGAATGCATTACCAAAAAGGCCATCCTTATCGCCAAATGGATATTAGACCAGGCTTCCTACAAGTTCGGCAAGAACATCGTTTCTGCCACCAATATGAACTCTATCTGGAATAAGGTAGTCTCCGCTGCAAAGGAAACTATCATAGGGGCTTCCAACAAGTTCATAACCATGGGAGAAACCCGTTCTATCTATGGTCACAAAATCTTCTTTACCCCCGATGGTATCTTCGTAGATGATAATGACCCCATTGCCACCGAGAACGAAATCATCAAGAATAGAACCTATGTGGCTATGTTCTTTATGAACCTCGACGCTTGGCTCTATTTCTACAAGTCGGGTGAATTCGGTATCCTTCGCCCAAACAAGAGAACTTTCGATATGGTGGACAAACTGAAAGCACCTAGATACATCACAGAATCCCTTTATAGGGAACTCGTGGCATAACACCCTTTCTTTCATCATGCCTTAAAGGGGGGCGCCGTCAGGCGTTCCCCCCTTTTCATATATGTAAATATAGTTTTACATCCAATGATTTCCAACTTAGGTTATCACCCCTGTCCTGGGGCCCCAGCGTCCCCCAGCCGCCCACCTCTCCACAATCTATCAACACCTGTTGATAACCTGTTGATATCTTCTCCCAATTTATCAACAGGGTTTCAACAAGGTTTCAACAACCGTTTCAACCACAATTTTCAACTCGGGTTTCATCCTGGGTTTACAACTTCGTTATGAACCCTGATGAAATCAACCGTTTGAAACCATGTTCGAAACCCACTGGCAAAATCCAAGTCAAAATCCTGGCGGCTGCGTTCAACTGATTGTTCATAAAGGTGCTGTAAACCTGTTGAAATATATGTTCATAACCTGTTGAAAACCTTGGGTGTTGAAAAATGGTGTGAAACCGCCGTCGAAACCCTGTAGAAAACCTGTTGATAACCTGTTGAGACACACGAGGGTTAGGTCTTATCCCTTCTTTAACAGCCCTGTGTAAATATATACATAATTAAATCAGTTTCAAAACAATTCATTTTATAACAGCGCCGCGCCGCTCATACGTCCGAAGAACGTATCGTCTTGGGTAATAACCTATGGCGAAATTAGCGTTTTTTGGCCAATTTCAAAACAGGGGGTTTTCACCACGGGTAAAAAATTTTTTTGATTTTTCTGGTGTTCAAAATAATTTTTGATTTTTTGTGAAAACATGGGGGGCAGCTTCGCTGCCCCCCAGGGATGGAAAATAATTTTTAATTTTCTTATATTACCCTATTGACAGACTGGGGGAGATTTGTTATATTGGTAATATACCTAGTTAAAACAACGGAGGTTTCCAATGGTAGATTTGAAGCAGAGTGTAATCGAGTGTTTGAAGACCCTGGGGGTTGAATTCGACGAGGGGAAGATAAGTGTTTCAAGCACGGGTAGGATAGTGAGTCTTCCCGATACTCATATCAAGCTGATACGTCAGGAGGACCACTGGGGGATGTTCGACTGTAAGGCGGGTTCCTATGTAGGGGGTGGCGATGGCATTGACGAATGTTTGGAGGCATTGTATGGTTAAGCCAACTAATAGAGAAATTTTTGCTTTCCGCAAGTATTTGAAGAAGCAGGGTTTTATCGAGGACGGGTTATGCAAGGGTGTTTTCTACCTGTACATGAAATACGGTTACCTCTGTGTTTCGATAGAGTATACAAAGAAGGGTGAGTTCAAGGAGGTTAGGGCCTTTCTTTCCATCGGGTGGGAGAACTCCAAGTGCAGCCGCTTTTACTTTCCGAACTATTACAATTTTGGGGGAGTAAGGAGACTTGACAGGGATTATGTGGAGACGTGCACCCTTACCTCTACTAGCGTGATGTTAGCCATAAGTGAGATGTTCGGGAAGATAGATAGTCTTACCACGATTTTAAAGCGTGTATTGAAGAGATGACATTTCTTCCTGCCGTATATTCAATACATGAGGAATCCCCTGGGTGATTAACCTGGGGGATATTTTTTGATTTTTTAGGGGATTGATGCAAGGTACTGGTTTACCCTGTCTTTTGCCTCTGCGGTATTGTTTAGGGTAATAGCATGGTTTTGTTCCAGGTAGTAGGCAACGGTGAGCCAGTCCAGTGTCAGTTCATCCTTATCCGTACATGGGTTATGGGCGACACGGGCATTGAGGGTCCAGACTTTTCCAAACGGGATGCCAGCATGGGTTAGGGCTTTTTGTGCTAACTCCTTGGGGCAAACTATTGAATCCCAGAGGTGTTGGAAGAATTCCTCTCTGGGTGCCTTATAGGCCTTCATGTAGTTGAGGCATCTTTGTTCCAGGGTATTCATAGGGTTATGTTCCTCTCTCCCTTTTCCAGAATACTGAAATGTACAACTATTCCAGTAAACCTGGCATTCTCGGGAATCCCAGCAATCGTATGCATCATCTTGTTTCCTTCGTCACGTTCGAGGATGGGGTCACCCACATGAATGCCAGGGCCTTCTTCACCTGTAGCCCGTTTTGCGATAAAGAAACTGCCTGCATCTACCTCATAGAGACCCCCTTCAAAAAACTGAGGGCCATGGGACTCTTTCAGATAGATTGTCTTTCCGTCATTTGCAATGCTGATGGAATTAAGGTCTCCGCCTTCTCCAAACGCATTCTCGACTGCTACATTCAGGTGGCCATAGCCATTACGGATATAGCTACCGAGATACTGGTATAATTGTTCAAGTACCATTATTACGCCTTCCTAAACAATTTGGGTTTACGCGAAGAAGAAGTTTCCCTTGTGTTTTGTAAGGTAATCCAGTTGGGTTTGGGACTGGTCCATAAACCTGCGGTGTTCATAGAGCCATTCGTATGCCTTATAGGATAGCATCCAGTCGAGGTTGTCGATTTCCTGGATGGAGTCCCATCTGACATGGAGGGAATCCACGCTGAAGACATCGGCGATGACATAGAGGAGTCTGCTTTCGAAGTTTGCGACTATGTACTTATCCTTGTATATGAACTGGAATCCGTTTTCGCCCCATCCGTCGAGGAACTGGCCGTCGATGTTATCGACAATCTTTTCGAGGCAGTCCTTGAAGTATTCTGCCGACGAGCGTTGGAGGATGCTGTTCTTGAAGTAGTATCCTACGCAGAGGAGGATGCCTTCCGTGGGGGAGTATGCGAGGTAGTGCTGGGCGGGTTTGACGCCTTCGGGGAGGTCTTCCGCCTTGTTGGGGAAGTGGTTTCCCATGTAGGTCATGGAGAAGGCCCAGAGGAGTTCGGGGAAGTAGTCCCGTTGGAGGAGGTAAGGGTCATAGTCGTCTTCGTCGTTTCGGGATGAAGTGTTGACCTTGAAGTACAGCTTTACGAGGGAATAGGACAGGTCATCTACAGGGGGGATATCCTGTTCTGGTACGGAAATATTTTTTGATTTTTTGGGTTCTGACATAGATTTCTCCATTTTGCCTTGTTCCTCCTTTACCAGACGTTTGGCAAGGAAGTCGTTGAGTGGGCCCTTGACGGGGAGGGACGGTTCGCCCCAGGAGGGGGAGGATGGCAGTTCAGCTTCTGTGCTCATGGGTTATCTCCTAGTAGTATTTCGGTATTGGTTTATCCATGTTGATGATAACCTTGTGGGGTTTCAACTTCGGGGGAGTATCAACTGAAACAACTTTGGCCGTGATGATTTCTTCAACGAGGTCGATATCTTCTTCGTAGCGGGTTTCGACGAGGGCTTCCCCTGCGTCGTACTTGTCACGGATGCGGGTAAGTTGGTCAATGAGGGTATTGAGGGTTAACTGCATTGGTTATCTCCTTGGTTGACAAAGGGTTCGATACCTGAGGGGCAAACCCATCGGTTCCAGACCTGATGGGCGGTATCGTCGGTCGGTACATGGTTGTTGAAGTTTTCTTCTATGTACTCACGGTCCTCTTCGACGATATGGTTAGCGAGGTCGGAGGTGGTAGAGTATTCATAGCACAGGATATGGTTCCTGACCTGTTTGATATAGTCTTTGAGTTTCATGCTTCCTTTAACTGGATTAAGTTTGAGTTTACCCTGCTCCCATGAAGGAGTCGTAGTATCTGGACTCTTCCTCTTCCTTCAGCTTTTTTTCGAGGGAGTCGAAGACGGAGAGGGCGTCCTTGAACATTTCATCGCTGCTGCCTTTGTACTTCTTTTCGAATTCCTTACGGTTCATCTTAGGTTTCCTTGTTTAATGTTTGGTTAAGCTTCTTCGAAATGTTCCCAGAAGAACATGTGTGAGAACTTTGCGTCCTTGATTCCCCAGATATAGACGAAGTTGCTGTCGTAGGAATACACTTCGTAGGTCTTCCCCTTGACAAGTTCAATCCCGTTTTCCGAATACGGTTCGACACACTTGAACTTGCCCGTTCCGATAGGAAATCTCCTGTTTTTCATGGTAACTCCTTGTTTGGTTTCCGTGATTGGTATAAAGAATATACATAATTAAAGCACGGTTGTCAAGGGGTTTTGAAACATTTTTTATTTTTGTTCTTTATTCGATTTTTCTTCATCTTCAAAGACTGCGTCGAAGGCTTCGTCGATAGCCTTTTCCATTTTCTGGTCTATAGGGCCTAGATGATAACCCATTTTTTCAGCACATTGTCTCAGCTTGTCCATAACTGGCATATTAGCGTCTCCTGTATTTTTGACTGGCTATGATTCCTTACGGTCGGTCATGGTGTTCTGCATCCGAAGTTTTCAGTCTAATCCATAGTTTGATGTTGAATAATAAATCATCCCTGGACATTAGTGGAGACATTTCCAAAACTCGCAATTCTTCCGATGGCGTGTCTCGCAGAGTAACTACGCAACCGTACGCTGAACTGTAAAATATAGATATAATCTTCTTATCGATATATTCTTTTAGTTCATTATACAGCCAAGCATGGAACTGCACCGTATATATTGGAGCATCCTTGTTCGGTGTAACTGTTATTTGTTTAGTACGCATCAACTGATGTAACCTCTCGTTGTAGAAGCCTCGTTCAACCCTGCTTCCGTTAGAACGGGTCATGCATCTTCTTTTCCATCGTCCAGTAATACTGGTGTACTGAGTTAATGAACATGGTTTCAATCAACGACCATATCCTTTGGTTCGGGTCCTTGGCACGTCCGTAGTGCTGGAACCCTTTCTTGAGGTTGCCAAGCATTATATCGGTGGCTCCCTTCCCGTTGATATACTTACGAATCACGTAACAGGCATGTACGCATGCCTCCTCGGGATGTTTCATGTCGTCGAGCCACCTTGTAATGTGCTTGCGGTCGTTAACTCGGTTAAAGCCCATGAAGCCAGGGAAGCAGTGCCTGTGGGACTGGTACAGGAAGCGGCACAGGCTGTTTACCAGCTCCACGGGTATCATCTGCCCGTTGGAGACATAGGAGAACATCTGTTCGGTGAAGCGGCGTTTTTCTTCATCGTAGTGTTTCCTGACAATCTTGTCGTTTCTTATATTGTCGTGAATCACTTTGCCATTACTCGTGAACAGGGCGTGGCCAATCTGTTCCAGTTCCTTCTGGCATCCGTCATGGTCGAGCGAGCGGATATATTCCAGTGTTTGCTTTAGTGGGGTCATAAGTGTCATTCTTTAGTCCAGTTGATGCTGCCAGAGCCCCAGTATTCCTTGAGGGAGGTGGTTCCGTCCTCGTTCGTGATGGTGAAGAAGGCTCCGTGTTCGTTGGAGGAAACGTTCGTGACGTGGTAGAGGGTATCTACGTGGTTGCCGCATAGGTAGACATTGTAGGTTTCCCCGATTTTCGGCTTCGGGTGGGCTTTTTCATAAAGATAACGATTGTGTTTAGCAATCATATCTTCTTTCATTTGCTTCAGCGCATCCAAACTGTAAGTTTGTTCGTAATAAAACCGATTAAGTTCATAGCCATAAGTCATATAAAAGCCATGATAATCACCGTTATCATGTTCCACAAGCCAGTCTAGGACTGCCCTTTTTTCATTGTTTCCAAACAGAAAATCAAGCATAGTTTTGTTCCTTTTTTGTATATTTTTACCTATTCGATTGTATCTGGGATTGACTCTAGGTGTGCCTTATACTTCTTGTAGGCTTCAATATCTCGTTCACGCTCACGGATTCCCTTTTCAATGAAGAGGCAGTATATATCGGCAACCGTATTGATTTTCCCCCTGTAATATTCGAGAATCTTCTTGCCGTGGCCGATGTCGTTGACTTTGAACCAACGGGTGGTCCATACACCGCTGCTATAGCATGTGCTTGAACCAGGTTCATATGTATGGTCTAGGGTATGTATGTACTCCTGAACCTGATGCCAACAGGGGCTTTCATTCAGGAGACAGAATTCCATTGCGTATTCGTCGTCGAAATCATGGACGAGGCGGATTTTTACGGGTTCTTGCATGTGGTTTTTGAAGTCATATTCCAATTCACGTGTTCTTCTGGACATGGTTGTTACCTCATTGGAAAAATCTGGTTGTGGTCCTTTTTCTTGATGGTTAAATCGGAGTTGTCGGTTCTTTCTTCGACATAGGAGACAGCGTCGATTATTACATCGAGCCAAACTCGAATACGTTTGAGGGCTTTCATCCTTGCGTTCTTGTCCGTGATTTGCTTATCCTTGGCGTAGTAGCTGTCCACGGATTCACGGAGGGGTGTTCCGATTTTGTATGCGATTGCCTTGGAGGTATCGTGCCAGAGATTAGATGAGTATCCTACGAGGATGCCGAGGGGGCCTGCACCGTTGCCTGCGACCTTGTTTTCGAACATTCCACGGGTGGCCGGGTCGGTGATATTGGCTTCAATCCATTCGAAGGTGGGGACGATGGCATCCATCCACGCCCTGAGTTGTTTAAGGGATTTGACCTTGATGTTCTCGTCCTTGATTTCGGCATAGGCATCATAGAGGTCGTCAACGGTGTCCTGCAGCATGGGGCCGACGGTATCGTTGACACCCTCGTAGAACTCGTCGGCTAGCTTGCTGGCATACACCATAAGCAAGCCGAGGGGTTGGTAAGCCCATTTGCCAGCGATTTCGTTTTCGAGTTCGCCAGCGGAGAAGAATGTGTATTTCTTTTTGTTTTCCATAATATGAAATCAGTTAGCAGGATGGGTTAAAATGTATATCCAGGTAAAAACAAAAATGTTTACAAGTACATAACTGATATATGTACAAGTTTCGGACTTGTCAACAATTAAAAGTGCAATTACTACAGAAATCCAAGTAATAAAATTGAAAAACAATAATCTTAATACAAATTTTATAGTCTTCATGCCATTAATATAGATAATTAAATCTTGGTTGTCAAGATATTTTTTGTATTTTTAGTCTTTTCCCGCTTCTAGGATATCTATGTCCAGTTCGTCCTGATGGTCATAGAGGAAGCCTGTGAGTTTCTGGGCGGAGTTGTCGTCCATGATGAAACACACCCTGATATCTCCATCGGAGAGGTAGCGGCTAGATGTTATCCTGACGAACTCATCCTTTTTCTTGTCGGCTGTGAACGCCACGAGGCTTTCTCTCAGTCTCTTCCTCAGGTCTTCGGCAATGGCTTTTCCGTCCCCGTCCTTTCGTGGGTTGCAGAGCATCGAGTAGTGTACGGCCATAGGTTTACTCCAGTACGTGTTGAACGATGAATTTGAGATATGCCAAGAACGACTTGTGGGCATCTGCGGTAAGGGCCCATCCGTAACCTACGATGATGCCTATGACGAGCAAGGCGAATACGAGTATACCGAGTTCCACCTGCATGGAGAGGAGGAGCCATCCTGCAATGGAGAAGCCACGCATCGAAATGAGGGCCAGACCCAGGGAGAATGCCGTGAGGATGACAAAGGATACGACCAGGGTTCTTTTAGCTTTCAGTGACATAGTTTACCTCTAATTTGATTTATTTTGTTCATCTACAAAGTAGACCTTGAATTCACTCGTTAGTTCGCCATAGTAGAGGAGAATCATCCTGTTCTTGCCACGTTCCAGCTTGATTTCTGTACTTTTGATGACACCCATCGGAACGAAGCCGTCCTTATGCGCTTCTACCACGAGCGTGTCCTTTGGGCCGTCCTTGGGAAACTTGGCTACTACATACTCACCACCGTCCATAACTCCAGGTGTATGCCAGAAGAGTTCGAACCCGTCGTGGTTAAGGGCGTATTCCTCACTGAAAACCCAGTGGGCCGCATTTACTTCCTTGTCATTGTCCCAAGGAGCAGGTCTCTTGAACTGGTGGACTTCGTTGTTGCAGAGGTTCTTCATGCAGTTGTAGTTAAACTGGGAAACTGGAACAGGTGAAACTGGCTTTGTCATAACTATGCTTCCTTTGGTGCGGGGATGAAAGCGATGTGGATATCGGTAATCTGGCCGTCATGCTGTCTTTCGACCTTGATGCCATCGACGGAAACGAGGTTGATACCGAGCTGGTTGACGATGAATTCGCCGAGCTTGTTGGCTGCTGGGTCTTCCTTCATGTCCTGCAGGAGGTTGCTCTTCTTTTCCTGTTGCTTCATGTACTTGTCCACGTCGAAGGGAAGTTCCACATGGAGGGAGTAACCGTTGTTGATGACTCCGTATTTCACCTTGCAGTCTTCCTTGCAGCGTTTCATTGCTTCCCGCAGCTTTTCCCATGACTTCTGGGAGACATCGTATTCCAGTGTGCTGTCTGCGAAGTCGAGGAAGTCGTAAAGTCTTTCTTCAAGGTTTGTCAATTCACGTTTGAACATGGTGTTATCTCCTGATTTGATTAGATTTTGTTTGATATCGCCTAATGAACTACTGTTTCTCTCTCACTTCATAGATGGTCCCGTGATATTTCATATTGAAGTATCGCAGAAGTATTGCGTGTGCCTGTCGGTAATCTAAGTACCCGTTTTCATCATACTGGCGTCTCCCAAGGGCGGCATCTCGATATTTTGCAAATTCGCTGTACTGGTAGTATATGACAAGGCTCCTGTTGTTCGTAGTCCATCCTGGTGTAGCCAGACGGTGAGTCGGGCTGTCTGTCTTTTCCATGTTATTCTCGATGAAATCCGAGAAGTCCTTCAGGTTCATGTCGATATGGCTGATGAACGTCAGGTAGTTGCAAATCCAGAGTGCGATGTTGTTGAGAATCTCGGTTCCGCATGGCGTTATTTTTGATACGCTCTTGATACGCTGTTGCTTGATTCGATATCGCTCAGTTGTACTATACTGGTATGTTCCAAGCCTTTCCTTCCATTCTTTAGGTATATACGAGTAATCAGCGCAGGTTTCGATGCACCAGCTAAGAGGTGCATCCTTAGAGGCAAGATTGAAATCGTCGTGTTCCTTGAAATGCTCCTGTTTCACCCTGAATATGGTAATCCAGTTGTTATCGTCTTGGGCTTTCGTCAGAGAGCGGCACTGGACTTCGTACACGGTTGGTTTTACTTTACGGACACGGAAATACGTTCTGAATATATCTCTGAGGCGTAAATCCGTACGGTCAAGATATTCCGTCTTCGGTTTCCCCAGTACGGCTCTTACCTGGTCTTCGATACTTGGTTCAACCCTTATGTCACGAGCACCGAGTTTGCCATGGTAGCCAGCGGTCAGAGTCCAGTCTTCCTTGAAACCAGATTGCGGCAGGTCAATCCACAAGAATGTGTTGCGGAAATGGCGTTCGACCATTTTTTCGAGGCTGAGCAAGGCGTACATCACGATTCTCGGGCCGCTGTTCTCGAACAGACGGGGAGCGACACGGAACTTCGTTATTACTTGTGTTTCATTAAACGGAACCCATTTGCCATCAGGAGTCATCATCTGGCATGGTTCACCGTTTGCCGCATGCTTCTTGCATTCGTCAAGCGACATCATAATATCTACCTCTTGGTTGAAATAATTGCGTTGTAATGCTTCTCGAAGGTGGACATGCAGTCACCAATCTTGGTTCGGGTGCCGTCTACGGACATGGGCAAATCGGTGGGGTCCGCCTCGTCGTATTCAGGGTCGTCGATAGAACATACCTTGTATGTGTTCGGGAACAGGAATCCCTCACCGATTTCGACATTGAACACCATGAGCAGGTTGTGCTTTTCGAGGGTTTCTTTGAGTTCCTTGATTTTCTGGTTTACTTCGCTCGCCGCTTCGGGAGAGATTACGATTGGTTGTGACATAGGTTTACCTTTTGATTCGTTTGTATGTGGTTGTGCGTTCGAAAGTTTTGAGATATTCTTTTCCAGGGCAGCAGTATAGCCAGTCCTCATAGAGGCCCTGTTCGTCGGCAAACAGTGTCTTTCCGTCTTTTGCGACCTTGACTTTGATAATGGGTTTTGTCATGGATAGGACGACGATTGCACCGCCGTTGCGAACCTCATCTGCGAACCGCTTGTCGTTGCGGAACTGTTCATGGATGAAGCGGAACGGGCCGCTATCAGGTAGGACGAAGTTAATCGGGGTTGCCATAGGTTTCCTTTACATTGAATTTAGTTAACCATCGTCTTCTTGTTCAACTGGTTCAAGTGGTTCCTTCGGTCTGTTCTCTTCGAGAATCTCTTTGCGAACCTTGTTGTTCCACAAGAAACGGTTCGTATCCCTGTTTGTGAACATCAGGTATGACATGCCATCTTGCTTTTCAGACATAGGTGTGTATCCATTGCACTAAGGGAATCCATACATAGGCGATAAAGAATCCTAGGGCTAGGGAAGACAGTACAACGATGGAGTAGTAGATGACTGGGCTATCCGTGCAGATGCACCAATCCTTGAATACGACGAGAGGTTTCTTCATGGTGTTATCCTTTTTTCCAAAGAAAGATGAATACGCATAGAATGAGAGTGAATACGATGCCAAGGAACATACCCAGAACGAACATAGGAATATCGGTCGATGTTGCCGCTGCCATATTGTATAGTGTGTCAGAGGGCGACTTGAACAGGCCGTCGTGCAGAGGGGATATGGGGTTAATCGGGTTTAGCGGGGAAATCGGGTTAGCTGGGTTCAACAGGTTGTTCATGGTTTACCTCGTACCGTGGAAGCCACGGCCTTTCATTGCATTAACATAGTAATCTGCCTCGTCGGAGCATTCAAGGCAGAAGTCTCCTAGGCCGTTAGAAGCGTAGCACTTTCCTGCAAGGGGAGCGCCGCATACAAAACAGATTGGGTTGGACGGTCCGCCATGAACAAGTCCGAACGGGCCTGGTTCACACTTTTCTGACAGTTTGTAATGCTCGTCCGTGCTCGTGTTCGTAACCGTGGTTTCACCCGTTTCTTTATCGGTCAAGTAGATTATAACGCCTGGTTTTGGGTAAGACATTGTTTTTTCCTTTTTTGTTTCAACTGTTCCAAAACAAATTTCACATCTTTTTCTACACATTCATCCGAGCAGTATGCGAGTTTCGGTTTCCCGTAGTATGGACACAGGATGTCATCAAGATTTGCAGTCAAGTACTGTAAATTGTTCAGAAGCGGCTTATGGCAGCAATTGCAGTATCCGATTGTATAAGCCATAGTTTACTCTCTTAGTTTCAGGAAGTCGAGGGGCATGTTTTTGGCAACCCGCATAAGCTCCATCACGTGGTTGACTACCTCCACAGGGTCCTTGAATTCCTGCATCTTAATAGGGTCTGGTCCCATTTTTACGATGTTGAGAGCGTTAATTTCGACCTTCCCGAGCGTGTCCGTCCGTAAGTCCATAAACCACTTCATCTGAGGTTTGTCAAAGTATTCTGGGGACTGTGGTTTGCTGCCTACGCTGACTACCTCGCCCACAAGAATGCAGCCATCTGCCAGTTCTACACGGAGTTTCAATAGGTTCGACATTTTCTATTTCCTTATGCTGTGCTACCAATATAAATAATTAAACCCGCATTGTCAAGCGGGTTCGGACATTTTTTTAAAAATTCTTACATTATATTGCTGGAATCCTCGGGTCATAGATGACGATGGTGCATAGGTTAGGATGCTCTGGCTCCATCTTCAGGTCGCCATCATTTGTCATAAGGCAATTTTCGAGGTGGTTCGCCTTTACGAATCCTATCTGACGTTCGAGCCAATCAATCACTCGTTCCTGTGTCACAACCATCTGACTCCTCCTTATTACAACTTGGACTATTATGATATGGATTATTACAAAGGAGATTATCGCTGTCTGTCAGTTCTGCGGAGAAGATATCTGCCTTGATTGCGCTATCCCTTGACATCTTGTGGATATCATCAACCATCTTCTGCAGTTCTCCTGGTATCTTGTATAGGACGGGTTCACGTTTATACACGCCGCTGAACTCGCTGTAAACTGTTTCAGTTATTCGGACAATCATAGGTTCCTCAGATGTTTGGTGTTTCAAGCCAGGGTTTATCCGTTTTGCTTCTTATTTTCTTTTCCTTCATTGCCCAAGCGACGAAGGCATCTCCGCAATCCTCATACTTGGGCTCGGCCCTTTTGCCGTCAGCCAAGCAGAACGAGTGCGCTGGGCATACATCGCAATCGTCGCTCCCAAGAACATAGATTAGCCTATGGATGTTCTTCTCATTTCTCACAAAATATTGCAGATTGTTCATCATTCTACCTTGGGTGAATTGTTTGCCGCATCATCTACTTTCTTACCGCCCAATTTAGCAAGCGCTTCAAGATTTTCCTTGTCTGTCATGCTGATAAAGGATTTTTCAACAACTTCTTCACCCATGAGAGCGGTCATAGCAGCCGCCCAATAGCCTTTGAGAGCAAGTTTACGGAATTTGTCAATATTCTCTTGGGAGGACATGAGACGGAGCAGGCAGCCTGCCTCGTCGGAATTGGTGTAGACTGTCTGGAGTGTTCCGTCTTCGAGCTGGAACTTTATCCTGTATTCATAGGGGACATCCACCTCGATTGGGTGTGAACTGAGTAGGTCGTTCGAGTTAATCCTGCGGTGGATAGTTCCTTTCTGACTGAATTTCCCCCGTTCGGTGGAGAGGATTTTAACGGAGTTCTGACCGTGTTTCGCTTCCGAGACATTGAACGATGAGAAGAACGGGTAGAGTGGTGCGAGCTTGTAGGCGCACCATATGCCCATGACAGGAACCGAGGAAACTTGATAAACTTCTTCCATTTTGACTTACTCTCTATAAAAAGAAAACCCCCTGCTGATGAGGCTAAGCGTAGGGGGGATACGCTGCGGCATTCAAATTACCCCGAGGGCAAGTTTAGTCGTCGCAAGTGCTACGAGTTTACATCAGACCATCGCGATGGCTTAATCATCGAAACTCGAAAAGCGTCAACTGGCCCCATTTAGGAGACGGGCTGAACCTTGGTCGCTCATACGGTCCGACTCCAACCGCTTCACGATGCATCCATGAAGGGATGAACAGCGTATGTAGCCGCCATCCACGGCTTGGTTTGCTGTCCCACAGGGTTTCCCCTGTGTCCGTTTATAAATATAGAAAAGAACGAAAGTGCTGTCAAGGGGGTTCACTAATTTTCTTTTAAATTTCCTGCGGCTGGAATCACCGTATAACCATCATCTTCATAAAGGTCGAACATCTTGTCGAGCATGACGCTAAAAGGGATTCCAGCCCACCTTGTGTGATTGCTCAGGTCATTGTGCGGGTCAGTGCCAATGTTGGGAATATCGGTCAGAAGTTCGAGGTGCCACATCCTGTCCTTAGGGAACTTGATATGGCGTTCGACCGTAAGAAGGAGAGAGTCATAAATGGAGTTTTTATCTTTCGGGAACACCTTGATTTTAAACTTGTCTTCGGACACTTCCACACCGAACGTATCGTTCTCTCGTTCACGAGCCATTTTGATTTCCTCATCGGTGAAAGTTTCCTGAGAAAAATTATTATCGGAATTCACTGTGGTTTTGTTGTAGACAGTTATTGAAGGGCAAACGAAATTGACCGAAGCATTTACCTTGAATGGTCCATTTTCCTTAGCCCACTGAAGTTCTCTCTGGAACTCTTCTACTGTGGTTTGGTGACCTATGCCAGAGCTCAACAGGATAGGAACGTAAGTGAAATCACCTGTTTCGGAGTAGTAGGAAAACTCCATATATTGTACTGGATTTTTCGGGTCAGGTGCAAGCCGTTCGAGGGTCACTGTGATGGCTATTTTAAATCCTTTCTGAATTTCGGGAAGTACCAATGTCGGGAATTCCTGATTAAGAACTTCGATTATCTTGTGATGCAGTTCCATGACTTCTCCATTTTAAAAAATTAAGGGTAGGACCCAGGTGCAAGTGTTTGGTTCGAAGGACGTTTAGGGAAATCATTCGAAAATGCACCCTTCAGGGGTCCCTACCCTTTTAGTTGTCCCGACGAGGGTTGAACTCGTAACCTTCGCCTTCGGAGAGCGACGCTCTAAGTCCATTGAGCTACGGGGCATTATCTTCATTGAATATAGGATTATTTAATTACTTTGTCAAGCAGCTTTTGGTAAACGTAATGAGCACCTGGGCCCCAAACAATGTTGAATACTATTGTTCCTACACATTCAAGTGGTTTTGGTTCACGGTTCAATACGGCGCTTATAACCAATCCAGTTAGGATAGGAAGGAGCAACCACACAAGCCAGCCTAACAAGACAAGGCAGAACGCAATCGCAATACCTATCGCCCCAAACATTGTCACATAGCATTCAATCAATTTCTGGCCTTGAAAGAAGAACGGACGCAGAGGAATTGGTGCCCACAGTGCAATAGCGGCAATGACGAGGAGGCCTGGGATTATCCCTACATCTGGCATATTTTCGGCAAACATGTATATCAGGAAGATGATGCCTGGGAGCAGAACAGTAATAGCAAGCAGGAATTTCTTAGTCCATGCCCATACGAATTTGAGAGCTTCGATGTAAAATTTTAACATGCCAACCTCTATTTAAGCAATTTGTTTTCAAGCGTTTTGTAACCTGTGTATATGAGCCATCCGATACCGAAGACAATCATGGCTACTATGAAACCTGCCCACATAGGCAATGCAAGCGGCCATAGTACCAGCATCGGTGCTAGCGCCTTGCCATAACGGTCATACCGTTCTTCCCTGGTATACCCTCGCTCATGCGGTTCCAGAATATAACAATAGGTCATAATAAGAAAGAATGTGTTTAGTCCTCCATATACGGCAAATAATATACGGAGCGTGCTAGCCCTGTCTGGAAACACAATCATATCCACGCCAGTTATCAACGCATAGACTACCAGTATGTTATCAAGCACCATTCCAAACCACATGATGAACATACAGTCTGCCATCAGGTCGGTTATCGCAAGATGAATAAATTTAAGTGTTCCCATAGTTTTCGTTGCCATATTATTCTCCGAGTTGTGGTCTGTTAATTGCGTTCTGTATTTCCATCATCTTCCTTACACAATATCCGTCCACTTTCGGGTCAAACGGACGTGGAGGTCTCTTTGGATATCTGTCGTACAGGGTTTCTGCACTTATGCCTAGCCAGTCGTGGATTGCCCAGTCGTTTTCAATTAGGGTCTGGGGATAGAAAGGGTCTTTCTCGTGGGTATAGTAGAACCCAGCAACCTTGGTCATGTCTGGCAGTTCACGGAGGAACAATGCAGTATGGCCGTTGATTGTGATTGCTGGCCAACTCTCTTTGTATGTAACTCGGCGACCTGTTTTAACCGTATTTGTCTCTATCGCTTTTTTGTAATGAAACTCGTTGCATGTATTACCACCGTCACCCCAGAAGTAAATCGTGTCAAGGTCTCCGTTTTTCTTGTACTTAAAGCAGAAGTGCATTTCTTCGGAGCCGTCGTAGCAGAACCATATTGCATACGGGCGCTTGCTGTCATCTGAATACTTGACTACGAGTGTCCTCGGCCTTGGCTTCTTGTGTTCATCAGCGTAGTAGATACCTGTAAGTCTCCCAAGTTCATCACGCTCCTCATAACGATAATACGGATGCCATGGGCCAGACTTATATACTTCCTGCCCATGGAAATTCTCGGAAATCTCGCTCTGTTTCAGGAACGGATTTGCTCGAACAAACTTCTTACTCATCCTTGCCACCTTCGTGTTCCTTTTCGAACTGGTCGATAGCATCTTTCAACAGAGGCAATGCCTTACATGCAGGCAAATTTTCGATAGCACGCATCTGGCTTTCCATGCAGTGAAGGACTGTGTACTTGCTAACCTTTTCCAGTTCGTAGCGTTTCGTTACGACGATTTGAGTGTGTTCAGCAGTCGGTGGATTTCCGACAACCTTTTTGTACTTGTATACATACTTCGGTATATTCTCGGAAGCGTTCTTCATGTAGTTGGTCATCTGGGATGGTGTACAAGCATCCAGCATTCCAGAGAACAATATAGCATTAAGGTATTCACGGTTGGTAGCCATAGGTACTCCTTTTACCATCGGAAATCGTCATACATGAGTTCACCTTTTTTGTATTTACCAGATTTTATAAGTTCTGCAATTTTCTTTTTACAATCTGCCTCGTCAATTGCCGTATTGTACCAGTTATGCTTCTTGAAATCTTTTTTAATCATCTCATCTGTCGGTCGGTAAATCCACATGGTTTCCTCCTAATAACTCGTATCTTTATGAACACTGTTTCTAACGGGTTGTAAATTCCAGAATACGGCGGCTTAAACTGGTTCTTCTCGTAAATTGTCAGTGGAAACGTTTTTCTCTTCGACATTTGGAGCATCCCATGTGATTACGAAATAGGGTTTACCTGGTTCTGCACCCCATTCTGGCTTACCCGTCCTAATATAGATGCGAGGATTCTTGAATACGAGCCTGCGGGACATGTCATCCTTCTTAGGATACCCCAAGGTGAATACAAGTTCCGTGTAGTCTATACGGACATGAACCCAGTCCTTGAACCCAGGTTCTTTGACAAAGAAACGGGAGCACCAATACGGGTTGTATTCCCGATATTCCTCAAGCTTGACCCCACTCTTGATAAGGTCGAACCATTTCCGTTTCAAGGATAAAGTAAGTGTCGTGCTTTTCTTTTTCATTAGAGCCCCAGTGTCCAAATGATGTCTTCGGATTCGTCTGCTGATTTACATAAACTGCGTACTGTGTTCTTGTCGATTTCCCTCTGGTTTTCTTTCAGCCAGTTATAAACCTTCTGCCAGTCGGTATCATTCCAACTATTTTCGGACGCATAAATATCCGCCAGTCGGAGCTGTTCTTGATACGTCGATGCCATATCCATATTATCGCCTTTCGATGGACATTTCTGTTGCGAACGGGATGAATTCCAAGATGACCTTCAACGGTTCTTCTGGATATTGCCTGATGCGGCAATGAATCGGAAGTGTGAACGCAATGTTTGCTTGCAGCCATGTTTCATCAAGCCAAAATTCCCTTGGAGCACAGGAAGCTCCGTCTATAATGATACTGGATAGTTTCGCAATAGCGTTCATCGCATTCTCATACATAAACGCCTTTAACGCATCTGGGTTCAAAATGTTCAGGTCATGCTCAGTGGCCATGAAATTGCACACGTACTTGTAATTGAATTTATCCAAAGCGTGCTTCATGGAAATAATTAGCTGAGGAATGTCAGAAATTTTCAGTTGCTTGATACCGTTGTTTTCCCACTGTGCATCGTGGTTAGGGTCACCGTTATGGTGACTTGCCTTGACGAACTTTGCGTCCATCTTCGCTTCGTTGTTCATACGCCTATTCCTCATCATCGTGAAAAATCTGGAAGGGGTCAACCACATTCTTTGCCACCCGTTCTGCATCGTTCGCCACCTTTTTTACTCCACGCACGCCAGCCTTGGTTGCGGAGGATGCCACATCGACAGCGGTATCAGCCGTGTCGGCAATCATATCACAAATACTAGAAAATAATCCCATAATTACTCCTTGTTGTTAAGTTGTCCTGGCATGACAGGGAAACGCCATGCTACTATATCGTAAACATCAAAATAAGCACAGAAGTCCCCACTGTTTTCATCATAGTCGAAGCCCTTTCCGTGTTCATCTTCTGTATAAATCAAGTTTGTCTTCTTGATTTTCCCATCATGCATCTTAAATTCGATTGGGATAACCCATGATTTGTCCCATTCGTCCTCATGGTCGAACGGTCCACATTCCTTGAAAGCTGAGTGCCATTCAGTATCAATCATTAGCTATGCTATCTCCATATCGTCAGCGTGTTGGTAAATCCTTCCTTAGCAAGAATTTCTGCAAGGTCCTTGTTATTGTAAGTGGCGTTAATAGCAGCCTTGAGAGCACATGCAAAGTTCTTTGCAAACAGTTTTGCACCATTGTCACTCAGATTCTTATTGCTTTTGAGCCAAGCTTTCGCTTCTCTACGAAGGCTTATTGCAACCTTGGTTAGGGACGGCCCATCCATGTCTGGCTTGATTACAGAAGGAACCTCCGAGCAGTCTATACCCTGCGTCTCCCAATCGTCAGCAAACACTGGCTTTTCAACATGACCCTTATACGGCTTCTTGTCGGTAACAAAAAGTTTGGCAAGAGGGACACATACAATTTCATCATTTTCTTTGGCCATATTACCTCCGACCTTAGTCATCCACCTCATAAGTGTCCATCTGCACATCGAGATAATAGTCACTGCCGTTACGCAATTCTTCGTAACGCTTGTTCGCCTTCTCTTCGTCAAGATAGACATTGATTACCGAGCGGTCCCCGCCAGAGTAAGGAATGATGCCTGTAATCATGTATACGACAGGAGATTCATTCTTCTTTTTGCTCATGTTGTTTTCTCCATGCACGGTACATCGTCGTCGCACCGAAGATACAGGCAGTCCATCGACTCATCGCCGCACTGGTTGAACTTCCAATCACCGATGCCGTAATAATGGTAGTGACCGTTCTTGTCTTTGTATTCGATTACAACTTCCTTGTTGGCGAGGTACTCGGCGTTGTAGTTTTCGTCCATGGTCTCAACAAGTTCTTTCAGGTCGGCATATGTCATAGGTGTTACCTCATTTTCGGGTTGTATTGCAATGTTTCAGCGAGGTTGAAACCATTATCTACCATAGAAGTCTCCTTAAACCGCTTCATATCCGATTGCAACGGTGTTTTCCTCGATGATTTCGCACTCGACGAACTCAGCCTCTTCGAGTTTCTCCTCGGCGGTCTTCGGCCTGTCTTCCTTCATTGTTTCCCAGAAGTCTGGTTCCTCAGTTCGCTCCCACTTGAAACAACCATCACCCAAGTGTTCCATACTCAGAGTGATGCGGTGGGCAACCCTTTCCATATCCTCGATGAAATCTTTCTCCATAAAAGCTCCAATAAAAGTTGTGCGGACGGGAGTTTGTCATGCGCCTGATACTCTCCCCGCCCTTGTGGAATGAACTATCCCGCCGATACACGCATCGCAACGGTAACCGCCACCCAGCCCCTAGCCAGGTGTTCTCTCCACTAACGTACTGCACAACAAAAATATAGGAAAATTATTTCAAAATGCAAGGGGTGTCCTGTAAAAATACCTAATTATTTTCAGTGAAGGCTTCATCTTCGTAGACATAATCGGGAGACTCCTCGATGAATACGGCATGAAGCCAATCTTTGAGGGCATCGAGTTTCATCTTACCGTACTGCTGCACCTTCCCGTTGTAGGCGGTGACCGCATGGAATTCTTCCTCTCCGTCATCAGGAGGGAAGATTGCCAGCAAGTCATCGTGGTACTTGAGTTTGAGCACAGTCATTCCATCGGCATTTTCCTCGGTGTAGGGGACATTGATTTCTTCGAGATATTCCTTTACCCGTTGCATCATTAACCTCTCATGCAGGGTGGAATGTCTTCTGGGGCAAGAAAATCCTCTGAGGTGTTCAGCTCAGGTGCGCCACAGGTGTCGATTATTTTCTGGGCCCGTTCTTCTGCTTCCTCGTCAGTAAGTTCCCCAGAGGAGAAACGGCCTTCAATACAACCGTTGTATCGGATGTAGGCTAGGTCATCGCCAAACCCTTCGATAAATGTTCCACGGGGGAACTTATCCAGATTGAGTTTAGCCTTGATTGAATTAAGGACTTTTCTTGCATTTTCTGATGCTGTAGCCATGATTACTCCTTTGCGATTTTTACATTCTCTTCAAGACGGTCGAGTTTAAGCTTTTCCGTCTTCGGGTCATAGGTTACATGGAACTTGGTGAAAGCATCCTTGGTCATGTCGATTTTCACCTTGTCGTCTGGATGAAGGAATCCCTCGAAAGTTCCTTCTTCAAACGTGAGTACCAATGTGTCGAGTCTGTGCGTATCAGGATTACGCTCGAAACGAGCACTGAAATTTCCGATGTGATAGCCGAACGCACGGGGGTCATCCTGTGGGTACGGCTTCATTGACTGTTCCCAATGAAGTTCAGGCACATTACAGTATTTTCCATCAAATTTAAGCAACGCAGGAACGAACACGAAATCAATGTTCTTTGCAGCCTGCTCTACATATTCCTTGTGCATTTCTTCTGATGCAGTCATATCAACCCTATTTCTCAATAAACGGACAATTGTTCAAGATAAATTTACACAGCTTTCGGGATGACACCATCCATTTAGAAAGCCTGATGAGCTTGGCGCTAGGATGCGCCTGACCAACGTAGTATACAACCACTCTGGACAGGTGTCCGAGACCCCCAACGGAGCGGGACAAATGTTCGACAGCTCCCTTGAACGTGGTATACCTAACGGTGCATTCTGGATAGCGTTCGCCCTCTTTATATCCTTCCATTTCAAAGAACGTCATATGACATCTCCTTATTCAAATTGTACACCTTGCCTCTTCATTATTTTCACTCTTTCTTTCAAATTCTCTGTCTCTAAACAGCGCTCTCTCTAACCAGCATTCAAATTCCTTGATTGAATTGAAATGGTAGTCATATTGGCCTTTGGTTCTCCACATGCGGATTTCCTTATCGGAACGGCTGTACAGTATTCTGTCGGCCTCCCAAAATCCTTTGGCACGAACCCAGATATCGTCGAAGTCTTTATCATCCACATTGTGAATATAGGCATGAGGGTAATAATGAGTGAACACCGACAGGAACTGTTCCTCGGTGACAGGCTCTTTCTTGGCACTTGGCAGGTGGCGACGCTTTTTGTCAAGCTCGTTCACGATGTCGAAACCAATGTCGTTGTTCTCGCATAGCTTCTCGAAGTCACGAATCTTCTGGGTGAGATAGTATTCCTCCATCCCCCATTTTAGGTTCTCGCGTTCGCACTTCTGCGTGAGTTCCTTGACTTGCTTCTGATACCTTTCACAAAGGGATTTCAACTGTTTAGGCTCATCTGGTAGTTTTACAGCCATGTTAACTCCTAGTTATGAAAAAGCTCTTTCAAGTTTTTACCGATTTTATCGATTTGCATAATTCTGGCCAACTTGTCGTTATACGCCTGCATGGTAGCAATCTTTTCTTTACGTGATTCGAAATCCTTCTGGTTCAATTCATGGTCCAATACAGCACCAGAACGGGAAAGCACGTCGGCTGCATATTCGAACATGCGAGCCTCAATCTTATTTGGGTCATCAGTCTTCATATAGACGATAGTTTCAGCCCCGCACTCTCTGGTGTCGGCAAAGCAAAGCACCTTGACATCATATTTGCCTTCCCACAATGAAGATTTCGAGATACTCAATCGAAACAGCACCGAGTTGAACTGTTCCCTGGAATAGTCACCAACAAAATAAGTCTTGGGCGGCTCGTTGGAATCGGCATTCCAACCATTCCCGCAATACCCACACGGAACCAACGCTTTTTCATTGGTTATCTTATACCACACATCGAAGAAAAACTTGGATGTTCCGATACGTGCAGGCCCGTCTTGAATTTCGGAATACATAATAACTCCTTTTTGATGCCTTTGTGCATTCTACACGACATAATATAGATAATTAAACCCCTCTTGTCAAGGGGTTTATGCAAAAAAAACACACGTCATGCTTTGCATACGGAAGGTTTCCATTTCATCCGCTTGCACAATGCCTTGTAGTTGGACATTACATCACCCAATTTGCTCTCCAGGTCTTCCATGACATCCTTCTTTGGTACTTTAATCACGTCCTCAGCATATAAGGTGAGATATACCACTCCATGGTTCTTTGACGTTCCATTGGCTATTTTGACGTTACCGTCGCCAGCCACAACGCTTATGTCGTAGTGCGTAGGAAACACGAGATATCCTTCACCCTGGTATTCTCCACTGGAGGATTCTTTCGTAGGAGCGTCTACGCCACAAATATGTATGTACGTTCCGTCGTCAAGGAACACCCATTTGCCGACGAACTTCTTGGCGGCGTCCGCTATCAATCTTTTGCGCTCGGCGTTGACTTTCCGTCGCCTTGCCTGTTCGGCACGGTATTCTGGGTCGAACTTAGCCCTCTTTTTATTCTGCAGCGCTCTCCGCTTGGCTTCCAGTTCATCAGCGGTCTTGCTAATCTGTGCAAGCTTGCAATCGATAGCGTCCATGGCCGCATCATAATCTTTTTTAGTCTTCATTCGTTTTTGCATATTTACCTCAGTCATTTATTCGACAACGTCGGGCATACCCACCTGTTCTTGGAAGGGTCGATAAACGCATTACGCCCAAGTTCGGACATACGTTTTTCCCAGAATGCGAACGCTTCCTGCAGTTCTTCATCGGTTAATACATGCACCTTTCCGAGGAAACTTCTGCCACGTTCATCGGCCATCCAGTCTTTGCCACGCTTTTCCAAACTAATGAACATCTCAGTGTTGTCATCTAATGTGGCGTATGTGTCACCACTGTACATGTGCCTGACCGCCATGCACACCTTAGACTTCTCACGATAGCTGACTATCTTTGCAAAATAGATGCTGATATAATCATATTCACTGGTGACAACACCATTCTCCGTGTCCGTATGATGCTTTATCACAGAATCGCCAAAGGTGAATGCCTTGCCTACAAGAGCCTTACAGAACGGAATGCACTCGGCATTGTCCTTCATCCACTTACGTTTCTCTTCGGCCTCTTCATATTCCCATTCCTTATGCCTGATTTCATCCTGCTTGTTTCGCAAGGCATCAATCTTGTCTTCAAGCGCCTTTATCTTTTTTGCTGCCGCTTTTCTCATGGTTTCCTCATGCCTTTTCAATAAGTTTCTGCAGTTCGTCTGCGGAAATATCCTCGATACGCTGTGCCTTCACCTCGATGGAATAGTAGCCATGGCACAAGTGTGCATGACCTTCCTTCCACGCTTTAATACGGTCGGGCGACGGTGCGAGCTTATTGTGGTCAACAAGTACATCCAAGTTAAGCAGGAACCCGCCATCCTCAACATTGGACACTTCCCATTCGCTAATGGGATAGTATGTGTCATTAGGGGATATGTAGGTTAGCAGGGATGCAATCGAGTCGTACTTACCACGGTAATCCAGATTGGTGGAACCTAGGCATTCACGCCCCGCCATCCAACCAGTCTTCGGGTCATCAGGATATGCTTCAAACAGGGTGAGCATAGCCGAGCGAACATAGAAAAGTGTTTTCATATTATTTTCCTCTACTTATGTCGTCAAGAACCTTGGTACAGGCCTTGCTCAACCGTTCTTCTTCCGCATCAGCCTTGGCAATAATGTCTCTGTCTATACGCCATTCTTCAAATGTCTTGACATCAATATGAGGGGAACTTGCCTTAGGCTTACGACCGTTAAGCCGCTTCGAAAATTCTTTGATAATGTAGTTATAATAATTACCGAGGTCTGCCTTCAGAGCAAGTTCATCATTGTACAAATGGTTACCCTGCCTCTTGATATCCTTTTCAGTCGCCTCCATCAGAGGAAGAACACCAGCAGGGCACAAAGACACTTGGCCAAACGTAGATGAACTGTAATCAAAGTCAGTCAGATTAAAATTAGAGTTGTCAAAAATACGGAGAAAATACTTGTCCAACGACTTTACCGCAGCATCCACCTCTTTAATATGATAGATGATGCTGTCAATCAAGGAATCCCCCTGTTTCGCATTCGGGTATTCCATTGCACGAGTGTACAGACGCTTCACATTAGTGCAATGAACTTCCCACAGTTGTTTATTGCTATAGATACCTGATGATACGATGAACCGAAGTTCATCCTGTGCAGTTTCCACCTTCAATCTGCCCATGAAGGGAGCCAACTTGGGATTCACTGCGATATTCTTGTTGAACCAGTCCAAAACATAGGCAGGACGGGACTTCGGGGTAAATAACCATTTGAGATATGCAAGCATGTTTGTTCCTTTTTTTGTTTGTGTGCTACATGTGTTAATATAGACAATTAAACCCGCCTTGTCAAGCGGGTTTATGTAAATTTTATGATTTTTTATCGAGCGAAGATTAGAATTCCTGCTGCGATTGCAGCGATGGGATATCCGAACATAATGCATGCGCATCCGAGGTTGGACCAGTGATACCATTTGGCATAGGGATAAGCCATCCCGAAGCCAAACGCCCATGCGAACAGTGCGGCGAGATAGATTACGAGTGCGACGATGATGTAGATACCGATGTATAACGCTGTCATTTGTCAACCTCCACAGGTTTGATATCTCTGTTGCTACATATCCCGATACCCTCTGGGCTTGTCAGGTAGTCCACGCATTCCTTGATTGTGGCGAACGACGGGTATACTTCATCATCAAACTTGCAGTTGAAACGGATAAGGGCGTTGTCGCAATCGCTCGTCTCTCGGGACAGAACGGAACTGTACCAGCATTTCGAGATGTTGAAAATCATGCAGTGGGTAATCCCGTGAACAATACTGTCGTTCCATTCGAAATTCTCGTCCACACGGCCCTGCCACACGCATCCTGGCAACTTATTCTGGTCAGGGGAGTGGTCTTCCCACATGCAGCAACCAGGAACTTCCTTGAACGGGTCAAGGTTGAATCTGGCCTTTTTAATCAATTCGTTGAGGTCAGCGTGTTTCCACTGCATTACCCAGACATTCATGTGGCCGCCTTTTGGGCTCTGCTCAGCGTGTACTCTTCTCATCATGTACATAATTCAGTTTCCTTTACTTGGCGTTTTCCTGATTGGATTGGGTTTTATATGTTTCTTCATACCATTTGGCGAAATCGCCCATCTGTCTGACGATTTCCTCTTCTTCTGCCTCATGCATCCTGATGTACTTTTGCAAGCCACGTTGGTTGAACCTACATCCGAGTTCGCCCTTTGCGTTCTCGTAGATGAATTCGTCGTCATCACCGAACAGTCTGCAGGTCGGGTATCCTTCCTGGTAGTCGTAACTTTCGTATGGACATCCGTTGCAACGCATTAGAAGTGCTCGTCGTTGATAAGCTTGGTTAGCGCATGCACATTAGCATTCGCCGCTTCAATAGCATACTTCTGGGCCTCTGTCATTCCTCCCATTTTAAGGAGTTCATACATCTTATGCTCAAATTCACTTGCAGCCCTGCCGAAAAGATGGCCAACATCGGTGTCCTTTGCATTGAGCTTATCAGCGACTGCCTGTGCTTCCGCATAAGTGGAATAATACTTCTTGTTCTTGTATAAGTCGTTCTTGATATCGGACTTCTTCTTGAACTGAAGCACGTCCACGCAATAGGTGTACGATGCAGAACTGAAATACACATGGTAGTGTATGTCGCTACGGGCATCATAGTCCTTGATTTTTTCTTCGAATGATTTGTATTCCATTTTTTAACTCCTTTTAACCTTTATTGGACTTGTGTGTCTTTTCAAGAAGCGCGTTAAGCGCATATTGGAGGCCAGAGGCCTTGCCTTCGCTAAGGCAAATGAGGCAATTCGCCTGCTCAACGAGGCGCTCGACATCCTCCAGGCTAACCAGGTCTTCATAGTGACTGTCGAACTGGCCATCATGAATTTCGATATTGCGAACTTCCACGCCGTCAAGCGTGATGCGCTGTGGGATGGTTTCCTTTGTTTCCGTCATGTTGTTCTCCTTGTTTGTTATGCCCCCGAGTTCCTTGGCATTTTCGTCGAATGATTTGTATGCCATGATTTCCTCTCTTTTGGTTACTCATGCCAAATACTGTCTATGTCTTCAGTCACCCTGGCATTGTAAGTGAAAAATTCATTGAACTTCTTGAACACTTTTGCAAGTGTAGACGGTTTGTCCTGATAGGACAACTTCACCTTGCACTTCTTGTGTTTACCGTAATCGTGTGCGAGAATGCATACATCGGTCGATACAGTGAGTATGTTAAACTCAGTTCCATCACTTTCAAGGAACAGGTCAATAACATTCTTTGTACGAACAGCAGCATCCTTCGGCATGAGATGTGTTTCAGGATATAAAATAGCGCATCCGTCCACTTTGGCAAATTGTTTCTTGATGCGACCGTCATCGTACCCACGAATCAACCTGACGCTTGCAATACGCTCGATTGCTCCCTTTGTAGGATTCACAATGACATTGATTGTCTTTTTCGGTGCTTTCATTTTTGGTTCCTTTTTGTGTTTACTTGAATAATATAGATAATTAAACCCCCTTTGTCAAGGGGGGTTGTTTAAATTTTCTATATTTTTTCAGATGATGTCAATCATACAGGAAATACTCTGCTATTTCCTCAATATTACGCTCGCTATAATGAGCCCGACCATCAGCCGACATTTCGACTTCTTCAAACTTATATTGTTTTGACGGAAACGAAAACATGGTATTATACCCAGGATAATACACGATTAACGCATCTCCCATACGCCTGACTCCAAACGCCTTGGATAGGTTTAACGAGTATGAATCAGTCTCATCTTTCTTGTTTGTTATTTTCACTTTCATAATACTTCCTCGCTTTTTCAAGGTCTTTTTCGAACGAGCTTCCCGTTTCGGTTTCATAGAATTTCTTGGCACCCTCGTAGCCACCAGCATTGTATGCAGCAGAAATGCCTCGTCCAGTATACAGTTCGAACTTCCGTATATCAAATGGGTGCAACTCAGTAGTGCCACTCTTGCACATCGTTCAGCCTCACAAACTTGGTCTTTCCCTCTTCTGTCCAAGTACGGAACACTTCCCCGTTGTCCCAACGGACTATGCGTTCATCTGGTCGTTCCAGGGATACGTCATACTGGATTGTGCATCCGTTTCCAGAGGTAATGAATGCAATTTCTACAATACGGTCTTGTGCATCATAATACTTCAACAGGGTATTATTATCACAGAATTCATGCCTGACGGCGTTCATAAATTCTCCTTAGTGAAAATCATTATTTTCTCCTCTTGTAGCGATAATAGCCGTAATCGGTATACGAAAAGAAAACGCCAAGAATATGCAGGTTCAAGTCAAGGCAACTGTCTTTACCTTTCACGGCCCCGTTTGAATGGCACCAGAAATGAAATGTGTGCTGCGGATAATAACTGATGTCAAAGACACGTTCGCCAAGCCACAGCTGGAGTATCGTGAAATGCCCACTGTGCATGTGAAACAATTCGCTTCCATTAAGAAATTCCATACTTAATACTGCCTGGAAAGAGGGTGCTTTTCTTCTTCTTCTTCTTCTTCTTCTTCTTCTTCTCGAACAGAAATGCCTGATTGTCCATATCACCCCAGAACAGCCTTGGCATGTTTATCTTCCACGGAGAAAGTGTTGCAGCAATCCTTTTCAGGGCACTTGACTTCAATCCAGCGGCGACCGTTCGGGCAACGTTCCGCACATTTGCTATACTCGTCCGTACGAAACTCGCATCCGCAATTCGGGCAAGTGAATGTCAATACAGCTCTCTTTTCTGGCTCTGGTTTCTTTCCAGGCTTGGTAATCTCAATCATTGGTTTCCTCATTAGTTAAATCCACCATATAATATACAATATGTAATTAAATCTGTCAACCGAAAATTATAAATTAAATAGGGAAATATACTTGGAAAAGACATGCTCAAAAGAATAGCAGATACTGTATTGGCAACTATTTTCATGCTCGGGGTCGCAATTCTCAGCCCCCTCATCTTTGCCGCCTATACCGAGGCGAAACGAAACGAAGATTGGATAGACTCCACCCTTGACAAATAGTAATTAATTATCTACATTTATAGAAACTGTACAGGAAACAGAATGGAATTTAATACCATATACAACATGAACTGTCTGGACCTCATGAAGGAGATGGACGCGGGCTGCGTCGATGTAATCCTGACCTCCCCTCCATACAACACGAACAAGAAGGGCTCCTCCAAGGTCAACACAAACACGGTTCATGCCAAGCAGGGTGAGTTCACCTACGCCAGATACGACGGCTACGACGACAACCTTACCAACGACCAGTATTGCGACTTTGTTGCGGAATGTTTCAAGGGTTTCGACAAGGTGTTGAAACCGAACGGTGTAATCCTGTGGAACGCCAGTTACGGAAACGAGAACGCAAATGCGATGTTCCTTGCGCTCAACCGCATCATTCAGGAAGGGTTTACAATCGCCGATGTCATCACATGGAAAAAGAAGTCGGCGCTACCTGACAACCAGTCCCCGAACAAGGCGACACGCCTCTGCGAGTTCGTCTATGTCATCGCCCGCTCGGGCGAGTTCAAGACGTTCAAGGCCAACAAGAAGGTGTCTTCTGTCAGGCCGACTGGGCAGAAGATGTACTCCCCGTTCTACAACTTTATCGAGGCTCCCAACAACGACGGAAAGAACAATCTCAACAAGGCCGCATTCAGCACCAAGCTGGTGACATCCCTGTTGGAACTGTATGCTCCACCAGAGAAGGAAACCGTGGTGTTCGACCCGTTCATAGGCACAGGTACAACCGCTGTCGGTGCCGTCGCATTAGGCATGCAGTACCTTGGCAGCGAAATATCTGCCGAGCAGGTCAAGTACAGCATTGAACGAATTAAGTTGACAAAGGGGGAACAACCATGCTAGATAAGATTAACGAGGCATACTCCAACACGTTTGGTTCATACAAGGAGAAAATCGACGCTGCATTCAAGATGTACCTGAGAGAGGGTGTTCCTACGATGAGCCAACTCGAATTCTGGGAACATGTAGCAAAAATAATGGCAGACAACGCCGACAGCCTGTTCAAACAGATGAAACGAGAACACGAGCATTTCCTAGCGTACAAGTTCGAACTGGACGAAAAGGAAAAAGAATTAAATTTCACTCACAAATCACCACAGGAAATCTTCCAACAGTGGGAATACCAGAAAGAAAAGACAAGGCAGAAAAATGACACAAACAGAAGAGAAATATGAAAAAATCTGCACGATGTGGGAAGACCTAGGACTTCAACACATGTGTGCAAAAGACGCCGCTGCCAAGCTCGGTGTTTCCCCGACCACCCTGGTGATTGCATTGAAGACGAGGCGTCCTGGGGCGTATAACCCGAACAAGTTCAAAGGAAGAAAACCGAGAGTGTACATTTACCAGAAGTGTCGGTACTGCGGTGCAGACACAAGCATCCGAATCGACATATATACAGTAGATGAAGCCGAAAACAAGAAACTCGGAAAGACCTCCCTCTATATCTGCAAGGATTGCATAATGAAGCACGCTGCCATCTCCCATATGTAAAAAATTATAAACATTTCACTTTTTTATCACCCGTGTCTTGACATGGGTGATTTATTTATGTATATTTAGTCATGTAATCAACCCAAAGGAGGCCAACATGGCTGAAAACAATACCGAAAAGCGTCAAGAGACCGTTCAGGTCGATTTCGAACGCAGATTGAGCGGCGAGGCGATGCAGGAAAGCATCGTTGCCATGTCCCATCTCGACGACGATTTAGATTGGGGGGATAGATAGCCTATGGACTTCTGCCCCTACTGTCAACGGTTCCCTGGAGACGACTATGTTAACGATGACCTATCCAAGGGAACCAAAGACCACCTCAACTACTGTTTTGCGTGTGGCCGTATTATAACAAACAACCCAATCATACATATTTTAAACCTCTGTGACGACTATCTAAAAAAGGATTACCCATGAGCAACATCACCCTCCCCATGCAACCCGACTATTACAAGGAAACCATGAACGCCATGTTCAAGAAGCACGGTATCAACCCCGAGTTGTTCGAAGGCTACCGTGTGGACAGCGGCGGTCCAGACCCGAACGCACCGAAGCCGATTCCTCTTGAAAACCTCTCTATGGTTATTAAACTCAACTCCCCGTCCGCAAATATGCCTGTCGAAAAGTGGTCCGACTTTGGTACCCGCAGGGCTCTGGACCATTTGTTTGTGGATTGGGTCAATAAACATTATCCACCAATGGAAAAGTAAAATGAAGAAAATCTTTGCAATCATCATGTTGTTCGAACTCTCCTCGTTCGCAGGTGAACTCTGCGTGGTCACTTTCAAGATTAAGCAGTCAACGTTCACTCTGAGCATCAGCGAGCATTTGAAGAACGAGGCCAACAAGCAGTTCCTCCAACTCCCCGTTGACTGCGATTTCTACAACACCTTGCGTATTGGTCAGGAACTCCATAGCCAATTCAAGGTAGGCTCGTTCATTTTCAACGGCGATTTCTCCAAGCTCGAAATCACCGTTCACGACAAGCAGAAGGTAAACAAGTAATGGCTGAAGGCAAAAAAGAAGTATGGTCTGACTGGATTGAACTTGGAGATACCCACCTCTATTGCTCGATACCAGCAGAGATTAGTAGTGGTTGGGGTTATCACAACGTCCAATACATCATGAAAGACGGCAGTATTGTAGACGGTCAGTTGTACCCAGACGAAGTTCCTTGCAACTACACCGACGACGATGGTTCTGTCGTTGAGGACTACACCAAGGAATGGCTATTCGTCGATGACAACACCGACCCTGTATACTCTGTCGATGTAAAGGCATGGCGCTACCAAAAGGAGTAGATTATGGCAGAATACATTAGCACAGTAAGGGTAGGTGACACTATCCGTATCTTGTCCCTGGCCCCTAACGCCGACGGCACCCATGACCCAGCAGAAGGCATCTACGTAGGCAAGGAAGGGGTTGTCCAGAGCATTGACGACGCGGGAAATATCCACGGGACTTGGGGCGGCATCAGCCTGCTCCACGGAAAAGACTCGTACGCTATCATCAAGCGTGCCCCGTTGAAGGAAGGTGAGTTTGCCAAATTGGATTACTTTGAGAAGATGGCGTTTGGAATTCCAGACGAACTCTTCTATGAAGGAAGGGCGGACCGTCCTGGAAGACACAACTTCGACGACTTCATTCACACTCTTAACGGGAGATAACAATGGCTAGAGAATTTGGAGAACGCCGTGGCGAAATGTACTACCAGCGTGACGGAAAGTGGCATCATTGCCGAGACAATGGACGTTGTTTCAATTCTATTGAAGCAGCTAAGGAAGACTTCAACAAGGTCTATCCGAAGAATATAATAGGAGACACCCTATTAGGAGGCCTGTTCGTTTTCTTGGTAATCATCTTGTTCTTGAAATTTGCGGTAGGAATATTCATGGTATGAAACCGACTGATAAAAAGACACCTATGGTAATGGAAGTTCTTTCCGACGAGACACGAGCCAAACTGAAGGCAATCGCCGCCCGCATAGATGAACTCAACTCGCAAATAAAGGAACTCCAACAGGAAGCATACGACCTGGTTCCCAAGCATACATTCGACGAATGTAGGGAAATGAAGTGCATCCACACTTACAGGAACCGTTGGGACTGCCATCGTTCCTGTGTCCGCAGGAAGGGAGAAATGGGCAACCTTAAAGACTACTACGAGAAGGAACAGCCCGTGTTCAAGCCCAAGGTGGAATACCCCACATTGGGCTGGAAGAAAGTGACCGCCCCTGGAATGAAATGGAATGGCGAATGGCACGGCGGTTGGGACGTGGTAAAGGAAACAGAGAAGACCCTAGTTCTAAGCGACAAGTCTATACTCCTGAAAAGTACAATCCACATGATTGAAGATGTCATCTACATATCTGACCGTAGCGGGGGTACATACTTCTGTGCCGACGACCCTGCAACTCTCGATATGCAACTGGAGCTTATTCATATCGAGTTCAAGGAAAAATGCGAGAGAAATAACCGTCTGGTAACTCCCATGACAGACATGCCCTCACCCGATGAAATCCATATGTAGAGGTACACATGAAAAATAAAAGATGTCCGCTGTGCCAACCCAAAAATGGCAAAGGTAAGTATTTCAAAGAGTTCACCCCAAAGGAAAGATACGGGGGAGCTTATATCGGAATTGGAATGAACAAGTGCTATGAACTTGAAGGAAACCACCTGAAGGTATATGTTGGCGCATGGTGCGAGACAAAGGAAAGTATCGCTTATGACAAAGAATGCGAAGCGAAGTCTTTGGCAATGTCCTTCACTATTTCCAGATGCCCCCTGTGCCACAGGAACGTGTTCCCTATTTCCCGTGCGAAAAATAAAACATAAAATTTCATATATTCTCTTGACAACCGCCTTTTAACTTACTATATTATTTAGTACAATGAAGTATACATTCCTCCAATACGAATTTCGTGACAAGTGGATTCACATCTCGTGGTGCGACAAGCTGTTCGCATCGGACGATGAACACTTCGACCGTGTACGTGATGCAATCTTCGGATTGAAAGACGGTTCACGAGAACTGGTTTACCCAGAGGCTGCAGCCCTGTTGAAAAAGCGTGAGCGTGATGCGTCGAGACAGGCAATCAGTCTATACGCATCTCTAGGCCTTCTGAACAATTTAAATTAATTCCAACACAACTCTCAAAGGAGAAACCAATGAACAGTAATACCAAAATCATCATCATCATTTGCGCAGTCGTGGCAATCTTCGCCCTTGCGCTCGGTTCTATCACTTGCGTGGAACCGACCGAAGTCGGTGTCGTCAAGACGGCAGGCTCTATTTCGGGCACGATTCCTCGTGGCAACGGTTACACATTGAAGGTTCCGTTCATCCAGTCTATCACCACCATCGACCTTTCTCCGCAGAAGGACGACTTTACATACGAAGTCGGCGATGACGGTGCAATCACGAAGGACATGCAGACGGTTGGTGTTTCCACCTCCATCATTTATGTGTTCAACGAAGATGAAGCCGAAAACTTCGTCCGCAACTATAGCAGAAGCTCTATGGAAAGCTTCTTCAAGTCCAACATGAAAACTTCATTGAAGGTTGTCATCGGCAAGTATTCCATCTATGACCTTACCAAGGAAACCGACAAGATTGCGGATGAAGTGAAGGCTTTGATGGAAAAGAAGTGTGCAAAGTTCCCGATTACCATTCAGGATGTCAACATTACCAACTGGGACTGGACAAAAGACTTCGACAACCAGATTAAGGAAACGATGATTAAGACCCAGAAGGAAAAGACTGCAAAGGCTGACGTGGAAATCGAACGTGCAATCAACGAAAAGAAGGTCGTTGCTCAACAGGCTCAGTTGAGGGCTGACTCGGCAACCTACCGCAATGCTCTCAACAAGGCTGAAAACGAACTTGAAATCGCCAAGAAAAACGCTGAGGCTACCATCGTGACCGCAGAAGCAGAAGCTAAGGCAATGATTGCAAAGAACAAGGCTATCGCCGCCAACTATGCAATTCAGCAGAGCGCATGGCGTCATGAAGAAACTATGGCCCGTCTCGAAAAGTGGAACGGCAAGTTCCCTGGTTCAGAAGCCAACACTATCACCCCGAACTTCTCGGGAATCAACATGAGCAAGGTGGAATAATATGGCGGTACTGTTCGGTATTTGTCTCGGATTTGCCCTCGGTTGCCTTTTCTGCAAACTTGTTGCTATCATCAAAGAAAACAATAAGTTGAAGAAGGACAAGAAGTAATCAAATCCTGTTCAGAAGGCCCGTGTGGATTCCCATGCGGGCTTTTGTTATAAACTGTAGTTGAATTACACTGGTGTTCACTATGTATCGCAAAAAACTGTTCTTGGAAAGCGTTCACAACCTCGGTTTGAGTAAAGAGAAGGAAGATGCCGTTGTTTCCCTGTTCGAAGCAACGCACGAAGGCGAACCCAATCTCATAGCCGATGAAAACCCGTCAGATATGCAGGACGCTCTTAGCGGAGAAATTGACGAGAAACCAGAGGGTTCAGCCTTGGAGGAACCGTCTGAGGAAGTTAGCGTAAACAAGCAGGAAATCCAGCGTATCATCGAAAAGCTGGACAGCATGCTTGAACCTTTCCGAATGGCTAATGTGCATCAACACCACCTTCCAAATACCCCGAACGGAACCCGTATGATGGTGGAACTAGGATACCGACTAAACGAATTCCATTTGGGTGGAGAATACCATGATATGCGTCAGGCGATGCAGATGATGTCATGGGAAGTAATCCAGTTCAACAAGGCGGATGACCCTGCCGAAGCATGGAAACTTCAATTCAACCCTGGCGCCGTACAAAGCAAGAAGTACAATGCCATCACAATGATTCACCAATACATGCAGCGAATTGACCGCAACCTTGAAGCTATCAAGGAAACTGTCGGAATTATTTAATTAACTATTGACAAATCGCATTTAAGTTTCTATATTGTGTATAGAAACTTCAAAAGGACATACCATGAAAAAAGCAAAACACCAGTTAGACCTTATCGGCAACCCCTATCATGTTGATGCTCAGCATAACCTCGTGTTCGACACAGAATACGACTATGCAATCCATCTTGTAAAGAAGATGATGAACAGCCGTCGCAACTCCAAATCCGACCTTTCCTTCGTGCTTGGGGTACTTGGCCACGGCAAGAACGCTGAACTCCAGATGCGAAAGAACCGTATAGAAAGAAAAGCGCTGCGTGAATACCAGATGCAGCGCTTCGGTGTAAAAGAAAACAAGAAGGCCTAGTTATTTGCCTCTGTTTTCTTCAATGTGTTTCTTCACCATGTTCTTATCGTAATGGTTAGAACCAGTGCAGATATAATCAAATTCACATCTGCAACAGTAGTGCCAGTCTCCACGATACGGGCAGTTTTTCATTGCCTCGTATTCATCGGCAAGTTTGTGGGGATGGCTATCCCGCTGTTTCTTTTTATCCAACAGGGATTTCAACTTGGTCTTAACACTCATCCCCGCCCAATTATTCTCGGGCAGGGAGTTTATTATTTCCTGAGCTTCATCTTCTGTCAGTTCTAATTGAATTAGGTCTTGACGGCTATGCATAGGCTATTTTCCACAGAGTTTGAACACGCTTAGGATGAATGCCGCTACTTTCTCCAAGTCCTCAGTACGGGCGACTGTGCATCCCTCTCCCTCGGTATGGTTCTGAATCCACACGTCATACATAGGCCCCATATCCGTCTCTATAATGATATCGACATCATCGGTAACACTCAGATGGAGACGGTTTGAACCTACGTGCATACGGTTTCCGTCAGCGTCAACAACTTCCTTCACACTGGTCGCCTCCATGATGGCCTTGACCAAGTCTTCTATCCTAGTATCCTTCATGTTTACCCCTTGTAAAGCTGGTACTTCTTGCTCAGCTTATGGCTGATATCGTCAGGAAGCGGTTTGAACCAGATGCCAACACGGCAACGGCCCACACCGTTCTCGTCTGTGAATTCTGGGGTCAAATCGGTCTTGCAAACATCGTCGATATACCCGTAGTCAACGAGCGGGACAAGACCAAGTTCCGTGGCAACCTCTTCCACCTTCATTAGATGGTTAAGATTCTTTGCCTCGCAGATTGTCTTCGTGAAGATATCATTGATGTAGCCATCCCAGATTTCTTTCGGGATTTCAAATGAAATCGTCTTTGTAGGACGGGAGTTTTCCGCCTTGAACTTAAAGGTTTTCTCACCCCGTTCGTGAGCAGCTTTCGCCGCCTCAAATACAGCAGGATGACGATAACGCATCCAGTAATCAGGGTCGTTCGGAGTTTCTACTGGCAGTGTATCGTATTCGTTGTCCTCGACTACGCTCAGATACTTAAATACGTTTAGCCAGTACCCTTCGGCACAGTGGGCCACCATAGCTGCAAGCTTACCTGGCTGCAGCTGCAAATCCTTTCTGATAATAAACAGTCTTCTCATTTTATTCCTCTTCCCATTCGTTCTTACATTTGATTACAATACGGTTACGAGCATCACGCACAACCCAGTATTCGCCTTCAAGTCCCCATCCCTTGAAATTCAAGGCACAGCACATGCCGTCGATATATCCCTTGTAGTATCGCATCTCTGGGTTGGTTATGTGAACGCCGCAGCATCCTCCATCGGCATTCTTTGCGGCATCATTCAGATACTCAGTCACGAACGACTCAAGTCTATCTTGTAGTAGTTCCTTTATTTCGGGTCGCATAACGGTCTCCCACACTTAGGGCAGAAATTGATTGGTGAACTTTGGTCGGCATAGCATTCGATACGATATTTACCGTCGCTATCTCGACGCAGATGAAAACGGTCAGTCCAACTATCGTCATCCGTGAAGTCTTCACCGCAGCCAAGTCCATCCAACTGTTCGCAATACTTACACATGGCCTACTCCAAGATTTTTCCAACCCTTACCTTCAAGTAAGATTTCTTGTAGATGTCAGGATGCTTCTTACAAAGTTTTGCAACAAACTTGTTAGCAGCCTCCCGTGTCTTACAAGTGGCCATATACATGTGGTAGCCCATGCCCGATACTTGGAACACATTGTAGATTTTCATTTGGTTTCCTTCACGTCGTTGATAGACGACATGACCGCAGTAGCAAGGTTGATTGCGGGTTTCAAAAGATGATGATTGAACAGAAGGTTCTCGTACTTGTCCATCTGGTAGTTTATGCTATCCAGTACATCCTTCAAGGTGACAGACTCGCCGTACACCCTAATCAGTTCAAGAACCATTCCCTTGTGTTCCTGTGCAGAGCAAAACACTTCAAGGTCATTATGAAATTCATTACGGTCAGCCATATTAGTCCTCAAATACGATTGCGGCAACTGGGTTAGTTTCACCTGGAATCGGAACGTATGCCAGTTCTACATCCTTGACACAGGGGTAGATATCATATCCACCACGCTTCTTCTTTCGGGCCACGACCACCCTGAATGTCTTGTCCAGTTCCGTATTGGAAATACGTTCACAGAGCTTGGCCTTGAGTTCTTCTACGTTCATATTTAATCCTTTTTCTTGACAAGTTCCCTGCGACGGCGTACAATGTACTCGCACACTTCCATTGCCTTTCCTTCGGTCAGCATTTTCTCGATTTTTTCGCAGAACATAGATGGAATATCCAGAAAATCTTCCATCTGTCCAGCAAAAAAGACGGCATCTTCTTTATTCATTGGTTGTCTCCTTTTTATTCTGCTTTTTTTCAACAGCCTTGAGTTCTTTCATTATTCTAGGAAAGATGGTGGCCGGGGCGAAATCGGTCATAAATCCCTCATCATGGCACAGGTCACGGAGTGCAGCAAATTCCCATTTGAGCCAAGCATCATCCTTGTCCTTGACTTTAATGTTGTGGACTGCGTTTGCAATCTTAGTCAGCTCGCTGTAATTCAATTGAATTACGATTTTCTGTTCGGCGAACCTGTCAGATGTAAGGTCGATTTTCTTGATAACCATAGTTACCTCCGTTTAGAATATGCACTGCCTGGAATTATCTTCCAGTTCGGAAATTCGAGAAAAGCCCAGTGGCATCCACAGTTGTCGTTGGACATATACAGGCCCATCATCTTGTCTTCTTTGAGACGGTACTTGTCGAATATCTCATCGACAACATCGCTCTCAGGCTCGTCATGCTCGTCAAAGCAATATAAATGCCACTTGACCTTAGGATTGGATGTTTCAAGTACCATCCTTTCGCAGAAGTCATCTGAAACGAAATCATCATCGCCAATCCTACACCCGAACATCATGACATATCCAGACTCGTCCGCATCCTTCATTTCACCATAGAACATATACGGCAGCTTGTACTCGTTAATGACAATCTTGGCGAAATCCTCGTGTTCACCCATTGTCATTACCCGTCTGGAGAAGTTTCCATTGGTGGTATAGACAAAAAGCTTTCCATTGACTGCTGGTACATCGAATACACTATACACGACATCGAATTTCTTGCACCACGCATCAACCGTAGCTCCTTCAAGCATGGCTTTCTGGTCTTCGTCATAAGTACGATTCTCTATCTTGACTTTCTTTTCCTTAGTGACAAGCACATAGTGGTCATCCTCACGGATAAGCTGTATGCTAGAATCGTTGTAGAGCGACTTTCGATTTTTCATATTCCACCTCAGTCAGATGCCTTGAAGTTGTACACAGGCTTGATAGTATCTACAACATCGCAACTATCCTTGATGTTCTCGATTATTTCCTTGGACGGCTTGTATGCCATCGGGGATTCATCCAAAGTAGATTTGTTTACACAAGTCGTGTAGATGCCACGCATGGCCTTCTGGTACGCTTCAAGGGAGATGCTTTCCTTAGCCTTTGAACGGGACATCTTGCGTCCTGCACCGTGAGGAGCCGAGAAGTTCCAGTCAGGGTTTCCCTTACCAGTGCAGATAAGAGAACCATCCCTCATGTTCAAAGGAACGATAAGACGCTCACCTTCCTGAGCCGATACAGAACCCTTGCGGAGTATCATGTGCTTCAAGTCGATGTAGTTATGCAATGTGCAGAACTTGTCCACAACATGCAGGCGGAGCGCCCTGACAATCTCTTCAAGCATCGCTTCGCGGTTGCGTGTTGCAAACTCCTGTGCCAACGCCATGTCATGCAGATATCCGTCGAACGACTTGCCAGTGAGGTAAGACAGTTCCTTCGGTGGCGGGAAATGAGGGATGCTTGCCAACGCCGCTTCAAGCTCGTTTTCACGTCCCTCACGCTTGTACTTGGCGATAATGGCCCCACGCTGCTGCGTAAGGTCATTGCATTCGTCGATTGCAAGTCCCTGCCAGTAATCGCATGTTGCCAACCCAAGATGACGGGAACCAGAGTGGATTACGATGTACAGATTGCCGTGGGAATCCTTGTCCAGTTCGATGAAGTGGTTGCCACCGCCGAGTGACCCAAGCGACAACAGCTCGGTATACTCCATCTTCCCTTCCTTGTAGACAATCATATCCTCGATAGGAAAGTCCTTTGCCATCGAATGCTTGCTTTCACGGTGGCTCTTACCAGATGGAATCCTTTCACGGATAGCCTTGTCCAACTTGTCGAAATCAACCGAACGGTCTTTCAACTTGGCGACAAGCATACCACACCCAATGTCCACCCCGACCAGGTTAGGAACAACCTTGTCCTTGATGGTCATAGTGGTTCCAACCGTACACCCCTTTCCAGCATGTACGTCGGGCATGACGCGAACCTGCATGTCCTTAGCCCAGCACTGGCACATCATGTTCAACAACTGTGTGTAAGCCTCGGGCTCGATATTGTCGGTGAACACCTTGGCCGTATTAAACTTTCCCTGTATCTCAATCATAATTACACCTTACTTTTAATCGGGCAGGTGGGATTCGAACCCACACCTGTAAGGATTTTAAGTCCCATTCCTCTACCAGTTGGGATACTACCCGAGTCCATTCAGCCTAGTCAGAAAGCAAACTCTTGATTTTGTCTCTGGCCCTCATGAAGTTCTCGTGATAAGTGCCGTTCAGGTAAACGATATCTTCGGTGCAGTAGTGCTGTCCGATAATGCTCATCAATACCTGGTACTGCTTCTTACGGTCTTCGAAACTGTTGGTGAGGCAATCCCTGCTGCCGTCCTGCACCCAACTGTCCTTCTTCGGTGGAAGAACAAAGATTGCATCGTACTTCAGGAACTTTGCATGCGCTTCGATACGCTTGTAATCTTCTTCGGTGATGGCATACCTGTCATCCATCGAATAGTATTTGGCATACATGAGCGTCGTCATTGCGTCACTGTCACAGATGTTAACCTTATGCCAGCTTGCCGAGTTGACACGATACTGTTCGTCAAGGAAACGGATGTAGTCATCGTAGGTCAGCTTGGTATCGTCTGGATGTGGGGTTTCACCATTCACATCGGCAATATACGTGTGTCCATACTCCTCGGTGCAACCCGCATCGAAATATCGTGCAAGGTCTTTCGTGAGAGTAGACTTTCCTTCCGATGCCGTACCGATAATCAAGACACGCTTGGCGAACTGAGCCTTGAACTCATACCCAATGATTTCGTCCCAATACTTCATCGGTTGCTTTCGTATCTTTGTCGCAGAAATCGTATTCAATTTCCTGGACAACTGGAACACATTAGGGCCCTTCATCACCAACGACATGATTGCCTGTCTGTACGACTCTTCACCAGTAAAGACAGTCGTGCGTTGAAGCAATTTCATGCACTTTCTCTTGCTAATATCAGCATTGCCATACACGACTTCAGCTATTTTATAGCTTAGGGCTTCCAACCATTCAGCCCACTTGTCCATGTAACCTGCGATGCCGATATCGTTATCCTTCATCATGACGACGTGTACAAGCGGGTCGCCTTCAAACATCTTCTTGATGATTTCATAGCGGCGTTCAATAGGGAGACCGATTCTCGTGCCACGGTCACCATCAAGACCGCAAACGGCAATGATAGCGCCCTTAGAGCAGAGCTTCTTCGCTGCCATTACGAGGTCAAGATGACCTGTGTGCATCGGGCTGAAAGACCCGAGCACAACCCCGTATTCACGAGGCGCACCGCAGATGTTGTTAATCACGTCGCCAAACATTTAATCCTCCACGGTGTCCGTTTCGAGTTTCTTCTCGTTATGAGACCATTCAATCCATCCGTAGATGGTGTTGATGAACCAGCACACATACATTGCAACCATTGCCCATTCGCCAATCAGTGCGAACGTAACAATGGAAATTGCGTCAAGAACAAACCAGAAGAACCACTGTTCACGGTAACAAGTGACAATGAGAATCTGGGCGATAACAGTGAAGCTGATGCTTAACGCATCCATGTACGGAACTGCACCGTCCAGAACAAACTTATCGAATGTACCGAAGCCGACCGTAAGGATGATGGTGGCAATAATGGAAGCGACCCACGCCTTGGGGGACAGCCTCTTCGGGATAACGTGAGTCTTGTCCTTTTCGAGCTGCTTGTACCATGCGTAGACACCATAAACCATAGTCACGTTGTAGAAAATGTATTCGCCAAATTCAAGCCACAGACGGCTTTCCCAACAGATGTACATATACATGAAGTTGAACACGAAACTGGGTACGTAAGCCCAGATGTTCTTCTGTGCGAACATCACGGTGGATATCGTTCCCAGAAGTGCGGTGAGCATTGCGAACCACATCGCCGTATGGCCGTCAGGCATCATGATGGTGAAGATGACGGTGAAGATGATAAACGCTGCCATGTACAGCGCACGGAATTTGTTTTTGATAAAAGACATAGGTCCTTCTTTGTTGATTGTTTGTTAGTTTGAAATATAGTAAATTTAAAACTGGCTGTCAAGAGGTTAGCCGCCTGCAGGCCAGTCAACGAAGCACATGCCCTTGTTTTTCTTTACATAGTCAATTACCATCTTCTGCATAAGCTTAAGGTCATATTCGTCATACTCGTCAGTATGCTGGATGATAACCGCATTCGGGTCCAGAATAAAGGAAGCAAGGTCACAGAAGTCCAGGAATGAATTCCATGTATTATCATCCGCTCTCAGCACAGACAAGTCTGCATCTGGCTCGGTAATCTCGTCAATCCTTTCGAGCAACCGTTTCATAAGGATAGAGTTTAAGACATCATGTCCATAGCATCCGTTAGTAGCCCAATCCTTCGGAGAGATGTATGCTCCGTTTTTCATAGATTTTACTGTGTAATTCTTGATTGTAAGGTTGATTGCCCAGTGCCTTTTAAAACTCTTCTTCATGTACGTAATGAACTTGCGAAACGCTGCTATAATCTCATCATTACGCTTGATTTCCTCATCAGTAATGTTCAGGTAGCCCTTCTTTTTCTCAGACCACTTGCCACAAGTAAACTTGTCGCACCAGTATTTCATGATAATGAGAAAGCAGTAGCTAGCCTTTTCGTCAGGCAGCTTCCTCTCGATAAGCATTCTCGAGCTAAAATCCATGCTCCCGTCCATACAGACATCGACAGGTGTCTCGTTGTGCACGCTATCCCTCGGTATAACGATTGCGTGCATTGAAGATGAATTGGTTTCGAATACGGAATTTCTAATTGTTTTCATGTGAATCTCCTTGATTTGCTTGGTTATTGGCCATCGTGTCCTCCGTCTTTATTTCAGTCACACCATCTCGCAATAACGGAGGGTTGGTCATCAGCTTCTCGTATATCTTCATGTTCGCTTTGGCGAAGGCACACGGCTTCGTCTGCTTACGGTATTCCAGCAGAGCGCACAGTTCCTGCCACTCCTGCGGAGTCAGCGTTATTGATGTATCCTGGAAGTCCTCGGAGTATGCGATTCTCTCGTTTCCGTCCTTGTCACGTATCAGCATGTTATGATTCCTTTTTTATGATAAGGTCTTTGGATGGGTTGAGAAGCAGTATGTTAAAGTAAGGACGGGTATTGTGTTCCTTTTCACTGACAAGGTCGTCTATGATGACATATTCGCCACCTTCGTATTTGCTCAGGTCGTTGTTCTCGAACTGTTCAACCACCAGGTTTACCTTGGTGAGACCGTACACTCCCATCATGCCTGGGTTTAGAACTTCTTCCCTGTCCTCTTCATTCAGCCAACCACGGCTGATTGCATAATCAACAGAGTCGTTCTTCGTGTAAAGTAAACCACGGTTGAACCCATCCACCCCAAGTCGGTCATATATCCTGTTGGCGATTGCGAGGTCAGCATCATTGCTGGTCTTCCATCCCCATGTAAACAGATGTACGAATAGAGGGTCATACTTCTTAATGAACTCCGCAATCTTCCTACAGTTTTCATCCATGAACCTGCACGAGAACAGGCTGTCTATTACTGTATTTTCAATATCAAGAATAACTTGCATGTTTATTCCTTGTTGTAATCTCTAACTTTCTTGACGTATTCGGAAATATCGAGCTCAAACGGATATTCCTTTCCGTCCTTGACTGTGCTGAACTTGAGACTGGTCACGATGGTCTTGCGCTCATCTTTGACGGCATCGTCATATTCTTCCATACTGTCTATGTCAGCTTTCGTTGCACAGTCACGGCAGTACGGGCTAATCCACCCGCGATTGACCATAGGAACATCCAACTTTCCGCAAATAATGCATACGTTGCGAGAAATTGCACAGTACGCTTCGAGGATGTTGAACATATTGTCTGTCATGTGCGAGGTGTACACACGGAGTTCTCCATACTTTTCCTTGATGTCGGTAAAGAAGAATCGTTCCTGTTCTTCCTTCGGCCAAGTATTTACCTCGTTCTGGATATCCTCGAACATCGGGATGCCGAACGCCTTAGCCCATCCCTTAGGCATTGCGTCGAGATAGGTGTACTCGTCGTTGTTATCAATCGGTTCGCCCGTGTAGACATTCCTCTGGCGAAGTATCGGGTACTTCTCCAACAGAGCCTTATTTTCTTCCACTGTCCGACTCATTTCTTCTTCCCCTTTACATGAGTTTTTACACACATACTTACATATTCAGCAACATTGTGAAGAGTGTATTTCTTGCCATTTTCTACAACAAAAGTATAACCGCCTTTAGACATTTGTCCCAGAGCCTCATACAGGAACCATTCGGCACCATACCTGGCTTCATTCAGGTTTCTCATAATCCACTTGATTAGATAATCGTCAAACAAGTGGCTAGGCCCGAAATACATCGAACGGGTATCACCGCCAAGGACACCTTCCATTTTCTTGTTGAACTGTTCCATTTCGTTTTCAATACCCTTACGAAGCTCTATCAGCTTTTCGAGTTCTTCGGTAAGTCTTTTTTCTTCGTTTGCCATATAAACCTCTTTTACCAAAATATACATACTTCGTTTTCGATTGTCAAGGGAAATACCTAATTATTTTTCAAAACCCCTTGCCAAGATAAACAGAATATACTATATTAAATGCAAGAACCAAGGAATTACACATGGCAACTAAAAAACCTACACAAGAAACTACCCCTGCTTGCAGCTTCTGCGGAAAGCCCCTTGCACCTACAGCGAAGGCCGTAAGCGGAATGTACGCAACGATTTGCGAAGACTGCGTCAAGCTCGCCAGTAGCATGATGGGTGCAAAATCCCCCATGCTCAAGGAACCTAAGCCAAAGAAAGCCGCTGCTCTGCCATCCCCGCACAAGATTAAGGAACACCTCGACCAGTTCGTAATCGGTCAGGACAAGGCCAAGGAAGCCCTTTCTATCGCCGTGTACAACCATTACAAGCGTCTGGACTACAACGCAATCCGTTCGGACGACGATGTGGAAATCGAGAAGTCTAATGTCCTCCTCGTGGGCCCGACTGGTTGCGGAAAGACGATGCTCGCAAGGGCTATCGCCAAGATGCTCGACGTGCCGTTCGCAATCGCCGATGCAACCGTCCTTACCGAGGCAGGCTACGTGGGCGAAGATGTGGACAGCATCATCTCCCGTCTCCTCCAAGCTGCAGACATGGACGCTATCGCCGCTGAACACGGCATCATCTTCCTCGACGAAATCGACAAGATTGCAAGGAAGAGTTCCAACCCATCTATCACCCGAGACGTTTCTGGCGAAGGTGTTCAGCAGGGACTGTTGAAACTCCTGGAAGGAACCGAGGCTAAAATCAATCCGCAGGGCGGACGAAAGCACCCCGAGCAGAAACTTATTTCAATTGACACGAGGAACATCCTCTTCATCTGCGGTGGAGCGTTCGAGGGGCTGGAAGACATCATTTCCGAGCGTACCGAGAGTGGCGGCATGGGATTCGGTGCCACCATCCACAATAAGGAAAAGAAGAGCCTCAGTGAACTCTTCGATAAGTGCGAACCCGATGACCTCGTGAAGTTCGGCCTCATGCCTGAACTTGTGGGACGACTTCCCGTTACCGTCGCACTCGATGAACTTGACGAAGAAGCCCTCCGTCGCATCCTGACCGAACCGAAGAATGCCATCATCAAGCAGTACACAAAACTCCTCGAACTTGACGGCATTAAACTCACGCTCGACGAAGAAGCCCTTGGTGAAATCGCAAGGCTGACAATCGACCGTCATACGGGCGCTCGTGGCCTCCGTTCAATCGTCGAAGAGTTGCTCCATAACGCAATGTTCATGGGCCCCGACAGCGAACAGAAGGAAATCCACATCACGCAAGACATGGTGATGGAACACTTCAATATACAAGAACGGAAAGCATCATAAGAAAATTAAGTTAGAAAGCCAACACCTTAATGGTGTGGGCTTTTTTAATTCCCGCATAAACGGGAAACATTCGTCCCAATGTTTCGGGTCTGTCAATGTATCGTTTCAATTCCCGCACACACGGGAAACCTTTCGACATCGTAAACGGCGAGGTCCAATATGAGTTTCAATTCCCGCAAACACGGGAAACCTACTGGAGAATGGGGAAACCCTCACACGTATCTCTTTCAATTCCCGCAAACACGGGAAACATTGTAGCTCTGTCGTAGCCAGGTATCGTATTCGTTTCAATTCCCGAACACACGGGAAACATTGTATAAACCCATTCCGAGGAACAAGTGCGCTCTTTCAATTCCCGTATTCACGGGAAACATTTTGAAAACCCATTACGAGGGACGAGTGCAAAGTTTCAATTCCCGCTCCCACGGGAAACATATTTTCAATGAATAAGATAGGGCTTTGTATTCATTTCAATTCCCGTATGCACGGGAAACTTACCCTTCTGTTACATAAATCATCCCGAGGCCTGCGAAGCGGAACTTTCCTATTCCGTTCACCATAAGATGTCGTACTTTATCCTCATCTGCACAAACGCACTTGGCAACGATGAACGACACGGGAACTTTTGATATACCATTCTTACGGTCATGCAAGTCAAGACGACATACGTTGTGTACATATTCCACTATACGAACATCAGACATTCCAAGTTCGCTCAGACGGGTGCATACCTTCTCAGAAATTTGTTTTTTTGCAATAGCAGGGGAATCGTATATCTTTACATGCTCCTTCTTACCATCATTGCTACGACGTATTGCAGGGTACTGAAACGATAGTGTAAGTAACCCAGTAGGCACACTAACTTCACGAACAGATGAAACCTGGTCGCAACGTATAGGCATTTTATCGCTAACAACCTCAACAACCGAGCCGTTGCTACACCAACGAGGGCCAGGGGATTGTTGGTAAATGGCTGTTATCTTTTTGTGAATATCGTTGTGGGTAGCCTTATGGTCATGATGAATAGTGCAGTAGAATACAGTTCGCATATAGGTTACTCCTGTTTTGTTGTTTTTGATATAAACGGATTCGGTAAGCTATCGGTTTCACTTTGCCAGTAGTCAAGGTCAAGCGTTTCAATTTCTGCCACACCTCCGTCTAGGAATGTGGCAAATCCTGGACCGTTACGAAACATCTCCAATTCACTCTCGGCAATTTTGACATGCAAAACACCAGAAACTACCTGAGCCATGAGAATGCCGTGGGTATTTGTCTTGTTATGTAAAAGCCTTTCTACAGAAGTCTTTCCTATTGGACTGTCAATGCGGAATACCTTGTATTTTTTACCATCTCGGACTGGAGAACCTGTTGTCAGCGGGACAATAAGCAAATCACGAAGTTTGGTCGATGTATTCTTGTAGTATTCGCAAAATGCAATAACCTCTTTGTTGCCACGCAGATATTCTTTACGGAGATTCTCAATCATCGCTGCAGCAGATGTCGCTCCTGAGGTCAAGTTGGTACGGTAATCTGAGCCAAACAGGTTTATGAGCATTGCCTCCAAGTTTTTCCAGTCTACCTCAGGGAGTACTGCTTGGATGGTTTCATAAGTAGGTAAGTTACGCACTATAGGAAACAGATTGCCGTCAAGTCTAAGTTTCCACGTTTGTTTTGTACCAGAATGGGATGCCTTTGAACTTCGCATAAGTTCCTTGTTTCCACCTACAGTGAATATCTCCACACGAGACCGATTTGCCATATTCATGAAACGGGAGAAACTAATAGGAACCTTTCCTAGTTCAATGTCATTACGCTTCCATGGACGATGACCAGACAGTTTAGCGAGGATGTTTGCAACAGATGTTATAGGGATTGTATCATCAGGGCAATCGTCATGAATATTACTCGACTTAAAATCTGTACTATTTTGATTAATTCGGTCTGCCGCCCGAAACCGCTTACCATCGGTAAGTTTAATTGTCAGGTCAAGAAACGCCATGGCTATGTATTGTCCTTTGCTGCTTTTTTGGCAGCTTTCTTTGCAGCTTTCTTTGCGGCTTCTTCTTTCTTTGCTTCTTTGCGGGCAGTCTGTCCCTGATTTGCCTTGTCACATACATCGTCATGAAGCGTTTTTGCACCGTCTTGGTCTTCAATGAGAACATAACTACTTTTGACAGTAAAGTTGCTCTTTTCATCCATAGGAATCCACGCACCGTTTTCGAATGCAAACACCTCAATGGTATCACATTCCAGGTATGCGTTAGAACGGTTGATATGTAACTGCTTTATATGGTCAATCAAATCCCGTACAATAGACACAACTGCTTCATCAGAGATTTCCGCCCCGTATTCAGGAACCTCCACAGTTTCTCCATCCATGCGGAAAAACCCTGTTGTGACTACACCGTACTTTTCACGGAGCTTTGCAACAAGGGATTCTTCACCGTCAGAAAACACACTGTTTCTACCGTATGTGTCAGATAACACGATATGCTTAAGTTCAGAAAGGTCGATATACATGTCGTTTTCGAAACGGGTTTCCCCAATCTCTTCCACATAGTACAGACTATTGTCGGTACGAGCACCGCTGTTACTATGAACGTTAAACGTGGAAATCTGCCCACTTACTTCTAGTGCATCAAGCACGGTCAGAGGGCTCTTTCGGCTAGCCGCATTTCCCCCATCTTTTGGAAAAAAATATCCTCTCACTAGCGCTGTCTTTGATGAAATCCAGTCGTTAAACAATACTGGGCTAAAAACAATGTTCGGGTTATGTTTTAATCTGAAAATGGCCTGACGAATACAATCTGAAGACACCTTTACAGAGCGTTTTACGTTTCCATCACCATCAATGGCATACGTGGCCTTGGCAATTTTAAGGTTATCACGAACTTTCCCTTGATTATCACGAGGAAGTGTAATTGCTTTGGTGTCCAAAATAACCTGCTTCTGGTCTTTGCCGTCATAGTTGACTATTCCCTGACCCTTGAACGTGACATGAAGTTTGATTGTTGGAATCTGTTTAATCATATTTATTTCCTTTTGTGTTTGATTTGATATTAAATATAGTTAATTCAATCATGAATGTAAGTCGTATTATGTAAAATTATATTTACAAAATACTTTATTTAGTCTTCCATATTCGAGTTGAATACAACTCCATTGAACGAGTCGTATGTCATGTACCTAGCAGATACGACAAACGGGCTTTCCGAGTTTCTAGCCAACTTGTCTGCATTCTCCTTATACCACCGTTTCTTACGGGTTCCGCCAGAGAGATATTCTGTCGTTCCGTTCACAAGAGCAGGAGATGCCTGCTTGGCCTTTTCGTATTCCGTTAAGTTGTTCACCTGTCTGAATATTCTACCATACTTCGGCCCGTTTGCCGTGGCAATGTCGATACTGAAAGGCCCATAGTAGGTCTTCTCATCGGCAGATGGGACTATGTAGTACATATTTGGTTCTGGGTTTCGTATAGTACCACCGCTTTTGCCTTTGTTCTTTTTCGGCAAAGCAACTTCAAAGACACATGGGGCACAGCTTGTAACGAGGCAGTTAATGCTCTCTTGTTGCAGACCAACCATCCACCTTTTAATGCGGGCAGCATTTTCTTCCATGAACTTATCGTAGCAACGATACATTTCATCAAGAGTAATATCTTTTTTATTGAATTCCCGACGGATAGTGTCACACCATTCTGAACGAAGCTCCGTCGTAAATTTCATATCCACATAATCTCGTTCACCTGGAACGCTTCCAGTCACGAAGGTTACCGAGCATCCACTTTTGTTTCCAAAGCGGTTACACCGCCCAATTCGCTGCATGGAATCCATAGGACTGCATACACTTTCATACAAATGTGTACACGATAGGTCAAGCGAAGTGCTCAAAATCGGGCCTGCTGATACCCCATCGACTACATTGGTCTTTCCCTTTCCGAACGAATTCAATAATTGGGATATGATGCCGTTTTTGTCTTCGTCAGTATACTTGCTATGAAACATAATTCCACACTGTACTTTCTGCACACGTGAAATGCAGTTGCTGATAGCGAAGCTATCTCCACTAACCAAGGAGGGCATGCTGTCAGCAGTTTCGATATGGTATGGAACTGAATGCTGTGCTTGGTAATGGATGTTCTTACCTGGAAGATACAGAACATCATCAGGGTTCACTTTCAAACACGACATGATATCTAACGGTGTTGCCGAAACGAGGATATTTCTACCGTTCGCCTCCATTCTTGCAGCCATGAGGATAAGAAATGCCGACCACATCGGGCTATTTCCTACCAGTTCATGATATTCGTCAAATATCATTGTTCCACTCAGCATATCACACTGCAAACCCATATTTCCATGTTGACCCATCGGCTGCAAGATAGCATCAATGTTAGTTACTGTAATGTCGGCATTTTCTGGGCCAAGCTGAACCTTGCCGCCAAAAATCATGTTCAACGAATATGTTTCCGATACATTCAACATCGACAGCAAATCCGAAATAGAACGATACACTTCTTCGGCAATAACGTTTCTTGGAACAACCCAGTAAATCTTTTCACCTCGATGAAGTCCTGCAAGCAGACCAATAATAGTTTTTCCAAAACCTGCGGGTGCATTTATCACAACAGTTTTCTTGCCAGATTCCATTGCTTTCTTTGCAATTTCGTTTCGCTGAAATACAAATCGCTCTGCATTGAAATCAATCGGGCATGCGATAGAATCAATATCAATAGGTGCAAGTTTACTTATCGAGTATTCGGAAACACCTCCACTTACAAGATAGTCAGCACGAATGACTACCGACCTCACAGCATGAATTCGAGAATTGATTTTACCAGAAAGATTTCTTGTATAGAAATAGGAAAAATCTCCACCAGAAAAATCAAAATCATCGTCAGAACTAATGCTCCAATCAAGGTTATCAACGAGTGCATCAACAAACGACTTGATTTCTGCATCGAACTGTTCATCGTACGCAAACCGACTTTCCTCAACAGGAAAATATGGCTTGTGGTGCCATGTAACGGCACGGCACAAGATTTCACTAGCTCTGCCATTCACACCAGGAACCATCTTATCGAACGTTGCTGCATGGTTAGCCATAAACCATCCGCTTACTGCACTGTGACGAGCATTGCAATCGTCGCTCAATTTACCAGGCCCATGCTCATTTTCACGCAGTATTTCCTGAAAAGGTGATATTGCTTTGCCGATATCATGCAAAAGCCCGGCCACATAGCATAGTGCGGTTAACACACTATCGAAGCCAAGTGTTTCAGCAATTCTCTTTGCCATGTCAGCTACTGCTCTGGAATGAGCTATCAATGTAGTGCCATCACTTTTCGCCAATAAGTCGTTCGGGTTCATGCTTTTATCCCTCTCTCTCGTCTTCGGGACTTTCCTCACATGTGACATGTCCATGTTTGAATATCAGGTCGGAATGAGCTTTTATCTCCTTAGTGATTGCCGCTACGATATTCCAGTCAGGTTCAAGCAGGGATGATTCCAGTTCCTTGAACTTCTTGGAAACCCATATTCTCCAAGAGGCAAGCTTCCCGTACTCATCAATCATGCTTTCAACCCACTGTTTAATGGAATCATCACTCCATTCCTTGTAGTCACCAAGCAATGATGTTCCAATCATTCCAACAGCATCCTGAACATGGATGAACTCGTATTTTTCCTTCGGTGGGTACTTCATGGTCACACACGGGGAGTGCTCCTTGTCATTTACAACCGACCTGAACACCACACCAAAATCGTAGTGGTCATTTCCGTAATATACGTCCAAAGTTATTTCAGTTTCAGACGCCTTCTTAAAGGCATAGACCATTCCGCCGATTATCCGTTCATGACAAGCTAGGATAGACGGCCCACCTTCACATACACCTTCCCACAATCTGTCGATGAGACTCATAGAAACCTCCATTAACCATCGAACCATACGGCACGGGCTTTCACGAAGGTCTTGTCACCTTCGACAACTTCCTTGACTTCGGAACGGTCCCATTCGGAGTCACCCACTTCGGTAAAGTCGGCAGAGAGGTCCTTCAGTTCCTGATAGTTGCTTGCCTTGTGGTCGTCCTCTAATTTATAGAGCAACTCACTGATTGGATTTCCACCAGAGGTTTTATGATTTACGGTAATCCGTATAAAGGTTTCGATAAACTCCAACGACAACTCGCCAAAGTCGTCAGGATAATGCTCACGTAGGTATTTTGCATAGTCCTTGACTTCGACAATGTTATCACACTTGTCATACGGAGTATTATCAACCATCGGGTTGTAACGAAGCCAAATCAGGTTAGGGTCTCCTGCAACGAACCTTTCCCATTTGTCCTTCTGGGTATAAGTCATCACATGAGCCGAGGAAGAATTGGTTTCAAATACCCCTAATCTAATTGTTTTCATAATATCCTCTAAGATAAAAAGCGGATAGTTTCACACCATCCGCTTTGATAAAGTCTAAATAAATTAGAACTTCACGGTCGGTGCTACATCAGCACCAGTCACTGCGGAGAACGGAACCTTCGGGGTCACGCCTGCGATACCAGCAACGAGAACGCCAGGGAAAGTTCTTACCTTGTTGTTCAAGTCGTTGACAGACTTGTTGAACTGACGCCTTGCTTCGGCGATACGGTTTTCGCATCCTTCAAGTTCAACACGCAAGTCTCGGAAAGCGGCATTAGCCTTCAAGTTGGGATAGTTTTCAGTAAGCATCATGAGACGCTGCAATGCACCACCGAGGCTGTTCTGAGCTTCCTGGAAGCGCTTCATTGCACGTTCGTCGCCAAGCATGCTTTCATCCATCTTCATCACGCCACCCATGCGGCTGCGTGCTTCGATGACTTCGGTGAGCGTGCTCTTTTCAAAGTTTGCCTCACCCTTCACCGATTCGACGATGTTCGGGATAAGGTCGTAACGACGCTGATACTGGTTTTCGACATTGGCCCAGCTCATCTGCACACCGTTTTCAAGGGTGCGGATGCCGTTGAACTGTCCGATAAGCGTTGCTCCGCCGATGAATGCGAGAACAGCGAGAACGATAAGGATGATTTTGCCCGTAGACATGGTTATTTACCTCTTTGTTTTAATGTTTTGGTTAAAATATAGTATTTAATTTAATTCTTGTCAAGGCTACCAGCCACCGTGACTTCCGCCACCGCCGAATCCGCCTCCACCGAAACCACGGCCACCACCTCCACCGCCTTTACCAAGGCAGGAAAGAATGAGAAGCAAACCACTCAAACACGGAATGTCGGTGACCGCCTCGATGATGCCCAACAGGATGAAAACTGCGATGATAATGAAGATAATCAGACCCTTCTGCCACCCTTTGAGATGGTCTCCTTCGGCAGGAGCGAGCTGTGCCGTATCGAGTGTTGCAGACAGAGCAATCTTCTTCTCTTCCTGCACCTTCTGTGCAATCATGCTGGCAAGCTTGATGGCACCCTGACCTCCCTTACCCTGTTGCAATGCGGGGATAAGAGAGACTTCCTGCATGTGTTCCACAAGGACATCGGGAAGATAGCCTTCCGAACCGTAGCCAACCTGCACGCCTCTCAGGTGCGGCTCCATTACGACATAGATTAGGACACCCTCGTTGGAATCCTTGCTGCAAATCGCCCACTTCTGGGCAACCTTCAAACTGAATTCAACGGGGTCCTGACCGTCAATCGACTTGAATGTGGCCAAGGCAAGACCGAAGTTTGCGTTCTTTGCAAGGTCAGCGGCGATTGCATTGAACTGGTACACCTCGTTTGCGGACATGATGCCAGCACCGTCGTACACAAATGTGTTTTTCGGTGTCGGCGGTATCTCGATAGCGGATGCCATCGAGAACAAGAACAATAATACGAATAGAATTTTCTTCATTTTCTCCTCTTTTAGCTATGCCAGAAAGTTAATGACATTTGTTTCCTGAGAAGGTCACGAGGCATGTCGTATTTCTTGCCCGCAAGGTCGTCCCTCCAATCCTCTGGACCAAAGTACGACATCGCATCAGCGAAAGAGTCTCCCGTAAGGCAATTACCAGAGATGCCAATGTAATGGGCCAGCTTAGGGCACTCGGGATAGTCGCTATCCTCATGGAACCTAGCTACCATGGCATCGTATTCGTCACGGTCCATGTCGGCAGGGTCGAACTCGCAGTTCCTGTAATCCTGCGGTTCATCCCCATCGATGACAACCTTGTCGCCATCCACTGTCAATGCATAGCAACGGTAGTCCTTTATCTCGGGAAGACCGAACTCCTGATACACTCCATTGAGCAGGTCAAGGAAATCCTTATGGTTCTTTTCCCTGATATCCTTCCGCACCTTGTAGACAACGCCCTTGTCTCCGTCAATTCTCCATTCTGTAAGAACGGAATATACAGAATGTGCGGCAAGATACTGGATAATCCGCTTGACATTGTGAGTGTAGCACTTCGGGTTGCCAGACTGCCAGAAAGTATCCAGCTCGATTTCGAGCAATCCGTTCTCGTCAGGCAGCGGGAACTCCGACTTGTCGCGTAGGGCAGGTTCCGTTCCCTTAGGATAACTGAAAGCATGCTCGGACGACGAGTTGGTTTCGAACACGTTCATTCTGATTGTTCTCATAGCATTACCAAATTGAATCGTTGTCGTTAAGAATCTTGATTACAGAGGCACTGAACACGAAATTGAACAGCTCCTCTGGGTCGTCAAGCATGTTGCCAATGTGACGGCTGTCTTCGTCTGCGGCAGGTGCGCTCTGGTGGTCGATGTAGCCAGACGGTTCATCCTTGAAGTCGAAATCGACGATAACGCCATGTTCCTCGAAGTATTCCCGAATAGCAGGGAGCCTGTCACGGAGGCCTTCGCCGAAGATATACTTGCCCGCCACGAGAGCGTAGTCTAGGTGGTCGTCGGGAGTTTCCACGTCGGGGCCGTCCCAACCATACTCACCGCTACCGCTTACCCTGATGCGGGGATAACGCTTCGGGTCAAACTTGCGTTCATTCGTGATGCTGAACGAATGACAGCTAGAACTGTTGGTTTCAAAGACTGATTGTCTTATCGTTTTCATTTTTACCATCCTTGTGTAGTAATCTGAAGAAGGTCGTGAATGTTTTCTTTTCCAGTGAACGGATAACGCTTGTCCAAAGCGGCTGTGCTCATACGGGCAACCTGCATGTTGGGAACGTCGATGTACATTGTCGCACAGGCAATGTTTCCGTCAGCGTCCATAACATCCGTGTCAGAACCCTGGAACAGGGTATCATAACGGGCGTCGGAAATGTTGAGCAACGCCTTCGGGTTAAGCTGTTCGATACCGAGGCAGTCAAACGAGATTACCTTGAACGGATTGATATTGGTTGAACCAATCCGTACCAACAGGCTCTGCAACCACTTGATGTTCGCCTTGATTTCTTCGGACTGCTTTTCGAGCAAAGTGTGACCACGACGCAAGTCCTTGTAGCCAAGGATAAGAATCTTGCGGCCAAACAGGGGGGCAACATCGTTTTCCGAAAGGATGCCCGCAATCGTGTGGATGACAACATTGTTTCCGAGAGTGTCGATAAACGCAAAGTCGTCCTTGTTGCTTGCATCGGTCAGCGAAATGCCAATTCCGTGAACAAGGCCTTCACCTACAATCTTGCAGATGAGGTCCTTGTACGGTCTCAGGTGACGCTGGTTGATGGTGATGTTCGCAATGACACCCTGTTCCTTCAAGCGTTCTAGGAACCATACGAGGTCAGGGTGAGCCAATGCGTTGCCCCCGCCCACAGCGCATTCCGTACCAGCATGCAGGGTTGCAATCATCGGTTCCAAAGCACGAAGGTCTCCATGCTTTCCATTCACAGTGGAGTTTTCGTGACAATATACGCAACCGCCATCGCACTGGTCGGTGATTTTAATGTCGAAGTTCTCTGGAAAATCATAAGTGAAATGGTCGGCCTTGGGGTCGATTGTTTCTTTGATTTTGGTGCCATCGGAATAGATGGTCACCTTGTGGTTTCCGTTTGTATATGTATTTAGTTTCTTTTCCATTTCAAATTCTCTTTGTTGTTAATCATCCCACATTGAACGGTGCTTCGTCTGTTCGATGAACCCATCAGGATAGTACAACTGGTTGGACATTCCTTCATAGGTTCCAGACAGATGCACAATTTCGGACATCGCCTTTTCGTACGTCTGGCAAGCAACGCAATGTCCGCAACGTCCCTTGTAGGTCGGCGAATAGCAGAAAGTGCAGAGTTCGGTCGGGAAGTGGTAATGGTTCAGGTTACGGATAATGTCAGCCTTGGTCAAGAACTGCAGGGGGAAGCTGAACATGATGTTCTTCTGGCCGGCCACTGCAAGCAGGTGTTCCTGTGCGGCAAGTATATTGTGAGAACTGTGCCAGAAATCGTCGCCACGATGATATCCGAAGTGGTAGCAAGCGTTGTTACGGCCACCCATAGAAACCATCGAAAGCATAAATGGCTGCTGGAACAGGGACGGTTCAGCACCAGTCCAACCAATCATGTCGCCTTCAAGCTTCATGTAATCACGGTTCGGCTCGTAGTCGTACTTCTTGGCGAGATATTCGAGGATTTTTTCCTGGGCTGCAATTTCAGAAGTGAAATGACGGTTTTCACCAAACTGTCTGCACTGGAAAGTAAGCAACCTGGGTTTAATGCCCTTTTCAAGCAGGTCAACCAAAATCAAGGTGCTGTCAAAGCCACCACTGAAAACAACAACATTCTGCTTAATCCCGTCAAATTTCTTGGTAATCGGCCTTACGTCAAGCGGCTTAGGGGCAACTTCATGTGCGGGTTCAGCTTCCTTTTCGGGCATAACGTCTTCCATCGGAGACTCGCCTTCGTCCAAAACATCCACAAGTTCTTCCTCCTTCTTGGCCATAATCTTGTCAAGAAGATGTTCCTTCTTTTCAGACTTGCGCTTATCCTTCCCGAAGTTGTCAGCGATATGTTTAAGCGTTTTGAGAGTTCTGGTGTTTTTTGCTTTTGTCATATGAGACCTTTTGTTGATGTTGTTTTTCATCAATATAGCATATTAAATCCGTCTTGTCAAGTAAATACTTGACATTTTCGTAAAATTAACTATATTATTACAGTAAATCAAACACAAAAGGAAATACAATGAACACTATTTACATATACACGCACGAACTATTAGTCTATTCGGCAATAATCACATCGATTTCTTTTCTATTGCTTGTAATCCTCGTGATATTCATGTACAAGACATCGAAGAAGGTGAAGTCTATTGAATCATCTTGGCATTCATTCCTTCTCGGGTCTCACAGGCATAAAGAAAAATATCCCGTTCACCATCATCACAATTAAAAAAGACCGCCGATTAAGGCGGTTTTTTCGTTAAGGAGATGTTTTTCTTAGCTCTGTTCAAGCAAATAATCAGGATAACCTTCTCTATATGAATCAAAGATTGCAGAATCTGGGCGGTCAACATCCCATCGGAGACTAGAAACATGCAACCAACTTGCTTCAGATTCACTCAGCTCGTTCTTTTCCGTAGCTATTACACGTCGGATGTTTTTGTCGCCAGGATATTCTGCATGTTTAAGTAATTCTTTATTATATTTAAACAATTCTTTTAAAGCATCATCTTTATTTGTAGATTTTGCTTGGAATTTGTATACATGAATAAAAGCAACATTAGTTATACTGAAAAATATATTCATTTTTTCGTCCTTTATTGAGTGTAATTAAACTGATGCAGTAGAGAAGATGCAACCTGGTTCAATCACAGGCTCAACCCGAATCCTTGTATCTGACAGTGAAGCTCTAATAACGTCGTCCATATCCATGTATTCGTACAAGCCTAGGCGGCCAGTTGGAACAATCTTTTTCGGCAAGTAGCCTAGAATCTTCTGATACTTCTCCTTCTCGCTAGCAAGAGGGTAGTATCGCTCATCCCCGAGCCTGTACTTCACTGGATACTCGAACGTCACGATAGTCTTGTCATCGTCCATCTTCTCGCGGTTGAAGAACTTATGCTCAATTGAGCGCGTGTAGCCGACTTCACCAGACGTATAGTTGACAACGGCATTGCCCTGCCAGTTTTCAGTAGGGTATTCCTTCTCGGCAAACTTCAACGAACGCCAGTCAAGCCAAAAGTCGTCCAGTCCATCCTCGTGCACCATCCCGGCCACCAGCTTGTCGTAGTTCATGACTGCGTTCAGCAACGCGGATACGTCACCAGAGTAAAATACCTGGTCGAACTTGTCCATCCCATGAACCTCGTGGCGGTATGTGTCGCTCAGGAAGTTTTCATCAAAGTGAATATCGTGTCCTTCGAACATGTTTTCAATCCACTTTGTGTAGCCTTCCTCGGGAATGCCCTGATGGACATCATTGAAGTAGTTGTTGTCGTAGGTGAACCTAAGCGGCAACCGCTTGATTATCGACGGGTCAAGTTCAGTACACGGTCTTCCCCACTGCTTTTCCGTATAGTGCTTGATAAGCTTTTCGTACAAGGTCGTGCCAACAAGCGAGATAGCCTGCTCCTCAAGATTTCTCGGAGTATCAAAAGGATGGGAAAGCTTGTACGCCTCGATTTCACCTTGGATAGCCTCCTTGACAATATACGGGGTAACCCTCTTCACCGCCAGTTCACGTTCAAACAGACGTACAAACGTGTTCATGTTGAACGGAAGGTTGTACGTTTCTGACTGGCCAGTCTTTTCGTTGAAATACACGGCAATCGGACTGTTGACGAAATTGTTGAACGAGCCGAAACGGTTGGCGAACTTCCATACCTCTTCATCGGACGTATGGAAGATATGGGCACCGTACTTGTGAACGGTGATTCCATCAACATTTTCCGTATAGCAGTTCCCACCAACATGGGAACGGTTCTCGATGATGGTGATGTCAAGCGGATGCACGTTGAATTCATGCACCAGTCGTTGATAGATTACGGCATTATACAGGCCAGCACCAACTAACAAATACTTCATTCGTCAGCCTCCGCATACAAGATGGTCGGATTGTCCTTGTGGACACCCGCAGTAAATTCACCAACAGTCATGTTGAAGCCAGCGATATCAATCTTGTCGTTAACCTTGCGGTAATTCCTTTCCATGACATACACATCCTCGTCAGTCAAGTACGGGTGGTCGTCGGATTCTTCAATCTGTTCCTCTCCACGAAGGAAAGTATTCAGCGTGGCGATGGGAAGCTTGTTCTCGACAGCCCATGTCAAGACGGCATGCATCATGCGGAACTCTTCTGTCGGGCAAGCAACCACGCCTTCCTCGATGTAGTTCGCAGCGTTGAACGGATGGACAATCATGTGAATCCCGCTTCTGGAAGGAATCTTGGCAACAATCATGTCCTCGGGAGCAATCTTCATGTTCATACCAGGTTTCTGCAGCTCGGCTTCAAACGCCTTTACGATAGGGCTATCCATCGTGCAGTCATCCAAGTCGATAAGCCATGTTGTAGTGGCCCTCGGTTCGGAATTGACCTTTCCACAGGCCGTACTCATGGCACGGAACGGGTTACGCTGCGGGTCCTGCTGATGATGCTCGAACTGCTTTGTATCGTTCTCCTTGGCACGGTAAATGAATTCCCTTACATAGTGCCAACCGATTGCAGCATAGTTCCTGCGGTTGAGACGGATGTAGGCACGGGCGTTGAACTCGTGGCACAGCTTGATGATTTCCTCACGGAGTTCCTCCAGATGGCCTTCGTGGTTCAGGAGGATTTCACGGATGGTTCTATCACCGTTGTTGTGCTTCTTGCGAACGTCGTTGCCGTCCTTCGCCCGAAGCAGGATTTCGAGGTAGTAGCAATCACCCGTGCGTTCGAAACGCAGGAGCTTGCTGATTTGTTCAAAGTTGTCTATGATTTTCATGATTGTCTTCTCACGTATTCAGTTGAAAGGTCCAAGCAATGGTCTGTTATGTTGTATCCTACTATTGGAAGAACGTCACAAATCCTAACCTCTTCCGTATCCCTTCTGATGTAAATGAATTTCTTTTCAGTCAGAGGAATATCGGACGGTTTCTCATAAGGACGGGGAGGAAGAACCAGACGAAACCCAAGCGGTGGAGTTCCGTCGTGAACTATTTCCCTAACCCTTGATGGGACATAGTTCACGTCAGGAAGAGTGATGAACTCTGGTTCAACATACTCTTCCTCGCCGTAGTCGTAGTCCTCGGCAAGGTCTGTACAGTCTTCCTCAAATACAACTATGGGTTCCATTGGCGGATTTCCTGCATATTCTCTTCGGGCTGCGGAGGAGGCGGCACAACGGTTCCGTCCTTTGCAACTCCATTCCCATTGGTGTACAGCTTGTGGTTCACAAAGTCGTAGCGAACATGGCTTACAGCATGATTGGTAAAACGGATTGTCAACGTGGTGTCATTGAACTGGTAAGTGCCGATGTAGCCACCTTCAGTCTTAACGCTTCCCGTACGCACTCCGTACTGGATATTGTCTTCACTGGCGAAGGCTAGCATTGCAACACAAAGGATGGCAAAAATCGTTTTCATTATGCCCCCTTCTTTGAACGGGCTTCATGCCTTTCCTTTGCCATCTTAGCCAGTCCCTTGTTCAGCTTCTTCATGGAACTTTCCATGCGACCAAGGTTGACACCCGCCTTCTTTTCACGGAATGTCTGTGTAGGAACGAATTTGCCAGTGGACTTGATATCGTAAATGCTTTTCATTGTATCCTCTATTTGATAACTATTTCGTTGTCAAATATAATATATTTTTTAGAATCTTGCAAGATGATTAGTTAGACACCCCCGTGCGAATCCTGTCTGTTCAATATCCTATTCTCATCATCTGGAGACATTTCTCGGAGGGGCGGGCCTTTCAGCTTCCGCATGCGTCCAAACACATTGACGATGCTGGAATATTCATACCGTTGCTGCGTCCATGGGTTGTAGCCCGTCCTGTCGAACCCGTCTACTATACCAAGAAATACTTCCCACCGAAAAGGATAGGAGGTACGGTATCTTATTACCCCGTCGGTAGCCACCGTGTAGTGGACCACTATCCTATCTATCATCGGTTCCAGTCGTACATCAATGATATCTAGTTTGTGCCCGCTTCTTACCATGTCTTCCGCACATTCCTGGTGGATTCCTATATATTCAGCAACGGCATCGATATTGTTGTAATGGTTGAAGAGCTGATTGAAAATTTTACGTACAAATGCTTCGTCCACAGTTACCTCCGAAGATAAGGAGACACATCAGTAATAGCATCAGTAATAGGTTCGGCAGGCTTGATACGGTTGTCGTCATTCGCAGCAGCGGCTTGCTTCTTCTTTTCACGCTCAACCCTGGCCAGTCTATCACGATTGTCCCTATAACGATAGAACGAGCGCATGAACTCGGCCCCTTCGAGGAACCCCTTCATGTACCCAGTATGGAAACCAGACATCTCGTTCGTATCACGGAACTTCTTGTCATCCATTTCTTTGAGCGCCATTCGTTCGGCAGCAGCTTCGATTACGGGGGTATCGGGTGAACAATCTACTTGGTTCAACATATCAATCTCCTTGAATTTCACATTCATCCAGCTTCTTGTCAAGCTTAATCTTTTGTTTTTCCTTGAATGTCCTAACGCTTTCGTCGCATCTGACCTTAGTGTTGGATTCAGTCAGGCTGCACATCCTGTAATAATCGTCCATCGTAAATCCATACTCTTTCAAGACTTTATCACGATGGGCAACCCATTCCATATATCTCATCGGAGTAAATTTATCGATTTCCTTCAGACATTTTTGCAGCCTGTTGTAGTATCTATCTTTTTGCGAATTTTTCATTAAGAACCCTACTCCAAACTGAAATCGTTTGGCTTAAATTTGTACCCGAAAGACTTGCCGTCGTTAGCACAACCAACATCGCCTTCCATATTATGCAGACGGTCCTGTATCGACCATTTCAGGTCTGCCATTACGAGGGAAATAAGGTTTTCTTCTGGGACACCAAAGCTGCTGTAAGCATCGATGTCCAACTCGATTATTACTTTTTTCTTCATTTTCATAGCAATCATTTGCAGCACCCAATTATAGCTTATAGTTCTGAATTGTAAGCACTATATCATTGAAACGGAAACGTGAGACACTTCCGTCCATCATGCATTGTTTCAAATCCGACACCTTTTCGTGCATTGTGTTACACGTAGGCGAGAACGAGACCTTCGTTTCACGCAAGTTATCAGTGACGGTGTAAACGGATACACCGCCGATGGAAAGCAGCCGCCCGACTTCTTCACAAAACTGGTCGGATAGGTCAGCGAGTGTCAATCCATGCCCTACGATAGCGCTTCCAACATTACCAGATTCAATCAAAAACAGCATATAGACCTCCGATTTATGCAAGCAGAACAAGTTCTGCCAATTCCTTACACTTTTCATTAAGCGTGCGCTTCAACAGGAGTTGGCATACATTCTTGTACATTCGGTTCAACGCCTTTTCACCAGGCTGGTCATAAGAGTTGTATACCATGTCAGCAAGCTTGATTAACAGAGCATCCTCGCTCATACCAAGAAGCTTTTCCGAAATATACGCTTCCTTGCCCATTTCCTCTTTGAGTATTTCGTTGTTTCTGAGTTCAGTGCAGAGGTCGGCACAGTGTTCGGAATTTGCCACAGTCATGATTTCTAGATACGATGTCTCGGTATCTTCAAGCAAGTCGTGTGCAAACGCGGCGTTAATCTGGTCAACCGTTCCCCCGTGTTCCATCACGATGTAAGCAACGCCTCTCGGATGGACAAAGTAGGGAAACCCAGAACCCTTTCGTTCTTGGTGGGCATGCCTTCCCTTGCTGAAATAGTACATTCCCCTGCACTTCAACGGGAAGTCCGTAGACTTGATTCTTTTGAAAAGCGCTTCGTACATGGTTTATTCCTTTTTATCTTTTTTCTCTTTTTGCTTGTCGGCCAGCACTGCCAACTCGCTCATGATGGAACTTGTGGTATTCCATTCCGTTCCGTTATAGATGTCGCACGCAAAGCCTGCCTGACTAGATGTCCAATACTTGTGGTAGACAGTATTCCAAAACGTTCTGCGAAACTCCCAGTCTGGCAAATCGAACCCCTCGTCAGTCTGATTTTCATACCAGAACTCCCGCAGGTTTACATTCTCTTTCAAGAATTTTACAACAGGTCTGCTCGGGAAGAACTGCAATGCGATGTAGTTAACTCCATCAACTTCTCGTGCAAACATAACACACTGGAGCTGATAATCCCACACCCCGCCAATTTCTGGGTCCTGCGTATCCTTTTCAAGCTTCTCCATCTGTTCGGCACGGCTAAGCTTCATGATGGTAGTCCACTTTATCATATCGGTCGGAACCCACTTGATGAACTTCTCTCGCAAGTCGTTGATGTACTGTCTTGCTTCTTGGATGTCTTTGAATTCTGCGTTTTCCTTGAAGAGATACGCATATAATACTCTCATGCTCATACTTTTTCCTCTTTGTTAAATAAGTTTGCAATTTCAGGGAAATCCTCTAATTTCACACTTCTCTTGGGGAACATGTGGTCTAACAACATTTCCGCACATTTACGACGGTCACTCGGAAGCGAGTTTGTAAGGATATCGTATGTAGGTGCATTCTTTCCGCTGAAATGCAACGACGGCCCCACTGCATAATTCTCGGCAGAAATTTCCATCTGGTTCAAGTTTGCCACTACAATAAACGCACACGCAATACGATGACCAAGTAAGCCTTCTAATAATTCAATCGCATCCATAATTAACCTTTCAGTATCATGTTGATTACTGCGATAATGACACCCCAGAAGATGCCACATGCCGAAAGTATGCTGAGAAAGCATACGAGAGGACTATATCTTTCCTTGACTGCCATTGTTAAATCTCCACGGTAAAGTCGTTTGCGGACAAGTTATTCAAAGCGTACGGATTTTCTTGATGAGTGCCGTAACCAAGCGGGTTCAACATTACCTGCATATCGCCAATCTTCAACTTGTGTGCATCGTGCGTATGACCACACCCCCAGTATTTAATACCAGAGTAGTTGTAATGTTCAAGATTGAAATAGAAATACTGGTTTTCCCTAGTACCAAAGTATTTTGGATTGGTACTGCACTGATTTGGTGCAAAATGAGTCAATACGATTTGCGGCTTTGCCTTAGTGATATAATCGAGTCTATATCGTTCTTCAATAGCCACCTTTTGAATACCAGCATCTTTTCCCCAGTATTTACCATCAAACCACTTGTATCGCCAATCATACTCTTCGATATAGTCGTCTATTTTATAATCCCATATACCCATTGTGCCGCCAATCAGGATATCGTTCACTAGGACAATATTTTGGCTATGCCCCAACATGGTAGCATTGCCAAGTGTACTGGCAAATTCTTCAATACGCTCAATCTTTTCTGCTGTCTTATCAATATCCTTATCCCATTCCACGGTCAAGTCGTGGTTCCCAAGAACAAAGACAAACCGTTTGCATGAATTGGATATAAAGGAAAGACACTCCTTAATAGTTTCAAGGGAGTTGCCAAAGTCGCCAGCAATCAACAGCAAGTCTGCATCCTTGCCGTATTCTACAATTTGTTTTTGTTTTTCATCACGAGCGAAGTCGTAATGAATGTCTGATAGAAATTTTGCTTTCATATAGTTTCCGCTGGATAGTTTTTAACAAAAATATAAATAAATAATCCTTTTGTCAATAGGTTGAATAATATTTTTAATTAAATCAAATGTAAACATTTTTTCACAAACACACTGGATAAAGGATTGTACGAGAATTAGCCGATAAACTATATGTATGGACCATGGAAAGAACATAATGAAGATACAGATGTTGGTTATAGGAGCCTACATCATGAGACAACGAGAGGAAGGCTCCGACGAGTCGTCGGATGTCCTAGCTCGTCGTTGGATTGATAACCACGGTCTAGAGTTCAGAAAACTGTTCCAGACAATTAGTAGGCCTCGGATAGGCGATTCTTTTTCTTCTGGAAACGAATCCGCTTAATGCGCTCGCTGGTAGCGGAAGGGGCATGTGACGTAAGATGCCAGTACCCGCACTTATCACACTGGTATGCCCTAGAACATATATCATGATGCTTGTTTTTCGAACGATGCTGCCGCCTAATCTCGCTCATGGCCTTCGAGTAGCTCTCGAAACACCTCTTATGGCAGACATTACAATATAAAAACTGTCCAAAACGCTCATTTTCGACGATTTCGCAGCATTTTTCGTCCTGTATGTAGTGCGACATTTAGACCTCCTTGATATTTTACCAATATAATCTCTAAATCCCCGATTGTCAATAGGTAAAATAATTATTTATATTTACCCCTTGACAAGCCCCTTTTAATTTTGTATATTAGGGGGTAAACATACAAAGAGGTACACTATGCAAACTGAACCTAATATCAAAGAGACCGATATGGTTGGTTCCGCTGACGTATCCAGTGGAGCCACCAGTATGGTCACTCAACCGTCTACGACTCAGGTGGCAACACCCGAAAAGGCCGAGCCCAAGAAGCGAGGTCGTAAGAAGGGCTACCACCACTCCGAAGCGACAAAGGCCGCCATGCGGAAGGCCCGTACAGGTGTACACCCGTCCAAGGAAACTAAGGATAAGATTTCCAAGGCGAAGGAAGGCAAAACCCATTCGGAAGCTGCTAAGTTGAAGATGAGTGACACTCGTCGTTACAACTTCCTGCGAAAGGCTATCGAATCTACTTCTGCTGGCAATTGGACCCTTGCCGACTTGGTCGATTTCTTGAACGAAAAGAAGACTAACAACGACACCATGTCCGTGTTCGCACAGACTATCTACGGTCTGGCGCAGGCTGAAGTCGATGACCTTATCAAAATCCCTACCGACACAGTAGCACAGCATACTGTCTACGCACGACTTACCACACGAATCAAGGAGCTTTACGATGAGCGAATCCAAGAACTCTCGCAAACCGAAGCAATATCAGCCTAATGATATTCAAGAAGAGGAACACACCAAGGTTGTGTTCGACGAAATGGATTTTCCAAAGCGAGAGCGTCCTAAGTCGCTAAGCGAAATGCTCCGTTTCTGCAAGAACCGTCTCGGAAAGAATGCCGAGTTCGGCTATTGGGATGAAGGTGGCTTCCCTAATTGCACCTACTACAAGGCGTTCCTGGGTATCCTCGGGGACGGTATTCTCGCATACAATGCCGACGAAATGATTGCCCAATGCGCCGAAGACTGCGACATGTCGTACGAAGACGCTATGGAAGCTCTGGACTACAACACGTTCTGCTGCTACATGGGCCCGAAAACCCCGAAGCACATCACGCCTGTCAAGTTCCCTGACAACCCCGAAGAAGAATTCAAGGAAATGGAAGGCGCACTCATCACATATATCCCTGGATGCGACAACGCCCTTGTCGGGTTCATGGAAACCGCAGAGGGTGAATGTGTATGTGTGTACAACAAAAAGTTGCTCCCAGAAATTGTGAAGGAAAGCAAGTACATGCGGCGAGCTCTCCTGCTCGACCCGTACGAAAAGATACCATTTGACCGAAAAGCCATGAAAAAGAAGATACAAGAGGCGAAAGCGAAGAAGGCAAAGAAAAAGGCCAAGAGGAAAAAATGAACTTCGTAATCATGATAAACTGTAGAATGATGGTAGGGCTATGAAATGACTTACGAAAAATTTTGCAATATCATGAAAAAGAGCAGGCTGCTTTCAAGGGTTACCATAAGTAACTCAGGAAGGCGCTATTGTATCATAGATGACAAATCATCCAAGCGAAGTGTAACCATATCCCCTTCGGACGATAAAATGATTTCCATTGCGTTCAGCAATGTAAACATCATCGGATATCCGTTCAAGTCAATTCATTTAGCATCGTATTCCAATACAGTAGTTGTGAGCGTACCGCTTAAAGAATTGAAAACAAGCATCGACGTAAACATACTGCTGCGTTGGGCGATTGCCGAGTGCTTACTTGGCTGGCCAAGGCGCAATCTCCTGAAAAGAATATGGATACGGCTTATCAGGTTGTGGCAGCACTTCCTCATCAAGTTTGTTTGAAATTTCTAATAAAATTATGCAATTACAAGAGGCAAAAATGATTGCTAACCCTTTATATTGGTGGAAATATTTGACAGGCCCGACGGTAGATAACGAAGAGCATTGGCGCATGTCCGACATGAAAACCCTTAAATATGTCGGCCCGAAAAATGAATGTTATTACACTTTAACCTTCAACGAAGACAATACTTGTTCACTGGATTCAAGCACGGAAAACAAGTACGTTCTTACCCCTGTGCATAAGTTGATACCAATGTCCTCCCTTCTAAAAACGCTAAAAGAAGAAGGCCTCCTTGAACACTGGAGACCTACATGGTTGAGCTATACCGAAGAGGAACTTAAACTCCTCCAAGGCTAGACTTTTCCAAAGAACTTTTCGTTATTGATTATAGTTGGGGAATCTGGCCGCATCGCCTTGGCAATCTCGTGGAAACGCTTGCCAGTCAATTTTTCGCCATTATACCAGTAACAGCAACTTAGCCACACAAGGCTCAAGTAAGTATAATCCTGAACATCGGTGAAATACATACTATCGACACCCAACCCGTTCACTATCGCAAGGAAATACATAGCCGCCTCTCGATATTTCTTTGCGTTGTAAAGGGCTAAACCGCAGTCGTATAAAAGAGTTTTGTTCATACCATACTTGACGATACCTTGTGCAAGGACTTCAATCATTTCATCGCCCCGACCATTTTTTCCAAGGATATCCGCCTTGATTTTAGTCGCCTCTATGCAATCCTCAACCCAAGTATCCGTCCGTTTGAAATACTTGTCCAACCAGAGAAGGGATTTCTTGTAATCATTATTCCAGTACAACTCCTTCGCAAAATAAAGAATATCCCTTGTTGTAAACTCTACCTTTTCCTTCAACTTCTTCTTGAATATTTGGAGATTTCTTCCACTATCACGTTCGAGACTAGATGCAGGTTTATTGTGGGTAATAGTGAAATCCAACAACTTACGGTTTGATTTAGTCGCAAGGTACTCATGAACGAAACCTTCCCACTGACATGAGCCACGTTTCACGATACGGGTGACTGTAATCGAACGGGACGGTGCGTAGCAGTAATGAGCAAGAAATGCGTCGCACCCGTAGTTTGAAAGTGATAACTTAAACTCATTGATTGCCCTCTGGTTTGCCTCATCTATGATATCATCGCAATCCAACCACATGACATAATCCTTGGTCGCCTTGCTGAAACTGAAATTCCTCGCAGCCGCAAAATCGTCTATCCATTCAAAGTCAAACACCTTGTCCGTGTACCTAGCCGCTATCTCCTTCGTGTTATCCGTAGACCCAGTATCCACGACAACAATCTCGTCAGCAAACGATTTTACACAATCAAGGCATCTTCCTAATACCTCAGATTCGTTTTTTGCAATAATACAAACGCTTAATGTAGCCATTTTAATCCAATTAGACCTAAAAACTACTATTAAATTACATTTTTTCACTTTTTTTCAAAAAAACTCTTGACAACTGGCATTTAATTATGTATATTAAAAACGTAAACACAAAGGAGTTCATCATGAAACACACAATCATCCTCATAATCTGCATCTTGGCAACCTCCGTGTTCGCCGAGTTTGTACCCACATACATGACAGAAGCCGACTCTGGAAAGGCCGATACCGTAAATATGAACGTCAGCAAGGTTTATGGCACGGGTATCGCATTCCACGAGCACTACATCCTTACAACAGGTGACGTTGCTCGCCACGCAAAGAAACTGGCCGCAATCGTGGTCATGGTCAATAACACACCTGTTGTAGCCAGAGTAGAACGCTCTGCCGACACTCTGTTCAACAAAGAGAAAAACGAATACCTCAACATGGCTATCCTCCAAGTTGACAACGATGTTCCACTAAACGCATGTAAAATCGAAGAGAGAGTAATCAAAGTCGGTGAACCTGTAACCGTCACTGGCTTCCCTGAGGACAGTAAAAAGGTACAGGTGAAGTCCTTGCCCGCAAAAGTCGTTGCAGACTCTACATACCCTGATTATGTGGCAAACGCCATCAATGTGAAGTTGCCTGGTGGTTTCGGAGGAGCAGCCCTCTCTAGTCACGGAAAGGTAATCGGGATGGTATTCGGGTACAGCACACGCAAGGCTAACACATCGTTCTTCTATGACGGTATTCTGATGTCCGAGTACATCTTACACCGAAACAAGCCGACCACGACAGACGTATCGAAATGCACTTATCAGGTACGAAGCTACGTCGAAGTGAAGTAATTGAAGTTAAATCAATGAAGAAGCCCCTCCTGTTGGAGGGGCTTTTATAAATGTCAATCGCTGCGTATTACTTTACGTTGTGACCCGCTGCTTGTCCAGAATGATACTTGTTCCAGTCAACGTTGGGAGGTGTAGCTGGCTTGTTAGCAGTTTGTTGTTCCTGTGGTGCAGGTTGAGCTTGTTGCTGTTGCTTAGCAGCCTTCATAGCCTCATACTTTTTCATTGCAGCCTGTGTTTGAGGGCCCATGATGCCGTCAACAGCAAGGTTAATACCCAATGCTTGGTTCAACTCTTTCTGTTGCTTCATAACACGCTGACGCTGCTGTTCAAGGGCCTTATCTTCTTTCTGTATCTTTTCGACCTGATAGACGTTGTTCTGGTACATTCCGTCACGAGCATTAGCCGCCATCTTGTTCAGGTTGGCCTGAGTCCTGGCATCCAGCTTAGTACCAGTACCAAGTCTCTTGCGGTTATTCATGTAAGAAGGAAGTTCGAAGATATTCTTCGTTTCCTCAGGCCAAGGTGTAGCGCTATCGTCGAACTTGGTGGGTTTTTTACCAACGTTCACATTACCTTGCTGCTCATTAGCGTACAAACCAGTATCGTTGGTTCCATCGGCTTCAAAGCAGGCCTTGAAGCAATCCGTGACTGCTTCCAGCTGGGGTTTGGTCAAATTCAGCTGAGAAGCGTAGTATTTAAAGGTTTCTACATTGGACATTATTGTATCCTACAATTGTCATTCTGCATATAGTTTATATACTTCAATCTTTAATCCTAAGCGAAAAAAGGTTATAAACTATTGGTAAATATAGCCACTCGGTATATTATGGAATTCATTGAAAATTACAAGAATTTGTTTGACTTGGTCGCAGACCTTCCTGAAGACGACCCTTGCGGCAGTTACACGAGCCTCATGAGGCCTGTCGAACTGAAAGCGACAGCAGAAGCAAAGAAGTTTACTGGTGGGGATGACGACAATCCAGCCAGCGCATCGTTCGTTGAAACCGAAGAAAAGAAGGATTTCAATGAAGTGAAACCCAGCAAGGATACCGCCCTTAAACCGAAGGTGTCTGGTGCAGCTGAGGTAATGAAGAAGAACGGCGTTGTCACCGAAGTCGATATGCCCGAGTCTCTAAAAGAAACCGTCAAAGAAGAAATCACTAAAATCCGCAATGGAGAGTCAGACGAAGATTCGTGGGACAATAAGGCAAATCAAGTCAAGAAAATGTTTAACAACAATGTTTCAAAGATAGCAAAGCCTAGACAAACAAGAAACATCATCAACGCAGTCGCTGACCCCACTACCGACGATAAAAAGTTTCCGAAAATAAAGAACACCCCAGAATTCCTGAAGGTCAAGGACATACAGCCAGTAACCAAGGTGAAGGTTGAAAAGATAAAGGCCGTGAATAACAATATGGTGGGCTATGACGAGCTTGATATTCCAGTCAACACTAAGTTCATCTGCGACGACTGGGACGAGAATGCCGACGAAGCCATGAAGAAGTTCCGTGACACAGTCGATAAGATGAAGGGCATGGCAAAATACACGGACGAATACAAGAACCGTTGTGCCAAGCTTCTCTACAAGTACAAGGACTTGCCAAAGAAACAGTTCGAGTCGCTGTGCAACATAATGGAATCGGTCAACCGATAATTAAATGGAATTAAAACAGAAAAGCAATCGTATTTCCGATTGCTTTTTCATTTAGGTCTGGCTTGAACTCGTGTCCGCGCAGATGTTTTCGTTCGAGAGCGCAGAACTCTTTCCGAGGACTGTGCGTCCTGGTCCGCCCCATGTTCCAACACGATATCCCATCTGGCTTTCCTTCGATGAGGCAATCAGGTTTTTAACAGTAGGGTCGTCAGTCGCCACCTTGCTCTCTGGGAACCACTCCGAGTTTGCATTGTCGTATCCAACTTCTTTCTTTCCCATAAGGCTTGGCAGACGGTTTATCTGTCCTGTATGCCTCCAAGGAATAGGGGATTCTGGATTTGGCTTTGCATTCACGTCGAAAGCAACCTGTTCAAAACACGCCTTGTGAATACTAGCAATGCACTCAAAGACATAAGCATCCAGTCCGAGCTTCTTGACAGTATCGACAAATGTTGAATGCTTATCCATTAGAAACTTGACCCTGCATCAGACGTGTTGAACTGGAAGTTGACCGTGTCGAGACCTTCGGAGTCGGAGATGTTTCCACGAATGTCCTGGGCATGCCAGCACTTCGGGCCGTTGTTGCGTCCACCACCTACTGGTACATATCCATTTGCAATCACGTCGAAGTGTCCGTTGCTGTATTCGACTATGCTTGCCTCGTGATGTTCAGTAGGAACTGATGCAACTATGCGTCTCGGATGGAGAGCTATCTCAGGCTTGTCTGGTGGAGGAGGTGGAAGCGGTCTCGGCGGTATAGGAGGCATCGGGCCTATTGGGTTCGGCCATATAGGTCTAGGATGGCATCCGCAGTCATGATGCGGGTGAGGCGGCATAGGTCCTACTGGCCCCATACAACCGCATACAGGAGCCTGTTGAGGCATGCACTGGTAACGGAAGGTCGGACCTCTGAAATAGGGCTGGTGCCACGGATGCGGCCAAAAATGTGGGTATGGTGGAGGAATATGTGGAAGAGGACCGCATCCGCAAGGAGGAGGGCCTGGATACATTCTCGATGGAGTGTACTCCCACGGGCCAGCCTGCCTCGGTGGAGGCGGAAAGCACGGTCCAAACCATGGTGGCGGCTGGAACGGCATAAACAGTGGAGGCGGTGGCGGGCAGCAATGATGATGCGTCGGGGTCTGCCTCATGTATGGCATCCTGTCATAAACTTCGTTCGGTTTCCCGTTGTTGCATCCACAGCTCATACATCCCCCTCAGTTTTAATCATCTTTTGTGTTTTCCACTCTTTCAATTCGTTTTTCAAGCGCAATCAACGATGTGGATAAAGTCGATTTGATACCCGACAGGGTATCGTTGATGGCATTCAAGGTCGTAGTAATCTGCTCTAATTTAGAGTCCACAATCTTCAATTTGTCCTTTACACCATCGACATCCTTCTGGGTCAATGAAATCTTGTTTTCCAGAATAATAAGCTGCTCCCTGTAAGCAGACTCCTTCTTCTGGTATTCCAGTTGCATTTCAAGGAACTTCTTTTCCACTTGACCGAATTGTTCGTTGCGTTTAACCCCTGTATCCTTCCTTTGTGTTTCAATCCGCTTGATGAGATAAAACAATCCAAGAGCAACCAACGTGAATATCAGCAACACTGGACTGTTAGTCTTCAACGCCGCTATCCACATTTCTGCCATATACTTACCCTCGGGTATCTAACCATACCCTTAGTTTATAGTTTCGGGCCTGTTCAGACTAAAAATTTTGGATAGCTTTCTCTCTCAAATCCCGTACAATTTCCTTATAAATTTGAAGGACATCACGGATGAGTTCGACGATGTTAACGTCATGCTTGGACACACTTCCACACAAGGATATGCCTCCCATCTTGTTGTAGTTGAACAGGCTGTGGTAGTCCGCGCAAAACTGTTCGTAATAGTCGTAGAACTCGTCATCTACGCTGATGCTTTCGCTTGAATCGAGCCATTCCTTGTCTTGGTCATCATCCCAGCATATGAATGGGTAGCAATATATTGCTGGTCTCCCGCTTGAATCAAATTTGCCAAATGTGATGTTGTCATAGATTATCATCCCATCCCTGGTTACCGTAAGGCCCATGGACGTAAGCGATTTAATTAGCTCTTTCATGAGGGCTCCTGTGCACCTAATAAGGGTTTATATCTTTGGGAAGACACAAGACAAAAACAGGGGCCGCCAGATTGCTCTGACGACCCCAGAAACCTTTTCTACACTTGCAGATAGGCTAAAATAAGATAAGTGCCAGCGACGGCCCCATGCCAATATGATGGCGACACACTTCGCTGACACTCATCCTATTGTTTATATATCGAAAAAATCCGATTAATTTTTGCCAGTAGAGCCGAAACCACCACGGTCTTGACCAGTCAGTTCGGATTCGACAAAGTTCAGCTTCGGCTGGTTTTCAATGATGCGGAACTGTGCAATGCGGTCACCCTTGTTGATGGTGGTGTCTTCCGTTGCGTACACAGCCATCTTCCACCAGTCGTTCGGGCCACAGTAGGAACGGTCAACAACACCGACGCTGTTCGTTTCAAGAATCTTGAAGTTCTTGAACGTAGAACTACGGGGGGCGATATGAGCTTCGTAACCTTCGGGAAGCTCCATAGCAACGCCAAGGTGGATAAGCTTGAATTCTCCCTTCTTCAACGTGACAGTTTCAGCGGAGGCCAAGTCAATCCAGTCGGACTTGCCTTCCACGTAGGTCAAACGCTTGATGCTGTCGTCAAGATACTTGATTTTGATTTGTACTTCTTTCATTTTAATCCTCTTCGGTTAATAAAGGTCTGACGAATCCGTTTCGTCTGTTTCTTCCTTTGGAACATACTTTCCTTCGATGGTAACGCAGAAGTCAAACATCGAAGCGGCATTCACGTCCAACTTGGAATATTCCACATCGTAATGAGAGAGAACATCTTCCAGGTCAGCGGAAATCTTCTCCTTCAAGTACTCTTCAAGAGCAGTTTCCGTTTCGAATGTCCTTCCATCAGGGTCGGCAACCGACCAGTCCTTGGAATGATATCCTACAGTGATGACAACCTCGCTGTCATCATCGCCTTCGGCTTCGCTCTCAACATTCATGCAATCGCAATCGATTTCAACCTGGTCCAAGAACCATTCCTTGACATCGATGCTCAAATCTTTAAGTTCCTCTTCTTCCATAAGAACCTCCAATTACAATATAGTATTTACACCCTTTTCTTTCAATAGGGCAAAGAACTTTTCTGGGGTAATAATCTTTACACCGAGCTGCTTCGCCTTCTTAGACTTTGTCGAGGTGGAATTTTCATCGGCCTGAACGAGATAGTCCAGCTTGGCACTAACGCTACCCTTCACGAGCCCGCCATACGCCTTTACCGTGCGTTCAAGGTCGTCACGATTGTACTCCATCGCACCTGTGAAACAGAACGACATCCCACCGAGAGCATCCATTTCTACAGACTTCTTGAATGTAAATTTGCCCATTTCAACCGTTCCAGTGATTTCATCAAGACAGTCGAACACCTGCGTAAACAAATTCAACTTGACTTCATACGCACTGAACCCAGGAATAACCAACATGGAAAGCTTCTCTGGGGTATAGGAACGGAGGGTAGCCAGTGTACCCAACGGATTGTCATACCATCCACCGAACACTTCAAGGCGTTCCAATCCAGACAACTTAGCTTCCGAGAACCCATCAAAATCAAACAGAGAGAGGAACTTGCTCATGGAAATAGGTTCATTCATGGCAGCAAGCATGTTCTTCCGCAACTTCGCTCCATTCACTTGGCTCTTCATTGCTGCAGACAGTCCGTTTCCACCAGAGATAGCATCGGAAATCAACTCGGGAATACGTTTCATCCCCACTTCATTGACAAGGGCCGAAACACAGCTTTCGCCTGCACCGTCAATCGCCAAGACATCGAAGAAGTTTGCAAACTTGTGGACAATCTTCTGCGGGCAGGACGGGTTAACGCAGCAAACCATCCCGTTATCCAATACGTTCAACTCACCGTGGCAGACAGGACATTCCTTCGGAAACTCGATGTTCGATGCCACGTATTCTCTATATTTTTCGGGAACCATTATACCCCCCATTCTGTGTGAGCAGACTTGAATACTTTCTTGCTGTTCACAATGCTGATAACACACTTTTTAACATTCTTGGTGTTCGGATATTCCCTTACACCATTTCTGCGAATAAGACGAATCACTTCTGTAGACTTAATCAGGTTGCTGGTATTCCTTTCCATCGTCGATATCGACTTGCTCACTCCACCAATTCGACCATCCTTTGTAAAATTGGGCCCACCAGACATACCAAGCTGCAGAGTTCCAGTCATGCGATAATAACTATAATCCCCGTCGTAACGATATTGAACACGGATATTCATCGGGATAACAGTCAAATCATGGTCAAGGAACGGTTCTGGGTAGCCATACGAGGTAAGTTTTTCCCCGACAGGCAATTCTGTGTGTGCGATGCGGCACACCATAGGCATTGCGACAGGTTCCTCGTCCAGCTTCAAGAGAACAATGTCTCTTTCCTTATCGTAATCAACGATACTCACCTTATAGCACGAATCGTTCTGGATATCGTAATAACAATTGTAGTCGTAATCCTCTACGACATGATATGCCGTTACGATGTACTCGGAGTTGATAAAGAACCCCGTTCCATTATGAAAGCCTTCCGCAAAGGTCATTGCGACGAAAGCAAGGATGATGACGATTAGCTGTTTCATGATGTTACCTCTTTGTTTATACCTAAAATATACCTAATTAAATACTTTTTGGCAACACCTTAAATGTAAAATTTCATTTACACAACCTTATCAACCTGCGGAATTACCTCTCCATGACGGGAAATTTGCACTTTACAGCCAATTTGGATGCCCATTTGCATCATTTTATTTAAGTTAGCCAATGATGCACGCTCGACAGTAACACCATCCAGTTCAGTCGGGGTCAGGATGGCTACGGGAGAAAGATACCTACCCTTGCAGCTCCATTCTATTCCAATTAGATTGGTTTCTGCAGTTTCCAGCTTGAACTTGATGGCACACTGGGTCATCGGGGTCTTGCGGCGAAGGTCTTCATAATCGATGTCGTTTATCTTGACAACAATGCCATCGCAACCGTAGTCAATAGATTTCTTTCGACTGGCGAACACCTTTTCACGGAACGCTTCAATCTGTTCTAGCGTATCGACAAGTTCGTACATAGGAACTTCAAACCCGCAGGATTCCAGCCACTGCATCTTTTCCAGTTCGGTCTTGAACTGTGTTGGAGCCCTGTTGAGAACATCGTATGCGACAAAGGACATATCTTCTGAGCCAGAACCGTCAAGACGCTTAGAGATTCCTGCACTGGCGTTTCTAGCTGTCTTCTTCGACTGGGAATACTTTTCGAGAAATACGCTTTCCTTCAACATGAACTCACCACGGATTGAACCCGTGAAGTTCGGAATTTCATGAATAAGACCCTTCCACTTCAAAGCAGATTGAGTTATATCCTCACCTTGGAAACCGTCGCCACGGGAAATCGCTTGGATGATATGACCGTCCTGATACATAACTTCGCTGCCAGCACCATCGCATTTTCCATTCAGCATAAGGCGATGCTTGCCACCATACTGCGGGAACCATTCTTCCGCAAATGCGTCCATATTGGCATACTTCTGCTGTGTTCCCGTAACAAGGTAATGCTGGAATTTCTTGCGGCCCGTATCGTCGGCTGCCGCCAACCCACCCGCAGCCAACGGGTTCTTCGGATTGATAGACCGAAGTTCCATTACGAGACCGTCATACGCATCGTCTGAAGCCTTTTCATGACCGTTGTAGTATTCCTTGGCGAGATATTCAATCACCTCGCACAGCAACGACTCACGGTCCAAAGCCTTGCCTCTTTTCGAATTCGACGTGACAGCAATATCTGATGCGGCACTTACGGATGCCCTCAGTTCATTTTCGAACTCGTTCGGGCGGAACCCAGATGCACGAAGGAGGATTGAATACTTGTAGTAAACATCCTCTTCGTCGTTGCCATACTTTGCAAAATCAGATTCATTTAGGATGTTTTCTACCACCAAATCCATAGCTGGTTGTACACCGTCAGTCAGTTTTGCGGAAAGAGTTTCAATAAAGTCAGTGTTCTGCATAGAATTTCCTTGCTTGCTAGAAAATATAGTAAAATATACCTATTATGTCAACAAAAAAGGCCCGACTATTGAAGTCGGGCCCATGATTTCATCTTTCGGTTTTGCAATTAGTACCCGAGACAGGGGTCGAACCTGTAACCGACGGTTTAGAAAACCGTTGCTCTATCCATTGAGCTACTCGGGCAAGTTCATTAGTCGGTAGGGAGGGGCTTGAACCCTCACACTCTTGCGAATACCAGATTTTGAGTCTGGCGCGTATGCCAATTCCGCCACCTACCGAAACAGTCAATCAAGTTCAAGATAGTCGGTAAGGAGGGACTCGAACCCTCACGTCCTTTCGAACACCAGCCCCTCAAGCTGACGCGCCTACCAGTTCCGCCACCTACCGAAGTGAAAAAATAATCGGCAAGGTGGGACTCGAACCCACACGCCCTTTCGAGCACCAGCTCCTAAGGCTGGAGTGTCTTCCATTCCACCACTAACCGATATAGCAGGACGTGATGGACTCGAACCACCGACTAACAGTTTTGGAGACTGCAGACCTACCAACTGGTCGAACGCCCTAAAAAACGGATGGCCTTTCGGCCACCCTAATGTCTAACGAACAAAGAAATTACTCTTCGCTCTTTGCACCCATCTTCTCGTACTCAGCGATGTACTTGAAAATACCGTCGCTGAATCCGTTGATGTGGATGAAGTCACCGTATGCAATACCGAACTGGTAAGGGGCAACGTTCACGATGTACTTGTGCGGGATGCGGAGAACATCCTTGTCGAAGGAACCACCAATAGACTGCTCGTCGGTGATGATAATCACACGGTCAAACGGTCTGGTGTTAGCTCTAACCGCACTGTTTGTACAACCGTAAAGGTTAGTACCGCCAGTGCAACGAGCACAACGGTCGGCAAGTGCAAAGCCCTTGGATGTGGTTGCGTGTGCATCCATATCGAAGGTGTAAACCTTGTCGAACTCACAGACCTCATCCATGATGGCAGCGAGGGATGCGGCAGCCTCTCCACGAGAGACCTCGCTCTTACCTGCCAAAGAGTTGTTCATAGAACCCGACGTATCGACCATGAACAAGGTGTTACCCTCCAACTTGTCGAACGTCTCACGAGCTGCCCTAAGCATTGCTGCCTCAAGCTGCTTGGAGTAGGTTCCATCGCTGTGCTTGTTTGCGGTGTAGAAGTTGTACGGCATGATACCACACACGTTCATCTTTGCGATGCCGTCTACGATTGCATGCTGCGAGACCTGAGCCTGCTCCATGTTGCGGAGGTTTCTCAACAGGGCGAGTGCACCCAGCTTGTTCGTTGAAAGAAGGTTCTCGAAGACCGTCTTCTTGTCCTTACCAGCGCTCAACTCAGTCTCCCAAGTAAGCGGAGTAGCAAGGCTATTGTCCACAATCTTCTTGTAGAGAGCGTTCTTCTCGTCATTCGGTGCCTTCGGGTGGCACAGCATGACTGCATCCTTCAAGGAAACCGTCTTCTTGCTACCCTTGTACTTACCGAACTGGTACTCGTCGAACTTGTCGAACGACATAGCCAAGCCCTTCTGCAACTGCTTCGGAAGAGTCTTCTTCTTGCCGTCTGCGAGGTACATGGCGAGCAACTCGGTGATGTCATCAACACGGGTTACCGTCGAATAAACAAGTTCCTTAGTCAGCTTACCCTGACTTGCGAGCACAGTAAGCATGAACAACGGGGTATGACGAAGGTGATACTCGTGCTTGGCCTTGTTCAGAGTCGCGATTGCGAACTCGGTGCTGACCTTGCCCATGTATTCCTTGATGCGGTCCTTGATGGACTCTCCGTCCTCATAGAACGTATCCTCGTTCAGTAGGCAGCACAGCACAGTACGCTGCAACTTCTCCTCGAAACCGATGTGTGAAGCCTTTCCACCCTCGTGAGTAAACACAGGGGTAGATACCTTTCTCTTGTTAATCGACGCCATAATCATCTCCTTTGTTGTGATTAGGAATTGTTGATGTTGTTTAAAAAAGTATAGCCAGATGTCGGACTCGGACCGACAACCTCCTGGGTGTTATCCTAAGTAACACATTTCATACACCACAATCCATGGGATTGGGAAAAGCGAAAGTGCTGTTTTTTGGCCTGGAGCTCTACCATTGAGCTAATCTGGCGTAAAGAAAAACATGCCGACGGAAAGAGTCGAACTTTCAAAAGATTAATGTTATGGCAATCTAAGTAACTCTCACATCGCAACGATTTTCACCGAGAAAGTTGTAAGAGGAACCCTCCCCTACCGTTAATCAACCTGTCGCCAGATTGACGGGGAGGCGTCGGCATGTTTTAAGTGGTTACTGGGATTTGAACCCAGGTCTCCAGCATGGCAAGCTGACACATTAACCAGACTATGTTATAACCACGAAATTTAGTCCCACAGGCAGGATTTGAACCTACGACATCCAGTCACCATTATCGAAGTAAGTCATTCCTGCGTCACCTTTGCAGGGAAAAAGTCGGAAGACTGTTTCATTTACTAGCGCTCTACCAGACTGAGCTACTGTGGGGAAATTAGAGGAGAGAACAGGGTTCGAACCTGCGCGCCGTTACCGACAAAGCTTTAGCAAAGCTCCGCTTTTACCAATTCAGCCATCTCTCCATTAGTGTGCTTGGCCAGAGTCGAACTGGCGACCTACAGTTTAGGAAACTGTTGCTCTATCCAGCTGAGCTACAAGCACAATCGGATTTACTGTTTCGGTCCAACCACGTGTTTAATCGTGACCTTTTCCTTTCCAGCAAAAACTTCAACAGATATCGTACATGTGTGCGTATCCTTGTCGAAAGTGTCCCAAGCACGCCACATCTTGACACCGTTGTTTATTGTCGCCTTACGATAAATGTCATAAACGGCATCGAGAGTGTCACGCCTAGACGTTTCGCTATCCTTGAACAAGAGCTTGTTTTCGCAAAGCTTTTCCACTTGCGGTTCTACGATAGCTTTCACTGCGGCGAGAGCCTGTGCAGCATTCACTTTATCCAATGTTGTACTCATAGAGTCTCCATTACTGTTTAATCAACATCGGCAGGTTTAGCCGTGTGTTCCAGCACGAGCTTATCCTTGCCCCTGAAGATTTCCACCGTCACCGTGTAGGTGTGGGTGTCCTTGTTGAACTTATCCCAGACACGCCAGAGCTTGGCTCCATGGGCAGCGGCTGCGGGCTGATACAGGTCGTAGACCTTGTTCAGAATATCCCTGTTGGGCGATGTAGCATTCTTGAAGATAGCCTTATCTTCAAGAATCTTTGTCATCTTGTATTCAACAAGAGATGGTGCAAAATCCACATCTTTCTTCGAGAAATTCATAGAATCTCCTTTGATTTTGAAAATGTTAAGCACAAGGTAAGAGTCGAACTTACGCGAGCCTTTCGGCCTAGAGGTTTTGCAGACCTCCCCCTTCGTCCGCTTGGGTACTTGCGCGAGTCGCCATTCTCTTTCGTGACAAGCTGAATGGCAAAGCCGTGCTCTTATAGAGACAATCATCCGCACCTATGCGCAAATCAATGCGGCCAGTTTTCGGTTTCACCGCAGGGAACAGTACCTGATTGAAAACATGAAGTCGTCTGTTATCTTGACCTAATGCACCTCTTGCAGCAACATTGCTGTACCCGCCCTCATTAAGGACCTGCCTCTATTCGGAACGGCAGCTGCAATTCTTTGTCGGCGCATGCGGGCTTTAATACCTGCATCCCTTCACGCAACATATCCTGTTAGTCAGAACAGGAACTGGTGCATCATCTTCCTCCCTTGACTTCCACACCTAGAATGAGAGCAGTCTGCCCTCACCGAAAAGGGTTTAACTAATCGGGATGACGCATCTGGGCATCACGAGACGAATGCTAAGCCAGTCCACGGTGAACTACTCGCACCCTATCCATAACTCCCGCCAACTGCATTGTGGCGAAGACGGAAGCTTACTGTGATTGTGGAAAAATCTTGTCGGCACCCGTTATGTGGATTTCTCCGCAACCTTTGGATTTTATAACGTGTCTTGCAACACATGACCATCTCTCAGTGCCTATTTCGTTGGGGTAGCTGGACTCGAACCAACGAATATGGGAATCAAAATCCCATGTCTTACCAACTTGACGATACCCCAGTAAATGTAGTGCTCCATCAAGGACTCGAACCTTGGACCCGATGCTTAAGAGGCACCTGCTCTAACCAAACTGAGCTAATGAAGCTTATTTTCGTGAGCTCGGCGAGAGTCGAACTCGCGACCCATAGATTAAAAGTCTATTGCTCTACCATCTGAGCTACGAACTCGAATTCGAGCGGATAATGGGTCTCGAACCCACAACAACCTGCTTGGAGGGCAGGAACTCTACCAATTGAGCTACATCCGCTTAAAATAGTTAACCTTCATGAAATCGAATCACGACACAGGACGAACCGAAGTCCGAACTGCACCAAACCTGGAGGCTAAGATTTGTGCACCAATCTATTGCACCATCAGCTCTTTGGGTCGCTGACACCCCACCTTCATCTCGGGACGGTGCGAAACGCTATCTATTTGAAACTCTCCGAGGCATAGAACTATCCTCATATGAAGTTCACCCGCATTACCAGATACGGTTTTCGACGCCGCATCCTTCCTGCCCTTTTTACTTCCAACTTTAGAGGCCGTTTGATTTGCAATGTCGTCACAGTAAACAAACGGTAAGAAAGCAAGACTCTGGGACCCCCGAGACTTGAACTCGGAACCGACGGGTTATGAGTCCGTAGCTCTCACCAATTGAGCTAGAATCCCTAACCTCGCATTTGTTCCTTCGCATACTACCAATGGCTTTTTGGTCATCTGCTATCATAATCCCTTTTAACTTTTGTTTCCGAAAGGGAGCTTGCGCTGTGCGAAACAGCCGTTTACAAAAGGAAATTTCATCGGAGCGACCGATATATCCGCAAGAATCACCTTATGTCTTTCGCCACCTTCCAGCCACGGAAAGGCTACTCATACGGTTTGGTGTGCCGCCTGCGAATCGGCACCGTTTGCTGCTACGCTGAAACGGAAAGATTGCTTAGTGCCAGCGACAGGATTCGAACCTGTGACCACGAGTTTTGCAGACTAAGTAACCCATTCTGTCGCCACCCTTGCGGGAGAAAAAGCGAACAGGTTTATACGCGCTCTACCACTGAGCTACGCCGGCAGAAATCCAGGTAAAAAGCGAAACCGTGTACGCCCATTCGGGCAATCTGTGTGAAAAGACAGAGCGAAGTATCGGTTTCTAGCGACACTGGAAATTTTATTAGTACCAGGAGTAGGACTCGAACCTACGACCCCGAGCTTAACAGGCTAAGTAACCCATTCCAAACGCCACCCTTGCACAGGGGAAAAACGGACAGGTATTATTACGTGCTCTAACCAACTGAGCTATCCTGGAACAAAAGAAGTCAGGTAAAAAGAGAAAGCGTGTTATTTTTAGCTTCATCCTAAGTAACGCTTTCAAACGACACTGACTTTTAGTGGGTTGAGTAGGATTCGGACCTACAGTGTTTACCCTAAGGGAACGGTTTTACAGACCGTCGCGACACCACCATCTTCGCCGTCAACCCAAAAGAAAAATAAATAATGATACTCGACCCGAGGGGACTCGTAAGAAGGGTTGACCTTCCCCTGTCGCACCGCACACCTGTGGTCCACATCGATTCAGCATACATTAACGGTCGCCCAGTCAGTCAATCGGCTGAATATCTCTGTCTCGGACTAGCAAATCCAAAGCCGATTTAATCGCCACCGAGAATTGTTGCTCCAATGTCTCGGTTGTATGCTTGTATCATTAAAATTCGTGGAGCATAGGAGATTCGAACTCCTGACCCCCTGCGTGCAAAGCAGGTGCTCTACCAACTGAGCTAATACCCCATAATTGCAAAACCGAACTGTCAATCAGCGAGTTGACATCGCGTGTCAACCACGTTCTGAAATATAGAAAGATAATTGACAACTGTCAACCCGTTTTGTCAAAAAAGTTGAAAATTTGACAAAAATCTTTGCTTGTCAAAAAACTTGTCATCGTCGGGTTGGTGAGAATCGAACTCACACTCCTCGCTTGCGGAACACCGCCCTGAACGGTGCGCGTCTACCAATTCCGCCACAACCCGATTTAAAATTATAGCAGCCCCCGTTGCTTTAGGTTCTTATGTTGTTGAAGCGCTTTATACTGACCAACCTTATCTTTGTCAGAAACGGCATTGTTTAACTGCCGAGCTGCATAGTTGCGGAGAACGGACTTGAACCGTTGACACACGGATTATGATTCCGTTGCTCTACCAACTGAGCTACACCGCATCGGTGATGACGCTTTTGGACTATCAGTCTACGGTCTTTCATAGCAGGTACGTCATCGTGGGCAACCTCAAACTTCTCCAGTTGTAGTCGTTTGCCACCTCGGGTTCGTAAGCACCTCGCATGCTTCAACCCGTCATTAGCTCTTTTGCGAGAAGAACGCTAATGGCCTATTAAACTTAGCGGAGGATGAGGGACTCGAACCCCCAAGCCTTACGACGGCGGTTTTCAAGACCGCTGACTTACCAGTTAGCCTAATCCTCCAATGAAATCCTAGTACTCTCGGCAAGGCTCGAACTTGCAACCTCCAGATTCGTAGTCTGGCGCTCTATCCAGTTGAGCTACGAGAGCAAAAATGGCGGCGTTTTAGCCTGACACCGAGCAGGGGTCACGTCCTCCGACATCCCATGTCCGTCTCGACATGATTGACTTAATTGACGGAGTCCGCCTTGCAAGAGCAAAAACTTTGTCATAGAACAGCGGATAAACTATGACGATTTTTATACTGTTTTTGATTTTAGTCCGCCAGCCGAGATTCGAACTCGAACTAACAGCTCCACAAGCTATTGTGCTACCATTACACTACTGAGGGGGTAAATTCGTACTCCCAATAGGATTCGAACCTATGACCCCTTGCTTGTAAGGCAAGCGCTCTGAACCAACTGAGCTATGGAAGTGAATTAGCGCAACCAGCGAGACTTGAACTCGCACGCCCATAGGACACCAGCGTGACAGGCTGGCCTGGCTACCAATTTCAGCATGGCTGCATAATAGCTCCATCGGGACTTGAACCCGAATTTCTAGCTTGAGAGGCTAACGAACTGAACCAGTTATTCGATAGAGCCGAAAAGTACGTGACATCCCTGACTAAGCCTTTTATTATGGTGAGTGGCCCAATGGTTCTTAGGTATCTCACACAGACCGTACGACTGACATTCCTTACAACATCACGGTTTACATCAGGAAAGGCATAACGGCCTTTTAATTTAAACACAAACTTACAGGCATCCTAATTTCAAGGACGGATTAAGGAGCACACTTGGTGGTTAACCCAAAGTTTATCTCCCCCATTCTTATTTCAAATGGTCTCACGTGGCATATTTTAGTAGAGCCAATACTACACCTCTGCGACCACCATTCTTTCATTCATAATTCGCAGAGACAGATTCCTCATCCCAGAGTTTTCCCCATCTGGGTTAGCCCGCTAGCATGAACATGAACGATGCAACACGGGTTCTACTCATTTGTGTTTTAGTCGGAATGGCAGGATTTGGACCTGCGGCCTCTTGCTCCCGAAGCAAGCGCTCTACCAGACTGAGCTATATTCCGAAGTTTGATGAATTCGAGGAGCTGCGGGGGTTACGGCATCCTTTCCGCTTGTCGCCGAGACCATCGGTTTGTCATCTATGTTGCGAACGGGCTCACCTACCAGCCCTTACATAGACCTAGATGGGTATCGTTACCTTTTAATAGCAGGCTTCATCACGCCTCCCGTCCATCGCTGTCCGAACGAAACGGGTCTGGCCCTCAATGACGGACATTTAGCCAGATGTCTTTAACTCCGACAGTAAGACTTGAACTTACGACCTGAGCTTTACGAAAGCCCTGCTCTACCAACTGAGCTACGTCGGAAAAATACAATTTTGACACGTACTATTGAGAAAAGCGCCTCGGCTACAAAGGTGAACGGAGTATTGTGCCTTGTATGAAGAAGCCGCATCAGTTGTCCGTTGCTATCAAGGACTTCTTCAATTCGCCATACTGCCGATTTAGGATGTCGGCATATCTCGGAACCCGACCCGAAGTCGGCTGCGAGCAATAGTTTTACCTTGTACTACCAAGCATGACTTTTAGTAGCGCCAACGGGACTCGAACCCGTATTGCCGCCTTGAAAGGGCGATGAACTAGGCCAGTTATTCGATAGCGCCAAAAAATGTAGTCCGCAACCCTGGACTCGAACCAGGAGCCTCCACCTTATCAGAGTGGCTATCTAACCAATTGCTATAGCTGCGGATAAACACATAGGTGGGTGGTTTAGAACCACCAAAATCCCACACGGTGGGCACCTACGTCATTTCACCTATGTGTAGTGCCGACGGAGGGAATCGAACCCCCGACGCGAAGCTCTTCAGGCTTCCGCTCGACCAACTGAGCTACATCGGCAAAATGATTGACCAAGGATTGTGAAGGAATTTAACCTTCCACTTGGTAGGCTTCGATATTTACCAAATGCCGTCATGACAACCCATGGCCAATCAAATTAGTAGCGGGGGCGGGACTCGAACTCCGCGACCTTTGGGTTATGGGCCCAACAAGCTACCAACTGCTCCACCCCGCAAATTTCTTCATAGTTGCCGATGAGCGGTTCGAACGCCCGAATACAGGAGTCAGAGTCCTGTGCCTTACCAGCTTGGCGAATCGGCAATACATAGCTCGCGCAAAAGGAATCGAACCTTTGTTTCCTGCTGCAGACAGGCCACTCTTCCAGTTAAGCTATACGCGAATAAAAATAGCTCCGATAGAGAGGCTCGAACTCCCGACCCGCTCATTACAAATGAGCCGCTCTACCAACTGAGCTACATCGGAAAAATGTGAAGAACGGTCGATATCCGCACAAATGGATAAAAACTTCACTGATGCATGGTCGAACTGACTTATACAAGCATTGGACGCCAGGACCTTCATCTTCTCCGCAGAGTAAATGCTAAACACCTGCGGAGCCCCGTTTTTAAATGCTCAGGCTAATAGGCTGCCCTTTTCGCTTGGGTATCCTGCGATGGAGCTACCACGCAATTATCACAAGTTATTAGGGGCCGCTTTTCACCTGCGGAGTTCTTTGGGAGCGACCCAAAGTTCCAATTTAACTGGCAAGACTGGACTCGAACCAGTGACTTGGCGATTAACAGTCGCCCGTTCTACCAACTGAACTACATGCCAACAAGACCCATGGGCACCACCCCTTTCACGTGTTGTCACGGGTGCGTCAGGATTGGACGCAGAGAGCTTTACTCAAAACTCACGAACCTACCGCCAACGACGGGTAATCACCGAATGGAGACCAGTGGACACCGCCAGCCTGTTACCATTATAGACAATTTGTTTTTTGGTTGTGGCGTCGGACGCCGACTGTTAACCGCCGTGTCCGCAAACTGTCGAAATCCACTTTTCCACAAGCGTATAACCAAAGTGTTATACACAGTAGTCATCATTATGGTGGAGAAATCTCCACCACTCTGAAATTTACACAAAGAACTTAGGATTGGTCGTGATTGCCAGTTAAATCAAAAATGTTAATATATTTGTATAAGTCTTGGTTTTCTAATGCAAATTCGCCAAGCATGTTCTTTTCATCAAGGAATAGAGCCATCCTCCTCAGCATATCAACCGCACCCTTCTCCTTATTCTGACGAGCAGAACCCTCAAGTTCCTTCTGCATATCACCAGATGGTTCAAAGGTTTCCGCCTCGCACAAAGCACTAAATCCCTCGTTGAGAGCAGGAAATGCATTCATGCAGTTGAACTGGGTACATACACTTTCCATGAAAGCTGTATATATTTTTTCATTGCTATTCATAAATGCTCCGAATAGATTAAACATATACAATAGTTTATACCCATCGGAGTATCCAATGACATTGCATTCCCTATAAATAGTCGGGGTAGCCAGATTCGAACTGACGACATCCTGCTCCCAAAGCAGGCGCTCTACCAGACTGAGCTACACCCCGCAAGTTTTTAAGGTGCTTCCGGCACCACCGTTGAACGGCATAGCGGTTATTGGCCGCTAGGAAACGCTGACGTTCCCTTGTTCGGAGACCTCCATATGAAGACCCCCGAAAAAGAGAACGCAAGAACGATGCCTTCCAACCTGTATCGAACAAGGCGTCTCCGACATTGCTGTCGGCGGTTCCCTCACCTATGGGAACACCGTTCTTAGCATTCAAGATTATTTAACACCCATCCAAGTCCATTGCCGAGACTATCAGGCGTGGGTCAGGTTATCAACCTAGCAACTATTATTGCAAAACCGAAATGTCAATCTTCTGACAGGGCTCACGGCCCCATCCGACGCAGGAACTTGTAGGGTGGAAACCCTGACAGTTCCTCTCTGGCGTCAATTATAGAAATATTCAAATGCTTTGTCAAGGGGTGAATTCGATTTTTTTAACTTTTTTATCGAATTTCTTCCGTCGCTCGGAAAGCTATCAGTTCGTAACTGTCTTTATCACAATCTCGAACGTACTTTTTGAACGACTCAAAGGATTTGAACATCTCGCCAAGACTTAGGAACATGTATTCTCCGACTTCGAAATCGGGTGCCCTTAGCTTGGCCTTGCCGCAGATATCAATGATTTCTTCCATCGATAGCTGTCGGTTACTGTTTCTGTCCACCACGTTCACTACGTTGTAATCGTAGACTGGTTGTCGATATGTACCCTTGTAGGGGTTATCGATTCGGATGAACTTCAACGTTGCCATGATGGTGATTTCGTAACCGCTCGGCAAGTGTTCTTCGATAAGATGTCCAAACTGTTTGGCGATATCGGAACACACGTTGTAGTCATCCCCTTCTGGCGGTGTGAAGTTAGCCAACTTTGCAGCTCGTCTAAACTTCTTCCACCAAAGATGCCCTGTCTGTTCCAATACCGTATTATACTTCAATTCAAGGCCGATGTCAGTACGCTGGAACCAGAAGTGCTTGTTTACGTTGTTCGTAAAGAACTCTGAAAGGGCAGCCTCATCCAGAACGGACAGGTTGATGACATTCATGTCTTCGTAAACGCTCATAATGTCTCCCTCTCAGGTTAATTGTTAAACAAGTCAATCTGGTCTCTGGAAGCGATTTTTGTCAACAGCGATTCCATCGACTTTGATAATTGTTTATATGTTGACATTCCCTCCGAAATTTTTTTGAGGCAATCTTTTGCCGTTTTTTCGGCATCTTTGATAAGAATTTCTCTATTATCGGTCTTTTTTGCCGTTTTCTTGCCATAATTTTCATGAGCAATAAGAGAATCCATTTCTGCGATACGGGACTGTGCACATTCAATTACGGTTTCGTACTGCTTGATGCGGTCTTCCCCATTATCATCCTCCCTCATGAGGAGGGTGTCTAGGATAAGAGCATCCTTCGGGCAGAGATTGTACTCTGCGATGATTGAATCGACACGTGAACCGTTCGGCAGCTCGGTTTGGCTCGGCCAATAGACACCCGTCTTAATCTGGCGGATGCGCTCTGACGAAATATGTACGATTTTCTCGTAGTCGAGCTTTCTTGCCTCAGCCTGTGTCATGCCACCCTCAGCCTTCGTGCGGAGCGTCCTCTTGACGAGGTCTGCATCGAACGGGTTCAACTGGAACTCAATCCATACATCCCACGGCTGGATTTTGTGTTTTGCATAGTCGGAATTGCCTACATTGTGATTTCTCACGCTGTCGGTAGCGTTATCTACTTCTTGCATTTGCGGTCTCCTTAGTGTAATACACTAAAATAAATTATTGTGCGGCAAATCTATCACGAAATCTTCTTTTTTTAGAGAGTTGAACTCGTAGGGGTTCTCATCAGGGTATCCCAACGGGTTGATATAGAGGTTTCCGACATTGTATGCGGTATGGGTATGGCCCGCACACCAGATGGAACCTGGTTTCAGCATGTCGATATATTCAGGCGAGAAATAGTAGTAGACCGAGTTGAACCTAGCATGCTCGTCTGGCAGGCGGAAATTTATCGGGGCGAAGTGGGTGACCATGACATCGGGCTTCATGGAGAGGACGGACCTGCACTGCTGGTTCATCCTCTCTCTGATACGAGTGATGTCGTTATCCATGTAGTTCCAATACTTGCCGTCGTACGTGTTGGCAACCCAGTTGCTGTCAACTTCCTGCTTTGTATGGGGAGTGTCGAGGTATCTCAGGTAGGTGTAGTCCCATATGCCAGTGCAGCCACCTATGGTTACACCGCAGATGGTTTCTGCGTTTCCGTCCAGCATGTGGAGGTTGTCTATGGAGTCGGCCAGCTTGTGGAAACTTTCAATCTTTTCTTCGGTCGTATTGAACTTGCCGTAGTCAACATGAGTTGTCATGTCGTGGTTTCCGAGACAGAAAATGACATGCTTGTACATGTCGCATAGCCGTTTGAGTATCTCTCGTGCAGCATTGAACTTGCTTGCAATATCGCCTGGGACAATCAGCATGTCTGCGGGAAGGAACTTGGACACAAAGGTGTCAATCGTCATCTCCTTCCTGTAGTAGTCGTAGTGAAAATCCGAGAAAATAAAGGCCTTCATGCCTAAAAGATAGAATATGAAGGACACAGTGTCAAGAACTTTCTTTTTCGAGCAGATGTTTCAGATGGGTGTCGATGAACATTATCTCCCAGTGGTAGGAGTTCACAGAACCGTCCATAATGGTCGCTACGAGTGTTCCAGTACGGTTGCGATACACGGAAAAATGCCGCTTCATCCTGTCCGACAGGATGGTGACGACGGAATCCTGATAGCATATCCCGTGCATCTTCTTGCCCATCAGTTCGACTTCTTGGACATTCTTTCCGAAGCGTTTCAGAACATCTACCGCCCGCTGTATCATCTCGGCAACATCGTAGTTGATTAGCAGCTTAGGTGCATTCTGGTCTATAATCTGTTTATTTTGCATTATCGCTTGCATATCGGCCCCCTTCAACACATAGAGTTTATAAACTGTAAACAGATAGAGGTTGTAAAATGAATTCTCTTTTTGAACGCATCGACAAGCTGGACACGAACCTTCGTATATCCAGCGAGTGGGCTAAACGGAAGTACGACGAGTTCAACTCTCGGTTCTTTGGCGGGAAGCTCCCGAAGGACATCAAGTTCGAGATGTCTGGAACGCAAAACGCTGTCGGCGACGCTTCGTGCATCGTCAGCAACAGGCCGTCCGCAGGAAGCATTTCAGTAGGAGACAACTTCGTAAGTCAACTGAAAATCCGTCTGTCTAGTTATTTTAACGACATCACCGAGACTGAGGCGGAGGAAGTCCTGCTTCACGAAATGATTCACATCTGGCAGTACGTAACCATCCCGAAGGCACAGTGGGGTTCCAACATGCACGGAACATCGTTCACGAACAAGATGAACGAAATCAACCGCATGTCTGGCGGCAAATACAACGTGACCACGACAAACGATTCGAGCATGAAGGCACGCCACGCAGACGACCTCATGAAGAACAAGAAGGAATACGACGAGCTGAGCGAGTCCAGACTAATGTTCATCAAGGACAAGGACAACGACAGCAAGGTTGACGTAATCCGTTTCAAGAACGAAGCCGATATGAACCAGTTTGCCGAGCAGTTCGTTCCCATGCACGAGCTTGAAGTGACGGGAACAGCAGCACCGCACGACATCGACGCTTATCGTTACAGGTTCGGTGCATTAAAGAACAATACGGAAGAGAACCGTAACGGCTACTACATTATGAACAAGAGAGACATCGACGAGGCAAAGCGTCTCGGAGCAATCTAGGAGGACAATATGTCATTGAAGAAACAAATGTTCGAAGCAGAAATCAGAAAGTTGAACTTGCCAGCGGCAATGGAATCAGTTATCGAAGAACTTCACGACGTAGCGTTCCAAGAGGATAACGACGACGAGCCTCAATACGTCGAGAAGGACTGGAAGTCCGTTGACAAAGACCTTGGCGACGGTAATTCGTCGGTCGAAACTACATGATATATCCTCTGATAACTTTCGCAATCGTCGTCATAACACTCTTATTGATAACGGGCAAGGTATGAAAAAGGCGGGTTCAACACCCGCTTTCTTCATATACGTTCAACATAGTTGAGTGAAACCCACCCGTCAGTGGTTCGGCCCCACCCACGCCTCTCGGCATAAATGCTTATCTGGGTGTCCTTCTCGTATTTCGTTACGACATCACCTACAATGGGTGCTTCACGGCAATTCAGGTTGGCCGTTGTCATACCAGAATACAACGGGTTTCTCGGAAGCTTTTCTTTGCCGATGATTTTCAGAAAGTCATACCAGTTAGAAAGGCTATCCTCGTCCCTCGTCCACGGTTGCGGGCATTGTTTTCCGCTAATGCAATGGTGCATGATTACGTGGTCGAGAGGAATATCGTATTCCTTCATGAGCTTCTTTGCAAGCAATGCGGTACGTTCGATAACCTTGTCCGAAATAATCCAGTCAGTATCAGTCACTTTAAGAGACTTGGTATTCTTCTTGTCAGAACACATCTCAATAGAAATGCAGTTGGCGTTACACGCCTTCTTGTACAAGGTTCCACCAAGCGATGTGGTAAATGTCTTGTATAACTTGTCACCAACTGCCCAGCAATACTGGTTCCTTATGTCTGGATTAAACTGTACAACCTCAGCTTGGTCTACTATAAAGTCAGCGCTTGCTTTTTTGGACTGCTTTCCAAAAGAAGTTGCAATCCACTTTGCCGTTCCAGCCTTGGAACTCGTACCAGCGGTATAATGAATTACCAAGTATTCGATAGCTCGGTTCTTTTTTGTTGTTACGTTGTACATACTATACCGTCGGGCCGCCAGCAGCACCGCCACCGCCGCCACCATCGTAAACACCAACAGCACAACCCTGTTTGTACGGAGAGTAGTTCATCCTGTTCGGTGCAGCGTATCCACATACCATCGGCAAGTTAGAAGCGTTGAAATTGGCGACTGGGTATCTTTGAGGAATACGCTTGTTCGCCGCATCCATCATCTCCTTTATTTTAGGATTCGGCTGAATCTTTTCACGCTGCCACACAATCTTGCCTGGGGGGAACAGCTTCTTCATTTCCTCTTTCGGGTCACGATTTGCGTTCGGGTTCGTGGAAAGGTTCATCGGGTTCTGGTAAGCACCCATGTCGTTAGAATGAGAACTGTTTGTTGCAATAGGTGCCTGTATTGCGTCATGTATGTTGTGGTTCTCAGACGGGGACAATGGCAGGTTTCGTTCAAAGCCTTCGAAACACGCCTTATGCAGACGCTTGATGGCTTCCAACTGAGCCTCGGAAAGGCCGAGCTTTCCTATAGATTCAAAAAACAGTTTCGTGTCCATACCAATAGTTTATAAACTATTTGCATGAAGGTAAACGGATTCATCATACCCGTAAGGGGAAACTGCCGAGCTAGGAACGAGGAGAGGAAAAACTTCTCGGTTCTTACCCACGTTTCCGAACATCTGTGGAACGACAGACTTGGAGCCTACGTCGAACGTTCAGAAAAGGCACAGATTAACAACCCAGTGATGTCTCGTGACAGGAACCTCGGGGTGAGGTTCCACTACCGCAGGCACAACGCATTCCTTGACCAAGAACGTTACGACAGGATGTCTTCCGACTTTGTCAAGCGTCAGGGTGTATTCATCAAGTATTACACCGTTACTATGGACGTGGACAGCAACTCATTGTTCCACGAGGACAACTTGCGTACCGTTGACAGAGAGTTCGACTTCCAGGTGCTAATCGGTTTCCAGCCGCAAAAGGAGCTGTACGACAGGTACGGCATCCAGTTCGACGGCAAGATGGAACTGCAATTCCTGATGACCTACTTCCTCGAATGCAACTACCAGTCTCTTAGAGAACATGGCATCAAGCCAGCATGTGCCCCGACAGAGCACAACCCAATCTGGTATCAGCGTGGCTATGAAGACTTCCGTTACTATGGTTATACCGCACAGCAGATTTTCCCCAAGGCTGGCGATATGCTCAAGTTCGAGTTCAACAACATCTTGTATCAGGTAACCAAGATTTCCGACGAGCAGCCTGAATTCGAGTACAAGCAAAGAAAGTACTGGTGGAAGGTTTTCGTGGATACGGCAGTGGATTCTGGACAGAAGGTATCGGACGACGTTTTGAAGAAGCCCGAACAGGAGAACTTCATCAACAACCTCCTCGGAAAGACTACATACGAGAAGGGAGAACTGGAATCAGGAGCGGATGCGGCAAAGCCGACAACCCAAGCGGAATACCCCTTCGCGGTCAACGCAACTGTGGACGAGCTCAAAAAGGATGTCCTGTTCAGGCCTCCCGAAGTTCCAGAGTGCGTGGACAACGTTACCGAGTCCCCGTCCTATCAACCTTGCGAGAAATTGCTCGGGGGATGGTAAAGAAAAAGCTCCGTTCAAACGGAGCTTTCTTCTTATTTGTGATATTCCCATTGGTATCTTACATTGGCATTTGGATGTTCGGCTTTAAACCGTTCCTTTTGATGGCACAGGCCAAGCTTTACCAATAGCCGTACGATTGGGTCAAAAATTCCATTGTCGATGACAATTTCCATCTTCGGTCGTTCAGGAACATTTTGCGGCATTAGATATTCTCCTATTAGTACACGACAACGACTTTCTCTTCTCGCCCATCGTCGTAATACTTGATGTCTTCGAACACATCTTCAAACGGCATCTTCCCCATATCAACTACGGGCAAGTCTTGCGGCATCTTTTGAAGCCGTTCAACCAAGTCTGCTACGGTCGTTATGGTCATTTGTCACTCTTGTCCGTTGGAGAAGTTGCATCAATACCTTGCGTTCCAGAACTGTAAACGTGTGGTTGGTCAGCGAGAGGTGACGGAAAGCCACAACCATACAACATTATTTCCGTATTTTGAGGAAACTTGATTGGCGTTTGCGGGATAGGATTGCCTGGAACACCTTTCATGAAATCGTCAAGCGCTTTCTGCATCCCGTTTTCGCCAAGGTATCCCCTTGCGTAGAGTTCTTCGAATTCATCTACTGTGCATTCAATCATTGTTCCGTTATTTAGATACAACTTCATTTGGCCCCTCCAGTTTAAACAACTCGTCAGCACACGTCTTGTAATAGGCATCACGCATGATTTTAACCATGCTGGTATCTTCAATTTGATGCGCCTGTTCAAGCTTCTTCAATTCATACAAGAAATTCTTTAGATTCTCCATTTTGTTAGGAATGTATCTTACCCATTCATGGCTCCTAAGAATAGGTCCACGAGTGTGACTTACTTTGAGGAAATCATTGAACTCCAGCTTTGTACCACATTCCTTGCAGTAATTTTCAGATGGGTATACAGCGTGACCGCATTTGGGACACACCGCACAAATCCACGGAGAACCTTTCCGAACATATACATTAACTTCCATTATTTCCTCTTTTCTTTTTTCTGTTTTACACCTACCGCATCAAACCGTATCCGCACTGTTGGATAGTTTCTTCGTATCAACAACCCGTTTAATTGCGAAGGAAAGAGAATCACACGTCACCTTTCCATCGAAATAGATTGTAACCAGCTGAACGAGGTTACCAAGGTCCGAGTAAGTCATGCCTTCATCTTGAATCTGCTGGAATAGCCGCTCACACGATTGGCTGAAATCCTGCCCCGAGAACTTATCTTCAAAGAACTTCTTGGCCTCTTCCGAGGTAACGCCGTCGAAGTTTACCACTTCGTCGATTCTGTCTGCACGACCGATAAGGCACTTATTTATTTTCGAAGCATTATTCGCTGTGCAGATAAACACATAGTTACAATCAAGCGTGTTCAGGTCGCTAAACAACCGAATCAATACATCGACGTTGTTGTTCTTGACCTCAAAGTCCACGGAATCGATATCATCAACTAAGATTATCACATTTCCCAATAGTGCACACAATCCAGATACAGAATACGGATTCATCGCACCCACATCATCCTTTCCCAATACGACAAAATTCGCCTTATCGGAAAATTCCTGCACGATACGGTTCATCAATGTCGTTTTGCCGCTACCTGGCTTTCCTACAAAGGCATAACCACGATGGCCACCGTGTTCCAGAATATACCTTACTCCGTCCATAACCAGTTTGCCGTCATTCGTTTCAGACGATAAGGAATCCGCATATTTTACATACGGTATTGCAGTGACGATAAAAGAAGTGTATGCACGAGCGCCATTGCCGTCATTAAGAACAAGAGCCTCAAATCCATGTACGAAACCTTCATTAGCCCTCTGTTCTGCAGGTTCAGCGTGTTCGTCGGCCATAAACCTATATTCCGCCAAACTTTGTTGAAGAAAAGCAGCGCCGATAAGTTGGCTAAGCGTCATGCCAGACTTGGCTCCGCATTGTTCTCCATAAAACCGTCTTTTATATGCACTGTTTTTTCCTTTGGCGGCTGAACCATAAGAAAAGTCAAGATGGAGCATAATATTGTCTTTGGCGTTTTGTTCCAATTGGTTAATAGAATATGCTGCCATCAATCGAAATGAATCGTCGTCGATATCAAGTTCGAACAAAGCGTAGAAGAATTTCTCATGAACATCGTCATTGTAGCGAACAAGTTCACCACGAGAGTCCATGGCAGCAAGCTCACCAATCCCATTGGTGCCATTGAACAATATATTGGTATCTACAACCTTTATTGTAACATTCTTTCCTAACTGACGTATGAATACATTGATTGGTTTCTTTGTCCAGTAGGATTTGCCGAGTAACCACATGTAAGTTTGTGGGAAGAACGGGATAGAAAACGGGTATTTTATATCGTACTTGTATTTTTTCAGGTTAGGATACAGTTCCTCAATAGTGTCAATAATTTGGGATGTCTGGGTCACCTTTATGACATTGATTTTGTCCACTATCATGTCACCGAACTTCTTAGCCATCAATACGTTGCGAACAGCATCGATTGAGCTAAGGGCAACGCTGTTCCGTATTTCCTTCTTCGTGTATCCAGAGCAGGCAAATTCAATTAAACTTACAGCAATAGTCGGGTCGAGAAAGATTTTTCCAACACGCTTTGCAACATACAGAATTTTATCCTTCGTCTTGGATGGGAATTCCTCCATCCAAAAGTCAACCTGTTCGATATTCTGTGTGATATCGTTAAGTTTCTTCAAGGAATCAGATAACGGCGGATGGCTTTCATCCACAGGCTCCTCTGACCGTTTCATCAGTTGCTTTCGCATTAATCTTGTTCCTTCTTAAACTTACGAACGATATTCATGATGGTGATACCGAGTACGAACCCGAGACCGGCCATCTTCAAGCCAATAATAGCGATATGCGCCTTGTTTTTAGCTAGGCGCATCCATTCTTTCATGCTCATACGGCCTCCTTGGCCTGAGCCTTGCTCTTCACATAGAAGAACATCCAGTCACGAGCATGGTTCTGGTCGGTAATGGGAAGTTCCTTGCTGCACACAGCGTTGGCGGCAGTCATCTTTTCAACAATCATGGGCTTCAGAGTGGACATTGCTGTATCCTTGTGGGAAATCTCACGCCCACGGAACTGAACGATAATCTTGACAGGATGACCTTCTTCGATGAACTCGGCAGCCTTGTTCATCTTCGTGTTGAAATCGTTTTCGCCAATGTTCGGACCAAAGGTGATGGTCTTTTCTTCGGAACGGCGAGCGTTTTCACGGTTCTTCTTGTCCTGTTCCTTCTGAGCCTTCTTTTTAAGGTACTCTTCCTTCTTTCGGTCGCCAATCTTGAAGATTGCGGCCTTTTCGTTCACGACAACGACATCCAGACCCTGGTCTTGCGCCAGCTTTTCAGCCTGTCCATAGGTCATCTGCTCGATAGAGCCATCATCCTTCTTCAATCGGATGGAGGCATTACGGTCGAACGTTTTCGTTTCGTTGAAATCACGGGCATCCCTATGCTTGAAGTAGTTGCCGTTATTGTAGGATTTGTACATCTAAGTTCCTTTTTTAATGTTTAGTCGGAGACAGTTTGTCCCCAGACTATCAGAATATAGCTTAATAAATCCCCCTTGTCAAGGGGGACTATGAAAAAAAAGATATATGTAAATTTTAGTTTACAAAACTAAGGTCAATCCTCGTAGGAAGGATTGAAATAGCCGTCTGTCGCTACGGCGACATACTTAGTCGAGCTACCTTCTGGGTCTGGCTCATTGTCTACAACAGACCCATAGGAGATTGAGTCTAACAAGATTACGGACGGGTAGCCATCCATGTCGGCAAGGTCCTTAATCCAATAGTCTGTTTTATCAGGCTTGTCATCATCGTCCGCAAGGATAAGCTCGCCATCGACAGGGTAGACACACTGCGGCTTCATCGCATTGTACAAATCGACAAACTCCTGAACGGAGATTGGCGTATTGTAGAACCTGAAATCGTAAGATTTCGGTATCCTTATTTTAGTCGAGTTCGACTTGATTGACCAACTCTCGCCGATTGTTCTCCATGTGAGGGCATTACCAAAAGTAACTCGGATTGGATAAGGTATTTGCTTTGCCTCCTCAACCAATTCTCCGTTATCGACACGGCGAGTTATCACCTCGTACGTCGGTACAGGATGGTTCAAGGTAGCATCATATGTTATATATCCGCCTTCCTCTTTCGTTACTGTCAGTTTAAATGCTATCGGTCGGATATTTCCACGAGTTGTATACGCATAATACGTAGTATTCTCATTGATTTTATATTGAAGGGCGACCTCGGTTGGAATAGTCAGTACATAATCTTCGTAATCCTTGCTCTCTGGGTATTTCATCGTCAACTGATAGTCAGCATTGCCACTGAACTCCCAAGACGGGTCACTAATCTCAATACCGTAACCAACCATCTGATGCCTGTAAATTTCCACATAGTAGTCAGACGGATTAAATCCAGGTGGAAGCGAAATGTCCGCTGTCGCAACTCCTTCATACACACGGGAAACTCGTGCCCGCATCTTTGTTTCCATTGCTTTTCCGTTCGATACGTTGAGAACATCACCTACTTGAACATTGTCAACAAAACCATCTGTTGGAACATCGAATGTTATAGTTCCAGCAGACAAGCTTGCACCAGTTATAGGAACGGGCCTGAAATAAGCGTTCTCACCATCATCGTAGGAGACAGGCATCTGTTCAAACCAGTCGGTCACATCAACCATTTCAACGGTAGCCGCACCAACCTGTTGCAAACGGTAAGCCACATACTCCTTAGGGTTCTTCGCTGTGCGGCCAACTAGGGCGTACATAGTCCAGTAGTCAACACGGTCATCATCCATGCTCGCCTGCCAGAACACCATACTGAAACCAGTACCGTTGTTGCTGTTGTACTTATCATCTTCTCCCTTTGAGAATGCCGCATACTCGTGGTCGCATAGAGCACCTTCATTGCAGTTTGGATAGATAGCGTCTTGGATGCAATCTCCATGAACAATATCTTCGACATCAAATCTGTACTGCTTGTCAAACGACTCGGTCTCACGAACGCACTCATCTACCAGCGGGTCTCCGCTGCTACCTGGCATCAGCCCCTTATCGACTTCAGTCTTTATCTGATAATCGGTTATGCGTATTCGTTTGCCAGGGACAAGCGTACCATCCTTTGCGCCGCACTTTCCTACAACCTTCACTGTACGGCTAGCAGTATTCAGAACGCAAGAGCCATTGAGGTAGTAATACCAGATGTGATAAATTCCGCACTTACAGAAATCGATATCATTGTAGGTGACAATATCGTTAGACATGTCTATGGTATTGCCGCTATAAGGACCAGCAGGGCCCAGATACTTCCACTCTCCACACATGATGCGGTAAAGTCCGTTCTGTCCGTCTTCCTGATTTTGCAAGTTGACGACCATTCCGCTTTTCAGATTTACGTTGCCCAGCCAATAGTTTCCATACCTTCTGCCAACATTGGTATCGATGGTTGCAGAAACATTCTCTGTAACACGGGCACCAAGGTCAATGAACGTATCTTCGGTGACAGGCCCGTAATACTCCCAATCGTACTTCTTCACAATCCACAAACCATTCTCGTCGATGGTTGTATCATCGTCGATAACTTTTGTAAACTGCGAGGTTAGCCACACCAAGTCGTTTTCCTGCAACTGTATTCCATTCAGAGTAAGCTCGCCATGCTTGTATTGGAGGTACTCGTTGTACTTAACCTTGACGGACAAGTATCTCATCGCACAGCATGACTTAGGGTCACGCAGGTTGATATACATGTCCTTTCCGTAGTTCCTAGCTGGCGTGTTCGCATTACCTGGGTCGTCGTCGGTGTTCAACTCGATTGGCGACGTGTAGATACAATTTGCTCCTGTCGTGTACTTGCCGTCAACCTTAGACCCATCGTACACATAGCGTATAACAGGAAAATCGACACGATATGCGGGTTTGTCTTCGCCACATCCCAATCCACTCAGAACGATTTTGCTCTTGCCACAAACCTCACGCCCACGTTCGTCCGTTAGGAACATACCCTGCATCAGGTTTATCCTGATTTGACTGTTTTCCAAATCAAGTTCGTAAACAGGGACATTTGCCGATGTGACACCATCGTATAGCTGCAACTCGGTGCAAGACGTACTCGAACCTTCGACAATGAAATCGTTGTGACACTGGTCAATCGGGAACTTCAAAAGGCCAATGTCTTCTATACTCTGGGTGAGAACAACGCTTCCATCCATGAGAAGCGTAGTAAACTGCTCACCACTCGGAGACTTCAAACCAATCACAGACGCAAGGGTTAACCTCACTGTCGTGTCGAAGGACACTTTCCAAACTTTATATTCAACCCCGTCAACGGTCACGTTTCCAACAACGGTTCCACCAAACGTTCCGACAGCAACGCCGTCAACATAGAACTTTGCCTTGCCCTTGATATTTCCCTTGCTCATGATATACAGATGAGACAAGCTATCAAACGTTCCTTTTACCATCGAAGGACCAACTTCAATGTAATCGTAGTATGTTCCGTTCGGGATAACCTGAGTTGTAAACTTCCTGTCATCAGTAGCGTCAGTATCGACAGGCATTTCTAGCGTAAGCGTATTGTCGTTCTGGACATACCTGACTTTAATCGGGCCAGTTATTTTCGTCCCATCTTTGTACACAGCCGACTGGTCTATGACATAGTAGATGTCATTTCCGTATTCATCAACTCCAACCTTATGTTTAAGAGTAAGTACGTCACCTGGGCTGAACATATCCTTGATTTTGTAACGAGAAGGTATCCTGATGCTCTGATAGAACATCTGGCAGAACCTAGTCTCGAACGAAGCGTGTTCAGCGATGGACTTGTCATCCTCGTTTTCAAAAAGTACATGGAAGTAGTCTAGGAACCCCGCTAGGTTTACAGATGAGGGGTCAAAATCCTTGTGACATGGCGGCCTTCCTTTATCGTCAAGTACGGGCAGCATATTGAAATCAAGAACAAGCTGCTTTCCGAACGTATTCGCCTCTGTCGCAGCATTCTGAACATGGCCGGGGATTACAGTGTATATCGGGAACGTACATTTGTCGGTGCCGTTCACAAGGAGAGTCAATGCGTTTACAGGACGGCAATCGCATTCTGGCAAGTCGTTAGGACAATCACACACGTTGACATTGATAAGGGCACACCTGTACAATGATATGTTGTACATGCCGTACTCATCAACATCCAATCTGAACAACCCGTTCTTATCAACCAGTTCTATGCTAGTAATTCCAGCATTATCTGGATAGTGTATGCGAGAAACAAACTGGCCTGTGTAGTTTCGACCAAAGATAATAAACGGGGTTTCTATTGTAATTCCTTCACACAACGCCATCGAGATAAACCACTGATTCAATCATCAATAGTTTATACCCTGTCAAGCTCTGAAAACGATAGGTCAGGGAGCGAAGTAGCCGACTGCTCAGGTTTCTTCCCTACATCGTCGTACGCCTGAGAACAAGGATACATAAGGATGTTCTTGTATATCTCCCACAGCAGGTCTGGAACCTCTGTCGCATGAGAGCCAGGAACACCAAGCCAACAACGGTCGTCCTCAACAAGACCAAACCTAATCCACTTTTTGCATTTCAGGCGGGAAAACAGGAATTCCATCCTAGGCTTGTACATGGACTTGTCCCCCTTGAAGGAATGCCTTGCTTTGTTGTATTCGCTCTTAAATGTCAGGCATAGCTGGACATTTCTCCTATCCAGCACGTTCACTATGATGCCTATCTTCAAGTCACGCACCTTCTTCTCTGACTTCACGGTTACAACTTCCATTAGAGCCATAGGCTGCCACTCGTCTACGGAAGCATAGCGTCGAAAACAGGAGGCGGTGGTCGTCTTGTTCCACTTCTCCAGATGGTAGCCGCTGATGTCGTTCAGCAGGTCAGGAAAGTTGTATTCTTCGGAAGTTCGCATAAAATCAAATATAATTCAATCTTGTTGTTTTGGCAAGGTTTTCCCGAATATATAAACTAAATGTGAAGTCATAAAAGGATTCTTTATGGGTACGCTAAAATCTTCTGAATACGCATATCGCAGTGCTGGTGACAACTTCGACACCCACCCAGACTATCGCCACGACATGTTCACGATGTGTCAGGAATATGCCAAGAACGTGAGCGACATTTCTAGCGGCAAGGCAAAGAAGTTCCTTGACCGTGCATACAACCAGAACTACTGGCACACCGCAGACAGACTCGCTGCCGAACAGGACAAGTTCCTTGAAGACGACATGGTTAACAACACCCCAGGTCGTGGTTTCCGCAATTACCGCCGTATGGAGTACGACATCCCGAAGGATGCCAGCAACATCGGCAAGTCCGCCCAGAAGGACCGTGAGGCCGCAGAAGAGCGTGGTGTATGGAACAAGGAAGAGCTGCTCAGGAACCTCAGGCAGAACCGTTTCGCAATTTGCACTACGGCATCTGCAACCTCGGACAAGCCGATTACCCAGAAGGACTACAAGGACCAGATTAAGCTTTAGTTGTGGTGAATTGCCTCCTTATAGCCACAACAAAGGAGCCTCCCCGTTTGGGGAGGCTTTCTTTTAATTATGTAATTTCTTACTTTGTTTTCTTGGTCGAACCAGTCTTCTTGGTTGTCTTCTTTGGCTGCTTTTCGAAACCGTCCAGTTTGAGAACCTTCTTGTTGACGAATTCCTTGGTGAGGACAGGCTTCTCTTTCTTGGCCTTTGCCTTACCCTTCTTCTTTGCAAGTTCTTCTGCCGCATGCGTTTCGAATGCCTGGATGTCAGGAGACTCGATTTTATTCCTCGGGCTGTACCTGACCTTCCATAGACGTTCATGACAGCAAATCTTCATGCCTTCAAGAAGAGCGATGATGATGTTGTACATGGACGGAACATCGCAGTCAAGGTCCTTTGCAGCGTTGGCATCGCCATCCTTAAAGAGCTTCACCGCATCAACCTCACTCATCGTGTTACGGGACGTTGTAAGCAGGTCGCCGGCCACCTTGGAGAAGCCTTCCGCCACAGCACCCTCAACAGCCTGGAGGAAGTCATACACCTTACCATAGTCTTCCTGTTCCAGCGTATCACCCAGGGTGGTCAGTGCTCTGCCGAGAATATCGAAGCTGCTGATAGAGTATTCGTTTTCAGGGCCTTTTTTGCCTCGACCGAAAACTTGGTCGAGAAATTCCTTCTTTTCGTCGATGTCAACCTTGAGGTCAACGGAATGCAGGGTCAATGTATGTTTCATGGGTTATACCTATGTGTTAAACTGTTGTTAAAATACATTTTTCAAAAGGTATTTTTATATCGAAACGGTTTATTTCCACCCTGATAAACTATAAACGAAAGCATGTGAGCCAATATGTTCGATTTCAGCAAATATTTCAAAAGAATGTCAGGCAAGACTGACGCCAAAATAGAGTTAAAAGACGTGCCCATAAAGGCAGATTCGTCCGCAGCCACAGACGACGGCGACACCTCGCTGAACGAAATTGTCACACGCAACATTGACTACATCGTTACGGGCATAACCCTTGGTGATACCAGCCGATATTACAACACTGATAAGTATTTTGACGGAAGCGACAACGATAAAGCTTACGGAAAGCTCGTTCAAAGCTGTTCCATTATTAACGAGGATGGAACTGAGAGTGAGGACAGATATGCGTTCAGGCTAGGTACATCTCTTGGTGATGCCGAGTATGAAGTACCCCGTACAGACGGTACATTAGTGACGACAGTACAAGGATATGCCCATTACGACGATGATGCTGGTGTTGACCAGAGAGTGCCGCTTACCTTGAATGTCATCCCCAAATACACCCTAATCGATAATCCGCAGCCAGTGGCAACCAACGACAACGTGTATGCACATGCCATGGCAATGTTCGGTCTGTTCGGAAGCGGATGCGAAACATACAAGTGGGCAAAATCAGGCAAATGGGCGAAGAAAAACTGCGTGCTTCCTTACTCTACTCTGGAACGCCGCATGAGCCACGTCGCTAGGGAAGTTAGGGAAAACAAGTTCGAGGTTGAAGTATCTACATATTACGACCTAGTAGACCCTAACGCACCAGAACCGAAGAAAGGTGAACCTAGGAGAGATGTTACAATTCCAAATCCTGTCTTGCCTTGGATTATGAACTCCAAAGGCGTTGTCGGTTATAATACATCTGGGTTCTGTACAGCGATGCAAAACTATGGCTACATGATTGATTGCACGGGTGACAACCGTACTCCGTTCTTGCCTTCATTGCGGGATGCTTTCGAGGCATACTTTCCGAAAGAAGAAGTTGCCGATGAATTCAACGAAGCTTTCGAGGATGTTCTGGAGGGGATAAAGAGCCTTTGGGTATTGAAAAAGTGTTTGAAATCATCGACACGGAGAAATATCAAGGATGTTTCAGCTACGGATTTTCGCAACGCAACACAAGATGAAATCAATTATACGGCAGATGGAGAAACTTTTCTTATTGATATTGAATCATTGAAATGTAAGCACAGCAAATATATAGATGGAAATGCTCAAGGATGGAATGACCATGTTACTATTGTATCTCCATATTACGCTAGCGGAAAATACAAAAGATTCCACTGGGTGAAGATTGAGGGTGACCAATACGTATATCAAAAGATGAACCAATCTATCGATACAGATAAGTTAAGTAAAGAGTATAAGGATAGCAACTATGAAAACGCACTGATATCCTACACTGAATATTCACTTGGCGATTTCTACACTCTGTTAGTTGAAACGTACGACACATATGCACAACCACGTTCCGCTGTTGGTAGGATAGAATATCTCGCCAACTTATTGAACTTTGTAATCGCAGGAATATCTACAAGCGTATCAAAAGCCAATGGCGACACGTTTAGTTTTCCACCAACGGTTGCACAAACCCAAGAGAGTATGGAATCGTTCGTCAGTTCCCATCCAGACATGAAAGTAAGGGTTGTTGACTGGTATAAAGGTGCAGATGTAGAATCCGACAACCCAGACGATTGGGACACTGAACTCGAAGACCTTATTCCATTGTTTCAAGCAGATTCATCCACTGAATCGGCACATTTATATAAAAAACTAAAAATCGTCGATGATGTCGATGATATCGTAGACAAGTTTGATGCAGCGATAGTTGCGATGGCCTTTATACAACCAGCTGCTGCGGCTATATTGCGAGTGAAGTTAAATTCATTGAAGGCCAGTGTTAGAGAATTCAACCGTGTAGTCAACAGGATAAAATACTTCGAGTATTATACAGCCGACTCAGTCTTTGAAAGCAAAGATATGATTCTAAAAATCAGCGATTGCTACGGTGTTGACTTAAATACAGGCATTCCTATTACGGCAAGGTTCCCAGCTAGAATGCTTATTCCGACACGTATATACAGAAAGGTGAAAAAGAAGAAGCGCTTCCTCTGGTTCTGGAGAACGGTAACTAAGATGCAATGCATCGGTATACGCTGGACAGAAATCAGGTTCATTAACGTAGGATTGTACAGCAAGTATCCAAAGGACATGTATATACCCGAACGGACTATATGGTTTGAATCCGACTATACGAAATCATCATCGAACATCATCGTTACAAAGGAAATCCCACAAGACCTCGAACCAGGGAAAAAAGTATCAGTGAAAATCGGTGGTATTGACAATCCAATATCCGCTACGATAGTAGATGCCCATACAATAGCGATGGATACCTCTGTAGATATACCAGCAAAAGGGCAGACTCAGTATTTCAAGGTAGGTCTCGAAGACACCAAGAGTGGAGACGAAACCACACAAGTGAATATCGAGTACAACCTTCCGTATTTCCCATACGACGAGGAAATTAGAGGATATGCATTTGGCACTTACGGCCCATTCGACCAGTCGAGATATGCAATCAAAGACCGTAGCGGTAGCTTCGGTTCTGGAAAGGACGGTTGGAAAATCTTCTACGACACGAGCAAGGAGATTTCAGACCTTAGGAAGGGAATAAACATCTATCCTTCTGTTGCCTATCTTCTCAAAATTTTGAAGGACGAGTTTGGAAAGGACAGAGTTGAACTGCTCGAAACAACACGCTCAGTCGATGACCAGCGTGCTAGATGTCTTGGTGGAAGCGAAAGTGCCTTCCTATCATGGCACAACTACGGTCTTGCTGTAAAGATAATGATTTACCAAGATGACCTCAAAACGCCAATCAAAGATGGCAGCGACGATATGTTGAAACTCATCGAGATAGCTCGCACATTCACAGACGATTGTATCAATGGAAAGTACGGTGCAAGGTTCAACGTAATATGGTGTGGCAGACTGACTGTCGGTGCCGACCTGTTCGACTGGGAATTCCTCCCAATCGGTGTCAACCACAAGGACGCACCTAAGTTCAGGGACAGCCTTATCTCTCAGCGAGACCCGATAGTTGACTTCTCATACGTTCCAGCAGATAAGTATGCTAAATTACCATCAACCCAATTACAAAAGGACAAGACGACACAATGGTTTCCAAAGAATTCGTCCGTATACAAGAATGCGGACACGTTCGGCGGCATAAAGTACGTAAATCCGAAGTCTATCCGCAACTTCAAGTTCCCGAAGAACCTTCCACTGATTAACCTGATTGAGTTCATCAGGATGATTCAGTTGAAGATGGATGCCTACGGAACTAAGATGCCGAACAAGGGAGACATGTACGAATGGTTCAACAAGAACCGTGTGGCATACCAGCAGTTGCTTGTTTATTTCGGAATGATGGGAAATCTACAGTCCTTCCGAGCCTTACTCGCTGGTGAATACATCACAAGGTTCAAGCCAATAGTTTTGAGCTATTATTCTACCGACCCGATTGCATTCGTCAAGAACTTCCTTGGAGATGAATACTACAAGGTGCAAATCAGGGCGGAAGACATGATTGATGCGTCATACATAACTCTCGCCGACGGACGTTTGCACATTCCATGCGGCGACGGAAGACCATACCTGCCCCAGTCCGTGGACAACCTGTACGACCAGAAACAGGTTACTAAGGAACATTACCAGAGGGGCCGCTGGATTAACGGTCTGTTCGTACCAGCTACGAAGGAAGACGAATACGTGTCAAATTCTTCTGTAATCGGCGGCTACAACAACTTCGTGGCAGTCGGTGGAGACGCATACATTCTGCATGCCTTCATTGGAGACCAGATTAAGCAGGAGTTTGACGCAATCGTTAAGATGTTTGAAGAGTACAAGGGCGAACTTATGTTCGACTCGTTCTACAACGGGCCTTACGCTGACAAGTACGAACAGCTCGAAAACGAATTCGGAATCATCGAAAAGCAGGACCTCATCGATTTCGACTCGTTGAAGGGAATGCTTACCGTAGCCGACCTGAACGACCAGTCCAACGGAAATGCAATCACGACGAAAACAACCGAGGATGGAACAGAGTACAAGGATATCTATGAAAAGGTAGTGTCCAATGCGGAAGTGTCCGGAATGAAACTGGCTTCACTCAGCTCCGAACACCTCGAAGTAAATCCGCCCAAAGCGGAAACCGTGACCGTAGAAGATGTCTATAAGATATTGAATAACGGTAATGCGCCTACTGCAAACGATATTGTGAACTTCAGAAGGAACAGGGATTAAGCCAACGCATTGAAGTGGGCGGCATTTTCCTTGTTCTTTCTGCGTTCTTCCTTCTCGATAGCACGCATCTTTGCATTGACTTCCTGACGATGCTTCACGTTAGCCTGGTGTATGCTACGTCTCACCTTACGGTTGTATTCCAGTTTTTGTGGAGATACGTGACCGTTTTCAACGAACTCCTCAGGGTTCATTCCAAGAACGTCACCCACCATGATTTCTTCGTCAGACATTGTGCATAGGGCGTTCTTTCTAGCCGTAGCGTTTACACGAGCCTCGTCCACACGCTTCTTGATGTTATCAAAGATGCCGTACATTACTTTGAAATTCTTTTTCAGGTATTCGACAAGGCGGGCTCCGTTCATCGGGGTCTTCGTAATCATGCCTTCGGGAACAACTCTGCGGTCCATCCACAGCTTCTTCTTCACCTCGCACGGAACGATGACGAACAGTCCGTCTGCCGTTATCTTTACGAGGGTGATGTGTTCAGGATTGGCCGCCCAGCAGATGCTTCTTTCCTCTGGGTGACCGTTGGAGTCATAGTTGATACTGACTGTCTCATCGCAAGTGAATATGACGGCCCAGTAATAACCCTGTGTATCTCTAGGCCTGATTGTACCTAGCTTCCTAGCATAGATGTAACCGTTACGACGACCACCCACTTCCTCTGGCTTCGAGTTTGTCTCGATTTTCATAAACGAATTTAGGTTCGGGTTGCCATGATACACTTGGGTTTCGACAATGTTTCTAGCCTTAACTTCGGACTTCATCATGTCGATATACCATATTCCTTCGGGCTCCTGACGATAACCGTTGGTATGGTAGAAAATGTTCAGAGTACCGTTTACGAAGTCTATCCATTTCTGGTCCTTTGATGTCTGGAAGTCAAACTTCTTGAACCAGTCCTCGTATTCCTTCTGAACGGCAGTAGGAAGGGATTCTACGGTAACGAACCCCTGCAACTTATCGGGAGAACGGTTGTACTGCGGTGCAATGTTCTTTATCCAATAGTCAAGGATGATATCCTTGTGGTCTTTCCAGTTGATACCATCATTCAAATAGTTGAATAAGCGAACGCCTGCAAGTTTCTTCGATTTCATAGATAAACCTTCTTTCCCTAATAGTTTATACTTCCGCCCAATCGTGAACTGTATAAACTATAAGTGAATTCAATAGGAATACAACAATGTACAACGACGAACTTTCCATTTTTGAATCCCAGGCCCAGTTCGAAGAGTTGAACCAGCAGTGCAAGGCCATTGCCAATCTTCCGCCAGACGAAGATGAAACCCCAGGAGACGATGAGACCATGGCAGTCGTCGTCAAGGCTAGTCCTTACGACGCCGAAACCGAACCTCTCTACAAGGCTTACGGTATTTCAGGCAAGGAAATCAACGCCAAGAAAGGCCCCCTGTTCAGTTCAAAGGACGACAGTGAACTTACTCAGGAAGACAAGGAATACATCATCGAGTGTGGCCTTGGTCTCAACACCCTGAACACAATCCATGCGATAAAGGACATCAACGCCCTTGAATCCCTTGGTTTCGAAGCACCTTACCAAGTAGGCGATACCGTTAAACTGAAAAACAAGGACATACCTCACATCTTCATCGTTGTCTCCAATGATGGTGACGGATACGAACTGGCAAAGCCGACGAACAACAGTGCCGAAATGCGTATCTGCGGTGACGGTTGCTGGCCTAGGATGCACTGCTCTTGTGATGAAATCGACAAGAAAACGATGTACACCCTAATGGCAATCGGGAAAATCCTCAAAGAAAACGAGGCATGCGACCGTGCTATGAAGGAAAAGCTTTGCCCGACGATGGTTCCAGAATACGACACGACCCGTCTTGGCATGCACCAGTTGCATGAAGCACAAATCTCTACCGTAGATAGCCGTGGTCAAAAGCTCGCAAAGCAAAACCGCAACGCCATCATGCATCAGGATATGAAGACCCTGCACCAGAACCAGATTATGGACGAACAGGGACACTTGAAGCCGAACAACAAGGAACTGTTCAAGGGCATTGCCGAACGAATGGATGAAATCTTCGGTACTGGCTACAAGGACAAGTACATGTATGACGGCGGTCCCGAAGTGCGGTGGTCGGACAAACCGATTGAATCGTAAGTGCAAGTCAAAGGAGAGAGCATGACGTTAAAACCTAAAATCTACTACGATGCTAGTTGTCCTGTATGCAGCAGCTACATCAGACTTATCAAAAAGAAAGTTACCGAAGATATGGTTGACTATCTCGATGCAGGGTCTGATGCAAAGGACTTCAAGTACACTGACGCAAACGGTTCGACGTACACTGGCACAATGGCCATCGACCGCATGAGCAAGGATTTCCCTGCCATTCTCGACTTCATGTGGGTGCTTCCACCCTCATTGAAAACAAAGGGATTGAAGGCGGTTTACAAAGCAAGCAGCGTTGTGCGACGGACAATAGCAAAAGTCAAAAAAGGCTGCAACTGCGGACACTAAACAAAAAACCCACTGAACAATCAGTGGGCTTTTCGTGTCAATTGGCTAGCTATTCACCGACAACGATTTCCTTCTCTCCGCTATCAGCCTTTTTCTTGACGGCGATAGTGCAAAGACCATCCTTGACCGTTGCTGCGGCATTAGCCACATCATAGATGCATGGGAACGACCAAGAGAACGTGAAGTTCGGCCTCTTGATGTAATCGTAGTAAGTGACATAGGAAACAGGGTCTTGCGGCGTGGTTGCGGTAACCGTAATCGTGTTACCAGACGCCTTCACCTTGACATCATCCTTTGAGCAGCCAACAACGGCAATCTCCAAAATCAAGACCTCTTCTTCCTTCTGCGTTTCCTCGTTCTTGATAGTAGCCTTCTTGAACGCATAAGGGAAAATCGGACGACCATATTTCTTTGGGTTAAAGATGTCGAATGCTGTTTCAAACATCTCGTTCAATGCAGGAAGTGTTCCGTACATAGTTATTCTCCTGTCGGCAGTTCGCCAACCGTTGAGTGAATGGAAGTTCCAACAGTTTGTCGAAACCTCCGTACCGTCTGGAGTTTCCGTCAGGTACAGGAAAAAAGGAAGCCACTTTGGCCCCCTTCTTTCACTTCTAGTTTATACCCTCAACGATTTAGAAAAAATCAGAGTTCGGTATCATTGAACGATGCCGAGGTTTCCGACTGTGATTCGTACGCCTTGACTCTCTGGTCGTTTGCCGCTACCGTTCCAACAAGGGCTGCATCGACCCCTTCCGCATTCAAGAATTCGACAATCTTCATGAGTCCACGGCGGATTTCAGCAGGTGTCTTCTTTGATGCAACCGCTGTCAGGAGCTGCTTTACAGTCCTGATTTCGGTCGCCCGACGCCACACTCTCCACTCGTAGTCATTCATGTCGCCACGGTCGGTAATCATGTAGCCCATGTCCGTACCTTTCATGAGCGGGACAAGGACATAGTTCGCATTGATGATTTCTGCTACGGTCTTCATGATAACCTCCTAGATTCCAACTGCCACGTTTACACCCTTTTCGCTAGACAGGATGTTGATGGTGACATGCAGCTGGCCATTTTCCAAGACGGCCTTCACATTGTCCTCATCGACAGGCTTTGCGAACGGGAACGTGAACTTGAAGTGGTTCAACAGGTACGCAGGCACGCTTGACTGTGCGGCAAGTACCTTGATTCTCTTGTTCTTCTTTCCAGCAGACGGTGAGTCCGAATGAAGTTTACGGACACCGCTAACTTCCAGACTGTTCTGTACAACCCTTACCTTGAGGTCGCTCTGTGGGACACCAGGAAGGTCAATGTAGCATTCGTACACCTGGTCGCTAGTGACATACATTTCGGAGAACGGTGCTCCAAAACCGTCGCTCATCTGAGGAGCCTGCTGGACTGGCTGCATCGGCTGCATAGGCTGCATAGGCATCGGCTGTTGCTGCGGATAGTAATAACCAGGAGGAGGAACCTGCGGTTGCGGGGCATACGGAGGATACTGGTAATACTGTGGCTGCATCTGAGGCTGCTGAACAGGCTGTTGCGGCTGTTGAGGCAACGGCTGTGCCACCATCTGTGCAGGGGCAACGCGCTGTACCTGATTGACAGGCGGCTGCTGATAATTGTTGTACTGAGCCACTGGGCCTTGCTGACGTGGCATTGGGCGTTGCGTCTGCTTGCGGTTTACCTGGCCGGGAATGACACCAAGAGCATTATGGTTGGCCATTTCTGCCATTTCCTGAACTTGTCTTGATGCTTCGCTGTTCGACATTGTTGGTTCACCGTTAGGAACATCGCCAACTGACTGGCCTGACATAGCGATTGACGGTTCGTCGTTTACCATATTTTTGCCTCCATTAAAAAACTTCTTTATAAAATTGAACATTACGAATTTACCGTCTCTTTCAAAAGACTATAAAATTCCTTGTTTTTGGCTATCTTTTCGTATGCCGCCTTCTTGATTTTCTGGAACTCGGTTTTCTTCATATTGAGGTTTGCAGCAATATCGGCTGCTGGGAGGATGACATCATCCTTCAACCCGAACGAGTACCTCATGATGTAGAGTTCATTTTTATCAAGGCTGTTTTCCAGCATCTTCCACAGAGTATCCTTCATGTTGTCGTGTTCGAGCTCTGCGATTCCGTCGGAGCTGACATCTGGAGCCTCGTTAGTAAAGCCGTCTTGGTCATCTTCCTTGGAACCCTTGACTGACTGCTTCAAGTTAGCCATCACTTCCTTGGCGTGACCTTCACGTTCCGTGTATTCCGTCTCGTTGAGGCGACGCTTCTTGGATACGTTTGCCTTCAATGCGATAGGAATTCTGATTAAGTCGTCGTCTGAAACGAATGTATTCAACGCACGACGTACATACCACACGACAAATGAGATGAATTTCGTGCCCACATGGGGGTCATACTTGTTAAAAGCTTCAATCAAACCGATTTTAGCCTCTGAAAACAAGTCATCGATGGACTTGTCGCATTCCTTTGCCTTGTCACTGGCCATCTTGAACGCAAATTTCAGGTTAGCTATGATAATCTTGTCAAAGATTTCCTTCTTTCGGGTATCATCTGTGCTGTTAGCATACTCCTCAAACAGCCGACGCTCCTCCTCCCGACTCATTGTAACCGATTTGTTAAGTTCTGCCTTTATACATGGTGTTATCTTACAGTAATCCACAAAACAACCATTGTTTCGAGTATAATCTAATATATATTATTTTAAAGCAATTCCCTCATACAATGTTGAGGGAATTGCATTTTTATTCGCTATTCCTACACAGCTTCTTTCGGTACACCCATCTTGTAGAAGTCTTGCAGGGCAACAGGACGTGCAATCACATAGTCCGACGTGTAGATTGAAGATGCCTGTAGGTTATCTTTCATCTTTACGTTCTTAGGAACATATTTGCTTGCACAAGCAAAGGTATCCTTTTTGGGCAAGTACTTCAGGATGTGGCAAACATTCAACGGTGTAATGCCTCTCAGCCTGTACTTCTCCCTGTCAAGCTTGCTAAGGTAAATAGGCTTGGCCTTGACAAGGAACCATATGTGCTCACCTTCACTCGTAGTTTCATCAAGACGATACACCTTTTCGTTCTTTTCCAAATTCAGCTTGCTCAGTATCTTGTTCAATTTATCTGAAGTTTCAGGGTCAAGTTCATTGGACTTCATTTCAGTGCCCTTCATTGCATTTAAAGCAGATGCAACGTAGTTATGCTTACCCAAGCCATCGACATTACCAAAAACTGCCTTCCTGATAACAGCAAGCCCATCAGCATTTGAAGTGAAATTGTTATCACACATGTACTGATAGCCAGCCTTGTATATGGCATCACGTGAGCAATCCACCTGATACGTCTCTACCTGAGCAGGACCCTCACCCGATTGCACTTTTTTAGTACATGAGCATACAATAGTGTGTTTCTCATCGTCAACACGAGGAATTGTGTATTGGTATGTGGCTTGTCCATGCCCAGTTTCTACCGTCATAGCGCCATCCTTATTAGTATACGCCGATGTAATTCTGGAATAATTATCAGCATTACGAATGGTCGTATTGTTCGTCGTATGTTCATGAATGAACTGGTCGATAATACGCTTTGAGTTCTCAATGAGAGTTTTCATAGCTGCCATCGAGAGATTACGTGGAGTCCTCATATCAGTCTTGCTGATTTGACAGAGCTGCACGAATTCCTTACCAAATCCATTGTTCGCATAATGGTAGCAATCACTAAATCCATTCTTATCCAAGAAGTCCACATATTCCCTTAGAGTAATCTTTCCAGCAGCATACATGTCAAAGTCCATGTTTTGCACAAATTCATCCTTCTTTCGAAGAATCGCTTCGTGGTCCAACACAACGTTAGGGCACTTCAACAGAATCATGGAGCCGTAATTTTTAACTTTTCTTCCTCTGGCGTCAATCTTCTCGTTGACAGGACCGACAAAGAATCCACCAATCGGGTCCCATATGGTCCTCTTCAAACTCTCGTTCGGAATGATGTTACCATCACCGTCCATACCCATGAGCACGCTACTATCCATCAAGATAGAAGACGTATCCACCAAGAAGTCATCGATAAGCGTGTCCGCATCGAACAGGGTAAGATTCTTTTTCATCGACTCATCTTGTTTACCAGCCTTGAAGTCTGCGTAGAGAGCGAGAGAGTTTTCACCACCGAATGCGTTGAACTCAAAGTCCAAGGTATTCGCAATCTTAGTGATATCCGTGCAGTCTCCCCTAAGGTTAGTATCACTTCTTAGATACTTACTGAGAATGCCTGAATCTTTCTTGTTGAGAGTATATGGAGAACATCCGTTCAACGTCATGTTGCTGCGGACATACACCGTTTGGCCATCCTCAGTGCTAGCTACAAGAGAATGCAGTATTTTGGCACCGCCTTCAATATACACCCTTCCAGACAGTTCAATCATTCCAGGCGTTGTATCAGTACCCATACCAAACACAGTAGCGTTTCCATCCGTACCGTGTTCGATTTGAATACCCCAAGCACCGTCAACAGCAGGTGTTGTGTTGACACAGTTCATCTCGGTCTTTTCGAAGTTTCCGTTACCACCAAGGGCGTTAACACCAATAGTCGCACCCTTCAAAGTGCAGCTGCTGATGCCGCAAGGTCCATTCGCAACAACGTTATGCAATTTAGAACCTCTACATACCACAGTACCTGATGTAGAATCCAACGTGACTTCACCCGTCAATTCCGTTGTAACTTCACCTTTCTTCCAATCCTTTACAGCCCTTCCGCCAGGGATGGTACTCTTGTTATAACCATTCAGGTAGTTAGCAGTTCCTGTAATGGTAATCAAGTTATCTCCCTTAAACACGACGTTGCTGGCATCCTCAGTATTCCAGCCATCAAGGTGTTTCGGGCCATCATTACTCATGTTAAGGTGCTGTATATTACAGTCCTCGATTTGAGCATAGCCGTTAGAAATGTGTGCGTCTACAATAAACGATTTTACAATAGATACACCACGTATGCCGCCATTCATTTCGGCATAAATCCTGTTATTCGGCAAAACCTGGTCTGCACCATTGTTTCCAACAGCAATGACAGTATCTTCCACACGAGTTTCCAAGAGTGATGCACCTTTTTTACTAGGGCGAGAACCAATTCTTACTCGACCTGTGCTTCCAGATATGTCCACATTGCTTAGCGTGCATTGGTTAATCTCAACCTCGCCATCAGATGCCAACTTGCATCCACCCATGATTGTAGCAAAACCCTGAATGGTAGGAACTCCACCCCTCATGCCCTTTGCACCAACAAGCTGTTCTATCGATTCACCAGGCTTGCAGCAAGTCTCATCGAAAAATGCAACAAGCCGTGGATACAACCCACCCCTAGACGTGCTCAAAAGAACAAGCGGATGGAAACTATGTTCACCTACGGTGATACTGTTTTTGCCAGCGATATAGTTGTTGTAACCTTCAACCTTCCTACCATACGCCTTTATAATCTGGCTAGCAACACCGTTCGCCAATGTGTATACACCAGACTTATCATCCAATACACATGCAATGCTAGTAACCCAGCCGTTATCATCATAACCATAATCGTTCGAACCAACAGTATTGGTCAAGCTTCTATCCTTGTACTCCTTAGAAACAATCTGGTTCAATGAGTTTGCATCAAAGTGTTTTACTCTCTCAGTGTCAAAGTTGGTGCTATTGACAAAACTCTCATAATTCTCATCATCCATGTATACATAAGGAGCGTTACCGACACCCTCGATATTACCATCGTTGGGCACCTTGTGTATGGAACTCGTGTATATAAGAGTATCCGCACCCCTTGGCTTCAGAAGCAGTTTGAACATGTCCTGTGTTCTGGCCCAGTCAATAACCTTTCTGCCCAGAGCCAATGAATGCTCCTTCTTAATCTTGGACGGGGTCAGAGTGCCCTCTCTTGTCATTTGATGAGCATCCGACTTTTTCGTCACATCATAGATAAATCCTGTCTGGGAATCCCAATAGTATTGGTCGCTATAATCAGTCCATTCCCTCAGCACGGCAGTGTAAAGTCCGTCAACTGGAAGGCCTGTTTCCTCGCTGAGTTTTTGCTGCTCACCTGGTATGATAACAAGGAGACCATTTTTCGGGTCCCTGTTCTCAACTTGCGTCGTCAACAGGGTTACCGACGGGTCGATTTCAACCGTACATTCAATACCGATGTTTGGAGCTTCTGTTCCAGTCTGGTGTATAGCATTTCCAAGAACCAAATGCTTGATGTCATCGAAGGGTACTTCTGTCAGGTCGTCATAGCCCTGCTCTTCATAGTATTTCATTACCCTGTCGTAAACTTCCGAGCTCATTTTGACATAGTTGGTAGCCGTTTCATATTCAGCCTTTGGCACAGACTCGTCACGTTCCGTGTGTACCACGTACGGAACTCTATCTTTACTATAAAACTCTTGTTCCCCTGACTCCGATGTCAACATATACGACGGACTTTTAAATCCACCATCGTTATCCCAGAACTGGCTAAATCTAGGTTGTTTCTTAGCCCACATCATTGCCAGGTTAATCGCCTCGCCGAACGGTATCCTATACTTTCCTTCCAGCTCGATAGAGTCGTATTCGTTTTTCTTTTCAGGTGGAGTAGTAAACTCAGGAACAGGGGCAACTTCTTCATCACCATCTTCCTGGTTGACCTCATTTTCCAAGTCACCAAGCAGGTCGTCCAGACCTTCGAACAGAACGCCGTTGATATCCTTGACCGCCTCAAAAGCCGTCTTATTCAATCCGAGCTTTCCCAGATAATTCTCAAAAACCTCTTTCTTGCTAAACATGGTAGCCTATCATCGGTTAATTTTCACTTATAGTTTATAACGTAGAAAGGCACCGTGCATAAGCACGATGCCCATCGAGTAGCATTAATTCCACTATCGAGAGGTTGGAAGATACGTTATCGCATCAGCGCTATGAAGCATGGCGATATACTTATCCAATCGCTCCCTTGTCAGGAATTCATTCGGCTCAAACGTCGAAAGAAGCAGGGCGGCCTCCCTAAATGCACCTTCCATAACGAGCATTGAAATCTTGCCGATGTCGTTGGCAAAATCGATAGCGGTGTATTCGGTCAAAATCGAGTTCTTAAACTCATTCCTGACGAGAGTGATAAACTCCGACCCTACGTTGATGTTGAACGCGATTTCGCCTTCTTCACCGTCGATTGAACCAATACGGTCAATAGTTTCATTCATCTCAATCAGGAAACGTTCCTTAGGAACAGGATTGCCCATATAATCGGATACGCTATGTGACTCGTAAGAGGAAATGAACGACGCCAAGTCGGATTTCCAAAAGTCCTTGTTGTAATAGACGACATTGTCGTCAACGTAAGTTATCGTTCCAACATAGTTCATATTCATTTCCTTTAACTTGATAATGTCATTGACGTAATCAATCCCCTTTTCATTGCAATAACGCTTGACAAGGTTGAGATTGTCAAACCATCCTATAACATGCATGGTTGTTTTCTTCATTACAACAATCATATAACAGCCCCATTAATTTCAAGGTATGCCTTTTGTATAGTATCCTTCTGAAATAAACCCTCTGCACTCGTTCCCCAGTTTCCTAACTGCGATGGAGACTCGTTACGTGAGCCAAAGTTACCGCTATACGGAAAGCCGATTTCTGTCAACGCAACCCCAGATGAATCAGATTCATACACTATCAGGTCTCCACTTCCGCTTCCGCTAGACCTATTACACATAATAGCGTATTCCTTGTCCGCCGACAGGCTCAGCGGGTTCGTAAAAGTAAACGTGACTTTTCGGATTTCCGTTCCATCTCTACTCGACGGCAACGATGACCCATCATACAAAGTAAAGTCTGGATATTCTACCTGTATGCTATAATTCCCAGTTATGCCTTGCCATACAGAAGCATCATCCCATGGAGAGGTTCCTGTAAATGTACTACCGATGGATTCAACCATTTTGTACACCCAGTTAGCCATAACGCCACCCTGGGACATTTCCCATCCAGCCACACCAACATACAGACCTAGCGTATTGATAACAGGATAATCACTTCCTTTTATAATCCTAAGTCTACCATCAGTGCCTGACTCCATAATGAAATTGTAATACTTCTGCGGTCCTCCACCTTTCTTCCAGCATAGGTGAAAGTCACCGTTTTTATAGACGTACACCTCCTTGAAGTCAGCAAAGCTCCCGTTCTCGTAACGACATATACGAGGGACATTCTGTGACCAAGAGCCACCACTTCCGTCAGGTATTCTAAACGATATGTTGTGTGTATCAACCATAGACTACTCGTAGACGAAATAGAACCCACCCTCAATGGCACCGCTTGACGGCAATTCGGTAACAGCAACACACACAGGTATATCCTTCGTATTCAACGTGAATGTAACCGTTTGTGACTCTTGGTTATATGAACTATGTACTTCAAGATGGCCTTCACCAGATGCTATGCTTATATTATACTTTGTATCACCACTTCCTCCGCCACCACCTACGGCACTGACCTCATAGGTATATTGACCAGTTGTTGGGTCTACAGAAGTTGTAATAACGATACCACCGCCACTCGTTACTCGTGGCAACATCGTCTTTAAGGCATATGGAGTCAAATCAGGAGCACTGGACAGTTCTACCCATCCAGACTCGGTACGCAAAACAAAGTTTCCTGCACTGCCATACTCACCGCTGTCTGTCAATACATACTCATCGCCAGTTGTCGGAGTAGCACCCATATCGTGAATCTGTTGGTTGCTAGCCTCACCTTTTAGCTTAATGGTTGCACCCATATTGCGGATAAAGTTAGCAGCAAAGGTCGCATCAGACAATGCAGCGGCAATATTTGCTTGGATTAAATCAGAAAGCTTCAACGGAGTGGATGGCATTCCGTCACCTTCGATACCACCTGTAACAGACAACGGTGCAAACGAACCAGTAGGACCAGTCGGCCCCGTTGGGCCTATAGGGCCCGTTTCACCCGTCGGACCAATAGGTCCTGTTTCACCGGTATCTCCCTTTGACCCAGTGTCTCCCTTGGCACCTGTATCACCCTTTGCACCAGTTGGGCCAGTTGGGCCTATAGGGCCCGTTTCACCTGGGTCACCTGTATCGCCCTTGGCACCAGTGTCTCCCTTAGGACCTGTTTCACCAGTTGGACCAGTTGGTCCTACTACACCTGCTGGACCTGTTGGACCAGTATCACCTGTTGGCCCTTTGTCGCCAGTAGGGCCCTTGTCACCTGTGGGACCTTTATCACCTGTCTCACCCTTGTTTCCAGTAGGACCCTGTGGGCCTTGATTTCCCGTTGGACCTTGGTCACCCATCAGGCCCTTGTCGCCGTTCGGACCTTTGTCACCTGTCTCACCCTTGTTTCCAGTAGGACCCTGTGGACCCTGTTCACCAATTGGGCCTTGATTTCCAGTGGGACCTTGGTCTCCTGTTTGGCCCTTGTCACCTGCGGGACCTTTATCACCTGCATCACCTGTGGGACCCTTGTCGCCAGTAGGGCCCTTGTCTCCTATTGGGCCCTGTTCACCAATTGGGCCTTGATTTCCTGTTGGTCCTTGGACACCTGTCGGGCCCTTGTCACCTATTGGGCCCTGTTCACCAATTGGGCCTTGATTTCCAGTGGGACCTTTGTCTCCTGTGGGACCTTTATCACCTGTCTCACCCTTGTTTCCAGTAGGACCCTGTGGGCCTTGATTTCCCGTTGGACCTTGGTCACCCGTCAGGCCCTTGTCGCCAGTCGGGCCTTTGTCACCTGTAGGGCCTTTGTCACCTACATCGCCTGTGGCACCTTTGTCGCCAGTGGGGCCTTTATCACCAGTTGGTCCCTTATCGCCGGGGTCGCCTCCTGGGCCAGTTGGACCAATTGGGCCAGTAGCGCCAGTGTCGCCTTTGGCACCTTTGTCACCCTTTGGACCAGTAGCACCAGTAGCTCCCTTATCGCCAGTATCTCCCTTGGGGCCACGAGGACCTGTTGCACCCGTTGCACCAACCTTACCTTCGGCACCAGATTCACCCGTTGGACCAACTGGGCCTTGTTCGCCAGTGTCTCCCTTAGGTCCACGTGCGGCTTCTTTCATCGCATCCAAACTAATTGCAACCGTCTGACGGCCAGTACCATCGGGTTTCAGTATTGTACCAAGAAAATACGCATCTTCGACGGGTCCTGTTAAACTTGTATAGTGCGGTAATCCAATTATTTTCTTTCCCTTAAACATGACGTAACCGGCAAAAACTTTACCAATAGTTTATAATCCCATGGCTGTTTTCACCTAAAACAAAAGGCGACCATTCAGGTCGCCTAATAGTTGATTTGTTAAGTTGACGTTGTCAAGACAACGTATTCAACTTCTCGATGTAACTCCTAAGTCCTGCAGCAAGTTTCGACAGAGACGGCTTGAACTTCGGAACTTGAGCCTGACTTCCAGGAGGGAACCAAGAAGCTGGGTCGGAAACAATCTGTGCAAGCTGTTCCATTGAGTTCAACACAGCAGTCAGGTTCTGACGGTCGTTGATGCCAGCCTTGTTTTGCATGACCGATGCCATCTTCTGGTTCATCGCATTGAGGTTTCCCTCTACGCCAGCATTTTCGCCAGTTCCGTTAATAAGGTCAAGAGCATTGTTCAACTCTTCGAGACGGCCATCAGCATCAATCTGGTTGCAGTAATCCCTTGTCGCAGCGTCGGTGTTGTTTCCATACGGCGTTTCGACAATCCTCTGGCCACCAGGAAGCTTGGTCGGCCTGCCCTGCTGTCCATATCCCTGTCCTTCAAACTGAGGCTGCTGATAGGCACCAGGAGGCATGATGCCAGGGTTCATCATGGGCTGTTGGTAGCCCTGCTGAGGATAACCCTGTTGCGGATAACCCTGCTGCGGATAATACGGCTGCTGCTGAGGATATCCTTGCTGCGGTGCATATTGCGGTTGCTGTGGCTGTTGCGGCTGTCCAAAGTATTCGTTATTGTTCATAATCTACCCTAGTAGGTGATATCATCCTTAAAGTATATTTTTTGATTATTCGTTGTTGACATACAGGTTGATGTCATAGTCAACCGCATCTATCCTAAACGTCTTCACGTATTTGAAGTGGACCTTCCGCATCAACTCATTCATCGTGGTGTCATCGGCAGGGCATACAAGGAATGTTGCAATCTTCTGCTCCAACAAGTGGTTAACCAGCTCCTGTGCGACAGGGTACTCGTTCATCTCCGAAGATACAACGAAATACTCGATTTCAAGCCTTTTGTCAAGGTTGTAGGCACTATGGAGAGAATACGTCTCTGCGGGGACGATATTCATGTAGTTTTCCTTTGTCGGGTCAGTAACGGTAAGCACGCCTACTGGAATGTCCTCGTAGGTTATGTACTCTACCATGTCAGCATTCTTGATTTGTTCAACCGTATTCGGCTTAGACACAATGCGTTTCAGGTCTCTGAAATCGTCACTGTACTTACCGTCAATCAGCTTTCCCAATTCGTCAAGCATGGAATCGTCAATCTGTGTAGGGTTCTTGATGTATAGCTTGAACTTGTCGTCAAAGGGGCCAGTGTTCGTTTGGCCGTCAATTTCGAAACCGTCGATAACCCCGCCATCATCTTCTGGCTGGTATTCCTCTATCGTCGATTCTCCCATTATCGTTTCAAACAGCTCGTGTCCAGGAACATCATTGAAATCCATGATAACCCCCTATATCTCATCACCCAAATTTGCCGAAGGGTCTTCCTCGAAATCGTTACTCTCACCATCACCACCAGCATCACCTTCGGCGTCAGGAACTACGTCTACCTCAGGCCCGGCCTGCTCAGGTGTTGGCTCGATGGAATTCATGAAATCCAACGATTGGTTCGTCATGTCTGAATCCCCATTTACAGAACCAGCGTCTAACGGTTCATTCATGGCAAAACTTTCGCCACTGATGTTATCGTCATCGGGCTGTTGAGCGTTAGCCCATTCCGCAGCTGTATCCCAGTTGTTCATTTCATCTACGCTAAACTGGTCTGCACCAGCAGCCTGCTCGTCCGTTGTCGGCTCATCGTCAACAATATCGAGCTCTGGATGCAGCAGTTCCACCTTCGTCTCCTTGGCGGCAGACTTAACAACGTCCAACGGGTCTGTTTCGGCTGCATAACCCCTAGGGTTCATCATCCTCTTTTTTTCCTCCTCACGAATTTCAGCATCCAGCTTGGCAGCAACGGTAAACTGGTCTTCACCTGTGTCTGCAGCCAATCCAGAAACAAGAGGAGTGCTCCTCCCAATAGGATTCGGTTTGACATCTATGTTGTCGTATGTCGTTGTAGTTTCCATCATAGTATCTACCTATTATGCCTGAGGTGCAGTTTCATCTACTGGTTGTTCGGCAGTTTCTCCGCCAAGGTTAGGAAGTTCTGTACTCGTGTTTTCGCTAATCTTGTCAACTTCCCCTAGGTCATTGATTGTAGTGTCGCCACCTGGAGCAGTCTCAGTACCAAAAGGCTGGTCTGCAATATCAGTACCCATATCGCCAGCACCGAAGTCACCACCAGCACCGAAGTCTCCTCCACCAGCAGGGGCACCGAAATCTCCAGCAGCAGGAGCACCGAAATCTCCGCCACCACCGAAGTCGCCACCACCAAAGTCATCACCAGCAGGCTGTTCACCTGTATTTGCCGTTCCATCATCAGGAAGAGCATTAACATCCATATTGTCCTTAGTCGCAGTACCCTGAAGGCCAATGTTATTCCTCTTAAATAGGTCCTTCATCATAGGATTGCTGAACAACCATGCCTCGAAATCCATAGCAGAATTTACGTCGTTATTATCAAGGAAATCGAGCAAGGCTTTCATTTCCTTCTTTGTCATCGGGTCAGGCTTCGTCTCATCGAACGCCTCGTAGAATCCTTTAAATTCTTCAAGCAATGTATCGGTATTCTCTCTCAAATTCATTGGAGGAATACCATCACGAATTTGCTTTGCCGTCAAATGTTCACCGCTAGCGTTTTCTTTGGATGCTTCGGCCTTCTTGTCGGCAACGATGTTCATAATCTTGCCAAGACTTCCGTTGATATCTGTGTTAAGACCCTGTTTCAACTCTTCGACAAAATTCGTAACCTTGTCTTCAGCATGCTCCAGGTTACCACCAAGATTAGCAGTTCCAGCACCTGCGCCACCGCCTTGGTCAGCAGCACCCATACCACCGCCTTGGTCAGCAGCACCCATACCACCGTCTGCAGGAGCAGCGGCAAAATCAGCTTCACCAAAGCCAGCATCAGCACCGCCACCCATATCGGCTTCCATTATTGCATTGGTCATTTGCAGAAGACCACGCATATCGGCAGACATTATCGGCTGGTATCCATACTCGTCAGTGGAATAGATATCGTCCTCTTCCGTCATTTCCTCTGCTTCCTTGATTGCATCGTCACAGCACTTGATGATTGTATGACCAAAGCCATTGATATAATGCTCAGAATCAAGGGATAGTTCAAACATCTTCTCGGCAACGTCGTCAACGTTATACCTAATCGTGATGTTTCCGTTGTCGTTCGGATAGAGCATGTCAACGATGACAGAATGGTTCCTTCTGACCATCTTGAACTTGGCATGAGCAGAATCGCACACAACGTTACCAAGGTCGAGACGGAATACAGACTGGCCAACAGCCTGGGTTGCAGCCTCGGTCAAGGCCTTGTTCAAAATAGTCTGTATCGTAGTGTACCCATGAGGGTTGCAATCCTTGTTAACCTTCTTGGCGAGGTCAGCCCAGTTAGTACCCTTTTCTCCACGGACATGATTGCCCTGAATAGATGCAATAATGTTCCTCATCGTCTGGATGGGAACAGCCTTGGCAGGCTTGATTGGGCCGCTTTCCGTGTGGACGTACGCAAACGTGCTGTTGTTATTCATACCTATGAACTCCGACATGTAGTCTAATCATTCATAGTTTATAATGTCGGTGGTGCCTTCAACTTGGGCAGACGGTGCTGCCAACGCAAAACGAAATTGATTTGGTCTTCGTCCCAGTCGTCTCCACCGACATAATCCATATAGTCTATGCAGGTCACGACATTCGTATCCATCACGCACACCCTCTGGCGGCACTCGTGGCAGAACATCGAGAGTTCAGCAGCAATGTGGTCATCTCCTAGCACGTAGCCGTTCAAAATGCGTACACGGAGAATATCGGGTATCATGCTGGCCCTGATGGCAAATACGGGGCCACCGAGAATGGCAACATCGGTAAGCTCACCGAAACCAAGTTCTCCTATGATTTTTCTGGTGCTGTTATCCTTAATCGACAACCCTTCATAGCACCCGTATGAGTCGTGGCTTTCGTGCCAGTTGAACGAGCTAGGGACACTTTTCCACCCATATACACCTACCATGCCGACATCAGTGGGAAGCCTATCCAGCTTGTCCTTCCATAAAAAGTCAGATATGCAGGTAGAACTGTCCATGTAAATGAACCAATCTGGGGGACACGCGAATGTTTCCTCTTCCATCTTGAACATGCCAGAGAACAAGGCCTTGACACTGAGGGAAACCCTGTCCGCACTATTCTTCTTCGTGAAGAAATGGTTAGGGTGGTAAATGTAATCGTAAGTCTTGTATCCACCGTCAAATCGTTTGTACATGTCCACATTGCCCCTCTTGTATATGCAGCGGAACACCTGTGGAGAAGCCAAGGACTTTACCACATCGTTATTCGAAACGGCAGAACACTTAACTGGGGTCAAACCTAAGATATCCCTCATCTTGTTGTCATGGTCGATTTCATTCTGCTTAATCTTTTTCAGTAGACGTTTCTTCTCGTCCATGACAAGACGGGGTTCGTTAATCTTCGTGTCAAGAGCAAGGGTAACATCATCGTCCGTAACTTCGTGATACTGGTACGGGCTTTTCTTCCTACTCTCAACGCACTTCTTGTGCATCATGAGGATTGAGAACTTGCCCTTCTTGTACCTCTGGGCGTTTTCTTCCTTGTCAATCTTCAGTTTCTTCCTGATAAATTCACGGGTGATGTCAATGAAGTTTCCACCCTTGATTAACTCCTCGATATCGACATAGTTGATACCTACCATCACCTCCTTAACCTTCCTGTCGTGATAAGTAGCCCATGTCATTATGTTTCCAGAAGCCAGCTTTACGTGAACCTTTTCGCTATCTTTTGCATAAGTGTCAATCCACTTGTCATTGACACCGTATCTGTTCTTGATGTGCTTCCTAGTTATGAACTCTCTACCGAGGCCATAGAGGTCTCCACAATCCCTTTCGTAAATATACCTGTCAAGGTCGTCCACAAGGAACATAGCAAATCCCTTTCCTGAACGACTGAGCTTTGAACCGTTGGCCTTCCTGACAGGACGTATCAGTTTCTTTTCGTATCGAGCACGAAGCCATTCCTTCTTATTCGCACCGACATATATCCTAGCCATGTCGCTCGAAATTATTTCCTTCAAAGGGTTGTAAATCGAGGTGTCACCCCTGTGAGAAGCGATGAATTTCCTGATGTCGTCCGACGAGTACCTGTCCGTCACATAGCCATCAACAGTCTTCATCTTCCTTGGCTTGTAGACAGCAAAGAATTCGTTTGACTTCGCTACATTACCGATGATGTCAACAACATCCTCGAAAGAAATTGTTGCGTTAGCCTTTGCAACCATGTCCAAGAACTTGTGATGACGATTGTATACATCCAAGTCCTTCTTGTAATATACGATGTGTTTTTCTCCGTCAGTAGAAACCTGTTCCTTGAACGGAATGTCCTTCGCCACTGCTTCAAACTGCTGTTGCGTCATTCCAAGGTATTCAGCGGCCTCCATTCTACCGAACGTGGAAAACGGGAGGTCTCTCCTTCTGAACTCAATGCACAAAAGCTTGCACCGTTCCACCACCTCTGGTTCACGGTACAGACGGTCCCCGTTGTTGTCGATAATGTAGAACAAATTGTGCAGAATATCCCTGTCGATAACCCAATCAACCGTACGGTTCAGGTTGCGGCAGATGTATTTCAAACTGATATACTTTACATTGTCCTTCAATACACGGTCAGCTTCCGACAGCTCATAAAGACCATACTCCACATTTGACTGGAGTATCTGGTTCGTATCAGTCGGTATCTCGTACTTTATCTCGTCATAATTGACCTTGCCAGATGAATCATCCTTCAAGAAATCCATGCCAGCAATCTCCTCGTCATTGACAACGGGGGAGATGTCATAATCCGATGCAAGAGCAAGCGTGTCCTGCGGGAGTTTCCAAAGTTCGTCGTGTATCGGTTTCATCGTCTTTTAAAATACAATATTTGAATGGGGCATCCCCGTGAGATAGGACGCCCCATTCGTTTGGTGTAAAGTGGAAACTGGTTAGATGAACACGTTCATCGCATTCATTGCCTGCCTGACATCATCATCGGAAACATCTGGTTCCAGCGACGTAGGCTGGGAGAGCATTTCCTTGGTCACATCAGGGCTGTTATACACCTTGTTCTGGGATAGTCCCTGCCCAAGGGCTTCAAATGCAGCAGACTTGCTGCCGAAGCCTACGGAGGCCAGTTTGGGTGCAGGACGCATCCTTTTGCTGACAGCAGCGTTTCCACCAGCGGGATATCTAACTTCGTTCACTTTGAGGTTGTTCTTGCGATAGTTCTCCAGCCCGTTTTCTTCGATGTCATCGTGCATCAGACTGTCGGCTATCTCGTTCAGTTCGTTCATATCAACTTGGTTTGGAGCCTTGATTTCGCCGATGCCGCTAAACTCGCTGCTCGTCGTCTTGTTGTCATCGACGCCGTTGATATAGTTGAAGATGTCTTCACGTTTCAGGTCGTCTAGGGAAATATCACGCTTCGGGTCAGTGAAGTATTCCACAGCCTTCTGTTGGAGGTCTGGACGATAACCGTTAGTTTCACGGAGGACCTTATCGGCAATCTTGGCATACATAAGCTGCTTCATAGCACGCTTGTATTCGACCACCTTTTCCTGAAGTTCAGCCTTCAACTGTGCAACCGTCTTCTTGGCTTCCCTTTCCTGCGTCGTTTCTATCTGGCATTCTTCAAGGACATTTACAATCTTCTGCAAAGCCTCGAACAGCTTGCCCTTGACAGCATTTTCGCCCATGCTGTCAACCTTTTTCTGGACAGCAGGCTTAACCAATGCATCGAATTGTCCCGATACCGCCTCGACCAAGGACTTGAATTGCCGGTCGCCCTTCGCCTCGTAGTCAGCTATCGCCTTATTGCAATTCGATTCAATCTTGGTTACAATACCAGGGTCGATACTGCCGAGTTCATCTTGTGTTAAAAAGTCTGCCAGTTGCATATGTATCACCTATTACGCAGATTGTTGAGTAGAGCTTCCCTGTTGTATACATGGTACATGTCGGTGCGGAAATCCATATTGCGGTTAAGCACAATTTCCTTTCCGTAGCGTTCGATGCACTCGGTAAGAACCTTGTGCGCCTTTCTCTTGCCAGCGTCGCTTTCGAAGTGGCTTGTGATGAGGGCCTTGTTATCGAAGCTCGGGTTTCCAACAACGTCAACAGTAATCAATGTATAGTCAGGGTCAATTTCTTCGTAGCCAGTAGGAAGCTTGATGGTATCGCCAGCACCACGCAGAGAGTATCCAGGTGTGTAGCCAGCCTTGATTAGGCCAGCGAGGTTACGTCCTGCATCAGTATCCTCGGCAACGACCATTCGGCAGTACAGGTTCTTTCCGTCCATACGGAGTTCTTCGATGACTGCACAGGTCTTCCACAGGTTCATTTCAAAGATTGGGTAATCCTTCGGGTTTCCCTCGATATCGACACGTGGGTGGTTCAACTCAGCGGCAAGACGGCCAAGGCGAATCTTCGTCCTGTTCAGTTTTTCAACTTCCCTTGCGATGATTGCACGAGGATATGAACGACCGTTAATGCCTGGTTCGTCACACACAATGGCCGTGCCTTCAAGAATGAGCCTCTTTACCTTATTTCCATACAAGTCGGTGCGTTCCGCGACAGATACCTTGCTGTCGTTGAAATTCGGTACGCCAATGATTTCACGCATCTTTCCCATGACGCTTCCCCTACTCACACCTTCCTGGGTGAGTTAATACTTTCCATGACTATCTTGGTCTTCTCTTTCGTACAGATGCTATACGCAGACTCCATATAGGCATTGACCAGCTTCTCCACGTTTGTGGAGTCACCGTTAAGCAGGTAGCTTATCAGCGAGCGTGCGTCATTGTCTTTAAGTCCTGGTATTGCCATTACCGAAAACCACAATAATCATTACATTCGTATATAGTTTATAACGGAAAACGTCGAGCCAGCATCGAGCGATGCTGGCTCATACACTAAAATATGTTTTTTCGCCTAAATTCCGTTCTCGTCCTCTGAGATATTCTCATCGGGAACGGGATTGGTATCAGGTGCTACCGTAGGCGTTTCCTCAACCGTCTGTTCTATCGGGGTTTCCTCTGCAGGAGTAGGTGCATTTGCAGGAACACGGTACTCCTTGGCAGCCTTGATGATACGCATCCAGTTCGTCATCACTGCTGAGAATGCGGCGAGGACATGCTTGCAAACCCTATTCTTATGATGCGGGTCCTTTACATTAGGCGGAATGTCCTCGCCTCCAGAAGGGACGCCCTCAATGGACTCGTATCCAGACAGATAACTGTCATAGATATGTTTAAGGTTGTATTTCATACCAGACCAGTTGAAGTCTGGACAGGTGCAGAACACCTTTACATCGCACGAGCGAAGCAACCCAATCTTCTTGGCCGGGGTCATCGGACCCTGTGCCATGCTGAACAAAGTTCCTTGCGGCGGGATGAATTCGATGTAGACATCATAGTTCTTATCGCCACTGGCCGACGGAACGACAAAGTGAACAACAGCGTGTCCAGTAGTCTTGTCCATCGTCAGGTCATTGAAGTGGAACATTAGCGTCTTGCTTCTGTATTTCCTGAGATTGTCTACTGGACCAGAAAGGTCATTCATAGTAGCCTCAAAGCATACGTCATACAGACGAGAAACGCTATCGTACTGCAATGCGTTCAGTCCAATGTTGCCTACGGCTTCCATAAATATCTTTTTCTCGTTCATACATTCCACCTAGCTAAAAAGCACTTCCGCATCATGGTTCTCCATGATGAAAATTCCATCCATACCAGCCTTCTTCACGTGTATTGCCACAAGGTCAACATCCAGTCTGGCCAAGTTACCAAAGAAATTGTTGTTACGGGCTATCCTATATACCTGATTGTTCTCGCCAGTGAACTGGTCAGACAACACATAAGTGAACGGATATCCGCCATGTTCAAGAATGTCCTGACGGAATGCGGCGATTGCAGCATCAGATACAGCACTCGGGTCAATAGCACCGCCTGACACGGTTTGCATCTGCGCCCTAAACATTCCGCGTCCACCAACTCCGTTCGGAAGGTTAGGCGAAAACGCACCGCAAGCAATGTATTCGTCAGCATTCTCCAACGGATTGATAATATCGTAGAACTGCTTCAAATACTTCTTTGAAACTGCGGCGCTCCTCTCTGGTTTCACAGGATTGAATACCCTGACGTTAGCAAACTGGTCGTTGACCATGTTGGAGACAATCGGGTTCCTATCGTAAGAAGTCATCTGATTAGCAGCAACTACAAGAGTGCTCCTGGACACAGGCGTTTCATCACCGTCCATAGCCATCTTGATTAACTGCAAGATGTTCTTGATTAGAGTCGAGTTTGATGCAAATGAAGTTATCTTGCGAAGTCCCTTCTCGATTGTAGACACAATGTCCAATCCTTCACCTGCAATCTGCGTTTCCTTCGTCTGGTCACCAACAAGGAATTTAGACATCAGGCTACCACCCTTGATTTCCTTTATCAGTTGCTGCTCCGCCTTATTAGCCCTGTCCTGTACAGCCTTTGCACGTTTCTCCCACTCCTTGTCCATGGCACTTTTCTTGCCATTCTTCGTCTTGTTCTTAGCGGAATACTTCGTGGTGTATTTCATCGCTATCGCCTTGAACAGAGGATGGCGGATGTTTATGAAAGGAATTCCGAACACTTCGGTATAAGGCTTGCTTATCTCGACATGGGACTTGCTCAGTCCATAACCTGCTGGAATGTACGCCCTTGTCGCAAAGTTCATTCCTTGGTCAAAGTTGATTACGTCCTTGTCGTTACGAGACTTGATAGGCTTCTTGGGGTTTATCATCTCTTCGCAATAATACTCGATAGCGTTCGTCTGCGATGCACGGTAACCCCTGCTAACCATACTGTCGATGATACGCTCGATATCCTCGTTACTGTAACTCTTTCGATACTTGGCAGCAAGCTCGTCCATCTTTGCGATTACAGCGGCATAAAGAGCAGCAGCTTCGCCTTGCGAATACGATTCCATGTTAAGGTCGATATCCCTCAGGTCTATTCCAACAGTGCTCGAACCACAGAATGTTCGAAGCATGTTGTAGAAAGCCTCGAAGTCACCATTTTTAAGAACCATCATCAGTTCAGGCTTATCTGACTGTATTCTCCGATAAGCAACGATATACTTGTCCGCAATATCGCCAAGCTTAGACACATTTTCGCCATAAGCGACAGCCACAGCCAGTTGGACTACCGTATCAGTAGCATCATCAACTCCATTTCCAATCCTTAAATCTTCGGAAATTCCATAGCTACTCAAATACTCAATGATGAACGCATTTTCCACCATAATTTTCATCTTGGTGTAGCCAACCCCCTTCAGGGCAAACACGTTCTTGTCTTTAACGGTATCGTGTATCTTATTGCAATAGGTGATGATATCAATAGCAGTAAACGTTTCGTGAGCATTCTTTTTGAGATACGATACTATTTCCGAAATGATAACGCTCAACTGACGCTGGCTTCCCGCATCCGACAGAGTTGACATGAACTGAATAAACTTGTCACAATAGTCACTCACATCAATAGGATTGTATTTTGCATCAAGAAGCCTGACTGCCGAGGGGTCTACCGCCTTAATGAACTCAAAAATCTCAGTATAGTTTACTTCCAATCCACTATTATCTATCGCCTGTCTTAATGTTTCACTAAGCGGAACTTCCTTAATTTTATTGGTTTCAATAACACTGTCTTGTTTCTTTTCTTTCTTTTTGCCGGGACGCTCCTTAGCGTTCATTACAACCTTACCCAAAAGAAGGTCGTCATCATCGTCATCCGATTGACCAGCACCATAAATTTCATCAGCGACCCTATCACTCTCTTCTTGCAATGCAGCAAGTTCCTCATCACTCAGTTGAGCGGATTCAGCAGGAGCACCTTCTTTTTTATCAGCAGGATTACCTTCTTCTTTATCAGCAGGAGCATCTTTTTCAGCATTAGGTAGTTCACCAGAATCTTCTTCCTCGCTTACTGGAGCAGGTTCCTCGTCCTCACCACCTTCTTCGGAAGCAGGGTTCGGGACATCAGAGGAGCTTTCATTCTTATCCTTGTCTACATCCTTCGGAGCTGCGGAGGCAGAAGCAGCAGCTTTGGCTTCGTCCTCTGCCTTTTCGTCTTCCAGAAGTTGACGGTATAGTGCCATATTTTCAAGTGCCATAGTAATGAAGTCTGATATTTATCTATAGTTTATAAGGTAGTTATGAGCCTAGTTGGTTACATATACGAAAGAACCACCGTCGGGATAACGGTGGTTCTAATGAATATGTCAGTTATGCTAGATGCCGAGCGCCAACTCCAACAGGGTTTTACATTCCTTCTTGATATAGTTGACGAATTCGTTTGTATTGTCGATTTTTTTGATGTCGTAGTTGTCCTTTATGTATTGGAGAGCTCCATCGACAGTCGGTGTAGCATCGTTACGCCTATAGTCGCTAACGAGCGGCTGTGCAACGCTCCAGTTATGGTCCTTAATGATAGCATCAAGGACAGGTTTGAGTTTACCCTTGAGAGCAGCAAGCGTTTTATCTGCGGCTTCCTTTGTGATGTGGAAATTATCCAGAATAGACTGTGTTTGCAGTGCCTTCTGAACTTGTGCCGCCTTCACATAACCGAAGGATTGTCCGATGGCATCAACAAGCATCTTCAAGTTATTCCTTGCGTCGCTCATATACATCGTAGATTTAACGTTCTTAGCTTCCTCAGAGCTACCCTGTCTCGTCATTTTTGGCGTAACGAGGGTGAAATTAAACTTACGAGCCATTCTGTCAAATCCATCTGGTAGAATTGATAGAATGTTTTCGTACTTCACCTTGTTTTCCTCTGGTGCACCAGGGGCGAACGTCTTCAAGTCAGCCACGATGGTACGAACCAGCCAGTCTTCCATACCAGGATTGCCACCGAGCAAGATTTTTGACGGTTTGAAGCTATAATCGTAGCCACTCACCCTCCATATCAAGTAAGCCACGATAGACTTCATGACATCAGCGCCAGAACATCCTTCATACAACAGCTTCAACATGGTTATCTTGTTCATGACATTGGTCGGAAGCCCTCCTTTTGCACGAACTTCGTTATACCATTCATTCAGTTTTCTTACAACAGCAGGCAATTTAGCCGCCATAAGATTACCCTGCAACAGGTTACGAGCCTGATAGCGAGCGAACGGAACATCTTTTTTTCCAACATTCAGACTAGATATAGGAGGAATATTGTAAAGTTTGTTATCAGCATCAATAACTTTGGTTACTGGTCGAGGTGTTTCACCAGGTACAACGATGTAATCGCCATCTTGCAGCTTTATACTCGTGCTGATAAGCATGTCGTTATTGTCTTTCTTCACCACATTCAACTTGCAATTGAAGTTCATGCGGGTGCCCGCTTGCGGGTCTCCTGCCTTATCCATTGCATTGAACGCATTTTGCATACCCTTCATATCGAGTTCCTTATCGCTAAGAATATCGTCGATAATCTTAGAGGTAGTATTTTCTGAAGCCTTGCCAAAACCACGGAGCTGAGACACAGATGTTTCAATCGGGTCATTAGGACTGGTGTATTCCGTTGGCTCGAATGATTCTGGGTCTTTTGCCGCATTCATCACTTCATGATATTTTTCACTATCTGCCAACTGCAACTCTGCCCCAAGATTTCTGAGTTTTTCAATAAGCTTTTGAGGCAATATCTCAGAGCTAAGGTTTTTAACCAAATCACCCTGAGCAGCAAGCCTCTCCTCAAACTCGGTCGGAGTACCGAGCTTGCTCCTAGAATTCACAATATCGGCAGCAGTCTTGTACAGCAACAGAACCAGTTCCTGTTTACGTAGTTCAGTTACCGCATCAGCTTGCTTCTTGTTACTTTCATCAACCTGATAGTTACAGAACAGCGACACATTGTCCTTTTGAGTGTCAACTGAACCATCCTTGAGAGCACGCTTCAATACCTCAACGGCACCGTAACCATCGCCATAGTCTTTTAGATATGCCTTATAGTCAGCTTCTGCTTGGTCGATAGTAACACGGCTTGATTTAAGCAAATGTTTGATATATGCAGATTTTGCTATACCATACGCAACACGATAAGCATTTACAGTCTGGTCAACACTATTGTTCAATCCGAGCAACGCGCCTTGCCTGTCTGGTTCCTTATCGGCTTCCTTGCCAAAGCCCGTACCAAATCCATGTTCCTTTCCAGATTGATACAGAGAGCGGTTTTCTGCATTGATGTCTGCATTCTGATAAGCATAGGCAGTGATGAGTTTCGCATTGTTGTTGATAAGAACGTTCATCGGGTTAGCTATGACTTGTGTCATAACCTTGTCCATAACTTTCTTCAATCCAGCCTTCTCTTCTGGGTTCAACTGCGATTTCACCTCAATTGCATTCATGAAATCATCAAACGATGACTTCAAATCAACGAAGTGCTGATTGATGAGGACCTTGGATTTCTGTCTCTCATTATTCGCCGTCTGTTGAATGCGTTTCTGCCTGTCGATAGTCCTTCCGCCAACATCGGAGTAACCGATATCATTGTAACTAGCAGCAAGTTCCATCAAAGTATCAAAGAACTGCTTTACCTTCTTGAGGTCAATATCAGTTCCCTTGTACTGATACGGAGAAGACTGGCCACTGTTGTTGTTAAGGCCAAAGATATTGGTTATGTCACCACCCTTTGAGTAGATGCTATCGATTATGCTTTCAAGATTATAGAAGTTGGGAATATCGTTGCGCTTACCAGACTTGTTGTAATGAGATTCCAAGACCTGAATTTGCGCCTCTTCCATATCCTTGACAGGCTTCGTATCCAGACGTGCAATGCCGTTTTCATCGCTACTGTAATCGATGGTCAGGCATTCTTTTGGCACAGAATTGAACAAGTCGTTCATCATGGCCTTTACACGAGAATCCATGAACGCCCTATTGAGGTTCTTTGTCGCCTTAGATGTAGTACCATCCATTTCTGTATCATACATACAGAATTTAAGGAGTGGCAGACCAGGGTGACTATATGATTTTAACGTATCGGCATCAAACGGAACAAACGATTTGCTAATGTCCGTCGGCATCCCGTTGACGAGACCAACAATCGTACTACCGTTCTTAACAACGATATCAGCAACCTGAGCGATGTAATTCGGGTCGTTATCGAGTTTCTCCTGAATCTTCTTGTACTTAGCAGCATCGAGTGTTGCTTCCTTCAACGCTCTCTCTCCCTGTGCCTTGTCAATCGTCGTATCAGTTTCGATAGTCTTCTTCAAGGAGGTCACTTCATCGAGTTTCGCATGCAAGTCCTCGCTGAATTTTTTGTTAAAGCACGATACAAGGTAATCACTCTCAAACTTGTTTTCGAGACCATCGTTGTTAAGGCTATCGTCCATGGCGTATTTGACCATCAAGCTTCCGATTTCTGGGATAAGAATTTTATCCATTGCATCGTCGGTATTCAGGCCAGCCTTCAAGATATCCTTGACTTCGGATTCGGAAACACCACCAAACATGGCATTGTTCTCATCCTCTTCGTCAATAAATGCGCTCATGCGGAGAGAATTGTCAGTAACATCAGGCTTCTTATCAATTGCCTCGCTAACAGTTTTCCAGAAATCCTGAATGAAGTGCTGGAAATTTGTGGTGTCGAGGCTAGCGACCTTATGAGCCACCTTGATGTCAAGAGAACCCTGTTTCTGCAATCTAGCCAATGCAGTTACAAGGTTGTTCTTCAGACTAGCAGTATCCTTCTCATTAAACTTAACTGCTTCTGGATTCGGGAACAATCTGTCAAATACAGATTCAAAGGTGTCGTGAACCAATTTGTAATCTTCACCACCGATACCTTCATGGCCAACTTCATCTTCCGAAGCAACATCGCCAACACCACCATCGTCTGCGGTCTGGTTGTTGATGTTGTCATCAAAGGCGTCGTCTACACCCTTGACATCAGGATACCATACATCTGCATCGGTAAGTTCGTTCTCGCCTTCGGTATCAGGCTCGGCATTCACGCCACCCTCAACGTCTTCTACATTGACATCATCAGATGCTCCATACGATGCAGACACTGCCCTCATTACGTTGCCATAATTCCACTGGGTCAAATTCCAGTTTCCTGGGGCAACCACGTCAAGAATATTTGCAACGTTTTGTGCGTTATATCCACGAACTGTGTTATCGAGGTTGTACATATCGGACAGATGCTTAATCAGTTTAGCACCCATCAGGTTCCTGTGCCTATGATTGATTGCGTGGAAACTAAACTTACCCTCACTCTGATTGTAAGTTTCCACTGACATGACCAACTCAGGATTCATAAACGCATTGAGTATAGACTCAACCTCATCTTCTGGATACGCAGAGGTGCTCATGATTTGGCTAATAACCTTAATAGCCGTAGACAACTTATCCACAGGACCAGGATTGAACGTCTTCCCGTCCTCCTTCATGTCCTTCATGACAGACAACACCTTACCAAGAGCAGTGTTTGCTTCTTTCGTACTGAACTGAAGTCTACCAGTTTTTCCTTTCCTAACGACAGCGTTGCAATACCTTCCGATAGGAGACCTCATCAAGTCCCTTACGCTCTTATAATTGTATTCAGCGCCATTGCAGTACAGGCCTCTGCACAAGGTATCCATATTCTCATTACGAACAATAGTACCCTCGTCGTCCTGCATGGTTGCGAACGCAATGCCGTGCGGAATACTGATGAAATACACATGGCCTTCGCCACCAGCCTTAACCTTACGGGCAATGATGTTCTGGAAATCCGTCGCATCAAGCTTATTATCAATCTCACCATCGACCTTAAACGTATGTGGATTGGTGCCGTCGTACAAATCGAATACGACTGAAGTCTCCGCATTAGGGGTGGTGTGTTTGAAAGCATTTTTTACATTCTTGCTAAGTGTCTTCTCATCAAGGCCATGCTTTTTCAGCGCTTCACGCCATAGTTCTTCCTGTTCATCCTCGTTAATGTTGGTTCCAGAGCGGGCTTCCTGTTTCAGTTCTTCCACCCATTCGTCAAGCGACAACCCTTCGTCCTTACGTCTTGCAGCGTCAGCTTCAATCTGCTTAGCACTGAGGTCCTTGATAACAGAACCCTTACCAATCTGCATCGTAATGTGAGTCTGGGCGATAATGTCATCACCAGTAAATTCACGGTCAGTGTTTGAACGCTTCAACGACGGACCAACTGCGACAGGTACTGCTCTCACAGTATCATCATCAGAGTTGTTCACCTGAGGCTCAGATGCCAACACATCCTGCAAATAGCTCCTACCGTTAACGACCCAGTTATCTCCCCACTTCTTAAAGATTTCACCCATATTGCGGTTAACACATTCCTTAATGAACTCAGGGTCGCTCAACATCGCAACAAAGGATTTAGAACTGATTGGAATAATAGTATTGTCATCACCTTTGGTTCCCTTATCCAAGGCCTCACCGATAGCACTATACTTTCCACCCAATCCGTTTTTCAGCAAGTCAATAAAGGGAGCTTTTGTCTTCTTCGTCAGTCTCAAAACGTCAACCACGTACTGCGGATAAACTCGGATTTCTGAGAGGTTCGAATTACTCAAACGCTCTGGGTCTATTGTCCTCATGACATTCTTGCCTTGGTTATAGACAGAACCCCAGTTATCCAAGCTACCAAGAGAGGTACGGTCAGGGATACGGTTAACAGCAAACTTTGCTACATTATGTGCACCACGGGAGAATACCTCATCAAAGGTAAACTTTGCTGAACTACCATCGGTCTCGCTCGTCGGACGTGTAGCATCATGGAACACATCGAATATGAACCCGAGGTAAGCAGCATAAAGCACTGCATCCGAGTATTTGCTATACTCAGGCATCGTAGTGCTGGGTTTCACATATTTGCAGTTTTCCCTCAAAGCATCTTCAAAGACGGAAAAGAACTTTCCCGTGATGTCACTAAGACCAGCCTCGTCGTCCCTTTGCTTAGTAGTGGACGTACCGTCGTCGTTAAACGTAGTAGTAAACGAGTTATCGGACAGCTTGACAAGGTCAGGGCTCAACATCCTGAAGAACAGCTCGAAAATCTTGGGCCCGCCTTTCAAGGATGATACCAAGGGATACTTACGCTTATTGGCTTCCAATTCTGCTGCAGAACCATGTTCAAAGAACATGCGGCCCTGCCTTTCAGGAAGAAGGCTCCTACCAAGGTCAAACAAGAACTGACCCTTTCTTGCATCGGTATTGATGTTTTTATAGTATTCATTCAATGCCCACTCAAACGAGACAGGTTGATTTTGTCCAAGCCTAACCTTAATATTGGAGCATAAATCGTCACTGACTTGTACCGGGAATACGTAGTTTCTCAGCTCAGCCAGGTATCCGTTTGCCTCTTTTCTGATTGCCGCATCATCTTTATAAGACATGGCTTCCAGCAAAATTTTCTGCATATTCATACTAAAATCCCTATGATGGACTCATTTTCACATATAGTTTATATAACTACATTAAAAAGGATATCAAAAAAGCGGGATTTGGTCCCCGCTTTATGACTTGAATATCTCATAGTCGTTGCCAGTCTTGCACCACGGGCATATGTACCCTTTAGGAATGACGTATTCCTTGTCTGATATCCTAGGCATTGAATCGTTTGCCGACATCTTCGGGCACGGAACTATTGACCCCGCTGGATTGACACCTATGTATCCCTTGATTGCGTGCTTGTATTCTGGGTGCGGGTCTCCGATACGGTCGGTCAGCCTGTACGGGATGTGGTTATCCTCGCAATACTGAATCTTCTCTTCCTCGTGGTCGAAGAGGTTCTTGACTATCAGAATCATATCGTAGTCTATCGGTCTCTGTTCCCAACGGTGCCATGCCGACACCATCTTCATCAGACCCATCCTCGGTATCTTGCGAGAACCGTTGGTCTTTATCTCTCCATGATAGCCGTTCATTTCAAGCCAGTTGACCAACTCTTCTATCCCGCTGTACATAGCGGGCTCCCCGCCAGTCAGTTCGACTTCCCACTCGTCAGGCGACAAGTTCCTGAGAAATCGGAACAAGTCCGCATTCTTCACCAGGTACTTCGGCTTCTCGACAAAGTTGTGCCACTCCCCCGTCGGACATTCTGGACAGGAGAAGTTACACTTCGTTGTCAGGTTCAGTTGGCAGAGTTTCATTACACCTTCCTATAAGTGATGTCAACAACCCACTTGCACACAAGGGTTTGCGGCAGCGCACCAACTTCCATGGAGCACAACGCTCCGTTAATATCACCCTGGGCCGTTTCAGAAGTCTTGTAACCGAATGCAAGCGACCTGACCAAATCATTATATTGACCGCTAGGACCAACCGATGATATCGTATTCAGGGCTGCCGCATATGTTCCAAGAGGCTGAGGTATGAACGCCGTGGTATCCCACATCTGCCAACCATACGAAGAACCATCACCAGACGGAGCGTTTATGGAATTCTCAACAATTTCGCATCTAGCCGTACCGCTAATCATGTAGGAGTCGCTAGCCGACGTGTTTTCCAACACCAAATCTCCGTTCGATACAGTAAATTTAATGTCTCCTGTCAGATAGGAATTCATCGTGTTTATAGCGGTTGAGCTATTCGTTACTTCATGGTCATTGACATAGATAACATTGACATTACCATTCAGGCTTCTCCATGGGTTTACTGCATAAACACTCGGGCAGCCTCTGCTTCCATCGTCGTTCTGATACTTATATACAAGTTCCAAATGGATAGTGCCAAACTTGCCGTTCTCGCCTCCTGGCATCCATGCCACAGTAGCTAGGTTTCCTTCTACGGCGACAACTGTCAATACATCACCAAGAGCAGGCGCCTTCTTGAATTGAGCGGCCAATCCAGTATCCCCAAGCCACATCTTGTTCTCATATAGAGCGATGCCACCTTCCGATACTATCATAGGATACCCTTTGTTGTGCTCTGCTATATATGCAGTAAACGTACCAACATCTGAATCATAGGCCGTTTTATGCTTAGCCAGAATTAGACAGTTACTCAACGACTGGTCAGCGCCAGAGAATGATACGGTGCCGAGAGCATGCACATTGGTAAGATTTGTGCCATTCTGAACATAGGATGCACTGCCATACAATGAACTGTACTCTAGTACAGCACTATTAAAAACAGACACGTTATGCCCAATTATGATTGATTTATTAGCCGTACCACCATAATATACAGAAAGTTCATCTCCATAAATAATAGAATTATCAACATGAGCAGTATCATGTACAGCTAAGTTACTGCCCAATAGGACAGAAGCATCAACATAACCAGTATTATGTACATCTAAGTTGCTGCCAAGCATGACAGAAGTATTAACATAACCACTACTATATACAGATGAGCTGCTGCCACATAGGATAGAATCCTCAATATAACCACTACTATATACAGATGAGCTGCTTCCACATAGGATAGAATCCTCAATATAACCACTATATTGTGCAAGTAAGCTGCTTCCAATAACGAGCGAGTTGGTAAAATTGCCGCCAGAATCAAGCGTGTTGTCCGAACCAATCAGCAAACTATCTGACAATCGGCTGCCATTACGAATGCTATTCCGAGACCCGACAAGCATCATGTCTTTGGTACTATCGGTCGAATAAATTGCATTTTCAGAGCCAAATATGTTAATGCCTTTATATCCACTACCATAATAAACGCTATTTCGAGACCCGACAAGCATAATGGCTTCGGTAATACCGTTCGAATAAATTGAATTTTCAGAGCCAAATACGTTAATGCCTTTATATAGACCACTATTAATAGTGTTGAAATCACCCCATACATGTATATGCTGACCACCTTCAGACTGATTGTATATGGCATTATATGAGCCAAACAGGCTATGACTTCGACCGGAACCACTGTGTATAGCATTTCCTTCGCCACCCATTATGACACATGAATCGTATTCATCATCATTGTCACCAATGACTGAATATATACTAGCCAGAATAGCACAATTAGATGCATTTGGCGATATAATACTCTTATATCCAGCGTTAAAAGAGTGTGAACCAAGAGTCGCTGATTCCTGCATCAAGGCATACGAATCACTACCCAGTTTGTAGTTGTCGATATTTACATCACAATAACTGGTTGACGTATATACAGGCAATACTGATGTCTTTGTTATGGTTTCCTCAACAACATATGAGCCACCCGCTGCAGATGAGTGAGTGACAGAAATCGTGTTGCCCACGATTTCAAACCTATTGCCATTAAATTTCACAAAATGGGATGCATCGTCCTTTATAGCAAAGTACGTGACATCGCTTCTAGGAATATAACCCCCTTCATCCGTGAAATACCCTGCCATTGGAAGATGTAACGATGATATAACACTATCGTTCATATTGGCGATAATGTCTTTCCATTGTTCCATGGTAGGCACTGACCATCCACTTGGCAACACCATTGAAGCCACAGTAGAATTGTCATAAAACAGGAACATCGGGAGCTTATATTGCTTCGTAGTAGTGCTCTCCGTATAAGAGCTCTCGTCCGAGTTTTTGTATGTGATTACAGTTGTTACACTCTCAACAACCCAGCCAGATGACGGCAGTGGGTCTACACCTCCGCTTCTGACGGCACTCCAGTCAGTTCCCGTCCATGTGTAGATTTCATAATGACTGTTAGAGTCGTCCCTGTACTTATATGTAATTTCCTTCGTAAAATAAACAGCATCATCAGACTTAGTTCCAGAGGATGTCGTTTCGATAGACTCATAGTCCAACCATTCCGACGCATCGTGATTATAGTCTGTTCCATTGGCAGCTTGAGAAATGTCACTCGGTAGTTGATAATAGAGAAATTTAGGAACTAGATACGTAGAGCATGGGAGTGTGGACGATGGAGAAAACACATCCATACCTCTACTATACACACCATTTTCGAGAGTAATGTTTCCATCCAATGTATTACTTATATAAGGAGCGATTGCACCAACAGCCGTTTTATATTTGATTGCTGTATTCTCCTCCGTAGCAAGCCTGTTCCTTACCGAGTTTGAGTTATAGTCCCTTGCGTCAACCAGGTTTCTAAGGCCAGTTACAGACTTTTCCTTCTGCTGGATAGCTTCCTGTTTAGGGCAGCAACCACCCTTTGCATTCTTCTGGTCACGGAGATATCCCATCTCAATCTGCATGTTGACAAGGGCTTCTGCCATAGAAGCGTTTGCAAGCAGCTGGTTCTTGTACCAGTCGATTGCGTCATCCTCGTACAGGTTGTAGAACACCGCGCTTTCACGGATTACAGACGAATCCTCGACAGCACCCGAAAGGTCGATGAAGATATCAGATTGGAATTCAGACAAACCTTCACCAGAGTCGCTCAACGTGACTGGGCTATCCCATTCACATACGGCAAACAGTACAGGTTCAGCCTCGGTATCAATCTGGTACTGGGCCTTCATCTCGCCGCTATCGCCAGAGCAACCATACTGTCTCATCGGAACGGCATAGATACCGATACGGTTGAACTTGAATGAAACCTTCTGGCTGTTGAACAGGGCATGCTGCTCATCCGTCGGAGACGGGTTCAATGTAGCAACATTGTCGCCATCCCCAGTTTCCACTTCCTTGAAATAAGCACCGTCCTCGGCATTTCCGTTAAGTTTCAACTGGACTTTGAGCTTAATGCCAGTAGCGTATTCGTTGTCTGCGGTCTTAGCAGTGCTTGTTACGGAGTAGTCACTAATCGGGAAATACTTCGTGGCCTTCGCCATGTTGCGGCAACCTGTGTTTTCATCATACAGGAGACCCGAAGCGTTAACGGGGGCACAATACTTGTTGAAGTTCGAGATGGAAAGAACCTTCCAATACTGGTAGCAGTACTGGTTGTAGTCTTCGCCCATATCTGTTTCGTCGTTCTGCGTATACGTGTATACAGAAGGGAACCAACCATCGATATCTACACCATCGAACGTTTCGCCCAATGCATGTGCGTAATCCTCAGAGTCACCACCTTCGATGTTCGTCAATCCGTTCCTGTAACCTTCGTAGTTACGGAAGTCCGTGGAAACCCTCGGTACAACCGCATCACCGACTTCATCAACGGGATAGAAGTTTTCGATACGGTCGTTTCCAGAGCCAAGGAAGATGTCCATACCACCTTCGGACCAACCTTCGCCAGCAGCCTTGACACCTGTGTACAGAAGAGGTGCTGGCAGCGGAATGAGCGACTTTGAGTAGTCGATGGTATCGTCGTCTCGGGACGCATTTACCTTCACGCCCTGGTAAATGTAAGCACCCTTCAAGCCATACTTGCCATCAACCCATGTAACAAGGTTGTTACGTCCATCCTCGTCTAGGACATATCGATAGTTTTTCTTGATATTGCTGTCGTAGTTTACGGACTTGAATTTATTGCTGGCCTTAGTAGTCTGGTAGCCATCTCCATTCATGTCGCCTTGGAAGATGTTATAGATGATATCACCGTCCTTAGTCAGCTTCGTCATACCAGGATTGAGCTGTTCGTCTTCCTTTTCCTGCAATTCATCAGGCACGAAGGCGAGCGCGTACCATCCAATCCACCAGTGCTGGCCGGTCGCCTTGGATGAAGAAGCCATTAGTTCAAGTCCCTTGTTAGTTATCTGTGTTTTCGCTGCCATATCGATAGTCTCTGAAATACACCAATAGTTTATAATGTGTCACGGACATCATTTCACACCCCTTATAAACTATAATCAGAAATAATCGAGGATTATTCATGAATGAGCGTGTAAAAATCTTTATGGAATCGGCATCCCAGATGGGTGTGGGCAAACCAGAGCTGGAAGCCTTGACTAAATTGTTCAAGGTATGCCTCGAAAGTGCTCTGGAAGACGAAGATAACATTGACCTGTACGAAGATGATGTCGATGAAGACGGCCAAGATGCATCCAGTCTAACCGACCACATGAAACCCAGATGGGACGAAGAAGATGAAGATGACTTTGACCAAACCCAGTCTGAACCTCTCGAATCAACCTTGGGCACAAAGCTAGCCAACGCTTATGTTCAGATTGCCCCGAAACTAATCGATAAAAACATGTGCAGTGTTGATGAAATCGACAACCTATCCAAATTCATCGATTGGTTAATAAAGGCATACAAGAAATTCAACCCAGAAGAATACATGGAGAAGGTTGCCGTCAAATACCAAAGAAGGCAATCCTATGATACCGACAGAATGGATAAAATTCTGGATGTGGTTAACCTTGGCTCTCGGGTCGTTCAACTATTGACGGAAATCAAGAATACATTCAGCGATGAAATCAGAAATGCAACCTTTACTAACGAGGCATCCGTATTCCCTGTTGCAAAAGATATCAACGCTTTCATGGCCGAGAAATTCGACACAGGTTCAGACGACTTGGCTTCCGAGCAAGCTGACCAAAGCATCATCTACGATGACTCTGGATTCAGGGATGTCGATGCAGAGGAAGAAAAGGCAAATCCAAATAAGGAGAAGGCACTTACAGACGAAGAAATACGTCAGATAAATAATGCCCCAAAGAACAACACTCAAGATACATCACCAGACACGTTCTCGCCAGACGAGGAAATAGATACTGTAGAAAATGCCGTCATCGACTTTGTTAACTTTGTTCCAACCATGAGTCTATCCGATAGCGAAGTAGCCGACTTCAACAAACCAGTTAAGAAGGAAACAAAGAAAAAGCTCAAAACTGCCGCCGACAAACGTGGTGAAGTCAGAAAGATGTATAACGGCGATGTTGTCGATGCCAATGCATGGAAAAAAGCCGATGAGGACGACCTGTGGGCTGACCTATAATAAGCGATTCATTCAACAAAAAAGGCCGAACAACGTTCGGTCTTTTCTTCATTCAAATGTTACCGTCATCTTTGGTAGCGACGGACGCCCGTCTAAATCGCTGGCATTGATTACTGGGATGGTATCATCCTTAGCCTCGGCCCTGATATGAGCAATCAATTTCTTCACCATGGACTTTTGGTAAGCAGAATACGAACCGATAGTCGATAACGGGTTTTCTGATGCGACAAGAACGATTGATACAGCATTCTTGTTTGCAGCCTCATCGTTGTATTCAACACCGCTAGCATAATAAGCATCTTGGTCAAGCTGCACGAATTGCAGGAAGCCAGAGTTGTTGAGCAGACCAGTTTTAGATTCGGATGCAATCTCTGGGTCACCCTCTATCTGTCCGACAAGGTAATGAGCACTTGATTGAGAGCCTTCCTTCATGAACTCGTCCGCCATTTCTGGGAACGTCTTGGAGTCGCTGATGCCTATGATAATCTTGTCTATCTTCTTATCGAATCTTGAAATGTAGTTCCTCGTCAGTGATAGTTCAACTTCATCAACCTTCTTTCCATTTGCGTCATGAATAGGCAGGAATGTTGCACTCGGGTCACCTTCGACAATTACCGACGGTTCGTTAGAATTGTTTTCCGCAGTAGGATTGTTGTATGCTTCGATAGTCTTGGTTGATACGTGAGGAATGGTAAGATACTCGCTTCCCTGGTTAAGAACACCCTTTCCAACTGGCATCGCAGTGAAAATATCAATCGAAGCTTCTGTCAATACAGCATGTTCGGGAACACCTTCGTTATTGTTCGCCCCGTTTCCAGCATTCGTGTACGCCTTGTCGCTTGTCATCAGTATCTTGCTTTCGCCATCCCAGACGATATGACCACCGTTTGGACAATCTATCGTACTCATCTGCTTCGCCCTGTCGTAGTACCGCATGAAGCCGTCACCTCCAAGGTTGTAAACAGCGACGTTAGGATACGAGTTCTTCGCCGTGTAGTTGTAATCAAGGAACCCGTCCTTGGATGGTGAAACAGCAACATACCTTCCCTGTCGGATGTCCCCGTCGATGAAGTAAACCTTCAGGTAATACCCCTTTTCGGGAACAGCGTTAAGACAGGTCATGTCAGGACGAACGAAATACTGTGCATCGTCGTCAATCTCGTCAGTTTCTCCAATGATTCTAGCCTGTACACCACCCCTAAGTTCGGGGTCTACCTTGTTCGTCACAACAAGGGCGTCATACAGGAAATTTTGTCTCATTTGTCCCATATATTACCACACAGCTCAGTTTCTTCGGTTTCATCTATGTTGTAGTTCATGTTCACATCGGCCTTACCCGTGTTAGTGAACGATACGTTCTTAACATATATTTTCCCGTGGGGAAGGTCAAGATACTTGATGAAATCGTCGAATACAACCTGGATTGGCTTAAAGCACTTGATGTTCTTTATCAAGGTATTGACCTTTTCTTCACCAACAACACCGTTATCGAAGTTAGCATCGCTACGGAACTTAACCTTGACGTGCGGTGTCGGAACCCACTTGCTTATCTTGCCATCTTCGTAGTCAGCGTCCTCTCGGATGCTAACTTGGTCTTCTTCGATAAGTTCGTCATACGGGCGGTCAACATCAGTCCACATCGTGATGACCTCGGCGACAAGACCGAAAGTCTCCATGAGCATTTCGATGCCAGGCCTGGTTCCACCCAAGGTATAATACTGAGGAAGGTTAGACACGGTTTCCCTCACAGCAGCCTCACGGGCTTCCCTCGTGGCGTACATACGGTTGGCGTCCACGTCGTTCTTTGCATCAGTAATGTCATATCCCATGAACCTTGCCAAGTAGCCGATAAGGTCATAGTCGATAACCTTGGCATCACGTAGATAAATTAGACGTTCGAGCTTTTCAACAAGGGGGTACTTCATATCAGGTATTCCCTTGAACTTATCGTCCATGTCGTACCTAGGTGCAACAGACGCATAGTCGTGCTTCGAATTGAACTGCGGCATCGGCTGTTCGGTCGTATCTAGGTTCTCTACATACGGGCTGGAGAAGTTGTAGCTTCTGATATGGAACGGCATGATGTATGACGAAATTCCGTTATCCAAATCCTCGGCAATCATACGTTCAACTTCTGGGTAGGTATATGGATGATACACATATTCGTCAATCATCTCGTCGGTGCTTGCCGTGTCCCATTCGTTGTTGTGATACCTATCGATGTCCAGCTTCTTTATTTTCATGATACGCTTTTCGGAACACGGTGTCCATAGACCCTGCTTGACAATATACCTTTTCGGCATGTCGTCACGAAGATTGTCATAAGCAAACACGATGTCGCCTTCCACAAAGTCGTATTCAGCATCGATGCAATTCAGGTACTGCTTGTACACACCAACAGGTTCAACGTCGTCAATATGGTTGTTCTCTGGGATATAAACACCCTTGAACACATAACCACCGAGAACGTTGATTGCTGGACTTCCGTCAGTAAACTTGTACTGGAACGCCTTTTCGTTTACTACGGTAGAAACGATGGCATTATAGTATTTTTCATTTGCATACAGAACAATTCTAGTGCCAACCTCAAATTCATGAGGTATCTCGGTTTCCACGTAACTCAGAGACGGCCTATCAGCAATGGAATCAACAATAGCCTTACCGTACTTGAAGATTTCATAGACGGACTTACGGTTCACCATAACTTCGCTAACCAGGTACTTGAACCATTTTCCTTCCGTACAGGTCATCGTATTGTTGTTTACAGCACGGCCAGCCAATTCAGGAATGCTCTTAGGTACGACCTTGTATGTGAACATACGTGGTGTAACCACAGTATCCACCATGTAGCGGCCATCAAATTCCAGCGGGTATACCTGAGTGATGTACACACAGCTCTTCTTAGCAACCAAGTCCATCCTGTCATGTACAACAACGGTTACGGTATCGTTTCCGTCGAACGTTATCGATTCTATCAGGTTATCGTCACCCTTGGCACTAGCAGGGTTAGTCGCAGTAATGTCCATGATGTTCTGGTGGGTGTATAGATAGAACGGCGTCTCGATGGTATCACCAGAGAGTTCAGTCCAATCCATGATGCCTACCTTGTAGAACGTATCGCCAACCTTCAACACATCGCCATCTTCTGGAGACACCATAGAATACGAGTTGTCTAGCTGATTGTTCGAATGGGAAGTGCCCGTCTCGTAATGGAGCCACTGCTTGCCTTCCATCGGAACATGAACAGCATCCAACTTAATTCCATATACGTAGTCATCCACGATAACATCGACCTTGTGCTTTTCTCCTAGAATTTCACCAATCCATCCATCGTTTTCGGTATTGGTAGGTGCATTCAGTATAGTAACCTTCGTATAGATTGAATATCCATGCGGGTATGCGGTATGTACATACAGATAGCCAGCCTTGTACTTCTCATCGTCAGGGTCTGTAATGTAGTAATCTATCCGAGTTATCGGATTGTAGATGTCACGATATCCAGTGATAGTAGCCTTCTCATACGTCACAACAGTTGGTTCGTCGTAATCGGAATGCCGTACGTACGTGAATGTATCCTTGTCTATCACGGTAATTGTATCAAACTCATTAAACGGGGTGTTGAAGTCAAACAACTCATAAGGGCTCTTTGCTCCTGTTACCCTAACCTTAGACTTGTCTGGTAGGTTATGCTTTTCCGCTGTCACTTCCACTAGATACGTACCTTGCTCAATAGCATTTGCTATCATTCTAGTGGAATTCACCGTCAGTGTATTAGAAAGGCCTTTCAGATTTATTCCTTCACCTGGAATCGTACTGGCCACCGAGTAGTTTTCCATGTTCTTCAATACGATGTCGTTTTCATCGTAAGTAGTATAGAACTCACAGAAACCCGTCCTAGCTTTACCAGAAGTGTTGTATGTAGACATGTTCATCAGGAAGTCCCTATCCTTCCATCCGAAAATCAGCCTGTTGTCATCAGCCTTTTCAATGAACAGCCTGTTCATTACATCATTCAGCTTTTCATATTGGCTAATGTCAACCGTCTCGCCATATTCAAGTTGAGATGTACGGAAAATACCTTCCATGTACTCGTTGTATATAGGCTTTCTTGCTATTTCCGCAACAGTGTACATATAAGGAACGATTGCTCCGTTTTCCTTCACCTCATCCTTAGTATCTGCACTGGAAATAGGTCTTACCACACGATACACAGACTGCGTATCTGGCCAGTAAATCATATCACCTGTATTGTAACCATGTCCTGCCTCATATTTTGAAATGTGCATTACAACATCAAATTCATCGGTGTATGCACACTTCAATAGATATGAACCATCAGATGGCATCCAGTAGTCTGCAGTGAAGATATCTTCGTAGCGATAGCGGCACTTTGCGGTATTTGTAGCAACATCAACTTCCCCAATGACCGCCCTAGACTTATCCTTTGGACCTTTCAAGAAGATGAATTCATATACTCCTTTATTAAGGAATGGTACATCCTTGTCGAACACCACATGATACTTTGCACCAGCGGGGTCCATCAGAGTAACTTGCTGAATGGTGTACAATTCGTTAACCGCTGTTCGAGTAAGTCCGCTTTCACCAAGTTCAATTTTCGTTATTAGGCAAAAATCACCAACATCAGGGCAGACATCGCTATACATTATAGCGTCGCTATTATCCGTAGTAAATTCATCATAGATACCCATTGCAGACTCAATCGCATACACATCAACTACCAATGATTTTGCCACCACTATATCTATGCTGTCTTGAGGCCCAGTTCCTATTGCAGGGAACTTCAACTGAGTATTTTCTTTCAGTCGTCTAAAATACGAACGGCCACCAGATACAGAATAACTTGCGAGCGGATGGTCAAACACGTTATCAAACGCATTGTCATCAAACAGGTCTCCCGTACCCTTATAGCGATATTCAAAATAATAGTGACCACCAGCCTCAATTGCAATGCTCTCTGGAATATCAACAAAATTCTTCGGTTTCACATGGATGTAAGAATTGCTGTCATTCGGGTCTTCTTCAAAACTGTATATGTTTTCAAAACGCAGTTCACCAATCTTCCTATTACCCACAGTATTGTACGGATATACTGTATCGCCTGCCTTGACCAGATTAGCATTAAAGGATGCCTCTGGGTCCCATTCGATTATCGGAGTGATACGAGAATAGTCGTAACCAAGATGAGAATATGACAATGAATACCTGTACAACCTATTCGGCATTGTCATATGCTTTACACGGGAAAGACCAGGAGTTAGGTCGATAGTCTGTCTGAACTTGATTTTCAGAACGTTTCCGCAAGGTTCGTTAAGAACCGTGTACGAACCACCCAGAGTAACATTATGACCGTTGCTAGTACCGATAACCTCGTTACTTTCGATAATGAACGAATCGCCAACATTGAGGTTAACCACATTGGACAGTGTCAAATAGCCATAGCCAGAGCGAGATGAACTGTTCTCATTCTCAATAAACTCAACCTTTTCTATTCTGTACGCCTGATATATGTATGAATTTTCCCCATTGACAAAGTCATACAGGTCTTTGAAATAGAATACGCCAGTAGGCGTATCGCCGTTCCATTCGAACATGTCCGCATGAGTAGCATTATCCACGAAAACATAATCAGTGCCGTCAAGGTAGTTGAACAAGTCCACATCGATTGTGTCTGTTCCTATTTCAGTCCTGTATTTCGACGGAGCATTCTCCACCTCGTTAATAGTGACATCAAACTTGATGCTGTACACATTGGCGTTGTTAATTTGCCCGATAAATGATACTATCGGTTCGCTAACATCTTTCGGAATGAATTTAATCACACGGGGTGCGCCGTTAATCATCGTGTTGAGCGTATTCTTGAACGGGTCCTGTGAGGTACGCATCGGGTCAAGAACCAACAGGTTGTCAGCCTTGTTGATGTAATACGGATAAATGCTATTGTCCTTATACTGGATATAGATAACATCGCCATCGCTTGAAGGGTCACCATTACTGTTTCCCTTCATCATGTTTTTGAACACATCCAGCGGAATGGTTTCACTAAACTCACCTTCATAGTAAATGGGGTTCTTGATATAAGTTAACGCTGTGGTCGTATTGTACGTGGCATTAGTTCTAGGCATCGACAAGTAATACACATAAAGGTTATTGCTATCACATGCAGATAGCTTCTTCACGAACTCGTCTATACGGTTCTTAATTTCCTTGGCTGTACTCTCGGTCGCAAAATAGTTAAACGTAAACCTGGTCGAATCTTCAAGGTTCCTGTAAGCGTTGTTCAGGTAGTCGCTGAACAACTGCATAAGGGTAACAACGTCCTTCTCTTCCTTCAGGAAGTCGGGGACGTAGTTCATGAAATCTACGAAGCGGAAAAGTCCGCCATCATTTACTGCAATAGGATTCTTTGCCATTTTCGCCCCTTAGATTTCCCTGTCATAGGAAATCGTGATATCCTCGGGATGTATCTCGCACTGTACAATCTCGTTGTCCATTGAATAGTTCGTAATGTTTCCGTCCTTGTCGATAAGGCTCTTTGCAACCTTGTACAAGAGGATGTTTCGAACGAGTTTCACATATTCCAGTCCGTAGCGGATATAGTCATACATGACATTTCCGTTCTTTTCAGTCATGGAAGTGATAACGTCCGTATCAATGAACTCCAACTTGTTTTCCTTCGTGATGCTCCATCCCTTGATGGCAGTAATCACGTCGTAATACCTGTTCGCACGTTCAAGGTCGCCCGTTCCACGAGCATCCTTGTATGCGGCATACACAGACTTGAACATAGACTGCATCAAAAGGTCCCAAATATATGCAACAAACTTGTCTACATCATCCTCGTTGATACCGTCCCTGACAACGTATTTTCCCTCAGTGGTCGTAGCCAGATACTGCTTGTAGTATGCACTGATGAGATTAGATATTTCATTCTGAGATGGAACAGGGAACGTAAGGTCTTCAGTAACAGAGCTATGACCAGGAGCATGGTGTGTATATCCAAGCGTGATTTCGAATCCGTCCTTGCTTATAGAGCCAGATGTGATATACTCGCTCGTTGCATCACCCATCCATGTCAAGTCGGTCAAATCCAAACCATCGTACATGTCGTTGGCCGCCTCGAAGGTAACATTCACACCAGCGACCTCAGGGAAAGTATGGATTAAGGATGCAATCCTCGACCTGTAAATTCCAGTCTTGAAATCGGTATTGTCCTTGAGATACTTGTACACCGTGTATTTCAGCTTTTCCTTGATGTCGCTGAAATTGTTACCACGATACAGGATGAGTTCAAGCTTGATATTGTAGTTATGAACGACTGGGTACACATACATGTGGTAACCAGCGCCAACCGTAATCATTCCACGACGGTTCAAAGCCCTCATGATACTGTCGATTTCACTACCGACTTCAACAAAGTCATACGGGGTAACCTTTGCTCCAAATACCGTATCTACATACGGGAGAGTAATGATGTCTTGGAACGACTGTCCAGTAGGCATAGCCTTCATCAGCATCTGCTTGTTTTCAGCAACCGTACCGCCACGGGTAAGAGCCATAGCTTCAGCCACATTCTGAACAGCGGCTTCCATGGCATCCCTAAACTTGTATGCACAAGTCTTGTCAGGCATCTTCTGGTTATCGTATTGCCAAATATACATCAATCCGTTAACCTTGAAACCAGAGAGGAAATACTCATCAGGTGCTGTTGGGTAATACTTGTCGTCCTTCAACCTGTAAAGGTCCTTGATAGCAGTGAACCTAACTTGGTTCATGTACTTGATGTCAAGTGTTCCGTCAGGAAGTTTAGTATTCAGAATGTCTTCGCCAAATGCAGTTGCATACTTGATGTCCGCATACCTGCTGAGGAATATCTGGTAGCTCAACTTATTCACCAACCTATCCAAAGTAGCATAGATTGACGGAGCATTGTTCTTGATAGAATCGATGCTTTCAATGTCAAGGCCACCCCTAACGTCGCTAGTCAAAGCGAAGCTCAGGTCATCCAGCTTGATATCGGACTCGTTCTCATATTCATTACGAATATGGATGTTGGACTTGTACGGGTTAATCTTCGTTCCAACGACGTTGATGAGGTTTCCACGTTCACCGTTTGTGTAGAAGTAATGAACCTTCACTTCTCCGTAAGGAATAGCGGATTTCAAACCGTCGCCAAACCTTACCTGTACGCTTCCGTCGTTTGCAGTTTCAAGCAAAACCGTATAGTTGGTTGTCGAGTTTTCACCTTCGACAAATGCTTCGATGTCGTTTACCTTGTTTTCCAACGCAGGGTCAATGAAACCTCTACGGGAAATTCTCCAGTAGATATTTCCGTTGATTGCATCGGTGCTGTCAAAGTTATCTACAAGGGAAGCATCCGTAGTGACACTCGTAAAGGTGTTCTTCCTACTTTCGAACTTGTGGTCTTCTGAATAGTTGGGGTCATTTTCCCCGAAATAGTCGCTAAATCCACCATCGACAAGATAGAATGTCTGGTTCTGAGTACCGTTGGACACAAAGACAGTTTCCTTGAAGTATCCTTCTGCACAAACGCAGTTTCCAGATATCAGTTTCAAAAGGCCAGTTTCATCAGGGTCGTTGTTTCTGTCGTATTCCCATTCGGAGTCGGTGACGGCAGTAAGGATGCTGCTTCCGATACTGAACTGGGTTCCCATCGGGATGAAAATCTTAATCTTTCCGTAAACACCTGTCTTCTTCGTCTGTATGGCGAATGCCGCTTTTGCTGGTACGGGTCTGCGAATGCTGTACCCAAGCATCCTAGCACCAGCATAGATTGCTGGGGTGTTGTAGGCAGTTTCAAGGAATGCGTTATTGAACGAGCTTTCTCCGTAGTATGCCATGAGGTCGGCCACGCCAGAGAAAAGTTCAATCATCATTCTTCCGTATGACGACGTGCTAAAATCGGCCAGCTTTCCACCCTTAGCCTTAAAGATGGTCAACAAGTTGTCCCTGATGTCATCATACGAGATATTAGTGTATTTACGAGATATGTTAGTCGCCATAATGAACTGTCTTTATTTCAAAAATAGTTTATAATCTGGTACGAATTTCAGGCCATTAAAAAAGACGGCGGACATATATCCGTCGTCTATTGAAATTTAGTGCAGTCCTTATTAAACGAGGCTCTGCTTGTAGCTATCGATAATAGCCTTTGCCGTATTAGCAGTGGATTCTGCCTTACGGAAGTCGTTAACGATAGATTCGCACTGAGCCTTCATCTTTGCAAACCGAGCAGAGTCGTCCATGACTGGCTTCTGGTTCATTGCGGGAGCACTGTTGGCAACGGATTCAGCCATCATCTTCTGCTGACGGTACTTTCCAACAATGGATTCCAGCTTGGCTTTCAGCTTAGTCTTGGCGGTTGCCTGACGGTAAGCACCAACGATGGATTCGCACTTTGCCTTGAGGCTGTTCTGGTTAACGGACTCAGCAAGCATCTTCTTGTTTGCCGCATTCACGATAGCCTCACACTTGGCCTGAGCGTCACGACGCTTGCAGAGCTCTTGGTATGTGTTAATCACAGATTCAAGGCATGCACGAAAATTTTGCTTGTACACCGATTCGGTCAAGGGTTCGCTTTTCTTGTCCTTTTCCTCGCCCTCGTCAGCTTCGCCAGCGGGTTCATCGGAACCTTCATCGGAACCTTCATCTTCGCTTACGGGAGCGGGTTCTTCCTCGGAAGCACCTTCTTCTGGAGCGGGTTCCTCTTCGGAAGCAGGCTCACCTTCACCAGCGGACTCGCCTTCGCCAAGGTCTAGGTCGCTAAACGGGTCGTAGTCACCATCGTCGGAAGCGCCTTCTTCGGAAGCAGGTTCACCTTCACCTTCACCTTCGCCTTCGGCAGGAGCAGCAGGCTCTTCGCCAAGACCCATATCAGCACCAGCATCAAGGCCAGCCTCAGGAGCAGGTTCAGCAGCAGGTTCAGAACCCAGGTCGCCAAGACCCATATCGACATCGCCAAGACCAGCATCACCAGTATCTTCCTCTGGTGTCAGATGGGTCGTGGTATCAATTTCGCTCAAGCCGCCATCGCCAAGGTCGGGAGCACCTTCCTCGCCGAGTTCCATGCCGCCTTCCATGCCAGCGTCCATACCACCAGGAACTTCTTCACTTGGGATACGGTCATCGCCAGTCATGTCAGTTGCAACACCTTCAGGCTGAGCAGGGTTGACGTTCTGCTTGCTAAGACGAGCAGTTGCGTCAGCAATCTGTTGATGGATGTAACCAGCAACGTCCTGTCGAGTATTGTTCAGCATCTGAATAGTAGCACCAGCAACATCGATATCATCATCGGTGATTTCCAACTTGTGGATATTCTCGATGTAGTCCTGGAACTGACTCATGTATTGGTCGCCTTCTTCCTGGGAAATTTGGTCAATTTCTGAATTGAACCTAGCACCAGACTGAACAGGAGCATTGACATTAACATCCATGATGGAACGAGGGTCTACAACCTCATCACCTTCTGGGGTAGTAATCATGTCGATACCGTCGTCGTCCAGTCCGTACTTGATGGGACCTTCAGCCATAATTGACTCAAAAAGAGCGGGCGAAGCATCGAAAGCGAGATTTGCTTCAAGCACCGTTGGTTTTTGTTCTTTTTCGTTAGACATTTTCTTCCTCGTAAAACGATTCATTATACACATAGTTTATAGGATTTAATCAACTGTTAAAAATTAATTTTCATCATATTCAATCTTAATGTCGGGTACACAGTACCCAGGCTTGGTCTTTCCGTCAATTTCTAGCTGCAAGTAGACGTAATCGGTCTCTCCGGCCAGCATCGGGTTGTAAATCGAGCCCATCGGACGGCAAATATTGTAGTTTCCGACCATGCAGATAGGGTGAACGAAGGCGGAATTTCCCACATTCATCTCACAGACAGCCTCATATGCATTTATGCAGGCGCCATGCTTCAAGGTGATTTCTGGGTCAACAAAGATTTCCTCTTGGTCTGTACCGCCATTGAGGACAGTCACGCCGTCAACCACTATGTTATTCACATCGGCTGCGTTCGGGATGCGGCAATCCTTGATGAACCTCATCGGGAAGCGAGAGCCGTCATGGTTGATGAAATGGTAGATTACACCAGGAGCAAGGGTCAGCATAGGCTTCCTAGCTCCGTTCAGGTAGTATTCAGGATGACCATGAGGGCCACACTTCACCTGTACATCAACCGTTTCCACCAATTTGTCCGTGACCTTGCCACCAGGTTCGGCCTGAGAAGGCAGCAATGCCCATGAGATAAAGTAACCTGTCGTAGGCGGGAACTGCGGAATATGGTAGATGATGCCCTTCGGATGGGCCAACATGAACTTCATGTCCACAGCAATAGTCAAATACTGCACATTGTTCTCGGCCACACCACGGTCTATGACAAATTCTTCGTCGTCGGTAATGTCGATGCCAGTATCAGGGTCAACGAACCTGATAAAGTCAGCCTCGGTCGGCATGAACGTGTGGTTAAAGAACGTCACCTTCACTGGGGTGCCATCCTGCTTGTTCGGAATAGGTATCATCGGCTGACGAACCCCGTTCATAACCATCACGTTGCCGAAACCGTAGTCCTTCCACTCGACATTGTACGAAGTGTTTGTCAAACGATAGTCCAGCATCTGGCCGCTGTTTCCAGCAACCGTCAAGTAGAACGGATGGTCTTTGCTGTAATCCCAAATATCGTTCACGGCAATTACAGACTTGGTGTTAGTCGGCTGGTGATATTCCACAGAGTTTCCTATGTACAGCCTAGCAGTATCAGGTTCCTCGGGTCGAGGTCCGACTGGATACAGGCGAACGTTGCTCAACTGAACGTCGGGCGGGTCTTTCAACATGAGCTTGAAAACACACTCGAAAGAATATGCCTTGCACTCAGGGTCATCTGGCCTGTAAATGCAATATGTTGCACAATCACTTGCGTCATCCGACGGCTTTGTGTCACCATTCAGATGTTCGTCTGAATAAACAGACGGGACACATGTATCAATACGCTTGAGACCAAGGCTTTCCACATGTGTACCAAAGTCTCCGTCTTTACCAGTGTATTTATATAGTTCCAACCTAGCGGCCATCTTTAACCCCTCTTGTATAAATTCTCGAATTCTTCAATTATTTTGTGTGACCATTCCACTGAGCAGCCCAATGCTTCTCCGTTATTTCTGGCGAAGGCATCCTCATATTCTTTCGCTATGTTATACACGAGCGCCACATAGGGCTTGACAACATCGGTAGACATTGGCACTGTAAATCCTTTTTTCTGCAAAGCTACGGTAGCCTTCTTGTAGCGCAGTCCTCTTGTGTACGCCAAGAAGATTTTCATAACACTGTTGATAAGTCCAGCCTGCTTGTTAACACCATTTTCTATGGTTCCCAAATTGCCAGAAAAGTGATATCCCTTCTTGGAGGTAACCACGCCAGCATTAACAGCAAGGTTCAACCTGTACATCAGGTTCTCTTGTGTATATGCGACATTCATGAATTCCTTCTTCACATCTTCACCCAACTCAGATGGAGTATTATTTGCCAACTTTTTCAATACAGACCACAAGTGGGACTCAGTATCCTTATCATTTACCTCTGCATTATCAGCATATGTTATGCCGATACACGCCATATTAAAGGCAACACCAAACTGCCTAGATGTTATCATCGTAGATATCTTCAAATTCTCGCAGTATTCGTCAAGAGAGGCGGCTCCCTTCATCATTTGGTTGAATTTAGATGAGAATTCTTCTGATACATCTTGCACTGGCAAATTCTTCTCAACAACACGTTTCTTTGCCTTTGCTACAGCCGCATCATTAGCACCCGTACTGTACTGACGCATTCTGTCATACAGGTTTACATTTTGACTAATGATTTCCTCAATCGGGAAATAAGGAATATCAGACCTGAACATTATCTTGGCATCAAAAATATCGGTTGGCTCAATACCCAACTTGGAGTATTCACCACAAATTTTACCGATTTCCTTACAGAAAGTATTTATCGACGGAAGGTTCTTTTCGTCATAGGTTGTATCGCTATCAGAATACGACATGATGCCACCATTGAATGTGTTATACACGGCCTTTGTCAATATATATGCCTCTGCCAGCTTCATGCACTCCTTCTGTATGGTAGCGTCTACAACTGGTTTCAACTCATTGCTGGTAAGGAAATCGATATACGTTTTCAACTTATCGATACTTACAGAAAAGTTGGGTTTGAACTGCACTGCCGTATGTTCCTTACCGTCGTCAATAGGACCAAGGTTAAACAATGACGTGGTGACCTTCCTACAAAGAGACGTGATGTCATTTGGAACTATCTTTGTTGCATCAACTATATTTATCGGTCCGTTAGGCTCTTTGGATACCTTACCGCTTTGAATCATGTCGAAAATCAACTTCATGTACGGGTCAGACAACACCATTACTCCCGACTCTTTCTCCTCTTCTGCGTTTTTATTAAGATAAGTCACCTTACCTTTCGTAAGCACAGCCAATCTTCGGCACGCCGCTGTTGCACTGATAATCGGGTAATTGGGGTCATCATCCTGATGTTCCGAACCAGAAAATGAGACCAACATTTCATTGACTTGCTCAGGCGTAGTTTTCAACTGCTCGGCAAGATACTCTCGACCAAATCGCAATCCAGACATAGAAACGTCAGCAACCCATAGGCAAACATCTTTGTCCGTAGCCTTATAAGCACTTTCAACAAGACGTGTTAACGCATTTACTAATTCTTCGACTTCAGACGGGCGTTCTAACATTGCCTGCTTGACTATATTATCAGTTTCACGCCCATGTTTGTCAGTGATTTCCTCAATAACACCCTTGTTAGAGAAATAATTCCGTATTCCTTCACGAGTATAATCGTATGTTCCACCAGTGTCTTTCATGTACGCACGAATCGCCTTACGCTTCTCGTCAGCCTGTTTAAAGAGAGCCGCAGCCTCAGGGTCATCCATGGACATGTTCTGTGCACTGTACAACGCATTTTTTACTGTATCATCATAATCCTTTCGACCGTCTATGTACATACGGAGGATATTGAGGTCACTAGACAACCCTTCCAGCTCTACATCGCTATTACGTGCGTTATGCAGGTCACGCTGGATTTCACTAAAAAGTGCAATTACTTTCTGGCGGCATCGGTCGTCGTCAACGTCCATACGAACATTATCCAACCTACTTCCATCGAAGAACATGATGAAACTATTTATAAAATCCTTATTAGTGACCACATCCCTAAAAGATGTAATCCCTTGTGGTATACTCATCAGCGTCTTCTGGTAAACGTCGGACACTTCATTCTGTAGGACGTTATTACTATCCATAACCGTACCGCTTAGTTGTCGTCGCTACCTTCTTCGTCAGAACCTTCGTCATCATCCTCAAAGTCGTCTGGGTTGGCCGGGTCTTCATCCTTTGGGTCAGGAGCATCGTCATCTTCGTCGTACGGAACACCCGTAACGGCCTCGTATGCAACCTTGGCATTCTCGATAATACCACGGAGGGCATAGATGAGCTTATCCTTGTCGCTAATCATCAAGTCTTCATCGTCGTTCTTGATGTCCTCGACAGCTTCCATTGCTGCACCTGCACCAGATGCATCAGCAGCAATCGTACCGTCACCGCACGGGCCCCCAGGAACGCTTGACATCTCGCCCCAGCCCATACCCATAGGAAAGATGGGGCCGTATGCTCTGCCAGTAGTCCAAGCCCCAGCAAAGTTACGCTTGCCAAACCCAATGTTCGGAACAAACTTCGGGGTTCCGCCACTGCTACGCTTAGATTTCCTGCGTTTGTTAGTCGCTTCTGCAATCATTCTTGTATTCATAGTCAATCCAGCATTATTCTAACATAGTTTATAATGTAGCGACATGCTTTTCCGCACGCAATATAAACTATTGATTGAAAAAGAGGCACAAAATGAACCCGTATACCGTACTAAACATAGAGCCAGATTGCACTGACGAACAGGTGAAAGCAGCGTATCGCCAATTGGCGAAACTGTACCATCCAGACCATTCTGGAACGGACACCTCCGACAAGATGGCTGAACTCACCGAAGCATACAGTCTGATAAAAACAGAAGAACTCCGCAAGAAATACGACCGTGAACATCAAAACAACTCAGATTTCACACTATGGTCAAAACTGTTCGGAGAATGCAACATCTGCAAGAACTTCCACAAGAAGCCCGTAGACAAGAAATACCAGAAACGGGGAAGAAATGTAACCCGTACAATCAGGCTTAGCAACGAACGGTTGTTCCAGCCAGGTGAAATCACCATCGGTTATACCCGCAAGTGCCTATGCTACAACTGTTCTGGCACAGGTGCAAGCCGTTTCAGGAAATGCACTCACTGTAACGGTATCGGCAAGGTTCGCACGGTCGAACGCAAAGAGGACGGCCTGCATGACGTAATCCTTGCCTGCACATTCTGCAACGGTCGTGGTCTGGAACCACAGGAAAAATGCGATGTTTGTAAAGGTTCTGGGTTCATCGAAAAGGATGTCAAGCTGACATTCATGCACGACGGCAAGCAAATGGATTACACTTTCGTAGGAAAGGGGCACAGTGGTAAGAACAACGGTGAAAACGGTAGCGTAATCATCCACCTCAGAGGAAGAAAGAAATGATTTCAGGTCACTACACAGGGGAACTAAAGACGGCAATCGACGATGCTGCGGCACAAACCACCGCTAGAGAAGGTGCATTCTACTCAATTCTGAACAAGCATGGCTTTTATGACATCGACGACGAAAGCAACGGTCTGACCCCGTGGCAACGAGACTCCGTTCCCGACTACAACAAACGCCGCATGAGCGCCCTCGCTTCCGCAATATCCGACATGATACAGGATTTCCTCGGAAACGAGACCTACGGCGTTATGACGACGAAGCTTGAAGAAATCATCAACAAGCTTGATGGCTTCCTCACATGTACCAAGTCGAAGACAGATGCGTTGCAGGCTGGTATTTCTGCTAGCGGCGTATTCGCCCCTGTTGGCGCCTCTGCCGAAAGCATGTATACGGCTAACGCAGCCGCTATGGGTCTTAACCCGTACGATATCGACATTCTCCCGCCTCTCCTGATTGGATTGGGTGGACTTCCCATCAGCATGGGTTCGTGCTTCCCAAAAGGTCACTTCATGCCAGACTGGTCATTCCTATACGACCATGAGATTAAGAAGAGTCCAACCTTCTACGAATCGGAAGGTACAGTGTACATCGGTGCAGGTATTCCGCTGGACATCGGTGGCAGCACGAGGGAGATGGTTCTCAAGAAGATATTTGCCGTGGTGACCGTTGACGAAAACGGTGAGCCGCAAGGTGATGTCAAGGGTGGTATTCAAGAAGAACAATTCGAGCTTATCATGAAAGCATCGAACGCTGTCGTGCTCGGAAAGAGTTATGACCAGCTTGATGACGATGTTAAGGGACTTAGCCTGACGGAAACGCAGATTAGGTTCTCTTTCTACCGCTATGTGCAGATGTCCGTATGGGGCCCGATTGTTTACACACAGAACTGGCCATACTACCACTGGGGTATGCTCAGCCATAACTCCTGTCCAGAAGCGGTCAAGACTGCTTTGGTGAGCTATTTGAAGACAGCAGGGTTCGCTTGTGATGTAAGCGGCAATTACGCAACATCAGCATTCCTGAGTTACTGTCTTCGTACTGGAATGTATTACCATCTCGGTTATGCAAAGCCCTTGTCAATGGTTCCTCTTAAAGGCGACAAGTACATCATGAATGGACAGGTCGTTACCGTAGACAAGAACAGCACCAGGTCCATTACAGTCGAGGGTGTTCCTCGTGATGAAAAACTTGCCAACAAATACTTCACCTACATAGCCGATATCCTTTCCCGTCTAACCTATGGTACAAACCCAGAGGAACTGGATATGGACATGAGAAAACGTCGTTGCGACGAGGCAAACCTTATTTACAAGTACGTAGGTTTCCGTCCACCAGAGTACGGAACAGACCTTGCCCGTATAGATAGCCGCTGCAAGCGTATCAATATGATTTCAAGAAACCTGAAAGGCCTTTTTGCAGCCAGAGTTCTTGTACACGAGAACGTCGCCTCCAGATTGCCGCCAGCAACCGATGTCACAATCGACAATAAGGCTAGCGAAGGCGAAATGTCCACAAGAACGAAGAACGTGATTACTTACCTTGCTCGTCTGGCCGGGGTGAAATACCTGATGGTCACATCGCTTTACAGAAGCCCTGAAAAACAGGCGACCATCATGTTCAATTCATTGCAGAAGACTGGACAGCCTACGGTCGCATACGGTTCAAGGGGACGTGCAGTAAACGACGAGTACGCACGCATTTGGTACAAGTTCTATGGAAAGGGTGATGACGGTCTCGAACCGAGGATTTCAAAGGATGGTTCTATTGTTACCGACCGCTTCGGTAAACCAGTCTATGTACAGAAATATGCAAAGGAACCGTTCCCACCTAATTCAGCAGGTGCCAAGGCCGCATTGAATGCAATGATTGCAAAGTGCAAGTCATTCGGATATGACACTCCTGTATCTAACCATACGAAAGACCCTGAGGTTTCCCAGTGTGTCGATATTGCTACGAGCGTATGTTATGCAAAGTTCCCGAAGGTTACGGAAGCACAGTTGAAGAAATTCGCATCTATCTGCTATATGTCATCGGAACCTTACAAGAACACACCAAACGGAAAACAGGACAACTCATATCAAACCCTGTTGATGGATTTCTATGCTCCTAAGGGTTTTGGACCGAAGGAAGTGGACCCGTGCATACACTTGGAAATCAGTCAGAAAGACCCGACACTTTCTATGTTCGATACAGAAAACCTCGACCTGTCGCAACTACTTCCGACAATCGAGGTAGGTCTTGACAATACGAATCTTACTGATGACAGTAACTGGGATAACGCATACGCCAAAGACCACAACGACAAGCTTAACGCTTCCTAGGCGCACCATACTTCATATTCAACAACATGATTCCAGCTTCGGCACTGTATGTGTGGGCCATGATAAATTCAGGGTCTACATAGCCATCTGGCGTCATCTTGAATTCGGAGCAATTTAGCACGGCTTCGTTGATGTCTTTTACCTTGCCGCCAAAATCAGGGGACTGCGGATTGTCATTGCGGAATTTCGACCAGTCGAACCATTTGAAACCCATATTCATCACTGTACGAAGGTCGTCAATACCAGCTTCGTCAGCATCGAATATGATGACACCGTTTTCCTTGTATTCCTTGAAATTAGGGTCTGCCTCGACAAAGCTCTTGAAGTGTTTCAATCCACCGACAGCAACGGAGTTCTTGATAAAGGTCGAGTCGATTGCACCTTCAAGCATAAAAAACGGCTTGTTGAAATGGATAAAATCACCATTGTACAGCTCACGCTTAGCGCCAGCATAGTTTCGATAGCGCATCTTCGATTTATTTGTCAAGTCTCTGGCATCGAACTGAACCCATGAGCCACCAAAACGGTAGTATGGTATAATCAGACGATTTCCGTACTCGTTTCCAGTAGGAAGACCATACTCATTCAACTTCAAGGTTCCATCAGGGTTCTTATCCAAGAAGCGCTTATCCTTCTTGCATACAAACCACTCCTTGTACACCTTTTCCCTTATCTGACGTTTCTTGCAGAAATCAATGGCTATCTGAACATCAGGGTCATTTTCTTCTTCGAGGGAAACCAGCTCACCATCCTTAAACTGGTATGCACCTTCAACATACTGGCGTTCAATCTTTTTCTGGGGGCCCTTATTACCCTGTCCATACAGCATGAACAGCAGGCGGTTAAATATCGTAGGATATGATTCCCGAAATTCCCACATAACATGATGCGCAGGTCTGCACTTGTAACATACAAAGTTCCAGGTGTCTCTGTACACATACGCCTTTCGCTCGGGTTTAGTAAACGAGTTGTTAGGCATCTGTCCGCAATACGGGCATACAAAGTTAAATCCATTCAGCACTTCGACAAGAGAATACTCGTCGAACGCCTCATGTACTGCGGCTTCCATATCCGCATTAGGAATGTCACGAAAATCAGCCATTATGCAAAGTAGTCCACGTTAGATACAATCTTTACGCTGAATTCGGAGCTGGCTACAACAACGTTAATTTCACTTCGTGGAGCGTTCTTGTCCTTGTTCGCCGGGTCGAGAAGGGCACCTGGCTTGACGATGTAGCCCTTCATGGTCATAAGGTCGTTGGCACTGTTCTTGAAACGGCGAAGTTCGATATTCACGTCACCGCCGATGGTGTCCATGAAACGGAGGGAACCAGACGGGAACAACCTCTGCTTTCCATTAGCGAATGCGTCAAGACACTGTGCCTCATCTTCTACGAAGAAACAATGTTCATCAATCTTTCTTGTGATTTGCTGCGTGCCGCTTCCCTTAATGAGAATCTTGCACTGAAAATCAGGGCTAACCGTAAACGAAAGGGCCTTGCAGCTCGCAATCAGCTTAATGTCCTTTACAATCCCATGAAGGATATCTTCGTTGAAACCAAGACGGGCAACCAGAGCCAACTGCTCGTTGAAAATCTTCATGTACTTCTTGTCCGCATACACAGAGTCGTCAGCAACGCCGATACGGGCATCCTTTTCCTTTCCCGTAAAGATGATATTATCGTATTCAAGACCACGGATGGTTCTTTCACGAGCCACCTTGATTTCACACTTCGGGAAGCCTGTTGCCTCAGCATACTTTATGAAGTCTGGAAGAGATGAAATCTGCAGACGGGGTTCCTCGAACGCAACGTCGTTTTCAGATGCGACAACATGTATCATCGCACTGTCGCAAATACCGTTGAAATAGTATTTCCCGTTAAACTGGCCATCGCTTCCCTTTCCCTTAAAGATAAGACCAGCCTTCATTTTCATCATCGAGTTAATCGTCTTCAATACATTGAAGTATTCTTGGCTCATACGAACGACGCCCATATTAAACCTCTCTATTTGGGACACAGACTTCTTTAACAATAAAATATAGTACAAGATGGGTTATTTGGCAAGGGTACTAAAAAGGCCAGCTTTTAGCTGGCCAGTGGACTAGAATATCACCTTTCGTTTGTACCTTGCGTTGGAACACAGGGCAACCTGCTTGCCATTTTTAGTTTCAGCGAAAACCACTGAACTGTCGTGGATGCTTCCAATAAGGATGTTGAGCAAGCGGCACTTGATGGCGAACGGTTCGAACGGCTTTGCTTCGCCAACTGAAATCATTTTGAAGATTTCACCGTACTTTTCCTTCCAAGTGATGCCAACATTGCACGGGCCGATGTATTCAAACGAGAATTCGTCATCCTTGTTCGTAGCGCCAAAGCTCTCGCAAAGTTTCGGAATGGCTTCGTCAAATGCCGTGCCAGGGGTAATGAACTTGGTTTCACCATCCTTGAACACCAATGTCTCATACTTGCTCGGGAACACCTGAGCGATTACCGTGATTGAACCATCGCTTGCGGCGATTGAACTATTCTTCTCGTCATAGTCAATCGTTACGGTTCCAGTACCGATGAAGGACAGGAGTTTCATCGTGGACTTGCTTACGTTGAAAGCAAAGTTCGGGTCACTCTTGGAGTTGCCAAGATTACTCATGTTGTAACGGGTAACCACTGACATATCATCATTACCGACACGGAACGATACAACGCCAGACTTGCGGCAAATGTCAACATCGGAGAAATAGTCGCTAAGGCTGAACAGTTCAACCATGTCGCTCTGTTCCATCTTGAAGGTAGCGTCAGAATTACCGAACACCGCTTCCTCAAACGGCTCAACATTGACAAGTTCTGCTTCGTACGAGAAAATCGGTTCCTGTTCTTCCACCTCAGCAAGTTCCTTACCAGTCTCGCCATCTTCAACTGGGGGAACATCAGTTTCATTCTTAACTGCGGGAACATCGGGCTTCTTCAGGAAACCAGCGATATGAACCTTGTCATCCTGTCGCATGAACGCAATCTGTTCACTGTTGATGCAGGTGTTAAGCGCCTTGCCGAGGAAGCGTGCATTGAAGTAGAATTCGGAACAGTCGTCAAAATCGGAAACGTCGTAATCACCTTTCCAAACAGGCGTCTTGATTTTAAGGCCACATTTCAAGGTGAAATATACCTCGCCGTCACCAATAACAACCTTCACTGGTTCATCTTCATTTTCAACACCAGAAATGAGTGAAGCGGCATAGCGAAGTGCAGGAGAATTTGTATCAAAAAGTATCATAAGACTTCCATCAGTTTACTTTCGTTATTAAAATACATTATTCCAATAAAAAAGGCGTGCCAAACGGCACGCCCTTGAAGAAATCACTAACGATTAGAACGGAAGGTCATCGTCAGGGAAGCCTGCAGCGTTCGGAGTCGGAGCAGCTGGCTGCATCTGAGGCTGGGCCTGAGGTGCAAACTGAGGCTGGGCCTGAACCTGCGGCTGAGGAGCCATCGTCGGCTGTGCAGGCATCGGCTGAGCTGCGGGCTGAGCCTGTGCTGCAAACTGCGGTTGAGCATATTGCGGTTGCGTAGGCTGTGCATACTGCGGCTGCGGCTGTGCATACTGAGGCTGAACCTGAGGTTGCGGAGCCATCTGCGGTGCGGGCTGCTGTGCTGCCATCTGGTTGAGAGACGGCTGTGCAGGAGCTGCGGGCTGAACAGGCTGCGTCGGCTGAGCGTTGATTACGGCAGGATTGCTGTACTGCGCCTGAGGAGCTGCCTGAGGAGCTGCCTGTTGCGGCTGAGCGTTACCGAGGAATTCTGCACCAGACATACGAGTCATGTTCGGGTTCGGGGTAGCGGCAGGAGCTGCTGCATTCGGAGTGATGTCGGCAGGAGTGCTGACGGCAGCATTTCCAGTCTGAGACACCAACCACTCGTTAAGCATCTTCTGTGCTTCTTCATAAGTAGCAGGAAGGTCTTCCCTCTGATATTCGTCGAGGTCAACGCACTGGTTCAAGTAGGAAATGATTTCAGCATCTGTTGCGGCAACATCACTTGGCGTGTCAACAAACTTGCTGGCATCGTATGAGTTAATCGGCTTGCCGTCAATTTCGCTAGCGGATTCCTGACACGTAACAATAAAGTCACGTCCACCACGAATCTGTTCAGGGAAGAAACGGGAGGCGTTTCTGAGTTCCAATTCGTTCGGAACAAACTCGGAATCAGGCTTCTTGCGGCCTTCCTTGGTATTTTTCCACCTTCTCAGTGCAACAACTTCTGGTTCACGAGGATAGTCAAGAGCTTCATTCACCTTCATCGAGTGTTCCCAGATTTTCACCTGGTTGTTAAACTCGTTATGAACCATATCCGTACGGATAAGAGCGTTTGCAACATAGCTCGTGGAAGCCTGGTTACGCTGGTTAGTCTTCAATTCATCGGCTGCAAGTGCATCGCCTGCATCAGCGGCCTTCTTGAGCATGTAGTAGCGGTTGAACGTCCAGTCGCAGTACGGGCAAACGCCTTTCAGCTTGTTGCCAGTATATGTGGTCTTCAAGCACTTGAAGTACTTCTTTTCACCATTTCCGATGCGGAGATAGTGGACCATAATCTTACGGAACGGGGACGGATTTGCCCTGTCGTAATCCAGGTTGCCCTGGGCATCACGCTTCATGTTGGGAAGAATACGAACCTGGGCAGAATACGACTTGTGGGTGTCGTCCAACCTGGTCTTCCAGACACGGGTATCTACCGGACGTGTTGGTTCTGTGGATGGGGATTGCGGAGCCGAAGCAGCCGCTGGGACATAGTTCAAATCAAGGTTATTAGTCATGTTATTACCTATTGTTAATTCACATTGTTATTAATGAGGAAATTTCCTCAATTAAAGTTTATAATGTAAATCGTTTTAACAAATATACATTATCCAAACGACAAATGCAATACTTTACTGCATTTTTTTCTTCTTGTCGTATTCCAATGCCTCCGCCTGCTGACGCTTGTATTCGAGCATCTTGAGCTGTTCGGTCTTCTGCATGGTGGCAACGACCTCCTTCAAGTTCTCAGGCGTCTGGTAATCCTCCTCGCCAGCATGTAGTTCGTTCAAGGACTCCTCGATATCGTCGAACAGGTCGTCAAGGCTCCATTCCAGGTGGGCAACAACTTTGTTCTTGATGGTGGCGAAGTCGAATACGTTCTTCTCTTCCTTGGTCAACTCGGTATCTTCCACCTCGTTTGCATGGTTCGGGTCGTAATCGTCACGAATCTTGACCTGCTGATGACCGTTTTCGTCAACATAAGTCTCCGTAATCTGCTCAACTTCCTTCTGGTCAAGCAGCTTCTCTGAAACCTTCTCGGAAGCCTCGGTGTATTCGTCGGCAATGCCGAAATAGCTCTTGCCAACCCACTTCTTTTCGGGAGCGCTATCGCGGATTTTCTGAATCCACTTCTTGTAATGCTCGGTCTCGACAAGCTGGTAAGCCTTCGGGCCCGTAGGCAGGAACGGGGTTTCGTCAAGCATCTTGCTGTGGCCGGTGGCAACCATTCTCTGCATGTCCGCGTTCAAGGCCGCCAACTGCTGCTTCTTTTCCTGCTTGTTGGCATCCAACAACTTCCTATCCGTATCGCTAAGTGCACATCTTTTCATATTAAACCCTCTTTTCGAAACGTGCGATAAGTCTTTCCTTCAATCCAGGCGGCAAACTGGAATTTTCCAAGTTAATCCGTCCATCCCGTTTTGCCTTGTCGAAACCGTCGGCAATCTGGTCGATTATTGCCTCAATGATGTCATCCGAGAATACGTTCTTGACAAGGAAATCGATGTCGAAATACTCGTCCAGGCTAGACACCACCTCGAACATCCCTATTTGGGAGTCCCGTTCGTGCAAAAGCTGGTAGACCGACTTAATGCATTCGTTAAAATAAGCTGCCCTGTCCTTAATCAACGGTTCAGGCATGCTGAACAAGCCGCAAGTTCCGTCAACGGATGAAGGGGTGGAAAACATCGCCTCAATCTTGCCGCAAATCGTCTGCCTCTGGTTTTCATCCAAAATGGTATACATAAATACCCAGTAGTTCAATCTACTGGGTAAAATATATTTTTAGAAGAGCTGAGCCATTGACGAGAACGACGGGTCTATGGGTTTCTCCTTCTTCTGTCTAGGCTGCTGTTGCTGTTGCGGTTGCTGTTGTTGTATCAAAGTGGGCTGTTGTGCCTGCGGAGGTCTCCTTTGTCCTGCTGCAGCCATCGCTTCCTGAGCCATGGATTCCATCATAATGCTGTTAATGGTTTCCATATCCTCTGGCTGTACATCACTTAGTCGCATGTGAGGCCAATCGACCCTGACATTGAACTGAACATCACTGGACCCAAATCGGTTCTTTCCTATCGTAACCGTCAAGAAGCCAGCCCGTTTCAAGGCAACATCGTGAACGATGATGTAATAGAAGTCTGCTGTATCACCAAGACCCATTGAGCCAGCAGTCTGGTCCATACCGATATCCTTCATTCGGTAACCAGCACGTTGCATCTGTGTTCCTGTCAATATAGCCATATCACGGTTAACTGCCATGTTTCTCAACTGTTCAGCAGAATACAGGATTTTCTGGTAGCTTCCGTCGGTCTTGTTGTACGTACCTGCGTTCGGACTGATAATGCCAATATAGTCAACAACAAGGAAGTCAATCTTAATTCCTTCCACCTGTTCCAGTTCATTGATGTAGCCTTCGATGTCGTCAGGTGTCGTCTTTCTCGTTGGCATCCAGTTTATGAACAGGTTACCTGGTGTCGGTATCGACGGGTCGTGTTCTGCCTGCAGCTTGACAATCACTTCCTCGTCACTCATCTTGGAAATATCGTAACGGGAAACATCAAGGATGGCGCTAGTAACACGTTCCCAAATCTTTGCCGCATCAAGTTCAAGACTGATGTAAACAACGTTGTAGCCAAGGGTGGCAGCAAATGCGGCCTCATTAACCATGAACATCGACTTACCACCGCCAGATGTACCGCCAACAATGCTCAGACATTTACGGAAATAACCACCACAAGTTCCCTGCGCATCTGGGCTCTCGCTAGTAAACTTTCTGATTTCACCGAGCTTCGAGGGGATACTCTTTTCCATGTCGCCTAGCTTAGACTTTGCATACTTTGCGTCACGGATGTAATGGATACCCAAGTTTGTCGTAAGCTTGAAGTTCAACGCATCCTGCAATTTTGGCATGATGCCACGCATTGCGGCCGGGTCTTTCCCGTGCATGTGGAGAGCGTACTCTTCCATAAGCCTCTGGGAAACCTTGAACTTGAAATAATCTTCAATAATGTTCTTCTTTACATCGGGAGCGATTACGCCAATAGGGCGTGTAATTTTGAGAAGCTGTTCCTTTGCTTCATCGCTGTAACCTGGGTTTTGATTTAATCCAGTTACGAGTTCCTGCGCTGTCGGATAACGGTCATATTTACGACGGAACGCATTGATAAGGTAGATAATCTGCTTATCAGCCTTGTCTTCGAAATACTCTTCTTGCATCTTGTCCGTAATACGCAGACGGACATTTTCATCTTCAAAGAAACACCTCAGGACATACTCTTCATCACTTAAATTTTCTACTACCATATTTCACCTTCGGTTATTTATCACATTGCAAACTAAAAATACATTATCATTACTAATTTTGCAAGACTAAAAAACAGGCGGAAGATAGACAACCGCCCGTTTTTTAATTATGTACTTACTATTTCGACTTTGCGCCCTTTGCAGCAATCTCGGCGGCAGTTTCTTCCTGCACTGCTTCGATTTCATCGCTGATGTTCTTCGGAGTAGCTGCAGCTTCTTCCTTCAACTTGCTCTTGCGGGCCTTTTTCTTGGTCTGCTCTTCCTCAGTGAGAGGTGCTGGCATTTCACCAACAAGGTCTTTTGCAAAGAGGGATACATCGTACATGTACTGCTTCTCGATGTAAGCAAGGAACTTCGGGTCGCTGATAATAGGTTCCATGAACGCCTGCGTGTTGCATTCATCGGCATCATCGTCAGTCCAACGGAATTCACGGAGAAGTTCGCCAGTTTCCTTGTCTATATCATAATCAGGACGATGGAGGAATGTTCCCTGATTACCCTTCTTGGTTTCAACAGCAACCCCCGACGCAATAGCATCTTCAACCAATCCGTACCAGCGGTCGATACCACCATTCGTAAGAATACGGTATTCGCACATGCGGTCTTCCATACCGTCACGACCCTTCTTAATCTGTGCGGTAGCAATCTTACCAATCTTGGATGCCTTTTGTGTGGCTGTTTTCTTCGTCTTGTACGCCCTTCCGTTCGTGCATACCAGAACGATGGCATCGCTGTTGAAGTACAGTTCGCAACCACCAGGGATGTTCTTCGGGTCCTTGTACTGTTCAAGGCTGTCGTAAACGTGGTTGATGATAAGCGAGGTAAACTCGGATGCGTTAATCAGCTTGGCAAGTTCGTTCTTCTTGATTGCAGTCTGCCCCATGTCTGCGGTCGGGGCATCCTTACCAGTCTGCTTTTCGATGGCCTCAACACGCTGCAATGAAATAATCGGTCCCCAAGAGTCGAACAGAAGGAATACATTATGGCGTTCCTTACGGGTCAATCCTTTCTGGGCGTTTGTGATAAATTCATTGATTTGGTGGATAAACTTCGATTCATACACGATGATTTCGTCGGTATTTACACCGAGACGCTGTGCCAACTTAAAGTTGAAAGCGCCTTCTGATGAAACAACGATGCAATCCATTCCAGAGTGGTAAGCGGTCGCAAGATAGTAAAGGCCGATAATGGATTTACCCATTGTAGACGGAGCTGCGATTTCCGACATGTGACCCTTCTTGATACCGTGGTTTACCATACCACTGAAAAGAATTTCAAGAACTGGGATTCCGCAGCCAAGGTATTCGACTGGCTCGTTCTTGCTGATGATGTTTTCTTCGAAGGCCTTAATACCCTTCAACTTGGCTATCAATTTACTAGGCATATTTTTACTCCTGTCTGTCTCGACGTTCAACCCAGGGGGTCCTTGTCTTCAGACTTGTTGATGCTTAGGCATAATATGTTTATAAGTTATTGGTGGCCCACTGACACTTCGTGGTCGAGAATCTTCTGGCAGGCGAACCTGTTCTCTCGGATGATGCTTAAAACATCCTTCATAGAGCTAAGGTATTCCTCCTGCTCGGCAATCTTCTTTTTCCAGTCCACAAGAATAGGGTCCCCGTTGATACGGTTCATGAGAAGCGTATTGTTCGTGTAACGAGGAATTGTCTTGAACTTGTGCTTGTGGGTGACCTCGGAAAGCAAGTCGTCCATTTTCACTTTCATTTCTGAAACCAGACGGGTTTCTTCATCCACCAAACGAGCAAAAGTGTATTCATAATTCGAGACTTTACGCAAATACTCGACAACCTCAGGAACGGCTTCGGGTATCGTAATGTACTTCTCTGCCATCGGCAAAACGTCATTCTTGAACTTATCTTCGGTCATGAAAACTCCAACAAAAATGGGAACCCGATTGGGCTCCCACTAAATTATATTGTTTTTTTGCTATTCTGTTATTCGTCCTGCGAATCAGTAGGAATTTCTTCCACGGGACAGTCCTTCGTGCCAGGTTGAACACCGTTGTCGATGTCCTCTACCGTGACCTTGCCTGCCTTTTTCTTCTTGCCGCCTTTCTTCTTCGTCTTCTTTTCGGTCTTCGCAGCTTCAGATACAGGGATGACCTCTTCCTCGACGGTCAGCTGAGCATCTTCGGTAGAAGCCGTGTCGAACTTGGCCTTGATTTCGGCAGGGATGTTTTCAAGCATCGTACGCCACTTCTTCAAGTTCTTCGGGGACACGTGGAGTTCCTTCATGATGGTCTGCGGCTTGGAACCTTCGGACAACAGGTGCAACAGTTGCTGGAACGGTTCGCTACCTTCGATGATGTTGTAGCATTCACGGTCGTAAACGATTTTCACGGCGTCATCAGATACAGGAAGCCTTGCGTTATGGATATCTTCAAGAACCTTTGTGTAGTCGTTTCCGTTCAAAATGGAAGCAATTACACGGCCAACCAATTCGCCATCGAGGTTGTACTCGACATTTTCATCGGCAGGGGCAGTCGGCTTTGGTTCTTCGGCAATTTCCTTAACCTTTTCTTCCGTTTCCTCCTTAAGCTTAGTTGCCTTCGGCGGGAAACGAGGAGTGATTTCAGGGAATTTATACAGGTAGTAATGCCAGAAGGCACTTGCCTTTTCATCGAAACTGGTTTCGGCCTCTTCGTCAACGGCATCCTTTTCAATTAGCTTGATTACACGGACAGCACATTCGCTGAAACGAGGAACCTGCGTAGTCAAGATGTCCTTGTTAATCGGCTGCCAGCGGGAGTCAATCCACTGTGCCTGATTTGCTGGCGTGCATGGGCTGGAAAGCGGGTTGCTATTGACATCCTGTACACTGAACAGGAGCGTGCTTGCCACTGGGAACTTTGCGTCGTCCATGCTATAGGTATCGTAGTTCTTTGCCTTGAACTCGAAACCGTCGTTTTCCCTCACATATTCCTTGTACAGAGTGACCGAACGTGCGTGAAGTCTCTGAATGACGTAACCCACAAGGTTTCCGACATTGAACTTGTCATGCTTTTCGGTATAGATATACTCGTCCGTAGACAAAATCGTACCCCAGTCACCGTTGCCGCAATGCTTGCAGAACGCCTTGACTATTTCGCTAACCTTTCTCCATCTTTCGTCGGCCTTGATGAATACAAAGCTGTCACTTTCGGCAATGAGTTCCTTCTTTGCTTCTTGGAACCAATCGGGTTCATCGGTCAGGAAGATGTAAATTTTACGGAAGCCCATGTTTTCGTGGTACTTGCACCACATCTTGAACTTCATTTTGGACTGTTTGACCAACCTGGCCAATAGATATACTCGTGGGTTCATAATAATATCCCTCAATATTCAAGATTAAATTACATTTTTTCGAAACAAAAGTGTCGGGAGACTTTCTCCCGACACCCTGATTAGTCCATAGAACACTAAAACGGAGGGTCATCACCGAATGGACTATCAAACACGTTACCTACGTTATAGTCTGGTTCAGGCTGTGCCGCAGTTCCAACAGCAGTCGGAACAGGGGCAGCCGAAATAGGTGATTCCATGTCTTCCTTAATACGTTCAATCTTGTTAGACTGGTAATTCCTTTCCGAAGCAAACGCCGTGTTGCACCAATCCGCTTTGCTCCTAGGATGGAAAGCGTAAAAACCACGGTCACGCATATTCTTGATTAAATCCAACTGACCCTTCGTGATGCCGATATGTTCCAAGGATTCAGCAGGAGCATATTCACCGTTGCAGACATTGCCGCATGCTTCGGTAATCGCATTCTTGATATTGTCAGGAGTGCAACTGAGGTCAATCAGCGTCTTGTTCCTGATATACTGGTCAACCCAACCCTCTCTCTTTGCCGTTTCATACACATCACCACAAGCCTTGACAAACTTGGGAGCGCCATCCTTACCAACGCAGGTAGCCTTCGGAAGGCCAGGGGTCTTGGGGTTAGGCAAACTCATGCCGTGGATGTTGTCGCTGCTATCACCCGATACGATTTTCTGTATCAGATATTCAGACGGGGACTCGCATGAAAGGAACTTGGCGGCAAGATGGTCATAGAACACTGCCTTGCTGCAATCAATCTGCATCATATCACTGTCACGGGTGACAACAACTATGCTGCTATACCTATCCTGCAGTGCCTTGATGGAACTGTAAATAACATCGTCACCTTCGGCCCCGTCAAGCTGGATGGGAAGGGCACGGTAATACTTGGCAAGCTCAAATGCAAACTTGTCTTTGTACTTCTGCCACTCGTCTTTCGGTGTCTTTGCAGTCCATTCACTAAACTTACGCTTTCCCTTGTAGCTAGGGATGATAGGAGTCTTGTTTTCGTTCTTGGACTTTGTGCTAACCTCGTACAAGCCCCATAGCAAATCCTGCTTGGCCTGAGAAAGTTCATTCAGAAGGACATGGTCCTTTCCACGGAACGTCGGATAGTCCTTCACCGCAATTCGTTCCACGGTGTATTCATCCTTCTTCTTGTCAGGCTTTCCGATACGGTAGGCATAGTTTTCCGTTTCCGTGTAGATGTAGGTGTCATCGTGGTACACGATTGTATGCTTCCCGTAATAGTCCTTGACGAAATCGTTCCTCCAAGACTTTCCGTCAACGGCAATGATGATATCCAAGGGATTGAACCGTTGGATTAAATCGTTCATCGATGTCACCATCTTGTTACGCCACAGGCGGAGTTCGTCTTCCTTTGTCTGGATGCCATAATCGTCACCCGCCTTATAAGAAGCCTGGATTGAATGGATGTTCTGGTGGGCTATCGACGACCAGTCTATCACCATGAGCCTGTTTGTATCATACTTGTAAGTAGCAGGGGTGTTAAGCATAATTTTACTCCTAATTTTACAATATAGTCTTTTACTAGCGTTTTGGCAACCAAAAAATGTATAAACTATTGTTAATTGAAAGGACGCTCCATGATTACAACGCTTCAAAAGGAATATGCTTTAATTTACTATATTCACGCAGTGCTGGGACAATCGCTCAACAACGGTTTCTTGCACGAGTTGTATACCGAAAAGAACATAAAGACCATCCTAGAAGCGCTAATCAATAACAAAATCAAGGACCAGCAGACGATTAACGTCGAAAAGGTAATCGATAGGGTCTCTACCTTGATTGACATAGATGCATTGACCAACCCAAGCAACGAGAAAGCCAAGTTTAACGTACTCCCTTACAGCCCCGTAAGCTTCATGGAGCTGTATATGGGAAAGAACATCAACAATGTGTTGGTGGACATGATGGAGAGGGTATTCGTCGATGACATAACGGACGCTAAGGACGGCCTGGCCGGACATTTCGTGTCAATGTTTACTGTCAAGAACATGGCGAATCCAGCGTTCTACAGACTTGTCACCCTCAATAAGCGACCTGACATCAGCGAAATAGAAGATGCTCTTCATACAAGGTATCCAGAATCGAGTATGTTCTCCAATACGAAAGACATGTCGGACATCGAAACTATTCTCGAACCGTATGCGAAGCGTATGTCTAACGCAAACTTCACACAGAAGGACATGAACGGTCTTTTCACGTACATCGCAAAGAATTTTCGCAACTCGCTCAGTCCACTGTCCCTTGAAAACGGAATAGATTTCGTAATCAAAAAGAAAGATGAGAGCACGGAGACATCATCGGCATTCGATGATATACGTGACGAGACTGAAGAAAACATCAAGACACGAGTGCAGTCAGCACCCTCGATATACGAGTTCTTCAAGGAAGCTTCGAAGGCACGATTTGCGGGCACGATGAAATACACGAAAAATGGCACGCTTGATGGTAGTGAAGGACCAGCAAAAGCTATCGAGATGTCTTTGATGAGACAGGACACCGCTGTAAATGACGAAAGCGATAGGTACGAGCTATTCATTTCCGTACTGGACAATCTTCTGAAAGTAGAGTCTCTCCCACCAGTCAATCGTGGCATGTATAGGGATAAACGAAAAGTTATTCTTACCGAGGAGCAATATCATGCTCTTTTCCCAGAATACTTCGTTACTGTCGGAATAATTAAAGAAAAGGTATCAAACGCATCCGAACTGGGTGGTGCAAAAATGAAGAGCGGCGACGAAGGGTCCAGCGTCATCGACAACTATACAGGAGAGCAGCAATACGAGGAAGATGACGACAATTCGGATACAACAACCGAAATTTCTGTCGGTAAGAGCAAAAAGCTCATGCTAGCAAAAATGCTGGCAACAATCAACGGGCATCCAAGCGATGTCCCTGACAAGCTTACGCCGACAACAGGCGTTAAGTCGATGATATACGAACTAAACCGTATACTACTAAACGAGCTATTCAACACATCATACGCAAACCTCGAAGGATTAGTGGACTTCCTTACGACAGGCGACATAAAACAGGAGTATCCTGCAATTAAAGACAATGCTCAATCCCTTAGTAAACTAAAGGATAGGTTCCTATACGAACGTGACTACGAACGTAGAATGTCATCTGAACGAGATACTCATGTAAAGGCATTTTCTACCATACTGAGTGAACTATCACGTATGGCCAAAATGGACCCGCAAAGCGTATTGAACCAAAAGAACGCAGACAAATACAACCGTACTTACACCAGTGCACAGTACAAGAATATAATCATCACCAAATATGGCAAGACATACATTCTGAACACATTGCCTGGAATCGTAGAGTTGATGGCGGCGCACGCAAAGGTAGGCGAATACATCAGCTCGATGACACTCACTGGTTCAGACCCAGTAAAATCTGCACTTGACTTTTTGACGAACAGCGGACTGCTAACGGAAGACAACAACGTATGCCGTCTTGAAACTGACACTGAAACTACCAGAAACATCATCAACGGAATGGATTGGGATAAAGTTCCAGACAATAACTCTATGCTATCCGATGCTCTACGCAACTGTTCCTATATATACAGGATAAACGGCTGGGTTCGTATGAGTGATGAGGAACTGGCTGCAAACAAGTTTACTCCAATAGAAGATAAACGTAAGGAAAAGAGCGCCGCCTACGACATTAGCAAACTTGTTTCGGTGATTGAACATCTGCAAGGTAAAATTAGACCATATGTGTTCAAGTTGAACGATATCAACTATATTATCGACCTCATAAAAAAGCAGTATCACATCGATACACTGTCTGATGTCGTGCCTCCTGATGTGAGCAAAGAAGGACTGCAAAGAGCCGATATACACATGCAGAGTTACGCTACGGACAATTCAGCGGAAGCATTCGACAACTTCTCGCAGATGTACTATCTAAACTATATCAGAGAACAATACGATGAAATAGCAGATAATGCACGCAAGGCTATAAGGCAAACCTTAGCGGAAAACCACCTGCTCACTACAGATGTTCAGAATACTCTTATTCAAAAGGTAAATAGGAGTGGCAATAGTGGCCGCAAAACAGCAATCATCAACGAGATTTTCGATGGAGTGAAACGTTCATCCCAAGGAAACGCCGCAGAAAATATCAATAAGATTGAACTTAGCAACATAGTCGTTCTCTCTGAATCTATAATAGTGCTTTACAACAAGGCATTGAACCTATGTAGTAACGATACGGCTATTACAGACGTGTTCAGCCCAATAGACCACGTAACAGCCAATGACATGGACACGATGGCAAAGGGAAGTTCTCCATCAGGAAAGGCATACACAGAAAACGGAGATGGCTGCCAACCGCAATTCATGCTGAACGCATATCTCATCAACATCCTGTTCGAGGCGATATATATGCTCAGGGTACATTATGGACTGCAAGACCCTGAGGAATATACAGCACGAGATGTAGACAGCCTTACAAACATAAACGAAATGGAAGATTATATCAAGGAAACTATTGGAAGTCTCGCCATAAAGGACAACCCAAAATGCCGTGAGCTTCTGACAAAAATTAATCGGAGACTAAACATACTCTTCAACAACACAAATATGCTGAACTTGGTTATTGCACTCCGTAGAAACAACCCAGGACTAACTAGGCTGACAACAGGTGCAACTTCGCACATGTCGATAGAACGGTTGATGAACAATATAACGAGCAAACAGGAGAACGACTTCGACCTCAAAGCAAAGCGAAGACGAGAAGCTCTCCTTGATAAATACTTACCAATGGACTAGAACTGCCTGCGGTAGTTTTTGAGAAGGCCATTTGCGGCCTTCTTTTTCTTTTTCTCCAATTCCTTTGCCCGTTTTTCAGCCTTTTCCTTTCTCTTCTGCTTGATATCATCAAGCTTGACATCGGCCTCGACTATACCAGTAAGGTCAACTGTCTGGACAGGAATCTTGTCGGCATCGTAGTATTTCACCCTTTCACGGAAATGCCTCACCATGCAGTTCTCGTTGATGTGGTCACCGAGCGTACGGCCATGAACCATGTACGAAGCATCATCGACGATATCGTAACAAGTAGCGATTTTCTTTCCTTCGCACTTACGGACAATACGACCAATCGACTGCATAATCATGTACATCGACTTGCCTGGGTCTCCAAAGACGAGGTTGTTCAACTTCTTGACGTTCATGCCAGCCTGCAAACATCCGTATGTGCCAAGAAGGATGTGACCATACGATGCATCCATCTCCAACCTGATACGGTCACGTTCATTAGCCTTGACCTCACCCTTGATGATACTGTACTTGAATTCTGGATGATGTTCTTGCAAGTAAGCGGCAACACGTTCCAACGGGTCGATGTTGCGGAACAGGATTACCGTATTCTGCTCCGTCGTTATCTTCTTGTTGTTGATGAGCATGTCGAGAATATCGAAGCGGCTGCGGTTACCCGTCACGATTGAATACTCCTCGTCAAACTTCGAGTAACAGATGGTAGTCCTGCAATCCAACGGATACGGAACATAAAGGGCGACAACCTTGACAGGAGTGATAAGGCCCTTTTCAACAAGCTGCCACAGACTCACTATTTCATACTTCTTGCCAAGAGACGATTCGATGTAACCAGCATCAAGACCGTCATCGGGAATTGTGCCAGACACGCCTATCTTGAAGTTCTCAGCAGACGTGCAGTAGTCGAGGATTTGACGAAGCACTGGCCCACGACATCCTTGACATTCGTCCACAATTACCGCATCGAACCGCTTGAAAAAGGAAGGTTCCTTTTTCTGCAAGCTCTGCCATGTCGTGATGACAATAGGCTTCAACATGACTTCCTCGCCAAGTTTCAACTCGGCAAGTTTCCTCTTCTGGGCTGCAGTCAGTTTGTCCTTGGAGTCGCCGTATATCAGGGTGCAGTTATCTGGCGCCTCGTCCCATGAGTAGTCATCATGAAAGTTCTGCATCAACTGGACAACGAGACCAGAGTTCGGAACGACGACGGCAATCTTCTTGTGCTCAACCTCGGTCATGTAACGGGCCATAACATATACCGCCAACGACTTTCCAGAAGCGGTGCATGCCTTGAACGAACCACGGCGATGCAGCATTGCCTGATAGATTAGTTCAACTTGATGGTCACGAAGGGTGAGCTTGAACCCCTCCTTGCGGTCGTGGATGTTCAACGTCTCGGCATAGTCGATGATTTCCTGCTTGGTCAGAACCCTCTTCGGCCTGAACATCGAGTCAATCCTAGGAGACAACCCAATCTGGATGCCTGGGAACCTTCCCTTCAACAAGCCGCAAACCCTAGCGATTAGACCGATAGGCACAGTCCGTTCATCCTTGTCGTAGAAATTGACATACTCCTTGCCGTAGCCGTTCTTGTATTTTTCTGTATATGTAGCCTGCTTGTCCTCGTACTTGATGGCGGAATTCAAAAATGAGTAAACTCGATTTATTTCAGTTTGCTGACCATCATAAACGGTGACTACCGATGAATTGTCTTTAAGGAAGTCAAAATAAACTTTCATAATCTATTGGATAAACTAGGGTTGAGAAAAAAATTGACGATTTCTTAACTAAAATATCTTTTTTTCACCCTAAGTTTATATTTTAAAGTAAAAAGTGAGAACATATAGTGTTAACCGGGTGAAGTTGGGTTGTTTCACTGGTTAAGTCATTGTATGGGCCTTGCTGAAGTAGGAATTTTATTGTATATTATCGCCGATGAGTTCGAATTTTGCACTTTCTTTACGTATTTTAGACCACTTTTCTGAGTCAGACAGCCACTATTCCTTCGATAAGATGCTGGTTCCAAACCGCATTTTCGAAGCCATGGTTGAAAAATCGGAGAGTTTGGGTGGAGTGCATAAGAAAAATTTCGAATATCTGGTCTATATCGTCAACACCGTCTACAGACGCTACCAAATTGCGTTCAACCTTGCGTTGAAACACCATTGGAAAATCGATATCGACAAGTGGGCAGTCCCAATCTACTCGAAAATCTACGATAGAATCCTCGGTTCCAACTACTTGGAGTACGTCCACATCCTAGAAGAGTGGGGTATCATCGGCAGAAGCCGCTCGTACATCAAGGGAAGCAAGGATATACCAGGAAAATGCAAGCATTACTGGTTTACAAAGCCGTTTTTGACCTATGTTCAGCGATATTTACACACGAGAGCTCAGGAAGAAGCGGGTGATATCGAAAAAAGACATGGCGGAGTCCATGTCATCATGGCTACCAACCCATTCCTTTACCGAAAACTTGCCGCAAGGGCCGAAGAAGTCCATGGGGAGCAGATGAAATTGCCGGAAATCAGGGAACTTTACGAGGACTTGACCCATTTCAGCGTAGACGAAGAGAAAAGTTACGATATTTTAGGTGAAATGGTATCGTCAGGAGCAATTTCTGCGGACAGAATGACCTCTGAAATGAACAAAGTCAAGCTCTTCAACAGTTTTGCTACTGATAAATACGCTCTTTACTGTAAACGTGATGCGTACGGGCGTGTTCACACGAACATAACCCAGATGAAAAAGGAAATCCGAAAGAACTGTATAACCTGTGACGGCAAGAAGACGGTCGAAATTGACATCAAGAGCTCTCAGGGTGCTTTCTTGTACCGTGTGCTTGACCGATATATATCTAATTTTGATGACCGAGAACATATTGTGATTTCCTATACAGGTGGAATCACAGAACCATACTGGACTGATGACGACAAGTGGGATTGCATACAGGATTTTCTCAGTGAGTTGGAAGCATACAGAACTCTACTTGTTTCAGGACATCTTTACGAATACTTCCTCGACTATGTAAACAAAACTTTACATGTAAACGTAGACCGTAACAAGGTTAAGAAGGAGTTCCTTACCTGTCTGTTCTGCGGAAGGTTCTATTCGAGGAAGAAGCACAAGTTGGTTGAAGCCATTCAGAAACTCTGGCAGGAAAAGTTTCCGAACCTGTACAAGGCAATCCAGATTATCAAGCGTGGACACTACTCCGAGTTGGCCCACGAGTTGCAACGAACCGAAAGCCACCTTATTTTCAGCGTTGTCTACCGCAGAATCAAGGACGAGTTGCACTGCCCTGTCTGCACAGTCCACGATAGTATCATTGTTGCCGCCGAGTATGCATCTCGCGCAAAACAAATCTTCGATGACGCATTGAAGGAACTGCAGATTCCTACCTTTACCGAACAGGAACAAATGGAGGCCTTAATTGGTGATACTTTCGTTGCTGACAAGACCTTGACAAACTGATTTTAATAAACTATATTATGAAAAAAGGACACTAACCATGGATATCCAATACTTCAAAAATCCTAACATGAACGTGCTCAACTGCACGCATTATGACCTTGATGGAGTCGGCTCCCATCTTATCATCAAGACAATCTTTCCTAACGCAAAGTACGCCAAGATGTACTACGGAAAGGATAATGACCTCTTGACATTCAACACCATTCCGAACAAGGAACAGTACAACGCCATCATCTTTACCGATTATACGCCAGCGACCTTCATGGACAATGTTCGTGCAACTGGCATTCCTACCATGGTTCTTGACCACCATGCTAGTGCATCTGCTCTTAACGACCCGTCAAATGCAATAATTATCGACAAGTCTGCTTGCGGCGCCCGTCTTACCTATGATTTCTACCAAGATGTCAAGGACATTTCCTACCTCGAAGAACTCATCGGTTACATCGACACGTTTGACCGTTGGGTTAGAACTGATATGGAACGCTTCGAACACGCATGTAAACTGAACATGCTGTTCAAGGAAAAGTACAAGCTCAATTTCGATGCTTGGATTGAAGCCTACAAGGATGGCCATACCAACTTGACCGAAGACGACATCGTAGTTCTCGACAAGATTGAAAACGAAGTTAATGATATCTATAACAACCTGCAGTTTACTGACCTTCCTTCTGGCGGCGTGTTGACCCGTTGTGACAAGCGTTCTACCGAAGTTGGCCTCCGTATTCAGGATAGCAAGAAGTACAACTACTGGATTAACATCTATAATAACAACAAGGCTCACAACATCGGTTTGATGTTCCGTGGTTACAACGACAAGATTTCCTTTGACAAGTTCGCAAAGAAGATTGAATCGACTACCCCTGGTGCAATTTCTATGGGCGGTCACGGACTTGCTTGCGGTGGTCAGGCTGTTGATGAAAAGGCTGCTCTGGAAATGATTGCTAAGTCAATCCCGTACATTCAGCAGCAGATTGACGGTACGTTCGTAGAGGATGAGGCTACTGCGCTATAAACTCTTGGTGCAAAGAACACCATTCATTATGAAAATTCTACAAATCAGGACGGTGCTTGCAACCGTCCTTCTTTCATTATGTATCGGTCAGGTTTATGCTTGGTCGCTTCTAGCAAACGCTGTCAACTCGGTTCTAAACCACGACATGTCGTTCGCATTCTCTCTTGCCATCCTGTTCCTCGGTCTGTCTGCAGCTTTCATGGGAAAGTTCGTGGAAAGAAACCCGAAGGCAACCTACATCATGTCAGTGATTTTCTTCGTTGCTGGATTCCTCCTAAGTGGATTTGCTTGCAGCGTAGGAAGCGTCTGGATGTTCTATGCCGCATACGGAGTTTTGTTCGGATGCTCGTGCGGTCTCGGGTACGTGGCCCCAATCAAGACGCTGATGCTATACTTCCGTCATAACAAGGCGGTCGCATCTGCCATTGCCATCCTATCCTTTGGGTTGGCAAAATCGGTCGCGAGCCCTCTGTACACATACCTGACGACGAACTTCAGTATCGAGCATGTGTTCTATCTCCTTGCTCTAATCTATACTGTTCCGCTTATCGTGACATCGTTCCTGTTCAGGAAGTTCCCTGTCAATTACAAACCGCCTATGGTTGAGACAATCAATATCGGGAATACTGTCCGAACATTGCCTTACATTTCAATCTGGTTGTTCTTCTTCCTCAACATCGCTTGCGGCCTAGCCTTCATCAGTCAGGAAGCCCAACTGTATTCCCACTACGGTGTGGCGCTCGGGATGGCGACTGTGCTTTGTACATTGAGTGCCGTGTTCAACGCTGGTGGCCGGTTCGGTTTTGCCTGGGTTAGCGACAAGTTCGGTCGATACGTTCCTTACATCATCCTGTTCGCATTGAGTTCATTTCTGTGCTTGATTAACTTCGGCTTTGCTGGACTGGGCCTGTTCGTTGTCAGCGTCATGCTCATCAACGCATGTTATGGTGGCGGCTTCTCCGCTTTGCCTGCCCTGCTCGCAAGCAAGTATGGCATAACGAACACCTCTACAATCCATTCCCTGACATTGAGCGCATGGGGTATTGCAGGCATAGCTTCGCTCTTCTTGAAGCAGCTACCAGTAGATACCTTGTTCATCACATGCTTCATACTGTATGGTTTCAACCTTCTGTTGCTGTACCTGAGCAAGAAATAGACTGTATTTTACCCTGTTTTAAGCCGACCTGCAATGACGGTCGGCTTTTTTGCTGCTGAATAATATATTTTAAGGAAGAATAAAGATTGGAGGAAACCGATATGGTATCGGCTGGCCTTTTAATAACCGACGGCGAGAAGTTCCTGGTTGAGCTGCCGTTGCACCAGACGCCTGGTGAACATCATTTTGATTTGCCCAAGGGTCACGTCGAGGATTTCGACAGCGACTTTAGGGGCACTGCGTTTAGAGAAGCTAAGGAAGAGACTGGTTACGATTTTGATTCTTATAAGGACCGTGCAATCGCATTGTGTGATGCACCTGTAAGCTACATCAAGGGCAAGCAGATTGTCCTTTACCGTCTTGATTTGACCAAGGATGAAATGCCTGCTATCGGCGAGTACAAGTGCCAGAGCTTCTTTCCAGACAAGAGGACGGGTAAGACTGTTCCCGAGGTTATCGGCTATGCGTACAAGCCGCTTTCGGAAATCAGGAAGTGGCTCTTCAAGGGATATAGCCGCACATTCGACAGACTCGGATTGTTCCAGGAAAGCAAATGAAATCTATTATACTTATAGTCGGCTTCATTGTCTCGATGCATGTGTTTGGCTTCATCGCCATGCTCATCCGTGAATGGTGGGTGTTCCGTAAAGCGAAGAAGTTCAAGAAAGCAAAAAACGAGGCAATGTATCAGCTACATTCCAAGGAAGAATGGGATGCGAGCGAGAAGCGTGTCGAGGCGAGAGACCAACTCATCAAAATCCTGAGAAAAGCCACCACTAATCATGGCGAAGGAAACTATGATTTCAATCTGAGTAATCTAACTGCAGATGAGTTCAAGATTTTGAAGGCATACGCTATTGCCAGGAAGAAGGAGCTCGATTCCTATCTCGACTTGTGCAATAAGATTAGTAACGAACCCGAGGCAGACTGCACTCAGGACCTTAAAGACATCTATGGATTTGATGTCGCCGATTTACTGGATTACGTTTGCACTAAGGTCGTAGAAAAGGATTCAACCAAAAACACCAATAACGAGGACAATCATGAATAACGAAAAAATCCTAAGCATCATGGAAAATCTTGCGAAGGCTGTGTACGACATCGGTGCAACAGTCAAGCATATCTACAAGGACGAGCATCCGTCAGGACCAGCAATGCCTACCCCGCCAAAGATGCCTATGCCGACAATGCCAGGTCAGCCGAAGTTTCCAACCCCGCCTGCCCTGTGGTCAAACCAGACCAACCAGTTCCCGCCACGTCCTCAACCGTGGCCTGCACCTAGTCCGCACCCGATGGTGACACAGCAGGACATTGATTTTAGCAACTATGTTTTCCAGCAGGTTTTCCATCCGAACGACAACAGTTCGTTGAAACCTCACCCGAGAAAACCGAACGAGTTTTGCAACATGCAGGACTATACCTTCCAGAGAATGAATGGAAATGTTCCAGCGAAGGCAAAAATTCTTTCCGACCCGTTCATGAAGCCGAACCAGACCATAGAGTCTGACCCAGACAAGTTGTTCAACAACATCGACCTCGGTGGAGGTAATCCAGAACCAATTCGTAACTTGGTGAAGGAAAATCCCGATGCTGTGAAGAATGCAGTGAAGAACTTGGGTATGATGAAAACCCTTGGAAGCCCTTGCTGGGATATTGCTAGGTCTGATGAACTCGAAAAGGAAATTGATTCCATTAGAGTTGCAATCAATGTGGCCATTCAGAATGGCGCAACTGAGGCTCTGAAAGAACAATCGAATAAGCTCATCGGATTGTCACTTGCACGTTCATATATCCAATTCGGCAAATCGGATAGAAAGAAGAAGTTGCTGCAGGATGAATTGAAGGACAATCCGTCAGCCCTTCAAATCTTCAACGAAGCTGTCTCACGTGCCGAAGCCGAACAAGACAAGGAAGTGAAAGAAAGTCTTCGTCAGTACGATAAGTCTCGTGTAGTCACTGATAACTGTATGGGTGTCGGCGATAGTTTGAAGGAGTCCATGGATAACTGGGGTAAGCAGAAGCCTGCTGAACGCAATGTTCCCATCAATCCTCCTGTTGACGCAATGTCATTGAACCTGCGTCCGAACGAAGCTGATATGGAAAAAAATTACCTGTCCAGCATTGACGCTAAGGAAACTGTCGGTAAGATGTCAGCAGTGCTGGATGAATGTTCCCGTTTGACCAATGAACCAGCCATTCCTGGAAACCCTGTCTTGGACGAGGAAATGAAGAAGGAAGTGGGTGAGGTTCATCAGGGAGAACTTCCTGAAACGCCAGTCGTTCCAGACCCAGACGAGCCAAAGACCGAAGTCAAGGAAAAACGTAAGTATACCAAGAAAACAACAGAAGAGCCAAAGACGACCGAAGAGAGTACTCAGGTGACTTCTGGAAGCGCTTGGTAAGAGAGGACATTATGGCAAAACGAATAAAGAAAGGAACATTGTTGGACACTGGCTCTAAGTATTTTATCATACTTGGTGCATCAAACGAGCGAGGAGCCAAGTTTGGTCTTGCCGATACACGGGAACAGGTAAAGGCGGTGGTAACCTCTTGGAAACTTGATGGTCTTGCTGGTGAGTACGCTGTCTTTAAAAATGACAGTGTCGGAAAGATTTAGCATAGAAACCTCACAAACAAGAAAGCCTCCGTGTTATACGGGGGCTTTTATGTTTCACGTGAAACATTTTTCACGTTATGGGGGCAAAATGTTTCACATGAAACATTTTAGAACTTGATGCCTTCCCTCTTGAATGTCTTGTCGAACTCAGGCCATAGCCACTTTCCGATTTCCTTCAACGGAAGATATTCGTAGGAACAAGCCTCTGGCATAGCGGCGTTCTTCTTCGGGTCATGGAAGTAGGACTTGCATGAATATGATGTCAGCGGCGGAAGTTCTTTCAGGTTTATCCGATAAAGCATCAGGTTGTTTCCTTTACGGAAGGGCACCTGTTTACGGAAAATTCCGTGGGCATCATTGTAATACTTGTGCCAGTTGTACCCAGTTTCCTCCAATGCTTCCCTGAATGCAGCATCCTTTACGCTTTCACCATCATTCTCGACGTGTCCCTTAGGCAGGTCGTACTGATGAGGCTTGCCTTTCTTGTTTCCTGTCGGAAGTTCTGCTAGGAACACTTTTCCATCGGTGATAAGAAGACCAGATGAACAAGACGGATGTTCAACATTGTTTCTTGGGTCGGCAAATTCAAGTAGTGTTTTTGCCAAATCAGTCACAGCTTCTAACTGTACCTTGGAGGTGAGTATCTGTTTGGCAGACTCGGTAAATGTATCTAGTGCGTATTCTTTGTTCATCTTGGATTGTCTAATTTTCTACTGATAGTTTATATTCCAGAAAATACAGGTAACTAAAAAAGGAGCCTGCCCGAAGGCAAGCTCCCTTATTTCCTTTGCAGGGGAGAGAGTGATTACCACTCTTCTTCCGCAGCAGCCGTACCGAACGGACGGTCGAGCGTGTGGCCACCCACAGCAACACCAACGGTGTCGAGGGTTACGCCCACGGTCGGGCCTTCGTTAGATTCCCAAGGAATGTCACCAGTGAAGGAAACACCCAAGAGGTCGTTGTTCACGAAGCGAACAACACGGTAGAACAGGCCGCAACCCAGCAAGTTGCTGACGATGGCGTAACGGCTCTTCACGATGAGACGTGGGCTACCGTCTTCCTGACCAGCGGTCTTGCAGAAGATGTACGGGATGTAAGGCATGAAGATGATACCAGATTCGCCCTGGCGCGGTCCCTTGTAACCAACGAGAGCGTAGTCCTGCCAAGAGTAGATATCCTGGTAGAGCTTAATCTGACCATTCAGGAGAGAACCAGCGTCGGAAACGCCACCACCCGGCTGAACAGCGGCATCCGTACCGAGGTAAGTCGGGATGTAGATACCAGAGTTAAGGGTAGAGATAGCTGCAACGATGCTCGGAGAGCAGATTGCGAAGTTACCAGAGCCCATACGAGTCGTAAGAGAAATCTTACGGGCAACGGCGATAATCGTGTTCACGATACCACCAGCGATGCGTTCGGCAACCCAACGGCCATCGTTGAAGTGAGCGTCCTTGGAGAGGTCAACCGTGATAGCGGCTTCACCACCGAACATCGGGTTCTGAGCGACAGACACCATAGCAGCGAGGATTTCACGGTCGATTTCCTGCTGGATTTCGAACTGCAAGCCTTCGAGCAACAGGGCTTCAACGTCCTGGCCGTGAGCAGCAGCCATATCCTGCTGGAGTTCGAGGGTGTAGTGGCTCTTGATAGCCTTTGTACCAACGCGGATAGCACCAGACACCACCTTGATGCTGGCCTTCTTGATGTTGTAGTGGCCTTCTTCGGCATCGTACTGGTCACCGAAGCCCGGCTTGTCCATCCAGTGGTTGGTGAGGTAAGCATCGCCAGCCTTGTTGCCAGAGTTCATAGCAACGCCGTCGAAAGACGGGCCACCGAACGTACCTTCGGCATAGTTGGAAAGCATTTCACCAGCGGTCGTTGTCCACGGGTTGAACGTGCCTTTCACACCAGTGTGGTCGGCAACGAGGTCGTAACCGATTTCTTTCTTCAAACCACGACGGAAGCCAACGGTCTTCGGAGCTTCATCGTCGTAGAGGAAACGGAGTGCGAAGTAGATACCGTTCGGGGTTGTGGTCGGGATGGTTGCCACGGTCTGCATAGCGAGCAAGTCAGGGAACTGACGACGTACCAGCGGCAAAGCGTACTGCTGATACTGAGCCACGTCTGCAGAGACGTTAGCAGATTCGGGGAGGAAACCCTTGTTGAGCTTGCACTGGGTTTCGAGAAGAGTGGAAACCACAGCAGCTTCAGCACGGGACTTGAGCTTACGGCCAAGATTGGATTCCAAAATCGGAGCCCACTTGCTCGTAGCTGACTTAGGTCTGAACTGTTGCATAATGTTATCCTGTGCCCTCTGGCACTGTTTGAGTTCTACTTTAAGTTTATTGAGGTATTTTCACGAAAAAAATTTTGCTTCAAAATCTGCATTGAAATTAAAATCACCGTGTATGAAACAGAAAATTAAGGTTGAGGGTAGTAAACAAGAGGACTTTACTTATGACTTCATCTATGAAATCCTTAACGTGAGCAATGTCGTATTTTGGTGATACTTCATAGCGGTCCTCAAACTGGCTTATATCTTTTCCTTCGAACTTGTATAAATACGGATTCATATTTCGACGAGTACGTTCATCGACGATTACGAACGATAGTTTACCCTTCCAATTGAGACGGAGGGTTACTTTTCCCTTAGCTGTTGTGCCTTTATCCCAGTCATCAGTCCAAGAGAATACAACGTTAATGTTTGGCCATCCTTCGAATCTGGTGCGTGTGTATTCACGCACCTTTTCAATTTCAATTCCACAAGATTCAAGCTCATCCTCCCATGCTTCCTTGAGTAGAGACGTTATTTTAGATGGCTGGCCGTTCTTTGATATAAATAATGGTTCGGCATTGTGATATGCCTGTCTATCGGCCTCTTTCCATTCGCTAGTGTAGATTTCCTCATCCTCATCATTATCGAAGTGATACTCATCATTATCATTGTTATCATCATCATCATCTTCGGGGTCGGGTTCGTCGAAATCCTCATCGAAATATTTATTATCATCAATCAATACGGTTTCCATTAATGACATAACACCGTTCAACTGATTTTCTGTCAATCCTAACTTGCTGATAGATTCCAAAAAGATTTTACGTTTATTCATGTTATCCCCGAATGGAATGATGTCTATAGTTTATATTAGGTATATCATGGAATAAAAAAAGAACCCCCGTACCAAGTACGGAGGTTGGAAATCACGGGTAATCGTAGGTTAGAAGGCACCAGTTTCAGGTGCGGGGGCCATACCACCGCCGCCACCCATATCACCGAGGCCGCCACCTTCACCGCTGTCCATGTCGGTTTCCTCACCAAGGAGAACCTTCTGTTCGTGGTCACGCCACTTGCGGTTCTGGGTGAGGTCTGCATCAGAAATGCCAAGACCGTAACGGAGGCAGTATTCCTGAGAAAGCGGGTTGTTCGGAGCTTCGTCCTTAACGGCAAATTCCATCATCTGGGAGAACACGGCAAGTCTGGTCGTCCAAACGTCGGCATCGATATAGCTCTGGAAGCCGTTGCTGCGTTTGAACTTGATGTCGAAGTTCTCTTCCACCTTGATGCTGTCACTGAACTCCCTCTTGGTATTCAGCACCATAATGAACAGCCTGACGAGGCCCTGTTCAAACGGTGTCTGGTATCTGTCAACGAGACGGGCGAAAGCGACTTCCGCCTGAGTGACTTCACCAATCTTACCGTTGGCGTAGTTGACACTGTCGCCTGCCAAAGCCGTGATACGGCCAGGGGGCACCATCAAGGCGTTAACGAGATTTCGTTTGAAGAATTTGAGGTCGTCGATGTTACCGAGCTGGTCACCGCCAGGTAGCCTTTCGATGCTTGAACCTGACGAGCCACCCTGAACAGGGATGATAAAGTGTTCGGAAAGACCGATTGCCTTACCCCAGTTGGTGATTTCACCCGTGGTGGAGTTGTAGTCAATCTGGCGGCTGAACAGCTTTGCCTGTTCCTTCATCGTGGCTTCGGCCTGCGGTTTCGGCTGGCCAGCAACGTCCACTTTGAGAACCATCTTTTCGGAACCCCAAAGGACACGGTACATAACCACGCTATCCTCGATGGTGTTCAACTGGTTATGGGCCTTCACTGCTGGTTCAAGAATTGACCTCGGGTCGTTTACGCCACCTGGGCCATAAAGGTCGAGGGAAAGGAACAAAATCTGGTTCGGGGAGTAGTCGATGTAGTTCTTGCTGGTATGGGCGTATGTGCCCGTGAGCATCTGTCTGTAACCGATAATCATGTTGTCCTGAACGACGACAATCATGTTTTCGCCAGGAAGGAGGTTAAGACCGACAATTTCGTGGGTTTCCTCATCGTACACGACTTCAAGGAAGATACGGCCTTCGGTCAGCATCTTTTTCATGTACTGCCAAGCGGTGTTCTTGAAGTTGCAAATCTTGCGGAGAACGTCCCTCTTGAAGATTGTCTGCAAGCTCATCTTGGTCACTTCAGCGATTTCGGAATACTCGTTGACCTGCAAGCTGCAGATGTCACCCTTGTCGTCCTTGTAGATAGCCTCGTTGCAAATCTGGGTCAGCGATTCGTTCACTTCCGAACGGGTGGCAATGATGTTGTACTTCAACATGCGTTCCACATTGTTTCGCCAGTAGAGCTGCACCTGGTTTTCGGCAATAGTGTCCTGTACCTTGGTCGGGTCAATCTGGCCATCGTTAATCATGATGGTCGGCATGTAGGTGGAGAATCCGTCAGGTGACAACCCGTTCGGGTACATCATCTGCTGGACACCCTGTCCTATCGCATTCCTTGACCTCGATATGTTGCGGTGCAGGTCTTGACCATTGAAGACACGGTCAAAGAGTTCGCCTTTCGGGTTGTTCTCGCCGTAGTCCCTGATATGCGTCATGACCATGGACGCTATATTCTCAGGCTGTTTCTTCTTTTTCGATGAAAAAATCATATGTTCCTACCTGGGATACTTGAATCTGATTCCTTGGAACATCACGTAGAAGATTGGCTTTCGTTCCGATTTGTAGAACTCTTTCAATGCTTCGTTCAGGATGTTCTTAGATAACAGTCGCCGATTGTTTACTTCCGCATCGACTATCGTACGGAAATCGCACAAGTCCACTTGAAAGACTGGAAGGCCGTTATATCTATACAGTTCACCCATATTCACAGATTAAAGTATATTTTTGGTATTTTACCAATAGTTTATACCCTATGATTGCGTAATGCCGCATGAAAAATGTATTTTAAAGACGTAAGTACCTATATTTTACAGGGATTAACATGAGCAAGACTATTGATTTGACCATTAGCGACAGAGTTGCAATCGGACGTTACATCAACCTAATCCGTTGCACCATTCCAATCCGTCTCGTCATCGACGAATTTAACGACAAGTTCGTGCCGACCATGGACGAACTCAAGAAGGCTGGTGCAGTCATCGAGCTCGGAAAGCTGGTTGAAGTCAAGGATGATTTCGTCAAGTCCTACAACGCCGACGATGTGCCTGCCGTCATCAAGAAGGGTATCGAGGACTTCGTTGCCGAACTTGAATCCAACAAGAATGCAGACCCTGCATACGTCGAACGCATCACCTCCGCATTGAAGAAGCTTATCTAGTATGATGTCGGATTTCTACATAATGATGTCGGATTTCTATGTCCACGAGGACGAGAACACGACATCTACGATGGTGGAGAACTTCGCCGAACAGCTCGACGAGTTGTATGATTCTGGAGAGGCTAACAACAAGATAGTTCCCTTCTTCATCACATGTGGCGGTGGTGAGGATAACCCAGAGTACAGTCTGGAACCGTTGTACTTTACCGTAATCAACGGTGTTCCACTCATCTTCTCTACTGCTTTCCGTCTGTATGGAAAGTCGCTTGATACTATCGACAGCGATGCGGGTGGCGGTTCGTTGATAACGGAGATGCTCTCCTATAACAACGCCCATGTTTACCACCTCGGCGTTATCGACTCGCTGGACTATATTGATGAAGCGTTGCAGCAGGCGACGGCAGGCAACTTGTTGGAAAGCAACCAGTTTGATGCAGCCATGCTGAACACGCTGCTCATCCAGAACGAGATTGAACCTGTTAGGGAACTCGAACTTCCTGAGGGAGGATATGTCGAGGTCTATGCCCTGACTGGGGCTGAAATGGACTCCTTGCAGAGGGACAAGAACTACAACAACGCCGCCAACCAGACGATTGTTGACTATGACAATTCTAATCAGGACATTTACCTTGTCGGAATTGGCGGAAATGCCTCAATTCGTGAAGTGGCGGTAAAGTGTGGCTCTGACGGGTTCATGTATACCGTATGGACGAATAATTCGCCTAAATTCTTCAAGAAAGCCGCTAAAATTGTCGAAGATTTCCCAGTAGAGTTAATCGAGAACGACCTGACCGACATGACCAATGCCCTTGGCGAGCATATCATCATGCATCTGCGGAAAAATAAGCTTTTTGAACAGGAAGAAGACAATGCTGTAAGCGAAACGATTTAGTGCCGCGATTATAAACTATTTTTGATTAAAATGGTGAATTATGGCGATAAATCTATATATACGGTTGCTTACAACAGAGCAAAATATTGAAAATAAGGACCAGCATTACAAGGAGAATTACCGTTTTCAGGCAACTGGTGATGATGCCAATGCTTCCATTCAAGGATATCGTCTTCGCCATTTTCTAACAGCAAACGCACCTAATTCCACGATTACAGCAAATCAGGGATTGATGGTATATGATGGCACTCAGACTACTCCTCTAACTGGGTCATACAACGACTGGACTACTCCGAATAGGCCACCAAAGCTGGATGATGGCAATAGCCAGTTCAATACCGAACTTATCGTGCGGTTTGATGTTAACCGCACGTTTAATGAGATGTTGAACTATCCCAATTCGCAGGCTTGGATTACCGCACCATTCGTAGGTGATAATGGTTTGTTCACCAAGCTTGATATTGAATCAGCATTCTCATTCATAGGCTATCCCACTAATAACGACTATGTCAAGAACCCCCTTAACATAGCGTTTGAACACAAAGTTGCTGGAGGTGAGGTTAGCCATATTCAGACTCTATTGGATACCATGCCTGATAGTGGAATACCTGGGTGCGATGACGACATCAGTAAATTGTACCAAGTCGAGACGGTTCGTGTAGATACACAGGAAGCACACGGTCTGAAAGTAGGCGATTCTGTTACATTGTACAGTAGGTCTATATCTCATGTCCCACAGTATACTGGTACACAGGGCAGATTGTTTGGGTTGTATGATGGTGACTGGATTGGAAGGGGTGAGAGGTATTTGGGAGATTTTATTGTCACTAGCGTACCTACAACAACTTCGTTTGAGTATCAAACCTATCATAACCCGATGAAGGTAAACCAGAATACCTATCAACACATAGATGGGTATGACCATTCTGATTGGACTGACCTCGTCTGGGAAAAGTGGGAGTTGTATGAGTATAACGAGAGCGTGTCTGCCAGTGAAAGCGGCTCATCGGTCGTGTTTACCTTTACTGATACTGACCCAAGCGGCATTACATGCAAACATAATTTTGCTGAGAAAGATACCGTTACTTTCATGTACAACGGTTCAAGCAAGGTTCACATGGTTGTTGAAAGTGCTAGCAACAACAGCATAACTGCAAAGCCTGTTGATGGAGAAACTTACCCGTCTGGCATAACATCAGGAACTCTGGTGTACACTCCCCGTATGCCTTCATCCGATGTTGCATTTAATGTGGAACATTCTGATATTGCTCCTCCCAAAGTAAAGAGCCATTCAAGAGACAGTGCTATCTATTATGCTTGTCAAGATACATGGTATGGCTCTGACCAGTATGGAAGTCCAGATGGATGTCGTCCAAACGACGTTAACGGTAGTAGCCCTGAAATACATCTTGTTAAGGATAGCATGATACCTATCATCAAGTTTCCTATCCCATTTTATAACGGAGTTGCGACATCTGACCCTAACATGGTATCAAGGTTGTTTGTATACTGTAAGCGTGCTGGCGGTGCGATAAACAACGGTACTATCGACGTGTTTGATTTTACAGACAACTGGGATGAAAACCTGTCGAACAGTGAGATTGCTGCGATACACCCAGGAACTTGGACAGGCGATGTCGTAGGAAGTATGTCCCAGTTCTCTGTTGAATCACCTAGTAGAACAGCTAGTAATAGATACATTAAGTTTGACATTGACCCTGAATTTACGACCAAGATGTTTACGGACCAGTCACACACAAAGACGATTTTCCTTAATGCTCCGTCGGGTAATTTAAATTTGAGCGACCCTATGATTATGGCTAGCCGTGAAGATGACGAGGGTCACTGGCCGTATATAGCAATTAGCTCGCCGACATTTATTAGAAAACCTCCGAAGATTGAACTTGATAACACGTACATGTATCTTGTATGTGAAGGAATTGAGAAAACTACGTACGGGGGTGCTCCAGCGTTTTGTGCAACAGTGTCTAGCAAGATGTTTGACCCATCGAACATCATGTATGTTCGTAGTTGGGATGCCGATAAACCGTTCTTTGCTGCTGGCGACAAGATTGAAGTAATGAACACCGAACATTACGACACAGTTAGTGCCCAGGTTATCGGTGTTGAGTATGATGAACACAAGGTTTATTTCCGTTATCCTGACGGTGCACCTGAAATAGAAACTGGTGTTTCGGAATGTGGAATTATCAGGAATAAATCAAGGATGATTTCTACGTATGCCGCAACAGATTCTGAGAACGAACCGAATAATCTATCAGTTACTGGGCCAGATGTTCATGGATGTTATGGTTATGGTGGAGCTTCTCTGGAATTTGATGTAATCCATGATGAAGCGGCAGATAACTCTACATCTTTAAGTGCGGTGTATGACGACGGAATCGTTCAGTCTAATAAAGAAACTCCTGTAATCATTACCGACTTGGCGGTTGTTGAAGGTATTCATGACCGTCCAGTAGACCGCTACATGCACGTAGGTCCAGACAATGCTGTGATATTGAAGGGATTTAACCTGAACCAGTTGAGTGCAAACGCCACAGCCATACTTGGCCACATACGATGGGAAGATGGTATAGGAGAAGGAACTTCGGTACGCCTTGGTAGTGTAGATGGACATCCTGATGAAAGACGGTTTGAATATAACGACGATTTTGACCTGCAACGTGTGATGCCTGTCTACGATGTCCGTAATGATTCTAACGACGGTGCTACCGAGTTTAAGATATTGAAGTCGGATGCCAAGTACCCGTCTTTATTTAAAGGATATGTATTTGCACCTATTTTCACTGGAGCAGGTCGCGATATACCTAGAATCAAACTTAAATATGGTGTCAACTATTATATTGGCGCCGAGCCTGTAGAAGATGGAGAGTACGTATGGATAAAACTATCATTCGCGTACATTTCTCTACCTTGGGTAGAAGATGAATCCGCCGACGAACCCGAGTATGTATCTCTTAGTGATGAGGATGTTGCTTACATTCGTGGTATAATTCCGTCTAACCCTTCGTCAGAAGGGGATTGGCCGATACTCATGTATAGCACAGTTACGTCTGTCATGGTTAAGGATAACGGTGTTGACACCCTTCCTTATGCCAATAGGTTGTATCTCCAGATTGATGAAGAATCTCCTGTCTATTATATGGAGGAAGAGTCTCATTTGGCTGGTGTTCCGTTCGACATCTATATTTCAGATGTGAATGATATTTATAAAATAGGTGACGAGTTACTGGAAAATTTTAGTATGGGTACTGTAGAATATATATTGGGAAATGACGATGCCAGGTTCATCAAGATTAACATGAGCCTACGGCGTAGTATCGGTCTTGATATATATGATGCCGCAGGAAATTGTACTACTATCAACTTGACTATTAGGAATACTATATTTAACTTGGAACTTGATAAAGTTGTCAGTAGCGGAACTAAGCATACATTGACCTTCAAGGTCAGTGATTCCGAAGCTAACTTGCTTTCCAGAAATATATCATCTAATGCAGGGGACGCTGGCATATTCGCACGGTTTGGCACTATTCCAGTAGAAAAGATTAGTTCTATTTCGAAAGATGACCACGATATGTACTACTTTACTTTTGACCTTGTTCTTACGGAAGATGAACTAAGTCAGAGCGATGGTGTACTTGATGTATGGGCTGGCGACACGAACGTTGGTGAAATTCATAATAAAGATAGTTGGCAAGAACCAATAGTCTTTAAGAAGGAACAGACTTGTGTTGCAACGGGAGATGTTCTGACATACCGTGGTGTAAACTTGTTCGACAGCGAAGAGTATGGATTCCTTGACCTGCGACTGAATACAACAGCGTTCTCGATAGTAAAGCCACGGCCTAGTACGGATTCGAATACAACTATTTCAATCAATGTGCTAGCGAGTGCTCAGCCAGGTACACCTACTACTAGGACCTTTGGTGTACAGTGGAGGAATTATCCTGTTTCTGCTGCATTGTCAAACTATGTGAACACTGTTACGGTAGTCACTGCTCCGACCATCAAGTTTGACCCACCAGAAGCTCAAAATATGAAGTGGAAGAAAGGTGAAGTTTGGACTGAACCGAGTCCATGGGATGTTTTTGCCGAGGACGGAACTGGTAAAGCTATGCCAGCGAGCTCCATCGAAATATCTATCGATAACACTAACTGGGACGACTCTGGAATTCATACGATTACCTACACTGCGACTGACGAGTGTGGCAGGACGGCTTCTATTGAAAGGTATGTCAAGGTTACTGAATGTGATATTCCTATAATCCTGACGAAGGACATTTATGATGTACACGAGGATATCGGCATCATGATTGCTCCTGAAAGCAGCGTATTGTTTAACCAGAATTTCATGAACAATATCGTACAGTACCAGCTCACCGAGGGCGGCGAATGGGTTACTGCCGTAATTCTCTCTGGAACGCCAGACAGGAGGACACTTACCATCAAGAACCCAGGTGTAATCATGTCTAATATCAAACTTAAGGTATATGTCGGTGATGACAACTGGGGTGCTAACTCCTGTTACTGGACGGATGATGTCAAGTTTGAAATCATATCAAGGGAAGACCAAGATAAACAACTTGATGTGGATGGGAAAGCATCGATTGTGAAACCGAATTCTCGGTCTCGTTTCTCTGACCTGAATTATGAACCTATCTACAACAAGGATTTGTCCTATTCATCGTTCACCATCACTGCTGATGAAAACAGCTTAATGCAGAATGTTTACAGCATCCTGTTGACAAACCTCGGTGAACGCTTGTATGATGACGAGTTTGGTTCAACATTGGAAGAAAGCGTGTTCGAGATTATTGGAGACCTCAATGGCGAGTCCAAGTTGCTGAACCAGTGTGTAAAACTAATCAACAAATATGAACCTAGGGCTGTCGTCGTTGAGGATAAGAGCTTTGTTTCTATCAACGAGGACAACACGGTTGTAATCGTACTTTACATCAAGGTGCCTCGTGGCGTTGCTAGAAAGATTGAGTTGACGTTCAGGAAGAATACATGATAGTTCAGATAAAAAACGATAACACGCAGTATATCTATACTGCCGATGCATCAAAGGATTACCTTAATGTCGCAAAAGCATTGGGATTAGGAAGCGGAGCAGGGTTGGCAAGTTATGTGACAACCTCACCGATGGAGTTCACCAATGCGAATGGGACCAAGGTGAAAGCGGTACGCATAAACGGTTACAGCAATCTGTCGTACTACGTTATGAACGATTCCGTAAAACTGGACATCAAGCACAGGGGAAACTTGACCAAGGATATGTTCAAGACCATCCTTGACGGATTGAACTTCTTTGAGAATGCCCGTATCAAGCTTGGTGAGAAAGTGTATCTCGCTCCGTTCCGTGCGCTCAACTACGCTACGATGAACACGATAACCGATGCCGCTGGAAACCATATCATGTTGTCCAGCTCTCAGGTAAGAGATGTTGAAGCAATCAATGTTCTTCTAAGTAGATTAGATTACGATAATGGAAAGATGTATGAACCCCTTATCAGGCGGTATGTGAATATTCTGGCTGGGTTGATAGATAAGAGTGTACTCCCGATAGGGTATTTCAACATGGAGAACTATCTGAGAATAATCCAGTCTCAGGCGACGACCTTGTTCGCATCGTTCGCCAAGCCGAAGTCCAAGCCGACCATACTACTCCGCAGTGATGGAACCCCTGGTTACGCCAAGGTCATTTCGGCACAGGGGGCCTATGTGAACATCCAGTTGTCCCCGAACATACAGGTTCTTGACCTTGCCAAGGAGAATGCATACAACCCGTATGTTATCATCTCGTTGAGGCCGTTCCCAATCGCCCAGTCATCCTTTCCGTGGAAACATGTCATGTTTGGAAACACCCGTGTCTTCATGAGTCCTATCATCTGTAACGAAAATAAGTTAAGGACTTTGACCAAATCAATCAATTTGCTGGAATGAGCTTGACAACCTGTTGTTGATTTTCTATATTATGTGCATATATACACAAACCACAAAAAAGGAAATCAACATGAAAAAACTCATTCTTATCCTCGCTTTTATCTGCACCTCCATGGCATTTGCTGGGGGTTGGGACTGGTTCAATCCCTCTACTGGAGGGGTAGCCCAGTTTCGTACTGGTGTGTCATTCGACCATGAGGCTGAAACTGCCGTCCATTACGAAAACGTCCGTGCCATCATCAAGGGTAACGTCGAAATCGCTGCCGCCTTGTATGACGGTCAGGTTTCCAACATGTCTATCAGGACGGACATCTATGATGTCGCCGCTGTCGGTGTCGAATTGACTGAAAGTAGTGTTCGCCCGTTTGTACAGGGTTATAAGGACATTGGTAAGTTCAGCATTGGTGGTGAATACCTATTTGATACTGATACGAAGGTTAGCCAGTTCGGAGCCGAACTGGATTATCTTTTATTGTCCGACCTCATTGTTTACGCAGGCTCTACTGTCGATACGGACAATTCTTGGGGCCCGTATGCTGGCGTAGTTTACATGCTCGGCAAGGTTGACCTTTGCCTTGGCTACTACGCGGTTCTCCCGAAGGCTGATTACCTCACCTCGGGTTACACCTTTGATATCACATTTAACTTCTAATTTGGGTCTAGCGTCCTATGCATGAGATTACGTTCAAAAAGCTTATTTTCAGAAATTTCATGTCGTACGGCGACATTGATAATGTCGTCGAGTTCCATCCTGGCCTCATCTACCTGAGCGCACCGAACGGGTATGGAAAATCATCCATTGTTGAGGCTCTGACGTATGTCCTTTACGGTAAGTCCTACCGTGGTGGAAACCAGAGTGACTTGAAAAATACGGAAAACAAGAACGCCGACATGCTAGTGACGCTCGATTTCGATGTAGATACTGGTACTGGTAAACACGAATACCATATCGAACGCCGCATGAAGGCGAAGAGCCTCAAGACTACCTTTACAATCTGGGTTGACGGTAAGGAGCAGCTGAAACGTGCTGGAATGTCGCAGCAGGATTTCGAGAACCGAGTACTCGGCCCGTCGCTCCTTCTGTATCAGACTACGATAGCACAGAATAGTCAGGAGACTATACCTCTGCTTGAAATGCCTGCCGACAAGAAACGCAAGCTCATTGAAAACACTATCTCGCTTTCAACCGAGAAGTGGAAGAATGCCAACAACAAGGTTCTTAGCGATTCCAACATGCAGTTTGACCTTGCTAAGAACTCGGTTGACCGTATCAAGGCGGATATCACCTATACGAACAGCATGATTGCAACTTTGAAGGCTAAGAAGCATGCCCAGATAGACGACTTGAAGAAGCAGGTTTCTGAACTTGAAAGCAAGACCCCTGAATTGCTGGTGGCTTCTGAGGGAGCAAAGAAGGTTCAAGACGAAGTAGAACGTCGTGTGAAGGTGTACAACGACGCTCAGGCTGAATTGAGAACTGTCATGGCTAAAATCAATGAGATGTCATCCTGTGTCAATCTTTTTGGGGATATTGAGAAGGAAAAGCAAAACGTCGGATTTTTGACTGGCCAGTTCGACAATGCCAATAAGCGCTCGGAAGAGTTTAAAATCAAGGAAACTCAGGATAAGTTGAGTGAGCTGACCCTGTTCAAGAACAACTTGATTGGAAAGATTAACACCCTCAATGCTACCATTGTTTCGTACGACAGACAAATCCAGGCGTTTGACGCCAAGATGAAGGAAGTTACCGCACAGGCAACTGCTGTAAAGCCAGGTGTTCCTTGTCCGACATGCGGCAAGCCGTCTACCGAAGCTGACGTGGAACATGTCAAGGAAGCTTTCCGTAACCAGTGGCGTAAACTAAAGGCGGAACAGGTTGCTATTATCAACGAAGCGGAAGCCAAGAAGAAAGAATTGGCTGAATTGTCCACGCAGGCTTATAACGATGCTGTTGACAAGCAGATTGAAGCCCTTAATGCCACCATTCAGAAATACAACAAGTTCATGAGCGAGGTGTGGGGCCCGGCCAACGGTCAGTTGGCATCTGCTAACGCCAGACTCAACAACCTGACTGCTAGCGCTTACAAATTCGGCAACGACATTCAGAAGATTCAGAACGAAATCAGTGAACTGACTAAAAAGCAGGGTGATTTAACTAACTGTATTAATGCAAATGCTTCGGCAGTCACTGAATCGAATGATGCACGGGAAAAGTATTACAAGGCATCTACCGCATTGCAGGAGAATACGTCCCAGATTGCCATGTTGAGGGCTACAATCCAGAAGGAAGAAACCAGTACCGATGACAAGGCATTGAAGGACTCCGAAGCCCATCTCGTTGAGCTACAAAATGAATTGGACGGTGTGATGGCATCAATCACGAATTTCTCCGACAAGATTGCTATTTGCAAGTACATTTCCTATATGTGCTCGGACGACGGTTTGAAATCTTACGTCATCAAGATGTTCGTGCCGTTCTTCAACCAGGCAATCGAAAGCAATCTTCGTCGTTTCAATCTTCCGTACCACATCGTGTTCGACAAGAGCATGGAATACACGTTCGAGTCCGTATATGGTGCGGCCCCTTGCTACGAAATGCTTTCGCAGGGTCAGAAGCGTAAGGTTACGTTCGCTATCGCCATGGCGTTCTGCGACTTCGTCTTCCGAGTGGCAAATTTCAAGATTAACTGCCTGTTCCTTGACGAAATCTTGGACGTTTCGACCGACGATGTGTCCCTCAGGGAAATGGTGGAGCTTGTCCGCACGAGAGCAAAGCAGACCCCTACGATTTTCGCCGTCACACACCGTGAAGCAATTATCCAAGACCTATTCGATTACAAGCTGGATATTGAGAATAACGGTTTATTCTCCATTATTGGAGAATGTAATAAGTTGAAATAAATGTATATTATATAAGCAGAAACATCAACACGGTACTCACATGAAAAGATTACTGAGTCATCAAGCTATTTTTGACATGAACCAGGCCTTCAAGAGGGCTATGGGTGAAAAGTTATTCACTGGTCGTATCAGCAGCACATTCAGGTACGCTATGCACAAGAACCTAGAAACTACCGACAAGGAAGTTTCCAGCATGCTCGACGCATTCAAGCCTGACGATGAATACTTGAAGTACACCAAGGAACTCAGCGACATTGCCGCCAAGTTCAACCTTCCTCCTCTCTCCAACATCAGGGAATTCGAGGACGCTATCGGAAGGCTCCCGCCTGAAAAGAACGCAGAGTTCACCAAGTTGCAGACCGACCTTGCCGACCGTTATAAGGAAGCTCTTGAACGTCAAAGGGATAACGATGCCGAGCTTGGTCAGTTCATGATGGAAAAGATTGAGATTGACATTGCAATGGTTCCTGCTGAGCAGTGCCCCGAAATCGTTGGTGATTCAGCAATGTATATCTTCAACGCTCTCTTCCCGATGTTTATTCCGCCCAAGGAAAGCGACAATCTTTCCGAAGTCGTCCCGTATGAATTGAAGTAGGTGGCCTCATGAATATCAAGGATTTCCTCGATAATCTGGCCAAGGAACTGCAGTCAAAGGCTGGTATCACGGTCGAGATTGTGGACGACCACAATTTCCCTGGCGGATTCTATATGAACTTTTCGGAGTTCAGCACAGCCGTTCTTCGGGTGAACCAGTATGGTAAGTTCAGCATGCGTGGTGTTGATTTCGAGAACGATGTGTTTTCCTACCCGTGGAAGTACAAGTACCTGATTTTGACGGATAACGCAGTCAACGCTTTGGCTAAGACATTCCCTCAGGTCGAGTTCGACTCCATTAAGGAAGCCGAAAAGGCGATGTTCCCTCTATTTTGCTATATCAACGTGCTTCACCAGTTCTACCGAAAGAAGCTTGGTAGCAAGAAACGCTGGTATCCGCAGTACAAGGACATTGAAAGTAGAAAGTTCGAAAAGATTCGGCGTACACTTGCCAATCTTCCTAGCAGGGAGGCTTTGAAGCTAATCCCGAAGGATGACCAAGAGAAGTACATTGAAGCATAGCTTTTTTCTCCCCGATTGAGTCCCGTCATAGAAATATGGCGGGACTTTTTCGATAAAATGTATTTTACTTATGAGTTTCAATCCATGAGTAAAGTATGGAAAAAGTAGAACCGACCAATGCGGAAATCACGCTTGACTTTGAAATACCCGAGAGCGGCTATTCCTGGACAATAGACCAGTTGAAGGCTTTTGATGCCCGCATGAGAAGCGGCAAGATTGACAAGGAAATTCTGACCAAGTTGCTTGTTGAGCTGAAAGACATGCGAAAGAAGTACGGAACGGACTATCCCGTGTCAGAGGCACTCGGTTATGTGTTTAACGTTGTTATCGATAAGAACCTAGGAAACCAGAAGTGGCGTGGCTACACCCCCGACTGGAAACAGGAGATGCGTGACCGTGCCATCGAACTTCTTATCAAGCATAGCCACAACTTCGACCCTGTCAAGATGCAGACGACAAAGAACGTTGACCCGTATTACTACCTCGCAAAAATCACGTTCTGTGCGTTTATTCAGGCTCATAACAAACTGGTTGCCCGTAGCAAGAAAATCAAGTTTGTCGCCCTGAACGAAGGAACGATGAACAACTACTCATCCATCGACGAGTTCGCTATTGATGCAAACAAGAAGATTGACGAGGAGGAAAAGCTTGAAAAGGAAAAGGCCGAAATGGGTGTAACGCCCGATGAGGAAGATTTCGCTTCAATGCCTGTCGATGACTTGGCAAAGCAACTGAACGACGACGATTACACGAATGGGTAATATATGAGACATGAACTGTCAGCAGTCCTGGTTGTCAGGAACGGTGAGAGTAGAATTCAGGAATGTTTGCGACGGCTTGTAGGACTTGCCGATGAATTTGTTATCGTCGATACAGGTTCTACCGACAAGACGCTTGAAGAAGCCAGAAAGTTCCAAAAGATGGTGCGCCAGCCTGTCATCATTGATGCAGTCGGCACACTGTTTCTTGACGATGAAGGAAACTTCGACTTCGGAAAGGCTAAGAACTACGGCTTCTCGCTTGCCACTAAGGAATACGTTATGTGGGTTGACGTTAACGACATGCTCGATAACGCCCGTGACGTAAGGGCAAAGTTCGATAAGGCTAGCACGATGTACTCGACTTCGGACATTGTCATGTACACTAGGATTACCAGTAAATTGAAGTTCCCTCGTGTCAGGATTGTCCGTAAGGAAACATCTCGGTTTATCAACCCGATTCACGAGTATGTTATAGACACGGCTGAACCCAGAAAGGTAATCACTTTCAAGAACGAGTTCATCAACTTCAAGAAGCAGCGTGATGTCGCCCGTAACTTGAAGGCCCTGATTAAGTTGTGGAAGAAGGGGCATTCCCTCCGTACTGCATACTACATTGCGACCAGCTACAAGGACACGAAGAACCCAGAAATGGCTAGGCTGTGGTATGAAATCTGTCTAAACGAATTCCCTTACTGGGAGTTTGACGAGACGATTGCCGCCGCAGACTATGTGGTTGCCGATGCTTTGAAGAAAGGCCAGTTTGCGTTTGCCGATGAATTGACGATGGAAATGATAGAGAATATCCCGCAACGTGCGGAAAGCTTCTATTATCGCTACGTTTACAATGTCAAGGTAAACAAGCTTGAACACGCTTTGAAGTGCCTTGTTAAGCTACGTGAACTTCCACCCCCGCCAAGAAGCCGAATTGGCATCAACATGAAGGCTTACAACGCCAAGGAGCGTGAAGACCGTATTGAGGAAATCTGGCGTCAAGTCAAGTACAACCACCAGACCATGAATACGGATGCACGGGTTTATGACAGTGTGCAACAAGCAATTGACGCCACCCAGTTCATGCAAACAGTATATTAGTATGTTGACATTCGCCGACTAAATAACTATATTTAACGGCATGAGTCGCTCAAATCTAATTACAAAGAAACAGCTCAGCCCCGACCAGCGCAAGGGGTTGGCTGAAATGCTTACCTTCATGCGTGATGCTTCGCAGAGGGAAATGGTACTTACTGGTGCAGCAGGTACTGGAAAGACCTCCCTCCTTCACGTATTCTTGAAGGAACTTTCCAAAGAATTCAAGAAAATCAAGGTATACTGCACCGCTTACACCAATGAGGCGGTGCGTGTCCTTTCCCAGAGAAGTGGCAAGAATTACGACAAGACCATCAGCGGTCTGCTCGGGCTCAAACTTGAACAGAACGAAGACAAAGGTAAGATTCTTGTGCGAGATGGTGTCTGCCACGCTCGTAAGTATCGTCTCATAGTCATCGATGAAGCGTCGATGATTAATGACGACTGCTATGCAATGATTCAGAGTGTTCTGCGTGATTTTCCCCAGATGAAAATCCTCTATGTTGGCGATGAAGCCCAGCTCCCTCCAGTTAATTTTGCATCCTCGGTAGTTTTCTCCTGTGTTCCTAACATATTCAGGCTGACCAAGGTCATGCGTGTGTCTGAGGACAATCCCATCATCGACCTTGTTACTCCAATCCGTGACCCCAGGAACATGTTCCGTCCAGAAGACTGCTTCGAGCATGTTGACCGTGTGAACGAACGTGGAGAGGGTGTCCGTTTCTATACGGCGAAGAAACCTTTCTTTGAGAACCTTTTCGCCGATTTCATGTCCGAGGAATATAAGGACAACAAGAACTTCTGCCGTCTCCTTGCGTACACCAACAATGCCGTAGACAAGTCTAACTGCTTCATCAGGCGTCATATCTTTGGCAACGAAGTGGAAGAATATACGCCAGGGGATGACTTGATTGTTACGGAAGGATACAGCATTCCGTTGGCTGGGGACAAGACTCTACAGGTATATGCTAACGGTGAACGATTGGAAGTGGTTGAAGCCGAAAAGTATACAGAACAGGAAACCAACATCGTTTGTTGGAGCCTGCTTGTGGATAACTACCTGGCCCCGTCGAACAAGAGGGAACTTCGTCACATCAAGGTTGTTGCTGCCGAGGGACTTCCTACTTACATAGCATTGAAGCGACAGCTCATTGGCAAGGCAAAAACACTGTGTGCCGAGGTTGACCCTATTACAGGGCGTCCTGTACATAACAGGCATGAGGTGTGGCAGGAATACTACGACTTCATCAACTCGTTCTGCTATGTCAATTACAGCTATGCGATGACTATTCATAAGGCTCAGGGTTCCACTATCGACAATGTCTATGTCGTCGAGAAGGATATCAACATCTGTGACTGGGACATTCTCCAAAGGAATAAGCTGAAATATACCGCATTTACCCGTGCGGCAAAGAACCTCCATATCCTAAATTAGTCGAAAAAATGTAATTTAATTACAAGATTAAACGACTATTCGATATGGATATTACACTTCTGCTGACGATTGATGAGAATGGGACGATAGGAGACGGGACATCGATACCTTGGGATTGCGAAGCTATTCACAAGGACATGGAAAAACTTGTCAAGGGGAACACGATTATCATGGGCCGCAATGCTTACAATGAGTTAAAGAGTTTCCGCAAGACCCGTGTTGCTTCACGCATCCTGTTTTCCAAGTCATTGACTACACGGTTAAAACACACGTCGTACACCACCAATGTGTTTACCGCCTTGACGTTGGCAAAGCGGATTGACAAGCCTGTTTACATCATGGGCGGAAACCAAACTGCGATGGCCTTCCTGAGTGAGGGTGTCGTGACGAACATGATACTCTATACCGTTCCAGGAAAGCACGACGGCATCAAGTTCATACCTATTGGCCCAAAGAGCTTCGCAACGACAAAGATTGAAAAGAGGGATGGTTATATCGTGAAACACTTTACGGCAATTCCCAACAGCAAGTTGCCGATTACTCCGCTTGAAGAAATGGATGCACCTCCATGCAAGAAGCCTGCGTCCATACTGACACCGAAGGAAGAAGCCGACGTTGATAACATGCTCGCATCTGTGTTTTCGAACGGAGATTACGGCATGGATGACTTGGACGAGGAAAGTGTCAACAAGGCTGTTTACGACTTAGCGAACAATGTTGATGGACTGTATGATATTGTTGGAATTTATGCCAACAACCAGAAGGCCATAACGGACAAGTTGAACATGTTGATAAAGCAGGACCAGCAGGTAATCGGTGCACAGATATCGTTGCAGGAAAGGGTTCGCTCTCTTGAAACGTTGAACGAGCAGAAAAAGTTCCCGATGGAATATGTTCTCCTTGCCTTGACAATTATTGCTATTGCACTCGGAGTAGTCGGGGTGATTGTATGATAGGTCTTATCATCATAAGCAAGAATCAGGTTCCTTACATGGACCAGATGTTGTGCAAGGTAGATGAAATGACGGTGAAGCCTGACCGTCTCTACTACATGCTTGACCGTGAACCAAAGAAACTACAGGAAGAGGCTACTGCCATAATGGAGAAACATTCCTGTAAGAGCTTCTCGAAACTGTTATTCAACGACAAGGTTCCAGACAACGTGTACAGGCCAATGATGACGCCTGATGTCGATTATTTCCTTGCTGGATATTGCCGCAACATCTGCATAAAGGAAGCTTTGGCGGATGGTTGCGACAAACTGGTGTTTATCGATGGTGATTGCTTGCCAGAAGGGGACATCATCAAGGGATATGACGAATACTTGTCTGGTGACAAGCCCATTGTCCTTTGCGGAAGACGAGACGACTTCGGCTTCGGCTACACCGACCAGAGGGAGCATAACAAGTACAGGAACATCTTCCGAGACCCGTTTACTAATATAGACGAGGAAGCTCCTGTTCTGGATTCGGCTGTTCTATGGTCATGCAACATCGGAATGAACAAGGCCGCCATCGAGCGTCTAATCAAGATTAACAGCACGCTCTACGGTTACAACTGTGTATTTTCTCCCATTTTCAGCGGATGCTGGGGAGGAGAGGATGGTTTCCTTGGTGTGGAATGCTTCTATGACAAGGAGATAATCCTGGCAGGACTTGGCGTTCCTAGGACTGGCATAACGCATATTCATCACGAGAGACCAAAGGCGAAGTATGGACACGCTACGTTCATAGAAGCGTTAAGGAATGCGGTAACTGCACATAGATATCTATTGGAAAACTACGAGGTATAACATGGCCGAGATTACACCTGAACTTAGAGAAAAGATTATAAAGTCCTTTACTGACGAACAGAGAAAAGTGTATGATAACCTTGTAGGAAACAAGAAACGCCTGCAAGATGAATTCAAGTTTTGTCGTCGGGCTTATGGCGACGTGATTGACGTAATCAACAAGAAGGAATGCGGACAGCAGGTCAGACTGTTCCTTCGTAATGTAAGCGACTACTTCCAGCGCCGTATGATAATTATGGAAAGAAGTCTTGAAGTATTGTGCGGCCCCGATTTCGTCAAGGAGGTTAAGAATGCCAAGGATTAAAGTTGACTACCAGTTTCCTGCCGAAGTAATCGACACTAACCATCCGACACAGGACGGCAACTGGTATACCGTCGATACTGTTGACCAAATTGTTGACCAAGTCAATCGTAACCAGAGGTTCATCATTCAGGAGTTCAACCCGATTGAACGCCAAATAAAGAAAGTTCCTCTCAATGTTGTTTGGGAAGACCAGGTCATGGGTCATTGCGTCGATGCGAAAAATGTCGATGGCAAGCTGGTGATGACCTTCAAGTGCGAATCCAATAAGTTCGGCAAGAAGCTGATGAACATTTGTGAAAGCTACGGGCTTAAAAACCTGAAAATCTTTCCTGTCGGCGAGGGAATTCCAGTAGAGCAGAATGGAAAGAAAACTGTCACCAAGTACAAACTTAAATACGTTGCGTTCGAGGGATAAGTATGATTATCGCTAGATACAAAAGAAACAACATTTCTGACTATCAGAATATCTTCGAGAAGATTGGTATTTTCATTATCAACCAAATCCTCCGCCTGATGGCTGACTTTAAGCTGTACAACATCGAGGCGAACACCTTCAATGTGCGTATCATTGTTTGGCTTGTAATCTTCATGGTTCCAGTGATGCTGATGATTGGCATCGCTATGGCAGCCTGTATTAAATTCATCTTCTTTTAACGCTTATGTGTAAATACTGCGACCACGAAACAAACGAAGAAGCCGAGCGTTTTCCCTTGTTCAATGACAATGGTAAGGCTGAAGCTTTTATTGACGAAGACAACTACCTCTCTGTCTACACTGACAATGGTGAATGGGTAGGCGTAGCCATCAAGTGTTGCCCCATGTGCGGAAAGCCGTTGAAAGGAGCTACCCAGTTTGATGATTAGCCTCCCGTATTGACCTCTTGACAAAGATATAATAAAAGTCTATTTTATGGGTATGCCAGTAATAGATATAAAACCACTCCCGAATGCAAACGGGAATATTGAGCAAGGGTTAAAGAATCTTTGCGCTAGCATTCCTAAGGACACGGTAATTCTGTGCCCGTACCTTAGTCACATCTTTACTAGATGACATCAAGGGGTTATTATGAATGACGAATACGAAGGCTTGGCAATACAAGAAGCGCGAAAGTTGGTTCAGGATAAGATGAACCGTACTGGAATGGTTAGCCGATTGATTGAATTCGGTATTACCCCGAAATTGACAAGATGGGCGTTCATGAAGGATGACAAGCCAACGCTTGATTGGGGTATTGCGTACATAAAGTTTATTGACGATGATACATACTGTGTTGGCATGTATCATCTTCCTACAAATCGTATTCTAATTTCAAGACTTTCTATTGGTCCAGGTGGTGCCCCAGTCTTTACTAAGTATGCTCATCAGATGGATGAATGTCAGTCTGCTGATGAATTCTACGAGAGATTGCCGAAGCTGGTTGATGCTTTTATTGTGGCTAAGGAAGAATACGACAAAGCTATTGATGCGAACAGAGTTAATGAATACGTGAAAAACTGTATTCAGAAGACTAAAGCGAAGATGCCTGATTACTTTGAAAAGTGTCTCCAACAGAGATTGAAGAATGGCATCGGTTCTACCACTGACTGTGAAACTGTTGAGGAAATGGAAGCCAAACTGATGTCTGCAAATTGGTCTCCGTGGATTGATACGAACGGTGTGCTGTCTCCTTGTTGCAAAGCGTTTTTTACGGAAGATATTCCTGGCTATCATGGCATGCTGGATATCGACAAATTCCCTGATGATGCTCTCTGCTATTTTAACGACTTCAAGAAAACGGGTTTCTTGTCTTTGTGCATGAAGACGGATAAGCGTGAACGAGTTGACTTTACGATTTTGATTACGGGTCCTGAAGAAGGTATCGGCGATTGTATGTACACCTTCCATCCTGGCAATCCTGTCCCTGCTTCTACCTTCAAAAGCGGCGAACTGAATGAAGAAGGACAGAAGAAAGCGTATCAGGATGGCGACACGATTACCGTAAAGGAAGCCAAGGAACTTGGTTTTAAACACGTAAAGGCAGAGTAAGAGGAAATTATGAGAGACCCCGAAAGACTCGAAACGTTCTATGCCCAGTTGAAAAAGGTTCATCAGGAAAAATTTCCTGACTGGCGCTTTGGTCAGTTTATGTCGAACTTCCTTGGATGGCTCGCTCAGAAGCGAGATATATTCTTCCCCGAGGAAGACGAAATGTTAGTCTACCTGAAACAGTATGCCCGTGGCCTTAAAAAGCCAAATGTGAAAAAAGCATTGGAAAAAGTAGTTTTTAACTAGGAATATCTTGACATCCGTATTCTTTTTTGTTAAATTTGCTGTCATGAATAACGCAAACTGGACAAAATACTTTATTCCCCCGTTCCATAACGACGCCATCTGCGTTGATACAATATGGGATTCTACTGGCAACCGCACGACGAATTCTAAGTCAGAAGCTGCATTCAATGGTTCAGCTGATGCTCATTTTCAGGCAATTGCTGCGGCAATGAACGCTGTGCTGAACGGTACTGCACTTCCTCCTAAGATGTCGTTCGGGCATCCTGTCTATGAGGGAAGCCAGTTGGATTCAGTCGTTAAATTCAAGGCAGACGGGCAGGAAATTGAACTTGATATTCGTGGTTGGGGATTTTTGACTGGACGTAAGCGGCTCCATCCAAATGACGCTGCTGCCATACAGGATGAATACGGTAAGTTCATCGTGGAGTGTATAAAGTCGATTAACTCGGATGAGTAGGAAGGTTACCAATGATAGTACCGAAGATTGAGTTTCCCCTTATCCTTGAAAAACCAGGTAATCCATACAAATGGGTTCCTTTGCATCCAGATGCAGATACCCTGAATGTACCGAATATTTTGGGTAGTGGTGGGCTCTATCTTTTTACGTTCAATGGTGATAGTTATCATGTTGTCGGTATTGCTTCCGACGCTCCGTTGGTAAAGTTCTCTACAATGAACTTTACGCATTGGTTTACAAAGCCGCTTAGTGATGATGATGTTGTAGACAATCATATCTGCCCAATCCTTATGGAGCATGAGGTAGAATACCTTGTCTGTATCAAGGAGAGGTGGCACTTTATCAGCACGGAAAGTTTGCTTTGTGACAATATCCCAATAAAATATTGGGTTAAAGAAAAAGACCTATTTCCTATCCGCTAGGAGAAAATAAATATGGACAAGGAAGATGTAGTCGATATCATCCTGCAAAAGTTGGAAAACACGAAAACTCGGGAAGAGGTGATGCCTTTTGTCGAGGACTTCTATGCGTGGACCCCAGAAGACGAGCTTGAAGAGATGGACGCTTGGGATATTGCCGAAGCTGTTATCGAATGTGCCAGTTGGGACTAAACTTTCTTGAACAATAGACGTAGTCGTGGTGTTGTCTTCGGTGATACACTAAACCCCTGATGCTTCCAGTATTCGAACGCATTGTCGTCAAATGCCATCAGGGTTATGTACTGACAGTCGTGCTTTCTAGCGTACTTGAACACGTAGTCCAGCATTATGTTTGAGAAACCATTTCCCTGTGCATCGGTCGCAACCTCAAATTCCTTCAGGTATAGGTTGCGTGTCTTTTTATCTTCGATTTCTGCACAGGCAAGTCCGACGATTACTCCCATGCTGGTGAACACCATCCACTCACCCGTGTAGTTCATGGTCTTTGCTTCATCCATGATTTCTTCCGCAGTCTTTCCTTCGATGCGGCTTTCATCCTTGTCATAGCAAATCATCGGAAACCGTTTGATGATGTCCATATTGGAGAGGAGTTTCTTGACCTCTGCGGTGGTATGTAGTTCTACTTCCATGTTAACCTTACGTGAACAAGTGCTCCATAACAGCATAGTGACCGAAGCTCGTCAGGTTCTCTATAAGGAATTCCTTAATCCGTTCGATGTCCCTGATGAAGTCGCTTGTGTTATAGAACGCAAATGCTTCTTTTGTGTTCATCAGTAGTTTATCCTTTACGTGGTACACCAAGTCCTTGAACGGGCGCTCGTGTAGGATGATATCGTGTAGATATGTGTCGTGACGGTTCTTTGCGTTCGAAACCGTGTTCAGTGTGAGCTTAAAGTAATCTACAAACGGGAAAATAAGGCCATCCTGACCATCTACCGAGGTAAGCGTACCCGTAGGTATCTGCTGGATACCCTTCTGCATTACATTGTACTGGTGCTGGCGTTCAAGTATGTTGCCCGTTTCACCGAGGATAAAGCTCTTCATGTAAAGAGGATGCTCTATCATGTTGTTCGCAGCGAAGTAGATATATTTAGATACCATAGGCAAGTTGGTTAGGCCCTGCTATAAACTATATTTTGAAAAGGTGATTTTAACATGCTCGACCTACAATTCTCAATAAAACAGCCAATGGAAAATGTGTACCGCATTATAGCCTATCCAGCTTATGCGAAAAAGGGCGAAACTGGCGTTGCCAAGGCGTTGGTTGTCAAGTCTGGCGATGCCAATTTCCTTTGTGATTTTGCAGTGAAGGATACTGAACGTGGTCAGGGCATCGGAACCCGTATGCTTGAAATGCTGATGGACCAGTTCTATATCAACTGCCTTACGGTAGAGAAGAAAAACGCCATCGCCAAGCATATGTATGAAAAGGCAGGGTTCACCCCTGGTGAAGACATTGATGTCACCTTGGTTAATCCCAGTGTAAACAGGGACCAGAATTGCATACTGATGTCAACTTATCAGATGACTGAGGACGAAAAGAAGGCGTTGGCAATGTTGCTGAACAAGGTAACGATGAAACTGTTCAACAGCGTCTACATAAATAAATATAACGCATCTGACTTGGATGTAGATGCGTTAGTTAGTGAATTGGTTTCTTGATTTATTTGGCTGGCTGAGCCTGTTCCTGAGGAGCTTGTTCTCCGTTCGGCTTGCCTTGCGGTTTCTGTTCCTGTGCGGTTGGCTGACCAGCCTTGAATTTAACGCCGAAGTATTTTTCTAGCCTTCCACGTATATCGTTCAGGACATTTTTATCAGTTATAACCTTGCCGTTTTGTGTAAGGAACGAGGCGATTTCAGTATTGAAGTCTAGTGGGGAATTCTCATTGGCAGCCTGTATAACTTTTCCCATTATGGTCTTGCCGTGCTCAGGGAATTCGTTTTCTATCTTCTTTTGTAGTTTCTGCTTGCATGCAGCTAGATAGTTATTAAACGCTTTCAAGAGTTTGTTCTTATCTACTTTGTCCTCTGTTATGTTTCCGTCATCTTGTTGATTGGCCTGCTTGTTGTCCTGAGGTGTCTGCTGTTGAGCTTGTTCCTGAGGGGGTTCTTTTGCAGGCTGCTCTCCTTGTGCTTGCTCTGCACCAGCTTGTGCCTGTGTATTCTGTTGAGGTTGCGGTTGCTGTTGCGGTTGTTGCGGGGCGGCATTCTGCTGAGGCTGTGGTTGAGTCTGTTGCTTCGGTTGTTGTGCAGGCTGGGCCGCCTGTGGCTGTGCAGGAGCCTCGGCTTCCATACAGATATTCCGTATAGCCACAATATCATCCATGACACATTTAGGAATGTCCAATTTATGAATGCTTGCTTCAAATAAAGTCATAGTCGGTAGGCTCAATCATGAATTCTGACTATAGTTTATATCCAAGCCTAGCAGTGTAATAAAAAACCCACGGCTTCAACCGTGGGTTAATTCTAATTGGTTTATTTCAGATGATTAGCCTTTTTGGTTTCCACCTTTTTGTGCCCTATATTTAAGAACGGCAGTGCTTGCGGCCAATGCGGCTTGGTCTAGTGCCATCTGCTCGTTTTCACCCCATTTCATGTTTGCATCGAGGTATTTCTTTTCGGCTTCGTCGTAAACCTTCTTTTCATCAGGTGGAAGATTTATGTATGACACCTTTCCAGAATAGTACTGGGTTCCTTGTTTCGGCTGTTTCTGTTGCGGAGCGGCTTTTTGTGCTGGCGTGGTATTGCCGTTGGCCGCTACCTGCTGTTGATTGTTCTGCTGACCACCCTGCTGTTGTGCAACTTGCTGTTGGGCATTCTGTCTGGCAGCTTGTGCCATACGGGCCCTGTATTTCATAAGCTCAATTCTGGCTTGCTGCTCGGCGGCAGGTTCGACACGGGATGGGTCGTTCTTGAACTTTTCGGTGTATACCTTTGTCCAGTTTTCCTTTGTCTGTTTGAAAAACTTCTTTTCGGCATCATTTTGAGGACCCTTTACGTTAGCTGCTACTTCTGCAACATTTTTATTGTTTCCTGCACCTACTGCTGGTTTCGCTTTTTCTGTCTTTGGGTTGTTTTTAGCAAGACGTTCTTGAATTACTTGCTGTCTCTCTGCTGGCGTATAGTGGGCAAGACGAATGCATTCGGCTTTGGTTTCCTTTGGATTTTCCCTCTGGTGTTGTGGAGATATACCAAATCCCTTCCATGTATTGTATTCTGCCTTCGTGATTTCTTTGCTGGCCAAAGCCTTTTCAGCTTTCGCTGCATCGAATGGCGTATCCAACAAATTGACATCGGCTTTCTTAGTTGCTACGTTGGTATTTCCAGCTGGGGTATTTGCGTTCTTTACGTCTTTGCTAAATACGTTTGCAACATGCATGTTCTGTTTAGCCATTGCTTGCAACGTCTGCTTTCCGATGAGGCCGTCTGCGGTTACGCCAAGTTTTTCCTGAAGGGGAATAACCTTTTTCTTTGCTTCGGCAAGAAGCTTGTTGAATGCATTTTGGGTATTCTCATCCATTTTGCCAGTTGTGTCGATATCTTCCTTTTGCTGAATAGCCGTTATCGTCTTTGGTCCTAGAATACCATCGGCAACGATATTAGAGTTGGGCATGGCTGATTGCAGGAAATACTGGACTGTTGCTACATCAGCTCCACGCTTAGCGGTGGGTTTCTGCTGTGCGGCAGCAGGCTGTTCAGCGGCCTTACCATCAGCGGGTTTGGCCTGTTGTCCTTCGGCATTCTGTGCTGGTTGAGCACCTGTGGTTTGAGCAGGCTGTTCAGCAGTCTTGGTTTCAGCGTTCTTAGCTGGCTGCTCACCTGTTGCTTGGGCAGGTTGCTCTGCTGGTTTTGTTTCAGCAGCCTTGTCATCAGTCTTTGCTTTTTTGTACTCAGGATTATTAATTGTCAATTCAAATCCTTTGACACGTTTGAAGTCTTTATCATTAGTTGCCTTCCAGTATTCGTCCTCTAATTTCTGACGCCATTTTTCTCCCTCGGCAGTACCCTTATTCGCTACTGCCTTCTGCTGAAGATTTTTAAGGACTTTCCATATATCGTCGTCAGTTTCTGCATCGTCGATAGAGGTTGGTACTTTTTCGGCTTCTTGGTTACTTGTCTTCTTTTCTTCTGTTTGGCTGTTGGGGGAAGTATTCGGCTTGAACACATTGTAGTCGTAATCTTTGTTATTCCAAGTGGGGGGATTTTCTGGCTCCAGTCCGTTTGCTTCCATTTCTTTTTGCTTGTCCTTTTCCGCTTTTTCTTTGCGTTCTTGGTCTGCTTTAATTTGGTCTGCCTTTTTCTTGTCTTCTTCACCCAACGGAGTGTAACCCAAGTCCTTTTCCTTGTCGTCACCTTCCGCTTCGAGGCAGATATTGTTGATTTGCTTGATGGCATCCTTCATGTCAGCGGGGATATGAAGTTTGTCGATTGATGATTCAAAAAGAGATTTCAGCATATAGGCACCCTATATTGTATTCTAAACCTAGTTTATACCATTCTTTACTATATACCTAAGCGGCTAAGCATGGTTTTGGCTACAGTTTCGAGCCGTTCACCCGAACCCTTACCATACGTTTTCTCAATCATCGGACGATAGTGTTGTACTATCTGCTTCATTACAGCCGCATGTAGTGCGTTATGGTCCATGTCTTCGGGCAGATTACTGCTAACATCCGTTATAGCCTGTCTTGCTGTATCACGAATAGCGTCATCCTCTGCTTTCTTCTTAGCGGCATCTGCTTGCATTTTCTCGAAGTCGCTGCTAATAGGCGTTCCACCAACGTCGCTTTCCAGGCACACCTTTCGCAATTCGATGACGCTTTGCTTCATCGACGGGCTGATGTTCAACTTCTCGATTTGTGATTCGAATAGGTTCATGGTAATTTCTCCTAATTGGCCTCAACCGTATTGAGGGCTATCATTGTTTCACTAAAATTGGTCTTTACGCCGAACATTCCCTTGTCACCCTTGTCGTATAGTGCAAAATAGAAGGAATAGATTGTTTCCTTGTTTGGGTGGATAACGTCAGATACGAATGTTTTGTACTTGCTCGACGTATGGTAAGTAAAATAAAGTCTTCCGTTCATCATGCCCCAGTCGAACCAGACCTCGCCCTCTGGAATGACCGTTCCATCGGAAAGTGTGGTCTCGTCGTTGCTGAGATACTGGAAGATTGTATCACCTGGGGCATCCTCGACAAACTGGATGGTTGCCTTGAAAGTGTATGACGACTCGATGTCGCCATTGGCGTTGTCACCGAACCAGTTGAGAATCTTGCTCCAATCAACGTAGTCTTCGACGGCATATCCGCCTTCAACTTCCTGGCCGTTGCCAGGGGCGATGTTTGGAATGAACTTTCTCGTATCGTCATTGACGGCCACGAAGTCACGACCGAAACCACTCAGGTCGCTTTCGTGCGGGGTGTCGTAATCGAAGTTGAAACGGAGCAGGTCAAACGAAGGAACTTCTGCAGGTCTCGTAATATCGTCAGTTACCGATTCACAGTAGGTGTAAATCGGGATGCCATTCTTGTCGAAATCCTTTGGAAGCACGTAGTAGTCTGGCGATTCTTCGTTGGGGGATTGTGGGTTATCTACTGTTTTGGGGTCGTCGTATGGTTGCGTTACCGTGATTGTTTCGGTTATAATGTTGCCTTCGGCATCATACTGTTGGTTTCCGTTTTCATCCAATACGGGGCGTGTAACCGTCTTAACGAGACTATCCTTGTTGTATACGTCAACCCCGCATAGTTTCAACCCTTCGTGGTACGTCGTTGTTGTAAACCTATCGAACAGTAGAAGCTGTTTGAGGGATACATCCTCGTAGTATTTGCTTCCGTCAGCATCCTGTTTCTGCATCAGCGTTGTTGACAGGGTATGTAGAATGGAGTAGCCTTCCCTGATAGTCGGACACACGGTTTCCCACAGCTTTTTCTTCTGCATGATGATTTCGCTCGGGTATACCAAGAGTTGTTCCCTATGGATGATATCCTCGTCGATATGGAAGTTCATCTCGGCGTACTTAATCATCTCTGGGGTTTCATACGGCCTGTGGTAAACGCCGTAGCAAGTAATCGGGTAAGTGACCTTGTAAACCTGCTGCTGTGCGTCGGAGTCGCTAATTTCCTCGTTTAGTTCCGTGGTGTTGCTGTTGATGACCACGACTACTGGTCTAGGTATCTCTGGTGCGAAGTCCCATTCCTTAATTACTATCGTCCTGTATTCGTTGAAGTAAGGTTCGATATTCTCCTTTATCTGGAAGATATCGGAGATGTTGTCCGCCTGAAACTGCAATTCGAACTGGAATGTGTATGGCGTAGGCTGGATATCCCTAATCCATCGGTCGGCTGACCTGCTGAAAATTTCTCTCGCATAGGTCGGTTGCGGCCTGTTGCTTGGGTCTGGTGCGTTGCTTACAAAACGGATTGCCCCTATTGGATAGGGTATCGTCTGCTGTTTGTACTGGGTTGACGACCAGAAGTTCGTAAAGTTGGCGTTGTTGTGGGTGATGATGGGAATTTTGGCACTCCTTGAGTACGTCGTACGGTTCATGTCATCATACTTGTTGACATACATGTTATTGAACATGTCGATGAGTCCAATAAGGATTTTCTCGATAGTGCGAACGTAGTAAAATGGTCTCATAAAGCATCACCTAATCACCGAATAGTTTATAATGTCTTGGTGGTGGCCTGGACGACCCCGACTTTATAAACTATTGCTGAATACGTATGGATGTTTTCATGAGCCCAAACGAAGAACAGTTCCGTCAGGCAATATCACGGCTTGACCTGCCAAAAGCGCAGATGGAAGCGATATGTGACCTGCATTCCGCTATTTACGAAGCGATTGACTGGAAAGGCATATACGACAAGCTATCTCACCTGGACGACTATCCGAAGGTCAGTAAGGCAATTAAGTTGGGTGCCGCAGGCCTCATCGCTTCGTCTCCAATCCACGGCATATACGTAACCGACTGGGATGAACTGGGTAAACGGCTTGGCGGTGGCGACAAGGCGGTTGAACAGTATGTTGACCTTCCAGAGAGGGATTTTCTTGAACACGAACCAACCATAGCATACGATGATAGCTTGGCACACCATGCTTACGAGCTTGATGCGAACCCGTATAGCATACAGGGTAATCTTGATAAGAAGGCGGCACTGGAAAAGGAGAAGGAAAACCGTAGTCTCGTCAGGGATGAGTTGAAAGTAGATTATCCGAAAGTCTCTACCACAGAATCAATCGATACGAGTCTCAGGAACTTCATGAAGAAGAACTTGTCATACGCATACAAGAAAAAGCACACCCCAGAAGAGCAGGATGCTCACATCGACCGCATCCTGAAGGCCGTTAAAGATGTTGCGGCGATTACCGCCCCTCGTGGTATCGGTGAAGGAGAACTCCTTGCGTTGATATGTGTCGAAAGCATGTTCGACGACAAGCCGAAGACGACAAAGTATCGTGGACTGGCACAGCTGGGCCCCGATGCTATGGCTGACGCCAAGAAACATGCCTCTGAGTTTGGTCTGGATTCAGCTGATATGGCTGACCCAGAAAATGTCGAGAATGCAGTTAACCTTGCTGCTGGATACCTGCTGTACCTGATGTACGATAGCGCCCGCAGTAATATGGTTAATGAGGGTGAAAAGGACGACAGCCTTCACGGAGACATGAGGTTCGTCTTTGCGTGCTACAACGGAGGCATCGGCAAGTCCACTGACCAGTATCACGACAACGAAACCACGAGCGTTCCGAAACTGTACCGCAGGGTACTTCATGGGGATATGACGGCCAATGATGCCGTCCGTGTGAGGGGCAACATGAGCGAGGCTCTGAGTTATCCGTCTAAGATATTCCAGGTCCTAGATTACCTGAAATCCATTGGTGTACCGACTCGGTTTGATTCACGTAATTATATCTATCGAAAGAGGTAAGCTGCTTGAATTACTTGGCTATCTATTACGGTATCATAAGGAAGGCACAAGAAAGGGAATATGTAATCGGGGAACTATGCGAAAAGCACCATATAACGCCAGTTTCCTGCGGTGGTAGCAACAAAAAGACAAATCAGGTAGAACTTACACTCAAAGAGCATCATATCTGCCATCTTCTCATGCTTCGTGCTGGCATCTGTACGACATATTATTTTTCCAGACTTTCGTCAAAACAATATATTTTTATGAAGACACTGGAAAAAGCAAAGTATGAACGCAGCAAGCACAAACAGAAAACCCGAAGACGTCATAAGGCTAGCCAAGTATCTATTGTTTAAGTATGCCCCGATTACGCATACGGTTCTCGGTTTTGCTGAGTTCGTTTTCGATGACGTTAATACGGTAGCCAGCTGCGTAGACAATGGAAAGCTGTATGTCAAGATTAACCGTGACTTTGTCGATACGGTTGAACCTCAGGAACTTGCAGTTATCTTCTATATAGAGTCCGTCCGAATCGGTCTTGGACATGTTACTACTCGTTTGTACAGTGACAAGAAGATATCCCTGATGGCATCTGACCTGATTGCCCTAAGGATGGGCCTATGTTCCGACATCGGTGTAAACAACACGGCTTACGGCAAGATTTTATCGAAGGTATCGAAACTGGAGACTAACGTCAACTCGCTCTATTACGGCAAGTTCTACAAGCCGTACGATTACCGCAATGCCAGCATCGAAATCCTGTACAAGTTGCTAACCGAGGGTCAGAACGGTGGTCAAAACCTCAATGGTGAGAACGGGGATGATTCCAGCGAGAAGGACTCGTCTGGCGGCATGTCCACTTACCTGAATGACGAAACTAGGGCTGACCAGTGGAATGCGGAAGGCAGCATAAATGAGGCGGTCGAACAGGCTGCTGTCAACGGTGGTGGAAGCTGGGGAACGGCTGAGGCCAACGGGGTTGTCAGCATGTTGTCTAAGGCGGAGAAGGCTGTTGACGGGCGTACAATAATCAGGAAGTTTGTCTCGCAGTCCATTGAATGCGGTTGGAGGGAGTGCCGCTTCAAGAGGAACCGTCGTTTCGACCTGTTGTACCCAGGTCATGTTGCCGAGTACAAGGCCAAGCTGCTTGTGGCCGGTGACGTTAGCCGTTCAATGCCTACAAGTGCAGTTTCCAGGATAATTTCCCTGATTTTGGCTGTCGGCAAGGATGTTGACATAGATTACTGCTGGTGGAATACCCAATGCACTAAACCAATCCACTTGACACCCCTGATGAGAAAGCGGAAGCAATTCTCCGTTTCAACGGGTGGGGGAACCGACTGCAACTGTGTTTTCCGCATGTTGGACACCTGCCGTACTAGGTATAACGGCATAATCATTGTAAGCGACATGGATTTCTATCCCGAACTGAAACTTGCCAAGAGGTACAGGGCGGGTAAGATACTGTGGGTAAAGACGAAGCCTGAGCTAGACCCTCCACAGAAATATGCCAAAAAAGTAGTTGACTTGAATGAATTGGAGCATTAACAGATGAATCTGTTTTTGTTGCATGATTATAAACTATTTTTGATTGAATTTATCGGCTAGATTATGGCATTGGAACGACTGACGAAAGAAATAGACGTATTGACCTACAATGCAAGAAGCGTGTTGAACGCCCTTATTAGGTCTGTACTCAGATATGGAACATCAAACGGATACACTGTTACAAAGAGTTCCGTCGAACTCAAGCTGACAAGGAACGACATCTATCTCCTTTACAGGCTGTACAATGAATGGGCGGGTCTCGGCTTTGGGAAGGATACTTTCGATGCCGCATGTGATAACGTCCGTGAAAAGTTCATGCCTGCTGCTAATGCAAACCCGCTTCTGGTCGCAGATGCCGATAATGACGAACTGCTCCATGCGGTCGTTACCCACTCGAAGATAATGTACCTGAACTCCAGTAACAAGAAAGAGGATAACCAGTACTGGATAGACCAGATTATCAACGCAGCCGACAAGACTTACATTCTGAATTCTTCCCCCATTCCAATCAACCTGAGGACACCCGTGTTCGATGAGAACATGGAAGTGGACAAGTATTCCCAGTACGAAACCTACTTGCTTCCGATGGGCTACTACATGTCCCTTATCCTTGGTTCGGCTGGTGACGAGGTTGACCACGTCGCTGGCGGTAGGAACTGGTGGTTCGATGTTGACAATGAATTCAAGGTGACTGCCCCGTCTGTCGTGTTCGGTGGAGATGACGGTACAGACAGATTTACATACAGGTGTGCAAGGAATGATACTGGCGACCTGAAGTCATCTCCTAGCTACAGCCTTGCCTATGGCTGGAATACGAAACTGCGTGGAACGTACGGCACTGTTGGCGGAAGGTCTACCTTCGTTTTTGCAGACAATGCCCACGGAATATCCACTAACGGAATGATACAGGGTAGGTATGCAGGTATATACGCTGGTTTGAACAACCAAGTGCACGACACCAATGGCATGACCGCAGGCGGTGAAGACCTTGTCGTTCTCGGTAGCCACGGATTTGCCGCGAACCGTTTCAACTGTGTTGGTTACCCGGGTCTCATCTTCAAGGTTCCTAATCTTACAAAGATTGACAGCGAATGTGAAGTCGTTGTAAATGTATGCGACAGTGATACATCACGGACGTTGACAAAGTACAATCCGACTAACATCCTTGACATTTATGACAACCAGAACGAGTTGACCCCGATTACGTGGTCGAACTTCGAAGTTGGCGACCAGGTCATTATCTATGACCAGACGATTAACGGAAAGAACTATCTGAGCTGGTTCGGTATCGAATTCAGACACCAGATAACGAGCATTACTGGAATAGACAAGACACACCCTGGATTCACGAGGCTCATCCTTAAAGACAACATCAGGTTCAGTGAAGTCGGTGTAAACGGTGGACGAGTCGCAAAGTACAGTTCTAACAAGTACACAAGCTACACTTACGAATATTCTGGTTCGAGTGCTTCTAAAACACGTAGATACTTCGGTGCGAACTCTACTGCTTTGAACTACCTGACGATAGCTGCTGGTTTCAACCAGACTGTCGTTGGCGCTGCTAACTTCCCTGTTGTCAAGCCGAACTTTATTGTCGGCACTGGTTATATCCCAGAAGGTGACGAGCTTCAGACGCAGTATGTCGGTGTAGGCGTGTTCGGCAGTGATGCCGATGGATACATCCACAGCAAGGTGTATCGTAGAAACGCCTTCATGGTGGCCAGGGACTATATCCATGGGGCAACCAGTTCATACATCATGATGGGTATGGTCAATGACCAGAAGCAGACCGATGTAAGTCACTGGGTGTCTACTACGGATAATGCGAACCATCGTGAATTGTACCTGGAAGCGACGGACGGTGCTCTTGAAGTCGCATGCAATGACCCGCATGACAAGACGCTTGACACCAATAACTATCAACAGTATCACACTAGCCATATCGGTCTGTCCAATACTAGGATGGTTCTTGGTAGATTTACGAACCGTTCAAAGGATGCCGACAAGAGTTGCCTTGCTGCCATCAATTTTTACGATAAGAGCTGGTTTGCTGACCATGGCGATGTGAATCCTAATAAGATGCCGAGAAACACGGCTCTCGAACTCTTGGGCGAGAACGCCATCCGTGAATTGAAGACGAACTTCAACATCACTAATGGTTTTGTGACGAAAGACGGCTACATTTGCCATAGCAGGTATGCTCCAGAAGGAAGTTATGGCGTATGGAAGGACAACGCCGTTGCTCGCAGCTTGTATTCCGAGAACGAATACATTGCCATAAGCAGTGCTAATACACTGTCGCTGTATTCTGTAAACATGGTCATGCTCGATTCCAAGAGCAGGGTTCATATTGATGGTCCTAGATTGACCATTGACCAGATGACATCAACTATCGGAACGCTCGCGTTGACTGGCGATGCAAAGAGCCATTGCCATGACTGGATTTGCGGTTGTGGATTTGTCGGGGGCAAACAGGAGCCTGACTTTGCCCGTGTGATGTATGGCGGATTCATGATTGCTACGGCAGCTGACGTGCATTATGGATGTACAAAATATATCTTGCCCGCACGTGACGGTACGTGTTGGGGCCTGGATGAATTCTCCGCTGGTGGCTCCGCATCGGCTCACATCTTCTCCTCTGTTGGTGGAAACAACTCGCAGATTCCTGGTTACGACACATCGTGCAGCACAGAATCGGTTAAGTTGATTTTGCCTGGTCCTAGCTATGTAGACCACATTCACCCTGTAATGATGCGTTACAAGGAAGCCGAGTACACGAATGGCACGAAGACCAAAAATGAAATCATGCAGGTTGATAAGCTGGCACTTGTTGACGATATTGTCACCAAACGTACGCTTAGTGGCAGCAACAACAGTACAGGAGATTATAGATGGGTTAAAATAGCTAAGGTGCGCGTTCCTCATCCTGAAAACGGAATACAGTGTTTTGTTGCTGGTTCATTTATCGTTATGGCTTCTGGTATCAATGGAGGTGCTAAGAGAGAGGTTCATTTCAATCTTCTCGGCCTTACTACGCCTGATTCGGTTGGTAAGGCTTACTCATGGCATAGCGACAATAAGGGTAGCGTACCCCGTAGTACTACCGAAGTACGAAATAATGGTGCGTGCGGTATAGTGATTGCTGTACTGACAAACACACCTAGTGATACCTCAGATGCTTATTATGATATCTGGATTAAAATCTTTAAAGCAGATTTCTTTAGTATCTATCCGTCAAGCTTTACAGAAGGGCAAGGTTCTATCGAATGGAAGAACAGTCACTTTGTTCTTGAAAATATGGAACAAGCTACCGATTGGGTGAAAAGTACGATGCCGACATCCGAGATTAGTAATCGTAGTGACAACTTCTATTGGCTTGTAACTGTAGATAATTGATTGGAGTTTTTATGTCACAGAGTTTTTCAAACGCATTTCCTATTGAATCTATCGGTCGTGACATCGCTAGAAACAATTACAATTACGAAGCGATTTTCAATGCCTTGATGGAATGGAACTATTCAGAAAAGGATTATCTTACGGTACGCCTTACTAAAAATAGTGCACCGTATTTCCATACATGGACTATTCCTACCAAGAAAGCACAGTCGAAGACTGCCAGCATTTCGTTGGTAACTCCTGTTGCACCAAATGCTTTCGACCTTGACGGTGAATACGGCATGGTTGCAGCCACTGATGCGACGGAGGAAGGAAAGGACGATGTTGTAATCCGCATTAACGTGGTTAATAACGGTGGAACCAGTTGGAGGGCGTTCATCGATGCATTCGTCTTTGATAATGAGACGGAGGCGGAATCCCTTCAGTACGCAATTTACCGCAAGGCAGGCGACACGGAAAGTTCATATAGCCTGTTCATCGTGGATAAGCCGAAAGACGAAGAAACCGCAGCAGCTTCAACAGCGTTGATATCCGAATATAGTTCTTCTCAAAATGCGGCTAAGCATCATTTCATTGTTAACGAAGGTTCTGTCTATGCGGTGACATCTGGAAACGGAGAGCCTCTATATCTCACAGACCTCGGTACGTCAAAGGCTGTGTATGTAGGCTCGGTGTGGGAATCTGGCAAGTCATACAACAAGGGAGACCTCGTTGTACGTAACATAGGGGAAGACGGCGAAGAAAACTACCACATGTTCGTGAACCTTGCCGAAGACAATGCCAACCTGAGTGACCCTGCCGATTACTTGGGAACCCTTTCAACTGACTATGGATATTCCGAGTATTCTGGCGAGGACCCGCTATGGAAGGAGATTGTCCTTCTTCCTGTAAGCAACGTATTCAGTTCTTCATCTGTAATCAGAATGAAGCCAGACAATGACTTTAGGGGAATTGTCTTGCAGAACGCAAACGATTCCTATGCGGAAACGAATGTGAATATCGGAATTGAAGGTAGCACCAAGTACAAGGTTGCCGACAGCACGTATGCACGCCGTGTCAAGATATTCGATACGGCAAACTACACGATGTTCCCGTATTCTACCGCTGATGTGTGGATGGATGGAAGGGTTTGCACGTACGACCCGAGCATTCCTATCACACGGAGACAGGATTACAGTGCAAGCATGGTGTTTGACCATTCCGACGAGAACGTGTCTACCGTCAACTACATCAACTATGATGGCCCCGACCTCGACCAGGGATTGTGCATCTACCTTCCTGTTCACGGAAAGTCAGAGAACGGTAACGGAGAGAATACGCCAGAGGACGGATACACATTCGACTTCTTCTTTAGGATATGGCCTAATCCAGGGTACAACGGACAGTCTACCAACGACCTTATCATCAACAAGGCTCAGATATACGTTTACTCGGTTGAAGATGCTGATGAGGCCAAGACTGGCTCATGCACGCTTAACCCGATTGCTAAGTTCAGCATGGCTAGGCTTACCAACTTCTACGTCTATGACGAAAACATCGGTGTTCCTAACAGGCCAGTGATGTACCGTGCTACCTTTGTCTATGCCAAGGGCGAGGAAGGGGAAGACGGCCAGTGGAAGCTGTTTGACTACTACCAGTTGCCAGACCATGTGTTCATCGGCCCTGTCGGATTTGTTGACCCGACTAACAAGGGTATCATGGACGATTCGAGACCTGGTAACGAATACAAGGGTTATGAAACCGCTGGTTTCCCGATGTTTGCCGACCCGTTCGAAAAAACATCGCTTACGCCAGTGCAAGAATAGCATTTAAAAAATGTAATTTAGTAGTGAATGAAGGTCGAGATGTCATACAATGACGTTGGCATCAACACCATGGAGAAAGATGCATACACGTTCAGAAATAAATACGTTTCTACGATGCTATAAATGCACTGGAAACCAGAAGACGACAGCACACGATTTTGCCGAATTTGCACATGTGGACCAGAAGGATAAGGCTGGTGGAACATTACTATCCCATATTGAGAGAGTTGTAGATTTCCTTGAAGAAAACGGTTATAGCGACGACGTTATTACCGTAGGGTATCTCCACGACATCTTGGACAACGGTGGCTTCTGCCAGACTGATTTAAGCATGTTCTTCCCAGAGACGGTGTGGCAGGCTGTGACCCATCTCTCCCACAACAAGACATCTTGTCGTGAAGAGTATCTCAGCAAAATCATGGAGAACAAGATTGCCACAATCGTCAAGATTGGCGACTTGACCGACAACATGGTAATCACCAGAAAGGAATATCCAACCGACAGGGAATACTGGAAGACCTGCAAGTACAACCGTGAGATTGAACGGCTTACCAACAGGCTCCATGAGTTTGAAGAAGAGCCTGCGGCTGAATAGGTGAGTTTGGGGGATAAAGGAAAGGCGGCTTTAAGCCGCCTTTTCGTATTTAGAATAGATTGTCGAAGTCGATATCACCAACGTCTTCCTGTCCAGTTTCCTGAGATTGGTCTGTCGCTGGTTCCGCTGTGGGTTCTTCCGTAGTTGGTGCATCCTCGGTCTGCGGTGCTTCTTCCGTAGTTGGAGCTTCTTCAGCAGGCTGTTCCGTTCCAGTATCGGTCTGCTCCTCGTCGGTGAAGAGGTTTTCCAAGTCCATATCAGACAGCTCCTCGGTTGGGGCTGTCTCTTGTGACCCGTTGTCAATTCCGAAGAGGTCGGCCTGCTGTTGCGGGTCAGGTTGGACTGTTTCCACGTCATCCTTCTTCGCGTCGAAGATTTCATCGCCTTCCTTCTTATTCTCGTTGACACCAACCATGGCATGCACCTTGTCCATAAGGTCGTCTACACCCTTTGTTCTGGTTTGCTTGATTTCAGTCTTTTCGGCAGGCGTTTCGGCAGCTTCGGCGTCTGTTTGAGCCATTTCTGGGGCCAAGTTGGATTCCATCAGGCATTTGCGGTATACCTTTGAAATGGACTCGTACAGGGCGGGTTCATGCCTCTTGAGATATCTTAGTTGCTGACTGAATGTTGATGCCATTTTGCTATCCTACTACGTTGTCGGTCTTTCCGTTGGCAACGGCGTTGATGTTCTGTTGGAGCTTATCGAGGTCTTTATCGATTTCCTCTTGTGCCTGCACGGCTATCTTCTCGTTTTCCGCCTTCTTCTTTTCGATTTCGTCGAATGCTGCGGCAACATCAGCGAACTGCTTAGAGTTCATGTTTCCCAGGTCTCCTTCGATGGGCCTGGATTTTACTGATGTTTGAGCATTCTGTGCGGCAGCGTTCTGCTCTGGAGTATTTGCCGTAGAGACTGTCGTTTGCTGCTGGGGTGTGATAGTCGATTCGAAAGTCGGATTTTCCTTCCTCCATACGTCGTAGAGTGAGTTGATGGTTTTCTTGAAATCCTCGTCTTCGACGAATGTGTTGATGAACTTGATAAAGGTCATTGTGCTTTCCTCATGGAATTGCCTCTGATTATAGTTTATATTCTTGGTTGGTTTTCTGTGCCAGATTATAAACTATAATTGCAAAAATGGAGACCCGATGGAAAGCAGAAGTATAAAAATAAAGGATTATGTAACTCATGAACGTGTTCCTGTTAGGGGGGATTCCCACGGAAATTTCACGCTGAGTCCTTTAGGCTTTCCATTCGTGAACCGAAGCGGATATATGCCTGGTGTGCCTGGTTCAGTACCTCCGACCAAGTTCAGTGCGGAGATGCTGGTCAAGCCTGATTTGACTAAGGATGAGCCAGAGAACTTTTATTTTCTTGAATTTAAAGACAATTTCGACTTTCCCCGTACGGACAGCGACCACGATACGTTCATTGTTACCGCCCAGCTAATTGAGGATGAAACTGGATATATCATTTCTAGCGAGCATGCTAATTTTACCACAGGATGCTATGTATCCATTAAGGTAGAAGAGTCTACATACGAGTCGCTTAACCGAGACTTTACGTTGGATAAAGATAACCACATTCCGATAGAACCAATTAGTCCTTCGGCTGAGGAAGGAATTGAATGTACGGTAACGTTCCGCCCAGAGAGGACGGAGACTGATGATGAACATCCGCTATTCATCAAGTTTACGGGCAGTGCCGACAACAACGGTATATACAAGCTTTTCGTTGATGACAGCGACAGCTCAGGAATTCTACATTACACCTGGATGTACAAGACATCTAACGAGGAAACATGTGACCCAGACAAGGAGGTTACATTTGACGGAACAGAAAACGACAACGTGCGTGACCATTATCGAAACAGGGTTAGCGATGAAGAAGTTGCCGATTATCTGCGTGACAGGCTTGGGCCTGCTATTGAATGCGGCAAGTTCCGTGGTGCAGAATATCCAGTTGATTCTCACGGATTGCTGGTAAAATGGTTCCTGAGCCGTGGTGCAATCGTGCACTCTGTTGCTGGAAAGACTGTTATCATAGATGGCTTTGGCCACGTTTTGGATACAAGTGGATTGGGTGATTGTTCTGGAACGCCTGATACCGACGAGCAGGGTCCGTATAACATAGGTGTCCTGAATGATTGGCTAATGTCAACTGCTGGCACTAATGAATACGAGGATTATCCATCTGAAGAGTTGACTGGCGGAAATAACAATATTTCCCTCGAAGTAGAGAAGTCTGGCGAGCGTCACACTTTTGTTATCCAACAGTATTTGGAAAACATGGTGCAGACCCCTCCTAGAAAGACCTTTATTCATCTTCCTGCTGGGGTTGACCTCGCTGATGGAACCGAGGTTGAACTAAATGTTGCGCTTCCTGTCGTCACTCAACCTGGCACTGTTGGTCAGACAGATACGAATGTCAAGAAAGCACTCAAAAGCTTTACGGACTATGTGTCCCAGCCTATGGTGTATATCTTGTCTGGAAAGCAGACGCCGCTTCCAAACAACGCCGTATTGAATAGCGGGATAACAACGTCAGGTGATTCGTTCACGATTGTGCCGAAGCATCCGTACAATATAGGGAATGGGTCAATCGCATTTGGTCTGTATAACCGATATGAATGTTCAAAGACTTTCCGTTTCTCTGGAAATGCAACCACTCACCAATTGAATGATGGTGCGTTTGTCAACCAAGACCATTCAAAGGTAATGTTCGACACTGTGGACGAGGTTGCGAAGGTGGGTGATTACATCTTATTGAAATATGATGTAATGACCCCTGTTATAGGTAAAGTTACCGAATTAAAGGAAATGTCTGTTGTGGTTGATTTTGGTAGGGAGTTGAAAAAGCCATATGATGGCTATTATGTAGTAGAGTACGAAGGTGATAGACACAACATGACTCTGGTTGAGGGTGATGTTCCACTCTATGACATTGACGTAGACCCGACTGATATTGTGGTTGGTGACCTCCTTGAGTTTGACGTACTTGAAGGTCACGAGGACGAAAAGCTCATTGTCTCAAAAAACACAACAGAAGAGACAACAACTTTCGGATTTTCATCTCCAGTGTCAAGCGACCCAGACGACGCAATACATGGTTTCTTTACATCGATAGAGGTTACTGACAAGGCGTTCCCGTATGACGTTCACAGCAGACGATGGTTAATGTATTCCAAGGACGCCACCTGCATGGTAGATGTAAGGGCAGTCGATGACAAAGATGGATTGACTGAGCATACGGAAGATAGTGGAGCGTTTGATACCGAAAAGACTTTGGAAGATTTGAAGGAGTATTATACTGAGCCAAAACTGATTGACAATGATTCTATCATTGCCACTATCTATCCGACATCAACAAACACATTCCCTTGGAGACTTAACGGCAGAAACCGTGTTCGTCACTTGGGATTGACAACCAATGCCAACGTAGACTATGTTAACGGTGATGACAAGCCGCTGACACGACTTGTGTTTGAGATGAATGAACGGGTATATTCTGGTATCAGCGGCATGTTCCGTGGATATCATCCGATATCAGAATTGCGTTATTGCGAATCTAACAACGGCACGGCAGAAGGAAACTCCGTTCTCGGTTCACTCCTTAGGGTATATCTCCCACAAACACTTGATGCTGATGTGGATGACGAACACAAGGATGATATCTATGTCGTACGTCGTGCAACAAAGGCGTTCCATGACCTTATCGGCGACTTTAAGGTAGCCCGTGTCGGATATACCTCTTCAAGGACGTTGGACGACAAGAAGACGACTAAGTGGGGAGACGGTTCTGATACTCCAGCTCCAACCACGTCAGGAACTGATAACCTCCACCGTCTTAATGATTGGGAAACGAAGATGATTCATTTGCCCAACTACTGCCTTGGTGTTGACGCAAGCCTAGAAAGAAATCTGGCCTATGCTGGTTGGAACGAGTACACTTACGGCGACAACTTCAGGATATTCTATGATAGGAATGTTGACCCGTTCGTAGAATGGGATGGGTTCGGACCGTTTATGGTCGGTAACAGACGGTATAGTGATTTCAAAGATGACTCTGGAACAACGCAAAGGACTGTGGATAATTACGCAGATGAGGCTGATGGTGACGTTCCGTTCAACTACACTGCGGAAAACAGTGTGTTCAAATTGTTCATTACGGACTCTAACGAACGGATACGCAACCAATATGGAGCATTCGTTCACGGGTTGCTTGAGCTCCCTATCATAAAGAGAGGTCTTAGGTCAATATCTTGGCTTACTGACGAGGCGAGTGAATTTGACAACCGTGACATGGAACCGTTCTATCCGATGTCACACGTGATGTCAACTGACGGTGTTGCATTTCCTGATGTGAACAGGGGTGCTTTACGAGACGTTGCGAAAATGACGGACGAAGACGTTAAACGAGCCCTTCTTGCCATACCCGATAAGGTGGTAATATATAACGATAGAGTAATTAAGGATAAGGCTCTTGCTGACGAACTGATTTCAGTCAATATCCCAGACGAGGGTATCGATGAAAATCCCGCCGTTGAGTACATGAAATCCATGCTTACGATGTATTCCAATGGAATGCCGTTGCATATGTATGATGCTCACAGGGCAATCAACGTCACTTCTCCCAGTGGCCCTTATGGTGATTTGCTTCAGGTGCATGAAGTTGACGAATACAATAGGCATGGTTCTTTGCGAAACCATGAACAGCACAAATACTGTGACCTGGCAACCGTATCTGGGCAGGATACTGAAGATGTCAACATGACGTACAACTTTATTTCCGACAGTGGTACGGACCCGCAGTATGCACCTCTGTCGTTGACAACCCCGTTGGAAAACGTTGCATCCGAATTCATACGGAATGTATTCAAGGGAATGTACACAAGGGTGCATGTCAAGGCTATGTTCTCGTCATCGTTGGGAAGATGGATAGTGAAGGATTACAGACAATATCCTAACTGCTACCTGACCCCTCTATACGGTGCGAAGACGCTTGACTATACGGAAAAGTCTTACTCCTACGGAAACCCTAGTGAGTACGCCAACCGTGTTCCTATGAGTGCAGGCGTAGAAAACAAGAAGTTCAGTGTCAATAAATATATCGCCGCATGCCCAGAACAACCCCTATGGCAGATGCCATGTGGTGTCGGAAGCGACTATACGGATGCCATGAATAAACGCTATGTGGAGGTTCCTCCTATGGAGATGAACCCAGGTTGCGTTCCGTTCTTGTTGGAGAGCTTCCCGTATGATGACGATGGAAAGGTGAATAATTCAGTCAAGTTCAGGAACTTGTACGAAAGCATTTCAACGCCGATGAATGCTAACGGCGACCCGAAGGAAGGCTCAGTCCCAGAGGTGAACTTCTGGAACATCAAGCTTCATATCAGGCCAGCCCGTAGCGCATACCCAGGTGCTGACATTCCTAGCAACAGTGCAAGGACTGGCGGAACCCTTGGCGAGCCTACTTTGGGCATGTTTAACGATAACGAGGTGTTACCGAGAAGAAAATTTTTGTTAATGGAATCTGGTCAACCAATTTTACTCGAATCGAATAGTCCGATTCTTTTGGAGGGATAATGTCTCAATCAACTAAAAATGAAGGTAAAACCGTATTGCAACTTGATGAGAAGACCATGGAACAGCTGCTTTCAGTTGGCTACTTGCTGGTAGCATTCGAGGGTGGAAATGCAAAATTGAAATTAGAAAATTTGCAAAAAATTGACAATGAGTTAAATGCAAGTAGTAATAATCCCGTTACAAATGCCGCTATTACTGCGGTAATTGGTGACGTTGAAACGTTGCTTGCAGCTTTGTAATTGGGGGTGTGTAATGAGTATTGCAAGTGAAATAACAAGGTTGCAGGGAGTAAAGTCCAATATATTGCAGGCCATAAGCGACAAGGGCGTGACGGTTCCCGACGGTTCCGCCTTGGCCGATTGCCCGGAACTTATTGGGCTTATACCGACCGGCGGCGGTATATCCGATTTTTTTGAAAATGTTGAAAGCGTAATTCCAAATAATGCAAACTACAATATCATAGATTTAGGCCAAACGTACGATGTAGACGAGGTTACTTATAAATTATCTTTTTATGAGAGATTTGACGTTCCCGATACTAACGGAAACTTTGCCGGTATAGCTGGCATTGATAATGCTATTTGGATTGAGCTACTTGGTCACTCTGGTGCCAATAATATGCGATTTAGAATAAACGGCTCTACATATTTACCTTATATGAACCCAATACAAAAAGGTTTATATAATTTTGAATTAAATAAAACATCGTGTGTTTTAAATGGAGTAAATTACAATATAACTGCTGCAACTAATGGAGTGCGTTATGTTAGAATAGGATGCACTGATACAGGCGGAAATTATAGACTACCGGCCATAAAAGAAATTATTTTATATGTAAACAATGTAGAAAAATCGCATTTGATACCTGTAAAAAGATTGACGGACAATAAAGTAGGGCTGTTTGATATTGTACGCGGTCTTTTTGACGAACAACATAGCTATACATCATATAGCCCGTAAAAACGCGAACCCCGCGCCAACAAGTGACGCGGGCCCAACGATTCAAGTTGCTGGTTAGCGGCTTGAAAATGATACATAGAACGGGAAATCCGTGAAGCCGTTTTAAAGGTCAACCAGGTTCGGGAGTTCTCCCGTCGGTGGTTCTTGCTGGCAAATGGCGGAATTTGATGCTTGATATTCACTATTTAAAAATTTTTTGTCAGAGTAGCTTTCAAAAAACATATATTTCAGCATAGAAGTTAAACCCTCTATTGTTGGGATTTTAAATATGAAGGCAAGTACCCCCGAAAGCGGGTTCATAGTCACACTGAATGCTGAACAGAAGGAACTCTTCAAGATAGCACAGAAGTATGGCTGGAACCGTCAGAAACTACTTGATAATGCACAGAAAGAAATAGACAAGGCTGGCCTCGGCATCTCCAAGGATACGTTGCGCAAGCGCTTTGACAGACTTTCCGAAAGATTCAACACTTACAATGCGGCTTTGAGCAAGGATGAAAATGTCCCTCAGTATCCGCAGGACAAGGAAGACCCTGTCGAAGACCGTAAGGAAAGTGAAAACACCTACTTAAAGAAACAGTTGAACAGCCTCCGTGCCGAAAACAACAAGCTCAGGGTTCGTTCATATGTTGCAACCGAGTTGGCCGATGCGTTGAAAACAGAGCTTACCGAAGTCGAATACGACAAGTTCTACATCAATGTCAAGAAGGCTAACGACGGCGATAACCACCTGGTTCTCCCCATTTCGGATGCACACTATGGCGAAGTCGTTCCAAGTGCAAGCACCCATGGAATTAACGAGTACAATCCCGATATTTCCAAGGCCCGTCACCTCAAGCTCTTTGAAAAGGCCCTCGAAATGGCCCGTGACAACAAGTGCGGAACCCTTGACATTCTCATGCTGGGTGACCTCTTCTCTGGAAACATACATGATGAACTCAAAGAGACTAACGCTGGCCCGCTTACCAAGCTCCTTGTAGACTACTTCAAGTTCATTGTAGGCGCCTTCAAGAGCCTTAGAAGCCAGTTCAAGAAGATGAATGTTTACTGCGTCGTTGGTAACCATTCCCGTACAAACCAGAAATGGCAGGCCAAGAACAAGGCATACGATAACTACGAGTACATCCTGTACAAGTTCATCGAGGAAGCATTTGCCGACGATATGATAGTTTCCGTCCATGTTTCCGAAGCACCGTCTGACATTGCCGTAATTGGTGAACAGAAGTGGAAGATTGAACACGGTGACGCATATCGTGGCGGCGGTGCATTCTGCTCCCCGATTAGCACGGTCACCAGAGACAACTTCAAGGACTACGGCATGTTCATGAAGATGGGCATTGATTTCGACGTGGCCATCATGGGTCACTGGCATCGTGGTGGCGAATGGTTCCTCAGCGGAAAGTGCATCCCTGTGTTCCTCAACCCGTCAATCGTCGGTCCTAACGAATACAGTATTGAAAAACTGCATGAGACGTTCCCTGCTTCCAGTTACATCTTTGTGACCAACGGAAAGGAAATTACGTCCCAAACCCTCTTTATGTTGCAATAGATTATGGCTACCTTCTCAATGGCAAAGGCTCATATACTGAGGCTTGCGCCCGAGACGGCATGTGTCCTTATCGGGCAGCCTGGTATTGGTAAAACTGATTTTGTTTTTGACCTTGCTCAAACGCTGGGTCTTGAACTTGTCAAGCTCCGTTGTGCCGAAGCTGGTGAAACGGGTGACCTCACTGGTCTCCTGAGGGAAGTTAATGGTGTCCATTCGCACACCATTCCCGACTGGCTTTCCCACAACAAGCCAGTGCTGCTGTTTCTTGACGAAATCAACCGTGCCAAGAAGGACACCATCAACGCTATCATGCAGCTTTGTACGAAGGAACAGGAATTTCTTGGTCACAGGCTAGCACCTGGTTCGAGGGTTATATGTGCGATGAACCCGTCGTCTATCGCCAGTAACGATGTGGACGAGCTGAACCGTGCATTGTACTCTCGTATGTCCAGAATTCACATCGATGTTAGCAAGAGTGACTGGCTGGCATGGGCGACAACTCATGGTATTCACCCTGATATAATTAGCTATATTGACCAGGCTACTGACGAACACCTGTTCAAGATGGACGACGTTGACCTCTTTGAGGATGAAAACACGGTCAACCCGAGAGCGTGGGAAAACTTCTCGAAGATGTACACTAACGGCATTCGTCTTGGTGATTACAAGCAGAACCCTACGTTGATACAGAGCGATGCTGCAAGCCATCTAGGCCCGAATGAGGCATTGTCGTTCTTCTCTTGGTTGTGTACGAAGCGGATGTTCAATCCGCAGAATTTCCTCCTGGAAACCAACGCCACCAAGGCAATCGCTGCGGCAAGCCGTGTCGCCAAGATGCTCGACGTGTATCAGACCGAGTTGTGCAGGAATGTGACAAAGACGATGATAACACTCCTATCCAACCCTGCGATGGAAAAGGAGAAGAGCACTATCATCACCAATCTTTACTACCTGTATGACCGTCTGTCGGTGGAACATGTTGCCGATGCTTACGAGAATTACATCAAACCCGCAGTTCTCCAAAACGACAAACCTGATTGGTTTACGAAGCTGGCCCACACCAACGAGGACACCTGGAGTAAGATAAAAACAATCATTCAGGGAACTGGGAAACCCGTTGTTTCTGTAAAAAAATCTAAACAAACCAAGAAAAAATAACTTTTTTTGAAAAACCCCTTGCAAAAGGGGTTTTAATATACTATATTCTTGTTCAGTGGATTAAAAGTCTCACTCAACAAAAAGGTACATTATGATTATCAAACTCAACATCACAGGCATTCCTTCAATTCGTTTGAAGGTTTCAAACAAACTCACTCATCAACTTCATGTCACCCGCAAGTTGGACAAGTATGGCCGTCGCATCGCTACGTCCTGGGTTACCAGCAACACCGAAGTGACGCTTGAACGCTACCATGCCAACAAGAACAGCAAGGATGTGGATGGCTTGATTTACGTCGGTCGTGCCTTCCAGCAGTACATGGACAAGTTCGACGCAGACTTCGGTCTCCGTCTTGCAACTCTTCGTGCATTCAAGAAGTTCTTCTCCATCAATGGATTGAACGATGAAGCAGCCAATAAGCTTGCTGACGTTGCCGCTGAAGTCGTTATGGCAAACAAGGGCAAGACGAGTGTTGTTATTGGCAGTGCTGCACCTGCCAAGCAGGTAGTTGCCGCTGATGCTGCTCCTGCTAAGGCAACGAAGCGTGGTCGTCCGGCCAAGGCTTCTAGCGCGAAGTCTTCCGTTGCTCCCAGGAAGCGTGGCCGTCCCCGCAAGAGTGATGCTCCCGTGCAGGAAAAGCGTCGCCGTGGTCGTCCCCGCAAGATGCCGTCCTAAGGAGGATGTTACATGAAGAAGGAATTCAGTGGATACCTGAGTGCTTTTACTCCTGCGACAAAGGACAATGTCCCGTTTGTCAAGTTTTCCATAAAGACCAGTGAGAGTGGTGCTGGAAAGCATCTTCTCGACGGCACTCAGGAAATTGACAATGCGTTTGCAAGCGTGAAGGATTTCGTAACGAACAAGGGTTATGGAAACACAAAGTGTGACCTTGATGACCCTCTTCGTGTCAAGGTAACCTTTGCCTCGTTCTCCTATGATGCGTTCCTCATGTCAATCGCTGTAAAGAAGAAGGTTGACAAGGAACTCGGCGATGTGGCTGAGTATACGTTCAATTTCGAAAAGGACCCGTGCAACGATGACACCCAGTTCTGGTCTTCCCATCTCAAAGTCAAGGAAACTGACGATGGTGATGAAACCCATGAAGATGAAGACGAAGTGTCTCCCGTTGATGCCGAAATCATGGCACAGACTGACAGTCTGCTTGGTCTCGACGGTTCTCCTAAGAAGAAGAAAAAGAAGGCGTCTGGTTTCATCAAGTATGCCGTTACGGTTGAAACGATGTCCGAAGCTGACGCTGGCACCGAAGATGTTCCGTCTGAGGATGCCGAATGATGAAGTATACGCCAGAGACTGACAAGATTTTGGCCTGGGTTTTTATCCTGGTCATAGTCGTTGGTTGCCTGCTGTACTTTTTCTAAAGTGTTGGGACGGCCCTACCATTACTTCAAAAATGGGTCTTTCAATGCTTCGGCGTTGACGTTCCGTCTACGAAATAAGGACGGGTAGCATCGACCAAGGCTACGGGATAAAACCCGAAGAAGGTGAAGTGTCATGGTTAGTCCGATGGACCTTCGGGAAAGTCGGATTTTTTGTTGGAGTGGAGAAAGGCTGTCCTTCGGGACAGCCTTTTTCTACATGTGTGCGCCTTTGTCGAAAAGGCCGCAAACGTTTTCCTCTGTCAGGACAATCCAGTTTACACCTCTGTTGGCACACCAGTTTCGTGCTGCTGCCCATTTCGCCTGGTTCACCATCACTTCCTCGCATTGCATGTAGTAGCGTGCCATCTTCTTTTGGTGGGCCCTAACCTTCTTTGCGTTTGCACTCTCGGTCAATGCTTTCGGGGGTTTCGGCATGATGGCGAATTTCTCTGGCTTGATTTCAATTAGGAACTTGTTTACCTTGCTGTCAGTAGCCGACTTGCATTCGCAGTAGATGTCGGGGAAATACTTGCTCATCTTGTGCAGCTTCGGTGACATGTAATAGATTTCGAAATCAGGTTCGTAACCCCATTTTAGGACATAGCTGTTGTTGTCCATTGCCTGAAAAATCCTTTCTTCCCAAGATGACTTGCATATTGGGGCAGCCAGATTTTCCATGTACTTCTCTGGATGCACCAACTTGTAACGAGCGTGTTTCGTCTTGGTTCCGTAAATCATGCTACCACCCCTTCCGCATATGGGCCTAAAATGTTTTTGATAACGTCTTCGTTGTAGTCATCAACGAGTTCGTAAGTCACCTCGATGTCGGATGGATATACTTCAATTGCGGCTCTTCCAGACTGGTTCGACGGGAATGGTGTAAACGGCTTGCTCATGTTTACTGGGTAGACCTTCTTACTGCAGTTATCGAGAATATTAGTCAGTTCGTTAACAGTGTCATTGCTTATTTCGTAATCAGCCAGCATCCTGAGGAGCTGATAGTATTTCTCGGTGAAATACGGGCTCACTGTCTTGTCAACAAGATTATGGGAGATGGATATGCACTTCTTCTGTTCCTGTTTCGATATAGGTTTCTCGCCTACGTTTACTTCGTTTTCCCTGTCTGGGGCCGTCCTGAACTGGATGGCTTCCTCGACCTTGCTTGTAGGCTTGTTGGCGGCGCTTGACCGTTTGTGCTCTTTGCATACTTTTACTATGCAAGATGCTTCAAGCTGTGATAGCAACGAGTCGAACTGGGTCTTCGGGTTGTCGCGGTAAATCTCACGGAATTCGTTTGCTGAAAAGGACTTGTAACCGAGCTTCGCTGCGATACACAGGTCATAAAGGTCTGCTTCGAATGCTCCCTGCCAGAAAACGTCGTTAAGGCGGAGGTTTGCATTTATCTCCTTAATCTTTGCCTCGATGTCCTTCATCAGGCCTGGACACAGGTGGCTGAAACATACGGTCCAGCTCTTGAAGGTGTTAATCATGTCTATAACCGACATGCCGTAGAACTCCACGTTGTTCTTGTATTCTAGCGTGTAGATGAAGAAACACTCGAAATTTCCAACCATCTTGATGAAAGCCGTTACATCGAACTTCTGTGTCAACAGGTCGGCATAAGCCTTGATTAAGGCACGGAGTGGCTTCATGAGCATCTCAAAGGTCATTTCGATTGCTTCCTTGATGCTCAAATACAGCTTCATAAGGAAGTCATGCAGGAGGTCGTTCAGCGAACCTACTATACCGCCAGCCAGTCCTACACCCACGCCAAAGGACAGGGGAAACTTGTTCTTTAGACATTCTATCACCATCTCTGGATTTCTGGTGATGTCGTTGCCGTCAGCGTCTTTCTTGCAGTCTGTGACGCATGCGATTGCACGGCAGAAGCACGGGCAGTCAATCATGATTTGTAGCAGTTCTTCCCACTTGAAGTCAAGGGTAACTGCTGCACCGACACCCACATCCAGCGTTGCCGACATTTTAAGGTCGGAAAGGATTTTGGAAATGCACGCAAAAACGGCTGCGTTGAACCTCAATAGGGCGGCTTCCAGACGTAGACGGGCGGCATCAATCTTTGCGAACAGGACGAATGCAGCCTTCGTTGCGATGTCTATTGTCGCTTGAATCCATGCAATCCATGTGCCTATCGTCTGGCAGAGGCTCTTGCTTAATGTCAGTGCTCCTTCAATCCCGACGGGGAAGTTGAACTGGTTGAACTGGCCGAAACCGAAATTCAAGTTAGACAGCATACCAACGGCGGCATAGGCGTTTATGCCCATGGTGTCCCTACACCAGTCGAATACGACTTTCGTACAGTTGGTTGCTTCTAGCTTGGAACTTACATTATTTATGGAATTGGCGGTCTTCTCGACAGCTTCTGTAAAGCTGCTCAAAATGCCAGAATCCTTTGCAGTAGCCGAAGTTTCCTGTCTGGGCGAAATTACGTCTGTAATGCACTTTGCCATTTGCTTGTATGCCGCATGATTCGATAATAGTTTATACCTGGACAAAAATCGTGTTTGCATTATAAACTATCATTGAAACTAAAGGTGCATTATGGCCACTACACAGCAAAATACATCTACTCAAACGTCCAATCAGACCGTCAACAATGCCTCGACTAATAATGATATCAAGTCGATTGCTGACGCTCTTGCCGCATTGCCGAAAGAGACCGAGCAGACAATGAAGGGATTTCTTGACCAGCAGATGGCCAATGCTAAGAATGTAAACGATACCCTTGTCGAACAGTTCGGCAGTGCTATCGATAATAGCGAGATTGCCGCAACCGTCAAGGAAGTCAATGACGCTTTCCGTAAATCTAGTAATGCGGCGGAAAATGATGATGAAAACGAGAAGCGACAGACGGTTTTGACAAATATACAAAATGACCTCGACCGCATTCTCGAAATCCAAGGGGATTCCCTTCGGGCCGAATTGACCCGTGATGAAGCGGTCAATGATTCTAACCTGAACGAGGTTGAAGACAAATCCGAAGAAAAGGCGGACGAAGAAACCGATGTCGTAAAGGAAGATATCAAGCCGACGGAAGTAAAGGTCGATGTACAGCTCCCAGAAATGTCTAAGGACGATTCCGCTGATGAGAGCGAGTCCAATGAACCTAGCAAGGAGGAAACCTTGCTTGGAAACATTGAGGCTGCCCAGAAAGACCAGAATGCTTTGCTGAACGATATTAGTGATAAATTGGCTGATACCGATGTCAATGCTGTGGATACAGACGAAAGTGAGTCTGATGTTCCCAGCAGGGCGGAAACCTTGCTTGAAAACATTGAGGCTGCCCAGAATGAACAGAATGTCTTGTTGAACGATATTGGTCAGAAGCTGACTGATGTTGATACCAATGAGCCTGATACTGACGAAAGCAAGGCTAACGTTCCCAGCAATGAGGAAAACTTGCTTAAAGACATCGTTACTACCCAAGATGAGCAGAATAATTTGCTGAACGATATTGGGCAGAAGCTGACCGAGGTCGATGAGGGAAATGTTGAGCAACCAGAGGAAGTAGCGAAGGATGTTCCTAATGAGACTGAGTTGCGTGTTTCCGAAGTGAACGACCACTTGGGCAAAATCAACGACAGTCTTGATGACATTTTGGAACAGTTTGGTGATTCGGTTGCGAACACAGATGTCAATGAACCTATGCCAATCGATGTTCATGTTGAAATGGAAACTAAATCTGTTGAACTAGGCGATGCTAGTTTGGATAGCCTGCGGGAAATTGCCGATATAGTCAAACAGAATGAAGATGAGCTTATTGAAAAGATTAGCAATCAAGAAGTATCTAAAGAAGAGCAGGAGCCTGCCACTAAAAATTCCATTACTGAGATGGCAAATGACATATCTGGTGCATCGGACTCCATGAACAATCAGGATGACACTCCGTTGAAAACACGTGATGAAGAAAAAGCGGCCCCAACTGAAAGTGCAGAAAAAGAACAGTCGGTTGATGATAATAGGACTCAGTTTGATATGGACGCAAATCAGGCGTCTGCAATGGAAGAACAGTCTCCAGTCTTGGATGCTCGAATGGATATGGCCGCAAGGGCTGAAAGGGACATTACACCAGTATTGAACGATGTGCAGATGTTTAACAGGATGTCATTGACAAGGGAAGAAATACATGTCTTGGCGTCAGAGATTGGAAAGGCGGTTGCTGAAAATATGATTGACAGAGAAGGCGATAAGAAACGTGATGCTGCTTACCTAGACGAAGTGGAAAGAATTATCGGGGGTTAGTATATGGCGGACAATGAGAAAGGCATATTCGGGAAAAGAACCCGTTACGGCATCAAGGAAAGTTACGTAAAGGATGCACAAGGAATTATCCGTAATTCCTTGCACGAGTTGAACCCTAACGTAGTTAGAATTGAACCGCTTGGTCCTGCCGCACGTCAAGCGTTCCTTGGACCTGTTCATGCCGCAGCCGATGCACTGAAACTGCGTATCGCATACGCCATGAACCCAGATGCGTTCAAGCCTTTCTATGGAATTTTGACACCAAATGATTTGAAGGCATTGACTATCTCTTTCAATAGCAATTGGGATAAGCAAAACCCAAAAGAATCGTTTGAACGTGCAGTAGAAATCTTGAAATCACCAGCAGTTGCCATGCCGTTGGGAGCCAACGTCGGTGAAACCATAGGTGAGGCTTTTGGTGGGCATAATGCAACTGGATTTGGATTTGGCACAGCAGCAGGAGCGCTTGCATCTTTCATATCGAAAGACACCTCAAAGGGAAAATCTTTTGTAGATAAAGTTGCATCATTCGTTGGGGGTATAGGCGATAAGCTTGGTTCTTCGATGGAAACGTTTGGAATGGAGTCAACTTCTACTGGTGCATCTACATTGAAAAAATATGGTGGTGCTAGCATGGAAATCCCTGCAAAACTGACATTTACATGGTATATGCCAGAACAGGAGGACTTGTTCCGTCTGTCTATACACAGGCTTTTGCAGCTCGCATATGTAAGGAAGGCATACACTAACAAGAGCGATTTTTACGATAACTTGAAGGCGGCAACAAATTCTGGCATGCAACAGTCGTTTATCAACGCAAAGAACTTGAAGGATTCGTTGAGCGGTGTTGCCACCGCTTGGGTAGATGCTGGTGAAGCCATCTTTAATGTTGCCGAGGCCAATGTGATGGAAATACCTGGTCTTCGTCAGTTGGTAGAAACCAATAACGGACAGGCTAGCGATGGTGTTGTTGATGCCGCAGGCACTGGTGTCAGCATTGGTAACACGATTGCAAAATATGTCAGTGATATGGCAAAATCGCTTGGTGACACATTTGACAACAATGCAAAGGAAATGCAAGAAAATGGTAGGTTCTCGGATGCCAATAAGCAAAACCTTGTTGATGGAATGAATGTGGTTATCACTAAGGTATTGGAAGCTTATATGGAGGGAAGCACTTTCATGGGAGCGAATTTCGTCCTTGTGCCGAACCCAGTCAGACTTACTATAGGAAACATTCTTGATGTAGAACCGATGGTTATTGAAAATGTCAGCATCACTCCTTCGGAAGAATTGTTTATAAACAGCATTGGTGCAAGCATTCCTGTCACAATGAAAGTTACTGTTACGTTGAAGCCGTGGATGACTCCTGGTCCGAACCATGACTTCATACACCTTATTGGTGATAACTTGTTCTATCCTATTCCTCAGAAGGATTCGGATAAGGCTAAGAAGTAGAGGTTGATATGGCTGATGAAATGAATTACCCTAGATTTAGGGATGACGAACTTTCCATGTTGACCTTGGATAATGTTCAGGGTTATGAACAAGGCCGTCCCGATGTTATAGCTCGACGCACCATGGGAAGCAGCAGAATGTGTAAAGTGTTCTGTGCGGCTAACCATATCCGTAATCCGTTGCCGTGTCGTGATGCTGTTCGTATATTTGAAGAAAGCGTGTACAACGAGTTGTACATGAAAGGTTATCGTGGAGAGCAGTTGGAGGCAGAATACAAGAAGATGCTGGATGAGCTTGAAGTGACACCAGAGTATTGGCTGCATTACAACAACCTATTTAACGGTGTGGTAAGCGAGGTTACCGTCGGTAAAGCTGTCATTGTCCCGCAGCTCAACGATTCGTTGAACTGGTTGTCAAAATACGATACAAACATTCGATAGGTAGGCATTCATGCTTAATATAGATAACATAGACAACGCCTCGGTAGAAATCTACCTAATGGGAAGAGTCTACCCTAATTCCCTTATATTGAAGTTCTGTCTTAACATTCCATTGAACGGTGTTCCGTACGGAATTGCAAATATACAGAACGTAGATGATGCTAATGCAATCATTCATACTGGTGAATACGGCATAATGAAATTCAACAATACGGGAAGTCAGAAATTGGACAACACGCCGTTGACCTTTGTTGTTATGGAAACATCTCCAATCCAGGTTGTGTCTGGTACGAACAATAGTTTCCAGACAATTTCTTTCCGTCTAGGCGCCTTCGAAACTATGGATACAAGGACGTTCCAGAAATATGGTACGTCAACCGAAACAATGCAGCAGGTATTCAAGCATCGTCAGATTGACGAGCCAGTAATCGTCGTCCCGCCTAAGAGCACTGGCGACATGATGAACTGGATTGTTGTCAAGGCGGACATGGAACAGACGCTGAACGATATTGTAGAGCATTCCTTCTTGGAAGGCGACTACGTATATTACACATTCTCCACCGAGAAGTGCAACTATGTAGTATCTAGCATTAACCGTTCCAAGGAATACTATAAGCACCAGATGTTCATGTTCTACGTGAACGCACAGCGAGGCGGCAATGCTTCTATGTTCGAGGATTCGGACTCTGGGTATGTCACTTGGTTCTACACCACGGACACTAGATGGAGCGATGCTGGCAAGAACAAGAAGGACTTGTTCCCGCACATTACTTACATGACACTTACGGACAATAAGCCTGACATTGGCCTATGTGACAACCCATGTTTCAGCAAGCTCCTGAAGGGGGCTGGATATACCAATCAGGAAGAAATAGACAATGCGTTTGGTCCCGCTGGGTATAGTTTCGGCGATGCGTACATGATTCGAGACTGTACGGTAAACACACACAACATGTACCAGATATCTCCTTTTATCCGTCGCAGATATATTGCAAGCCTTGGCAAAAAGATGAACATAACATTGGTCAACCTCATGGGGCCCGATGTAGGCTCTAGTGTCTATGTGTATGCCAAGTCCAAGGAGTTGAGGGACGATTTCTCCGCCCCTGACAATATCTATTGTGACGAGTATATTGTCCTTGGAAAACAGATAATTAAAAACGACGTGATGCGTAATGGCCCAAGCACCTCAGAAGACTCCCTAATCACCGTAGTTACCCTTGGCTCCCCAAACCTTCTGTATGGACATCCAAAGGAAGTCGAGGACGAAATCGCAAAAATCAAATTCCCTGAGTACAACGACGCGGCGAAGAAAGTGTAAAAAATGTATTTTATCCATTGTAAAGTAGCTGTATGCACCTATGGGTAAGCTTTGTTGTGATGGAAAGTTCGATGTCGGCCTGTATAAGCCATTGTCCCAGCGTCTGGTAGACTTTGGTAACGAATGCTTTTCCGAGTTTGCCGACAGAAACACTCTGATGTGGATGTTTATCTTCTATGACGGGTCTAACGATTGTCCCAAGTGCAGGTCATCGTTGGCGGACATTCACGACTGGTTCTACAAGAAGGGGTTGCTGGACAGTTCGAACAATATGGTCAAGATTGTGGTCGAACCAGAGCCTGAAAAGTGCAAGATATACACTTCGCTTGGTCTAACCCTGAAACCGATGCACATATTCTGCGAGCCTGACGGTAAGATTTTTGACATATTCACTGGCCTTCCAGACAGCAACTGGCTGGACAAACACATTTACCCGTACATACAGAAGAATATGGGCATGAAGAAAGTCTTGTCTACGATGAAGGAGCAATGATGACGGACATTAAAGAACATAGCATAAAAAGGATAGTTGTCGGTTATACACTGGACTCCGTTATAGAAGCCCACAACCAGGCACAGAACGTAGAGAACGAAGTGGTGTTCTACAACACGGGAACCCTTGGTGAACCTCTCGACAAGTACAATGACTTCATCTCGTATGACGATGCAAAGCGACTTAGCGTAATCCTCCCTGACCTTGAATTTGATGAATTCCATGGCTGTGACTACCTGTATATACCGTACGAAAAACTGAAGTTCAAGAACAGCCATAACGGGTTGATAACGCTCCCTTTCAACAAGCTCAGTTTCGACGACATCGAGGAGTGGAAGGCTGTCCGTGACGGGTATCTGGACGAGCATGTTCAGGCAATCTTAAAGGACATGTCAAACTCGCCGACCAGACTGATAACCATGTTTAAGCAGTATCTTCCGAAATGGTTCGTTGACAGCATAATCCGCAACGTCAGCAATACAAGGTGGGCTGACATTCCTACGAGCAATGTGACGCTCAATGGTTACCTGTACGAGTTCAACCTGAACCAGATTGAATCGGAAGGAATCAACCTGTGGTACAAGCCGAGAATTAGCTATAATGAAATCTGCAAGCGTATATTGAAAAAGGACAAGATTCCAGTATACGCCGCAACCAAGGAAGATTGCGTCCGTTTCCTTACTGACCGTTCAATCGAGTATGTGACGTTCATGGATAACCGAGTTGACCATTACCTAGGCTACCGTAGCGGTATTTTCGACCGCTGTGTGATGTCTGCTGTGCGTTGCGAGCTGCCGTCCATATTTGCAAACGATTTTGACAACGGTATTATACGTACCCCGACATTGGCTCATTGGGGTATATGCAAGTACGGAAACGATGTTCGAAAACTTTATTCCAAGAAGTTGATGTCCATTATAGATGTTCCTACATCTGATATTCCGATGACGAAGAATAACCTCAGAATTTACGATGCGTACTCTAAGCTGCTTCCTCTATTCGGAAACTTCAAGACATTGAATTTACAGCAGAAAATAACTACGCTTATAAAGTAGCGTTATTTCTTTTTGCTCGTCTCGTCTGGCATGGCCGGAATAAAGCCCCTGCGCTTCTTGAACCTCTGGTTGAACTCGACTTCATCCTTTGGGCTAAGGGATTCAAAGTTGTTTTTTGTTCCAACCATTGTACCCCTGTCTCTTTCCCAGAACCTAAGGTTGTAGTCCAGTGTAGTTTCGGTTGAGCCTACAGTTGCCTGTGTTACTGTCGTGTTATCATGCAAGCCACGGTCGCTCTTTTTGAAAGTTCCGTTGAGTGTGTTCGGAACCTTGAAGGTGACGTTGAATGTTGCCAAATCCATAGAGCTGTTGTTTGGGTCTATGGTCGGTGCAGAGGTGAGTACGACTGAATTATATTCAGACATCTGAATAACGTCCAGGTTTGTTCTTGTTCCTGGGGAATAAGTAACCCATGGTGCTTTCGATGCCAATACGGCTTTATTCAGGTCAACTGCCCAGTCGTTTGCAGTAGCACCATTCAGAAGTTCTACCGATATATCTATCTTGTGGAAGCCAGACTTAGGACGCAGGACAAGCGGAGAAATCTGCGAGTTGAACATTGCATTGAAGAAGTTAAACCACATCAGGTACTGACTCTCCACTACTGTAAGTGTTAGCTCTCCTGGTTGAACTTTCTTTGGCATCTGGAAGGTCAAGTCCTTCATGCTGTCCAGAGAGTCTATTGTTTCCAAAGCAAGCGTCGGCTTAGGCAGAGTGACAGACTTGCAGTTCCACAACATGTTAAGGATACGCTTTTCATTATCCCAATGTTCCTCGATGAAATTACTGAACTTTTTCATCAAGTAAGCAGAGCCGTTGAACAGCTTTGGTGCGTGAGTGTATTTGTCGCCAGCACAGTTAATTTGCATTATGGTCAACGCCTTTTCCACATATTCACCACTGAACCCTATATGGAACTTGTTAGGGACAAATCCTTCTGCACGGGTAAAGTAGTCTTGAAGGTAGCTATCCGATGGACGCTCCGTATTGTGCATCACGGGGACTACGTGTGTGACTTGGTTAAATGGTGTTGACGGTGTGCTTGCCATAAATGCTCCTAGTATGAGTTACTGTTTTCTCCACCAGTAACTACACATATGGCTGACATAAGCGAGTTGGGGTCTGGGAGGCGGATAATCCTCTTAATCTGGTAATTGAACGACATGGTGAACTTCAACGCCTGTGCACTACCTGGGGTTACCGTCAGAGCACTGATACTTGTCGGGAAGCAGCGGTAGTAACGGACAATCATGTGATGTTGTGCCCTGTCATCACCGAAATGGAAATCGATGTGAGGGATGTACATCAGACGGTTCCTGTACCTGTGGTCGAAACCGTAAACCCTATGGTTGTGGTCTCGTATAGGGAATGCGTCCGTCTGGCCGCTCTGGATGGTTTCCATGTAGCGGTGAAGTGCCCAGTAGTTCTCGTAGTAGTCGTCACAGTACATAATTATCGAAATAGAGTCATTGTATTCGTTGTCTTCCGTGGTCGGTATGTAAACAGTGAACTTGTAATGGCTTTCCTTGGCATAGTTCAACGTCAGGCCAGGTGCAGTAAAGTTGTCAATGTTTGCGTTGACCGTCTCAGGAGGAGGTGCGGTATGTGCCTTTGTAACGTCATCTACGTGATGTTTCCCGTCGTAGTCGGGGTCGTAAGATACGGGGAGGTCGCCTATACGGCACCTGATGAAACCCTGGTGCACAGGCACCGGGTTTCGTACAAGGTTACGATGCAACTCCCTGACTGTTCGGGGAGTGTATATAGGCATTTTTTCCGTCATAGCTTACTTCTTGACCTTAACAACACCGACGAGGTCGGCCTTCGAAGTTTTCGGAGGTTCCTTCTTGTACTCGGGCTTACCGAGTTCAACAAGCTTTTCCGTCTTCTTGCCGTCCATGTCCTTTTCGGTATACTTTGCGTATGCCTTCGGTTCAGGGTTCTTCATCGGCTTGTCGCTTGTCACAACACCGAAGTCGTCACGGCCACCGACCTTGAGCGTAGGCTTCGTCTGCGGCTTTACAATTCCGACGTTGTTCGGAAGGCGGTTGTTCTTCCTGATGTCAGCGATAAGAGTCTTCATATCGCTAATGGAGATAGACTGACCTGCCTTGATTGGCTTGATTGAACCAACAAGAGACTTGCCCTTAACGACTGGACCGCCCTTGACGGTGTAGGTCGTATCGATGGTTGCATCGACAGGCTTGAACTTAGGAGTTCCGCTTGCGGCTTCCATCTGTGCAGTCTTCTTTACTTCGGGTTCCTTCTGGGCTTCGCTCGTGGTTTCCTTGTGACCCTTGATGCGTTCTGCCTTCCATTCCTTGATGGTCTTGATAGGCTGGATGGAACCAACCTTGTCGTTCGGCATCACCAGACCCTTCTTGGACGGCTTACGCATGGAATCGGTTTCTGCTGCGGAAACGGAAGCGGCGTTCCAGAACGGGAACACTTCGTTCACGTCGAGCGATTTAACGGGCTTCTTAGTCTCCAAGTGAGCCTTCACTTGGCCAAGAAGTTCTTTCTCTGTCGGAATATCAAACATATCCATAATCATACCTATATGGCAATTGCCAACATTGTTATGCAAATAGTTTATAATGTTTAACCAACGAAATTAGCGGTAAAGCGGCATTTTGCGTGCATCCACATTATAAACTATTTCTGAAATACATGGTGCACCGCAATGAAAGATATCTTCGTAGAGTCCGTAAATAGTTACCAAGGATTGGATGACATAAGGAAGGATGCCATCATATCCCTGTATCGTACCTTGTTTGAATCCGATGAGGCAAAGGAAAAGAAAGAGGAGAAAAAGGAAGAAAAGAAGGACTATAAGAAAGAGGACAAGAAGGATGACAAGAAGGAACCTAATATAATCGAATCCGAAGACGGGAAATTTCGTATAAAAAGGAACATTAGTCCTATCAATCTGACGCCTGCAAAGAACAGGGTGATAAAATACATAGCTTTGCACTACACTGCCGGCAATTCTTCTGCACCAGGCGAGGCGACGAAAACGAAGTTTCGTGGCAACTGCTCATCTGATTTCATCGTTGACGATGGTGAAATCTATCAGTTTAATCCTGATTTGGATAATTATAACTGTCATGCTATCGGAGTGAATTCTAAAGAAGAACTTGACAACTATATAAAAACAGCTAAAATACCAAACCCAGCTCGACTGTACAGAACAGCAACAAACAAGAATACTATCTCAATCGAAATGTGTAGTAACTTTAATGGTAAACGCCCTAAAGATGTATCTCCGTACGACAGACGATTTTCTTTGAGCGAAGCTACATTGGCTAACACTGCACAGTTGGTTGCTTACCTGTTGAAGAAATATCCTACCATACAAGAGGTTATTCGCCATTTTGATGTTACTGGAAAGCCATGTCCTGCACCTTGGTGTTGGGATGATGAAGGAAACCAGAAGTATGTGGCGTTTGTACAACGCTGTCACTCTACCCCAGCACCAGATACACCAGAATATGACAACGTAGATGATGGCATGCTTGAAAAGCATGACGAACCACCTTGGCCAGATTTTGGTAAATACTTCTCTCCTGACAAGACTGCCACAACCGCATCGGATATTGCAACTGGATTGGAAGGAAGTGAAATTCTTGATGGTTTGTCGAAAAGCCTAGGAATACCTGGGGTTAAGGTTATTGGCGATATAATTACGAAGAATATCGGAAAGGTAGACCCACATGTGGTTAAGGATTTTGTTGGCATGCTGTTCAATCCCAAGAACAAGGAGATGTTGAAAAATGTACTCAACAAATGATAGATACGCTTTGATGGAATCCGTGTTGAGCGGGATTGACGGCATGGACGGTGATACTGTAAAGGCTATCATTGCGTTGCACAAGACTGTCTATAAACCCCAGTTCGAGGGCGCTGCTGAGGATGCTGCAGATTTAGGTATAGGCCTTCTAGGTCCATTTATACTGTCTTTTGGTACTAAATTGGTTGGCAAGATAATAGGGAGCGCCGCAATTCCAGTCGTTGGCCAGATTCTCGGTGCAATATGGATTGGTTATGACTTAGTAGACCTTGGTATAAAATGGAACGCTGAATCGAATCGTATTGAGAATGAGAAGGAGATACTTGAAAAAGCCACAGCACTTGTTGACAAGAATCTTGCAAACAACCCAAACGCAAAGTATGCGGCTGAGGGAGCAAACCGTACAAGCGAAATCATGTTGAAGAATGGCGGTACTCTAATGGATAAAGCAGAGGCTGTCGGAAAATCGGCAAGCCACGCTAAAAAGACATCTTCTGCGGAAACGGTAAATGACGACGACTTTGCTGACAAGTTTGGCTTTACGAAAGACCTTCATATTATAGATGCAAGCAAGGCAATCAACCATCCAGTTGAGTTCTTCTATATCATGATTGGTATGGACGAGCATGGAAAGAAGGTTATCAACAAGGAATCCTATGCGGAGTTCAAAAAGCAATTTGAAGAATACTGGGAGCAAAATAAGGATTCCTTTTATATGGATGAGGATAAGGCAAAAGCCGAGATGCTCAAAGAATACATCCATGGTTATTACAAAGAGGTTTTCCTTCCATCGTATAAACGGAAGCTAACAGAAGTCGTTGATAGCGCTGACAAGAACAAGAGTGTGGAGGAATTGGAGGCAGAAGGCCGCAACTCATTTGGTGACATCGTTGACAAAGAGAAATACTATGCAACCATGGGCTTCCGTCCAGATGGTAAAGTTACTGATATGGAAAAATTCTCTAAGGCGTTCACAGAAAAGACAGGACTAGACCTTCATTATAATCCTGTATCAGACAAGGGTAAACGTCTGCTCACCCGTATGTTGAAAGACCCTTCTGATGAATACCTGAAATATCTACCTGCACCCGTCTTCCTCATGACTAAAGAAGACCAGAAGCCGTATATAGAAAGGGCACAGGACCCTAACCGTCGTGGCGAATCTCAGTTTGGCGTGTACGGTGATGCTGTTAACGCAATGGATGCATACAGTGCTGCATCAAGCAATGCGGCTGCTAGACGAGGAATGGCCAATGGACAACAAGTTGGTCAAGAGCAGCGCACTGGCAATAGTTCTGGAACACCATCAAACAATAGTGCTGCCGCACAATCTAACTCATCTGCTTCAGCCGATGATATTACGAATGCACCTGATGTGATAAAAACGGGGCCTTGGCACAAGGTAGTAGGAAAGGAAGAGTTGACGAGAATCTATAACTTGAATAATCCTCGTGGCAAACACCTTATGCGTCTAGGGTATATTCTGAATATCAAGAACGGCAAGTTCTACCGAATGAGTGACGAGGATAGAAAAATCATGCCGCAGGTCGTGTATGCTGACCTTGACGAAACATCTCGTAAGCACGCAGCAGAACGTCGTCAGGTTAAATTGCAGCAGGGTAAATTGACTAGGGCTGACATGACAGCCGATGAAATTGCCGAATCCAATAGGAGAGCAGGTTTACCAGAAGATTTATAAACAGATACAAATAAGGAGTGAGGCATGCCATTTAACGGAATACCAAATTTGCGTGATGCAAATGAGCCGGTGAAGCTTGACATCGATAAATTGAGGGAGATTAAAAAGTGCGCCCTTGACCCGATTTACTTCATCCGCAACTACGTGTATATCAACACTAAGGACAACGGTATGCAGTTGTTCGACCTGTATGACTTCCAGGAGGCTGCTATAAAACGGTTCCTGAAATACAGGTTCAATATCAACAAGTGGTCTCGTCAGGTTGGTAAATCAACCATTGTGCGTGGTTTCATTCTTTGGTGGGGCATCTTCCATAAAGACCAGCTGATAGCGATGATTGGTAACAAGCTGTCGTTGGCGAAGGAACAGATGCAGCAGCTGCGTGATTCTTACAGCCGTCTCCCCGTATGGTTGCAACCTGGTGTAAAACTGTGGAACAAGACTTCCATCCAGTTCTCGAACAACTCGCGTATCATCGTGTCTTCGTCATCACCTGACAACATCCGTGGTTTCTCTATCAACCTGTTGTATCTGGATGAATTTGCGTTCCTTAGGCCGAACCTCGCTACCGAGTTCATCGCTTCCGTTATGCCGTCGATTTCTTCGGGTAAGACAACCCGTTGCATCATTACCTCGACACCAAACGGTATGAACCACTTCTACGACATGTGGCAGACATCGTTGGAACTGGACCAGGCGGAAGCCGAGTTCGAGAAGGGAAACAACGACCTTTATGTTCGCTCCGTTGTTACATGGGACAAAGTACCTGGACGTACAGAGGCGTGGGCGAACGCTGAAAAGCTCAAGATTGGTGACCAGCGTTTCCGTCAGGAATACGAATGCGAGTTCGTTGGTTCTGGCATCACTCTTATCGACTACCGTTGCTTGGAAACGTTGAAGGCTTCCGACCCGCTTCCGTTTGATAACAGCATATGGCCGCCCGCTCTTGCCGAGATAGTAAAGGATATTTCGATAAGGACATTCAAGTATCCAGAGCCTGCTGGTGCTATGGAGGCGAAAGGATACTCTTACGCAGCGTCCATAGATACTGCATACGGTATGCGTCAGGATTACCATGTTCTGCAGATTACTAAGGTGTACTCGAACATCAAGTGTGAACAGGTGTTCACGATGTCTTCCAACTGTACCGAAGTAAGCGATTTCTGCCGTATTGCGAACATTATCCTGAAATTCTACCACAACCCGTACCTCATCATCGAATACAATGGTCCTGGAAAGTCCACTTACGACTATTTCTTCAACGTGGCTATGTATCCAAACATAATTAACTTTGACTTGCATGCGCGTGGATTGTGGGCTACCCCGACGATGAAGAACAATGTGGTCATCCTGTTGAAAATGTATGTCCAGCGCGGCTACATCAAGCTACATGACTACAATACGATTATGGAACTCATGACGTTCACCAAGAAGACCCAGAATACATGGGGCGGTGGCGGAAACACACATGACGACCATGTCACGTCGCTTTACTGGATTATCTACTTCCTCAACTCTACCTACTATTATGGTAACTTTGAGGAAATAGAGAACCTTAGCGAGACTGAAATGTTGCGGCTGAGTGAGGAAATGAGAAACCGTTATGCTGACGCTCTCGACTTCGTCAAGTCCCCTGACGCCATGGCCGAACAGCACAAGCTTGGAGCACTGGCAGAAGCCAGCGTATAAACTACAGTAAAGTATGGTGGCGATATGGCGACAAGCATTGACAGTTTGATGGATAGTGTGTACAAGGACGGTAAAACGGCAATCACACAGGAAAAGGTGAATATTCTTCGCATCTATTTGCATAAGGCTTTCCCCGATTTAAGTGGGCAAGCCATAGCGGACGCTGCTTCGTTGTTTGCTGTATACTGTGCCCTCATTATAGATGGCAAACATATTTCATTTAATGGTCAGGTGCTAGATGCAGATGGCCTTGTCAAGTTGTTTAATGACTATACCAGAAAGATTGCTCCTGAGTTCGAAAGTGTGAAGGCCATTTACGATTTCTACGGTTCTGCCATGGTTGTATCCATGTTTGTCTATCAGTACACCCACGGGTTGACTAACAAGGAAGCGATGTTCACCAAGACCAGGGCAGGCGGCTCGGCTGCACGTATACTCGATGCCATTGGTGAATAAATCCACTTGCCAATTTGGACATAAAAATATATATTTTGGGGGAATATACGTATTATTCCCCTTTTTGAGGATTGTTATGCCAGAAACACCTAAGGTTATTCCTGTTGTTCCACAGCCCACCGACGAGAACGGGGTGGTAACTGTTAATGAAAACATTGAAAAACTTGCCGATTGGATGAAGGACAAGGTCAAGACCAAGAACAAGAAGGGCAAGTTCGATGTGGATATCATGCTTCAGAACATGGTTGAAAACATCGGTGATGGGCAGATTAACGCGAATGGACTACTCATGCAGGCCCAGTTGCAGCTTGCCGACCTTGAACATGACAGGGCGACCAAGTGGGGCGAAATGTTCGAACAGCTGATGAGTAGCAGACAGCCTTTCGAGAAGACCAAGGACAATGTAAACATGTACCTCTCTGGAAAGAAGGAGATAGCCGACCTTGATGTTAGAATCAAGAAGAAACAGGCTTATATCGATAATTTGAAGGGGTTTGCTGATGCTGTCAGGTTCTATCAGAAGAATGTCCAGACTATCCTTGACCTGAATTCTCTTGCCGTAGAGTCTGGCAAAAAGGGCCTTATCGACCTTGATAAAGAGGTGGAGGAAGACTAATGTCTGACGAAACATTCAATCCGTTTAACATGAACATGCCGTGGGATGTTGACCCTAGCAAGGATGAGACTCCTGCGGAAACCCCCGTTGAACCGAAGGATGAGACCGAACAGCCGACCGAGGATAAACCTGATGAGCAGAAGCAGGATATCTTCACTGCGCTTGAAGAAAAGTTGAAACTCCCTATCGGCTCTACCAAGGAAGGTATCGAAGAGACCAAGCAGATGGTCCGAAAGATACAGGCCAAGACCCAGATATTCGAAACCAAGGGTACAGCCCTGCTTGCACAGGAAAAGCTCGGCAAACTTACGCCAGAGCAGCACTTTGCCGAATGTGCCCGTATTAGGGCCCAAGCCAACCGACTCTACGACATATCGTCCAACCTCATGGACAAGCTGAACGACCAAGTGGAATCCTCGTTGGATATGAGCGACAAGATGTGGTCTGCTGTCAGCTCTATGATTTCAAGCGTTGGCCAGAGTCTGGAACGCCTTTTGAAAGTCACTCAGGAACTCCGCAAGGAAGAAGACCTTCTTACCATGGAAATCAAGAACATCGAGGATGCCAAGAAGCTTACCAACGATGACGGAACCATGGATGCTACCCCAGACGACATGAACAAGCTTATCCTGTTCTTCCAGGAAAACGAGAAGAAGGCTACCGAGCAGAAACAAATTGAACATAAGGAAGATGAACATGAGTAAAATCGGAATTATCGGCGACATCCACGTTGGGAAGACTTTCTTCCACAACCAGGTCATTACCGACTACCACAACAAGAAGCGTGATGAACTTTTCGATAAAATCATCGCTGACTTCAAGCAGGAAGGCATAGATACCATCCTGTTCAGCGGAGATATCTTCGATAACCGCAACATCGTTATGGTCGAGTCCCTTCACTATGTCATCGACCTGTTTGCCAACCGCATGAAGGACTTCAATATCATCACTATTACTGGAAACCATGACATGCAGTACGAGAACTCCGACTGCCTTACGTCATTGGAGTTTCTGAAGTTCATTCCGAACGTGACTTTGGTTGACAAGGAGCCTGTCAAGATGACGCTCGGCAATTACGACTGGCATCTGTTCCCGTGGCTCGGTACTGCGGAAAACAAGGCGAAGGCACTCGATTACATGAAGTCTGTCGGAGCAACTCCTGCACAGCGAGACCGCAACGTGTTCTTCGGACATTTCGATATCATCGGCATGCTCATGGAGGCTGGAAACATTTCCGTCGAAGGTTTCGACCCGAACGAGATGTCCAAGTATTGCACCTATGTAATCAGCGGCCATTATCACTGCAAGTCTGCAAAGAAGATTGGAAACACCCGTTTCGTCTATCTCGGAACCCCGTATCACCAGTCGTTTGCACACCTCGGTACAATTCCTGGCTACTACACCTGCGATACCGATAAGATGAAGGTCAATTTCATCGAGAATACAATCGGCGAACGCTACGTGGAAGTGAACGATTTTGACGACATAGATGCCCTTCCAGACCTTAGCGGCAATCTTGTCAAGTACAACAACGATGTGTCCAAGACTGCCGAGGAAGCGATGGTTCCGCTTGACAAGTTGAAGGCAAAGAACCCTCTCCATGTCTTCCAGTCTCCATACGGAAAGCATGTCGAGGAACATGACCCTGCGGACGCTGTTGCCATCGTCGAAGAGGATGACGAGGAAGCAAAGAAGGTAGTTACCATGAGCCAGATGGAAGTTGCCCGTCTGTTCATGGAAAATGCCGACCAGCCCCCTCCGACATTGAGTGACGGAACCAGTGCTAAGGATAAAATTATTTCCATGATTAGCAGTTTTGATGCTACGTAAAGGAGTTGATATGAACGAATACAAGGTATTCCCTCGAAATCAGGTTAGGGCCGTTTACAGCGGTCACACCTTGACATTGGTTGACGGAACTGTCATTGGCGGGTTCCCTATGGGTATCCGTGGGAGCATCGAGGTCATAGTAGACGATTGCGATGCGGGAAAATTCGAGTACACCCCGATTACGTTTGGATTACCAGATGAGCCTGAGCCTAAACCCTCATATTACCGTTACCGTATTAAGACGCATGTCCCAGAGGACAGCCCTAACCAGAAATCCTCGTTTGTGCATTACACCAACGACCCGAATGCCGACATTCTTATAAGGTGGGTGTCCTTCTCAAAAGGTATGCCTATGATGGATAGACTGTCTTAATTTTTCTAAATATAGCGTTTTTATATAATGTACATGTCTAAAAAATGTATTTTATTGATGTAAATAACAACCTTTTATGCAGAAGGATATTATGAAAGCTACTGAGCTATATGAAAAACTCATTGAAGACAAGGTCAAGGTAAAGGCTACCGTGGATATCATCCATGTGAACGATGGTGACTCACGCTTATTTGGTGGTCGTTTTAACGAAGATATCGCACATTTGTGCCCGTTCTACGACACACTTTGCACGTTTAACCACATCACGATGACATCAGCGATGTTCATCGACCTCTATTCCAAGCTTGCCGTCACCAAGGAAACCGTCGTCATTCTTGACAATATCAAGAATCCTGCAGTTTTCGAAGTTGTCCAGAAGATGAAGTTCAGTAGTTTCCAGAACACTGTCGGTGACACCGTGCTGGACACTGCCTACAACAAGGGAGACAGCGAAAAGGTCAGTGCTGAAAAGGAAGCGAAGAACGATGCAATCCGCAAGTTGAACTTCCGTGTCATCTACATCCTTGACGAACTCGTGTGGGACGGTGTTGGTGGACGTGGTAAGAACCTGTTTGAAGTCCGTGTCGTTGAAGACCTTCTCCAGATGGCTGATACCATCATCGTTCCTACCGCTGAATTGAGGCACGCCCTCGTCGATATCGGCTTTGTTCCCGAATCTAGGAAGAACGACATTACCATCCTTCCGTTCACGGTTTCTCCGCAGATTTATCAGGTGTATGCAGTCAATCAGGCAAGGACTTACAGCACGACGCTTTCCAAGCCGAAAATCCTTGTTAAGGGTGCTGTCATCCCGCAGAACGTGGCGGAGTTCATCGTTGCCAAGCACAAGAAGTACAACTTCACGATTTGTTCTGGTTCTGAACTTCCCGAGGACTTGATGCTTCTCCTCGCTAACGGTGATGTGCGTCATATCATGCACTACACTGCACCTAGCGTGAACTTCAAGAACATCACCAACACGTATCTTGACGAGCGTGACGGTCGCTATGACTTTGTAATCCACTGCTCTAACGCATTGAACTACGACCTTGCTAGCGGCGATATCGACCCGATGCTGTCTATCGCATGCGGCTCCATCGCCTTTGCCTGTGTTCGCAAGGACTGGTTCACCCCCGAAACTCACATCTGCGAAAAGACTGGCACGGCATTCAACCCGCAGACGACCTACAACCAGATTGACAACATGATTAGCCATGCTTGCGTGACTGTCGAATGGAACAAGTTGTACAATGAGCAGCGTGGTGCCATCGAAGGCAAGATTTCGGACAAGGCGGTAGCGATGGCCAGACTGTTCGCTGTCCTCATTGGTAAGGACATGGTGAAGAAGCGTTTCTCTGCCGAAAGCAACGGTGCTGAAAATGGAACCGCAGAACCCGCAGACAAATAATGCAGAGCCGTCTCGCTTCAATGTCATCAGGTATGACATGAAGTGGTACGAAAAAGGACATGACCCGCATGACTACAACGCCATGCGGGACTTGTCCATTTCTCAGCCGATTATCGTAGACAAGTACGAGGACCAGGAATTGCCTGACCCGATGACCGAAAAATTGGCAAAAATGGTCTCCGATAAACTCAATGAGAAGGAAAAAGAAAACGAAAAGATATCCATCGACCTGAAAAATGGACAACATTACGAAGGGCCGAGGTACGTCTACTCGTATTACGCAGGGGTATAACATGGCTGCACCAGAAAATTTGCTGAAACAGGCGGTTGCAATGAGGAAACAGTTGGGTAATTCTCCAACTGGCTCCATGATTTTTCAGGAACCTCCTAAACGGCGAATTATTAACGAAAAGCAGTCCGTTAAGATAACGAGGCCTGTGAAAAAGTCTTTCAAGATTGAGGAGCCCGAACAGGGCGAGGCTGCTCCACAGGAAACCGAGCAAAGATGGTTTGACCCGCATAAGACTTTCCCCGCAATGGATGCTCGTACACCGCATGTTACTGACGAGCAATACGACGCGATGTTCTATCATGAGAAAGGCGAAAACCCGCCGACAGATGTTCACCATATTTCTGGTGAAGAGCTTGCCCGTAAGTATTCTCAGGCTGCCGCTAACAGGGTTCCTCCCCCAGTCAATCAGGAACCACCGCAGGGGTTCGTTCCCCAGGCAGCCATTCCTCAACAGCCGCAGGATGCGGTTCCCGTTCAGACGCCAATAGTTGCTGTAAATGAGCCCCCACAGACAAACGAGGAAGATTTTCTTCCGCTGGACGAACTCCCGTCAAAGGGACTGTTCTACCGAACGCCGATGTTGGCACAGCCGTTGCGACTTATCGACATGCTGATGGTAGAAAACATGGACAACTCCAACAAAATGGATTCTATTACGGAAATCCTTGGACGGCGTACACGCTGCGATGGGGGCCCGATGCAAATCCTGACTGGCGACGAAATTTACACGTTGCAGTATCTGCGTGCATCGACTTTCCCGAAAGACCCGTACACATGGACAAAGTTCACTTGCGAACATTGTGGAACCGTGGTTGACGACCCTGGTTACAAAATTGACTTTACTAACATGTTGTTCCGCCCGAATGTGGACCCGACGGAGTTGTTCGAACTTTACAGGGAATACGGCTATCACCCAATCGAAAACATCGGTGGGGTAAATGCAATCGAGGTGTATGTAAGACGGCGTTTCCACGATTACGTTTACAAGGACCAGATTGACACATGGAAGAGGCAGGGTTTCACACCGACCAAGCCGTACATCGCCCTTTTGAATTTGGCTCTTCTCGTGGACATCCCAGGATGCCAGACGACGCAGGCCAAGATAGATTTCATTGGCAACCTGAACAAGGATGACGCATCCAGGTTCTTGTCCGAAATGTCGAAATGCTCTTTCAGGACCAAGACGATGGTGGCACATACGTGCCCTAACTGCGGAGGTGTGACGGTGACCCCGTTCCCCTTTCGGTATTCTACATTCATTTCCTCGATACAGATTAGCCAGCCTAAAAAAGCGTAAGATATACGTGACTGCGGAAACATCGACGACAATGACGGAATGTGACCGCATGTTCTTCCCAGACTTCATCGAATTGAGTGACTATGTCATAGATAAGATGAAATCCCGCAAAAGGGTGAATAAAAGCAACGAAGTGACCTACGGTTGATGCCGTAGGCTTTCTTTTTAGGTTCTCCAAGGTATAAACTATTGATAGTTCATTACTGAGGAGTAATATGAATCCGTACAAAATTTTCGTGGAATCAATGCAGCAAGCTGGCATTGACCCAGACACTATTGATGCGGTGGCTGCTATCCACAACGCCATCTACGAGGCAGCCGAAAACGACTCGGATGACGATGACGATAATAAAGAGGAGTCGGACGAGAAGGAAGAAAAGGACGAAGGTGATGACGGCGTTGATGCTGGCGAAGAAGAGCTCAATGCACCCGAGGAAGAAGTTCCCGAGAATCTTGAACCTGAGGAAACCCCGTCCGAAGCCGCCAATGAACCGAATGCCGACGAAGGTGCAAAGGCTATAATGTACAACCTCTTGACGCTCATGAACGCCAAGCAGAACGCATACCAGCAATACCACTGGAACGCTGAAAGCAAGTCCCTGCACGAGAAGGCACAGGAATGCTACGAACTCTACCAGGAAACCAAGGACAAGGTGGCCGAAACATTGCAGGCTACTTATAACGAGAACATCGATTTCAAGGTATGGTCTGGAAAGATTCCTAACCTGACCGACAAGGGTGCGTTCCTCGCATCGGTCGATGAAGACCTCGATAAGATTTCTGAGTTCCGTTCTCAGCTTGAACATTTCGAGACATTCGGACTTAACGGTACGCTCGACGGTTTCATCGACGAGTTGACTGGAATTAAGTATCACCTCATCCGTTTCTTTGAAAACAATGACGTTTAATTTACGGGTAACTATGACTGATAGTCTTGACAAAGCGGCATTGTTCTATGAGAACATCGACAAGCTTGGGCTGACCGAAGCCCAATCAGCCGTTGTGTCTGCATTGTTCGAGGAATGTTTCAAGCACCCAGAGGCTAACTTTATCTACTACAGTCCAGAGCACCCGCAGATGTTTTTCACGTTCAGGGGAATTGAGGACATCTATAACCGCACTCCGCATCTAGTCAACCGATACACATATTGGTTGCACCAGGAGTTGATGAACGGAAGGCTACAGAAGTTCGAGTCCAAGCAGGCGTTGAAGGAATTTATCTTGGCTAACCTTGATATGTACTACACGCCGCAGTTTGGCATCACCTCTGAACAAATCAATTCGACCAAGGATTTCAGCATTGGAATATCTCATACTCCCGACGGTGGAATGAAGGGCCGAATAAACGTTACTTCCAACAGAACGGGTAAGCCACTGTTCAACATCACATTGAAGACGGGTGACCAGGAAATCTATTCTAGGTTCCCAGAGAGGAAGATTGCATAATGCGTAGGAACCCTGAAATTTTCAACTTGCCGCCAGACCCGCTGCCAACAATGCTGATGACTCGTGATGATGTCACCGAGTACATCAAGGCTAGGCTGGGCTATCCGGCCACAGAAATCGAGATGGAAGTCGAGAACAGAAACGGTCTTGGTCATATCGCCATGGCCATTCAGGACTCGCTCGACTACTTCTACCGCTACATGCAGTCCGAAGCGACTTACAGCGACTACATGATTATCCATCTGAAGCAGGGAATTATCGAATACAAGGTTCCCGACAATGTGTATCAGTTGGTTGACCTGAACCCGAGCTACGGAAACACGTTTAGCCCGATGATGGCATGGGATGTGGGCCCTGGCGAATCCCTGATGGGTGTTGGCGGTGCTGGTCTTGGCGGACTGGGGCAGTTCGACCTTATCACGTATACGGGCGCACTGAGATATCTACAAGACGTTAAGAAGATTGTTGGTACGCAGTACAGCGTCAAGCTGCACCCCGTTGAACACCGCATGCGTGTCTATCCTACTCCGAAAACGGATAGGAATGCAATCGCTAGGGTTTACTTGAAGGCTAAGCAGGCAGAAGTGTTTGCCAACCCGCTGTTCAGGGACTTCGTGGTGTCTAGGGCTGGTATGCAGCTCGGCATCATTCTCATGAAGGACACGGTCACTCTTCCTGGTGGTGGTACTGTGAACGGACAGACAATCTATACCACTTGGAAAGAAATCAACGATAAGAAGCTCGAAGAAATCAAGAACGAGGCAGCAAGGCCGTTCATGATGACTGACTTATCTAACTAAAACTTGACGGTCGTGAGTTTTTTATCTAAATTAGGAGGACGACATGACAAGAAGACATAGAAATACGGAACCCGTTTCCGTTCAGGAAGATAGGCCAATCGTAAAGGAAGCCCCTGTCATTCCAGAACCTCCCAAGCAGGTGGTGACTGATGGCAAGGAGCAGCAGGCCACACCTTCCGTGAAAAAGAAACGTGTCAGGCACCGCCAGACGGTTAAGCTCCACAACAAGAAGCTTTCCGTTGCGGTCATTTGTGCCAATCCGTATCTGAGGCAGTTCTTGTAAAGGAAGGTTTTATGACAAGCGAGACAAAAGCAACCCTCGTGTCCAAGTTGAAGGAATTTTTCACATTCCTTTTTTGGACTGAGCCCACACAAGGTCAACTCATGATGAAGGAACTTAATGAGACCGCCGTTATGGTAAGGTTTCTTATGCCGTACATGGGTTGGAACACGGAAATCAGAACAACTCTCCACGGAAACATGGACGAGCTTATCGCTGATGCGTCCGATGTTGTTCCTTTCATGAGCGAGACGAAGGTTTTTATCTCAACTGCGAATACCTATAATGGGAAGCCGATTTCCGCTGAATACACTCTGAACAATGTTGATGGTGCTGGCATGAGCAAAATCCTCGACCAGACATTCAAGCAGTTTGAGGACAAGGTACGCAGGGACATCTACGACATGAAGAAGGCTGGCAACTTCGTTGACGATGCCATTGAAGCCACTGATTCATGGGAGACAGTATAAACTAGATTTGATTAAGGTGGGTTTATGGGAACCGACATGTAGGATGATATTATGGGAGTTGAGAGCGCATTGCCGAGCATGATAGTCGGTGGTAACGTAATCGGTTACAGCGACCACAACGAAAACCTCTATAAGGAACGTGATGTTATAGGGGAGTTCAACCGTCGTGCAATCAACGCTCCTGGCTATGGCTACAACGACATCCTTGCTACGATAGAAAAGTTCAAGCAGAATCACAGCTACGAGTTCCAGCCGCTGACTGAACAGGATTACAAGGAAATTGATACTACCAGCGTATCTACTCCTGCAGGAACTATCACGAAGAGTAGCGTAAGCACTCCTAGCGGCACAAACACGTCCGTTTCAACAGCCCCGTCAGAACCGATGGATGCTGACGTGGCACAGGCAATGAGTCTACTTAAAGACTGCATCCTACAAGGATAAAACCATGAAACCAATATACCTAAAAATAAACGAAGCTAAGGAGACACCCTATGCCAGGAAGCTGCGGATAGCAGAGACCGAGAACGGTCGGAAACTGCGATGCCGAGTGGTCGAAACAAAGAAGAAATACAAGAGAAGTCGGGAAATTCCCGACTTTAATTTTTTGTGTACAAAACTCTTGCAAGTGTATCTGAAATGTATTATATTTCCTTACAAACAAGAAAGGAAGGGTACACATATATGCAAAAATTCTGGATAAATAGACTAGCTGCCTTTCCTGCCATGAGGAACTATGATAAAGAAGGAAGTGGTGTATGTAGATAAAAAAGTATTATCCGACTCATATAACAAATCACAAACATACATAAGCGTGTTAAAAACAAAAATGAATGTGGAGAATACTGGCGACCTAATCAATTCCATAGTCGGTCTGTGCAAGAAGCTACTGAGTAGCGAAGACCCAAACAGCAGGCGCCTGTACAACACATATCGAGACATCGTAATCGGCAATTACTCGCTTTATCTTATCAGACTATACAACAATTACGCTAAGCAATATTCACTGGACGCCAACGACCTTGTGCATCTCCCGTATGTGCACTTCGGTACGTTGGTGTCTAATTTCAACCCCGAGGGTGGTGCATCTTTCAACTCGTACATGGTGCTGTGCCTTCACGGATACATCAAGAAGTTCATATCAGAGGACGCACTGGTGTATGTCAACCCATCCAAGAAGGTGACGCTATCGTACGTCGAAACCACGAAGACTGGGAAGGACGGCGAAGTGATTGAATACCTGCATTCGATAGAACCGTTCGACGCAGACTCTCAGGGGAAACTTCAATTCGCATCAAAGATGTATGAGACCCTTACTCCAGAGATGCAGGACATGTATGGCTACCTTGTCACGACAGAATCGCCCAAACATGCCACCGACATCTATGCGGAAGCTCATAACTGCAGCAAGGAAAGGGCGATTCTTTTACTAACCCGCATGCGTAGGAAAATAAGACTTGAATGGAGCGCCAAGCATTTAACAACAGGAGGAACCCATGAATTATGTAAGCGTCAAGCATAGAAAAGTAAAAGCCCCTAAATATCCAATTCAGGATATGGTAGATGATGCTATCAACATGATACAGGCATCGAGCTACCTTGCTAGAAACAGGGCGTATCTGGAGAAGATGTCAAGGGTAAAGTTCATCTACACCCCTGAACCGATTGCAAATTCATTTGCCGCACGCAATGGTGGGAACTCGTTTGGCGTATATACGTTCGCTGGATTAAGTCTGTTGATGTGTACATGTGCTGCTATTTTTAGCCTGTACATGAGGACGCACAAGGTTAGTCAAGCCAAGCGTGCAGTGAAATGGCTTTTCGGGAATGTCTTTACAGAGATTGAAGCGTATGGGGAAGAATGGGATGCTATCGACCCGGCCAAGATTGACGAGTTCTACCAGAGGTTCCCCGAGTATCTTGTCAAGGAAAACTATCCTCAATACATGGAACTTGCCCGCAAGATGATTACCTTTGTGCTTTGCCATGAAATCGGCCACATCATGCTGTGCCACTGCGACCGCACGAACGAGACCAGCAACAATGTTTCCAGAAACAACGAACGCTCGGCAGACCTATTTGCCTGTTCTATCTTGCAGGGAACTGGTTTCGGCAGCTCGTTTGTGGATGGGTCCATATTCATGCTTCTTACATTGTATTTTATGTATGACAAGAAGGATAAAAACTTGCAGTATGGAACCCACCCTGGCATGAAGGACCGTATTATGAACATCGTTCAGTCATTCAGGAACGAACTAATGTACGCAAGCATTAGTGAAACGGATATCAAACGTCTGATGAAATAATTATATGAACAAGTTTCTCTACATCTATACTTTCTATTCGACGGACCCGTGCCGCCTCCGTAATTTCAAGGCTTCCATCGAACAGCTCAAAACTGTTGACCCCGAAGCTGATATCTGCATTGTTGAACAGGATGGATTGACCGAAGGACTTCCTGGGGTGACTTTCCATCACAAGGTTGAATTCGACGATACGAACTTCCATAAGACTGGACTGTTGAACTATGCGGTAAAGAACCATCCTGACTACACTCATTATGTCATGATTGACGCTGACTCTTGGATAGATGCAGGAGTTGTTGACAACATCAAAAATCACTGCGATGACGCACCTCTTGTATTCCCTTACGAGACATGCGTATACCTGACCGAGGCACAGACCCGCAGGAAATGCCGTCACGATGTCGTTGACATCCCCATTCGTTATAACTCCAACATTCCAATAACTCGCCAGACTGGCCTTATCAACTGTTTTAGCAAGGAAACGTATGAGAAAGTTTGTGGGTTCGACGAGGAGTTCATTGGTTGGGGAGCAGAGGATGACGCCTTTGTGTTCAAAATCCGTAGGGTTACTGGCAAGAGGGAATTGCGTTGCAAGGGAGGCGCTGTTCTCCACCTGTGGCACAAGAAGATAAACGACCGTTCTTATCTTGATGGTCTGCGATACAAGAAAAATAGGGCGTATTGCTCTCTGATGCGTCGTATGACTGACGAAGAATTCACGAAGTATCTCAACAAGGAACTTACCCTTGATGAGATTTACAAGAGCTTTGTCGAACGAGGAGGCATCGAAGGAGATGCTACCCTTATCGTTGGCCCTAGGCTTCGACTGAATGTAACAACGTCGATTTACTACGTGCAGACAATGACACCGAGTGTGACGGAATTCCTGACTGAGGTATTGTACGAGGACGGCCCCGAAATGGTGAAGAGTTTCGTGAACAGCTACATCACAAAGGAATATGCCTACCCAGAAGTCCTGAAAGAGGTCGAGGAATTCTACGCAAAGAACGGTATCACGAATGACTAACCAATTTCAGGAGAATCTGGCGGGAGGCGAACAGTCTGCCCACAACCATCTTGCCGTATCGGTCGCATCGATACGGCATGACGTTAGGTTCCACGAGGACAACTTTGCTGGCCGTCTCTATGGGTTTTGCGAGGGCGGAATCCAGTGTTCTCTCACTTCAATGGCCCGTTCATACCGCCGTGTTGTCATCAAGTACGATTCCGATGCTGAATACGATATTCCATCGACTTATCGAACAATCGAGTTCGGTGAAGGTAAAACTTACTTAACATACCCGGTTAACGGGGATTACCACAGGTTGTTCCCTAAGGTAGACCAGACCGTTTCTTATGGAAAGGTTAGAACATCCGAGCAGGCTGGCCAGTATATCGAGACTTTGTGCAAAATTGGCGGAAAAATACTACTTGCCAATATCGGAGAAAAGACCTATATTTCCAGGATAAAGGACGCACTTGATGCACAGGGCATTCCTGTCGTTGTCTCGACGAACCATTCGTTTCATGTTCTTGACGTGTACCTCCGTTCATCGGCAAGGCTCGTTCATTTCGGGAACGGGAACCACGGGATGATGTATGCGAAGGGTTGCCTGTATGCGTTGGATGGTGCAGATTTCATCACGGATTGCGACAAGGTTGTTCCAACCAGCCTGTCGGAGTTCATTGCGAAAGAGAAGCTATGAGCGAAAAGTGTGACAAAGGGCTAATCCTGAAGATTGAACGAATCGGAAAGGCGCCGCTTGAATTTAGAAACGTGAGCATTGACGCTTACGAGGGAATGAAGCGGGATTTGGCGGCTGGTCGTCGTTTCATCGAAGTGTCTGGCGTTATTAAAAAGCATGGAGAAGACTGCAACAAGATGTCCTTAATCCCTGCAATCCATATACAAGAAATTACGATAGAGGAACCATCAACCCCCGAAAAGGAAGGGAGAAAGTAAAATGGACGAACTCGATTTGCTTACAGGAGACATTCCAGAAGAGGAAAAAAGAAGTATCCCCGTAGCCAAGGGTGGATACGAAATGTGGGTGGTTAAACATCAGCCGCTTACCGTTGACAAAATGGTTCTTCCAGCAAGCATCAGGAATAAGGTCGAGACTGCGTTGCAGCTCAATGCGTTTGGACATTATGTGTTCTACTCGACTGCATCTGGAACTGGTAAGACTACACTATCGAAAGCAATTCCTAGGACTCTCGGAACGTCGTTTAAGTTCTTCTCTGCACGTGAGCAGTCCGACATCTTCACTGACATTGAAAGCTATGCTGCTCTGGCATGCCCGAATGGTCTACCGAGATTCGTTGTTCTCGATGAGGCTGACCATCCGAACAGACCCGAGGAATTTTACAGAAAGCTGCAAGGCCTTATCGAAGATACCCAGAGCACAATCCGTTTCATTTTGACGTGCAACGCTTTCCATCGCCTGCCAGACGCAATCGCTTCACGGTGTTTCTCTGTATCGTTTGACTACCCAAAGGACGACAGGGACGTGAAAAATGCGATGTACCTGAAGATGATGGAAATCGCACAGGAAGAGACTGCTCCTTACAATGGTACTGTTGACAAGAACACGGTGGCTGAAATCGTTGACAAGTGCTACCCAGACATGCGACTGATGACATCAACGATGTTCAACAACTTCCTTGAAAACCGTTGCTCAATCAAGGGGCAAATCAAGGTTGTCACCACCGAGTACACGAACAAGTTGGTAGACTTCGTGCTGGCTGGTGACGACATGGGAGCCCGTAAGTTTGTCCTTGACAACTATGTTGACTTTGATAGCCTGTTCCACAAATTCGCTGATATCATCATTGAGAAGAATATCCTTCCTCCGATGGCAAGGCTTGAATTCAGTGTCATTACTGGCCAGTACGAACAGATGAGCGAGTTCCAGGTGAACCCTTACACGGTCGTCAATGCTTACATATCCAAGGTTATCCTATTGTTGTACAAGTACGGAATACTGAAGATGGGTCAACCTACGGCGGGTTAGTATGAAATTCAGTGTTTCGCAATTTCTTAGAAACCGCATGGCTGGTGTTCCTGTTTCTGTCGATGAAGAGGAAGGGTTTGAGCCGTTTCTTGTGCAGGTCGCTCTCGAACGTGACCCGAAGGTGGATGACATCCTGCTCCAGACAAATACCCAGAGTTTCTTCCGTCTTACGAAGAAGCAACAGGCTCATGCGTTTGACTGCTTGCAGGGAATGCGTTTGAACATGCAGTACAATCCTACAAGAGGAAAGCGTGTTGCTGAACTCAAAGCGGAAATTGCCGCATACATGAAAGAATTTGGTATGGATTACAATTCTGCAAAGGCGATAGTGCTTGAACAGGCGGGAATGAAACTATGATTAAAAATGCATTGAAAGAAGAAGGTAAGATTTTTACCCCGTTGAATATCGTAAATGTCCTTCTCGATGTTGCCAAATATGTCGGGGCCGAACGTATCCTTGAACACCACTTTATGGACAACAGTGCGGGCGACGGAAACATCGTCGTTGCCGCCATTTCCAGATATTGCGTTGAATACATCCGTGTCAAGAAGGGCAAGAAGGGATTGAAGGAAGCGCTTGAAACCTACATCCACGCAATCGAACTGAACAAGTCGAACTTCCGTCAGTTGAAGAAAAGACTTGACGATACAGCGGCAATGTACGGCGTAAACGACGTGAAATGGGATATCCGTCTTGGCAACGCCCTTTCAATCAAGGATTATGACGGAAAGATGGACTATGTTGTTGGCAACCCGCCTTACGTCCGTGTTCACAATCTCGGAAAGCTGTACGATGTTGTCAAGAACTACAAGTTTGCCGACCAAGGAATGTGCGACCTGTATCTAGCCTTCTTCGAGCTGGGTATCAGGATGCTTAATGACAAGGGCATCCTCTCGTATATCACCCCGTCGTCTTGGATGCACTCTACATCTGGTGCGAATTTCAGAAAGTATTTGCTGGAAAACGGAAACCTTTCGTGCCTTATCGACTTCGGGCACAAGCAGGTGTTCAAGGGCATCACGACTTACTCTATGATTACCTGCATAGACAAGAACCAGCATGATTCCTATGTCAAGGTTGCCAACATCAACGAGTTGGACCAGCTTCTGGACAATACATGCAACTGGTTGCCTCTATCCGACATGACTATCGAAGGAAAGTTCTATATCGGAAGTTGGAGCGAATTGAAAGAACTCCGCGAAATCAAGTCAGGCAATTACCCGAAAAAGGTTGTTGTCAAAAACGGTTTTGCAACCCTTGCCGACAGTGTGTTCATCGACGCTGATGACCTCCCGAGAATGTACTGTATTCCTGTCCTGAAGGCATCTACTGGAAAGTGGGGAACCTGTTTTTATCCGTATGATGTCGGTGGCCATCCAATTCCGAAGGAAGACCTGTTGAAGCCGCACCGCTTTGGCGATTCGATGGATGACTCTGTCGAAGCCTTCCTTATCCACCACAAGAAGGAACTCTTGAAGGGCAGAAAGGACAAACCAGATTTGGACTGGTGCCACTTCGGTAGAACCCAGGCAATCAACGATGTCTACAAGAACAAGCTTGCAGTGAACACTGTCGTTAAGGGAAATGACACGGTCAAGGTGAACTATGCCGAGGCTGGAAAGGGTGTCTACTCTGGTTTGTACATCATGGGTAACGACTGCCGAGTTGACATCACTGTTCTGACAGCATTGCTGACCGAGAGGCGGTTTACCGACTATGTTGCATTGTTGAAGAACTACAAGAGTGGTGGCTACTACTCATTCAGTTCCCATGACCTTGAATGCTATCTCAACTACAGACTTAGCCTGATTAAGGACCCGAAAATCATATACATTGGATAAGTAATTGATTATGACTACGCCTAACAGCCCAGAGTATTTTTGCCATCTAGCCAAGCGGTTAGTGTACACCGAACCTAAGCTGAAATCCGTTGTCCGTACACTTGTAAAGAAGTCCATACCCACAGGGTATGAACTTCAATCCGTAATCAAAATGGACACAATATCTGTGACCTATCGGGCGGTGCTTTGTAACAGGCGCAAGCCTGATAAGCGGATGCTTTGTGATTTCAAGTATAAGGATGAAAAGCTGGAAATTTGCGCATCGTGCGTAAACAGCTACAGCCAGTACTATGTCTATCCAGACAGGCCGTATGATTTGAAATGCAGCAACGCCACGGAAAGTTTCCCATACGATGAAGGAAAGCTTACGAAAACACTTAAACTCTTTGACACTTTGGAGAAAATATGAAAGAACTTCATGTTAAACGATTTTATGGAACAGCCGAAGCTATTATGGTAACGGCTAACGCATGCTGCGACTTTGTCAATGACAATAAGGGAATAGATGTTGTCCAGATTGTTCATTCTAACGACGATGTATTCCTTTATTATAGGGGAACGGAACGTGAGTAATATATGGTGTGCAACATTCAAGCTCAAGCCAACGGCTGATAAGGTTACTGTGTTCTTCAAGTTCACTGAGCCGCATACCCTGTTGGTAAATGCAAGAGAGGCACTCCGTAAAATGTATGGTGATGATGTGGCCACTGATGCAACTCCGTTGGAACTGAGTGCGTGGCCAAAATTCAAGCAAGCTTAAACAAGGAGACCTATATGGAATTAAGATGTCAAGTCGAGATGAACTGGTACGAGGTGGGCAAGGAAACTCCTCGTGAAGGAATTCTCCTGTTCATGGTTACGGACAAGGAACCAGACCTTATTTATAGCGGATACTACATCCAAGGTAGCTTCCGTATATTGGGTCAAATGGGTGGCATCCTTATGCTCAAGGATAGCAACGTCACTCACTTCGCATACATGAACAACAACATGCTCCCGAAGAACTGCAAGCCAGGTTGTCTCGGTAGCGGATGGCATGTCACCGAAGATGAAGTACCTGACAATGATGAACCTGTTGCCATCTGGCCCGAATACAAAGGATGCCGATTTGCTGTCTGGAACAAGCACGAGGAGTGCTGGGACGACGAAACCGCTGACGACTACCTTTGCAAGAAGGATGAAGTTGAAAAATGGTTCCCGATTAACTGGGGCGGAGCAGAATAAAAGGAGAACGACTATGTTGTTGGACGAAGATGAAATACAGTTGGTATCAACCGCACTTTATCAATATCAGAGTACAATCGACAGGCTAAAGTTCATCAGTCGTAACCTGAAAGATGCTGTTGAATGGCAGGGTACTTTTGAAGACAAGTACCATAAAATTCGTCGTGTGCTTTATGAAGACTATGGTATAGTTGAGCAGCTGGAGAGGCTCATCGTGGATGGCATGATGTATCTCGAAAGCAACCCTGTTAGCGAACTTATCGATAGCCTCAAGGATGAATTCAGCGGGGTTCCTGTTGTGGTCGAAAACAAGGTTATGGACCCTGTCAGTTTCTATTACCCGTTAAAGGGAAGTATCAAGCTGATTGGTGTCGCCCGCAACCGTGAGGCTTATCTTGCCACGCTTAAACAGATTAGTGACAAACATGTCGAGGGATGCATGGCTCTTGTTGGCGACGAGCTTATCAAAGTCACGCCAGAAGGTAAGCTTGAACACGAGCCGAAAAACGGCCCCGTAATTCCTGAGGATACGATGGATTATCTCCATTGGAAGCGAGGCGTTTAATCAAAACTCCATATAAAAGAAAAGGGCAAGCGAGATGCTTGCCCTTTAATGTTTTCACGTCGATTAGACGTACTTGTATCCAGGCGGAATCCAGATTGTGAACCTGTCGTACCTGAACGTGGCTTCCCATGTACCGAGGTCGGCCACACCGTAGGTTCCCTGCTTGGGGAGTTTGACTTGCTTCGGCCATGCGTTGATATACGTGATGGAGAAGATGCAGTCACCATACATCCAGTCGTAGTATTCGAGCGTCACGGTCTGGTTACGGAGCAACTGAACCGTCGGGTTGGGCCAGTTGGCCTGTTGGCCGAGACCGAGGTGAATGTGGTTGGCGGAATCCTGTGCGATACGGTTCGTCTGCCAGTTGGCATCAGAACGGTTCGACATGGTAAGCTCACCAGTGTTGTAGATGAGGTTACGCCATTCCATCATTGCTTCGTACGGGGCCATGTCTTCCGTACAGACACCGCCGATGTTGAATTCACCATCGAGTTGTGTCTGTCCAGTAGGATACCACTTATTGAAGCCCATGTACTGAAACGCCTTATCCTCAATCTTTACAGACGGGATGGTAGGAGGCGTTTGAACGTACAGGGCGAAGGAAGCTTCGCCATCCTGAATGTCGAACTGGTCGTGGTTTTGAAGACCCATACCGAAAGCGTGGAAGATGTCTGCGGAAATCAGCATCCTCCAACGGCTGGTTCTATACGGGTCAGCCAAGGTGTCAATGGCAGCGCCAAAGAACACCTTTCTTTTCATTTCTTCGCTAATGGTTGTATTGATACCCATATTTTACCTCCCATTACACATAAAGTGAAGTGGTCTGAGTGTTGCTAGAACCATTGGATTCAACAATAGTCCTCAATGTAATCCAGCGAGAGGTCTTGGTCGGCTTCAAGCGAAGGTCAACGTGCAGCTCGTTCCTGTCGATTACGTCAGGCGTGTTGTTCGTGTCATCGCAGATTGCCGTACCTGAGTACAAACCAGCCGGGTTAGCGTTCATGATTGCATCAAGTTGAGCCTGCAAGTCCGACTGAATGTTGGTACGCAGGTTGGTCGTATTCAACTGGAAGACCTTTCTATCGAGGTAGTGATAGAACATCTTGTGAATACCAGCCAAGAGCATAGCCACATGAATCTGGTCGAACGCAGAACTTTCCTTCTGCATCGTGAAGTCACCCCAGATGAACATTCCACGGCTGTTGAAACGAGTCGGGTTGACCCTGATTTCAGTAAGACGTGCAATGTTGGAATCCGTGTCTTCAGGATACTTGAAGGTTCTCGGATACTTTTCGGTTACGCCCCATTCCGTCGGAATTACAGCGTTGATTTCACCAGCAGGCGGCAACCACCAAATTCCGTTGGCAGCGTTAGCCGTGATGATGGATGCCAACTGTACGGACTTCACGACTTCTACGTTCATGAGAGTGTAGTAGCTGTCGAAGAAGATACCGCGACCATCGTAGATGGCACCCCAGCGGCCCTTAACACCAAATCCCTGAGAGCCAATCATCTTCCTGAGGGTCGTTTCGATGTTGGCTTCGCCTACGCCGTCAAGGATGGCAAAGCAGTCCTTACGGAGTTCGCAGACGTTAAGGATAGCGGAAATAACCGTTCCGTCGAGAGTTTCACGGTTCTTCTTGAACAGGTTGTTGATACCCGTACCAGCACCGATGAGCATAGACACGTCAGTACCGTCCTTGTCGAGGAAGAGGTTCCAAGCGTTGGCCAGAGTTGCCGTGTCGCTGTTGTTGGCCGGCGTGTATTCCCAGATAGCGTCGTTGATGATTGCGGGGTCGCGTTCATCGTACGAGAGCATCGTGGAAACAGAGTCGAGGTGTCCGTTTTCAACGCTCTGAGACATGTCGTAAGCGTTGTTCGTCAAGAAGTTGTCGAGGATGCCGCTGTCGTTGATGAGAAGCCTTGCACCGCTGTCCGTGAGAACAGAGTCGGCCATGTCACCAATGAAGAGGTTTCCATCGTCGTGGACGTAAGGAACAATGGTTCCTTCCATATCGTAAGACTTGCCGTTGAAGTGGTAGGTGATGTAGAGGTACATCCTTGCGATGGCCTCGCCTTCCGAAGAAAGCACGTACACCTGCTTTGCAACGCCATTGAAGTTCACATCTTCGTACTTCACAGAGGCAAGACCCATTGCGTTGAACGAAGCACCAACGTCGTCGCTCACAAGGAGCTTGTCGGTACGCTGGACTACACCACCGTTGTATGTCGTGTAGGCGAATTTGAGCAGGTCATATTCACCTTCCTTTTCACCAACAACGAGGAAGTCTTCTTCCTGAACATTCGATGGAACAGTCAGGTCGTAAGCACCGAGCATGTAGAACGTCAGACCGTCCTTTCCAGCCGTCCAGATGTTGGCGTTGGATGCGGTAAGGTCAACCAGCTTCCATGTGCTGTAGTCACCGAACTTGTCAGCCTTTCCAGTTTCCTTATCGAACACGATGTCACCAGTGTGGCTGAGTATCACGATGTCCTTGAACGTGTTGATGTTCTTGACAACGTAGATATCGTTCTTACCGAAGATGATTTCGCTGTCATCCTTCTTGTTCGTCTTCTGTGGGACGAATGCAACAAGGTCACCAACTCCGTACTGAGTGGCAGTTCCGAAAGGCACTTGCACGCCGATTGTGGTCGTCGTGTTGTACTTCGTCTTGTCGGACGGGTCGGTAATCTGAGTTACATTGTTTCCAAGATAGGTGTTGATTGCGAAACCTTCACGGTTGAACGCAGCGAGGATGTTCTTTGTCGTAGCAGTGAGGTTGATAACCTTGCTGCCAAGAGAAGTGTTTCCATCTACTTCATCACCATTCTTTTCAGTGATGGTTACTGCACCAGAACCAGTCACATTGGTAACGTAGTATTCCTTTTCGCCCGCTGTGTCAAGCTTGATAATGTCGCCTGCCGATACAGTACCGACATCAACCATACCACGAGTGTTGAGCTCAGATGGCATGTAAGGAAGCTTTTCAGGGAACACGAGAGAAACCACGTAGTAGTCCGTCGGGACATTAGCCGTGTAATCGATATCCCCACAAGCGATTTCTTCTTCAGGTGTCGGTTCCGTTGACGGTTCCTCAGGATAGGCCAAGGTCCACTTGCCTTCTTCTGTGGTGGATGGAGCCAACGTCAGGCTAACCTCATCAACAACAACTGTATAGGAAGCTTTTGGGAAATCATCAGGAACATTGACAGTTCCTTTTGCAGTGAAGGTTTCAGAGTTATAACTTTCAACCGTAAATTTTACGGCTTCGGCAGTCTTCTCTGTCGGAACATCCTTAGTGACCTTGGTCGGGCCAGAGACGTTGACAGCAAGGTATTCTTCCGTGTCTGTACCAGTTACACTTTCAGTGTCACCTTCGACAGGGTCAGTTTCTGGCTTATCGGTGTAAGTCAATGTCCACCTTCCATCAGAACCCTTCGTCAGTTCACCCTTATCACATTTGATGATTGCATTGTCGCTCAGCTTTTTATCGAACGTCAATGTACCTGTTGCAGTTGCAGGCGTACCTTCGTCCTCATCACCTGGGTCATACGACTCAACGGTAAATGTTCCGTCAGAGCTGAATGTTGCTACAACGGAGTCTTCACCATTGATTGAATCCATGAGCGCTTTGGCCTTATCCTTTGCCGTCGGAGTGGCACCTTCCTTATCTTCGAACTCGGCAACAAGCTTGGCTTGATTTGTCTCGTCCAATTTAAGGTCGGTTGTGTCAACTGGGTTCAACACATTCGGGCGGTTGGAATTTACGTTAAGCGTTACAATCTTTGCAGATGCATCGCAACTTTCCTTTCCTACGGAAGTCAGTTCATAATACTTGAACGGCAACGTTGCTGCACTTTCAAGAGCATTATCAAGCACTACCGTTACTACGTTGTCAACTGTAACGGACTCAACTGTACCCTTGATGCTCTTTGTGGTTGTCACCTCTTCTTCGTCAACAACAGTCTTCACGTCGTAGTAGAACGTAACACTGTCGCCAGCTTCGAGAACAGCCTTTTTCGGACTGAACGTGAAATTCTTCCTAGCAGCATCGAAATTTTCAGGAGTGACTTCTTCATCCGTTGTGAGACCGAGAATACGTGTAATCTTCGCATTGCTATCAGGTTCTCTCAACAGGATGGCGTCGCCCATTCTGACCTTGGAGAAGTCCACCTTTCCGTTCGTCTTGACGTAGTTAATCTCGCCGTACTTCTTGACAGCACGGTTTGCAACTGCGGTCTTGACTTCGAGGTAGTCAACGCCAGTCGTGGCATCGTCGTTGTTGCAGAAGAACGTTGCGTTCTTGGTCACCATCGTCGGGACGTTGTCCATCTCGGTTTCGTACTCGGCGACAACCTGAGTGTCCAAAATCTTGTTGACAGTAGCGTACACACCCTTCTCGCTCTCAACGAAGTTGGAAGCAGGGAAGTAGATAACGTCGCCTACGTTGAATGCGGGGACAGAGTCGCAAACGAGCGTCACCAGCCTCTTGTTGCCAGAGTCGCTGTTCTTGCGTACCGTTGCCGTGTAACGGTCGGCAGCACGCTTTGCGGCGGTCGGGTCGCTGTTGACGATAGCGAACAGCACCACGTTGGTGTCGGAACGCACGTCAGACGGCTTACCTTCGTCGTTGAACTCTTCTCCAGCGGTCAACTGGAAGTCCACGTTGGAGTTTTCCGCGATAGTTTCCTGAATGGTGTTAATCTTACGCTTACCGCCGAAGCCTGCAAAGCCGTCCGCAATGTAGCGGGTAGCCGCAAAGTGGCGGATGTCGAAAGAAGTATGCACCACGTCGGTTTCGTTCTCTTCGGCAGTACGGGACTTGTCGTAGTAGTCAACCTTGGACGCATTGCGGTCGAAAGACACGACAAATGCATCGGACTTCAAGTCAGACTTACGAACGTCCGTCTTTTCCACCTGTTCGCCGTAAGGACGCACAAAGTGGACGTGACCGCCGTTATTGAGTACGGCACGGGTAGCATACATACCCATGTTCCACTTGGCCTGGTTGAACCCGAGGCCAAGGATAGAATCCTGATTTGCCGTATTGGTAATTTTCAGGATTTTGTTGAATTCGCCCTTAGGGGAGTAGCCAACGACACCGCCGATTAGAGCGGGGTTCTCAATGAAAGAATAACCTGAACGGTCTTCAATCTTGATGGCAACACCTGGACTACCTTTTCTAGCCATAATACCCTCATATTGGTCATTACTCATCATAAAGTTTATTGAGTGGCCATAATTTTGAAAAATTCTGGGAATTGACCCTTGCCGAGTTGGGGCTAAAAAATGTATCTTAAGGGTAAAACTATGGGTTCATTATGAGAAAATTCAGTACGAATTTGCATCGCCTAGTCAAGTTAATTGGGTTGATAGGCATATTGAAGGACTTTTTTGACGATGAAGAAAAGCTTACGAAAATCTACCGAGTTCTCATGGGAGGGCTGATTGCCTATATAATTGGCAGGACGGCCTACATGTCCTACAGGGTATTCAAGAACGGGTATGTCAAGGAAATCCAGCGTCGGGTTGACGACGATGAGGAAAATGGTGAATATGGCGAATACGGGTCGTTAGACGACCCTGAAATGGACGGAGAACTGGGTGACGAGTATGGCGACTAATAATAACGAAAGACCAACACCGATAATTAAAGTAGATTTCAAGACGCTGGACGAATGGAAGAAGTTCGGGTGGCGTGACAAGCTAAAATGGGTCAGGCACGTATTCCACGACAATGTCGGGAACATCAAGGGGATGATTAACGACAACCTGACCGACCTGTTGTCCGTCCTGCATGCGGCGTCCTCTAGGGGAACCATATACAGGAAACTGGTTGACCTCGGACAAATAACGATGTCATCGAACAAGTTCCTGTCGAGTGTGGAAGAAGTCCTGACGAAGGAAACCCGTATCGCAAGCAACCAGTACGACTATATCCTAAAGTGGGTGCATGCCCCGAGTGTTGACGAACTGTTCATCAACGATGCCAGCATCAACTCCGATATTATCAGGACTTTCGCAGAGAATATCAAGAAGATATCCGAAAGCGGTGCGTTCAAAATCAAGAAGATGGAGTACGAGCCAAAGTCCAAGAGCGGCGGTCATGACGTGTCCGTAAACTACCTTCTCGAATACACGGGAGATGTGGAATGTGGCGTAGGCATGGAAATCTTTGTCCACTGCTCCTACTTCAACACCACCGATACGTCTGGAAAGACGCTGAACCTTCCGTCCAAGGGCACTTTCCTTGTGGCGATGAACATGAACGGTGACAACAGCCCGTATATCGACAAGCTTGAAAACAACGGTGACGGATGCTTTGACATCTACCGTTCAATGCTCATGGTTGCATTGCAGAATTATGTCAATAGTTTGGATGTATGCAGCAACTTCGTGAAGCTCGACCCGTATGGTGACCTCAGGGCCACGACAAGACGCATCGTTCCTTTCAACATCAACAACTTCGACAAGGAGTCGATTATTACCGAAATGAAGAAGTGTCTCAAACACGGAAGACGCCGTGGATACCTCTTCATGGGCGACCCTGGAACTGGTAAGACCGAGTCCATACAGAAGCTGTTGGAACAGTTCACTGACCTTCCTGTGTTCTGGGTTGACAGTTCGTCGCTTAGTTCCTACACGGCTATCCACGAGGTGTTCAAGACCCTGCACTACTTCCCGAAGTCCATCTGCGTGTTTGACGACGTTGATGCTTTGGACCTCACGGCCAAGTCGGACAAGACCACTGCGTTCATCGAATGTATGGACTGCAAGGATGACAACCTTGCGTACAACGGAATTGTCATCATGACCGTCAACGAGCCTACACGAGTGCATTCATCAATCAAGTCTAGGCCCGGCCGCATTGACAAGATTATCTACATCAAGAACCCAGACAGCGTTGCTATCGTTTACGACGTGATTAGCATGAGGTATGTCAGGGCAGACCGACCCATGCCGTCCGAGTTCAATATGAACAATGAAAAATTTGTCGCGTGCATGAATGAGTGCATAAAGGCAAACTTCACGCACGCTCACATCGCTGGTATCATCGACGACATCATCTACCTGTCCGATACTGAAGGTGAGGCACTTATTGACGAACTCGCTTCTCGAATTAAGGACCGCATAATGTCAATCAAGTATGCCAATATGAAGACCAAGAACGGATACTTTGACAAGGGGTGTTTGAACGATGAGTAGGCGTATCACGCTTTGAAACCTAGTTAGATTTAACTAGGTTTTTACTGTGTGATTTGTCAAAAAATTGGCAAATTTGACAAGTTTGAAAATGCACCAAAAACATGTAGCTGGTAGGTCTATAATTACTATAAACTACATGCACACATTAAGGAATAGATATGATTAAGTACGTAATTAAAAGAGATGGCAGACGAGCCAAATTCAATCCAACTAAAATTTCCAACGCGATTACGAGTGCCTTCCTTGACAAGGAAATGCAAGTCGGTAGCAAAGAGCTAGATACTCTTACTGACAAGGTTTGTGACAGAATAGACGCATCGACAGACAAGCAGACGGTAAGCGTCGAAACTATTCAGGACATTGTTGAAGATGTACTCATGTCCAAGGACAAGTACAAGGAAGTTGCCAAGGCATACATTCTTTATCGTGGGGAAAGAACCCGCAAGCGTGAATCGAGAAGCCAGATTATCAGTACCATCAGGGAAATTAAGGCCGCAGACCTTAAAAGTTCCAACATCCTGCGTGACAACGCAAACGAATCTGGTACAACACCCGCAGGTGCATACGGAAAAATCGCATCAGAAACCAACAAGACTTACAACCTTCTTAACGTTGTTGACAGGACTATTGCAGAGCTTCATGCCAAGGGCTACATGCACATCCATGACCTGAACCTGTATGACCTTACTTTCAACTGCCTCTTTGCTCCTATCGGAAAACTTTTGAAGAGTGGGTTCGACTCTGGTACGGGTTTCATCCGTTCACCAAAGTCAATCCAGTCTGCCGCATCTATCACCGCCGTTATCTTGCAGCTCCAATCTAACCAGCAGTTCGGTGGTATCGCTTCAGCAAACCTTGACTTTGAATTGGCTCCGTATGTTGACATGTCCTTCAAGAAGAACCTTGCTTGGATTATTGCTTCCGAGAAGGTGTTGGCTGAAAGGAGTTGTAGCTACGAATCCTTCGATGACATCGACAAGGATGATGTCGAAAAGGCTATCAAGAAGGAAGCCCACGCTATCCGCAGCCAGATGGCAAAGGATGGCCTTAGCCTCAACCAACCTTTCAAGGAAATCACCGAGAAGTACGACAGGAAGGCTGTCGTTCAGGCTTACATCAAGACAAAGGACGACACCTATCAGGCAATGGAAGGTCTCGTACACAACCTCAACTCGTTGCAGTCCCGCTCTGGAAACCAGGTTCCGTTCAGTTCTCTGAACTTCGGCCTTGACACCTCTCGTTGCGGTCGTCTCGTTTCCAAAAACCTTATCGCAGCACAGATGGCTGGCCTCGGTGATGGTCTTACCGCAATCTTCCCGATTCTTATCCTCAAGTACATGAAGGGCGTTTCATACCTCCCCGAAGACCCGAACTATGACTTGAAGAAGGATGGTATCGCATGTCTCGCACGCCGCTTCTACCCGAATGCTGTTGCGGTTGACAACAAGTTTAATGCCCCGTATATCCGCTACGATTACAAGGACGATTTCAAGCTGACTGATGACACCCTCGTCAAGAAGATTGGTGGCGACCGTGTTGCAAAGTACGGTGAAGTCGCTTCCGAAAACGACATCTATCCTCGTTGGGAAGTTCGTGTTGATGGTCAGTATTGGCAGATTTGTAAGGGCCGTCTCCAACGCATCATTCCTGAAAGCACTGTCTCTACGATGGGATGCCGTACAAGGGTTATCGGCAACGTCAATGGCCCGCAGCAGACAGTTGGCCGTGGCAACCTTGCATTCCATACCTTGAACCTCTCGAAACTCGCTGTCGAGGCCCGTCTTGAGGCTACTACCGAGGCAGACCGCATCAAGCTCTTCAACGAAAAGCTCGACCGTATGCTGGTTCTCGCCCGTAAGTCCCTCGAAGACCGTTTCGATGTCATCGCCAAGAAGACCTACGAGAACTTCCCGTTCACGATGCAACAGGGTCTGTATCTCACTTCCGACGACAAGGTTCATGACATCCACGACACCATCGCCGAAGTTCTCCGTCAGGGAACCCTCTCCATTGGTTACATCGGTGTCTACGAAGCCGTTCTCGCCCTTACTGGTAAGACTTGGGGTAAGGACGAAGAAGTGTTCGACCTTGGCTACGGCATGGTAAAGCGTATCCGTGACTTCTGCGACAAGACACAGAAGGAAACCCACATGAACTGGTCTTGCTTCGCTACTCCTGCCGAGGCTGTTTGCGGAAGGTTCTGCAACATCGACATGCGTCAGTTTATGAAGAACCCTGCCCTCGAACCCGAGCTGTTCACAAAGGATAGCGTCGATGTTGAAGGGCTGGAAGAAATAACCGTAAGGAATATCGCTACTGAAAACCAGGTGACATTGCCGTATGCTGAACTGCTCGAAAACAAGGGCAAGTACATTAACAGCTACGAGTATTTCCATAACGGAAAGTGGGCTGTAATCGACTCTGTCGGCAAGCAGAAGCTCGGTATCAAGTATTGGACTGACTTCGGCTACCACATGTGGGGTAAGGGCTACCTGACTAACTCTCACATGCTCCCGTTCGGAATGAAGACTACCCTTGCAAACAAAATCAAGTGGGAAGCTCCGTTCCACGAGATTACAAACGCCGGCCACATCTTCTATCACAAGATGGATGGCGACCTCAGCAAGAACCTTGAAGGTGTCGAACAGGCAATGAACGCAATGTATGAAGGCGGCATGGGTTACTTCACGGTGACTATGGATTCCGATACGTGCATTGCTCCGAAACCTGATGGAACCTTCTGCGGTTTCCACGGTGTCATCAACGGAAAGTGCCCGAAGTGCGGTAACGCCCTCGACAAGTACATCCTGCGTGTCCGTAGAATTACTGGATACCTTACTGGCAGCCCGAGGAAACGTCTTGAATTGAACTGGAACCCAGGCAAGATTAAGGAATGGGGCGACCGAGTGAATATCTAATCTAATTCGCTCTTAGATATCAAGAAAGCCGTTTGAAATTAAGTTCAAACGGCTTTTTGTATATTGTTTTGTAACTTTATCCCTTGATTTCCATACGGGTTTCCACAAGGCTTCCATACTTGTTGCTGGTGGAAAATTCGAGGAGGCCCTTGGTTGTAGCGTCCAGTTCGTACCCACGGTCGTACATGATGTGGCACCTGAGGACTTCGCAAAGCCAGAATGCATCGGCAATATCGTTCACTGGCGATTGGTAGTTGCCCTTGAACTCTTCTGGGAACCATTGCGGGAACATTTCCTCCCAAGCCTGACACATGGCAGGTTTGCCAGCCTTTCCGTCTCCTGTGGCAAAATTCTTGTTCTGGTCGATGTTGTAGGCGATTACACCCATGCCACGGTCGAATGCGGCCACTTTGAGCGAGCCTGCCACCTGAGCAAGCTGGAGAATCGAGTTTGTATCGACTTTCTTCTGCTTCAACTTACCGTAGGCTAAGTCTTCCATCGACATGTACTTGACTCCTTCGGTGTCCTCCATGAGGTAGCTAGTAATCCACGAGATTCGGTGGATAAGGCCAATCTTTGTCCAGTCCTTCGGCAGGTGCCTGATATGTATATTGTCGGTTTCTAAACAGCGTTTCTTGGTCTGGTGGTAGCCATAGAATTTAACATCCACGATGTCAAGGTTCTTTTCCTCGTCGAGGGTCATTATCACCTTGCCGCTTGAATTTATCGACTGGTCTATTCCCATTATTTTTAGCATTTCTGTTCCATGATGTCCTTCTGATGTATAAACTATATTTAATTGGAATCCATAGGATAACAACATGAAGATGAAAGCTAATGATTTGTTCGAGAGCTACCTGCACACGATTTGCCCTTCCCAGGCACAGTTCGAGGCTATCAACAAGCTGCACAAGCTCTATTTCGAGTCCCAGATGGACGCCGAAGTTGATGTTGAAGACGACGATGGCTGCGAAGGTGGAAACTGCGAAGGTGGAAACTGCGAATGCAAGGACGGTATCTGCGAGTGCGACAATGGTCTTACCGAAGCAGTTGGCGAGGAGAACACTGATATCCAGGCGGAAGCCGACAAGAATGGCCTTACCGTTCCCGAATACATGGATGCTGCGAATATGTTTTTCAGCAAGTAAGGGGCTCTAAGATGGATAAGAGAGGATTTAACTATGAGCTGAACAAGCTCAAAGACGTATATCCCGACAAGTTGGTACTAATCGAGGGTATTCAGCGTGCGTTCAACCGTGACGTTCCTTCGATTTCACGGGAGAACCTCCTTGCCCTCTACCAGAACCCAGCACAGTTCATGATGAAGAAGGTTCTTCCAGACGGACGTTGGACGACGCAGCTCCACGAATGGGCTGACAACGGGGTTGAGGACTTGCTCAACATCAATCCGATTTACCTCGGTGCGAAGAACTCTGTCGGCGATACCGTTCTTATGAACATGGTCGAGTACGCTATTGGAAAGACTACCGAGCAAATAAATTTCGACTTTTTGAAGAAGTTGCTTGAAAACCCGCTTGTGTTCGAGTACAAGACGAGCGAGGACGACGAGATGTGTCAGGCCAGCGTATGGGACATCCCCGATATCACTGGACGCACGCCAATCGACTACCTGAGCGACCTCGCAAGCGGAAAGGGAACCTGCAACGAATGTGACGCAATCCCTGAACTAGCACCTCTTATTGCCGAGTGGGCATCCATAATGCAGCAAGCTCTTCCTGGAGAAGAGGAAAAATTCCCAGACAATGTTAAGGAAGAGTTGAAGGATGTTCCTCCGACCGACGAGGAAATCCTTGACTCTATTTCGGAATACGAGATGTGCTATGGAGAGAGTGAACCTGGTGACGGCGATGAAGATATTCCGATTACGCCTGAACCTGGCGAGGAAGAATTCTATCCACAAACTGGTGCCGCAGTCGGCGTTGTCGATGAGGCTCCAGCAGATGACGGAGAAGAAGAGGAACTTCCAGAAGAAGCTCGTGCCATGATTCACGATGAGGTCGGAAAGGACCCGTTCATCCGTGACAAGGGAAATGTAGAAAGAATCACATTGGCTAGATAGGTCACTTAATTGTAGTTACATCTGTTCCATCAGGAAGGGTCTGGGTTAATTTCAGACCCTGTTCTGTTACACTGATGTCGTCGCCTTGGTGTTCACCTAGGTTTTCGAACTCGGCAAGAGTGGGTGGTTCTTCCGTAGCGGTGTCAACAAGTTTGGCATCTGGGGTATTGTCACCGAAGACAGTGTTGTACAGGTCGCTTATTGCCTCTTTGTCTAGGTCGTCTAGTTCTGGAGAGTTCTGAACTGCTTCCAAAAAATTGCGTTTCATTTTTTATTCTCCTTTGGGAAACCTTTCATGGTTATAACCCCCTTGTTGCTCATCTTGAGCAGCTTGCTGTAATCGCCTACCTGCCATTCTCCAGAGTCCACACCAGAGTGTCTCGGGTCTTCCCAGAACGATGTGGTGTACTCCTTGATGTTTGGACCTGGCTTAAATATAGATAAAACCTTTGAGTTTTCGTAGTTCTTCATCACACGAAGGATGGATTTTCCACACAAATCCTTGTTCTTGAATATCTTGTACCAAACAAGGTACTTGTCGGTCGGGTCTGGTTCTTTCGGCATGATGACCAGTGCGAATTCTCCCCTGTGGTATTTAAGAGCCTTGATGTAGTCCTCATCGGTAAACTTGTGTGTAGGGAATCCACCCTCGTTGCAATAGATGTTGACTACGTACTTTCCATTGCTCATTTTCTTAATTCGGTCAATCCATTCGGTGAAAGTGTATCCGTGGCAACCACGTATTCCGCTTCCGTTCCACTCACTGAACTTCACCTGCGAGAACTGGTAGATGTGAATCATCTCGTGAAGGAGTATCAGTTCGGCCTCGTGTTTCGTAATGTTGTTGTAGAAGGTGGACATTCTTATCCTGAACGTACCGACGTACCAATCATGGTTCTTCATCGTGCATTCCCTGGTGCGGCGTTTGTTCTTCCAGTACCTTGCGTCTCCACCGAACGTCTTGGCGTTTACAAAACCGAACTCAATGTCGTCGGGCAGCTTCCCCTTAAAGAACATGGCGTTAAACTTGTCATATGCCTTCCCCATCCAGTCGATGGTCGGCGTAAACATCACCCTTTCATTCTTCATACTTTACCCCATTGCGTTCTATTAAAGTTTATAGGCGTGTGTAGGCATAAACTATTGGTAAAACGAGGAGAAAATATGTCTAAATTCGCTATTAGCGTCAACGGGGGAGGCGCACTAGGTATCGGTCCCCTGCATTTCATGCGTAGGCTTGAGGAAGAGCTCGGAAAACCACTGCCCAAACTTGCAGTTGCCTATGCGGGTACGTCAACGGGTGCTATCATCGCCGCCTGCCTCTCTGAGGGCATCAAGGCGTACGACTTGTTCGACCTGTACGATAAGAACCTTTCAAAGATTTTCACAAAGTACCCTTGGTACAAGAGGCTTCAACCGAGCTGCCCGACCTACGACAATAGCAACTTGAAGAAGCTCCTGAAAGAGAAGTTGAAAGGTAAGTGCAAGGACTGGACTAAACCCACCTACATCACGACAACCTTCATGAACGGTGAATCCGTGGAAAAGGTATGGGACAGGAAGGACGACCAGGACAAGTGGTTTGCCGTACTGTCTTCGACTGCCGCTCCCACCTATTTCGATGTTCTCTCCAAGGACGGAAACTACTATTGCGACGGTGGCATGTGGTCTAACTCGCCAATCATGGTTCTCGAATCTGGTCTCAAACGTGATTGCCCGAAGTGGAAGGACGTGAAGATACTTTCCTTCAACACTGGAATGGACACACCGAACGATGACACCAAGGGAAACAGGAACTTGCTCCAATGGGGCGAGTACATCCTTGACAACTGGGTTGCACGTGCTGGCAAGAGCGACCTGTTCGAAGCACAGGCAAATCTCGGTAAGGAAAATGTCTACGAGGTTTCACCGAAGGTCAAGAAGAAATACAAAATGGATGACCTGTCGATTAAAGACGAGGTCATCGGTATCTGGGACGACGAGTTCAACCTCATCGGTGACGAAGTGGTGAAGTTCATCAAAAACTAAAGCGGTGTTGGAGGAGGATATGTGACTTTCGAACACGAATAGATATCGTATCCTCGCCATCCCATCCAATAACCCATAATGTATTCAGAAAGATAACCGTAAAGACGTGGTTCTCTCTTACGTCGCATCACATCAATTGTGAACCGTTCCAGCGTCGGGAAAAGGAAACGGGCGTAATCGTCTACAACCCTCTTGTTGCCAATGAACATGTTGCATCCGTAGTAGCTACGCTCTGTCAACATGCGGTTCATCGTATAGTCTACAAATTCAGTTGAATAGTAGTCTCTCAAGTACATTAGCCACTTGAATAGCATTTCCTTTACGATGGTGTTCGTACTCGCTGTCGGGTTGTGCTTCTCCTGTGCCATCCAAGTAAGAACGTTTGGGGATGACAGGTGGTTAAGCGACATGATTATGTCGTGAGATGACAGAATGTTTTTGATTTTGTCTTCGGTTAGGATTGTTCCAGGTACTGCGTCGTTATCGGTGAAGAAACGACGGTAATGCTCCAGTCCTACGATGTCGGTATTAACCTGTTTCCATAACTTGTACAATCCGCCCAACTCACAGAAGTAACGATGGTCAAGATAACAGTTCTTCAAATCATAGAATGCACGAGGACGGCCAACATTGATTTGAACTGCTTTGATGTCAGTTCCACAAATAAGTATAAGCATTAGAGTTCCTCCGAGCAGATTGTCGTTCTTTCAGCCTCGTCAATCTCGGTCAACTCCCTGTTGAAACGGATATGCGGTTGAAGTTTCAATCTGTACTTGTTAAACAGGAGCCATGAACCGAAGGTAAATTCCCCGAAGTATCCGATATGGCGAAGCACTCTGTCTGACAGCGGGTACTTGCGCATGTATGCCCTCGTGTTTGCAAACAGCCATTCGCAATACTTGTCTATTAACTCCTTTTTAGCGATGAACATGTTGCAGCAGATGAGTGCCTCGTGTTGCAACCTGTCGAGACAGAACTGTTTGAACCCTGGTGTTCCCGTTTCAACTACGTCCAGCCAGTCGTTGAACATATTCGCCTGTTTGGAAATTTCAAGGTAGCTGTAAGCAGTCCTTCCTGGGGTGTGCTGGTGGAATGCGACGATTGCGTCGTATTCGTCAAGGATGTCCCTTGCATCGTACCTGTTGAGAATGTTGTACGCATTCGGGTCGTAACTTCCGTTTTCCTGCATTACGAAGCATCGACGGTAGTGTTCCAGGCCGATATACTTTGCCTTGCTGTGCTTGTGCATGTAGTATAGTGCGGTAAGTTCGCAGAACCAAGGATTGAACTTGTCGATGTTCGGCTTGTCGTGTTCCTCGTCAACGAAGAAGAACTTTCGGGAAATCTCCTTCTCCTGCATTGTCAAGACACGGTTCTTGGTGGAAGTCACCACGGCTATCTCCATTTCGTCGTCAGTAACGCGGTCTTCCTTTAACGGCAATGCGTGAGAAACTGGCGGGATAAGATTGTCGTAGAAATCCTCCACATCCTTCGTGAGCTGTTCGATGTACGGGGGAGCAGGAAGTTCCAACGCTGGCGAAAGATGCCTGATTGCAATCCCATTGTCCTGACAGAGAATCGACATGAAGATGTGGGCGTTGTTTTCATCAAGATGGAACTCACGAAGTTCGAGAGGGTCATCACGGAGTTCGCAGTCGTACATGAACGTAAATCCTGAACCAGAGTTTGCTGCTGGATAGATTGTCTCCTGTGCGCATACGAGTTCGTAATACTTGTTAGCCAAGTTGGTGTCCTTCCTTCTTTCGGCAAGGCTGGAAAGCGTTGCGACAACCTTGTCATCCTTTCGTGACACCTTGATGATGTTGAACGCTGCCGTGCAGATGCTGTTTGGGAACTGTTCGTGCATCCTGTACAGTTCTTCAAGGCAATTTGAATCATAGTTGATGTTCGGCTGGACAGAAATGATTGGCAGCGTGTCGTACCTCTTCATTGCAATTGAAATAGGTTTCAACGGGTCGTGCGTCGGCTTCATGACATGGGTTTCAACCCTGTCCATCTCAGGAGGGGTAAACCCTTCCGTTTCGGTCTGTATGCACAATAGTACGTCAATTTCTGGGTTCTTGTTCAATATCGAGTTGATTGTCTTTCGACATGTGCTCAAATCAGTTTCAGTTACTGTAAGGACTGCTATCGCTTTTGGCATTTTTTGCTCCTTTTATCGCAATTAAAATACATTTTTGGGTCGCAACTCTTGCCAAACGGGTTCGAATTACTTATATTGGTGGCATGCAGCAATATTTATATTTACTCAAAGACATTATGGAGAACGGCGTTGACCGTTCCGACAGAACTGGCACAGGAACACGCTCCGTATTCGGACGCCAGTGCCGTTATGACCTCACCAAGGGGTTCCCCTGCTTGACAACCAAGAAGCTTCATCTCCGTTCAATCATCCATGAACTTCTGTGGTTCCTGAAGGGAGACACGAATATCAAGTACCTCCGAGACAACAAGGTTACCATCTGGGACGAATGGGCTGACGAAAACGGGGATTTGGGGCCCGTTTATGGACACCAGTGGCGTTCATGGCCCACCCCAGATGGTGGCCACATCGACCAGATTAAGAACCTTGTCGATAGCCTCAAGAACAACCCCGATTCACGCCGTCACGTAGTTTGTGCGTGGAACGTTGCCGAAGTTGACAAGATGGCCCTGCCTCCTTGCCACTGTCTTTTCCAGTTTTATGTAGGCGGTATCGGCGACTCTGGTAAGCGGAAACTCAGTTGCCAACTCTACCAGAGAAGCGCTGATACGTTCCTTGGTGTCCCGTTCAACATCGCTTCCTACGCCCTGTTGACGATGATGCTGGCACAGGTCTGCGGCTACGAGGCTTCCGAATTCGTTCATACCTTGGGTGACACCCACATCTACCACAACCATTTCGAGCAGGTGAAGGAACAGCTTTCCAGAACCCCGAGAGCGTTGCCGACGATGAAGATTAACCCAGATGTCAATGATATCTTCGGCTTCCGCTACGAAGACTTCGAACTTGAAAATTATGACCCGTATCCGTCAATCAAGGCACCGATAGCAGTATGATTGTTTCAATGATTGTCGCAATGACTCCCGACATGATAATAGGGAAGGAAGGCCATCTCCCGTGGCACATCAAATCTGATTTGATTAGGTTTAAACATATTACCTCTGGTCACCATGTCGTTATGGGCAGGGTGAACTACGAGGATATCGGCAGGCCGTTGCCGAACCGCACGAACATCATACTTACACGTGACCCTGATTTCAAGGCGGAAGGTTGCACCACGGTTGCATCCATCGAGGAAGCAATCAGGATTGCAGAAAATGCTGGCGAAACCGAGCTTTTCGTAATCGGTGGCGCCTCTGCGTACCGTGCGGCGATGCCTTATGCTGACAAGCTGTACCTTACCATCGTATGTGCTAAGGTTGAAGGGACGGTAAAGTTCCCTGCCGAGTGCTGGACGACGGAATGGATGCAGGTCGGGACCGATGTGCATGATGTCAGGTTTGCATGTCCTGTCCTCGGGCCAGATTCAAACGATGACTACGACACGCTGTATTGCACCTTTGTAAAGAAAAGTTATCTCGAACGGACGATTGGTACTATGTCTGTACTTGACCCGTACAAACCTACAAAGCAAGACATGTACGCAATGACGATGATGAATATGGGGTCAAAATGAATCCGATTTACGTTCTGCTCATGATGCTGTTCCTTCATATACTGGACGATTTTCATCTCCAGGGGTGTCTTGCGAACCTGAAACAGAAGTCCTGGTGGGCAAAGAACGCACCAGACCCAAAGTACAAGTATGACTGGATTCCAGCACTTGTCGCCCACGTAATCAGCTGGACCATTATGGTCATGCTCCCGTGCGTGCTCTTCATGGATGCTCCAGTTGCCATCGTGGTCGCATTGTTCCTGTTCAACTGTGCCGTACACTTCTTCGTGGATGACCTGAAATGCAACCGACTGGCTATCGGCCTCGTCGAGGACCAGCTGCTGCACCTGTCCCAAATTATCTTCACGTTCCTCGTGGTATGGAAGATACCTGAAATGATTGCATAACGGAATTAAACCCAACACTTCAACAAAAGGACTAATATGAGCCACTTTACCACCTATGTGATTACAAAGACCGACCAAAAGGAAGAACTCGATAGGCTGATGCTTCCGTATCACGAATACGAATGCACGGGGCGTACCGATTACTGTGTCTATGTTGACAGGTTGGAAGAGTCAATCAAGGAATATAACGAGAACCTATCGGACTATGATTCTCCAGAACAATTCTTGGCAGATTGGTACGGTCTTCATCCCGAGTATATCTATTCCGAGGAACCAAAGGTAAGGCCGACCGAATCATATGCCGTAGTAAAGGATGGACATATCGTACAGAGTTATCAGTTTACCAATCCTAATCATAAATGGGATTACTATACCCCGTATTCTTGGAAAAACTGCCCGTTCCTTACCGAGGATGTTGGCGACACTGATGTGAAGGTTGTTAAAAAATCTCAAATTGACCTCGACGCTTTCATGAATGGCAAGAAAAATTACTTCACTGGTGTCTACAAAAGGCTGAAACCGTTCTTCAAGCCTGATTTTATCAGCTGGCAACAGGCACGAGACAGCGTTGACGGGGACATCAAGAAAGCAAGGGAAATCTACAATGGACAGCAGAGCATCAAGGACATGGAGGCGGCAATCTCCTCAGACGAGCTGTTCAATCTTAGATGGAGTGTCAAGGTGGACGATATTTCTGCTATGACCGAACAGGAGTTCGTTGATGGGAACCTTCGTGAAGCTGCACCGTTCTGGGCGTTGGTTATTCCGTCCGGCCAATGGATTGAACATGGCCACATGGGATGGTGGGCGGTAACCTGGGATGAAGACAAGGATTTCAACAAGACTTGGATGGAAGTCTGGAAATCCATCCCTGACGACTGCTATGTATGGCGTTGTGATTGCCACACGTAGTGGATAAACTTGATGTAATTGGAGACAACGGAAGCGTATATGGAAAAGAGAAAAATCAAACTGCTTGTCAGCATAGATTATCAGCCAGAACTTCTGCACAACATTAGAGATAACTCTAATAAACTGGTAGACCAGGTAAATGAAGAGCCTACGGACGCCGATATTGCTTTGATGGATGAAAAAATCAAGGTCAGTATCGAATGTGCGTTGGATAACCTGTTCGACGATGCATTTCATCATCCAGGCCGCAAGGATTATTTGTTGAACCACGGCGACGCCATATATAAAGTTGTTAAGTGTGATGATTAACTGAATTCAGTTGGAGGAAATTATGAATACCGATAAGGGAGCTATCGCAGGTGGACCTGCAAAATACCGTCTAATCGACCTGTTTACCGACCTTGCTGGACGTATGCACATATACGGCCCAGACGCCGCTGTGACATTCACCGAAGGTGGATGGCGAGTGGAAAAACACAAGGCCACTCCACCTGAACAACCCCTGTTGGGTGTCGTCAGCGTCCTTGTTGACGCATTGAAGGAAGGCAGCAAACCAGAGGATATGGTGTCGTTCGATGCTGGTTCAGGCTGGATTAATCTCGCTTGACGATTCACCGAAATTTATCTATATTAACCTTCGGTACTTCAACCGAAGGTTTTTCTTATGGCAATAATAGCAGTAGACTTTGACGGAACGCTGGCCCTTGGAGACAGCTTCCCAGACGTTAACAACGCCACCCCAAACACGGTTCTAATCCGTGCCCTCAACCATTTGCAGAGCATGGGCCACCAGATAGTCCTTTGGACTTGCCGTGAAAACTACGGTGGAAAGCACTATGAGGACGGCCCGTACCTCATTGATGCGGTCAAGTTCTGCGAAAAGTACGGACTGAACTTTGACGCTGTAAACAAGAACATCGGGGAGCAGGATGGCGAGGAAGGAACCCTTTATGGCAGGAAAATCAGTGCCGACCACTACATCGACGATAAAAGCGTCATCTTTGAACCGATAAACTGGGAAGGGTATGTGGCGAAACTTTTGCAGCGTTTCAACCCAATGTAATGGTTATTGATTATGTACATGAGTGAAGACGAAAATTTGAGAATAGCTGGAATCGAGCAGGAATCGTTCGTTGACGGTCCTGGTATCCGCTTCGTTGTCTTCACTCAGGGTTGCAGCCATCATTGTCCCGAATGTCAAAATCCCGAGACGCATGCTTTTGGGAAGGGGCAAGTCGAGACTGCAGACAGCCTGTTGAAAATGGTCGATGCGAACCCTCTGTTGAGCGGAGTCACCCTCAGTGGCGGCGACCCGATGGAACAGGCGGTTCAGCTTCTGCCTTTCGTACTTGGTGTCAAAATGCGTAGACTGCACCTCGTGGTCTTCACTGGCTACCGTTACGAAATGCTGATGTCCAAGTTTGCCCATCCTGCGATGAAGGAGTTGTTGACCTACACCGACATCTTGATTGACGGCCCGTATTTGAAGGATTTGCGGGATTTGAGCCTGACATTCAGGGGTTCGTCCAATCAGCGTATTATCGACGTTCCGAAGAGTATTGTCGAGGGGAAGGTGGTTCTTCACGAAATCCAGTTGAAGGAAATGGAGGGTAATTTGGATGGTAGTTTCAGTTAGCGGCTTGATTTTTTCCATTGTTCTTGGTGTTATCGGTGCTATTATCGTACTTTTGTGTACTGCTGGATTGAACTGCTTATTTAAATTAGTTTGCAGATTTTTCTCTTGGATGGTATCTAATTTCAAAAAATGGAAAAATCGGTCTTGACAGCTTTGGTTTAATGTTCTATATTTTCTCCTGTACAACCAATACAGGAGATTTCTTTATGAAAAATAAGAACCTAATCATCGTCGATATGCAGGTCGATTTCATTACAGGCGCCCTCGCAAACCCGAACAAGGACTGGGCCAAGAATGTCATCCAGAACATTCTCAAGCTCATCAAGGAATTTGACGGCAAAATCTGGTTCACCCGTGACACGCATTCCGCAAACTATCTTGAAACGCAGGAAGGCAAGAACTTGCCTGTTCCGCACTGCATCAAGGGAACTCCTGGTTGGGAAATTATCCCCGAACTCCGTGACTACGTTACCGAAAACAACGTAATCGACAAGAACACTTTTGGCTTCCCGTACTGGGCGGCAATTTTGGGCGACCACGAAACCTATGCTGGTATCGAAGTTCCGCCTACCGAAGTCTACCTCGCAGGAACCGTGACGAGCATCTGCGTTGACAGCAATGCCAACGGTGTCAAGACCGCATTCCCAGAAGCCCTCGTCGGCGTGTACAGGGATTGCTGCCTCGACCTTGACGAACAGCATCACCGTGCAGCCCTCCTCGCAATGGAAGCAAAGCAAATTAAAATCATCTAACAAGGAAGCATTATGCTGCTAGATACACTAAACACAAAAATCACCGAACTGATGAAGGCCCACGACACGGTGGCTCTGACTGCCCTCCGTACGCTCGTTTCCGACATCAAGAATGCCGCAATCTCGGCACAGAAACCTGTTGACGACGCCATGTGTATTGCCGTTCTCGACAAGGCTATCAAGCAGAAGAATGAAACCATCGAAGGCTATGTCAAGGCTGGAAAGACCGACCGTGCCGACGAAGAGAAGAAGACGCTCGAACTCTACAAGCAGTACATGCCCGCACAGATGTCCGAAGACGAAGTTGTTGCCGAAATCGCAAAGGCTATCGACGCAACTGGCGCTTGCGAACAGAAGGATATGGGCAAGGTCATGAAAATCCTTACCCCCATAATCAAGGGTCGTTTCGACGGCAAGGCTGCAAGCCAGCTTGTCATCAAGGCGTTGCTAGCAAAGGCAGGCAAGTAATGAAGAATTGGGTCTACATCGGCAGGTTCCAGCCGTTCCACAATGGACACCTCGACGTTCTCCATCAGATTATCGACAAGATGGACAAAACGTATGACCGTATCATCCTCGTTCTCGGCTCCACGGGTTCTGGCAGCCCAAGAAACCCGATTGACTCGGCAAGCCGTTACGACATGATTCAGAACGTCCTTGATAACGACGAAGTTGTCAACAAGGCTGGTGTCCGCACTCACATCTTTATCGAAACCCTCCGAGATTCCCCGTACAACTGGACGATGTTCGGCAAATGGCTTCAGGCTTCCCTGAGTTCCTATTCTGCCAACATGGAAAACAACATCCTCTGCGGAATGGAATACATCAAGGATTACGCAAACCTTGTCGGTACACCGTTCTGGCAGGCAACGGAAAATGTCCATGTCCATGCGACAGACATCCGTCGGGCTTTTGCGGAAAATGATACCGAGTTCCTGAAAGCGAACCTTCCCGCAGGTATTTTTGCCAACGAGGAATTGTTTGCCAAAATCAAGGATGAAATTGTAAGTACCTACAATCTGCAGCAGAAGTATATCAAGGATTTGAACCCGAAGTATTCTTCTGTGTACAAGACCGTGGACAACATTGTTCTTTGCGCTGGTCACATCCTGTTCGTTGTCCGCAAGGATAACGGCAAGTACGCCCTCCCTGGCGGTTTCCAGGACCCGACCGACCTTTCTGCACAGAAGGCAGCCGAGCGTGAACTGATGGAGGAAACTGGATTGGATTCGTCCGACTGGACACCAGCAGCATCGAAGAATTTCGACGCTCCGTTCCGTGACCCCCGTTCTAGCGACCGTGTCAATGCGGAAACTACGGCGTTCCTGTACCGTATCAACCCGAAGTATGTGCTCGGAACTGACGGCGTTCAGTACCCGAGACTCCCCAAGGTCGTCGGTCAGGATGATGCGGCAAGTGCAACTTGGCTCAAATTGAGCGAGGTGTGCAGCTCTGCCGAAAATCTGTTCCACGCAGACCACAAGAAAATCATCTTAAATATGCTCGGACTTGAACCGAGATTCTAAAAGGAAGGTAACAATATGCTCGACCATTGGTGCATAGAAAGTCTGCTTGAGACAGACCTCTACAAGTTCAACATGGACAACCTCTACTTCACCCAGTACAGCGACTACACCGCCAAGTGGGCCTACAAGTGCCGCAAACGCAAGGATGGAAGCATCGTGCAGTTCACGAAGGAAGATGTGGCGGAAATCAACCGTCAGCTCGACCACCTCTGCAGCCTCACGCTGACCCGTGAAGAAATTGACGCTATCATGAAGGAAGCCACTTGGCTCACCCCTGCTTACAGGTATTTCCTGTCGCTGCTCCGTCTCGACCGTAGCCAGGTTCGTGTGTCTTACGTCGAAAACGACCCGTCCCACATGATTATTGAAGCGGGTGGTGATTTCGACCCTCTTATGGTGAATACGTTCTACGAAATCTACGTCCTCGCCATCGTGAACGAAGTCTACTTCTACAACCACAATCCGAACCACGCTGAACTCGAAGCCGAAGCAATGCGTCGTATCGACCAGAAGGTTGACATGATTGCAAGCGGCAAGTATCGTCTCGGTGCATTCTCCGAATTCGGTCTCCGCCGTCGTTTCTCCCGCAAGGTTCAGGATTACCTCATCCGTGCATTGGCAACCGCACAGAAGAGTGGTGTCTTCGGTGATTCTGTCTTCCTCGGCACATCCAATGTGTACCTCGCTTTGAAGTACGGTGTCAAGCTCATCGGAACCATCGCCCACGAAGCCATCGAAGCAATCGGTCAGGGCAACCCGATGTACAACCCTGCCTACTCCAACCGTCTCATGATGGATGCTTGGCAGAGGCAGTATCAGGGCCGCAACGGTATCTACCTTACCGACTGCGTTCGTACCGATGTCTTCCTGAAAGACCTCACCCGCAACGATGTCCGTGTCTGGGACGGTTTCCGTCACGACTCTGGCGACCCGTATGTGTGGGGCGACAAGATGATTGACGCAATCAAGGAACGTGGTGGCGACCCGCTGCAGAAGACCCTGCTCTTCTCCGACTCCCTCGATTTCGAACGTGCAACGAAGCTGTACGACTACTTCCATGAACGTGCGAAAGTCGGCTTCGGTATCGGAACCTACCTGTCCAACGACTGCGGTCTGGAACCGTTGAATCAGGTCATGAAGCTCATCGAATGCAACGGTCGCCCTGTTGCAAAGATTTCCGACACCGAAGGAAAGCTCATGTGCCGTGATGCCGCGTATGTAGACCGCTTGAAGTGCGAACTTGACTGGCGCCTCACCCACGGGTAATAAAAATAATTAAAAACCCCTTGACAGAGCTGGTTTAATTATCTATATTAAGTGACGGATAGTTTTCCGTCACTTTTTTCATAGGAGTCTAACATGAGTAAATACTTTCCTTCGATGCTTTGCCATTTCAAGTTCATGGATGCAGATGGCAGAACTTTTCCGCCATCAACCATCGTGCGAAAGTACAAGAAGGTGTACGATTCGATGAGTCCAGACGATTTTATGAAGTGGCTTTATGACGAGAAGAAAATGGTAATCTTTTATTGCTAGGAGGTTAAAACATGGCATATAAAGAACTTATGAAACTGGGAAAAGAAGAAGTAGAACGTCTGTGCAAACTCTACGAAAAAGAAGTGATTTCCGTCAGTTGCAGCAAAAACTACCAAACAGGAGAAATTTTTTATCATGAACCTGTTCCCGAAGGTGCAATCCCTGTGTGTTACTTCTCAAATGCGACTCACTTTCTCCGTATGACACCGACGTTTGAAAAGCTGTCTAAAACTCAGCTTGAACAACTTGGCTCATACATCAATGACAAGTATCGCCCATCGTTCTTGGCATACCGTGATTAGGGCGAACGAAAAATAAGCACACCAACAATTTTGGAGGACATATCCTTATGATTAACGCTCAGTTGACAGAATTATTAAAACAGCATATCAAGGATGACCTTGTGTGCGTACGTATTGCTGGTTCAGACAAGCGTCTCAAAATAGTAGATGTTGACGACGGTTGCGATGTTGGTATGCTCGAAGTTGTCGCAGAACCGTTCGACAACAATGATAACTACTACGCCGAAACCAACAAGCAGGCGGAAAACTGGAACAGATATACCGTAATCGACAAGTCCATGGTCGGGAAGACCTATTCTGTCTATAACGGAGTTGGGTTTGTCCCCATTACGCCGAACAGTGAAAATATCGGAAAAAAGCTCATAGACCTTGCCATGAGGGTTTAAGTTTACTATATTTCAGAAGAAAGGGCCAAATTATGATTAAATACGTCACAGCAGACATGCTCGATTTCAGCATCGATATCCCCGATATCATCATCCACCAGACCAACTGCGAAGGCAGGATGGGTGGCGGCGTTGCCAAGGCAATCAAGGAAAAGTTCCCTAAGGTGTATGTGGAATACCTTGAATTCCTTGCACAAAGGCGTTTTAACGGTGAAAACAACCTGCTTGGACAGGTGTTTGAAACCAATGTCCGAATTGGGGATAATGTCGTCAAGTTTGTCGATGTGTTTGCACAGAACAGTTGTTCTGAAAACACTTCGCTATATCCTGATGGCAGGTTTACCAGTTATGACGCTCTGCATGACGGATTGCTTCATGTTAGAGACGTTATCGTTGAACGCTTGTATGAAAAGCGTTGCCGTCCTATCAAAATCTGGATGCCCGCAAAGATTGGTTGCGTAAAGGGTGGCGGAAAGTTTGAAATCGTCACGGCGATTATCAACAGCGTCTTCAAAGACAAATTATACAATAATATGATTGAACTCAAGCTTTTTGAAAAACCTCCGTTTGAACAGCCGAAGGTTGAAATTTTCGATACTTAACTATCAAAAAGGATTATCCGTATGAATGCTAATTACACCCCGTTATTCAAAGTCGAAGATGAATGCGACAAGTTGAAAGCGCACATGTTCGAATGGTTCAGCTCCAAGGGCTTCAAGAAGGCTATTGTCGGAGTTTCTGGTGGTGCTGACTCTACAGTTTGCTGCAAACTGGCTTGTGATGTACTTGGGCCAAGCAACGTATTCGGTGTCCGTATGCCGAATGGCACGCAGGCCGACATTTGCGATGCTAACAAAGTCATCGAAATTTGCGACTGTAATGAACTTACGTTGAACATCGGCGAAATGTTCAGCGCTATGAACACCCAGTTTACAAAAGCGGGGTTCGACCTAAATGACGCATACAAGAGCAATAGCCCTGCCCGTCTCCGTATGTCCATGCTTTTCGGTCTGTCTGCACTTGTCGGCGCTGCCGTCATAAACACATGCAACCTTTCCGAAGACTGTGCTTGGGGTAACTTCTCCACGCTGTTCGGCGACAACGCAGGTTCTTACGCATGCTTGCAGGGATTCACCAAGACCGAAGTCCGCATGATTGGTGAATACCTTGGACTCCCTCACGACTTGGTTTGGAAGACTCCGAATGACGGCATGTGCGGAAAGTCTGATGAAGCCCGTATTTCCGAACTGTCTGGAGTCAAGAATTTCACTTACGAAGAGTTCGACAAGTTCATCCGTGGCTGTCCGAACTCGTTCAGCAAGTGCGATATTCAGCGTCTCATTCACGGTTACAGAATCGGCAAATACAAGAACAAGATTGTCAACATTGACCATTACAAGCCTGAGTTGCCGAACATATTTGAAATGCCTTATGTAACTGTTACAGGTAGAGTATGAGTGGCATCTACGTAGGAGAAATATCGCTCGACACATTCAAGTCGGTATGTGAAAAGTACCGTCTTGAAGTCGAGAAATCATCCGATGATGCTATGGGATTGTACTGTGCCGTCCTCAACGTGACTGAGGACGTATTCATGCTCATTACGTATTCCGAAGAAGCTGATGACCGCAAGTACGTCAGTCTTTTCGCAAGTAACCGTAAGACGGGTGTTACGCAGCAGATAACTCGCACCCCTGCGTACTACAACAATGTCATCAGTGCAATCAGGAGTGCAAACAGAATTTACGACGATACCAAGGCACGGGGGCTTGCCGTTGTGCCGAGAAACACGAGGAAACCTACCGATGAAGATAATGGTAACGGGCCACAGGCCGGAGAGAATAACGGGAAGGGAACAGGAAATCAAGGACTGGCTGACGAAGCAGGTTGAGGAACTGAAGCCCAGTGATTGCATCTCGGGCATGGCTCGGGGAGCAGACCAGATTTTTGCCGAGGTCGCTTATGAAAAGAACATTCCTCTTATTTGTGCTTGGCCTTATAAGCGCAAGCTTCATCCTGTGGAGCAGAAGTATCACGACTATGCGGAAGTGAACTATATCGCATTCCAGAAGTACCAGCCCAGCTGCTACATCACCCGTGACAAGTGGATGGTGGACAACTGCGACATCGTGCTTGCAGTCTGGGATGGAAACCCTGTCGGCGGAACGTACGACACGATAGAGTACGCACAGAGCAAGTACAAGCACATCTACCTGTTCCCGTGGAATCCAGAATCAATTACGGAAATCATCCCGATGGACCCTCCCAAGGCGACACCTGACGGTCTTATCCTATTCTAGGAGCGAGCCATGTCGATTTTCAACAAGAAGGAAAGGGCGAATATCGCCAGAGTCCGAAAGGAAATGAAGCAGACCTCGGAATACAAGGATTTACTCAAGTTGAAGGAACAGTTCAACCGAAAGGAAATCACTGAGGCTGAGTATATCGAAGCGATGGGCAAAATTCTGAACACCGTTCGTGAACCACAAGGTTCAATCAAACTTTAACATCAACACAATGGAGAAACCATGAACAATATCAGTCAACTCGAACAGGCAATCGCAATTCCCACCGCAATCGCAGGTGACCTCACTCAGGCAAAAAACCTTATTGATGCGGACAAGAAGGACGAAGCCAAGGTGCTCATCGACAAGGTAATCAATTTCATGCAGCAGCAGGCCGACATGGCCAAGAAGCAGATGGAAATGATTATGAAGAAGCACGAAGAGGCTATGGAAGTCTTGAAGAAGGACAAGCACGTTGACCTCAACGACCCGTTCATCATGATGCTCAACGAAAGCACTTACAGCTTCAAGCGTCAGGAATGGGATGCTGGCATCCGCTACATCCGTGACCAGGACGGAAAGACTATCTGCCGTGCCCGTAACGTCGGTGGCCTCCTCACTGATATCGAAAAGACCGACTTGCAGGACCCGTTCCAGGCAATGAAGGCACAGGCACAGCAGGCAGCTCCTCAGGCAGAAAGCCCAATCATCAAGGGTTAATCCGATGACCAGAAACGAGTTCATAAAGGCCTGTGAAAAGGCTGGATGCACCCTTAGAGATGGAAAGGTAATGTTCGGTGACATGGAATTCGGCACTTACACAGTGCTCGGGTTCGATGTCACGGCGAGCGTCGCAGACACGAACCTGAGACACTGTTGGATGTATAACCAAGTAGACCTGAATACCTTCAAGGTGCTGCTGAAAGACTTCACCGAATGTTATATGAAATCTATCCAAGGAACGAAAGATGCTAAGAAAGATTAGAGGTTTCTATCTGAACACGGAATTTGTCGAATCCGTGTTTCCCATAGACGAATTGAATTACGAACTCCACATGGCTTCTGGTGAAAAACACATTGTTTCCAGGGAGATGGGTGACAAAATCATCCTCGAAATGAAGGCAAGGGATGCAAAGAAGGCTGCTGCAGAAAAGGCGCTTCCACAGAAAACCAAGAAAGACCTTAAAGAAGTTCTTGAAATAGCCAAGAAAGTGAACAATCCGTTCGGAAGGTAGACAATGAGTGATTGGCTTAACAATATCAAATCGTTTGGCGACCCGCAACTTGAGCTCCGTGCAGTGAAGCTGTTCGAGGAGTTCAAACAGGTTGTTGTCAAGGCTGGTGTCGAGAATCCCGACGAATTTGCTGAAAACATGTTCGACCGAATCATGCACCTCTACAAGAGCACCGAAAGGGTATACACCGTCGGGCCGCATGATGGTGTAATCGACTCGTTCTTCGCAAAGTATCGGTTCCTTAGCAATTTCGAACCCTGTACGGTCGTGTACGACGGAATGACCTATTCCTGCTCAGAGGCTGCATACCAGGCCGCTAAAACGACCGATGTATCGCTCCGTATCGCGTTCACTACGATGAACGGCTCCAAGGCTAAATACGCTGGTCAGAAACTCACGTTGAGACCCGACTGGAACGAAGTCAAAGTTGACGTAATGTATCAAATCGTGAAGGACAAGTTCAGCCGCAATCCCGAACTGCGGGTAAAGCTCCTCAATACGGGAAACCTTGAACTAATCGAGGGAAACTACTGGGGAGACAAGTTCTGGGGTGTCTGCAACGGGGTTGGCGAAAACCACCTCGGAAAGATTCTCATGCGTGTCCGTAAGGAACTTGCAGAAACAGCGGAGGGCTAAATGCAGTTATGGATAGAACTTCCAAAGGAATTCGAGGAACACTTCGATTTCGACAAGTTCCAAGACTCGTTCATGCGTATCTGCGGAGATATCAATGAAATCTGCAAGTCTCACAGCGAGGAAGGGTTGTCGCTAGGGCTGTCTGGAAAATACGAGAAGGAACTCGTTGATGTGCTCAAAGCCGCTTTCCTTAACGCAAAGAAGGTGTAATAAAACATTTAACAAATCCGCATCACTTCGATGCGGTTTTTTTCTTTATGGGGCAGGCACGACTCCCACATTTTGCACTCGGTATCGAGAAGAAGGCGAGTGAACGCATTAGGGTCACTGTTAGTTAGCATCAGGTGGGTGTCAACTGGGTTCAACTCAATGTTCATATCGTATCCTCAACAAGATTAAAATATATTTTTGACATGGGTTGCCACCCAGCTTACATTTATGTATATTTCCATGGAGTAGTTTTATAGGAGTTCCCACCATGAGAATTTTGAAAGTTTGTGCCGATGCACGTTACACCGAGGATGCAGACATCCTCAATCCAGAAACTGGAGTGTTCGAAGAGGACAAAGATAGGAAGATGCCTTGCCTGAAAGGTTCCTGCTGGTGTCCAGAAATCAATCCCGACACTGGTGTCATCACCAACTGGCAAATTGGTGTCGAGGCTCGCCTGCATTACAAGGTGGTTGACTGCTTCTCGGCAGAAGTCTTGGTTGACGGCAATGTTGTCGCCAAGGTTGAGAACGAGTACGTGCCAGACTGCATGTGCCCTGCGGACGAGGGATATGGCGACTACATCGACATGAACGTGCGTTCCGACGGTTCCATCGAGGGATGGTCCTGTTCCGACTTCGAGGACTGGCTTGAACATATTGGTAAGGACGAGGATGACTAATGTCGCTGGATATCATACTACACTGGGGAAAGGGCCGTGGGCGTAAGTCAGACAGCCGCAACATCACGCACAATGCGGGGAAGATTGCACAGCATGTGATTCTACACGATATCCAGGGAGAAGGTACAATCACCCTGTACGATGTTCTATGGAACCATGCCGATAAGAAGAGGAAAGCGGGTGAACTCATCGATGACCTCATGCACGGGTTGCGTATCATGTCCGATAACGCAAAGAGGTTGAAACGCTACGAGACGACCATCAAGCGGGAGCCTGAAATGGTAAACGGTAAGATGGTGATGAAGACTCTTCCACCTGAAAAATGGTACAAGTGGGGAAGTCTGGAGGAGACCGACAGATACGGAAGGAGATTCGGTCTAATCCCGTTTGTAGAAGAAATTCTCATCCTTTGCATAAAGCATCCTGATGCAGAGGTCGAATGGAGTAGATGATGGATTTGGGTAATGTTTTCATAACCTCGTTGTGGACGTGTGTCATATCTATGTTTGTCTGCGTGCTGTTTCACCACCTCGCAGAAGCCTTCTACCTGACGCACGTTAAAGCGGCGAAGGTTTTGAATGCTGTTAGCACGGCATTTTTGGGCATTTCGGTCATATCCTGTTGTGTCTCGATTTGTATCTCAGTTGCCGCATGATTATAAACTGTTCGTATGAACAGGAAGGCACTTTTTGAAGAACAGCTCGCAAAGGCGGGCCTGCCATGGGCGATGCGGGACATGGTATCCAAGCTCCACGACACGTGTTTCGAGGACGAGGATAAAATGAACCCGTGCATTGACGAGAACGGGTTCTACAAGGACCCTATGGCTTGCGATATAGACACGTTGAAGCAGGCGTGGGAATCCCCGTTGAGACGGGATGACAATAAGGTTGAAGTCAAGGAAATTGACGGCCCTACCCACGACAAGCCAATCGGCGGATACATCCCGATTAAATCACAGGAAGAAAAGGACGACGAACAGTACGCTGATGACCCTCTGTATCAGTTCTCTAAGCGTATTCGTCACGAGTTCACCCGCAAGAGCCGTTACAGGCTTCCGTTCAGCGGCGATTACCAGATGAACTACCTCGTCGGGCCAGAGATTGACGACCCCGAAAAGCACATGTTCGACGATTACCCGAAGACCAAGAAGTTCATGAAAGACCACCTTGGATGGCTTTGCGGACACATCGCTTCCAGCTCTATGCCTGAATACATGGGTGGTATGGCCAAGATGGTCATTGGTGGATGGAGAATCCACCTTATCGTCGTCAAGGACCCAGACTCGTCCCGTGTTGACTACTGCGTATATGGAGGCCCGAGACTCTACATGAAGCTCGGAACCATGTATGACGGCGACTACATTGCTTCAAGCGACACTGACGACGTTGAAGAAATCAAGATGATTTGCCACAAGATTCTGGAAGATGCTTACGGAAAGGCTGTTAAGGAACAGTTCCAGTCCAACCGCAGAAGCAGCCTAGACGTGTAACCTGCATATTGTGTGAAACATTTTTTTGAAACATTCCATGAAATGTTTCACATTTTTTCATCGAAAATATTCTCGATACCACTTGCCAAATCTCCTCAAAATGGGTATATTTATCAAAAAAGTTTCATTACAAGGAGAAACCTATGTTCGGTATCGAACCTAATCTTGACAAAGTTTTCGGTGGAATGTTGAAGCCGCAGCCGCAAAAGCTCGTTGACTATCAGGCATACCGTCTCGAACGTGACAACATCCGTTATACCCTCTTTGGTCGCAGGGTTGAAAACAACCCAGACAAGTGGCACCGTGATACTCGCTTCTTCTTTGACCGCAAGTCCATGACCATCATTCCCGAAATGAGCCCGTACATGGATGTTCTCGATGCCAAGTTGTTCCCAGACACTTTCAGGTATTACGGAATTCAGGCTTAACCATCGGGGGAAACCATGAGCGATATCCACGAGTACATGAGCGCCTATCCCTACTATGATGCGAACAAGTGGGAATGGAGCATCGAGAACCCGAGCAAGGACAACGAATTGTACATGCGTTACCGTGCCCGAAAGTCCGTCAAGTACAAAAACATGGACAAGCTGCCGTTCTTCGACTCAATCGAGAAGGACGCTGACCAGTTCGGAATGCATTCATGCACGTTCACAGATATCTTCGGCATTACCTGGAAGGGAAAGAAGGGATGCCACATGGTTTCCGACGACCCCGACTACGAGCAGCATCTTTACTACTACGACGAGGAGAGCGACGAGTACCTTGTCTCCGACGAGTACACGCAGGACAGTCCGCCTTCCGATTTCATCAAGCTGCGTAACCCGAGATGGGATATGTGGGTTGATGTCAAGGGTATCAAGACGCTTGAATACAAGTGGATAAAGGACAATAACCACCTGTTCAAGGACTCCGTATTCTATGCGGATTATGAAGATGGAACCAAGCTCTCGTTTTACGACGTTATCGGTATGATGTACGGCCTGAAACGTCTTCGCCCTGACCTGTATGACGCTATCATGCCAGAAATTGAACGTCATTTCGATAACCTGCGTGACAATGAACGTGCCGAAGTCAGGGAGTTCTGGCCTGGGATGAGTGCTCGTGAGTATTTCGACAAATGGAACAATGCCAAGGACTACTCCGAAAAGACTGGTGAGCCAATCCTTACGGACGCATGATTTAAAGGAAACAAGATGAAAACGATTCGCAACTCTGTTTTTGAAACCAATTCCAGTTCCTGCCATGTAGTTACTGTGCTTTCAGACTACGAAATGGAAAAGCTGAAGAATAACGAACTTCTGCTTGATATCCAGTTGAGCCAGGGTGCAAAGACTATTACGACACCGATAGACGAGTGGAGGCTTCGTTATGAAATTGAACGATGCCTGTTTGTCCATGGCAAAGATGGTCAACTCAAATATATTGAGCTTGACAGGAAGACTGTTGAGAAGTTGAGTAAGGAACTTTGGGATTTGTTTATCTCAAACATGAAAAAACGAGTCAATGGTCTTGAAGACAAGGTGAAGGACATTGTCAAACAGTATTCTTCCGATGAAGACTTTATCGAGTCAGTTTGGTGGCTGGTAGCAAGCTTTGCCTCTGATACAAAGGTAGAGTACATTCTTGAAAGAATGCAGAAGTACGAGATGGCGAGCGGCGAAAACATGAATTTCAGCTGCGTCGAAATGGAGTGCTAGTTATGAAATTCAGGTCATCTGACAACGAACCAAGCGATGATTACCTCGTCGTTTGCGGGGTGTACTTACACGGTAAAATCTCGGATGAGTTTGGGACTGATACAGTCGATATTGCGAAAGACGATGCCGAACCGTTCCGCCTCATGGTAAACGAATCCAATGGCATCAAAGGGATGAAAGTCGAGGTCGAAGGGTATTCTGGTGACGCCGTGCTTTATGCTTGGAAAGCACTCATGGGGCTGCCCATGGTAGCAAACCTTTCCTTCGAAATGCTTCAGTTCAGGGGGCTCATCGTAGACCCTTCCGATAAGAAGATGCTCGCTGACGCAAAGAAAAAATTCAAAGAAAAAAGACAGTTTCTGTAATGGTCAAATAAAAGGAGAAACATCCTATGCAATTCGAACTTACCTACACAGTCCGCAGGACTTTTGAAATTCCAGATGGTGCATCTGACGAGGAATATGATGCCATGAAGGACACCGTAATCACTGGCATCGTCGGCGACAAGTCCAACAATGCGGTCGAAGGCACTGTCAAGGTTGTACGCCTTGATACTCCGCCTAAGGAACAGCCTCCTTACGAAAGAAATCTTGATGCGGTAGACTGATGAAAAATACGCTTATCGTTAACCTGTATGGCGGCCCAGGAACCGGTAAAAGTACCGGCGCTGCCTATATTTTCTCCAAGTTGAAGATGGCTGGAGTTGATGCCGAGTATGTGACCGAGTTCGCAAAGGACAAGGTCTGGGAAGGAAACAAGGAAGTTTTCAACTGCCAGTTCTACATCACTGGAAAGCAGGCTTTCCGCATCCACCGTTGCTTTGGCAAGGTCGATGTGATTGTCACCGACTCCCCTATCCGTCTCGGCAAAATCTATGCTGACCGTATCGGACTTCCTCATCTCGGTATGGCCTGTGCAGAAGAGGCGGACAAGTACAATTTCCATTCCCTCGATATCTTCTTGAAGCGTGTCAAGCCGTACAACCCGAACGGTCGAAACCAGACCGAAGAAGAGTCGAAAGGAATAGATGAAACTATTTTGAAAATGCTCAAAGACCAGAACGTAGTCTATCACACCTTCAATGGCGACCTTGATGGTTACGACAAGATTTTTGAGATAATCATGAAGAATATCAATGTCACAGCAGATAAGATTTCAAATACTTAAATCGCTATCGGGTCAGGAATACCAGCTAGCAATCAATGGTGTCCTCCTGAACGGAAAGCAGCTTGACGGTAGTTCCATATCGGTTTCTACCGATATGCTTGCTTCTATGTTCAGCATGTCCGAACTTTCCGAGATGCTTGAACGCAAGAAACGGTGCGAAGAATACACGAAGCAGATGTTTGTCAGCAACAGGGAGCTGTCCGAATGGCTTAACGCCAAGGAAGGACGCCGTTGCCACGTTGTCTATCCCAATCAAATGATTAGGGAAGGCAGGATTTATACAGAATGGAATTACACTGAGGAAACGGCGGATTGCAATGCCTCGGCAGGTTTCCAGATATACGTTGTCAAGGAAGGCTCCTGTTCACTGGAGTTCCTTACCCGTAATGTAATTGGATTAAATTAGAGGGGTTGAACATGTCGTTGCGTAAACTTCGTTACCTAAAAATGAAGCAGTCGGAATTATCATTCGCCATGCACTATTTGCCGAATAACGCGGTGTCTTTCGATGACTGTTCTGGTCTTCTTGTAACATTTGTTGATATTTATCTAAGCATCCGTTTCTACAAGGATTTGGATGCTGGCGACAACAAGACTTATCTAAGGACAGAACTCTACAGAAAGGAAAAATTCGGTGAGCCGCTTGTATTTGGACGTATAATGGACTCCGAGGTAAAGGACGGAGACAGGATTGCGGCAATCCGCACCGCCATAGAGATGGGTAAGAATTTCGATATTGCATTTGTGTATGAACTTCAACTGATTCGGAGTAATTATGAGACCGTCAAACTGGACTGAACTGGAAAGGAGCCGATATGAACGTGCAGTTGAGTAAGAATGAAATTATCGACCTGATTAAGTCGGTTCCGCTGGCTTACGGCAGGTATACACCAGAACTCGAAATGGCTGGCGAATGGAGCTACAACATGGACGGCCCAACGACGTTCACCTGGTACACACGACACCTTCTTTCGTTCAGCGAGGAGGAACTGTATGAGTTCTACCTGAAATTGAAGAACGGCGAGTTCTACCTTCCTGACCCGCCGCAGGAAGAGTACCCCTACAAGGCTGTGGAAATGCCGATACTCAAAAGGGCGTTCCCAAAACTGAAGGGCATAAGGAGGAAACATGAGGCCTAAAAACTGGGTTGAACTGGGTCAGAACGAGGAAGTTGAATTCGATGTCCACTGCAAGATGAAGAAGTGTTGGGCAAACGAGTTCCTGTCACTCCTGACCGAAATGGAACGGCTTGGCAAACTGGGGTGCAGCCGAATCCGTGGAATGTACTGCGATGGCGACGGTGATTTCAGACCGAAGTTCACTCATAACTTTGCTGAATTTACGGAAACAGAACCCAGAGTTGACAAGGACGATGAAGATGTCCTGTTCTGGGACGCGGGGTAGATTATGTGCGATGCTAAGTACAAAGACTTTCTTGAACAGCGTCATCCTGAACTCATGAAGGAGGCCGAGGATTTCTTCGACGTGAGCGACCGTGGAACATGGGAATATGTGTGCAAACTGATGCCAAAACTTGCTGACCTTCCGCATGAGAAAATTGCCGCCGACACAATGAACCGTGACTTTGGTTGGTATGTGTATAGGGAAGTGACTGTAGGTAAACGTACGTCCAAGGTAGGAATTAAGCTCTGGGTCCACGCTCACAAGTTCGTTGGCAAGAACTGGGACAAGGTGAAGCTTAAAGATGATGAACACTACATCGAATTTTATACTTGTTTCGACAATGGTTTATGCAGCTGTTATCAGACAATGACCAACTTGCCTGGAATGTCATGTGGTGACGGAAACGGGAATAAATATCCTGTTGACATTCCGACCAAGCGTGAAGAAATTTACAAGTATCTAGGGATTTAACTATGATTGATAACGATACTGAATACCTCGCATTGAAGAAGCAGTGCAACAACGGGTTGTACCAGTTTTCTCAACCCTCTGGTTACGACAAGAGCAAGTGGAAGGATGCACCCGATACGGTGAACTGCCCTCACTGGATATTCAGCGAGGAATATGCGTTGACACATAAGGATTTCAAACTGAGATGGCATACCCCGTATGTCATTGACGGCGGCATATCCTTCGATGCCGAAATTCACGGTGACACCTTGGAAATGAAGACCATCCAAGACGGAATCGTGGAACTGGGTGTAATTGACCGAATGTCATTGAAGTTGGAACGGTTCCGCAACCGCATGATTTGCATTCAGGTCGATGGCAAGGTCAAGTACGAGGAAGGCAAGTTCGATGACGGAACTGGAAAGATAAGCTTTTCCTTCTTTGACGACCCAGAGTACATCCTGTGGCAGGTTCAGTATTTCGACTACATCGCAAACGACGAGAGGTTCATCGTTGTCAAGGCAAGGTCGAAGAACGAGGCGAAGGTAATCGCATGGAACGAATCATGCTACCGTAATCACAGCATCGACCCCGAGACATTCAAGGCATGGGAATACGACGGGCCGTACATCATCTCCCGAGACCCTAAGTTGAGTGACGACGTGATGAAGACGCAGATGCTTCTCTGTGAAGAATATGATAAGGAATACGGGTAATAGGAGTAGTTATGCCTAAACGTTTCTGGTACGGGTTTCTATATTTTGCTAAGACAGGAAAACGCAGTTGGGGCTACATCCTTAACAAGCGTGACTACCACCATGCTCTCGACAGTTATCGTCGGAAGCAAGTCCTTAGGACAGAACAGGATGAGATGAATAACCGAGAGGATTAACTTATGCAGATTTATGAAAAGATGAGAGCGGAGGCAAAAAGGATTCTTGCATACAATATGCGCCACTTTGGCACTCTTGAAGGTTGGCTGAGAGAGCTGAACCTTGACTACGCCCCTATAGAAGTAAAGGAAGTGAGACAAATCGCTTGCTATAACGCCGTCAGGGTCGATGTAGTGTGTCACGGAGTTACTCTCGCAAGCTTCATGAAGATGAACTCGGGATATCCCAAATCTCCATACATCCTCACCCACCTCAACAGGGCTGTGCCGCAGTTTGAACGTGACTGGGAAACAGGCAAGCTTCGTAAAGTTGGCGTATGCACCACGCAGATACTTGATTTCTACTGGGGTGGAGGCATAGGTAAAATACTTTCTGATAGACCTACTGTAAAAGACCTTGCTCCTCTACGGAAACGCCTCCTGAAAGGAGTTGACCGCTTCCGTCGTACCCTTTCCCTCAGTATCGTCGCCTGTCAGTTACGTGAGAAGGAAAACCAGTTCACACCGAAAGAGTGGGACTGGATTAAGGCGGCTCATCGCAATCCCAAGTACGCCCTGCGGATGATTTCTTCATTGAAAGGTAATTGACAATTATATTAAAATTGTCTATATTTGATGACAAAAAGAGGTAAATCATGGGTGTAGACTACAAATGGGGCGGAAGCGCTGGCGGAATCCGTTTTGGACAAGAGATTGACCGTGTCGCCAAGCTATTCGGCGGCAAACGAATCGAGGGAAGCAAGGGGCCCAATAAGTTCGGGCTTCCAGACGGGACAAACCCGTGTGTCGTGAAATTCTTCGACCACGTGTACGGCCCGCTGAGCATTGACGAGACCAAGGAAGTATGGAATGAATTCCAGAAGCATCCTGAAATCGAGAAAATCATGCCTGATATGTGGAACGAGTTCAGGTGCGACGCCAAGTACGGCGAAGGTTTCGAGTTGAGTTACTAAAAGGTGGGTTTCATGGAAAACAGTCTGTCAAGGCAGTTTCAAACGGCTGTTATGGCGTATTTCCCGATGATAAAGCTGGACGAGGAATCTGGTATAATCAAGGCGAAATGGGAACTTAAACAGCATTATCAGGAGTATGTCACCCCGATGAAGAAATACAGACTCCTTGTGGAGGCAGGAATATGCCCGTCAATCTGGTCTACATACCCAATGCTTCTTCCAGTTGACTTCGACATGGAATTCAATACGGAGACTGGCGAAACATTTGTTTCGGGCTTTGTGACGGGTTATCCCGACTGGCCGAAAGTGCATCTTAAAAACATTAAGGAACTGGTGAAGTTCCTTTCGCTTATATTCGATTCTGATGTGTACGGTGCTGTACGTGACTACAAAAAGTTTCCAGAGAAGATTTTAACAAAAGGCAAATCCCGATGAGCAATTTCAACCATCCGTTCACTATTAAAGTCCCTCCTGTTGAAGTAAAGACGCTAGCGGAGTTCATCGAAGCGAAGTACCCAGATATCATGAAGGAATACAAGGAAGAGCTGAAACGGATAACCAAGCTTTCATACGAGAGCCTTCCAGGGGAAATCACCAGTTTCAAGCAAGGAGAACAGGATGTCGGAGAAGCAGAAGGAAAAAATCTGGGGTGATGAACCAGTAGAACATGCCGTGCTTGATTACGATAAGTTGCGGTTCGACCGTGTGTACCCTCCTTCTCTACCTGGCGACACGGCTGCTGACTGCATCCACCGTGCGATGGTCCGTCTGACAGGAGACACTTATTTCAAGAACGACGAAACGGGTGAATACGACCTGATTTCATCGGATGCTCATTACCAGGTGTTCGGAACTATTCCAGCGATAGATGGCGGCTTCGTAATTCCATACATCGACCGCAAGTACATTAAGCGTCTCGGCCTATTGGATTTTGGACGTGCGTTTGCTGAGATGCGTAAGCGTGAAAAACGGCTGTACGAACTGGTTAAATTCGATGTGCCGATGTGCTGGCAGAAAGATGAAACTGAATCTAAATAAAGGATGATTATATGCAGGCAAAATCGACGATACAGTTCAAGTTCGACCCTGACAAGGAATACAAATGTCCCAAGGACAAGGTTGATGCCTTGGTCGAGTTCATCGCACAGCATGTGCAGGAATGTCCAGCACACTGGATTATAATGTCTCCAGACCTATTGGCCGTGCTGATGACGGCGAACGTGTTTTCTCCGAAGCCAGTTGTTTCAAAAGCCGATGAAACAGGTAGGGAATTCGTGTTCCAGCCGACACACTCACAGGTTACATTGAACCTTTACGCATGCGACGGTGAGATGAACGCAGTTGTGTTCCCCGACTATGCAGATAGCCTCCACATACTGAACTGTGGACATCCGAAGGATTTCATCGGCGACATGGACTCTGGGTTAGTCTGGGATAACCTCAAAAAGCTCAAAATGGAAAAGAGGATTATATGATTGAAGAAGCCAAGGATATTTTCAGGGACGAAACTTCATTCTATGTCATAGCGGCAATCAAGAATGGTGATAACGGCTTCATCAAGTTCTGGAAGTCCACTCCGTCTGAGGGTGCATGGGTTGACGACATCTCCAAGTCAAAACACTATGCGACGCTTGGTGTTGCCACCAGAGAACTCCGTAACGAGAATGGATATCTCCGTCACTATGGTAAGGTTCCAATGATACAGGCCCATGTAAATGATGTCAGATTTTCCGTATGTCATGTCAGGGCTGATGTCACTGTGGTTGAAGAGCAGAAGTTTAACGTAGACCGTGCCTATGCACAGGAAAGGGGGAAATTATGATTGAAGATAAGGAAGCGTACATAGCCAAGAGAAACGAGCTTTTAAACGACAGGGAAGAGGTTCTTGAGGCAATCGAGATTGCAGAGGGATACAAGGGTCTGTTGGACAAATACTACGCAAGCAGTCACTCCGACCTAATGCACAAGCTTGATTTGGCGTACGATGCTAGTGACGAAAAATACAACGAGTTCATCAAGGAAGAAACGGAAACGTTTGCAAAAATCACCAAGGAGTTCAGTGCTAACCAGATTGAATGCTGGTTTGCACAGGGCTATGACATGGTTGACCTTGTAAATGCCTACTTGCGTGGTGACTTGGAAAAGTACAAGGAGAAACCCAATGAGCACGAATGAAAACAATGGTTGCGAACTCTTTGACAACTACCTTGCCGCAAAGAAGGCGTTGACTACACGTATCAAGAATGTTCTGGAAATCCTTGCCAAGTTCAATGCGATTGACGTTACTCCGTCCGAAGCGGCACAAGTAGTCGCACAGGAAACCACACAGGTTTCCAGCCACCAGTGGAGATACAATTCAGGCCATGAAACAATCTATTGCGAACATAGTTATGGACACCGTTCGTATGGATGCTTCAAAAAGTGTACGGTGAAGATTCCTGTCAAGTACCTCAACATGACAGACAAGGAAATCTCCAAAGAGAACAGGGAAGCTGCACTTGCCGCACTGGAAGCGAAGAAGGCCGAGATTGAGGCTCAGATTGCAGAGAAGACCAAGTCGATGAGGAGTTATCTGAAAAAGATTACTGCGGAGATTGACACTTTGAAGAAAGGGGATGAATAGATGCAGGACCAGACGATTACATTCCACTGGCGTACCTTCGAGGAAGAAACTCCGCAGTCTGGAAGGGATATCCTTGTCAAGACCCCAGCTTCTCCCCTGTACTGGTGGACACGCACTGCTGTCTACGGGAGGCACATGCAGTTAGCTTGTCATACATACCTCAGCAAAGCGAAGAGGGACGGCCTGCTGTGGTGCTACTGCGACGAAATCGACGAACAGGCGCCCCCCGATTGGGAAGGCGTCTATTACCACAATGGAAGGAGAACCGATGGAAAAGCCTAACAAACTTGTCTGGACGGACCTTGTATCGGACGAGTTGAAAGATATGCTCTTCAACCTGAAATCCGACAACGGGTTTGTCCCGTTAGGAACCGTGGACAAACTTGTCCAGCTTTTCGTTAACGATATCGAACGGTTGGGAAATCACTCTTCGTAGTCGTCGAAGAACAACCCGTACTCCCTCATCCATGCACGGGCCCCGATTTGTTCGGCCCGTTTTTTCATTTCCTTCACGTTGAAATTATACACGTCCCACCAAGGGATTTCAACAAGGAGGAAACTGGACTTTGCACCCATTGCCTGAACGCACAGGTGGTAGAACTCGTTGTCCTTCCCGTTTGATGTAGACGAGATGATAATCTTGCGGTTCGATGCCCCTGACATCATTGTCGGGAAAAACTCCATGCATACTTCTTGTTGGAGTGATTTCGGAACGAAGGCGAATTCGTCCATGTACAGGTAGTTTACCGTGAGGCTCTTGATATCGCCTATGTGCTTGTATGATGTGGCGATAATTCTCGCGTGGTTGCTTTTGTTCCTGATTTCGTACTTGTTGTACTTGATGTCAAGGCCATTATCGAACCATTCTTGCGGCAGTTTCGTCAAGGACAGGGTGAGCTTGGCTATCATGTCTCCTGCCCATTCCTTGCGCGTCGTTACCAGGGCGATGACGCAATCTGGTTCGAACAGGAACCTGTGCATGAGGAACAGAAGCACTTCCGCAGTTGAGCCAGACTGTCTCGGCTGTTTCAGTATCATGTTCGTCTTGTTGCCGCAGATTGGGGGAAGCTGCAACAGGGTCAGAACCTTCCGCTGGTAACCCCTTGTAGAGAGACGTACTATGCCATCCTTGTTCTGGACGTAGGTGAATTTCGCAAGGTCGAAAATGTTGTCCTTGCACTTGATGAAGTCGTTTTTCATGGTTTACCTCGTGTGTTTATTTTTGCCAGTAGACTGAATTGCCGACTGGCCGAAGCATTATTAAAGTATATTTTCTCCAAGTCGGTTGACATGGACGGTATTTTATTCTATATTTCAGGTGAGGTTTATATGAAAATCAGATTACCTAGAATTTACTACATCCTTCGTCACAAGTGGTGGAGCTTTGCTGCCCGTAACTGGCGTGGATGCGAATACTGTAACGAAAAGGTTATTATCAAGCTGCTTGGCGGCGATGTTGACTCGAAGGAGAAGCCGTTGGGGAACCTGTTCAACACGCTTCTCGACAGCGTTCCTATCGGGGAAAACAAGAAGAATATCGCCTGCTATTTCTACCCCAGGCGTGGCTGCATCGAGGTAACCGAGGTCGATAAGGACATGAAGATAACCCCGCTGGAATCCATCTTCGTGCACAACTGCCCAGAATGTGGCAGGGCCCTTCATAAAATCCGTTTCAAGAAGAAGGATAAGAAAGATGACTGAGAAGGAACTTGACCGTATTAAGGCAGAATGGTTTGACCGTGGATGGCGGTGGGGGTTGTTTGTTGGCATAGCCATTGCGGTGCTTGCTGCAATTATAAATTCCGTTTTGTCGGGAGTTGCTTGATGGACTTGGAAAAGGAAAAAGACCGTGTACGACGTGAACAGGGCATAACGGGGTGTGAACACTGCAAGCACTTCGTTGAAACCCAAGGGACGGAGAAGAAACCTGGCTGGAGACAGTATTGCGGCCTCGGGAACTTCAACATCAACCGTGCCAGCTTCAAGGTGGAACAGAACACCCACGGCAAGAACGTGTGCCGTACACAGGACTATTACGAGTGGGAGTTTGCCATTCCCAACCGCTGCCCATTACTCAGGCAAAAGGAGACAAAATGACCGACGCAGAAGCAGAACAGTATTCAATGCCGCTTGTCATCCCCGCAGGAAAACGCAAGATGGCTCCTCCACCGTGCCGTGTGAAACCTATTCCGTACTCTCTGAACCCAGGTAAACAGTACCGCAAGACAAGGAGAAGAAAATGAGCGTTTCGTTCTTCCCGAGTGTTCCGTACCCTGACAAAATCGGGGTCAACATGTCGTATTCATCCTTCGGTGAAGTCAGGCAAATCCTTGCAGGGTTCATCGACAAGGAGTTCGCAGACCTTATCAAGGAAGCTTACAGCGAGCATTTCCCCTCGGATTTCTACACCCGTTACGACAAGTGCTGTGCCCGATTGAAGGAACGTGTTGGCGAAGGGTTCTTCGAGTTTTTCAACAAGAGCGATTGCGACGGCGAGATGAACAAGGATGCCTGCAAGGACTTCCTCGCAGCGATGAAGGGCAAAGACCTTAACGAAATCAAGTGGGACTACCGACGGGGACAGGTAGAGAACATGCTGAAAATGATGCAGATTGTGGTGGATTCCCCGAAGGAAGACGCCGTTTTCAAGTGGTGGTAAAATCTGATACAAAGGCTTAATTATGAAAAAAACGAGGTAAATATGCGTAACATGCTAATTGGATTCGCTTTAGGTATTATGATGTGCGTCCTCCTTGGCAACGCCGAGCATCATCCCCGCAGGATTTCCAGCAAGCTGCCATACCATCCATATATGGAAAGTAATCCAACCTCATGGGGATTGGATTATACACGGGAAGTCATTGAAAGCAACACTAAGGTTCTCTTGGAGAACCAGGCGAAGATTTACGGCCTCATCTATGACAGGTGCGGTTCAAACAGGGATTAAATATACACATGCATTTTAAACAAGAATTCAAGTTCAGGCTTGGCGACAGGGTTATCTACACGGACCCGAAATCAGGTGAAACCGAAGAAGTCACCATCCGTCAGCGAACCCTCATGATAGAGAAGGAAGGACAGAAGGTGTCCTATGTTTGCAGGGACAATTACAAGCGTGTCTCCTACTGGGATGAAATGGCCGAGGAGAACCTTTCCTTTGCTGGTGAAGAACACGGAACGGACGTGGTTGAGGGCGACATCCTTGACGGGCTAGGTGAACATCTCGACATTGGTGACCGCGTGTTCTATGACGTGTATTACAGTGCCAATGGAATCCGTGTTGAAGACCGTGTTCCGAACGTCGATTTTACCTTTGCGAAAGAGTTCGAAATAGACCACTTCAAGATTGACTGGTATATCGAAGTAGGTTACAAAGACGGTAAAGTGGTTGACAACGTTCATAAAGTGTATTACGACCCGCATGTACACGGAAAGCTGACTTTCGAGGACCTGACTGTTGGCGAGAAACGGTATGGAATGCCAAAGGGATTCCCGTTGCAGGAATGGGCTAGGTGTACCCATAAGAGCATCGGCGAGAACTTCGCCCAGGAGTATGTCGCCGCCTTGGACAGGAAGGGTTACGAATTGACTGGAAAGGACGATGCGAAGAAGGCATGGAAAACACGGGACGAGAAAGAGCACACTTTCTATGTAATCAAGCGGTGGCTGACCCATCTGGGCAAGTTCGACGAGGTCGCAAAGCTGATGGACGAAAGGAAGTCGATTGTGAAGAAACATCGGGTGGTTAAACCTAGGAAGAAGAAAGAGGATGCTTCTCTGGATGACATCATGGCTAAGTTGAAGGCTGACCCGTCGTTGCTTGCCAAGGTCAAGGACATGCTTTAAATGCATACATGTAGGCGGAATAATGAACGAACAGACAGAACGTGAAATACAGGGGAAACTCGCCCTGGAGGAATTTAGGCTCCGCTCCATAGCCGAAGCCGTAGAACAGAGCAAGGCAATAGCCGAGGAAATCAAGGCCGTCCTGCGTAAGCACGGGGCATCCCTCGCTGAATGGAATCATAACCTCTATATCGTGCCCCCAGGCTTCGAAGTCTATTCCGTGTGGAACTATCCCAGTGGAGTTAGGTTGGACCTTACCGACACAGGACTACTTACCGAAACAGGGTTGAGCTGCCATCCATACGACTGCGACTACAGAATAATTAAGCCGTTCCCAAAGGAACTTATTAAAACCAGGGAGGAGTGAAAATGGAAGTGAAAGCGATTAAGCCCGATTACAGCTTGCGTGCTCTTGTACATGTGATGGTTCCGAAATTTAATACCATCCAGTGGGCATACATGCCGAAAGCCCGTTTCGTCATACTGTTGGATTCTGCGTGTGAAGACAGCTCTGCTGAAAGGTGGAGGACATCTGACAGGGGAACAGACGAGTTCATCGAGTGCTGGCGTACTGTTGCCGAGGTCAGAGAATATGTACACCGTTTCGACATGGTTGCAGTACCATCAGATTTCCTCCTAAATGAAATTATTCATGGCGGTTGCCCAGCGAAAGTTGATGGTAAGATTGTCGATGAGCTTATGATATATCCTCGCGAGCCGGACAAACTGCTATATAGCATAGCAAAAGGGATAAACAGCGGTCGTATTGCGAGTTGATACCTATGGAGGTGCTGTGATGACTGACATGACAATCAGACTGTATATCGAAGGCAATTACCTGTGCGGCAGACTCTCTATCAATGAGTGGAATGCCCTGTGGGCTCGCTATGAAAACGACCCGAACTCAAAAATCATCGACCACATTGATGATTCCGAGAACGACCGAGACTACGCCATTATCGAAACCACGCTGCAGACCGTGCTTGACAAGGGTGCCGTCATGGACTTGCAGTTCCTGAGAGCAGTAAAAGAGGGCGACAAGTGGCAAACACAGTGTTTGCATTAGAAATTAATACTATTTTATTACATCTTTTATTTTATTATATATTTCAGTAGATACCCCTACACCATTGCAATTATACGAGCCATCTTGCTTAATGCAAATAACATGTCGCGGTTCTATCATTTCTTTGAATGATAGAACTATTGTATATTTACTGTTTAATTCATCTAGTTTTGCTTGTTGTTCCACATTAAATAAGCATCGTTCTCTTGTGACTTTGTTAGCACTTCCAAAAATAAAGATTGGTTCGATATTATATGTTAACATTTTTTTAATATGTTTTTTGTATTGATTCACTATATATTCCCATATCTTATTCCAATATAAATCCACCCCATTTTTAGTTAATTTTGTTGCATCTTTTCTAAATTTGTAATGTACATATTGCACAGTGACTTGGTCATCTATGGTTATACTAAAATTCCAATCTTTATCTTTTTTGAGCTCATAATAATTAAAATTTATTTTATCGTAGTTTTTGACCAAATTATATGCACTGTCAAAATCTAAAATACTCCATGTAAATGGATTTATAAGTTCCTGATTGTAACATTTTGTTGTCATCCAAGATGCGATACAAGTATTTCCTATTAAATTTACCATATATTATACTCTAAGTAATTTTCCAAACTCCATATCGGTACTTTTATCTTTGTATTGCACGTTTCCACCATTTGGGGTAAACGTCAATTCTCCTAGATAAATCTTACCGTCAATTTCGTAGAAATCAACTCTTACATATTTAAAGTCTTTGGATAGTTTGGTAGCGTATTGTAACATCAGCTCCCAATTATAAGGGGGATTATCTAATTTAGAATAATCTGCGGGGTGGTCATTCCTGCTCACAGTTAGCATTGGCTTGAAATCTAAATCGTAATAGTTGAAATGAAGTGTGTTAGTAAATCTTTCAGTAATTACTTGGCAAAATTTAGGATTACCATTAAAACAGTGCACTTTATAGTCTGTTAATGCTGTTTTTCCTTTATTTTCCATATATTCTTCTATGAAAATTTTATGTGGGATGTTCTTATAATGAAGTTCACAGTAATGTTTAAGACTGTAATCTTCATTCATCCATGCATGTAGTTTTCTATATATATCTGATTTATTTATTGTATGTTTATCTTTAATTATGATGTTATATCCGCTCCCGTGATTGCATTTGATTACAAATTTATTTGGAAGTGTATCAAAGTCAATATCTTCTGGTTTATTGTATTCAGCAATTATAGGGATGCAAATGTCTTTACCAAGCTTCATTATTGAATAATCATGAAGGGTAATTTTATCAGCGCAAAAGCTTTTTAGCATTGTTGAGTCGTAAATAGCAAGCCACCATAGTTTTTCACTTAGTGTTTTAGGATTTTTAAAATCCCATGTCTTCTTCATGTATCGTTGATACATGCGTTTTGCCAATGGTAGTTGTGAGATGCAATACTCTTCCCAGGTCATATTACCTCCGCTCTAAACATAGTTCTTCATATTAGCCTTGAACTCAGGAAAATAGTTCAACAACTTGTTGTATATATTGACATAAGAATCCTTGGGTTTTCTTAGCTTTGACATAGAACACTCGTATGTTCCATCTTGTTGACCATGTTGGTGCGGAATGTATACAGACAGCCATCTCATCGTCTTGTTATACATGATGCTGAAACAATACTGCCAGCTTTCATCCGAATATGCCGAAAGTTCCATGAACAGATTTTCGTCGAAGAACCTTGGGTCGGTGAAGGTATGTGCTGGATAAAGGACGCCACCGAACCCGTTTGCTGGTCGAGCTCCTTTCACAATTTTGCCTGCACATGAAGGAGGGTCAAACCTGAAGCGTTTAACTGGGTTCAACACATTTCCGTCGAAACTGATGTCGAACACGCATCCGCCAACGATGATTTCATCAGGGTGTTCAGCATGGTCTTTCAAGAAGGCTGGTAGCCAATGTTTCGGACGAATTATGTCGTCGTCACATACCAAAATAGGGTTATCTGGGTATTTCTTCAATACTGGCATCAGTTTCTTGTGGCTGAATATATTTGTAGGGTGCCATATCAGTTCGATATCTCCATTTTCAATCATCAGCCGCAAGACTTCTGGAAGGTCTGCTTCCTTGTTCGGAAATTCCTTTTCACACAGGACAAGAACCAGATGATACTTGTCCTTCGGACAATCACTTTCCATGATGGAAAAGAACACCCTTGAACAATACTTGATTCGCTTCGGCCATGAAGTCATGCTGACTATTAGTGTATTTTTGTCCTTAACCATCTTCCTACCTTACTATTCTGATTTGTTGATATTTAATCTTCTTCTTGTTCCATTCCAGCCATGCTCCGAACAGGAACTCTGCCAGATATCCGTCAATCCTTCTGTTGGCGTCTGATAGGCCGTTGACTTGGTCGTATACGCTCAATACGTTGAACAACCATAGGCAATACTCCTCAATCAGAGCCCGTTTGCACACGAACATGTTACCAAGACAGTGGTGGTCACCAAAAAGATACTTCTTGCACCATTCTCCGAAACCGTGGTACTTCTTGTCCCCGATATCATCAAAGTATCTGCATAGGATGTACAGATATTTATCAAAGTCCTTGCGTTTGCCATGCTCGTTGAGCCATGTTATAACTGGGCGTTCCTTGCTGTAATGTGCCTTGGTGCAGATAATGTCACATGTTTTCAACATTTCGTTTATCTCTCCCTCCGACAATATCTTGTCATGAGAGTTAACGAAATATCTACGATAATGTTCCAATCCTACGATGTCGTCCTCCACATGTTTCCACAGGTGGTACAATCCAGTAAGTTCACAATACCATGGGTTAAGAAAGTCGATGTTGTCACCGACATGAGGTTTATCGATAAAGAACTTTGTCCTTATCTTGTCAAGCGGCAGGAACTTGTTCTTTGTGCTGCCAACCACATAAATTTTCATTATACTTCCGCCTGTTTCTTACCGTCTGTAGATGCTTTGACATCTTGGTTCATTTGAGCATTTTCTTCTCTCAATTTCTTGGCGTATGCTTGGTATTGAGACTCGAATTCATCCTGTTCGGCTTCTTTTTTCTTTTTTGCAGTTTCCGCTTTCAACTTTTTTGCGTAGGCTTGATACTTGTCTTCGAACTTTTCTCGTTCGTCCTTGGTGAGAACAGTGTTCTGAATGAACAGTTCGGGCCTCCTGAACTTCGGGTCTGCATATATAGGACTTGGGTGGCCGTTTCCGAACTTGAAGTTAGGCATTGCCTTTTGTCTAGCAGCATACTCGGCGGTATCTCTTTCAACCTTGGTCGGAAGCCTAGGGTTTGTAACGGACGGGATGCCTACATGGGGTGCGGTCTTCATTTTCTTCAAAAGTTCATCAAGGAAGGCTGACATATTTGATTTCTCCTTAGATATTGCTATATTGTAGTTTATACTATAAACTGAAAAGGTAACGTAATCGAGTCCATATGATAGAGACGCTTTGCTGGCTTTCGGGTATCCTCGGGGCCTTCTTCTTCGCAATCAACCTCGCCCCCCAGATAGTCAAGTGCTACCGAACCAAGTCGTGCAAGGACATCAGCCGCATGTTCCTTGTCTTCGCCTTCTGCGGGAACATATTCAGTGCAGTGTTCGTATTCTACACGAACATAAAGACAGGGCTGTGGCAGTATCCAATCTATTTCAATTACGGAATCGCCACGATTCTGACCGCAGTCCTCACAATTTTGAAGATTCGCTACAAATAGGGCTTGACAGACACAATTTTATTATCTATATTTTAAGCAGGAACATACAAACATACAAAGGATGCCAACAATGAAAAATACTGCGATTGAGAACTTCGGCGACCTCCAGCCTGGATGGACGGTCAAGATGGTGACCAGGGACCGTGCTGGGGGAGTAGTTGGGCTCGTGGTTGCTGTCGTCAAGAGAGTAACCAGGGAAAAGTCGTCTGGATATATCAAGGTTACATTTACGGACTATCTCGACGTAAACAATACGGAAGGTGTTGTCAACACTCATACGCTCAGGCTGTGCAAGGGTGACCTCAATGACAGAGAATGCACTTGTGACGGTATGTTCAGTCATACAATTACCCGTTGCACAAAGGCCGCATACAAGGAAGCCGCCAGGAAACTACGGAAGCGCCACCGGAGATGGGTATCAGAGTTGTCCACGAGTCTGGCCAAGGCGAAGAAGGATGTCGAGCGTTTTACCGTGGCACTGGCGGAAGAACGTAGGCGCATCGAAGCCCTCAACACTCGGTTCGGAATCTAAGGGGGTCACTATGGAGAGAGAAAAATCCATCAAGGCAGTTTGCACCAGCAACGAGTACAACCATTGGGGAAGGACTGACGACCCCAAGGACTTGACCGTCGGTAAGGAATACGTGGTTGACTACGTGGTTATCCACGGAAGTTACACCCAGACAATCCTGGTAGGAGACCAAGAGCACGCATACAACTCGTGCAACTTCGATTTCTTCGACAAGGACGGCAAGGAAATCGACATCGTTGAACATTTCCGATTCAAGCTCGGCATGCACAGGTGCTAGATTAATGTCGCCTGTAGGCCATGAAACAGGCTATGAAACAGGCCATGTAAATAATTCATAAGGAGATTATCACAATGTTCTATATCGAAAGAAGCTGCACGGGGCCTTTACTGTGTAGCGACACTCATTACTGCTTGGGTATGGATTCTGAGGGTCTCGGATGGTTCAGTGACGGAAGCAAGGCTATTGCCTTCCCGACCAAGGAGGAAGCAGAGTCGTTCTGCAAATCGCATAAGTTGAACCTTGACGCTGACAAGAATGGCTATGAACCCCGCTATGTCATCGTGGAAGAACTCCGTCTTCCCGAGGTGAAGGATATCGCTGACAAGTACGGGTTGCTTTCCCGTGACACCGATGTTTTCATTACATGGGGTGCACAGGATTACAGGATACGTATCGTCATGAACACCGACGTAGTGGCATCACCCCATCATCAGCATTACGAATACGTGGTCGGGGCGAGACTTGTCAAGACAATTCATGGCGGTAATGCCTCAAAGGCAATCATCGAGGAAATTCACAACCCGAGTTACAAGCAGCTAGACGAGTTTGTCGCAAAGTGCGTACGTGAACATAAAGTTGGTGCTGTACCGCAAGGAGACTAAAATGACGACAAACGCACCGAACAAGTGTAAACCATTGAAGAAGCCGAAGAAGGCTTCCCCTGCACCTCCCCCGATGAAAGGCGTGCGTGTGCCGTTCTTGGACATCTTTGCACTGCAGGAGGAAGTCAAACGGCTCCGCATCGAAAACGAGAATATCAAGAAGGGATTGCCAGTATGGAGGAAGGCATCTGGTCTCGACAATGTCGGCGACAACACATGGTGCATCCTGTACAGCAAACTATACGGCATCGGAATCGGGTATTGGAGCACCCGCTACGGATGGATGTTCCACAAGGAGAACCTCATCCAGACGGACAGCGTGACGCACTGGATGCCATTCCCAGATGAACCAGAGGATTAAGCACAAAAAGGAAAAGCTTCCAACAAAATGTTGGAAGCCTTTTTTACACACTGTTATGATTGAGTTAGAACTCTGGCAGCTGGTCAAATGATTTGTATCCAGTTGCAGCGTCCAGAATTTTTAGCATTGAATCAGGATTCCATCCGATAATGTCGGTGACTATGTTGATAGTCTGCTTTGAAACGCCTTGTTCAATGAGCTTGTCGTACATTTCGTCCATGGTAAGTTCATGCTCCTCATCCTCCTCTGTGCCGTCAACTGTTTCGGGAGGAGTGTCCGTGTGCTCATCTAGCTCGTTCATATTAGGGTCGATATCTTGGGTATCGACGCCATCGCCTACACCTTCCATGCAAGCATTTGTTGTTGAACTGTCATCATCAAGTTTCTTGTACAGCAGATATGAACCCGCCATTTTTCCGTTGTATGCAAGGGTGTACGGGCCGCTTGTTCCGATAATGGTGTCGGACCCGTCCAAGATGTATGGAACTCCTTCCGTGACGTTGTCAGGGTTGCTCGGGTCCAAAAGGAAGCCGTATTCGGCTACCACATTGTCGATGTTTCCGTCAGCATCTATCATGCGCTCAATATCGTTGCGCTCATCCTCGCCCTGAAATAGGTGGGAAACATAACGGGGTTCTGAGGTTTCATCCATGACGCTTTCCATGCAAGCATTGGTTATCTTTCCGATTGCATCGACCTGATTTTTGCTCAGTCCGAGCTGGCCTACGCCTTCCATGAAAATCTTTACTCTCTTGTCCATATCTGTACCATAGGTGGATTCACCAATTAGTTTATCACTTTTCGTTTCCATGAAGTTTGTAATCGTCAGGCGGTCACCCATGATTTCCTTCAATCGGTTCAAATCTGGGTTGAACCCCTGTCTGGCAATATCGTCCCTGGCCCACAGGTTGAACAGGTCTTCATAAATGATAGCCTGCAAGTCCTTGTCAAAGCGCTGCCATTTTTCGAAATCTCCATAGTATTTTGTGGATGTTAATGGATATACACGGGTTCCCTCACCATGGTGTGTTCGTCCCCACATGAGCTGTTCGATGTTCAGGTCTTCCATAGGAACGTTTTCATGAACGTTGATTGCACCTGATTGATTTCGTACCTCATATTCGTCTATTCTGTATTTTTTGATGTTTTCTGGGGTGCATTCAAGCGATACAATCAATGGTGCTTTAACTATATCGTCAATGAATGGCTTTCCCGTTGAAAACCATATACAATTAGCGTCCCCGTTATCGTGGATGCGAAGGCCAGTAGTCAGGATGCTCCTGAGGTCATCATCAGTAAGCCCAGTCATGTAACCGCAGATATGGTACAGTTTCGGATAGCCTGCACTTTCAGCAGCCTCGTTGAATATGTGCATCTGTTGCAGATGTTCTTTCGCCTTTTTCTCGGATTTGTGCGAAGACAGGATTTCACCTGTTTCATGGCTCTTTATCACCCACTCGGCCAGTTCGCCCTTTGAGTTGCGGTGGCCTTTCATGTGGCAGACATATTCGTACAGAGGTTGCATAGGAAATCGCTTTTGCTTTTCCTACAGTTTATATCTAACATGGCAACGTTGTGTCCTTGTTCACGAGTAACAGTGACGTTAGCTCTTGCTGGCTTAACGTGAACGGAGGGTAATACTTGTTCTTGTAGTATTGCCTCGGCCTGTTCCACTTTTCGTACAGAAGGAACGGCATGAGAACACGTGAAACAAAACGGTAGGCCCGAATCATCCTGGTTACGAACGGGCTGTGGAAATCCTCGGGGTACATCTCGTTGAGCTCTCGGTACGCTTCCTCGTCGGAAACCTGTTCGCCATAGTAGTCCCCAGTAATGCTTCCGTAGATTTCGTTGAAATACAAACAGGTTCGGCAACAGGATGTTGCATAGCGACGGCAACGGTCACATACGTTCATTTTTCAAATTTTTCCTTCAATTGGAGATACCGCTTGTACTCTTCTTCTTCACGTGCTTTTTCGAGGGCTTCCTTTTCACGGCGTTTCGCCTCTTCCTCTTCACGCCGCTTCTGTTCCCAGTATTCCTTGTGCCACTTCTGGAACTCCTTGACCGATTCTTCCTGGTCGCCGTCAAGGTATTTCCTGATGATGGAACTCGGGACAGGAAAAGTGTAATATTCTCCCTCGCCCATAATGACTTCTTCTACGCAAAGATTGATAATTTTGGGTATAGAACCTTCGGTAATAACCCCGTCATATTCCAAGTCCTTAAAAAACCAAGTGGCAATGCGTTCGCCACTGGGCTCGGCAAAAAACGCATCTACCATCTTGTCAAGCTCGCTTTCTACTTCGTTGACAATCTTCTGCGAATCTTGGTATGCTTTAAGTTTTTCTATGCTGTTCATATTAAATCCTGTTTTTATTTGAAGTAAGTTTTCCATTTACTGCGGGTGTTCTTCACTTGGAATACACCCCATCCATAAGTAGTCGCACGAAGCGGCTTGTTGTCGTAGTCGTCGTATTCGTGATATTTCTTCCTGTAGTGACGGAAGTAGCGTTCCATTGCGTGCCTTGGGCTTGCCGCACGGACTACAAAAATGGGGTAGTCAGTATCCCAGAACGAGCCGAACAAGTTGTGGCTCCGTCGGATTTCATAAACGTCCCAGGTCTCCACCGCTTCACGGAGACGGTGGAACGCATTCTTGTTGTCACGCTTGACCAAGATGACGCCAATGATTATACTTACAATAACAGACACAGTTACAACTGCTGCTATCCACATATATCTATCTCCTTATTTGTGATTGATTGGCTCTTTGTAATGATGGACTTCCACCGTTCTCTTCACAGTGTCAACGATGAGCAAATCAAGGTTGGAAAACGCGAAGCCCTTGGAGTTGATGATGTCGTACGCACTGATGCCCGCATTACCGTTCACGTAATGATAGATATAGCGGATTAGCATACCGTGCGAAATTGCGATTACAGCGTTCGTGCTGTTCTCGTGACGGATATCGTTTCCCATGTCGTGCAGCACGATTTTCGCCCGTTTCTCCATCGTGGAAGCTGGGAGGAACACCAGTTTGTTGAACTCGGCTTCCGTAATCTCCCAGAACTTCTTGTTCCCGAGAGCCTTGCAGTCGAATTCGCCTAGGCTCGTGGTCACTTCGGTCGGGAGACGGTCGAACAGCAGTTTCGCCGTGCTGATGCAACGCTTGGTCGGCGAGCTGACGATAACCTTCCTGTCGGCCTCTGGAATGAACTTGCCGACACGCTCTTCCCAGTCGTCTGGCTTGTCATAGAGGTTGATATCGGTGTTTTCGTACCCAGCAACCATCGAACCCGACAGGTTTGCCGAAGTAGGTGCATGCCTGATGAAATAGAATTTCATGCTTCCTTCTCCATCATTTTGTCATGATATTCGCACAACGCTTCAAGGTCCTTGTCGTAACCGACATCCATAGAGACGACATCATTCATGTCCAATGCGGCCACCTCTTTGAAATTGTCACCTTCCTTTACATACCTCTTTGGCAAGCAGTCGGAATATATGAATTTGCTTCTATCCGACGGGTCTACCCTGCAGTCTACTCCATAGAACATCTTTCCGCACGGGAACAGGGCGATATACCATTTGCCAGTGTTTGACGGTTCGATAACGAGGTCTGTTTCACGGTTGTAAATCAGTTCCTTGACGATATCCTTCTTAATCCACTGGCAGAACATGTAGGCTTCTTTAAGCTGCTTGCCCCAATTCTTGGTTAGGTCAAAATTGTAGTAACTTTCTTCGCTCAACATATTAGCCATCCCTCTGCACCACATCGTCGTAGGTATTGCACGGTTCAGGAGGAGGAATTGGTGCCCCGCATGAGGGGCAGTAACAGATACGCTTGAAATGGGACAATGCGGCCTGGTTGAGAGCGTCGAGTACATCCTTCGTGTAGATGAAGTAGCACGGCTTGTTCCCTGGACGGAATGCACCATCAATCTCGAAATGGTAGAGCGTGCTGTGGTCATTCACGTTCTGTAACGGCTTGTCTTCGGAAAGGAGGTATAACCCAACGCACTGTTCCCCGTCTGGGATGACGGGGATTTCCTCTGGGAAGTGGTGAACTGGGATTGACGACTTCCTTGCTTCGAGTTCGTTGTACTTGTGGGCTAGCTCGTTGTACTTGTCCACCATTTCGTTCAACTTTTCAAGCTCCTTGTCGGCCCTCTGAGATTCCTGGCACGATTCGCACCTGCTTACCTGGAAGGCGTTCGCTGACCCCTGCAACGCGATGATGTGTTCCTTCAAGTCGTTGTTTCTCTTCTTGAGCTTTTCCATTTCTTCCAGGTCGTATCGGTAGCTTTTCAGTAGGGTGATGATTTCTCCTTCGGTGGCCACACCGATGTCCTGTTCGTCGAGAAGGACGGTTACGGCGTCGTCGGTATGGGCCTTACGGTATTCGTCAACCAGGAATTTAAACACTTCGTGGGAAACGAGGACGCACTTGTCCATTGTTTCAATCGCATCTTCAAGCGAGCACATAGGGAACTCCGTTTTTGTTGGATTATAGGTTAAGATAAATATATTTTATTGATGTATTTTTGTCAAGGTAAAAATTATGCTTCCGTACGAATCTAATGAACCCAAATTGAAACCAGTTTTCCAGTCCGAAGGTCACAACCCTGTGTTCCAAGCCGAGTGTCACGACCCGTCCATTAGCGCCGAGTGTTACAACCCCGATATCAAGGCGGAAGCATCCCCGTTCCAGCCAATGCCGAAGGAAGAATGGTAGGGTGCCTTGCCAAATTTGGAAAGAATGGCTATATTTTTGATGATGACGTGCATTTCAAACTGGATTTAATTTATGATTATCATTGACCCTCACCCGTTCGTGTTCAAACAGGTTAAGGCTATGTTGAAGGAGCTGTGCGACAAGCCGAAGTACGAGAAAGTCGTTGTCGTGCTCGGTTACAACGTGATGCCATGCTCCGAGGCCCTTAAACTCAAGGAGAAACACCCCGATTACAAACTGGTCGTTTACAACCTCGAACAACTCTATGTTGGAAGCCCTTGGCTGAACGCAAACACGAGGGGATGGTTCTCACGTGCCGACGAAATCTGGGACTACAACTTGGAGAACATCAAGTTCTTCTCGGATACCCTAGGTTACAGGGCGAGCTACCACCCGATTAAGTGGGTAGAAAGTCTGAAGACGATAGAGAAGGTTAAGCCCGAGAACATGCTGTACGATGTCCTGTTCTACGGAGAGGAAACCCCCAGAAGGAACAAGCTTATAGGCTCGATGCGTGCCGCCCACCGTGAATGGGCTGTCATCACGGCAACGGGCGTTACTGGCCCTGCTCTCGACTACCTGATTGCCCACTCGAAGATTATACTGAACATCCACGCATTCCCGCAGTACCAGTGTCAGGAAATCGTCCGAATGTTCTACCCGCTAATCAACGGCAAGTGCATCGTCAGCGAACCGTCGAAGAACGACAACTATGCAGGCGATTCCGTCGTCTATTCCTCCTACGACAACATGATTGAGACAGTGAAGGGTCTTCTTACCGATGGCAAATGGATTAATGTCGCTTCTGAGGCGTCTGACAGGTTCCGCAGACACACCACCAAGTAGTGAGCCTGCCAAGGAAACCAAGCCTCCCCGTAAAGTGTACAAGTACACTGTCATCGAGTGTATCCTGGACGACTATGAACCCGTAAGGGAAGTCAAGAACGCGAAGGGCGACGTGCATTACTTGCTGATAACGGACAACAGGAAGCTGAAGAGCAAGACATGGGATGTACACCACATTTCGGAATACCATTGCCTCGACGGAATTAACGATGTCATCGGGATTCTGAACTATGTCCGCTATCATCCGTTCGCGTTTGCCGACACGAACGTTTCCATCTACATCGATGCAAGCATGTTGATTAAAAAGCCGCTTGACAAGCTGTATGAAGACTTCGTCAACTCCGGTTCCGACATAGGCATTTCCATACACCCGTACAGGACGAGCGTCTATGACGAACTCCATGCGTGGCAGAGGGCCCGTGGCCTTTCGGCGGAGGATGTCAACGCACAGATGAAACTGTTCTCGAAGACTTCGTTCAACAAGGCCGTCCTGTTCCAGTCTGGGGTAATCATCCGCAGGAACGTAAAGATTGTGAACATCATAGACGAAATCACCTGGTCTTTCCTGAAACTTACAGCAGTAGACTGCTCTTCCACGAGGCTCGACCAGACTGTTCTGACATATGTTCTCGCGACCTATTTCAGCGGAGTGAAGTTCTTCCTGTTCACGCAGCACCTGATTCAATCCAGTTACATCACATGGTGCAAGCACGGTTCGGACCAGCCGATTCTAATCGACAAGAGGTATTACGTCAGGCCGTCCGTGTTTGGTGTGTACGTTACACCTTATATGATTGAGCCAGTGTCGGAAACGGCTAAAAATAAGATAATTTAGTGATGGCGGCTGAAACCTTGCCGTCAAGGATATATTGATGCAGTTTGGTGTTATTGAGAAGAGAATTACTCGTTTATGGTGTAAGACCCCAGCTTTGCTTATCGGACCCCCTGGCATAGGAAAGACCCAGTTCTGCCGTTCACTCGCAAAAATACTCGGGCTGCGGCTGGTAATTCTCGACTGTTCGCAGTCTGGCGACTCTGGTGACCTTATCGGATTGCTGGAAATCGAGAACCATGTACACCACCATACGAAACCAGACTGGATGAACAGCACCGAGCCGACCCTGGTGTTCATCGACGAAATCAACAGGGCTAAGGGCGAAATCATCGCCGCCCTCATGAAGCTGTGTTCCCCCGAACAGTCGTTCAACGGGTTCACCCTTCCCGAAGGTTCCCGTGTCGTCCTTGCAATCAACCCGTCGAACGTTGACTCCAACCAGGTCATGCCTCTTAACAGGGCTCTCTTCACCCGTTTCGCCCGTTATCACGTCGAAGTCGATGCGAAGTATTGGGACAAGTGGGCTGAAAGCGCTGGCATCAACCCTATCATCAGACGCTTCATCGCTTCCCACAACAACGCTTTGTATGTGGACGACACCGAGGTTGACTCTGAAGACGAGAACACGGCGAACCCGCGTTCCTGGGAAAACTTCGCCCGTCTTTTCGACAATGCGTATAAAGGCGGCGATTATGTCGATGTGAATGGAAATCCTGTTCCTGGCGGAATGGAGACCATGCTCATAGATGCCACGTCAACCCTAGGGCCAGACATGGCCAAGGTGTTCACCGAATGGTTCAGAAAGAACGGCAACACCCTCGATGCCGACATGGTTCTGAAAGCGAAGGAAAGCGACTGGATGACGTACAAGGGCATCATCGACGCTATGAGCGTTCCGCAGTTGACACAGTTGAGCGACGCTGTTATCACAAAGATTTCTAACGCCTACGAAAACGCAAAGCAGTCTAAGACGATGTCACTGAACTTCTGGTATTTCTACTTTGCCGTACCGCCAGAGATACGGGCCCAGATGTACAACTTCCACCTGATAGACCTTGTGTTCCAGATTTCCGAAAACAAGAAGAATTGGCTATCTGTCCTCCGTGAACATGTCGGGGACCAGAAGAAGGCCGCCCTCAAAGCCAGCTTTAGTGAATTCAACCAGGTCAACTGATGTCCGCATTATACAAGATAGAACAGGCTAAGATGCTGCTGGGGTCGGTGAACGCTCCCGCACTGTGCTACATAAACATGGCACAGCCGCTAATTGAGGACGACCGAACGAAGACGCTGATGCTTGATGCCCACATGCCCGGCCAGCTTTATCTGGTTGCGAACAGCCGTTGGGTGGACATGATGGACCTGAGCGACCTTGCGAAAGTCCTCTACATAGAGGCTTCCCGCATCGCATTGCACCATGTCACCAAGCGTGCCGTTGACAACAAGTTCAACCTCCTTTCTAGCGACATCATCTGCTACGCTATGGCGAGGGGATGTCTTACCCTGACAGGAACATCTTTCCCTGACGCTCTCGACAAGAGCAAGGCCAACGTCTACTACGAACAGGGGAAGGTTTTGTACAAGAACGAGACTGGAAAGGAATGGGACGGTGACTGTGATTACCACGAGAAGGTGGCGATGTGGATGGAACGGGCTGCAAACAATTCCGACGGTGGCGACCCAGATGATTCAGACCAGTCCGAAACCTCAGGTGGAGAAGGTGAGAACAGCGACGGGCCAGGAACTCCGCAGGAAGCCCTTGAAGACTACTTCTGTGACGACACACGTTCCGACAACTGGACACCGAACGAGACCGTTGCTAGCGACATTGCGATGGAGACGAAGCATCTGGAGGAGAACGGTGGGTTTGATGGGACTAGCTGGGGTCTGAGCGCTGGTGACATCCTGATGAAGATACTTGCCGCACAGAAGCCTCCCGTTGACCACAGGCGTATCATCCGTTCGTTCATAGGCACGGTTGTCTCACAGCGTACGGAATCGACGAGAATGAGGCAGAACAGGCGGTACAACCTGCTGTTCCCAGGTCAGCGTTCCGTATATGATTGCAAGCTTCTCCTTGCAGCAGACTCGTCTGGTTCTATGTCTGACGAAGACCTTTCCGCAGCCGCCTGCCTGATAGCCAAGATTGCCACTGGGAGCCAGATAGATTTCTCGTGGTGGGACTGCAAATGCACCCTCCCGATGACGTTCAAGCCTGGAGGTTCCCGCAAGAACTTCGATGTGACTGGACGAGGAGGAACCAACCCGCAGTGCGTGTTTGACATGCTCAGGGATAATAAACTTGTGAGGAAGTATTCGGGCATAATCATCTTTTCGGACATGATTTTCGACGAGATACCGAAACCGAGGGAAATCCCCGTTGACAACATGCTGTGGATTTGCACGGCTGACGGGAGCAACCCTCCGAGATGGGTTCCCCGCCGAAGGATTATGCGTTGCAAGGAGATTATGAGCTGTATCAAAAAAGACCCTTGACTTTTCATGGGAAGAATGTATATTTACATTGAGATAGTTAGCTTGTTCATAATATAGTTAATTAAAACGAGGTTATTATGAGAAAGATGTTGCTTATTATTGCGGTACTGGTGGCGTTCGCATTTTCTAAACAGACCTACGATACCAAGTGTTCAATTCTTGTTGCGAACGGACAATCTGTCACATACAGGTGTACTAACGGGATGGATGTGACCCTAGTGTTCGCCTCCGACGTGAAAATTCCGACAAAGGTTTTCTACGACAGCAAGACTGGTTTCTTCGACCCAGATACCGAAAGCAAGCTTAAGGTAAACGCCAACAAGAGATAGTGTGGTTGCAGCATGAGCGAGACGCAAGAACTTCCAAAGAAGAAGATGTGGTCTACCATATACCACGATACGACAAACGACAAGATGTATCTGTGGTATGTTGACGGTACGACCGATGTACTCCCAGTCAGACACCGTTCCTATACTAACCGCCTTGGTGAATTCGGGGCCGTAGAGTGCGGGATGAAGGACATCTTCGGAAACGACGTATACGAATTCTACCTTTCCCACAACGAAGAAAAGGAAATCAAGCGGCAGTATCAAGGTTCGACAAACCATTTCAACGAGATTGATATTGACCCACGATGCCGCTTCCTGCAACAGCAGTATGAAGGATATGATATCGAACACCCGAACATCAAGGATATCAACCTCTGCTTTATGGATATCGAAGTGTCAACCGAGGGTAGGTTCCCTGTCCCTTGGTTGGCCGAATATCCGATTAACCTGATTATCCTCAACTTTGCAGATTACTCCGTTCAGTTCGGTACGCTCGATATCGACGATGAAACTCTGGAAAAGTACAAGGAACTCAACTGCACCTATATCAAGTGTGCGACAGAGCAGGAACTTCTGACAGGAACTTTCAACTACATCAGAGAGCACAATGTCGATATCCTCTCTGGTTGGAACTTTTCGTACGATACCGAGTACACAAGCCGTCGTGCAAAGAAGCTCGGAATTCCTATCAATCTCATGTCGAGAATGCCTAAGGGAAGCGAAAAGGCTTACTTCGACGAAAAGAAGCGTGAACTCCACATTGCTGGAACGGAAGTCATGGACTTCCTCGCACTTTACAAGAAATACACCTTCTCCGAAGAGCCGAGCTACAAACTCGATGCAATCGGTGAAAAGGAAGTTGGCGAGAAGAAGGTGCCGCTTCCTGATGGATACCTGTCGTGGAAAACTTACCCGTCGCTGTTCGGCTACTATAACGTGATAGACGGTGTCCTATGTAGAAAAATCCAGACAAAGACAAAGATGTTCGACCTTGCGCTAATGTCCTCTGCTGAGGCACGAGTGCCGATTACATCAGTGTTTGAATCCAAGAAGATGATGGTGGGCTTCGTCCTGAACCACCTTCACAAGCAGAACATGGTGTTCCCCGTTTACAGGCCTACTGCAAAGGAGGAATACCCTGGCGCCTTCGTGTATTCAGTCCCAGGTTTCTACAAGATAGAGGTGTCGTACGACTACCGAAGCCTTTATCCTTCAATCATGATGACCTTCAACATCAGCCCCGAAACAAAGGTTATCAAGCCTATCGACTATGTGCTGACCGAAGAGGAAAAGAAGGTTCTCATCAGGTCGCCTTGGACACACAACGGTCAATATCAGGTGTTCTACCGAAAGGATGTGGAAGGTATCGTTCCTCAGGTTACGAGAAAGCTGTTCAACGGTCGTGCCGAACTCAAGATTAAGAAGAAGCAGGCCGAAAAGGACGGTAACGAAGAACTGATGAACATTTACGATATGATGCAGAAGGTGTACAAGGTGCTTGGTAACTCCCTGTACGGATTGCTCGGTACTCCGTTCTTCGCATTCTACGATATCGACAATGCTGCGTCAATTACTGGTTACGGCCAGAGGCTCATCAAGTACACCTGTAAGCACCTTGCCGAATACATCAACAAAGACCTGTCTCATGACCAGCGCTTCATCGACACGTTTGGTTACTCACCGAAAATCAACCCAGACTACTGCGGCGAGATTTTCTGGAACGAAGCGAACGTTGACTTCGACGATGTTGAAAAGGCTACCGAATGGGGTTACGACATCACGAGCGACATCCTGCAAAGAAGAATGTCCCACGGTGATACCGACTCGTTCTATGCCAAGTTCGACGACATATATGAAGAGTTCAGCAAGAACCAGGGTAAGAAGGTTCAGATTGTCGTGTATGACGGACACCAGATTATCCACAAGGATGATTTCGACGCTGGCAACGAGATGGCCTACAAGAAGCACTTTGCCCTCATGGCCCATACATACTGCCCTGATGTCTATGACAAGCCGAGTAACCGTGAACCGCAGGAAATCAAGGGGAGCAAGTACAAGTTCTCCAAGCTGCAGATTATGTACAAGGACGGCATGATTTCGAACAAGCGGTTCCGTGTCATCATCAACCGTTACAGGCTTACCGACTTCTGCCGTATGCTTGACGCATCTATCCTCGAAGAGAAACTGGATGAGTACATGCTTGGCTACGCATCGTCTTGGGGATATCGTACAAACGAACTGTTCCTTAAACGTGAAAAGTGCATTTACAAGACAATTGTGACTGCGAAGAAGAAATACATCTGTGTGGCTGAATCCAACGAAGACATCGTGTACCTTGACAAGAAGACACCTGACCTCGTTATCCACCCGCACTACGCAATCACTGGTCTTGAAATCGTGCGTTCGTCTACGACCATGTTCTCACGTGAACGTATGATGAACACGGTGGAACTCATGATGGATACGATGGATAGGGAAACCCTGCGTAAACGTGTCGTCGAAATCAAGGACGAGTATACGCAGAAGATTCTCGACCATGCCTACCTCGACATTTCCTGCCCGTCAGGTGTCAAGGAAGAGCCTCCTGAGTACACTGAAATGATTAACTTCCCGAAGGAAGAATTGAAGAAAATCGACTGGCGTAGAAAGGCCGCATCTGTATGGAACTACCTTATCTTGAACGACAAGGAACTCATGAAGATTCCGTACGAGCCGATACACGCTGGCGACAAGATGAAGTACATCAAGGTGTGCGACAACCCGTTCGGCATAACCTCAATCGGTTACACTGGCGATGTAGTCCCGCCACGCCTTCTCCAACTGTTCACACCAGACTGGGAAGGCCACTGGAAGGTGACCGTCTCCAATATACTTGGCCGTCTATTCAAGGCTGTCGGATGGGGTGAGAACATCGAGGAAGACCAGACTGAAATGATGTGCGACCTGTTCTAAGGAGTCAAAATGAGATACAAAAAATATCCAGATTACAACCAGTCTTTCTTCGGAAAGACGGCTGTTGGCGAACTCGCATGGAAGTATCGTGACAAACACCCGACTGTCTTCATCAAGTATAAGGGCGTTGGGCATACCGCAGACGACCCATGTATGGAAGCATCGTTCAGCCCTGTTTCACATGATGCGATGGGGAGAAACATCCCTGATGATGTCAGGCGTTTCTTCTTCACGCTCGATAGGTTTGTTGCGATATATTCTGTACGGGTTGAATACGACGGTTCAGAACCGAACGAACGTTTAACAGAAATCTATTTTGAAACCGATTTCCCACACTAAATAAAAGAGGCGGCCCATTCGGACCGCTTCTTTGTTGCATTGAGTTAAATATGATTATTGTTTCGGGAAAGCCTTCTGTGCGGCAGCGGTTTTTTCCTGAACTTCCTTTATACGTTCGCTAATTTCACGGGAATGTGCCATCAGCTGAGTACCATTCTTTGCTTCAACGTCTTTAAGAAGGACATCAGCATTTTTCAGAAGGCCGTTTAGTATATTGACGCACTCATCAAGGCTCTCCTTTGTCATGTCGTTGGAGTGAGCGTTCTTGAATATCTCGATTTTCTTTTCAATGGATTCCTTGTAGTGTGTAACAAGAGAACGCCAGTTGTTCTGATAATCGGATTCATCAAGACGTTTCAATCCTGATGTGAACTGATTCATTTTATCTGTCTTTGTGATTCCAACGAACTTAAAGAAAAGTCTAAGGGATTCCACCATTTTGTCACGGGCCGAGATTACCAGCCTGTTGATTGCACCTTGTGCGTCTTGTTGTGTCATGTCTCCCTTTTTGAAGGAATCAGTTATTTCTTTGAGCTTCTTTTTGTCCTCATCGGTATCGAGAATTTTCGCATGCTTCAAGTCGAGATAGTCATCAAGTTTTTCGCTCAACCTTACGTTTTTGGATTCCTTTTCTTCTGGATTTACCCAATCAGACAATCCATTTAGCTTGCTGTCGTTGTCTTTGTAGTTCATTTTGAGTTTTGTCAAATGATACTTATTTTGGGCAATGTCCAGGAGGTATTCGGACAGTGCATCGCCAGTAGGCTTTCCTTTACAGAAATTATTGAAGTCTGTGTCGTGTTCGGCAAGCATACGTGCATACGCCTGTTTAGCCTTACTGGTCAACTGTTTATTAAAGTTGTTTTTTTCTTTAAAACACATTAACGCAACATTGACATTTTCGAGTTCATCATCAAAATCATTGACTTCATCGTAGAATTCAGATATTTCACTCTCGGGGTCATCAGATTTATAGTAATCATCAATAGCTTCGAACATATCCTCAACAATGGATGTCATGTCCTTTTTGATTACATCATACGCAAACTCAGGGCGAAAGATACTCAACCCAAACACTGGCTTTCCTGTACGTAGATATGCGGCAAGTTGAGACGGAAGTTTGCCATTATTTGCGCAGTACGTATTGTAGAATGTAAGAAACTCGTTATACACGTACAGAACGCGGATAGCGTTTTTCTTCATCGCTATATTTCCATCTTTTTTGCCTTCGGAAAGGACGATTTTATCTTTATGGTCGCTAACAAGGCTTGCGATTTCTGGTGGAATTTGGCCCAAATTATCGAGTACCTTGTTCCAGCCTTCATCGTCGTCGGAGACGGTTGCCTGATATGTGTCGTTCTTGTCATGAAACTCGTAATCATCACTCTTGTCTTCCGAGTCAAACTCACCGTTAATAGCTTTGGGTGAACCCGATGTGTTCTCTTCCGTGGACACGCCGCCTTCAGCTACTTCCTGATAGGTGAAAGTATCGTTCATTGCGTCTCTGTCCAAACCAGTTTGCTCCATGAGTTCGTAAGCCTTCTTCTTGAATTCTTCTTTTGTGTATTGCTTGTTGTCTATTGGCTTACCGTCTTTTTTGCTTACGATAATATACTTCTTTTCCATAATTAACTCCTTACTTTTCGTCGGCGAAATCCATAAACGGTTTATCGCCAGGTTTCGTTACGACCTTCGGTGTAGCCTGCTTGCTTTCGGCAGGTTGTGCCGACGCATTGGAAGATGGCTGCTCTGAACTTTTCTTTTGAGAGCTAGTGTCAATGCAATCGTCCATGGTGATGTCTTTGGCGAGCTTGAACGTACCCGGCTTAATATGGAGGTCTCCCCTGGCGCTCTTGTCATCGCATCTTGCAATCCACCACTTGAACTGGTCACGGTCCTTCACGTGCTTTATGACGTATGTCCTTGCAGCCGCCCTTGACTTGAAGAAACCGATACGGACACGCCATACGTCCTTGCGGGTAGTGTTGTGTGCAAGACCGTCGTACTGGTAAATGTACACGCCCTGAACGTTGTTATCGTCAAGCTCGTGCTTGGCCTGGTATGCGGCGCTCTTTCTGTTTTCGCTGCTGTGCGATACCAGGTTGACTACGTACGGGTGAGTCTCGCTGCACTGTTCGCCCTCGATTGGCTCAAAGTCGGTATCCTTCCATTTATACGCGGGTGCCGCCTTCTTTGGTGCTTCCTTCTTTGGTGCGCCAGCATCATTTTTAGACGGGATTTCATTAGCAGGTGCAGGAGCTGGTTCTGGACATACAGGAGGACATTCTGCCTTCGGCTGTTCTGGCTTCGGAGCTGGCGCAGGAGCAGGCTGCGGTGCGTGCTGGCGTACTGCCTGTGGTGCTGGCAGCTCTTCTGGAGGTGGAGGAGGCGGAGCCGCATCTACCATGCGTTGTGCTTCTTCCCATCTTGTATCAGGGTGGAACGTGACACGTGTCTCAGGTTCACGCGGGTCAATCCTTGGGGCTGGGTCGTATGTTACAACATTGCCGTAACTCCTAGGAGCAAAAGAACCTTGCTGATGGGTCTGCAAGTGAAAGTCTGCGTTTGAGCTAGTAGGAGGCCTCGGATTGGAACGGGTACGAACCAGGTCGTTACCATTGTATATTGTCTTGTTGCCATAGCCATGGCTGAAACCACTTGGTCGAGCACCAGTAATTCCACGTACTCCGTTAGGAAGTCGGAACTCAAACCCTTCAAACAGTGCGTTGTGTGCATCAACGACAGCCTCTACCAGGGATTTAGGAGCGATTTCGCTTACTGCCTCAATAAATGCCCTCATGCGCTTCTTGGCAAGCCTCTTGGGACTTACACCTTCCATGAGAGCGACATCGTATTTCTGCATATTGTTCATAACATTCTCCTTAAACCATTAGTGGTTTTCATCGTATAGGCTCTGCAATGCCTCACCAAGACCAGGGAAGTCCAACGCCTCGTTGATGATTTGCTTATCCTGTGGGGATGCGTTGTTGTATTCGTCGAGCATTTCTACTGCGTTCTTTTCGTCGCCACCATTCAGGAACATGAAGTAAGCGACCAGGACTGCACCAAGTAGTGTGCCAACTGTCTTTCCAGTGGTGCCGTTGAACCCGAGGAAACGTGCGATAACATTACCTCCCACACCACCACCTAGTACGGCAATCACTTTCATAACAGTCTCGGCTACGCTTCCTTCCTCTTCACCACCATTGGAACCACCATTGGAACCACCATTGGAACCACCAAAGATTCCGCCGAAGGAACCAGTATTAGCAGCGTCAACTTCTTCTGGGTTGGAGAAGAATTTGTAAATCTTGTATCCACCATAGCCTACGACACCTGCTGCACCAAGCTTGAGTGTTCCAATTAACAACTTGTAGCTTCCTATAAGTCCCCTAGCGACTTTACGCATTGTTGAGAACTTTCCAGTGAACTGCCCCCATGCCTCTGGGTTCATGTACGGAGGGTATCCGTACGGACTCCCGAACGGCCCTTGGTTATAACGGCCCATTCCTCTGTATCGATAACCACGTCCTGCCTTTGACGCTCCGTTGAAGCCATCAAATCCACCTTCTCTTTCGTACGCATCTTCTAGGTGAGACTGGTAATTGTTATTAATCGCTTGCTTGTCCTTGTTAAATTTGGTAGTCGCTTTATTAACTTTCGCGTTATAATCCTTCATAGCCTGTGTATTAGCAATCTTCTCGTCAAACTCCTTATTGGCGTTCTTAATAGCCGCATCACGGTCGAGTTGGCTAAGATTTTGATTGTTCTTTATGTTCTCCAGCGCTGTTTTGCGTTGTTGTTCAAGTGCCTGTACTTCGGCGTCGTTGTCGAAAGTCGTTTTTGCCTTATTTAGACTTGTGTTATATGACTTATTTGCTTTAGCTAGGTCATCAGCTTTAAACCCTTCCAGTTCCTCTGAATTAAAGTTGAATGACTTATTTTGCCTTGCAATTTTATCCATTTCCTTCCGCTCGGAGACATCTCCCTTGCCAGCCTTGTATCTCATGTCGTTCATCTGTTGACGGACGGCATCTCGCTTCATCCCGAGTTTTCTTAAATCAGAGGCGTTTTTAGAATTGAGGTTACCATCGCCAATTTTTGAAAGGTTTAGCCACTTGTTGGTCAAATCGGCATCCTTCGCAGCCAATTTTTCAAACTTATCCAGCCTATTCGCCTTTCGACCTGCTTTTGTGAAGAAATTCAAGAACTTAGTTAAAGCCCCGACACGGCCTTCCATTAGAACCTGTACTTGCTGGTCGTCGAGGCTCTCGAAAAACATATGTTTCTCTTTATCGCTCATGCTGTCGATAAGGGATTCGAGACGGGCTCTGTCTGCGGGGACAATCTCTATTGACGGGGCGCTTTCGACGGCGTCATCTACGACGTTATCGACCTGTTCTTCGGCCACTTCGTCAACGGAATCCTTGACAGCGTCAACAACGGCGTCTGCCACGGTGTCTGCCACCATTTCTTCCTGTCCGCATTCAAATAGGGCGTTGTGGAGCTTCATCACTCCTTCGAGCTGGTTCTTTGACAGAATCTTGCTCGCTGACTGCTCAAAAAGCTGTTTGTTGTTCATAAGTATACTCAATGCTTAACTGTAAAGAGTTTATAACTTTTTCGGGGAAACCGTTGACAATCTGGAACTTTTTTAGTATTTTTCCGTAAAAAGGAGAGCCATGGAAGAAAAGGTTCCTAACTTATATAAGTTAAACGATATTCTTTGGAGTTCGTTCCGAGATATTTATTTCGAGGACGAGGGGCACCGTTATACCGATTCCGAGGGTAACGTGTACAAGTCCGTATCTACCGTCATTGAAGAGCTGCATGACCCGTTCAACGATAAGGAAGTCGCCCCGTTTACTGCCGCCAAGATGTCCAAGCAGCAGGGCAGGACGGTTACTGCGAAAGAAGTGCTTGCCATGTGGAAGGACAAGAACGAATACGGCAAGGACATCGGGCACGAGGTCCATAGCGTCATGGAAAACCTGTGGGCCAGAAAGTCATATACGCATAAGTTTAGAAAACGTTACAAATACGACGATATTCAGGCCGATTTTGAACGGAGAATACCAAAGTGCAAGGCGTTGTTCTCGAAGCTGTCCGAGCGGTACATCCCAATCAGGGTTGAACTTCCCGTCTACGACAAGAAGCACCTCATTTGCGGAACGATGGATATCCTCCTGTACGACAAGGTTTCCGACAAGCTCGTAATCGGTGACTGGAAAACCAATTCGCACCTTGATTTCGAACCCAAGCCGTACACCACCAAGATGTACGCCCCGTTCGACAACTTCTACGACATAAACTATCATCACTACTGCATACAGCTCAGCATGTACAAGGCGATACTTGAACTAAACACGCCACTCAAAGTCGGGGCGATGTGGATATGCCACATTCCAGCGGAGGGTGATGCGAAACCGTACGGAATTATCGACGTTTCCGACGTAATCAAGAGGACGATACTCGCATGACCTTCAACGAGATAGACAGGATGCTTCAAGGTTGCGGGCTTTCAAAAAGCGTCGTCAGGACGTGGAAGGAAGCCAGTTCCAGCACGTTCTATTTCTCGTCTGCTTGCGACTACGATGACGCATCGTTCCTGCAGAAAATGGCCCATACATGTGTAGCGATGCTCAATGAGAAAACTCTGCGTCTATACCCTTTCTACAGCCCAGAGGAACTCAACAGCCTGTCGATTAGTGACAGCAGTTCTTTCCAGAGCAACATCAACCTGGATAAACTAGAGGACACCCCGCAATCCAGACTTGTTCTGGAATTTTATGAGAAATATGCTGGAAACCCCATGTTGAACCGTGTAAACAACACCGTTACCGTCAATTCGGTTTCAATCAACGATGTTACCCCAGGGTTCAAGACGTTTGTGGTTGACATGCTCACTATGCAGCGTAAAATCAGGCAAATCAAGGCGGACAGGATATTATCGAACTTTTGAACGGCAAACGCTGATTCCGCACAGCCAGCACGCCGAGAAGATGCTGAATAATGCGGTTCACCCAATACAAAGGATGCTCAAATGAAAAACGAAGCATACATGAAAAGGATAGCCGACCGTTCTCACAGGACTGTCGGCTGCGACGTAAACAGCGACCTCGGCAAGATTAACCTCCGTGCCGCCCGCCATCTCGAACGTGTCATCAGCAAGTGCAAGACCCAGACGGAAATGCGTCACGAAATGAAGGGTCTCCAGGACAGTGCCGCCTTCATGAAGAAGCGTCACGACAAGGAGTATTACTCCCGCATTGTCGCTGTCCTCAGGGAAGCGAAGGATGCTGTTACTGCGTTCCAGCAGGGCGACATGAAGACCGTGTACACGATACACGCAAACTTCATGAAGCAGGCTGCTAAGCATACCTAGTATTCAACCACGGAGAGTGCGGGTCATCTCACCCGTTCATTTCGGGTGAGATGCCTTGCATTAACTTTATGAGTAAAAACGAAGTAAATATCAACAAGCGTACACAAATCATACCAGAAGAAACCTGGATGATTCAGGAAGCAAGAACCATCGGACTTAATTTCCTGCATACGACTTCCGATGAGGGTGAAAACGATAGTGTCATCTACGTGTTCATCCACCGTTTCAACATAGTCAGGATAAGGTTCACCGTTGACCACAAGAACGGCATATTCTGCTCTGGACGGGTAGAGCAGATTGGACACTCTCACTACAAAGACGGAGAATTTTCATTTGATGCGCGTCCCAAGTCGGGTTTGGTATTTGCAGTACAGGACGAGAGGGATACCATCGACAAGTTCTTCGCGGTATTGAACAAGAAACTGCTCGAACTGGACTCTAATAATGTATTTTAATGGTGCTGAATTCACCCTAAATCAGAGGTATTTATGCTTAGAGACGGAGTAATCAATTTTTGGGAAGACATGTTGGGCATCGACCCAGATGACCTTAGACGAGCTATCGAGTCCGATGGTACTCTAACCAAATTTAAATATGGCAGAGACGAGCGTGAACGCCAGTCTGCCATTAATCCACGCCATACGGACGCTGTCGGAAACCGTGAGATGGCGAACAAAATAAACGAGCTGTACAACGAGCTCAACCAGAAGGACAAGGACCTGAAGGAAGCCCGCGAGAGCGTACGAAGATTGCAGGGTAGCGTACGGGAATTCAGACAGCGTGCAGAAGACGCCGAGCTGAACGCCGCCCGAGTCAAGGAAAGCTACAACGGCCTTGCGGCAAGATACAACAAGCAGGTTGAGACGAACAAAGGATTGAGAGCCGAGCTAAACGCGCTCTACAAGGAGGTAGAATATCTTCTTGCAAAACTCAGTTCAGAGCAGGACGGAACCGCCGATGCAGACTCCCCTAAGTTGACGATAAACGACGATACTGGCGAGATTAGTAAGGTTCCCGATAAGGAAGTTGATGCAATCGACATCCCTCTGTGTGCGGCTGAAGAGATTATCAGGAAAATCCAGGGGTTGTAATGGACATTTCCAAGTTCTGTAACGAAGAAGGCGTAATTCCGAAGGAAACGTACGACAGGCTATACAAGGAATATAGCGAAAAGTGCGACAAGATTATCCCATTGGGTGAAAAGTATGTCCTGAACAAGGCTGGCAAAATCGCAGGATTCGATTTTGTCGAAGGGAATACCTTTGTCATCGTCCTCGCATACACGCCGTCCATACCCAGGATTGACCTCGTGATATCTTCGGAGTTTCAACCGTGTATCGTTTTCAACGACATCGACGAGCTTCTGTCCGTGTTGAAGACATTGGATTTCTCCGTATACAAGAAAGAAGTTGTCGAAAAGCTCGCGTTTCTCAGAGAAGAGACAATCAAGCTGTTCAAGATGATGCAGGCAAACGACGTTGAACTCCTCATCGACATAAAGAACTTGTACAGAAAGCTTGAAGAACATGCTGAAAGTGCTGATTATTCCGTAAAGGTACAGGACAGGTAGACTATGCTAGTTACGAAAATATTGAAGCTCTGCAAGGATTGCGGGCTTGAAAACGACCCTGTGAAAGCTGGGTTTGATATGGGCACCACGATGCCGTTGAAGAACGGAAAGTGGACTGAGAAGAAATACTTCGAAGGAGAGTCAGGCTACGCCATGTGCCTTACCGAGAAGCATGTTCCCGCAAAGTATTACGACCGTGGCGGAAACGAAATCATCTACATGGATACGTTCACCTCGGAATCTACGGGAACTTTCATGAAGAACCTCACTCTGTTCCTTCCAATGATGAGCCGCAGCGGAAAGTTAAAGTTCGTGAAGCGTGCCGTTGCCTCAGAAATCTACCAAAAAGACCTGATAATGAAGGGTCTTGACGAATCTTTCATCCTCGGCGAGGACTCGTACGAATCGTTCGTGCCAGAAATCCAGGTTCCCGAATGCGAGGATGATGTCGTCGAAATTGTCAAGAAATACATCACCAACGTTGCCGCCGTATGCCGCACGCTGGTATAAACTGTAGTTAAATTATTGAGGATTAATCATGAGCGATATTAACGCACAAAACCCTAAGGAATTTTCGCAGCAAGTTGCTAAAGAACTTGAAGAAATGAGGGATAGGGCAAGCGAGATGGGTTCAGCCGTCTCTATCTTTATGCCCATTTTACAGGGCCTATCGTGGAACCCAGCACGTCACAACGAAACAAGCACAATCGTGTTTGCATCTAATTATGGGGAACATATCAAGAACGGTTGCATTATATACAACGAAGAATTCATTCACAAACTGTACAAAGAAAGTGACATGACGACCTTCTGTGCCATTGTTGCAACTATTGGCCTTGCAGTTAAGTGCGGATACTATGACTTCCGTAACGGACAGGGTAGTGCACATACGAGAGCCGTTCAAATCATGATGTCTCACTACGGTATCCTGAGCAAGCTAAAGACTGGAAACGCATCTGTTGATGCTGGTCTTGCCGCATTGGAAAAAGCGTACGAAAACCCTCAATGGATGGCTGGTGTCAAGACGCTGTACGGCGAGATGAATGAAGAGGTCAAAGAGGACCCGAATGACCCGTCAGGACAATTTACAAAACAGAAGGCCGAGTTTACTGATGAAGAATGGAACCTAGAAACCATCCGAAAGTATATCGGTTTTCTCGAACAGGCTTTACAAGGTTCTGAAATGCCTCAGGCGATGGCCGGGGGTATGAGCGAGGAACAGAAACAAGCCCAACAACAGCAGATGCAACAGGGTGGCCAACAGGGTGCTCAACAACCCCAGACAAGTAAATGGGGTGCAAGTCGTCCACAGCACTCCCAAGGACAGCAACAGCAGATGCAACAGCAGGGTGGCCAACAGGGTGCTCAACAGGGTGGCCAACAGAATGGTGGCGAACAAAAGACCCCTCGCCAGATTGCACAGCAGGCTAGAGCAGGTGCTCTAAACGCAAAGATGGGTGCAGCAAAATGTGCCCAGGCATGCGGCAATTCAAGCGAAGCACAACAGGCATTGTCTGAAATGCAATCAGCGGCTAACGAAATGAAGGAAGCTGCAAATGAATATGAAAATGCCGCTAAGGCAGGAGACCAGCCATCAATGGAGCAGGCTGCTCAGCAAATGCAGCAAGCTTCTCAGCAGATGCAGCAGGCTTCACAGCACATGCAACAGGCTATGCAAAATGCTGGCGCTCAGCAGAGTGCTCAACAGGCATCACAAAAGATGCAAGAAGGTGCTTCTGCTTCTCAGCAGGCATCCAGTTCGGCAAACTCCAATGGACAGCAGGGTTCTCAACAGGGTTCACAGCAGGGTTCTTCACAGAATGGTCAGAGCATGTCACAGCAGGCATCTACTGCGGCGAACAACGCAAAGCAGGGTGCGGCAAAATGTGCTCAGGCATGTGGAAATTCTCCTGAAGCACAAGCGGCTCAAAACATGGTGAACCAAGGTGCAAGGAATTTGGAACAAGGTGCTAAACGCTACGATGCTGGTGTCCAGAGTGGTAATACCGCCCAGCAACAGCTAGGAGCACAGCAGATGAAGGCTGGTGCCCAACAGATAGACGCTGGCGCACAGCAAATGAAACAGGCAATGGAGTCTAGTGGAGCACAGGGCTCTTCTCAGGGACAACAAGGCTCTCAGCAACTCTCTAATGGTTCACAACAGGCTGGTTCTACATCCAATGAAGCACAGAGTTCGGCAAACGAGTCGGCATCGGCCCAGCCTACTGATGGAGAATCGGTAAGAAAGCAGGCTCACCAATCTGCTCAGGATGCTCGTAATGCTGCTGCACAATGTGCTCAAGCTTGTGGTGGTAGCCCTGAGGCAAAACAAGCCCAGCAGACAATCGAACAGGGTGCACAGCAGCTCGAAGCAGGTGCCAACCAATATGCACAGGGTTGTCAGAATGGCGACTCCCAGCAAATGCAGAATGGTTCCAAGCAGATGCAACAGGGTGCCAACCAGATTAAGAAAGGCACTCAGCAGATGCAAAAGGCGTTAAAGCAAGCTATGCAGAATGGCCAGCAAGGCGGTCAACAAGGTGGCCAGCAAGGTGGCGAACAGGGTAGCCAGCAAGGTGGCCAGCAAGGTGGCGACCAAGGTGGTCAACAGGGTGGTCAGCAAGGCGGCCAACAGGGTGGCGACCAAGGTGGCGACCAAGGTGGAAACGAAGGGTTCCCGACTCCTAATGGTAAACAAGGTGGCCAGCAAGGCGGTGAACAAGGTGGCGACCAAGGCGGACAGCAAGGTGGTCAGCAAGGTCCAAATGGGGCACGAACTGGACTACAAAAGTTGCAGGAAGCTGCTCAGGAGGCTCAGCAGACCGCTACCAACGGTGCAAGAGGAACCGAAGGTGAAGGTACTGGCACAGGTACAGGCACAGGTACTGGTGAAGACGAAGGTGAAGGTATAGGGGGTGATGGTGATACTGATGGTGAAGGTACAGGGGAAGAAGGCGAAGGTGAAGGCCCAGGTATAGGTAAAGGTAGAGGTAAAGGTACAGGTTATGGTGAACCACCTTATGGCCCTGGTGAGCCACCGTCTGGGCCTGGTGGTGAGACTCCTCATGGTCCTCCGTCTGGTCCTGGTGAACCTCCGTCTGGACCTGGCGAACCACCGTCTGGACCTGGTGGTGAGACTCCTCATGGTCCTCCGTCTGGACCTGGTGAGCCAAAGATAGAAGAGAAGCTAAGTGATGATACATCAGAAGCAGGAACAAGCGGTTCAACCAGTGTAGGTGGGCTTTCTGGTCTTAAAATCAATCTCATTAGCGAAATCAAGAAGAATAGTGGAAACCCAATCGAGGGATTGAATTCAAACCTTGCACAGTTTGCAAATGAGACAAATACATTCTCCGAGATGCAGAGTACGTCAACTGAAATGGAAAATACCTTGCAACAGGCTGCAAAGGAAATTGAAAATAACATAGAAATCAAGAACCAATCAGGTGAATACGACGCTAACTTGGAAGAGCTGAATTCTCTCACAAAGGAAATCAACGATGACAACGCAGCCAAAGCATATATGAGAACCGACGTAAAGCTTAGAATAGCCAACCGTATCGTTGCTTTGGCTTCAAACGCCAGCCGTCCATCAAATGAAGATGGTGATAGTAGGAACTACAAAAGTCCTACGCACAGCCATTTCAGCACAGGCTCGTTTAACGTGCTAGAAGACTACGCTCCACGTGTCCTTCTGGCCATTGACGCATCTGGCTCTATGTGGTGTAAAGAAACCATCCTGACTGGTGCGGCTAACCTTCTTAGCAGCATTGCATCTAGGCTGAAAACGAAGGGTGTTACCATGGATTATGCATTCTGGGATGATGGATGCGATATCCCACGTCCGTTCAGCATTCAGAAGGCTCGTGACATTGCTAAGGGAGATATCTCCGTAAGTAATTATACGGGTGCTATTAAACTTGCTGTTGGCGGTGGTGGAACTAACGTATATAGTATTGCCGACCGTTTGAGTCCTTACTATTATCCGCCCGAATTGAACGGCGACGGAACAGTAAAGCCACGTAAGCAGCGTAAGGTCAAGTACGATGCGAAAACCAAGAAACAATACAAGTTGAGCTACGGAACAGACTATGACCTTATCATTATTTACAGTGACTTCTGTTTCCCGTCAAGTCCTGCATATAGCATTCCTAGTAATCCAAAGGAAATCAAGTGGAGGTTTGACCAGATTACGGTGTCGCCAACTAGGCTTTGCTGCGTATGCTGCCATCCACAGGGCGAAAGGCAAACATCACCAACATTCAAGAAAATGGTGACCTGGATTCCATACGAAATGTGGCAGAAGGAAATCGAAGCATACTCGTTTAAAAAACCAGAATAAATAAACCGTTAATTGCATTAAAACAAAGCCCGACCTCATCGAGGTCGGGTTTTCTATGCTTCGGCATTCTGCATTCGAATTCGTTTTGCAAACTGGTTCCGTGTAAGCTTGATTGCTGTCTGGCAAGGAGTTCCCTTCAAGTGCAACTTGTGCGACATTTCCAGCATTTCCCCAAGGAGAGGCGATGGCTTCACTCCGAGCTTCATGAAATCGTCTGCGGTTGCCTCGGGTAACTTCATGAGTTCACGGTACTTGGCAAGCCGTGCGGACAGCTTGCATTCATACCTGGCGTAGTCAAGCTGTACTCCACGACCGAAGTGGTCGCAACGGGCAAGCAACAGGAGGTCTTCAGCATGCTTTGTCTTGTCGAACATATTGTTGAAAGCATAGTCCGTAGCGTCGTTACCAACATACATGTTCGGCTGCATGTGCAGAAGGGTAAGGTTCTGAACATATGCCCGAACAGAGTTCGACAACCTGAGACGGTCCATGAACGAGTCGATAAGCGGTTTTGCCGCATTGTCGTGACCATAGGAAACGAGACGCTGCTTCTTTTCGTTGAAGAACGTAGTCTTTGCCTTTCCGAAATCGTGGCAGAGTGCCGTCAGCATGAATGCGTACGGGTCATCAGCACGGTTCCTGACTTTTGCTGCCTGGTCGATTACGAGCATCGTGTGTTCGAACACGTTTCCTTCTGGGTGGAACTCAGGTGCTTGCGGAGTTTCGATGAGTGCGCTAAGTTCTGGAAACCAGTAATCAAGAGCGTCCATTTCGACCAGCTTCCTGAAAAACACCGACGGCTTGTCCGATTTCATCAGGGCCTTGTGCATCTCCGACTCAACCCGTTCGCCAGACAGGTCAACCAGCTTTCCCGATATCGAACGGGAAAGGGCGATTGTCTCGGGAGCGATGTCGAAACCGAACCTTGCAGCGAACTGTGCAGCACGGAACACACGGAGAGCGTCTTCGATGTAAGTCTCGTCGCAAACATGGCGAATGGTCTTGCTTGCAATGTCGTTGCAACCGTTGTGGCAATCTACGATTTCATCGGCTTCCACATCGTACATGAGGGCGTTGATGGTGAAGTCCCTTCTGCGGCTAGCCTCTTCCACTCCCATTGACGGGTCTACGGACACTGCGAAGTCAGTATGCTTGCTGCCGATGCAGTGTTCCTTTCTCGGCATCGCAATATCGAAGTCATAACCCTTGATTCCGTACACGCCGAAAGAGGAACCCTTCTTCAAAGCGGGGCTTCCACTCAATTCGAGCAAGAGTTTTTCAATAGTTGACGCATCGAGACCGTGTATCTCGAAGTCGATATCCTTGTTGTCCTTGCCAAGGATTGCGTCACGGACAAAACCGCCGACGACATACGCCTTTCCACCAGCAGATGAAACAGCATGAACGAGTTTCATCATGCAGGACACGTTTCTGTCGTCCTTGTTCTTGTCAAAGTATTTCTTTATTTCAGTCATTCGGTTCCTCCGATGTACCGATTTCTTTTCTGAGATACTGGGCTACTATCTTGTCTCCATCCATATTATCCGACTGGTCCATAAGGCACTTTACTCCAAGTTCGTGCAGGTGCATTTCGGCATAGGAGTTGACCTCCGCCTTGGCCTTCACTACGATGTCGCCCATTTCCTCCATGAAACGTGTTCTGAGGAAGTTCAGGTTGGCAACGCTGTTGGTGCGGAAGCACTTCATGTTGTCCAGCATTTCCTTCATCTGGGTCTTGGACATGGGCTTGCCGCTTGCGATGGCATCAGACAGTTCTTTCTCGAAACGCTTGATGCCGTTGGAAAACTCGTCGAAATGCTCGTTAGTTGACTGGAGATACTTGTCCGCAGTGGTATCTTCTTCGGGGCGAGACATAATCTTGCCGTCCACCTTGGTAATTGTGCAAGGAACACCTTCCGCCTGTCCTCCGCACGTCAGGAATTCTGCCCACTGCAACGGGGTCATTTCCAGTTCGATGTACGGGTGATTGTCTGGCAGGATGCTCGTGTCGGAAGCGTCCCCTCCATGACAAATCACATTAGCCCTGTCGATGCGGATGCATACGGGGTGGCTTGTCTTGATGGCGGAACCGAACATCGGCTGGGGAGCTCCGAAATACGGGCGGCTCCAAGAGATGGTTCCCATGTAATCCTTGCGAGGCAATTCGTCAAATGTTCTACTCATGATTATATCCTTATGTTGATATCAGAAATATAACTAATTAAAAACGACTTGTCAAGGGAATTTTTGAAAAAAATACAAAAAAAGCCCCCGAAGGGGCTTTAAATTCAATTTATTTTGGAATCACCTAGACACGGTCATCAGGTTCTTCGTCTGGTTCACCATCGTCTACGTCTGCCAGTGCGTCCAGTTCATCGTCAGTAAAGATTTCACCGTCAGCCGTTTTTCCGCCAAGCGTTATTTGAAGCTGTTTGAATACGTGGCTGATGTCATCGTCGTCGTAGTTTCCGTTGTCACCCATTTTTGGCTTTACTAGCTCGGAACGTTCTTCCCTCTCCGCTTCCTTCTGCTTATAATACTCATCCATGTCGTATGTTGGGTCTTTCACATTTGCTCTTTCACGGTAGAATTTCGTTTCGTTTACATCACGTTTGAAATCATTCATCTTGGAATCACCAATGAGTTCATGTGCGTCTGTCCATGCCTTTGCGACAGTTTTGCATGCTGATGCGGTTGCCTGCCAGTCCTGTACGGCGTCGTATACTATTGCGGGGACTTCTGAGCCCTTTACACCTGGTATGGTGTATTGTCCGTCATCGCCTGGTGAATATGTCCTATGCCTGTTGATATAGGATAGAACTTCCATCATGTCCTTAGTGTCTTCGTAGGATGGGTGGTATTCTGGAAGACCAAGTCCGGCCACATCGATGTCGCATATTAGGTCGTCGGTAGTACCCGTATCGTCTTCGTCACTGATATCGGGAGTAATCGTGATGACTTCCAAACCTGAGTGATGCTTGCCAATGACACAGGTATCCTTATCGTTGTAGGAGAAGTTGAACGTGTTCATCTTTCCTGATTTCAGGATTTCACCAACCTTCATGTTAAGGAATGCGGCCAATGCCCTGAAAAAGTCTTCGAACGTATGGTTCTTCTGAATCTCGTTGTATGTGTTACGGTCTTCGGCATCCTCGTCGAAGATAACGGACATTTCTTTCATTCTCTTGTCAAGCTCAGCGCACAGCTCGTCTGGGGTTTTGTTTTCTGCATCCTCTTCAGTGAATAGCGACCAGGTATTGCCGTTTATTGTTACTTCTTTTTCGCAAATCTTTTCTTTAATAATTTCTTTCAATTCGTTTTCAGCATCGATTCTGTTCTCGGGAAGCCCACATAGGTCAGATATAGCTTCCTTCTTTTCCGCATCGTCAGTAATTCCGTCGATTTCGTCATGAAAATACTTGTATGCCAAGTACCAAAGCGTGCTGGACATCGGGTTGTTGAGCTTACGGAGGTCCCTCTGGGCATCTCTCCATATACCCATTGCACGGGAGTCTGCCTCAGGGTTGTGTAACGTCGAGTCGTTCAGCTTACTGAGGTCGATTTGGCGTTTTGCGGCGAGGTCACTCAACCGCTTGCTAGGATTTTTCTTGCTGAAATCCGTGAGAAACGCACTGAATTCTGTGTTGATGTCTTGATTATTCATGGCTAAACCTGTCCTTCTTCACGTATAGTTTATACTTCGTTGGTAGTTTCTTTGTTCTCGTCGTCGTAAAAATCCTTGAACACATCGTCACTAGGCGGGTTGTATTTGGTCGGGTCTTCCTTCTCTATATCGAACATGTTTTCCCAGAGGTTATCGTTGTCAATGTTCTTCTGCAATGTTTCTGCCTGCTTCTGGTTGGCGAGCACTTCATAATTAGCACTCAACAGGTTCTGGTTGTTTACAACCTTGATTGCCTTTATTGCGTCTTCGCTAAACTGGTATTTCGCAGCATCGCAGCAGCAAAGCCAGTATGTTTCCATCTCGTTTGCCTTTTTGTAACGAATAGCGGCCCCATAGTTATTCTGCGTCTGGAGCGCTTTGCTCATTACGCCCATGTTAAGGTCCTGGTCAACTGCACCGAGAATCTCGCTGGATTTTGGATGCATGTATTCACCGTGGTTTACAAAGCGGTGAATTGCATGGTTTGCCTCGTGAAGAATAATTGCTGCTTGGGTCAGGTTGAGTACCACACGGAGCGTCTTCTTCGTCGGATTAGCAGGGTCAGGAGGAGTACAGAAAACATCGCCTGACTGTGATGGAGGTATCTGGATAATCGGCCTTCCCTGGCTTATTTCACCTGTTCCTGCACCGAGAGCTCCACCAGCGTTATCGGGAACGGTTTTGTCGTTCAATGTCAACGAGGGGTTTGCAAAAATGTTCTCTTCCTGAGAATACTGGTACAGACGCATAAGGTGGTCAAAGATGGCCAATCCCAGTTTTCCTCCTGCGTCTGGTGTCTCAAACTTGAGCTTAAACATTTTTTCGCCAGGAATTGTAACTGGCTTTGTCCATTGCTTCCACGAATCCATAATACAAACCTTATTTGCTTGATGACTGTAACGCCATCTTGTTCAAATCTAGTTTATAATCTTGGGCGTGGCGGTTCTATGAAAGAATCGATATCCCGTTCGAAAATATACGATAGCTGGTTGTTTATTATCGAGTACCGACCAATGGCCATCTCCATGTAGGTTTCCTTCATAAGGAGAACATTAACGGGCTGCTCGTGCAGGAAACGGCTGATTGCGAACTTCAGTCCGTGCTCACGGAAGTTGCCCAATTCGGTCTTTCCAGTTCCGTTCCTGATGCACCATTCCTTCTTGGCGAGGTTCTTCGGGTTCCACCCAAAGGATTCGAGATAGTTCATTATGTCCAGTTTTCGGACAAGGGCTATATCGCACTGGATTATATCAGATGGGGTTTGAATATCGGGTCGAGTAGCCTGAGGCAACCAGATGAACGAAAACAGGTCGTTCGTATGCTTCGGGTCGATTAGCCATCCGAGCTGGTGCTGCTGGTGGTAACGGTTGTCCATGAAACCGAGTTCAAGTGCGAATGTCGTTAGCGGCTTAGCTATGTACTTCACCGCAGCCTTCTCGTCGCAAGTCAGTTTCAATCCATTTATGTTGACAATGAGGTCGCTTCCAGACTGTTGTTGGTCAGCGTCCGTAACACGGGATGTGAACCGCAGGTGATTGGTCTGCGGGTAAGCGACATTGTCAAGATAACTGTTTACTACTTCGACTAGCCTGTTGTCTTCTTTCCTTGTGCTCTGTGTCATCTATATCCAGCCTACGCCCTGGTTACAAGCGGGAGTACTGCCGCCTGCATCATGTCCATGACGTTGCAGATTGCATTGATTTCTTCGCTGGTAAACTTTGCGAGGATTGGCATCGAATCCACTGGCGGCATCAATTCCTTTACTTTCTTCAATGCGGCAGCTTCGTCCGTGAAACGGCCTCCCTGGGCCTTCAACGAAGTTTTCATCGCTTCGTAAAACTTGCTGACGCAGTCTTCCCAGCTCAGTTTTGGCGGTTCGACCTGTGCTTTGACTGGGGTAGGCGCTGTCGGTGCGTCGGTTGACGAAACACCCTTTGACGTAGTGTTTCCTGCCTCGTTGATTATGGTTGTGAGAACCTTCCCCATGATATCCTTGAAATCGGATTTCTTGAGGTATGTCTCGTCGATAGATTTTCTGTCTGCTTCGCTTAGACGGTGAAACCAGGACATGGTTGCCTCCTTTAATTATGCGGCGAAAAACGTCCGCAGGTTGATTTTCTTTTTCACTAGATAAATGTTGATTTGAAATTCGTTATTGTTCCTCTTTTTACCTTCATGGACTTTGCACGTTTCCATCTCGTATTCGCCTTCATTGAACTGTACATGCCCCAATGCGTTGCGCACGTAACGTGTTTTTTCATCAGGTTCAATGCGGTATGTCAAGAACATATTGATGTGACGGCGTACGTATTTGGTGAACACATCCTTCATCTTGGTAGAGTCGGGTGTCGTGTGGTTGAACTTGTCGTAGCACTGAACTACATGGGGATTTTTCCCGTATGAAAGTTCGAGGGCACAGTTATGCCAATGGAAGAACAGGTTGTTGCTTTCGGTCCTGGCTCGGAGACAGTTGTGCATGTTCTCCCCTATAGCAACCATGGCTTCCTTGCTCTTGATTCGTAACCGTTCCATCCAACGCGGCAACTTGATGTCGCATTTCATCGGTTCCATGTTTGGAAAATTTTCCCAATCTATATCGTTGAAGATGGCGTGGTTTCTGTCGCATATGCTCAATGCGTGCTTCCATGTCTTGCATCGTTCTTTGATGCAGCTCTTGACTGGATATCCTCCATCTTTGAGCTTCTCGTATATCTTTTCGCTGTCGGTGACATACGTGATTGCCTCCCCGCAGGACATCTTTCTGTCGGACAGCCTCTTGGGACCGCGAGGGTCGAATGCCAGGCCGATTAATGGAAGTAAACTGGTCTGATAGAACCGTGTTTCCACGTACTCGCTGATGAAATCAGTATCTCCGTCGTCTACCGTGCGTGACAAAATAATGTTTAGCATGGCTTTGGTGTAACTATTGGTGCCACCAGAATCGATTGTTGGGTCGAACCCATCGGGGTCATACGCCCTGTCTTCGTTATCGTCTTCGTAGTCAACCTTGGGGCGGTCTGTGCGTTCAGGGAAATACACTTCCTTCTTGTTGCCTATGTCTGGCAAATACGGTTGGTCTGGAACATCTAATCGCTGGAAGTCCTTGTTGATGACCCTGAACATCTCGCACGAGGCGTATTCCATAGCGTCCAGAGGGAGATGGCTCTCATTTTCCCATGCTGGCGGTGCGTCTTCGCCTACTTTGTACCGTCCCTTGGAAAGCAAGAGTGCGTCATCCGCCAATGTGTACAGCTTGCCGTGGCACCGTCCGCATTTCTCGCATCTGTCCCTGCGGCAGTTGATTGAAAGCCGTTTGACGATTATCCTTATTCTCTCGTCCGAATGCTTGAGGATGTCCAGCAAAAGACGTGTACGGTACGCACCGAACGCAATCAGTCGCTCGATTGCGATTCTTGGGTGGCGACCGCTTAGCCCAGAACGCTTCATCACCTCTCTAATCAAGGCGATATCTAGTTCAGGAAGAAATTCGAGTATGTCCGCCAAGATGCTATCCTCTATGGCATGGCTTAGACTCAGGCATATTGTCGGGTCCCCGTCGCAGGGACATGTCGCCTTGATATGTATAGTATACAGTGAGTCGAAGAATACACGGGCTGACACTCTGTTGCCAACCCCGTTAGCGAACGTGTATTTCCAACCGTAATCGTCCACAGATTTGCTCTCTATGGCGTATACCCCGTTCTCAATCTTTTCCACAAGATGCATGTCCTTGGCGTCGGATTCCTCTCCCAACAATGTGACCAGGTTGCAGTCACCGTAAACAGCCGTGTTGTGGGGCAGTGAGCCGAACGTGTATCGGTCATTGTTATAACCTGATGTGTTCGTAGTGGAAAGCTTCTTTGAGTAGGACTCCCCGTCATAATAGTCTCTTGCGGTTGGCAATCCAAACCATTTATCGAGGATTGTCGAGATGCATACCATTGTTTCGAAACTGTACACCGTTTTTTCCATAACCCTCATGCCTTACTTGTGGAACCGTGTGTAGTCGGAAACCGTGATGACATACGCTCCGTACGGGTAATCGCGTGTGCCTTCCATAGTTGTTACGCATTCTGACGGGAAATGCGACTTTACAACATGGAGTACGGAATCTATCACGGACTGTCTAGGGACAGTATGCCTTCCTGGGGCTGGAATGATGACGAGTTTGAATGAATTTCCTGTTTCAGAAGGCTCGATATAGCCGTCATATCCCAAGTCACCTGTCTCATCGTTTAGTAGTTCTATAAGCGTTTTGATAACTTCGTCTCGTTTCATGGTAACCTCTCGGTTGATTTTTGGTAAAACGTACATAAAAAAGTGGGTATTGTCAAGAGTAAACTCTTGCCAAAGTGAATAAATTATCCTATATTTTATAGTATGAAACAGAATTTGAACAACAAAACAGAAAATCAGGAAGACGAGTTCCCTTGGAGGGAAACCCTCGTCGCAATCATCATTATCATAGTACTCCTCATCCTATCATGGACGTAATATGCTGGAAAAGATAAATACATTTGAAAAGCTGGATAAAGCCCTTTCCGATAACGGCATAGTCCCTATCAAGAAGGGTAAATTCGACGATGAAGACCTTTGTTGCACTAAGGTATCGTACGAATACCATTTGGCAACTGACGGCAGGCAGGAAGTTCCCTTAATCACAGTTGAATACTGTGTTTCTGTAAAGGGGGATATCTTCATGGTGTTGACCGCCGAGATGTTCGACGTGGTTCTTGACGAAGATGGTTCCATCATTGAGAGGGCTGACGAGGGAGTGTCCCTGTTGGATGTCATCAACAAGGAATGCCATCTTCCCCGTTGTATGTCGAAGATTTTTAACGCAGCCCGCCAGAATGACGAGGTAGAGGCTAAACTTGCAGAAATTATCGAAAGAAACATAAAGAGGTAGACAATGTCATATTCTAACTTGGACATCTTCATGAAGGAATACGAGGGCATCGAAGCGAAGCGAACCCTCATTCCTGGACTTCCAGTGTGCATCCGTCTTGACGGTCGTGCATTCCACAACGTGACCAAGAACTGCTTGCGTCCGTTCGATGCCGAACTTCGAGAGGTCATGTGCCGTGTAACTACCGCACTCATGGAAGAATGCAATGCTGTAATCGGTTATACACAGTCCGATGAAATTACCCTCGTCCTGAAACCGATGGCCCACATCAGCGATTACTACTTCGGGGGTAGAATCCAGAAGATTTGCAGCATGCTTTCCGCTGTTGCAAGCGTGAAGTTCAACTATCTCGTGCATGACGTTGAGTTCACCAAGCTTGAATCTCGCATCGGAAACCGCACGGCTTACTTCGATTGCCGTGCATGGAATGTTCCGCACATGGACTTTGCCGCACTCGTTCTCAGTTGGCGACAGGCAGATTCCATCAAGAACGCCATCAGCATGATTGCACAGACCCTTTATCCGCACAAGGAACTTCTCAACAAGAACAGCGATGACAAGCTTGAAATGATTAAGCAGGCTGGCTACACGATGAAGTGGAGCCCGACTAAATGGAATGGCGACCTGTTCTTCGACAAGGAAGCGATGAACATGCAGGGAACCTTCATCGTCCGCAAGACTATTCTCCGTACGCTCACTAAGGAAGAACTGGAAAATCTTCCACCGAAGCACACGGCAAGGCAGAATCCTGACATGACGTTCCTCCGTCACGCATATATCCGTTTCGCTGGTGTCATCCTCAGAAACATCACGAACCAAGCTGGATATCTGTTCAACGGTGAAATCCCCCAGTACCGCCCTGGTGCGCTTCCTGAGGAATGTAAAGAAGACGCAAATAATATGAGCAAGGTTATTGACTTCTTAAAGACTGCATCCCCAGAGAAACGAAAGGAAGCAGAAAAAAGAATGAAGGAATCCAAAATCTGGGACAAGCTCCATTTGGATGATTTCAACGCTCTTTTCGCAAGCAATGACACCAAGGAGAATAAGTAATGCCAGAGCAATACGATTCTACCGCCGATACCAACAAGCATCGTGACTTCGTTCGCATGCTCATGGGCCTTGTCGCAAAGGACATCATGAACCATGCGGATGACATCCGCATTCAGATGTACACTATGGCAAAGGACATCATGGACAGGGCTGACCATCATGATGACTCCAAGTTGCTTCCTCCCGAGAAGGAATTGTTTGACGAGTACACACCGAAGCTCAAAAACTGCACCTACGGTTCTCCTGAATATCAGGAGTTTCTGGCAGGGTTGAAAAAGGCGCTTGAACATCACTATGCAGAAAACAGGCATCACCCAGAACATTTCGCCAACGGAGTGAACGGGATGAACCTTGTCGATATGATTGAGTTGATTTGCGACTGGTTCGCAGCAACGATGCGACATGACGATGGCAACATCGACAAGTCTCTTGAAATCAACAAGGGCCGTTTCCACATGGATGAACAGACTGTTGCACTCCTCAAGAATACTGTCGATACATATTTCCGCCAGTTCAAGCACGAGGACTACTAGGTGTTCACCTCGTACTTTGCCAAGGTGCCGCAGATTGAGTATCCGCTGTCTATCGCACGGATTAACCCAGAGTGGTACGACAAGCCGTCATACCCTAAGCTGGCGCCTTCAAAGGAACTCCTGTTCGACTTCAAGTATGGTTCGCACAAGGGGGACACCGAGTTCTATACCGCCGAGTTCCTGAAATACCTTGACACACTTGATTTCAAGGAAGTCATGCAGGAACTCTCTGGGATATACGGGCCCGATGCAATCGACCGTCTCACCCTCCTTTGCTACGAGAAGCCAAGCGACTTTTGCCATAGGCACCTCGTTGCAAACTGGTTGAGGCAACATGGTGCAGACATTTCTGAAAGGAAGTTTGACGAACAGCCGTCCATGCTGGATGATGTAATCGACATGTTGTAAGCTTTCATCAGAGTGATATAGAACACGCAGTGACCATTGTCACTGCGTTTTTTGAATAAATTCTCATATATTTCCAATAAACAATTTGTATATGAATACCGAATTATCTACAACTTTCACACTTCTTGCCGCACAGAACGCTGGATGTGACGGAGCTGGGTTCCTGTACGGAATGATGGCTCCAGGAGTCGTTGCGGCAATACTGTTTGTCGCTTTCCTATTGGTGATAGGACTGCTTTCGTGGGTGTTCGAGGCAATCACCGACCATGACGATTATTATGTTCCTTGAACTGTATGCGACATACCTTGTGTTGATTTCAATGATGTCATAACATCATTTTCGATTTGAGCAAGCGGCACGTCTTCCTGTTGTATGGCGTGTTTTGCCATTATTCGTCCTGCACAGAGGTGTACATCGAACATGGAGCTCATGTTATAGTTCTTGTATCGTTCTGGGTGGTCTATAGAATCAATTTTAGCCAATACTCCGATTGAACAGCGATATCTTTCTTTTAAGGTATCACCGAAGTTGTCGAAGCAATATCTAATGAAATCGGCTAGCTCGTCGGCCAAATATGTGGCACCTTCTACCGCCTCTGGCAGGTTATTGCCATTAGCTTCCAGGAACTTATTGCGAATGTGATGTTGAACGCCTGATTTGAAGTCGATATATTGGTCCATAATTCATCTCCTTGATTGAGAAATTCGATGCAACAATGCTGGAAGCCCTCCATGTAACTGCATAGGCGTATCGGATTGACCGATGTACATATACTTTATTTGGTCACCTTCACGACGAAGCAATGCGATACCGTGATTTTGCTGCTGGTTGCTGCAACAGAACACTCGTGCAAGCGGGATGCCCATTGATGCGACGAGGTTGTGAGCAAATTTTACTGCGGCCTCCGCCTTGTCGAAAGTGAGTGCCTTGTATCCTTCCATCACGAATTGTAGTTTTTCATCGGTTGAGTCCTTTCCGATAAATCCACCCTTCGTGTTGATGTAGTATGTGCGGAGCTTGTCCAACTTGTCTTCAGGAATGTCGTTCGGATTCATACTAGCCCTCGTAATTTACGGAGAGATACTCAATCAGGTCTTTATATGACCAGTAGAAAACGGTTTCCTTCGGATTTGCATTGTTGTCGTGGTGGACAACTTTGAAAGTGTTGTCAATATATGGATAGACTGTCACCCACAAATCATTGTATAGAAGCACCTTGATGTATGCCCCATCCGCAGAAGTCGAGCGGTATTCGAACCACACGTCGGTAGGATAAAGGTATTCAAACAGCCGTTTAAGTGTACATTCTTCGTTTTCGTTAGCCATATTGCACCTCTTTTTTGTAAAAAATATAGTATAAAAACCAATTCCTGTCAACTTGGGTAAAAATAACGATTATTTATCCAAATTCCATTGACAATACTTAGATAAATATGTATATTTCTGTCGTCAAACCAAACAATAAATGGAGGATTCCTCATGAAAAAGAAAATAATTGCCGCACTCATCTACATCGCTACTGCCGTCGTTGTCGTATTGATTGAACGTAAGGCGAAAAACTTTGTTGTCGAAGTCTGTTCTGAAAAGGATTAACCATGAAGTGGATTCACAGAGACTACATCTGCCTGGTTCTGCTGGTACTGTTCCTTGCAGTGTTTGCGATGCTGTATGGTTGCAACCACGATTCGGGCTCTGGTACTGAAATCTATTACGAAACGCAGTGTTCAGAGTCATCAGACTCGCTCAATAGTTGCGGAAAATTTTATTATTAACATTTTTCTGATTCTAACATTTCGAAATGTTAATATCAAGAAAAATGTTAGTAAACGAAAATTTACATTTGGGGTTTTATGTCGAGTAAACCTATTATTTCGTTTCGTGTTGAAAATGATAGTCAGGACGGGTTTTCCGCTGTCGATGTCATTGCATCTGGGTTTCTACTTCTTGTTGCATACGTTGTTATAGCCTGTGCGTTGAGCTTTGTGCTAAAAATCGGATGTGTGTTTCTCGGAGTTGAGTTTACATGGATTTTGCCTCTGCTTTTAGCTTTGGTAATCGAAATCGTTTTGTGTACCATATAGGAGAAAGTCATGGCACAGAGTATTGAAGAACAAATTGAAATCATGAAGGCGTATGCCGAGGGAAAACCTGTATACAGGACTGACCGTTTCAAGGAAGTCGGGGAACAGGTTGAAGCGAAAGGCCATCAGTTCAATTTTGAGAGGTCTTTCTATTCGCTCACTCCGTTGGACTGGTGTACTGGAAAAGAGGCTAGTGATGCGTATTACTTGTTTTGCAGGCACGGTTCGGACAAGGACCCAGCTCCACCTACATATAATGTAACAAGTCATACGACAGAACGGATGACGAATAAGACGCTGGAGTACACGAAAACTGCAATGGACTTTGTTGATACATACAGCATTTTTATAGCTGGTGCGGAATGGGTGCTTAAAAACAAGAGCAGTGAAATTGATTTTGAGAAGTCATTGCAGGTTTTACGAGAAAAGTACAAGCAACGCTCAGAAGAACAGGATTACAGAGAAAGACACGCTTTGGAATCTTACTAAGAGGATTATCCTATGGATGATAACTACTACGACTTTCTAACTAAAACTACTTTCAAGGCTCCGCACGAGGTGACACAGGCTATATACGAGCACTGGATGAACACCCCGAAGGACAACATAATTGTCAACCTGTCCGCTTCAGTGGACGCCCTTCATAAGGCGAACATCGAGAAATCAAAGAAAATTTGGAAACTGTTCCTGTCATTGTAAAGGAGATGCGAGATGGTAAGAAACATCATGTCTAACCAGGATGTAGAAGAAATCCTCAACCGTACGGTTGAACTCATTGAAGGTGCGTTCGCCGAATATGGCGTTCCACATGTTGAACCAGTCTTTGCGGAAGAACATGTCACCAAGCTCGATGACAAGAACCCAGTGCAGTACCAAGATGTGCTAAAATACAATATCGTGTACCGTGACGCACCAAAGCTCAACGACAAGGTGCATCTTCTTGCCATATCAATCGTCATCAACGCAACCAGCGACAAGCACGCTACCTGCCGCCTTGATGCGACTACACTGAACACACGTGATGAAGAGAACAGGTATATCTGCAAGTGGCGTCACATGTGCATGTGGAGCGGCGAAGAGGCACCAGACTTCAAGAAGATGATTGATGAAATGCTCGACGACAGGGTGTATGAAGAAGGTGGAAAGCTTCCTCACTTGCTCTGCATCTCGAAGCTTCTCGATGACGGATTCACTCAGCAAAAATATTTCACTCCGCCACTTGACAAATAGTTTTTATTAACTATATTGTAACTATGCGTATATTCTCGAAATTCAAAGACTACTATGATGGGGCGTTGAGCGTGTTCAACGACCCCTCCATCGTGTACGAGCGTCACACTCGTACTGAAAGCGTTACCCGAAATCAGGAACTGCCAAGCCGTATCTGTTCTGGAAGTAACGAGGGGTTCGAAGTGTTCAACTCAACCGAACACTTGTTCCACATCGGATTTTGCGGCAAGTGGTTCCATTGCTACAGGAAGCAACTGTCTAAGGACCCTTACGATGCAAAGTATGTCTACGTGAAGCAGGATGAAATCCAGAGTTTGCTCCAGTGGTTCACGAAGGGAGACCCTATCGTTGACATGGGTTCCGACCCGTTCTGGAAACACGACATCTTCGTTCAGTTCAATTCGCCCATCCTTGCTGTCGGATATGATGGAAGCAAGTACCGTCCGCATAGCAAGAACTATGCCTACACTGTGATTGTAAACCCTCAGCTCACTGCTATTCCTATTGCCGAACTTGTTCGCTGCGGGCTTGACTACAAGTTGCAGAACATCGAGGAAGACATCAGGTTCGTAACCCAGCTCGACCCGTTCACAGCAATGCAGGAACTGGAAATGTTCATCGGGAACGTCCTCACAAACAACACCACGCCGACAATGCCCGTAGGGACCGACGACCAGATTCGCGACTCGAAGGGTTTCGACAAGTGGAGCTTCCGCAAGATGAAGGAGACAAAATGACACCTGTGCAAAAATTTCTGGTAGCGACTTCTATTGGCGGGTTCCAACTCAATTGGGAGACCGTTTTGTACCTTGCCGAGAGAATTCCCGAACGGAAGGCCGAGCTTCTCGAAAAGGCTACCTATGAATTCGAGAATGATGGCGGAGAACGTCTGCCCAGCATATCGTATTGCAGCGAGAGTTTCCGTAATTTGTTAATCCCGTTTGTTGAGACACTGGAAGGGAACTATGACGAGCTTGACGAAGTCAATGTCGGATGCCTTCTTCGCCTGGTGGAAGTTCCGTACGGACATGCCTGCTACATTTCTGCTGATTCTGAATTCGGCACCGAATGCGTGGAGGAGTGGCACGAATCGTGGCATGCACCGCATGACTTCCGTCTGAAATTTAGTATTGCTCTCGATAAGATGCTGCGCGGATACAAGTACAGCCAGGAAAACAGCTACATCGAGAGCGAGGACAAGACCATACAGTGCGTGTTCACCGAGAAATACGGCCTTGCCAAGACACCCCTAGGATACTGCCCGCTGAAACTGTACATTTACTATGCAGGGCCCCGTGAGAAAGACAAGGCTGACCCTACGTACGAACCCGTTTTGAACCATGTAAATGCATCCCCGTTCCATTATGAGGTGTTACCAACAATTCCTTCCGATGATTTCGCCGCTTACATGGAACTGTATCGAAAATTGGAGTGGAAATGATTGAATTTATACCAACCATAGATTACATGCTTTCCCAGGCCGACTGTGTCACCAGGAACAATAGAATCTATCCAAGGGCTGTCGTTCTCAAGTCTGCCGCGTCATACTACACGACACAGCTTAACTCTCTGTTGGACAAGGGTGGCCCTGGCGGTGCAGTTGAATTTGTTTTGCGTGAGATGAACAAGGTTGACGAAATCAAGGCTAGGGAAGCTGTATGAAACTTGTTGTAGCATTCTTGGCATTTCTGTTTGTGGCGTGTTCGGTAAGCGAGAATACGTCCAGACCAGAAATTGAACTTTATCACCCTCATAAAGCCGTAGCTGATACGACATTGGAGGATAGATGATGACTAAACCCAAGTTATACCTCGTAGAGCACACCACGTCAGATGTCAACCGCTTCTGCATCGTCAGGGCGGCAACAGCCGATGAAGCCAAGAGGGTTGCCAAAAGGACGAATTACGACCCTATGTGGAAACTAGGGTACGACAAGTTCCGCCTCAGCGAGTTCACAGCCACCCCTATCGACAAGATTGACGGGATGGAAACTGGCTGTTCGCTAACTTTTGGATAATTTTTTTGCATTTTCCTCTTGACAGCCAGAAATTATTTATGTATATTTTGGTAAGTCAAACATAAGGAAACAAAAATATGGCAAACTTACTCCAATACCCGTTGCAGTCCGAAAAGGACATCCGTGAGCAGGCATACCAGAAAATCTGGATTAACTCCCACTATCCTCTGCTCGGTTCTTCCGCGTTTGAACTCTATACAGTGGAGGGCAAGTAACCATGTTTACTTATGCGTTCATCCTTGTGGTGCTGTGTGCGGTTGCCATGGGAATCCCCCTAGCGGTCAATGTCATCAACCCGATGGTTTCCTACCGACAGAGATTTTCACTTCCCGCAGTCGGGTTTGCTGCTGTTCTGACGGTGTACTACATAATCGCCGCAGTAAACTTCCATACTTCGCACTCGATTACCATTCTGGTTATATGTGCAATCCTCAAGGGTCTTGGGGTTATTATGGACCTCATCATCAAGAATTCCATCTGGTGTCTACTCGATGCTGTCCTTATGGTTCAACTCATTGTTGTCGCAGCAGTTCTTGCCGCATAGGAGATTAAAATGATGGACGAAGAATTATCCGAATCTATCCAGAGAAACCTGCAACTATCGGGTGAACTCATGGAGCAGGCGACCAAGCTCAAAGAGAATGTGGCTATCCTGGAATCGAAAAATGAAATGCTGGATAAGGAACGGAAAGTCCTTCTCAGCGTGCATGCCCATAACTGTGAGCTGATGCAAAAACGTTTGCTGTCCCAGTGGGGTCTCCGTGTCCGATATGCCCACTCGATGGTCCTTCTGTTTTCCGCCCTTCTGCGTGAAGAGCGCAACAGTCGCCATCCAGAATGCACGCCGCTTTATACAAAGGATGGAGAACGTCCGTTTAACTCCATGTCTAATAACCAGGAACTGCTTTCTGCTGGTTCATGGGTTCTGATTTGGAACCATGTCGAAAAGTGTGTGAAAAAGCGCTACCAGATGTTCTGCGACAGCGTCAAGAAGCAAAAGGAGGCTAAGAATGAAAAAGTCTAAGAAACCTGTTTTGAATGTCATTTACAACCAGTTCGGTCGTGGAATCAAGTTTGAAAACATCTTCGAGTTCGCCCAAGTCGAAGGGCTGTTGAAAGAGCTTAAAAAGCTCAAAAAGAAACTTGATGGCGCATACGGCAAGGATGATGCCAAGTACTTTAAACTTGTCAGCAAGATGGTCTGGGACGAAACTAAGAACTGCATGAAGCTTACTCCAGAAGACCTGATTGAACTGGAGCTTCGCCGCAAGTGCCAGTATTATTTCTGGGCTAAGTGCGAATACGAGGTAATCGTGACGGGTTGGCCCGATACGAAGACCGAACGTAAAATCGACATCTACGACCAGCTTGATGCAAACTGGGAAACCTTCAAGAAGATGGTATTCGAGGTAATCGGATGATTAAACTGTTCTTCAAATACCTGCTCATCCTGATTGGCTTAATCACTGGATTGAGCATCGTTGTCGCTGGCGTTCTGCTTTCAATCGCATATGCAGTTCGCCTCATTGGTGTTAACCTTTCTTCCAATTCCATGTGGTGCGTCCTGTGCCTAATTGCTATCATCGTATGTGCATTCCAGCTTGCCAAGAATGAATACGACAAACGGAAAAAAATAGAGGACGACAAGATGCGAAGGGGCATCAAATAAGCCAAAATTTTGTCACAAAAATATATACTTTTTGTGACAGGATAGGAGCAACTTTATGGCAAAGCATACCTACGAAGAACTGGAAGTTGACGAGCACGACATTGCTACTCACTGGATGACACGCAAGGGTGTAGAGTGTTGGGCTATAAACGAATATTATCCAAGTGGCCGCATCAAGGACGTTCATATCATAAGGATGATTTTCCCAAAGGGATATGAAAACGCTTTCGGCCATATCTATGAACAAGACACAGAAGCCTGTTTCAGCCAACCTGGATATGAAACGGCAGGAGTTAACACATGAGCAAGAAAGAATACAAGAAACCCGAAATGCGCATCATATCCTATGAGAACGACTGCGTATTGCTCGCAGGCTCTGGCGAGGATAACCCGTACTGGACTCCTCCCGAGGACAAGGAAGGTTGCGAAACCCCGTGGTGGTGCCCGTAATTGACAATTAACACTTAAATTGCTATATTTTTGTTATGCGTATATTTTCAGTATCATACGGTATCAAGGCAGAGACCGACATCGAGAAGTGGCTTCGCTTTATCCGCAAAATAAAGAAGGAATACGACTGTCATCATCCAATCGATACAGTCTGGTTTGTCAAGAGCGAAAAATCTGCTGAAGATATTTTCCACGACCTGTATGAACCAGGTACTTTCGAAGGCTTCATTGTCACCGAAATAAAGCCAGGATGCATCGAAGGTTGGACATCCAACCAGTTCTGGCTTTGGTTGAAAAACGAAACCACTAAACAGGAGTCGATGGCATGAGCGTAAAATGCAAGAAGTTTAGCGCATGGAATTGGAGCCCTGCCATGCTAATCGGCATTTCCCCGAAGTTTGAATACATTTGCGGAAAGTGCGGAAAGTACAACAAGGGCCGCTTTACATCGAACACATATGACAGCGAGGGTGGACACCTTTGGTGCTCACACTGCGGTGAAGAAAACATCATTCCAGTAAAGGTAGGATAAAAATGACTCAATATGTTGTAGTGGCCCAAGGCCCGTATGACGATACCATGTTCATCATCTTCTGCGTACTCGTCATCCTCGCAGCAATCTTTGCTGTCCTCAGCAAGATAGTGTCAAGACCTAGAAACAAAATTCTCGGCGATGTAGGCAAACTCATTGCTTCTCAGCAGTACGTATCGGCAGCACACGTGCTTCAAAGCAGCAACAAGAAACAGCTTGCTCGTGAGTTGAAGCGCATTATGAAGAATGCCATGAAAAAGGACAAGAAGGGTATTGTTAGCCCTGGTTCAATTACCCAGAGAAACCGTTTCCGTTTCGCCTATGAACTCTATCTTCTGTTTGTCGGTGAAGTAAAGGTAAGGCAGGATTTTCTCGATGGTTCACAACTTACCGAAGAACACAAGTACATTATCGAGAAGTTGAAACAAATTGCACAGAGGTAAACCATGCGTCTGATTATAGCATTTCTTCTAGTTATTGCCGTTTGTGGAGCATACGCCCACTCTGATGACTGCAGGGAGCTTGTCGTATGGAATCCTGCAACGAAGGATACCTTGATACACTTCCATCGAAAAGTATCCGACAAAATGACGAAGGATGGTGCATGCTACTACAATACTGGGTGGACAGCAAAGGTTGTCCGATGGCACTGCAAGAACATGTATCTTACCAAAGAAGGGAAATCAACGTTCCAGTCAAATCATGAAGGTTCGATGACCTTGAAACCATACCATGTTTATTGTCAATCAATTTGGTAGTAACTATGATTATTCGCAATAAGCACACTGGCCAGTACATTTATGAGGCAAGGCTGATTAACGGAAAGGTATCTGTTCTTTGGACTAATGATAAACGCAATGCTTGTCATTTTTCACCTAACCTTCCAACTAAATGGAAGGAAGGGTTTGAATCTTTCCAAAAGGCTATGAAGCTTGAACTTGAACTAATCGAGGAGTAACCCTATGTTTGGAATAGAGTCGAGAAAAGAAAGAAGTGAACGGCTTGACATTGATATCAGCTTGTGGGACGACATCAAGGTCGAATTAATCATATTCGGTCGCTGGGTATACAACACCATGTTCCCTACAAAGATGATTCTTATCAGCATGTTTTATAATATGATTAACCATTTCAGCTCTCCCGAAAAGGCTCTGAAATACATGAAGGACAGCGACATCGTAAAGGTCAGACGGGGTTGGAACAAGCTTACCGTATGGGCGAAACACCCTGGGATTTTTATTGGTCCTTCTGGGAGGGAAATCAACTATCTGGAAGAAAAGCTCTGCAAGAAGATTATCGTGAAGGAAGCGACGAAAATGAATTCAATCGATAAGGCGTACGACCATATGGAATTTGTCGTCTCGTATCATGGCGAGTATTAATGCGAGGAGTATTAAATTATGGGTTTCCGCTGTCCGTTCTGCAAGGCCGATTTCGGTCACGACAAGGCTGGGTTTGAAAAGCACATGAAAGAGGAGAAGGAAGCTCCCTCTATCGAAGCGCTTGCCGCTACCAACCTTGCCGACACTCTGAAAAATGTTCTGAACACAGAGGATAAAATCATATTCAAAAACGACCCGCTGTAATGGAGCTGTTATGACCGACGCTGAAATCCCTAAAATCTGCAGGAATTGCAAGAATTGCGAACGGTATATCGAAATCGGCGTATTCATGCCGAGTTGGACACCGTGGAAATGGAGGTGCAAGGCTGACAAGCGACCTTTATTGTGCGAAAATGAAGAAACTTCGCTTGACAAATAGCATTAAATAGACTATATTTTAGTCTATGGAAAACTACACAGAACTCAAATCCACAGAAGAAATCGAAGACGTGTTCGGTAAGCGTGGTGGAATCACTTTCTGTTGCGGGAATTGCCACTGTGCATTCATTCAGGACATGCGTCACATCAGCTTTTATGAATCCATAAAGGGAGATTCCAGCCTTTGGAACCGTCGTAAATATGTTGTCAAGACGGAATGCCCTACATGCAAGCAGGAATTGTCCGTGGTTGCCGACAACGAGTTGGCAATCAATCCTCGAGACCACTGGAAGGACCGTCTCAAAGGAAAATAATCTATGAAAGCGTTCATCCTATCCGACCTTCATCCCGACACTTGGTTCCATTATGCCAACAATCCGTCCGCACTTCGGGGAGACGACGTTAAAGAAAAGGTCGTCACCAACACGTTAGACTTTCTTTGGAACACGTTCGGATACCCAGAAACCGACGCAATCATTGTTGCAGGTGATGTGGCCAATGACTACCTTACATACACCCGTACGGTGAAGTGGCTTTCCAACAAGTACAAGGAAGTCTACCTGTGCCTAGGAAACCACGACATCCTCGTTCGTGGCGGTACTCCGTCAAGGTCTAACCTACAGTTCCAAACATCGGAAGAAAAGATTGCCGCAATACAGGATTTCTGCAACAAGTTGGGAAATGTCCACCTGCTCGAAGGAAGGATAATCGACAACATGGCAGGCTGCATGGGAATGTGCGACTTCAATGTCGAACCGCATTCGTTCGGAAGCGACAAGAAAACCATTTGGAAAAGGGAGTGGTTCGACGGTAAGCACTGGAGATACTTCAAACAGAACCCGAGCGAAATTTGGAAACACTACGACAAGATGATGACAGAACTCGTAGCGAAGCAGCCGAAAATAATGATGACCCACTTCGCTCCAATCGAGGTCGGCATCAATTTCGAATACAGGCTCAGCCCCCTGAACACCTACTTCTATTTAGAGGGAAAGAAGTTCTTCGACATGTTCGAGAACGATGCCATCTGGGTTTGCGGCCATGTTCACGACAAGAAGATTTGCACCTATGTCAATCCGAACGGAAATACGATAACAATTCTTTGCAACCCGAACGGATATCCTGGAGAGAACAGGGCCTATGCCGACACAATGCTTATCAAAGACGGCAAAGAAACCCGTGGCTCCAGACCGACGAAACACGAAGACTTCATCATCGAGATTTAAACGAGGCAGTATGTCCCTAGTCGTAACATTAAAGTCTGGAATGCCTGGTTATGAGAAGCATTGCCTTGATTTCATGGTTTCCAACTATACAGGCGAGTACGGTTATCGAAGGATAAAGTTGACCGATGTCGAGTTCGCCAGATATGTCTACATCAATACAGGTGTGCATATCGACCTCGGAAGCAGGCGTGAAGCATGTAAGGGACAGGCTGGTGCGATTTCTTCTGTGTACAATATCGTAGACGATAACGGCGAGCCTACAATGCAGGAACTGCACCTGAACGCTCCTCCCTCCAAGTACAGGAAATACTCCATTTACATTGACAAAGACCCGTTTGAACCCAACCATCTCATCCTGTTAATCAAACCCAGGAGAACCCCCAAGGACAACGATACTGAGGCGAAAAATGATTGATGATTTAAGTGTTGCATCGAAGCGTGGATTCATCGAAGGTGCTATAGTCAAGCACTTCAAGCGTGAAAACCTAACCAAGAATGAACTCGAAAAGAGTCCGAACATGTACCTGTATCAGATTATCGGTCTCGCCGAGCATACTGAGACAAAGGAACTTCTTGTTGTGTACAAGGCTCTTTACGGAAAGCCTACTTTCTGTGCCCGCCCTCTCTCGATGTTCCTGAGCGAGGTTGACCACAAGAAATATCCGAACATCAAGCAGAAGTACCGCTTTGAAGCTCTTTCTGATTGCCCATGTGATGACTGCCGTTGCCACTGCGAGTACGGTTGCAAGGAAAAGATTGAATGGGCAAAAAGAAACGGCACACTGCCGCCAACATACAGAGGATAACTATGCTAAATAAACTCAAATGCACTCCGTTTTGCTATACGCAAGAACTTATCGATGCCCTCGTCGAGGTAAACACCGCTGCGGAAAACATGAAGGAAACCGACGAGGCGAGGAAGTATCGCCAAATCAGGTCTGCTTTTATGGATATTGATACAAAGTTGCCTGGTCATAAAAAAGAATTGGATACGGCTAGGGACTATGTTGATACCATGTGCGACAAGTTTTGCAAAACAGAAAGCGATGCGTATGCGACATACAAGGAAAAGGTGGCAAACGTATGCAAAATTCTGCAAAAAATGTTGAATGGCAAATTTGTTGTGTCCGACAATAGCTGGATTGACCATGTTGTTCGTGTTAAAAATGTGGCCACTGGCGGGTATTTTGACAACGAGATATTAGCGTATGGCGATAAATTACAGCTGAACTTACTTGCGTATCAGCAGAATGATTCGTATGGAGTTTCTGTGTGGAACAGGTCTAACAGCATTTCTACTGTTGCTAGTCATGTTGCCCAACAAGTCAACGAAGGTAAAACCCCAGTTGCAGCAGAAGGCACTGTTATCCAGATGTTTTACATTGTTGACCCCGACGATGCAATCGCATTTCTTAATGAACGAAAGAAGATTATGGACGATAACCATAAGTATCTAATCGATACTCTAAATGCGGCAGAACAAGGTTGAAATGATAAAGTTTGAAACAATCAATATCACTTGGAAGACCTTTGATGAGGCCCTTCCTGACAGGAATGTTTGGATTTATGTCACTCCCCCTAGCGGCGGGTTCCTCGAAGCAGACCATACGACACTCATGCCAAACACTAACAACACGGAAGAGACTATCAAGGATGGATATCATTTCCACCACAACAGGGTGCCTCGCTACCTGAAAAGCTGCAGCAACTGGAAATGGTGTTACGAGAAAGACATAAAATCGGAGATTGTTTAACTATGGTAGGTGAAATGTCAATTTGCCCAATCAACTGGGACGAGTATTATAGCAATGTTGAGGAAGCGCTTGATATCATCGGGGATTCCAACCTCGATGAAACAGTCAAGGACAAACTCGAAGAACTTCTCAGGGTCGATACAATATCAGGTTATCCACCCCCGTATTTTGAGCCGCCGAAGACTTGGCGAGATACCGCCGACATCATCGACGATATATGCCCGAAGGGTGCATCCGTGGCCGAAGTCAACTGGCTTAAAGAACAGTTGGAAAAACTGGCAAAGGGGGAATGCCCAGAGCTATTCTGGAATAAGGTGTTCGCCGACGCCGATAACAAAGAGAAAAAGTATCTCAACACAGACGGAGCTCCGTGGCTTACCGAAACATATACGGAAGAGGAAAAGGCCTTATATCCCGTGCTCAAGTGTAAGGCGAGACGGATGCCAAAGGAAGAACTGTACTTGCATTTTGGAGAAAACAGGGTATGGACCCGAGTTATCAGGGAGGAGACCGACTACCGTTTAGAAAGCAAGGACACGAGGAAACCAAAAAATCCGTGTAAGGAATACTACGAACCGACTGATTGCCCATGGTGTGGGCTCGGAGAATTCAAAAAGACCGAAGATGGAAACTACCGCTGCATGCACTGCGGATATGACCATAATGCCGAACGCAACTTTTATAACTGGACGATTAAAGGATAACTATGGCTACCTACATCGACAAGACACACCGAGTCAAGAAAATCGACGGGTACTGGGTTCCGCAGTGGAAGAAGGGATTTCTCAGATGGTCCAAATATATCCTCATGACAGCTGATACCGCCATGGGACATGCCGAAATATACAGCAAAAGCATATATGACCCGATTTTCCATACGGAACAGCAAGCAATCGATTTCATCAACAAAGCTATCAAACAGGGTTATAAGGGAAAATTCTATATCGGGTTTGACGACGCTTATCCAGAGGGTTTAACATGCTAAAAAAGAACGCTAAAACAGAAGAGATTACAAGCAATATCCCGACTCATTGGGAACTCGCCATGTGGGTTGCACAGGGCAAGGGTGAAGTCCTCGACACGACCGATTCCAACCGTCGCATTCATTCGTTTGACTATAGACCAGAAGCGGAAGACAGGCCGCTTGCCGAACTTGAACTCAATCAGTACAAGGTTCGTTTGTATGGTGACAGTTTTTGGCACGATGCCGATAGACGATATATGGATATCCCTCGCTGGAACTTCGTGAAGTTCGTGAAATACATCGGCTCGAAATTCCCGAATGGCACATTCAGTTTGCAAGGCGCCATTCATAACTCCGTATTCTTTATCAACGGTAAGGGTCTTGCTACGATACTGGGTGTCGCCCCGTGTAATAACGGAAAGCTTGATGACCTGTCCTATCAGGTAAGGTGGGAATCGGTTACTGACAAGGATGTAATCCGTATCGTGAACGCTGTAAAGAAATATGTAAAAACGAAGTAAGGAGGTCCCATGCAAAGAATAACAGTCAGAGTAAACAAGAGGACATTTGACGTAGAGATGCCAGAGAATTTCGACATGGGCAAAATATTCATTGAGCCAACACCTATCAACACGTCCGAGCTGAAAGAAATTAAGGCTAAGGTAAAAGATACGCTGACCATGATGTTGGATGTGGTTACAAACCCGGATGAAACTTCCGACAACAAGCTCCTTGTCACCATCGCCGTGAACAACTTCATCAAGATGTTCGATGATGCCCGTAATAACGATAACGGAGACCACATCTCTATTACATTCATTGATAAAAATAATGTCGAACTGGATGTACACCGTCGGATGAAACTCGATGATGGCACTTATGGATGCCGAATAGTTGCTTCTGTCACTTTCATGTTGCGTCATAAAGGTGCCGACGTGGAATCTCCCGTGAATTGGGAGGTTAAATACATCACATGTGATAGAAATGGAAACACCGACTCTTTAATGATAGATTATTTCGATGAGGTCGAAGAAACAGTAGATAAGCTTAAAACCCTAATTAAATCCGTCTGCACGCTCAGTAAGGCATAATTAACGGTGATTTCGATTGACAAATCTGGATAATTGTGTTATATTTAGGTGCATAACCAAGGATATAACATGCCAGATGAAAGCAAGACCCTATCTGGTGGTCAACTTGCGGGAGGGAACCCTTCCGCCGGCCACCGCACCGAAAACGACTTCTACGCAACAGACCCCCAGGCAGTAACTGCGTTGTTCAACGCACTGTCTAAATACGACACCGATTTTGAAGACTTACGCCCACGCACGTTTATTGAGCCCTGCGTTGGCAACGGAAATATAGCCAAGGCTACCTTGGACTACTTCAATTTCTCCCTGTGCCGTCCAGAATCCGAACGGACTTTTGTCGATATCGTTGACCGTGGCTACAAAGACACGATACTCCATGATTTCTTGACATTCGAAACGCAAACCAAGTACGACCTGATTGTTTCAAACCCGCCGTACTCCCTAGCACTTGAATTCGTTCAGAAGAGTCTCTCCATCTTGGCTCCCCGTGGCTACCTCGCATTCTTCCTCAAAATCCAGTTCTGGGAAGGCGAGAAACGCCGCCAGTTCCTCCTTGACAATCCTCCCGCCTTCTGCTTCCCGTTCTCCAAGAGAATGCCTACTTGGAACAACGGACAGCCTACCGACGAGAACGGCAAGCGCTGGGCTACAACGATGTGCCATGCCTGGTTCGTATGGAAAGCTGGAAACAAAGACCTGTGCCGTACAGTTCCTATCTAAACCAAAGGAATATATGATGCAGTTTGAAATGAAGCAAAGCAATTATATCGTATGTCCGAAATGCAATAACGATGTCAAATTCGAGTGCTTCGGGGAAAGGGTTGACTACGGCATTTTCAGCATAAGGATTCAATGCCGAGAGTGCGACTGGGTTTCCGACGAACTGTACGAAGAAACTGGTTATTACCCCGACTTGAGCAAGGACGCTATTCAATGCCACGTACAATCCCTGCACGAGATGCAGCAAGAAAACGAGGAGAAGTAATATGGATGCAAAACAATTCCTGAAAGAAGCAAGAGAGATTTACGCAAAAGAACCTAAGTCTGGAATAACATACATGCCACCGCCAGAGTGGGATTACACCATTGACGGGTTAAAGCGTATTCTAGGATATTATAGCGACCGTACAGGCAGTTTCATAAACTTTTTCATTGCATTCCTCCGTGTAACCACCTTGACTGAAAGGTTTTCAAATCCTGATGCGGGTCTTCGATGGGCGGATGAAGTGGATGCTGTGAGCAAGAAAGCTCAGGAAGACTGCGGAAGCAAATATTGGCGAGACAGTTATGACCTTTTCGAAGAGTATTTATGTGAAGTTGTGTTAAAACATATTAATGAGATAGCGGCAATAAGTAGGAAAAGAAAGGAAGAGACAGGTGCTATTGTCACCTTGGTCAATGAACTGAGAAAATATCCGACGATTACCAAAGAGCAATCATTTGGTGAAACGGTGCCAAAAGCAATAGCTCTTTACAACGATTCCGTTCATGCTAAGGCGGACATCGAAACCTACAAGGAAATGTCGAAAATTGCCGAGAAACTAAATGATAAAAATACCGACCTGCTCGAAATGATTCGTCGTTGCACACAGGGTAAGGCACATCTGCTTAGAAAAATCATCAAAGAGAACGGAAGCCTTGAAAAACAACTACGCAACGCCATCGTTGGTTCCCTTGGCGGAAAGTATGTATTCTGGGATGATGAAGATGTCAATAACTGTAAATATATGCGGATTGACGGACTCACGCTTACAGGCCCTGGTGATAAGTCGGTTTGGCTGACTGGGCGTACACTTCATCTTGACTATGGGTTTCACCCATACTTCAACGAAGAGTCTTCTTTCTACCTGTCTAGGATGAGCACGATAGAACAGGGGTTGACTGAATTGCATGTCATCGAATTTGACGAACTGTGCAAACTCGTCGAAAAGTACACCCCGTTCATGCTCGACTACATCAAGAAGCTGGCATATAAATAAGGAGATACCCCTATGGCAAACCAAAAACTTACAATGGAAGAGTTCAACCGTATCTGCACCGAATGCGGTTTAACCCCAGATGTGAAAAGAAATGAACAATGCTTCGGTGAGGCGAGCTATTTCACGTACACGCACCCGATTTCGGACAAGCCAATCGAATTTGCCTACTATGAAGAATTTTGCGAGGACGACAACATCTACATCAGTGTTGGCGTACCAAGTCAATTCAATATGGCACTCGGCGACTACCCTTCCGAACGCATTTCAACTGACTTCCCCTTCATTGCAGAAGAAAGAATCCGCAGCTGCATCGAGAACCAAAAGAGGTTCCTAGACGAAGAGTTGGAAGCCAGAAATAAAACGACAATTCCTTTCAACAAGTTCATCGACTTTATGTCCAAGAAATATCCATGCTGGAGGAACGTGACAGTGGAACTCTCCTGCCCGTTCAACGAGTTCATGAAGAAGATTGAAGGCGCCACTGTCCAATTCAATGCTGGCGACGTTTCCGCAACATTCAAGGAGTCAACATGAGTGTAAAACGTGTCAAACACAATGGAAAGAAACTCCAAGGCTCAGACCTCTGTTTAGAACTCTACCGTATCTATCCGAACGGAAAGGAATGGTTCTGCGGCTACTTCCGAGCTTGGGAAGACATTTGTATCGAACTGGAACGCATGAACCACGAGGAAAGCGGCCCAGACGAATATGTAATCAAGGAAGTTCCGTCGAATGGCATTCCACTCAGGAAGATACACGACATCGCTGCCGACCGCAAACGCTGGGCGGAGGAAGATGCCAAGCGTGCCATCGAAGCAAAGAAATGGGAAGAAGAACGCAAGAAGGCTCTCGAAGAATGGGAACGGGAAGAAGCCGAATGGCGTAAGAAACATCCCAAAGAACAAATGCCGATGGACAGACGCAGGTTCCCTGCCCTGTTCGACTGCCATGGGCCGATACCTGGAATGAGCGCACCAGACGGCATCTACAAGGCGCTCAGGTTCCTATACCCCGATTGCAAGAGGAAGCGCAAATGAACAACGAAGAACTGAAAGCGCACGACTTGGTAGATATCCAAGACTATCGTGGAGAAGTCTACCTCAAGACCGATGTGGACAAGTATATCGCCAACCTGAAAGGCGACGACAAGGATGAAAAAAAGAAGCAACCGTGTTTCTACTGCGAACACCCAGGCGGTGTTGTCCTCAATGCACCAATGAGCTGCTGGCCCTACGAGGCGATTGTACACTTTAACGAAATTGAAATCCAGACTACGGACGACCAGACCGTTAATATCTGCACCATACGTGGCATAAAATTTTGCCCAATGTGCGGAAGGGACTTGACGATAAAGAAAAAATAACTATATTAGATGAAACAATGAAGGAATATCTCGACGAAATCGAACGGTATGCAACAGAGATGGTCAATGAAGGTTATCTCACCCGTGAGGTCGTTGATGAAAAACGCAAGGAAGCAAACCTCGATGCAGACGACTGGGTAACCCGCTATAAAGACAGGATTCTCGAATCTTCGGTTGACGATTTACACGATGCAGTGTTTGGTCTGCATTTTGCAGATTTTGTCCGTAACACACGGATAAAGGTCGCTCAGATTAAGTTGAACTCACCAGACTGGTTCAACAAAGTGACACCGTCAGTCAACAGCGATGGCACAGTGACTATCACCGTTGATAGGGCAATTCAGACTCTCACCGCAATTAAAACATACTTTGACTCCCAAATGACTAAAATTCTTGACCTTGTATATCATGAAACGTGGTAAATTATGACTATCAAACAACGTCTTCACTGGTTTGCCGTGCTGGTAATATCCATTCTGGCACTCCCCTTCGTCCTCGCAGCGGCCTTAATCAGCCTGCTTGCTCTCGGTATCTACTACCTTGCTAAACTCGCCCTGATGCCAGCAGTCCGTCTGTACCGCATTATTAGATTGTTGAACTCAGGTGAGCACAAATATCTGATGAATCCAGTCATCAAGTTCACCGACTGGCTCCTCGATATGGCAGATTGGAAAGGAGTTTAACCTATGTGGCGAATTAAAGTATTGTATCATAACGGGAAGAAAATCTTCGCTCCCTACAAGAGGGTCAAATTCCTGTTCTTCCACTATTGGGAACCCGCTTTCGTGTTAGAGTATTATGACCTAGATGTATATATCAATCATACATCATATGACAGCTTCTTCTGTGGAAACTGCATCGGTTTCTACACCGAGGACAATGCAAGAAGATACATCAAGCTTTATGACGAACATTGTGAACTCGTCAAGAAAACCAGCAAGATTAAACCAGAATACATTTACCCAGAGGAGGGGTGATGAATTTCGTATCTGTCACATACAGCCAGCGTTCAAACGTAAGTCCAGATGACTGGACGGAATTTCTGCACACAATCAAGAAGCTCGGCGAATGGCAACACCCGATTGAACCCATGTGGCTGCTATTCACCGAGTACACTGCGGAAGACGTTTACAGCAAGCTGGAAAAGATTGCCGAAAAGTGTTTCGAAATATATCACATAACCGATTTTAATCCCCGTAACATGCACGGCAGATTGCTGAGTAAAACGTGGGCATGGATAGAACAAATGAGTAAAAACATGAGAAACCCGATGGAAAATGAGAAGATTCAGAACGTCCTCCATGTCTTCGACATGATTAACGACAACGTTATAAACGCCAAGATTGGAAAGAAGGTCGCCGCAATCATATTCGAACAGGGTGGAACCCCAGAGGATGTCATAAAGAACATCGGTCTCCGCAAGTGCATGCCAGACCCGATTGCTGTCCTCGATATCATCAACAAGTTCCCAGACCTCCTGCACAGGTCACAGAACGGTGACGACAAGGCGAAGCACGAACTCGTCGGGCAATGTATGCGTCAGTCGGGCGGCAAACTTAACCCCACCCTCGTCAGACAGTATATCGACAACATGGAAGCCCTCGTAAAAGCTGCAGAAAAAGAACACGAAACCAATGAGCTTATACAGCTATAAGCGAGGATTCAATGGAGCTGGTCAAAATCAAAGGATTGCTCGACGGGGAATTCCCGAAAGAACTCCCCACTTGGTTCAAGGACTTTCTCGAAGGCCGTAAATGCAACTGGATTCCCAACAGCAAGGGCGGAGAACCCAACTGCAAGCCAGAGTTACCACAAACCCCTTGACAACATGGGGTTGTTTCATTATATTTTCCAAAAACAAGGATATGAACATCCTAGGAGAAAAAACTATGTGCGGAACAAAACCTATCGACGAAAAAGCCGAAAACATGGGCTGGTATGACCTCATCAAGAAAGTTCACCATGCCTTCGAATACGGCCTGCACTGCAACGACATGAACCACAAAGATGTCGAACACGAAATTTCATCGGCCATGGACAAGTTTGCCAAACAGAATGACTTGCCCGTACATGTCTGGGAAACCCCGTACGAAGAACAGTATGGACCTAAGGAGGAAACAATGATTGACCTGCACGACTGGAACGATGTCGCAAACACTAAAATCCCGCTTAACGAGGAAATCTTCGCCCTGCTCGAAGACAGGCAGAACCCAGAAAAACTCAGGCCTGCAGTCATCGTCGCCAGGATGATGCCAGCCAATAGACTTACCTGGACGAAAAACAAAGAAGGCGATGTTCTCTGCTACGATGTCCCCGCAGGCAACTTCCATAGCTGCAACGGGGCCCAAATCAAGTACTGGAAAGCCGTTGACTTCCCCAAGAAGCTCAACTCAGCAGTTTGCGGCGTGGTTGAAGCACCCAAGGACTGCTTCGATTACGAACCTCTGAAACCCCAACAGAATCCACTTGCTGTAAATGGCTTCTGGAAACGCATCCATCACTGCTTCGTACCAGACAGATACAGGGTGGACTGGCAATGCAGCTGCGGAACGGTCAACAACTTCAGCCGTACCGTCCAAGAATTCCTGAATTTCCCCGACTTCGCCGTGTACTGCACCCAGTGCGGAAGACGAGTTGACTTCAACTTCGACCCGTCGAGAGAAACTCCGTTCAACCAAAAGCTCAACAAATAAAAGGAGTAACCGTGATTGCTTACCTATTCATCGTCACAATCGTATATCAAGCGCTCCGCATTGGCTGCAACCTCGTAAGATACCTCAGAAAGACCAAGGAAGCAGAAGGCACGCTCGAACAAAGAATGGGTCTCACATTGGCTATTCTCCTGCGAGTTGGCGCCATCAGCATGTCAGCGGTCGGCCTGTTCGTCGGAGGAACCGTTGCAATCGTAATAGCGATAGCCCTGGCCATCGGATGCGTCATGATGACCATTCTTGCCGCTATCTCATTCGGATATGGAAAACACAGCTCGATAGTGATTGCCGCATACAACTATATCATGATGATGCTGTTCGTATGGTGCATATACAAGGGACTAAAATGAACAAGACGAAGAATACAGATTACACAGTAGTCAAGAACGAGTTCCCGACCGGATGGAAGGAAACCCCGTTCGAACTACTTTTCAAACGCCTCGAAGAAAACGGGTTCAAAACCACCAATCAAGGGGAATTGTCGGCAGACGAACTGGTCATGGACGCCAGACCTCACTCCGACCTGTATAAAATCGAAAAGGACGGAAGATGCTTCTCGTTCGTCATAAATGCCACCAGAAGCCTCCGCAACGGAACCGAATTCCTAGATTCTATCGGAGGCTTCAAAAATATATCCAATAAAATCAACAAGCGGGTTAAGTTCGAAATCCCCCCAGACAGAGACGTGGACGGAAAATGTGCCGCCGTAGAATACTGGGTTAGAGACCTCGTTAACTACTTCTATGGAAGGCCAGTCGAACAACGCAACTTCAACTACCAATACTGGGATAAAGTCCGTAGGGAAGAATACGCCGAACTCAAAGCGAAATCAGAAGCCCGTTTCCAAGACTACCTCAAACACCCAGATAAATACTTCGGGCCTCCAGTCAGACTCGTTGAACCCCAACTATACCCAAATACCGCAGTTAGAGTCATCCCAACGTCAAAACCACAGGGCCTAGCCTTCGCTCTCAAATACCTTATGGATAAATAAGTGGCCAAGGAGTCAACCATGGACATGAGATGCAAACGACGGAATTGCTGCAAAATGTGCTTCCTTGAAGCATGCCCGTTTGGCCGTTGTGGCGAACCTTCCGAAACCGAATATCCTACAGCCAAGAACAAGTGCAAGTTTTATAACCCGCAGGATATGGAAATAAGGGGCGATAATGGACGTATACGATAGATGGAACAAGCTCATCGCCGAGACCGGATTGATTGAGCGTACTGACGACAAGGGAATGCAGTGTAAACTGCAACAGGGATTCTACAAGGGAATCCTGCTGGCGACCATGAACGGCGTGTACTATCCGTTCTTCGAGGTAAACTCGAAGGAGGACACCTTCCCTAACCGCAAGCACACGGAAATCAGGTTCTGGAAAAGCCGTGAATTCCGCAGCAGAGACAAGGTGGAATTGGCCATCGAACTGGTCAAGCAATCAATGAAGGATATCGACAGCCTCCTTGAACAAGGATACAAGCAAGCATCGTGGTATTCGCTCGATGTCCCCGAAAACTGCCTTTATCCTTACGACCCAGAAAAATACGAATTTGTCAACCCTACCACTTGACAAACTGAAAATAATTATCTATATTGTAATCATCAGCTCACCCTAAGGATACATGATGAATAAACAAACCGCAAAACCCCTGTATTTCATTGATACCAGCCTCCCTGGTGACGAAGGAAAGTATTTCAAGTACATCCTCCTCACGGAAAAACAACTCCATAAGTATATCAACTGGTTCAAGTCCTATGACTGGAAAGACAATTCAAACTCAATCTACTTATATACAGGCCGATTTGAATATCGCTATACAAAATCCCTGGTCCTTGGAGCACTGACAAAGGCAAAACCGATTACGGAAACCCAAATCCAGTTCCTGAAAGACTTCTGCCCAGGTACACGCTTCGATGCGTTCCGTGAACTAATCAAACAACACTAAACACATACAAAAAAGGTCCAAAACATGGTCGATATCTGCCAAGATGGAGTATTCGTCGATTGCCCCCTCTCCTGCGCCGTCTGCAAAGCATGCCACAAACTCATTACTGAACTGGATGAATGCCCTGAACCAGAAGACTGGCAGGATAAATACCAGTGCATCCCAGACTGCCCCAACTATGACGAAATCTGGGACGAAAAGGAACTCCAAGAAGAACTCGACAAGGACGAGGATAAACACCTTCTCGATGAACCCTCAGAGGACTAAACCCATGAACGAAACCGAGTTCGAAACCCTGTGCAGAAGCAAACACCACCTCTCCATGATTGCAAACAGAGATGGAAACCTCGATTGCACCCGCTTCGGTTTCTACCCTAACGAAAATGACTTTGATAACCTTGTCCCAGTCATCGAACGGACCCCGAAGTATATCCTAGGCCTCCTCGGTAACGAACTCAATGACAAACCCCTCTGGGAACGTGATGCACCCATGTTCTCCAAAACAACCCCTCCCATCATAATAGCCGATACGGACTCGGCTACACCAGAGGAAATCTCCCGCTATATCGAATATGCAGTAAACCGCATCAAAAAGGTTTATGCCATAAACCGCATCAAGAAGGTTTAACGGTGCTTCCAAAACGAGGTCAAAAATGGTACATTCCAAGCTGCACGAAATACACACATTTGGCGACCGACGATTCTACTTCGTCGGCGACTTCGTAGACTATCGTGGGCATTGCTTTGTCGCAATATTCGACACTACATCGAAGCAATTCAGGGAAGACGCATGGGTAGCTGTCGATGACCCTGACAAGTGCATCACCCTGTCCTTCTGTGGGAATGTGGATACAATCATACTGGAAGACAGCAATCGCATCTGGCGATACGAGCACTTGCAGTCTCATATGCCTACGGCGTCTTTCCAGAATAAACCGTATGGACCTGCTGGCGACTGGTGTCTATACCACCCTCGGTGACCCAAAACGCCACATCTGCTTCAACTGCCGTGAAAACCTCCATTGCAACCAAAAACACCAACAACAAAAGGAATAACAAACTATGGCTTACCTCAACAAAGTCCTCCTCATAGGTAATACAGGAAGAGACCCAGAATTCACAGTTACCCAAACGGGCCGCAAACGTGCATCCTTCTCCCTCGCAACCACTAGAAGATACAGAGACTCGAATGGCGAACAGAAAGAACAGACCGACTGGCACAATGTCGTCGCATGGGGCAAAACAGCAGATGTCATCGAATCCCTCGGTGTCCACAAGGGCATGCCACTCTTCATCGAAGGCTCCCTCTCATACCGCTCATGGAATGACCAGAATGGACAAAAACGGTACTCAACTGACGTTGTCATCGAAACGTTCCAACTCCTCGGTAGTAGACAGTTTAACACCAGTAACCAACAGCCTGCCCAAACGGATGCTCAACCCTCGTTCCAGACGGATGCTCAACCCTCTTTCCAAATGCCGGAGCAACCCCCTATCAGCTCCATGTACCAAACACAGAACCAACCCCAGGAACAAACCCCTCCTCCACCAGAAGAGGATGATGGCCTCCCGTTCTAAACCTAATCCAATTAACTGCTTTAACCGTGTCGAATTCGATACGGTTATTTCTTTAGTTTGACATACCCCCACCCCCAAAAAATTTTTACACCCCTGTATATACCCCCCTACCAAAAATTTTTTAAAGGGTATGATAGGGGCTTTTATTTATTTTTTCTATTTTTCTGCCCCCAGTTTTGCATTTTGATTTTTTGATGAGGTGTTGATATCCTGTTGATAACTTGTGTGTTTCATGTTGAAACATTGGTGGGAGCGGGCGCCTGCTGTCCCGATTCCTGGGTGCGGACATGTGTTCGAGACACCGTGTCCCGAACCCTGTCCCGAAACATGGGTGGGAGCGGGGGTTCGAGACATGGTTGGAAACCCCCTGGTTCCAACCCCTGTTGGAAACCCCTGGTTGAAACCCTAGGAAATAAAAAAAGAAAAGTACCGCGCTTATCAAATATCAAATTACCCCACCCCTATACCCTATACGCGCCACCCCCTAAAACGACCCCCTACGCTCCAACTTAGGTTATCACCCATACGAGATGGCGTCGATGCCCCCCTATATTAAGGGGTGTCCCAAGGCGATGTTGCCAAAGGGACAAAGGAGATGACACAATGAAAGTTACAGCAAGTCAGTTTAAGATGTTGGCCAATGGCCGTCGCAAGGTTCTCGGGGACGGCACTGTTTGGCACGCCCGTAAGTCCTTCGCCCTTGAAGGGGCGCCGGGCATGGGCAAGACTTCCGTTGTCCGCAGTCTTGCTACGGATTGGGAGTTGCCCCTTATCACCGTAAGCATTAACCAGTGGGTTAATGCTGCCGATGTTGTAGGCTTTGCCTACAAGGGCCGTAAGACCGAAAAGGGCGACCTTGAAATCAGCGGGCAGGACGAAATCCCGCCTTGGCTCCCGTATTACAGGGTAGACCCTGCTACGGGCGATAAGGTGGTGACTAACGATAGCACCAAAGGCTACCCGATTTGGTACAACAAGAAGGGAATGCCCGAAGCCCACGCGGCAGTCGTTCTCTTGGACGAATTTTCTGCCGCAAAAAGTGCGGTTCAGCAAACTTTTCTTTGCGTGGCTTTGGATAAGGTTGTGAAGAATTTCAAACTTCACAACGATACAAATTTCTTTATCGCATATAATGGGTGCGATAGAGAGGGCTTTGAGGGTCAGACTTCTGAAATTTCTGCGGCTCTTGTCGGCCCGAACGGAAGATTTGATTCTTTGGAATTGGTCTATGAGGACGCCTGCGTAAAGGCGGCGGTTATGGCAAATCCGATTATTTCGGATTTTTGGAAAAAGTTCACCGATAAGTATCTTGCGGATTTGAACATTTGCGACGAAAACGATGACGGGCGAAACTCTTGTGGTCGCACTTACGAAAGTCTTATGGAAGAACTTTCTTTGCGTGGCTACGATAGCAAAAATTTTGATAAGGACGCAAAAATGTGCGTGAATATCAATTTTGAGGGCTCGGAAAAAGTCGCAAAGCAGTTCATCACTTTCGTGAATACTTTCGATATTCCTACGGGCGAAGATTACCTTAACGGAAAAGTTTTGGTAAAAACGCAGGCGGACGCAGTTGTCGGAATTAACGCAATGTGTACTTTCTTCGGTTTCCGTAATCGTTCCAAAAAGCAGGTAATTTCCAATGTTGAAATTTCTGCTTTGAAAGATTTCCTTAATAAGGATTATCCTACGGGAACGATGAACGCAGACGGAACTCCGATTATGGGTTCTAAAACGGAACTTTACGGAGTTATGAAAGCGGCAATTATTCGTGAAAATCTCCAAGAAAATCCTGCTTTCCACTTTGTTGCCGATTTTCTGAATAACTCTCAGAAAAAGAGCGATGAAGAAGAATGTGAATTCTAAAAACAAAGGGGAGACGAAAGTCTCCCCTTTTCCTTTTTCTTTTTAACAAAACAAACAAAACAAACACTCAAACAAAGAGGTAAAATTATGGCTACTAACAAAGACAGAATTACGGCAATTAAAATGGGATTGAAGATTTATTCTCCCCGCCGTAAGTAAAAAACAACATTCACCTTTAACAATGGGAGACGAAAGTCTCCCTTTCTTTTTATCGTCACGAAATTTCCAACTTACGTTATCACCTTTTCGATGACTGCAGCTTCGAAAAATCAGGGTCTTTCAGAACGATGTTTTTGTTCTCTTTTGTAAACGAAACTTTACACAAATTTCTAAGAAAACTATATACGCTTTCGTGTTTAATTAACTATATTTAGTATAGTGTTTAATGTTGGACACTATAAAAATGGAGTAGGGATTTATGGCAAAAAGCAAACTTACAAAGCAAGAAAAAACTTGGCGTATAACTGCTAAGAAAATGGGCTTGAACATTTTCAGCAAGAAATAAAAGGGAGTAAAAAGGTTATGGAAAAACATAATACAATGGGCTTAAAAGTGGGTGATAAAATCCGCATCATTGAAATGATTGGAGAGCCACAATATAACGGCAAAAGCGGAACGATTGAACTCATAGACGATATTGGGCAGATACATGGCACTTGGGGCGGCTTAGCGGTGCAAGCAGAACGCGACAAGTGGGAAAAGATTTAAGGCGGTTGGTCTCCGCTTAAAAACAAAGGGAGCCGTAAGGCTCCCTTTTCACTGGTCCCCTCTCGGTTTCAACTTGGGTTATCACCCCACGCCAGAGTCGCCTCCACTGGAGGTATCCCCCCCTATATTAAGGGGTGTCCCAAGGCGGTGTTGCCAAGGGGATAAAGGAGTTGATATATGGCTATTATGAATGTTGGCATTGCCGTTGATTATTCTAGCGACCTTTACAAGAAGGCACAGGCTCTTTGTGAAGGCATTGAGGTCAAGTTCGACAAGGACATTACTATCCCGTTCCCTATGCAGCAGGTTGATACGGGGTGCGGAACGGACGACTGCAACGCACTGCGTATGAGTGTGAACTACCGCAAGGGCGGGCACTCGTTCTATGACGGGCACAACTACCCCAGTTCCTACTACCTGAACATCACGCCCGTTGAACTCACTGACCTCGGCTACCGCTGTATGATGTTCGGTGGTGGCAACTGCACCATAGCGGAGTGCAACCGCAACACCGAGAAGCAGCGGGGGCTTGCGGCCAAGGCGGTTCAGAATGAACTTGTGGACATCGTTTACAAGGCACTCGCCTACTACAAGATTAAGTTTTAATCATCTCCCTAATGAAGGGTTTGACCCAACGGGTTAAACCCTTTTTTATTTTTTAATCTGCGGTTTCAACTTATGTTATCACCCATTGACTGTGGGCCCGCACGGAGGTGTTGCTGAGTTTGTCGCTAGCAAAAAGTTAAAAAAGTGCTTGACAAATTAGATTTAATTATCTATATTTATAGTAGAAACAACGAGGTATATTATGGCAAAGAGAAAAGCAAAAGAGTTCATCGCAACTGATATGAACTTGAATATGTTGGACAACATTGTTTCCAAATTGAATAATGTTGCTGACATTATTCGTGATGAATATGATATGGACGCAGTAGGTAGGGAGTTATTCGACCTTTACAATCATACTGAAAGGGGGCTTGAACATATCCCCGAAAGGGAAGATGAGTTCGCTTTCACTATTGTGTGTAAGGCTATCCCTATGGACGGACGGCATAGAAAGGTCTATGTGTATAGGTTTAGGGTAAACACCTTTACTGATGATATTACCTGCTTGGACGAGAAGAACCTTGCGTGGACTATTCCTATGCTGACTGACGCATTGTCTGTCATAAGGGATAAGACGATACAAGTCGCAATGTCCTAGTGTTGGCTTCACAAAAAAGGCGGTGTCTGATGATACCGCCAATCTTTTTGTCTGCCGCCCGATGTTCAACTTAGGTTATCACCCATGGCTCGACTGCAGCTTCCGTCGGGCAGTTAAAAAAATCGCTGCACCCCCTTGACAAACTAGATTTAATTAACTATATTATAGATACAAACAACGAGGTAAGACAATGGCAAAGAAACCTACAACGAAAGACAAACTGACCGCAATCAAAATGGGCTTACGCATTTACAAAGGGGGTCGCAAATGAAACTGATACTCTTTGTGGTGCTAGTTCTGCTAGCGGTGTTCTATCCACCTGTTATGTTTCTCTATGCTCTCATCGGTCTCATCTATCTAGTAAAGGCGGTAGCGAAATGAAGAAGTATATGCTCTACTTGAAGAACGGCAAAGGCGAATACGAGCCGACTGCGATAGGCTACTTCAAGGACTTGGTTCCGTTGGCGTTCGGCCATACGGCGATGTTCCAGTGCTTGGGCAGGTAGTCATCGTGGTCTCCCCTAGGGTTTAACCCCTAGTTTTATCCCCTAGGTTTAGACCTAGGGGTTTAACTTTGTTGCCGCCCCGATTCCAACTTGGGTTATCACCCTGGTCCTGACTGCAGCCGGCGTCGGTCATCAGGGTCAGGGGTTCTTGTCAGGGTTGGAAACGATGTTGGCACCTAGTTTGTAACAGAAAGTTTACACAAAAAGTTTGGGTATGCTATTGACAAATTGGAATGAATTGGGTATATTATATATAGAACAACAACGGAGGTCTACAATGAATATCAAGAACGAAAAGATGAACGATAAGGGTCTTCTTGAAAGCCTTTGCGAAGGTTTCGGACTGCTCGCTTCCTATGTAATGGTATTCGTCCTATTGTGGGAGGGTATCTTGGGAATGGCAGGAGCGAAGTAACTCTTGTTCTCATCGTTGGGTTGCGACCGAATGGTTGCGACCCTTTCTCTCGTGTTCGGAGCGATGTTCAACTTGGGTTATCACCTATTGACCGTGAGCGACAGGAGGAGGCTGGGTGGCAGCCCTTGTCCTCGTTGGGTGGTGTGTAAAGGAAAGTTTACAAAGAAAATGATGGCTAGGGCTTGACAAGATGCTTTTAATTAGGTATATTAAAGGTATCAACAACGAGGTTAAAACAATGCAGACATTCAAGAAGAAATGGCAGGGTGTTTTCTTTAACGAGAGTGGAACTACGATGCCCAGAGGTTCTATGGGAATGAGTTTGGCTCATTCGTTCCACAACCTTATGAAAAGGGTGTGCAAGAAGATTGGGGCAAAGGTTTTGGTTCAAAAGACGGGTCACTACTATGTTTACGGCTACATTCAGCGAGCCGATGGGCAGATTGTCTATTACAACTATGGTGACTTCCGAGGAATGACCATTGATGTGAACGCAAGCGGGCCGATGCGTGGCGTGTTGATACGCACTGCGAATAGCATCAAGGATAGTCATGGTGGCACAAACAATTTCAGTTCCATCAGCGATTTGGAAAATCTTATTCCTAAAATCAGATAAGTTTACTTACTTCCGTTGTGGGGGTTGCAACATCAGTTGCAACCCCCTTTTTTGTCGCCCCTCCCGATGTTCAACATGGGTTATCACCCTTGGCACGCTGGCACCGTGCGTCGAGGCCTTTCGTTAGGGCGGGGTTTGTAACGAAAGGTTTACACGAAAGTTTGTGGAATGGGTTGACAAAATGGATTTAATTATCTATATATAATATAGAACCCTTAAACAAGGTAGGTTAATATGGGTCTGAATGAATTTGTGGCTGAATGCCAAAAGGTTGATAGCCGTCTTGAACTGAAAAAGGAATGTGGTGTTCTCTGTGCCTTTATTGGCGACAAGAGTGTTGCGGTGGGTGGGTATAACTTCCCTTATCAAGCACACTTGATTACCAATTTGATGACCGAGTGCGGTTCGTTTGAATAGGGGGTTGGCTGAATGGATAGGATAGAGATACCTAAGGTGGCAATGGAGCCTTCGTTTGAACGCAGTAAGGACTTTGACCAAAAGGCTTGGGATAAGAAGCATAGGTGTCAAGGGTGCGGTAAGAAAACCTACTACAAGGAAATCTCTGGCGGTTGGATATGTGCTTCCTGCTTTAAGAAAAAGGCGGCGTAAGAATTGTTGTCCTGCTCCTGCCCCCTCTTGCGAGGGGGTTTTCTTTTGGGCTTGGTCGTCGGTTCAACTTGGGTTATCACCCCTGGTCTGTGGGCCGCCGTCCCAAACAGGGGTCTGACGACAGGGTTTAAACCCTAGTGTGTAAACTAGACTTTACATAAAAAGTTGGTAAAAGCACTTGACAAACTAGATTTAATTAGGTATATTATATAGTATAACAGCGAGGTAAACTATGGCTAGAATAATCATTGAAAGCATTAGCAAGGAACGCTTTGATGAAATCGTGGCGAATGCCTGCTTGATTGACCCGACTGACGCAAACCATTGGGATTTTCCCATAGCGGAGTTGCCCGACTTGGTGGAGAAAGCAAGCGGTATGCTTGATGATGTTCGCTACGGCTTGTTCTGCGATGAACAAGGGGAGTATCGGCTTGGCGAACTAGGCGATGCCGAGGTGGACTGATAGGCCACCTACCTGCTTACACCGCCCCCTACAAGGGGGCTTCTCTTTGGCTTCCCCAGAGGGTTCAACTTAGGTTATCACCTATTGCCCGTGAGCACCAGGAGGCTCTCTGGTTCTTCGTATTGTGTTTACGAAACTTTACAACTATTTTCAACTCCCCTATTGACAAACTTAAATGAATTAACTATATTATATATAGAAACAACAAACAACGAGGTAATAATATGGCACAGCAAAAACTCATCACAGCAGAAATCAAGAAGTTCTTGAAGAAGCACCCTAGCGGTTCGCAAGACGGACTGAAAGGCGAAGCAAAGGTCGCCTGCCGTCTGTTCTGTCCGTTCAGCCACGCATTGACGTGGTATATCCTTGAAGGCTACGAGGATAGCGAGGACGTTGTTTACGGCTATGTGGTGAACAACTCAAACCCCGATTTCAGCGAGTATGGCGACATTAACTTGAAGGAGTTGCAGGGTCTCAAACAGTTCGGTTGCCCCGCAGTTGAAAGAGACATTAGTATCCCTGTCGGAATGAAGTTGAGCGAAGCCCTTGAAAAATCGTCTGACCCGAAGCCCGATTGGTGGGATTAACTTTTTGCTCCCTGTCAACCGCCCCCTATCAAACGGGGGCATTTCTTTACGCTCCCCCCGATGTTCAACTTGGGTTATCACCCATGCCGCCTTCGCACGCGGGCGGAAGCAGTTGGCTGTCGAATGGGTATAATATGTTGATAAAATGTTACAAATTTTTTTGTGCTACCTATTGACAAACCGAATTTAATTAACTATATTAAAGACATAGAAACAACAAACAATCCATAACAACGGAGACAACTATGGACAACAACACCAACAACAAGTTCAACAAGTTCAACAACCACATCAAGAATGTTCTGTGCTACCTCGTCTTTGAGTTCGGCTACGGCACAAGAGCAAAGCAGAAGAGCGATGTTATTCCTCGCTCTGTTGAAAGTGTGTTCAAGCCCGAACACTCTCGCAAGACTGGAACAAAGTGGTCGCATAGCGATGCCACCTTGACCTACGGCTTGGATAACCACCGCAAGCCCTATGCCACGCTGACTATCCGCAAGGCTCACATTGACATACCTGTTCTTCCTGAACGCAAGATGGCAAAACTCATTGCTTACCACATTGAAACATTGACCGCCTAATTCGTCGGCTAGCCGCTGACGACAAAGCCCCCTCGCAAGAGGGGGTTAAACTTTGTTTCAGCCCGATGTTCAACATGGGTTATCACCCATGCCCTGACTGCAGCCTTCGTCGGTCGTCAGGGCGGTCAGGAAAAAAGTTGAACAAACTACTTGACAAACTAGATTTAATTATCTATATTATATATAGGAACACAAAACAACGGAGTTTTACTATGGCACATATCATAGAATACACACACAAAAGAGAAGCCCAAATCAAAAAGGATTATGAGGCCGAACGGACAAAAGCAAGACAAATCCCTATGTCCTTTTCTCAAATCCGTGGAAACGAACTGATTGAAACGGACTTTACCGACAACGAACTTTCGGCTATTGACAAAATGGTTCGTGAGACTTTGGGTAAGGACTACGAAATTGTCTATTGTAAGCAAGATAACCTGTCCGCTGATGATTGCTCAAAGAGTTATATCACTTACGCAATTATCCATAAGGAATTGTTCAAGCGGTCTAATGCTAAATACAATAAGAAGTCGCAAATGTTCTCCTCTTCTGATATTAACCGCCTTATTATTCGCAATAAGGTAAGCGGTTGCCGTTATTCCACCTGTGGATATATTTGGTTCACGTTTGATAAGAATAGCAATGATGATACTATTCTCTATTCGGCTGCTGACGTTGAAACATTCGGTTGCAAAGCAAAGTATAAAAAGCACTGGGATAAATTGGGTCACGCCTATTTGGTCTCTGAAATCTTGTTTAACAAGTATTTGGAAAGTGTAAAAAACGGAATTGAAAAAGTAAAGAATTGCTTTGACAAATTCGTGTAAAAGAGTGGTGCGGTTAAACGAAACTATCAACTCCCTAAACTGCGATACTACACTACTCCCCCCGCCGAACGGCGGGG